>Ga0207641_10000008_pt1 | contig 424415 bp, 391 predicted proteins | sample KBSSwiS62_FD_184306 | JGI IMG/M metagenome (GOLD analysis project Ga0207641, IMG submission 184306) | Switchgrass rhizosphere microbial communities from Kellogg Biological Station, Michigan, USA - KBS Switchgrass S6-2 (SPAdes) (version 2) | ecosystem: Host-associated > Plants > Roots >... | reverse complement strand
AGCGTGGTGCCGGTAAACATCAGCACGTCGCCCACCCGGTAGTCGGCTCGCGCCCAGGCGTCATCGGGCGCGAAGTCCTGTGTGAACCAGCGATCCTGCGCGACGCCGTGGCGATGCGATCCCGGAACGATGGCGAGCCCGCCGACGTCCGCGTCGACGTTCTCGAGCGGGATCCAGCACGTCACGAAATCGAGGCCGGGAAGCCCTTTCGCATCCTGATGTCGCAAGGAGAAGGCGTCCTCGCCGCGCTCCTGCCCCGGCGGCACGATGCGGTAATAATCAGATGCCCTCAACCAGTCCGGCGTCTCACCGGTCAGCTCGCCGAAGAAGCGGACGATGCCGGGATGCTCGACGAACCTCTCCCAGGCGCGGGCCTCGCGCAGCCGTGGAAAGCGCGAGCTGGTGACGCCGTCATCGATCATGATCGGCGTCGTGCCGTTCCAGATCGCCTCGCCAGCGTCCGCGTCCACGAGATCGCGATCCCGCAGTTCGGCCATATAGAGGCCGCGCAGCCAGCCCACAGCCTCGGGATCGAGCACGTCCCGGAAATACCAATAGCCCTGCTCGCGCAGGATCGACATCAGCAGATCCCGATCGCCCAGAGCGTAATTCGTTTCTTTCAACTGTTGCATGGCAAATGATCCGACCTCTATTCTATCCTACACGCCCAGCCGGTGAAGCATGGCATCCATCCGGTCCAGGCTGGCCAGCACGGCATCCTGATCCACGTTCCCAAGGCCGAGAAACTCAATCTCGAACGGCCCGGCATAGCCGGCCGCTATGGCCGTGCGGAGGAACTCCTCGATCGGCAGTTCGCCGCTGCCGGGCAGCCCGCGCGTTCCGGCACCGGGAGTGGCCATCGTCCCGATCGTTACATCGCTGACCTGCACGAGGCCGATCCGCTCGCCGGTCCGCCGAATCCATTGCCGAACATCTCTTTCAGCATAGCAGTTTCCGATGTCAACGACGACGTCCGCGCCGCTTTTGTCCGCGAGATCCAGCGAATCGCGCAAATTGTGGACGAACGACATCTGGGGGCGCAGCGTCGGCTCGAACGCGACCCGTACGCCCCGGCTCGCTCCATAGGCGACGCACGGGGCGATCGCTTCGGCATAGCGTGCCGCGTTGTCATCCCAGCTGTCGAACGCTCCCTTGCCGGGGGGGCTGTAGACGGCGCCGCCGCCGAGCGCCTGCACGACATCGATGCAGCGCAGGACGGATGCCCGCTCGTCATCCCAGCACGACGGGTCCAGCAGGGTGAACGGTCCGAAGATAACACAGGAGAGCGAAAGATCGTGGCGCCTGAGTTCGTCTATCGCCCTATCGAAGCCGAAAGCTTCGACCTTGCGATCCCACAGGCCGACACAGCGCAGCCCCGCGCGCGACCAGAATTCAAGGTCCTGTTCAAACGTCCAGTCGAACGTCGCCATCGCGCTCAACGAAAGACGCCGATGAAGAGGCTTGGACATCGATCTCCCTGTCAATGCCGTCAGACGCGGCGCATCTCTGAGTGTAGACGAACAGCGGTCCACGAAAACCCCATCGATCGGTAGGGTGACAGATAAGATATGTGCTTCATCCCGGGATTATCGACGGCCCGACTCCTGCTGGGAACCAACCATTCGTCGATCGGGGAGCTGACGCTGCTCGATTAATGCCGCGAGGTATCAAGATGAGCACTTTGAGGATCGAACACGCGATCGACATGCATTGTCATTTCGGACCGGACACGATCGGCACGGACGCGCACCCGACGCATTCGGTCACCGGCCTCCAGGCGGCGCGCGAGGCTTATGACAGCGGTCACCGTGCGATCGTGCTGAAATCGCACAGCCTGGGATCGCCGATGCTCGCGACCGAGATCGAGCAGATGGTTCCCGGGCTGCGCGTGTTTGGCGGCATCTGCACCGATTATCCCAGCGGCGGGCTGAACGTCGATGCGGTGAACGCCGCCTTGCAGCTCGGCGCGAAGATCGTCTGGCTTCCGACCGTCCACAGCCATCAGGATTATCTGAACGGCAAATCCGAGATCCTCGGCATTCGCGGGGAGGGTCTGCGCGTCACGGGCGAGGAGGGCGAGCCGCTGCCCGAGGTGCGCGCGATCTTCGATCTCGTCGTCCAGTATGATGCTGTGCTGGCGACCGGTCATGTCACGGCGGTCGAGCATTACGCCGTGATCAAGGCGTTCGCACGCGAGGGCAAGCTCCTCGTCACGCACGCGGGCGAACCGCTCGCCGGTCCGCATCTGACGCCGCAGCAATGCCGCGAACTCGCCGATCTCGGCGCGACGATCGAGCTGACCGCGCAATGCTGTCACCATCTGCCCGGGATGGCGGGCAAGAGCGTGCCCGACATGGTGGCGATGATCCGCACGATCGGCCACGAGCGCTGTACGCTGTCGACCGACTATGGCTGGACGACGGAGCTGCCGCACCCCGCCGCCGGCATGCAGGATTTCCTTGAGAAGCTCTGGAATCACGGCGTTACCGAGGCGGAGCTCACCACCATGGTTGCCGCGAATCCGGCAAGGCTGCTCGGCTTGTGAGCGGCGGACCTGAGGCTGGCGGTTGCGCCGTCATCACTGGCGGCGCGGGGCTGCTTGGCCAGGCGATGGCGCTGGCCTTCGCGCGGCAGGGCATGAACATCGTGCTGGCCGATATCGAGACGCAAAGGCTGGAAGTGGCCGCTGCGCCGGTACGGCAAGAGGGTGTCGAGGTGGCGACCTTCCAGGCGGACGTATCGGAGCCCGCCGAAATGGATGCGCTCGCTGGGTTCGCGTTCGACCGGTTCGGCGAGGTCAATCGGCTCTGCCTGAATGCCGGGATCGCGATCCTGAAACCGTTCGATCAGCTTTCGCGCGATGACTGGAGCAAGGTGCTGGGCGTCCAGTTCGGCGGCGTGCTGAACGGGATAACCGCCTTCCTGCCGCACCTGATCGCGCAAAGCGGGGATCGGCACGTGCTGCTCACCTCATCGATGTCCGGCGTCGGCCGGGCCGATCTGCGTCCGCTGAACGCGCCCTATGTCGTCGCCAAATTCGCGACCACCGGACTGGGCGAAGTGATGGCGTCGCCGCTTGCCGAGCACGGGATCGGGGTTTCGATCCTCTGCCCGGGAATGACCGTCAGCGATCCGGCCGCCATGCGCGGGACGAAATGGCCGATGGCAAGTGCGGCCTGGTATGAGGACAATCTCCTGGATGCGCATCAGGTCGCTTCCGAGGTGCTCGCCGGCATCGCCGAGGGGCGGCTCCATATCTTCCCCCATCGCCGCGGCCGGCAGGAGGTGATCGACCGGCACGCGATGCTGATGGAGGGTTTCGCCCAGGCGGAGCGGACGTCCCCGCCAGTCTCGGGCCGCTGAAGCCGCTGGCGAGGGCGCACGCTGCCCTTCTTGGGCGGTCATATCAAAAAGCGCGCGCCAGCCGGCTGCGCTCGTAGCGACCCGACGATCCTCGCCGGACCGGCTCAGCGTGCCGCGTCGATCTTGAAGCCGCCGTCGGCGTGGAAGCTGTATCCGGTCACGTAGCGCGCTTCAGGGCTGACGAGGAAAAGCGCGACGGGCGCGATATCCTCGTCGAGATCGCCCATGCGCGGGATCGGAGTGGTGGCTTCCGCGCTCGCCAGACCTTCCTCGACCGCCTTCTGCACACCTTCGGTGAAGGCGACCGGCATGAGCGCGTTGACCGTGATTTGCTTGCCGCCCCATTCGCGCGCGGCGGTGCGGGTTAGGCCGCGTATCGCCTCCTTCGCCATGTTGTACGGCGCGAAGCCGGGATAGCCCTCCACCGAGGCGGGCGAGCCGAAATTGAGGATGCGGCCGTCGCGCCCTTCCATCAGCGGATAGACCTCCTGCATCATGCGCAGCGCCGCGAGCGGCCCGGTTACCATCTGCCGATGGAAATGCTCGGCCGTGGTATCGAGCACCGAATGCATCCCGCTCGCCAGCTCGAACGCATTGTTGACGGCGATATCGACCGTCCCGAACGCCTCGACCGCGCGCGCTACGACATTCTTGATGTCGGCTTCCTCGCCGACATCGCAGACGACGCCGATCGCGGCACCCACGCCGTGCTTCTTGTTGAGCTCAGAGGTGAGGGCCTCGACATTCGCGGGCGTGATCGAGGCGACGACGATCTTGGCACCCTCCGCCGCGAATCGCCGCGCCATCGCGCGGCCGATGCCGCGCCCCGCGCCCGTGATGATCGCTACCTTGCCGGCCAAGCGCCCCATAGTTCCTGCTCCTTGATCTTCGTCAATATTGGACTGCGCTCTAGCGACCGAGGACGCAAAGTCCTCCTATCGCTCGGCATGCTTTCCCAGAGATAATGTGCCCTGCCGACTGGCGGGGGCACGCGCGCGTCGCGGGCAAACAAGGCAGCATGGGCATCTACACACATATCTGTCTTGGCACGAACGATCTCGATCGCTCGAAGCGGTTCTACGACGCCGTTCTCGCGCCGCTGGGCATCGCCAATCTCGGCGACTTCCTGGATCAGGGGGTGGCCTACGGGCATCATTTCGCGGAGTTCGTGCTGCTGCGGCCGCTGGACGGATCACCGGCGACGCCGGCCAATGGCGGAACGGTGAGCTTCAAGGCCCGGGGCGGGCGGCCGTGTGCGCATTCCATGCAGCCGGGCTGACGGCTGGCGGAAGCGATGCCGGCGCCCCCGGGACCGCGCGGCGCGGTCGAACAGGCATATGGCGCATATCTGCGCGATCCCGACGGCAACAAGATCTGCGCGTACTGCTTCGGTGCGAATGACTGACCGGCACAGGCAGGAATTCCGTCGATCATCTGACCGGGGCCGTGGCTTGATTCACACCTCAAGCGCATCGGCGCTCGCGTCGAAGCGCTCCAAGACGCTGCGCAGCGGCGGGACATGGCATTGGTCGATGAACGGCGACACGTCGCCCGGCGCGAGCGGCTGTTCGCCCTCGAAGCTGGGCAGCAACATCCTCCGGCGCTCGATCCTCCGGTGGAAGAGGCCGATCAGCCTCTCATCGTCCTCCCGACCGGCCGTCTTGACGTAGTCCTCCAGCGCCTGATCGCCTTCCAGCGAGGTCGATGGCCGCCAACCGATGACGTTCTCGACATCGTCGATGTTCTGCCGATCGATCGCGGCGCCATAGAGGTCGACCAGCCGGAGGTGCTCGGCGAGGAGCAGCGCCATCTTGCGCTGATAGGAGCTTCCGTCGGCCAGCGGCAGCGCTTCGATCGCCGTCTTCATCGCCTCCGCCGCGACGGAATTCGAGGAACGGAGCGGCGCCGGCGCCGGCACGGCTTCAAGCGCGACGCCTAGGATGTCCGCCATCGCGGAGAGCGTGTAGCGGGCGCCCGCGACCTCCCACACGCGCCATATGCCTGACTCCGCCGAGGGTGTAGCCAGCTGGCCGGCGATCGCCAGATTGGCAGCGAGAGACAGTGCCATCACATGATAGTTGATGACATCGCAGTCGATGGTGCGGCCGGTCAGGCGCTCATACTTGCGGTACATGTAGCCGATGTCTTCGAGCGGCTCGAAGGCGTTGCGCACGCGCCATCCGGCCAGATCGACCATGGGATCGTTGATGTGCGCTATCTCGAAGTCATAGACCGCGCTGACGCGTCCCTTGTCGACCAGGAACTGGCCGGCATCATAGGTGACGAAGCTGCGTTCCGTGCGATGACGCGGGACGTTGCGATCCATCCATGCGAGCACCCATTCGATGAAAGGCTCGGGACGCGCCCTGAGGTTGCGATAGAAGTTCACGCTGATCCGGTGGAAATTCTGCTGCGATTCGCCGGCGTCCGCGGGGTTGGCGAAACCGGCTTCCTCGAACTGACTGATGTCGATCGCGTGCATCGACGCCATGATGCCGATATACTCGTCGATCACTCTTCGTCTCTCGATCGGATCGGTTATGCCGGACAACTGGCGCTCCCCGGGGACGTTCGTCATGATGATCGCTTCGGGATCGTCGGACATTCCGAAGACATGCGGTACGGGGATGCCGTTCTTCTCCAGCAGCCGCATGACATCGGCCTCGTATGAGAGGGGGAAGGAGTAGCCCTGGCCTCGATCCCCCCGGAGATAGAGCGACAGTTCCTCCTGCCCACGAACGACCTTCGCGTCCCAAGAAGGCCGCCAGCGATCCTGTCGCACGAGCGAGACGACCTGTGCGTCGAGCTCGGTTTCCAGCCACTGGCGCAGCTTGCGCTCCGCGTCTTCATTGTCGAGTGTCTGGCTCATGCCGCGGGCCTCCTAAGCCTACATGTTGGGGTCGATGCGAGGCTTGCCGCCCGGCGATCCCCGATCCGAAGGCCGCGATCGCGCACCTTCGGACGACGATCGCTCTCGCGTCAGTTAGCCGGCCATTGGGGCGTCAATCGGTTGACCTTCACCGGCACGCTGCTCATCCTGGGCTGGCCGGAGTAGCGCTCGAAATCGTCTTCGACGTCGATGAGGCGCGAGGTTGGGCTGCCGATCTCGCGCACCGCCTCATCCGACTGTGGATCGCTGCCGAAGCAGTGCGCCATCGACACCAACTCCTCCCGCAGCCCCGGATCGGATTCAACGACGCCGATGATCGAGCCGTGCGGCGAGGCGATCTCGACAAGATCGCCTTCCGCGAGGCCGAGGTCCTCGATGTCGTGCGGATTCATGAAGGCTGGGTTGTAAAGCGTGCCCCGGGTCGCGGCATGGCCGATGGAGTTGAAAAAATGCCGCATGCGCCGGCTGATGAGCTTGAACGGGTAGTGCTCGTCACGCTCCGGCGTGCCGATGCGAAGCGCAACTTCGGCGAGATCGGCCATCATGTCCGGATCGGCGAAATTCAGCCGACCGGTCCATCCTTCATCTTTCCCGGCCACGACCACGTCTGGCGCTGGGAAGATCGCCCCGTGCGGATGCCGCTTCAGTTCTTCGAGCGGGATACGCGATCCGGCGACGAAGGCTTCGATCAGTTCGTCGCCGCTCGGCTTGTTCTGCATGTCGATCGCATAGGTCGATCCCGAAAGGGTCTTGATGGACAGGTCAAGGCCGAGCCGCCGTGCGATACCGTGGAAAAATTCCCAATCCTCGATGAGCTGTGAATCCTCGGGCGGCGAGGCGACGGCGGGCGCATATTGCCCGTATGACTGGTTCGTGCCGACGCCCGTGCCGTAAAAGGTCAGTCCTTCCGCCAGCATCGTGACCGCCGACGTTTCCAAATGCATCTTCGTCGCGATGATGTAATCGGCCAGGCGGGTGGTCGCCGTCAGCTTCACATCGAGAGCGACATGCAGATCGAGCCCGGTCAGCGCCGCGATGGTGCGCTGCTGATCGGGCCACGCCGCCACGGGATTGCCCGCCATCGAGAAGAACGCCCGGATCTGCCCTGGCCCCGGCATCAGCATTTCGTCCGCCGCGACCGAAGTCGGCATCGGAGCGGAGCCGGCGAACATGGACCAGAGGCCGCGAACGCGCGATTGCGGTCCGCCGAAAGCCTCGCCCCAGGACGGGAAGGGAGGGTTGGCCTGAGCCTTGGCCGCGGTCGTCGGGAACAGAACGCCAGCCAGCGGCACGGTTTCGCCTTCGCGGCAGTAATGGCCGCAAAGGGTTTCGACGCACATCCGCAGATACTCGATCAGCGTCGAGGAGCCGGACATGCCGGGGCCGGTCCCGCAAAGCACGTAACCGCGTCGCGCGGATGCGTAGAGGCGAGCGGCGTCGATCAGCGCTTCTGGGTCGACGCCGGCGCTTTGCGCGACGACCTCAGGCGCGAACGGCTCCAAGCTCTCTCGGAACTGCTCCAGGCCCGACGTATTCGCCGCCGCGAACTCCGCGTCGAAAAGCTGTTCGTCGATGATGACGCGGGCGATCGCGGCAAGGATTTCCGCATCGTGCCCCGGGCGGGGCTGGACGAAGTGCGTCGCCTTGCGCGCGGTCTCGGTGCGGCGGGGATCGATGACGATCAGCTGCATGCCCTGGGCCAGCCTTCCCGTGAGCCAGGTATTGGGATTTCCGAACGGAAAACCGTTGTGGCTGACGAGCGGATTGACGCCGATCAGCAGGATCGCCTCCGGCTCGACCCAGCCATTGCTGGGCGCCATCCAATTGCCGTGCAGGCCCTTCGCGATCGTCTTGCCGGGCTGATCGATCGATTCCGAACCGAACACCATCGGCGACTCGATAGACCGGAAAAACGCGTCCGCAAACGGCATGACGAACGTTCCGCCGACCGTCCCGGTGCCGTAGTAGCCGCCGATCGCACGGGGTCCGGATTCAGCCATGATGCGTTTGAGCGCATCGGCGATCTCGTCCATCGCCTGTTCGACATCGATACGCTCGAAGCTTCCGTCCGAACGACGCTTTACCGAGTGAAACAGGCGATCGGCGCTGTTGTGCATCGCGGGAGATGCCCGGCCCTTCACGCAAGCATAGCCCTTGTAGAGAGGGTTGTTTTTGTCTCCCCGCATGGAGACCGGACGGCCCGTCACATCGTCGATCTCGACGATTGATCCGCACAGATGGTAGCAGATCCGGCAAAACGTAGTATGCTCGGACACGTCAATACTCCTCTTCCCGGCCCCGGCTGTCTTGCCGCCGCGGCGATCCACCGATTTCTGCACGAGCTCGGCTACCACCCATCATTCGCCAGTCGGCGGGATAGTGCAAGCTAATCGCCCGGCGTTTCGATTGACCGCATGTCGCCCATCTGCGGCTGATGCGCGAGATGCCCGCCGTCGACGGAGAAGGCCTGGCCCGTAATATATTCGGATTCGTCGGCCGCGAGAAAGGCGGCCGTCGCCGCGATGTCGGCTGGACGCCCCATGCGAGGGATCAGTGTGTGGGGGAGGAACCGCCGGACATATTCCTGCGCCTCCTCGAGCTGCGCGTTCATGATCGCGCCCGGCAATATCGCGTTGCACCGGATATACTGCCGGCCGTGCTGAGCGGCGACGTATTTCGTGAGGCCGATCACCGCCGCCTTCGATGTGCCGTAGGCGAAGCGAACATTGTCGCCGAGCAGGGCCGAATTGGAAGAGATATTGATGATCGATCCGCCGCCACCCTCGACCATGTGCGGGATTGCATATTTGCACGTCAGCATGATCCCTTTCACGTTGACGTTCATGATGGCGTCCCACGTCTCCACCGTGATTTCCGGCGCGGTGGTGTCCTGCTGCATGAGTTCCGGCGACGTCGTCGCCGCGTTGTTGAACAGGATGTCGATCCGGCCGAACCGTCGCGCGACCTCGCTGATCGCTGCGCGAACCGAATCCTGATCGCTCACGTCGAGCTGCAGGCCGATCGCGCCCTGGCCGATGCGCACGGCGACTTCGCGGGCGCGTTGATCGGAAAGTCCCGTGACCACGACGGTGGCACCCTCGGTCGCAAAGCGCTCCGCCGTCGCCGAGCCGATCGCGCCGGCACCACCGGTCACGATCGCAACCTTGCCGCGCAACCGGTCCATCATTTTCCGCCTCCCGCTTCCGGTGATCGGCGCCCGCGCCGTGCCGGATCGTGGGGCGGCGCAATGCGTTGAAGGAAATCAGCCATTCGCAACGTGGGGCAACGGGCCCTTCCCGCCATCGAGGATCGGGTCCACCCGGGCGAACATGATATGATCCTCGCTCGCGCCGGGTCCGGCGATCATCAGGCACCGGCGATAGGCCTGGCGGTAGAACAGCCTTACTAGCTTCTCATCGCTGTCCGGCCCGGCCGCCTCGACGAACGTCTTGAGTACGGCGTCGCCTTCCTTGCTGTCGCGTGCGCGCACGCCGGTCAGCTCTTCGATTTCATCAAGGTCGGCCTGTTCGGCCCAGAGGCCGTAATGCGCCTGCTTCAACAGCCCCTGCGGGATCGTGGCCAGCGCATCCCGCTGCCAATCGGCCATGCTCGGCGATGTTGGAAGGCGGCTGATCTCCAGCAGCAGCTTCTCCAGACCCGATTCCTCGATCGGAGCGACGCGCGGCGCGGGAAGCTCCTGATCATATTCGAGAGTGATGCCGAGACAGTCCGCCATCGCTTCGAGGGTGCGTCGCATGATGAACGCCCGCGCCATGATGACTTCACCCCAATCGCCGCCGAGATAGTTCTCAGCCATCGCCATGGTGTAGCTCGACATACCCCACGCCGAATAGACGACCGTGGAGTAAGCGAGCACCTTCCAGTCGATCTCCTCGCCAGTGACTTTCGCATAATGGCGGAACAGCGCCGGAATGTCCCCCATATTCTCTACCGGATGCCTGCAGCGAAATACGGCGAGATCGTTATACGGGTCTCCCACATGCGCGACCTCGACATCAATGATCGCTGACAGCTTGTTGCCGATGTTCATGAACTGGCCGCCATCGCCGAACACGATCGCAGGCCTGGTGCGATTCTGGGGTACGTTCCGCCGCACCCAACGGGAGAAGAATTCAGTCACCGCGTCTACTGCGCCGCGGCGCGTGACCATATCGTAGTAGGGATTGAACAGCGCGAGCGCGATCTCGTCGGGTGTCGAAGGCATGATGCATTCGGTTCCGGCAAAGCGATCGACTGGGATCTTGTGGGACTTCCCCAGCCATTCGATGAATTCGAGGCTCGCCTGCCACCGTTCCGGGCTGATCGTCGGCATCTCCTCGGATGCCTGTTGGACTAGCCCCGCGTCCTTCTCGCCCTCTATGAAATCCATGACGAACATGTTCTCGTCGACCGCACCGTAAACGTGCGGAACGGGAATGCCGCTTTCCTCCAGGATTTGCTGAGCGAGCATTTCGTGGCGCAGGGTGTAGGGGATGCTTTCGAACGGGCGCATGCCCTTGGCGATCAGCCGCGCGATCTTGCCGTCCTTCTCGTATCGTATCTTCCAGATTGGGCGCCAGCGCCGCTCGCGCTCCATATCAATGACGCGACCGCCGATAGTGCGCTCCACCCACGACGCGATTTTCGCGCGCTCCGCTGAGTCCGCCGCCTCGGCGTCAAGTTCGGTGATGAGCACGTATGATCCTTTGCAGCGGCGTGGTCGCAACGGAAAAGACGCAAGGTCTGACGAGCGCCATCACGGAAGATGGCGCTCGTGACCGTAGGCCTGACTGATCGTCAGAACTTGATCCGACCTTCGATCCCGTAGGTACGGGGTTCGGCAAATTGAAACGCGTCATAGCCACCAGCCGCCAGCGACTGATTGCGCACGAGCACGTACTTCTTGTCGGTGATGTTGCGGACGTAAACACCGAGACTGAACGCCCCGCCGCCGATGGTATTCAAGTCCACCCGGCCGTTAAATAGCGTATATCCGTCTATCTCGCTGTTCAACGATTGCAGGCTGTTACCCGCCTTGCGGCTACGCGAGTACATGTTGCCGTTAAACGCCAGCTCGGTGCCCGCCTCATCGATCGGAATGGTGTAATCCACCGTCAGACCGCCAGAGTTCTTGTAGATGTTGCCGAAGATCTCGCCAGATATATCAGCGCCGCCATTGTACTCGCACGGCGGGGGCGGGGGCGGCAACTGGAACTTGCCGTATTTGCCCAAGGTGCGGTTATAGAAGCCGGAGATCTGGAGCCGGGGCGTCAGCTTCGCCTGGACTTCAAGCTCCAGTCCCTTCGGCGACCCAGTCGCCGCGTTGGCGACGATCGAACCGCCACTCGGGTTGAAACAGCGCATGACGGCATAGCTCTGGATGTCCTTGTACCAGCCGCGGTAAAGCGCGATGTTCGCGCGGGCCGGCACCGGCCCGACGTTGAACTGCGACTTCGCGCCGATTTCAATGTCGGTCAGCGACTCCGGCGCATAGGTGCGGAAGGATATCGGCGTATCGCTCGAGGTCAGATTGAAGCCGCCCGCCTTGTAGCTGTGACGGCTCGCCGCATACAGCAGCAAGTCGGGCGTGACCTGATAATCGAGGCCGACAGTCCAGCTGGTGCGCCGCGTCTTGAGCTTCAGCGGCCCTGCCACGGTCGGCGGATCGTTGACGACTCCGTTAACCATGTAGCCGATCTGCGAGCCGGTGCGAGTGTCCCAAGTCGACCGGAGGCCGCCGGTGAGCTTCACGCCCGGCAGGCCGAGCGCGGTCAGCTCGTAGGTCGCCTGGCCAAAAATGGCCTTCGAGATGAACTTGTCTGTCGAGAAGGTGCGATTGTTGAAGTCGGTGAAGAAGACAACCGCATACTGATCGACAGTCCGCCTCTGGTTTGAATAAAAACCGCCGACGATCCAGCTCAAGTTGTTGTCGAAGCTCTTGCCGCTGATTTGCAGCTCATCGCTGTACTGCCGTATCCTGGTCTTCTGCAAGGCGTCGACAAGCGGGAAGTCGAAGCTCGTCTGATTAAATTCGCTATTCTCTCGAACCTTGAAATAGCCAAATATGTTCTTGATCGTCACGTTACCAAAATCATAGGAAAGAGAGTCGGCGAGAAGCGTGGACCGACTCCTGTTGAAGTTGGGCGAGAAGGACATGTCGATCGTCCGATCGCCCAGTTCCTGCTGCCTTTCAAAGCCCGCAACCGCCTGAGGGAAAAAGACCGCAAACCCGCCGAGCTCTTTCACGATCTGCGGGTTGAGATGCTGGTTGCCGTGGAAATAGTTGAACAGGAAATCGTTCTTCAGTCCTTCCGCCGGCGTCAATCGGATCGCGATGCGCCCGGTTTCATAATGTTTGTCGTTGCCGTCCGGCCCGCTGAGGTTATGGACGAATCCGCGCTGCCGCGCGATCTGGCCAGACACGCGAACGGCCAGCACATCATCGACCAGGGGCACGTTGACCGCGCCGGTCGCCTGACGCAGGGCGTAATTCCCCGAAGTCAAAGTGAGATTGCCGTTGATCCCGCTCGTATCCGCATGCTGGGGCGTCAGGACGACGGCGCCGCCCGTGCTGTTCTTACCAAATAGAGTTCCTTGCGGACCGCGGACCACCTGCACCGACTCAAGATCGTACAGCCCGGATGCGATGGCGCGTGTGTCGACCGGTACGTCGGCGAAATAGGTGACGACCGTCGCGTCGGAGCCGAGCGTCTGCTGCTGCCCGCGCAACTCGAACACCGGGACGCCGCTGCCACTGAGTGCGTCTGAGTTGACCACCAAGCTAGGCGCGACGAACTGTAGGTCCCTGGCCGTGGTGATCCGCTGGCGTTCAAGTGCTTCAGCGCCAATCACCGAAGTCGCGACAGGCACGCGCTGGAGGTTCTCGGACGTGCGGCGCGCGGTGACGATGATCTCTTGAAGGCCGCCCTCACCCTGTTGAGCGGAGCCGGCAGTTTCCGCAGCCGTCGCGGACCCGGCAGACTGCGCTAATGCGGGTGACAGCGCCGCCGGAGCGACGGTGAACAAAAAGACTCCTGTAATCCGAGATGCGAAGTGCATGAATATCCCCCCTTGTGATTAAAGATTATTACCTTTTACCCCACCGCGTTAGCGGAGAGTCTTTGTTTTTAGAGACAGTCTAAGTTTTAGAGACAGACTAATCAACCTCAGACTACATATTGCATCAGTCCCCCCGAGGTCCGCCGCAAACTCTCAGCAGATCGAGACGGTCTCGCCCGTCGATTTGAGGCGACACCTATCGGCGCGACGAAGGTCACGACCCTGATCGCCATAAGGCGCGAGAAAAGAGCCCTTCTTGTGGCGCCACGCGCACAGCAGTCCTCCCCTTTTTTGCGTCGAACGCCGCACGTGCGGCCAGACAATTATATTCGAAGGCTAGAAACCGCCCGTACTGGTGTCAAAGCGATTCCGTTGACACTGTGTAAGGCGAGTGCTCCCTTGGCTGCGCGGCGATAGCGGAAGGGGGATATGGCGCGTCTTGAGGTTCCTCGTTCGGAGAAGGCAGCGGAGCGGATTATGGATGCCGCGCAGGAACTGTTCGCCAGCATCGGCTTCGACGCCACGAAGATGGACCATATTGCGAAGAGGGCGGGCGTCAGCCGGCAGACCGTCTACGAGTACAGCATCAGCAAGGAAGAAATTTACCGATCGGTACTGGGCAGATCGGCACAGCGATATGTGGAGGCGCTCGACCGCATCGACCAGCGGCAGGAGCCGCGCGCGGTGCTCGCCGACGTGCTCGCCGCGATGATCGATGAATATCTGGGCAGTTCCAGACTGCTGCTGATGGATGTCGCCCTGCACCAGCAGATCGTGCCGCCCGCGAACACTCGGGACGCCGCGAGGGCCTATCGAAGGGTCATCGGTCGAGCGCTGACCCGGGGTAAGGCTCAGGGAGTTTTCGATCCGAACGCCGGCGCCGACGTGTTTCAGGCGCACGCCATGGCGCTTCTATCGGGGTTCGCATTCTCGTCCCGGTTGCTGACCGAGGTAGCTACCGTCGATTGCGTTTCCGCGGCCGCGCTCGCCTTGTGGAGGGACTATCTGACGGATTCGATGCTGAGGTGGGACGCTACAGCGACGTCCTCGCCCGTTTCCGGATGGCGAGATCAGCGCTGCAGTAGCGCGAGCCGAGCCCCGATCATAGGAAGACGCCTCCTTCCCTGGGGCAGGAGGAAGGGACGGATCCGGAGCGTAGGCGCGCCGCGCAGACATGATGGACGAGGCGATCCTGGAGAATCCCGCGACCGAGAGCGGCCTGAGCTGGAGCGAGTATTTCAGGCCGGACTGGCTCGCTCGACACCGCGAAGAACCGGTCGAGCCCGAACTTCCCATCATCGATCCGCACCACCATCTTTGGGCGTGGCTCGGTTATGGTCTCGACGCGTTTCTCGCGGACGCCACCAGCGGCCACAACATCCGCGCGACGGTTCATCTCGAGACGGGGCTGGCGCGCGACGCGGGCGATCCCGAGCATCTGCGTGCGGTCGGTGAAACGCGCCACCTGGTTGCGCTGCTCGCTGATGCCAGGTTCGAGGAGGCTGGTGCGCCCGCTATCTGCGCCGGCATCGTCGGGCATGTCGATCTCGAGCTACCCGAGCACTTGGTCGAAGAAGCGCTGGACGCTCATGTCGCCGCCGGTCAGGGGCGCTTCAAAGGGGTCCGACTGAACGCCTTTCACCACGACGAGGTGTCATGGCTGGACGACGCTCGGCCGGGGCGGGCGGGAGACCCCGTCATCCGACGCAACCTGGCGATCCTCGGCCGGCGCGGCCTCGTCTGTGATGTCATGGCGTTTCATCACCAGCTTCGCGAGGTCGCAGAGCTGGCCGCGGCGTCGCCCGAGGTGATTTTCGTGATCAATCATTGCGGCGGCTTCCTCGGCCGTATCGCCAAGCAGGGATCGATGACGGCGGCCATGCGCGTCTGGGGGGATGGCGTCCGGGCGCTTGCCGATCAAGGCAATGTCGTGATGAAGCTCGGCGGACTCGCCTGTGACTTCTTCTCCGGCATCCAGCTCCATCTGGAACCGGAACCGCCAACTTCGCAAAAGATCGCTGAGATCTACCGCCCGTTCTTCGAACCCTGCATCAATGCGTTCGGCGCCGAACGTTGCATGTTCGAGAGCAACTACCCCGCCGATCGCCAGCAGGTCGATTATGTCGTGCTCTGGAATGGCTTCAAGCGGCTCGCAGCAGGGGCGGGGACCGCCGAGAAGGAGGCCTTGTTCAGCGCAACGGCGCGCAGGATCTATTCCCTTACGGGCGTGTGATCGGTGTCTGATCCGTTTGACCTCGCCAGACTTCGGCTGCCGCGAGAAGGATAGACGGGTTCCATGGCCGCATGACGCGTGCTCCGGGGAACGCACGACGCGGCGCGATCGCTGCGCTCCTACAGGATGGTGATCGAGAAATGTAACCCGCCGAACGGGAGGAATTAAAGGATCGTAGCCGCCATCCTTTCAGTGGAGAGAGCAGTTTGGTGGTCGCTCGCCTGCCATTCGACGCGTTCCGAGGGCGATCAAGGTCATTTCAGGGAGCCTCGTCGGGGCGCCGCGGCGGAGCGATCGCCCCGCCGCGGCTTCGGTCACATTCAGAAGTTGAAGCGGACCGCCGCCCCATAGGTGACCGGCGACGCCAGGATGTATGACAGCGCGCCGCCGCCCGACGCCGAAGCGCTCGGACCGATTTCATACTTCTCGTTCAGCAGATTGCGCGCGAAGACGCTGAGGGTAACCCGATCGTCATACAGCTTCGCGAGCGAAATGCGGGCGTCGAGCGTCTTGTAGGAATCGATGCTGATCTCTCCCGCCACGAAGCTGGTCTGATAGTGGAAGTCCAGGTTCACCCCCAGCACGCCGCCAAGCACGCGGTCCGGATAATCGTAGCTCAGATTGGCGTTGAACTGCCACTTGGGCGTGAAGAACACCGACGTGACATTGACAGCGTCGCCAAGCCCGGCGGCCTCATAGGCCGCTGCGATCTCCGGCGGGATGGTGAGCCGATCAATCGTGACCCGGGTGTAGGCGAAGTTGGCGCCTAGGGTCAGTCCGGACGTGGGTCGCAGGCTGAAATCGCCTTCGACGCCCTTGATGATCAGGTCCGCCTTGTTCAGCAGCAGACCGCCGCTCGGCAGACCCGGGACCCCCGTCGTGCTCTGATAATATTGGTAGCCCTTGTCCTTGCCGCGGAACAACGCAAGGCTGAAATTCCCGCCGACGTCGCCGACCCGGTAGCGCCCCTTCGTACCGATTTCGACGTCGGTGAGCGTCTCGGAGCCGAATGTCTGCACCGATGCGATCGGAGCGGGTACCGTCGGCGCGTTATAGCCGCCCGGTCGGTAGCCGCGACGGGTGGTCGCGTACAGCAGCAGGTCACGCGTCGCCTGCCAGTTGAGCGCGAAGGTGTAGGTGCCCTTGCGCGACTTCTGGCTGAACACCTCGGCGATCGTCGAGCCCGGCGAGGCGTTCGGATCGGGCGTGAAGCTGTTTGTCCGGCACTGCCGCTCCGTCGGAAGGAAGCCAAACGATCCGACGGGCGGAGGCGTGCCGCCGTTCGGCAGGCTGTAGTCCGCGAGATAGGCGCAACCCGAGGTCCGATCCCAGGAGTAGCGATAGCCCGCGGTGACGCTGAGCCCCTCTACGAGATCGGAAAGGTTGTAATCGGCCTGTCCGTAGATCGCCTTCGTCTGCTCGCGCTGGTAGTTCATGTTCGTCGAGACGCTGAGGCCGCTGAAAACGGCGATTCCGTCGACTTCACGACCACCGAGCCCGTTCGGGCGGACGTCGTAGAAGAAGCCGCCGATCACGTATTTCAGGCGGTTGTCGAACGCCTGGCCGGAAAGCTGAAGCTCTTCGGTGATCTGCCGCAAACGCACGCGAACGGCCACGTCGATGATCGGCAGGGCCGACCCATCGATATCCGTGTTGTTGTCGTTCTTGGTCGTGCGATAGGCGAAGATGTTCTTGATCTGCGCGTTTTCGCCAAGCTCGAGCGAGGTCGTGTTGGAAATGCCGAACACCTCGGAGCGGTCGGCCGGCATCATGTTGGTGAAGGCCTCGCGCCGGCCTTTTTTGCCACGCGCGTGGGCGATGGCGAGGTCGATGTCGCAGCTGGGGGAGGTCCCGCAATGGAAGTTCGGGTTGAGCAGCGAGCCCAGCCCGATTGCGTCCAACGTTGCCGCGGGTAGCGAATAGATTGGCGAGGTGCCGGGGAACAGCCCTTGGAAAACGACGTTCGAGCGGCCGCGCGACTGGAAATAATCGAGCACCGTCAAGCTCGACAGGCCCTCGAAAGGTTCCGCGAGCACGGAGACGCGCAGACCCTTGTTGTCGATCTCGTCATAATCACGCGTGTTCTTCAGCGGCGTGCCCGGAGTCGAGCTGAACGGGCCGGTGAGCGTCCAGGGCGCGTAGACGTGGGTCTTCGTGAAGCCGTCCGTGCTGGTCGCTTGCCCCGCGATCCGGACTGCAAGTCGGTCCGCCACGATCGGGAGGTTGATCGCGCCTTCCAGCCTGAGCGAGTTGAAGCGCCCATACTCGGCTTCTGCATAGCCGCTGAAATCATAGGTCGGCTTGCGCGAGTTCGTCAGGACGGCGCCGCCGATCGCGTTGCGGCCGAAAAGCGTGCCCTGCGGGCCCTTAAGAACCTGAATATTGTCCATGTCGTAGGTCGAGAAGATGCTGCCGTAGCTCGGCAGAGGCACCTCGTTGAAGTAGGTGAGCACGCCCGGCGTCCCCGGCCCGGCGAGGCCGCGGGATTGGCCCCGGATCGCGATGACCGGGTTGACCGACGAGCCCGATAGCGAGAAGTTCAATCCAGGCGTGATCCGGCTCAGATCCGCGGTGCTGAGGATGGACTTGCGCTGCAAGGTCTCGCCGGAAAAGGCGCTGACCGAAAGCGGAATGCGGCTGATATCTTCGCTGCGCCGCCGGGCGGTCACGACGATATCGCCGGATTCCGGCGCTGCCTCCGCGGTCTCGATGGCGGCGGATGGCGGAGCGGTCACATTATCCTGGGCCAGCGCCGGAGCGGTCCAGGCGATGCTCAGGCCGGCGCCGGCCATCAGTACGTGTTTGAGGCTCACAGTCATTTCCTCCCCCTAGATCGACAGAAATTGGAGCACCGCTTGAGTGCGCGGAGAGGCGCCTAAGTCACATGTGTCTGCTCAGCGACCTATCTAGCGGCAGGCATCTCGCAAATTCGCCGGGCCGTCTCGGCTCGGACCGGACTGGCTCAAGACCGCGGTTTGCAATCCAAGTCGTGCAGGGACGGGCGTGCCGGTGCGGGGGATGGAGCGAAGAGCGACGCGTCGATCCGTGACCGCGCAAAAGGTCGCAGCCGGGCGGCTCCGCTCAACCCGAAATCGAGTAGCCGCCGTCGACGGGGATCACCGTCCCGGTAACGAAGCGCGCTTCGGGGGAGCACAGGAAACCGATCACGTCGCCGAGGTCTTCCGGCTCGCCCCACCGCGCCATCGGGGTGCGATCAGCGATCTGTTTGTGCATGGAAGCGTCCTCCCAGGCGGGTTGCGCCATGGCGGTCTTGATCCACCCGGGCGCGACCGCATTGCAGCGGATGCCGTCTTTGGCCCACGAGGCGGCGAACGATCGGGTCAACGAGACGATACCGCCTTTGCTCGACGCGTAGCCGGGCGCAATGGTGCTGCCGAAGGTCGAATACATCGAGGCGATGTTCACGATCGCGCCGCCTTGCTTCGCGAGCAGCGGATGAGCCGCGAGGCTCATTCGCATCGTGCCGTTGAGGTTGACCTCGATCGTCTTGACGAACTGCTCCATCGTGAAGTTCTCATAGGCGGCGCGGCCTGCGCAGTTCACCAGCGCGTCAAGCCGATCGAAGCTGCGGACGAGCGCATCGACCGAAGCCTGATCGGTCACGTCGAGAACGCGCGCGCTGATGCCTGCCAACGACGGGGTCATTGCCGTTTCTGCATCACTTACGCCGGTGACAACGACTTCGTAGCCGAGACGCACGAGCGCCTTGGCCGCCGCCAATCCAATGCCGATCGGATGCGCGCCACCCGTGACAAGCGCCTTCTTCATATCGTCTCCCGCATTTTCGAAAAGTGAACCCTGGCGGGTTCAGAAGCATCTCTGGCCACGCACGCATGACCAAGGCTGGGGCCGCTTCCGCCGCACATGCCGCTTCGGACGGAGCGGATCAGACCGAGCGTCCGAGATAAGATCCGAGCAGGGGCTTCATGCGGAGCGCTTCCGGCACCCGATCGGGTCCTATGACCCGGTCGATCTCCTCATGATACCAGTAGAGACACTGCTCCTGATAGCCGACGATCAACTGCTTCAGATCGCCCTTATCGATCGAGCGCTGAACGCCTGCGAAAAGATCGACATCCTCCGCGAGGATCGCGACGTTCGCCTCGCGCAGCATGGTGAGATAGGCCGTGTCCTGCGCGGCATCCTCCATCTTCGGACCCATCAGGCCCGCCATCAGCAACGTCCTGTCCGGCGCGAGCGGCCAGAAGTTCAGCCAATTGATGCCATTGGGATCGAGCGCCGTCATGGAGTTCGGAAAGCGTGACAGCGCGATAGTATACATGTTGGTGAGATCGTCGGCCCCGACAGCATCGTCCTTCAGGCCCACGTCGCCGTAGACCGAAGCGCTCTTCTTCTTGGTCGCGAAGCAGCCATGGCCGTTAGCCAGCAACGACGGCGCGAAGCTGTGCGTATCGAGGATCGGCACCAGTGTCTTCACGTGGACCGTGTTCACGTGGTAGATTTCGATGAAATTATCAAGCGCGACTTTCCAGTTGCAATCGAGCACCTTCGTGTAACACTCTTTCAGTTCGAAATTCTCGAAAGGAAAGTTCTCGGACTTCTCGGTCAGCGGCGCCATGAACTCGGCGAGAGGCGCAGCATGGTCGTCGAAGTTGATGAAAACGAAGCCGTTCCATACCTCGCAACGCACCTGAAGCAGCGAAAGGCTCGCCTTGTCCAGGCACGCGAAGTCGCGCTCCTCGGGAACGGACTTGAGCTCGCCTTCCAGCGAATAGCCCCATGCGTGATATGGGCATATGAAGCGGGATGCTCGTCCGCTCGGCGCGAATAGAAGCGCCGAGCCACGGTGACGACAGCTATTCTTGAACGCCCGGATCACGTCATCCTTGCCGCGGCTGATGATGATCGATTCGCCGAGTTGATCGAACAGCTTGTACGAGCCGTTCTGCGGCAGATCGCTGACATGGGTTGCGGCCCAGATCCAGGTCTTGCGGAACAGATGTTCCTGCTCGAGCTTGAAGAATTCCGGATCGCTGTAGCGCGCCGCCGGGATGGGCGGAAGGACCGGAAAGTCGGTGGGATAGGCTGTTCGGGCCAGCTCGCGATCCACGGAGGCCACGACCTTGTTCAGGACTTTTTCGTCGAACATGGATTTTCCCGCCTCCGCCTATGTCGCTGTCCGGCACTCGCGCCGGAACGCGCTTGCTATACGCGGTCAAACAATCGGTCAACGAAATCGCGATTGAAAGTGCAGCGTGACGAGGACAGAGCTCAAGCGCGCAGCGCGCTCAAGAAGAACTCCACCGCGTAATCCCGCCAATAGTCAGGCTGCGTCTCTTCCGCGCCAAGCGTCGCGGCGGCGTACTTGCAGAAAAGCGGCGGATAGCTGTGGGAACCGTGCATGATCACTACCCCCATGACGTGAAGCGCGGTGGCGGTGACCCGGTCGTTGAACAATCCCTGCTGCCGGCCGCGCTCGACCACGGCGTCGAGCCGCGCGAGCAACTGCGCGCGCATACGGTCGGCCTTGGGGTTGCGCCGGATCTGAGCTCCGCTGTGGAGCATCTGATCAAGCGTTACGCTCGCCGACAGGGGCGAGCCTTCGTACTCACGGCGAAGACCAACGAGAAACTGCCGTACCGCCTCGCGGGGGTCGAGCGCCTCGAAGTCGATTTCCATGAGCAACGCATAATTTTGACTCGAGATCTGGTTGAGAATCTCGCTGTAGATATCTTCCTTGCCACCAAAATAATGATAAATCAGCTGCTTGCTGACGCCGGCATCTTCGGCGATCCGCTCGATGCGCGCGCCTTCGAGCCCTTTCGCGCCGAAATGCCTGATCGCGGAACGCAGGATACGATCGACCGTCGTGCCCTCGTCGTTCGCTCCGGTCTCGCCCGCGGGAGCATCCTGCTTCCTCGCCGGTGCCATCGCTCTCCTTTCAACCCGACTCGCCGCGCTCGCGACGTTTGGACGATAGATCAAAAAAATAGCCTTGGCCAACACCGCCGCGCAAATCTACGAATATGCCTCCGGCGCCGCAATCCTTAGCCCACGCCTGCGTCCGCTGCTCCAAATCCCGCGCGCGTTTGAGGGAAATTGTTCGATGTTCAGGTTGACGTGTTTCATCAGGCGGTCTTCGGCGGTCGATCGCGAGACCTTTGTTGAGCGTTGGACGGGGGAGCTGAGCGAAAGGGTCTGCGCCAATCCCTCGTTCCTGCGCTCGGTGCGGTCCTATGTCGTGAACCTGCCGTTCGATCATGTTCCCGAAGAGCATCTGTGGATCGCCTGCGACGATTTCGACGGGGTCGCCGAATTATGGTTCGATGATCTTCCCGCGGCCGTCGTGACCGGCAACGCCTTGGCGAGCGATGCCGATATCGCCGCTATTGCCGGCGAGATCATCGACGCGGACGCCAGCGTGTCGTGGATCGGCGCGATCGTCGACGATTTCGATCTGGCGCCGATTGCGGTGAAGCGGATGGTGGCCGGACACGCGCGAGAGGACATGCTGCTGGAAGACGCGCAGGACTATTGGTTGCACGAACACGGCACCTTCTTCAAAAGCTACAAGGACTTCCTGGCCTATATGCTGCGCTACCGTCAGCAATATGGCGTGCCGACGCCCGGCCTGAAGATGCGGAGCCACAAGCTGATGGCGATGGAGGCCGATGTCGGGTTCCGTTCGTTGCAGGATCTGTCGGACGCCTATCGCGAGCCGAACCAGCTGCGCGACGCGGCAAGCGACCTGGCCAAGTTCGGCGCTTTGAGCGGCGCGATCACCTTCACCGCCGCAAGCGTCAAGGTGCTCCACGGGCAGGACCGCGGGTGATAATGTCGCGTCGATCGAAGGTGAGGGCGATGGCGCAGCAGACCTGGCTGATCACGGGCGTTTCGAGCGGGCTCGGCAAGGCCCTTGCGGACGCGGTTCTGGCGCGCGGTCACAATGTGGTCGGGACGCTGCGCAATCCCGAACAGATTGCGGCGTTCGAGGCGGATGCTCCCGGCAGGGCATTCGGCCTGCACATCGACCTGGTGCAGGACGAGCCCATCGGCGTGCAGGTGGATGCGGCGATCGCACGCGCCGGCGGACGGCTCGACGTGTTGGTCAACAACGCCGGTGTCGGGCGGATGGGAGCGCTCGAGGAGCTCGACGAGAGTGATTTTCGCGCGGTCATGGAGATCAACTTCTTCGGCGCGCTGCGAATGACTAAGGCAGTGGTGACCCGCCTCCGTGAGCAGCGCGGGGGCGCGGTCGTCAACATCAGTTCCGCCTCGGGCTTCGCCGGGAATGCGGGCGGCACCGCTTATTGCGCGTCGAAATTCGCGCTCGAGGGACTCTCCGAGGCGCTCGCCCCCGAATTGGAGCCATTCGGCGTCAAGGTCATCATCGTCGAGCCGGGGGCGTTCCGTACGGATTTCGCTCACGACAAGCTCCGCCTGCCGCCGCGCCGCGTTTCGGCCTATGCCGGATCGATGGCGGGCGACATCAACGATCTGCTCAAGGCTTATGACGGTGCCCAGCCCGGCGATCCCGCGCGCGCGGCGGACGCCATCATCGCTGCGGTCGAGGCGCCCGAACCACCGCTGCGCCTGATACTAGGCGAGGATGCCCTCGAATGGATCCGCAATAAGCTGGAGCAGGCGGAGAAGGATATCGAGCAGTGGCGCGCCGTCACCGTGAGCACGGCCTTCGCTTAAACCATCTTACGCGGGATCTGCTTGCCGCGCTGCGAGATCGGCGGGAAACAGGCGCGCGGCGCGCCAGAAATGGAAGGCGCCGCCGAATGTCAGCAAACCGGCGACGGTGAGCGCGATCCGCAGTCCCTCGGCCCCCGCCGCGGCGCAAAGCGGGTTGCCGGCCGCGCTCAAGCAGGCTGCCTGCGAAAGCCCCTGAGCGGCGAGCATCCGGCCCGCCCAGAAATCGCTGAGAGCGCCCAGCAGCGGCGGCCCCAGCGCGTAGCCTAATATGTTCACGCACAATGTGAAGATCGCGATCGTCGTCGCGCGCGTGCTCGCCGGGGCGACGGCGGTGGCCGCCGTGTAGCAGATCGCCGGATAGGCGCTCTGTCCGAGCCCGGCGAGCAACAGCAGGGCAACCGCAGGTGCGGCCGGCAGCCAGAAGGCAATGGTGTAGCAGATGGCCGTGCCTGCCAGGGCGACGGCGCCGACGATCACGCGGGCAGCCGGGTGGCGCATCTGCAGACGATCGGACAGCCAGCCGCTCGCGATCACGCCCGCCACGCCGATGACGCCGATCGACAGACCGACGACGCTCGACGCTGCGGTGAGCGAGAAATGATGAACCCGGATCAGGAACGAGGCCATGTACTGGACGATGAAGGTTCCGCAGAAGGTGCCGAAGGTGCCCGCCGCGCAGATGTGGTAAAGGCTGGGAATCCGCGCCAGGCGGCCGAGCGCTTGACGCATGCTTTCTCGCCCCGTCCGCGTGAAGCCGGTCCTTGTCTCGCGGATCGTCAGCCGGACGACGACGGCGAGCGCGATTCCGCAGGCTCCGAACAGCAGGAAGCTCGTGCGCCAGCCATAATGCTGCGCCAGCCAGCTGCCCGCGAAGCTTGCGATCAGCGTGCCGATGGAGCCGCCAGTCGCGTAGATGGCGAACGCCATCCCCCGTCGTTGCGGCGGAAACTTGTCGGACAGGAAGGAGAGTGACGGCGGGCTCGCACCGGCTTCGCCCACGCTGACGCCGAGCCGGCAGAGCAGCAGCTGCGCATAACTCCCCGCGAAACCACACAGCGCGGTCGCGCCGCTCCAGACCGCCGTCGCCAGCGCGATGATCGAGATGCGGTTGCCCCATTCGGCGAACCGCGCGATCGGCAGGCTCAGAAGCGAATAGAGCACCGCGAAGACCGGGCCGCCCAGCAGCCCGAGCTGGAAATCGCTCAGCTGGAATTCGTGCTTGATCGGCTCCTGCATGATCCCGAGAACAAGCCGGTCCGCGATGTTGATCGCGTTCACCAGAAGCAGCACAAGCAGGATGTAGCCGAGGTGCAATCGGCGACGGATCGAAGGCATCGTTCCCCTTCCAATTTTTATCGGCCGGCGTTTTCTAGGGCAGCCATGCGGGCTGGGCGGCCGCCGAGGATGTGCCTGATTGATCCCGGCGAGGCCAAGCATTTCGCTGAACAATGGTCAGCCGCGCCCCCGGTTTGTCCGATGGTCCAGCAAATTCGCGGGCATTCCGCCGGAATATCGCCCATGATCGCTTTGTAGCGTACGAAGCGGCGCAGATGGAGTAAGGGATGTCGGACTATCTAGAACAGCTGATGGAATCGCCATCGGCCCTGCTCGACAACAGCTTCGATCTTAATTTCACCCTGAGCCGGGCTGAGATCGATGCTTTTCAGAAGCACTGGGTTGCGCGTCGGTTCTGGGAGCTCAAGGGCCGGATCCTTCTGCTGGGCAAGCTGGCGAAGGAGCACGGCATCGACGCGATCAGCGAGATCGACGATGTGCTGCCCCTGCTCTTCGGCCACACGGTCTATAAATCCTACCCGATGTCCTATCTGGAGCGAAACCGGTTCGACAAGCTGACAAAGTGGCTTGCCGGGCTGATCAGCATCGACATCAGCCATGTCGATGCCTCCGGCGTGACCACCATCGACGACTGGATGGACCTGCTCGATCGCGAAACGCCACTTATGCTGTTCAACAGCTCCGGCACCACCGGCAAGCTCTCCTTCCTGCCCCGCACGCGCGACCAGGCAAAGCAGCTGGCGATCCTGACATCGAACATGCTGCGCGACTGGGATGGCGCAGGCAGCCGTCCCGACATGCTGAAGCAGCATCGGCCGCTGATCAATCCGGGCTATCTCCATGGCGGCGGCACCGGCCAGCGCATGGCCAGGATACAGGCCGAGCTTTACGCAGGCGGTCTGGAAAACGCGCTGTTCCTTTATCCGGAGGAGCGCATGTCGGCCGATATCCAGTCGCTCGCCGGGCGAATCCGCGTGGCCGAAGCGAAGGGCGAACTTGGATCACTCGAGGTTTCTCCGGCGCTGCTCGAGCGGCGGGCCGCCTTCATGGAACGCGAGCGCAACCGGCCCCAGGCGATGGAGGTCTTCCTGAACGAGGCCATCAGCCGCTTCGGCGGCCAGGATGTCTATATCGGAGCGATCTACGGCCTGGTGCTCGATTGGGCGGAGGATGGCCTGAAGCGCGGCCAGCGCAATGTGTTCGGCAGCGGCAGCTTTCTTGCCAGCGGCGGCGGCACGAAGGGGCGGACGTTCCCGCCCGACTGGCGCGAAAGAGTTGCCGACTTCCTCGGCTTCGACACCTTCATGGACACCTATGCGATGACCGAATGCATCGGCATGGCAGGGCTGTGCGAGGCGGGGAAATATCATCTGCCCGTCACCACCGTGCCCTATCTGCTCGATCCGCGGTCCGGCGATCTTCTGCCTCGACGTGACGGCACGACCGGGCGCTTCGCCTTCTTCGATCTCATCCCCGAAACCTTCTGGGCCGCGATCATCTCCGGCGACAAGGTAACCATGAGCGGTTGGCAAACGTCATGCGAGTGCGGGCGTGTCGGCTGCTATGTTGATAGGAATGTCAGCCGGTATTCTGCGGAAGAGGGCGGCGATGACAAGGTGCTGTGCAGCGGAGCGCCCGAAGCGCACAATAGCGCGCTCGATTTCCTGATGTCCTATTGAACGCCCTGGGGAAGATACCATGAGCAAGCTTTACCGCGCGCCCCTGATCATCAGGGGAAAGATCATCGAGGATTATGAACTGGAATTCGGCGGCCGACACGGCGGGCTGCGCTTTACCACACCCGATGTCGGCAAATATGTCGGTGAACTGACCCTTGGCGCGCCATCGAAGCTGGCGGATCTCTACGCGCTATCGTTCGCGGACATCGCCGATTTTCTGGTCGCGTTCGGCGAGAAGCTGGATTTCGACAGCAATCCGCACATGCAGGAATCGTTCGAGGTCTCGCGCGCGACCAGCGGCATGTCCGACGCAATGTTGCTGGCGCGGCTACGCAACTTCCCGCAATTCTTCCGCCGGGAGGCGATCTACGGCACGGCGGAGCGCTCGTGCGGGATCGAGTTCCTGGAAGGCTGGGTCGATCAGACCGGCGCCCAGCAGGCGGGCGTTCAAGGGCGAATCCGCGCTTTCGGAGCGCGCGCTGTCCACGTTATCGCGGGCAATACGCCCGATGTCTCTGCGATCACCCTGCTGCGCAACGCGATCACGCGTTCGGATTGCATCATAAAGACGCCGTCCAACGATCCGATGACGGCGGTCGCGATGGTTCGCACGATGATCGAGATGGCTCCCGACCATCCGATCACCCGCCACGTTTCGGTCGCTTACTGGAAGGGCGGAGACGAGCAGGTCGAGGAGGCGATCTACGATCCGCGCAAGATAGAGAAGATCATCGCCTGGGGTGGCTTCAGCTCCATCAAGCACATTACCCGCTATCTTCAGCCAGGTATCGATCTCATTACGCTTGATCCGAAGCTGTCCAGCACGATCATCGGAAAGGACGCCTTCGCTAACGAAAAGGTTCTGCAGTCCGTTGCGCGCCGGCTGGCGCTCGATATAGGGGCTTACAATCAGGAGGGCTGCGTCAACGCCCGCGTCATCTATGTCGAATCCGGCACCGACGATGACGGGCTCGAGCGCTGCGGCGAGCTTGGCCGGCTGACGTTCGATGCGCTCACCCGTCTGCCCGAGACGATCAGTACGCCGCACAAGGACTTCAGTGCCGTACTCAAGGAGGAGATCGCCGCCGCTCGCATGCTTGATGACGATTATGCGGTGTTCGGCGGCAGGGGCAATGAAGGCGCGATCATCGTCTCGCGGGACGGCAGCCCGGTGGATTTCTCGCGCGATCTCGCCTGCCGGGTTGGCAATCTCGTGCCGGTCGATGACGTGCAGACCGCGGTCAAGTCCGTCACATCCTACACCCAGACGATCGGTATTTATCCCGAGCGACTAAAGGAGGAACTGCGCGACCAACTCGCTTACATGGGCGCGCAGCGCGTGGTTTCGCTTGGGGGGGCCTGGTTTGTGAATGGCGGCACGGAGCGTCAGGACGGGATCGAGACTGTCCGGCGCATGTGCAAGTGGATCATCGACGAGACCGGAGATCCCCAGCGCATCGAGGCTCTGGCCGGTTAATCCGCCCCTGCGCCTTCGAGCACGCGACCGAGCGCGTAATCTCCCGCGATGGTCGTGCGCTGTCCTTCGCGCCGATAGCCAAGCGGCACGCCGCGCGCCGTGTGGATCATGCGCCAGTTGTCCCAGAGCAGCATGTCCCCCGGCCTCCAGACATGATCGTAGGCGCGCGTCTCATCGGTGATATGCCGCGCGATCTCCCACAGCAGCGCATCGCTCTCCTCGCGCGCCATTCCCGGCACGTGACTCGCAAACATCGGTGAGAAATTCAGCACCTTGCGGCCGGTCTCCGGCTGTACGTAGACGAGCGGGTGGACGACCGTCGGGAAGGCCCCGTTTGCGATCCGCTCGTCGATGCTGTCCTGAAAAGGCCCGCGCTGCGTCATCCTGACCTTCTGATAGGGCAGGAAGCGGAAATTGCGGTCGCCGATATCGAGGCGGTAGGCAACCTCGAGCCCGGATATCCGCACCTTCATCTCGTCGCTGAGCGCCGCATAGGCCTCGATTCGATCGATGAAGCCGGTATTGCCGCCGACCTCGGGCTGTATCTCGACCGAGAGGATGCCGCCATGATTGATTTCCGCCGTGAAGATCTGGTCGGAGTGCCATGGGATGAAACCAGCCAGTTCGGCGCCGTTCACGTTCATCACCGCCGCCGCACCCGCTTCGCCCCGCAGCACGAGCAACTCCCGGCGCGCCGGATGGAGCAGTTCCTTCACGGAATGCTCCTGCAACTCGCCAAAGCACCGCGACAGTTCCACCTGGAAGTCAGGATCATGGTCTCCGCCCCGGAAGAGCAGCAGGCCGCGCTCGATCCACAGTTCGCGCAGCGTTCGACGAACCTCCGGGTCGAGGATGTCGCGTGCGCCGAGTCCGTCGATCCGGAACCCGAAGCCGATCCCAGGGGAAATCGGGATGAGATCCATGGTCATTCCTTTCATCCGCTCCGTCGCTCCGGGCGCTTCGCTCGCGCCGATCATATCGTCCCGTTGCGGCGACTCACCAGTCGTTTTTTGGACAGCTGTTAAAGGCGTCGCCGCCACGGCCGACGTTCGACGGTCGATCATCCCGCCAAACTATGCACGATCCTCAAGTGCGGCTGGAAATCGCCGAGCGGATCGGTTATGCTGGTTCGATAAGAGGAGAGCATTCATGCGGGTCAGGCAGCCCAAGTTCGATTTTTCGCAATCGCGCGCACACTGGGCGCCCAACATCGAGTTTGCGCAGGCGCAGAATGGCGGTTCGCTTGGCGTTCCGCCATTGGAGCGATTCCTCAATCGTGTGATGACCAAGGCCCGCAAGGAGATTCAGGGTGACGATCCCGCCTCCGTGAAGCTGCGCGCGGACATCACAACGTTCATCCGACAGGAATCCTGTCACTATGCCACGCATGACGAGATGAACGCCGTGCTGACGCGCGATGGCTATGACGGCGTCGTCGCGCTTGAGCGCGAGATCGAGGAGCATTACGAGCGTCTGCTCAAGACCAAGTCGCTGGCTTTCCTGACTGCCTATTGCGAAGGCTTCGAAACGATCGGGCCCGCTTCAGCGATGGCATGGTGCGGTGATTCGCTGGATGGATATCTGGAAGGCGCCGATCCCAACGTTGTCATGATGTATCGCTGGCATCTGATGGAGGAGTATGAACATCGGCATGTATGCTATGACGTGTTCAAGCGCATCCATGGTGGATATTTCCTGCGCATCTACGCATTCTTTTATCAGCTGTACTATTTCACCAAATATTCCAACAAGGTTAAATCCTATCTTCTATCCGTCGATCGCGCCAAGATGAGCGAGGCTGAAGTTAAAGCTTCGAAGGGGCGCGAAAAGGCAGTTGGCAAGGCGTTTGGCAAGACGATTGGTAAGTATCTGTTGAAGGTGCTTTTGCCGAACTATCGGCCACACGTCCTGCCGATGCCGAAGATCTGGCGGCAAGTCGAGCAAGAGATCGATCGCGATTGGATCAAGAAGCCTGCGAAGGCTGCGACTGCCTAGCTGTTTGATCCCGCAGTGTGGTGGTACGAACGGCCAGCATGCGTGGCGGGAGGAGCTATGGGCGAGGTTCTACACGGCAGCGCCCGAACGACTGAGGCAGTCCATCGAGCGATACAGCGGAGTGAAGAGAGCGTAAGGGCGCTTGCCGGCCGGTATGGGATCAGCCCGACGACGGTGCAGAAGTGGCGCAAGCGGGCAAGCGTCAGCGATGCCCGTATGGGGAAGGCCATTCATTCCGCCGTCCTCACCATTGAGGAAGAGGCGATGGTCGTGGCGTTCGGGACTGTCAGAATTGCCGTGTGCGGCGGGCGGTTGACCATTACGCCGCCATGGACTTGATGAAGCGTTCGCCGAAGATGACAGCGAACTGAGCCTTGACTGCCATGGACCACTCACGTGGTGGCATTTTCCATTCTCTCTCCGAGTGGTTCAAGATCAGATAGAGCAGCTTGGTGGCGGCCTCGTCGCTGGGGAAGTGTCCTCTTGCCCTGACGGCGCGCTTGAGCTTCGAGTTCAGCGCTTCGATCGCCTTGACGTCGCCATTGGCATCATTCTGCCTCACGAAGCCGATTTCATGACATGCCTATGGTGCTCCAGCCAACGGCCCCTTCGCGCAGACTCTCGTCTTCGCCGAAAGCGGCCATCATGATCGGGGGAACTACCTATGGAGCGCCGACGATTGAGCCTGTAGCCTTCGCTTCCGGGACTGCCGAACGGAGCGATGACGGGAAAGCGAGGGGGGAACATGACGACAAGGCTCCACCCCGCTCGCGAACGCCATCTCGTCTCACGGATCAACTGGCTGCGCGCAGCCCTGCTCGGCGGGATCGTCTCGACGACGTGCCTGATCCTTGGCGTTGCGGCCCCGGCCTCGACGGGGCGTGGGGAGTCATGACTGACGGGAGCCGATCGGCCGGCCTGACCGCCGAGATGGCGCGGGCGCGACTGGAATCGGACGGCCCCAACGAACTGCCGCGCCCCAGGCAACGGTCCATCCTGCGCATCGCGATAGAGGTCCTACGCGAGCCGATGCTGGCACTGCTGCTGGCCGGCGGGGTCGCCTATCTGCTGCTCGGGGACCGGGCCGAGGCGCTGATCCTGCTGGCCTTCGCCACCTTCTCGATTGCCGTCACCGTGATCCAGGAGACCCGCACCGAGCACGTGCTCGAGGCGCTGCGCGACCTGTCGGCGCCGCGCGCGCTTGTCATTCGGGACGGGATACGTGTCCGTATCGCCGGGCGCGAGGTGGTGCGCGACGACCTGCTCGTGCTCGAACAGGGCGACCGCATCGCCGCCGACGCCATTCTGGTCGAGGCAGCCGATCTCCAGGCCGACGAGTCGCTGCTGACGGGAGAATCGCTGCCGGTCGGCAAGGCGGTGGCGACCCAGGATGTGGCCGAGAACAACCGTCGCCCCGGCGGAGAAGGCCAGCCTTTTGTCTATTCGGGTTCGCTCGTCACGCGCGGCACCGGCATCGCCCGCGTGCTGGCGACAGGACCGCACAGCGAGATCGGCCGGATCGGCCAGTCCCTGGCGACGCTCGATACCGAAGCGCCGCGCCTGCGCCGGGAAACGACACGGATCGTCACCTGGTGCGGGATCGGCGGCTGCGGCGTGGCGCTGCTGGTCGTATTGCTGTTCGGCCTGCTGCGCGGCGGCTGGATCGAGGCGGTGCTGGCCGGCATCGCGATCGGCATGTCGATGCTGCCCGAGGAGTTTCCCGTCGTCCTGACGGTGTTCCTCGCGATGGGCGCGTGGCGGATCGGCAAGGCCGGTGTGCTTACGCGCCGCGCGGCGGCCATCGAGACGCTCGGGTCGGCAACCGTCCTGTGCACCGACAAGACCGGCACGCTGACCGAGAATCGCATGTCGGTCGCCGAACTCTGGTTGCCATCGGGCGATACCCACGCGCTCGCGGCGAACCCGGCTGTTCCCGAGGCTTATCACGGCCTGATCGAGACGGCGGCGCTTGCCAGCGCGGCCGAGCCGACCGATCCCATGGAAATCGCGCTCCATGGCGCCCATGGCGCGATCGTGGGAACCGACCTGTCGAACGGCGCACTGGCGCATGCCTATGCGCTGCGTCCCGACCTGCTGGCGATGTCGAACATCTGGGATGAAGGCGACGCGCTGACCCTTTCCGCCAAGGGCGCACCGGAGGCGATCGCCAGCCTGTGCCACCTGCCTGCGCCCGAATATGCGGCGATGACCGCCGCGGTTGAAGCCATGGCGGTGCGCGGCATTCGCGTCCTCGGCGTCGCGACCGCGACCCCGCGCGATCGGAACTGGGCCGAGACGCAGCACGATTATGAGTATGCGCTGACTGGGCTGGTCGGCCTGGCGGATCCGCTGCGCGCCAGCGTGCCGGTGGCGGTCGCGGAATGCCGCGGCGCCGGCATCCGCGTCGTCATGATCACCGGTGACTATGCCGCCACGGCACGATCGATCGCGACCCAGGCCGGGATTGCCGACGGCGACGTGCTGACCGGCGCCGACCTGGCCGCGCTCGACGATGCCCAGCTTGCCGAGCGCCTGAAGACCGTCACCGTCTTTGCCCGGATCATGCCCGAGCAGAAGCTGCGCATCGTCCAGGCGTTCAAGGCCGATGGCGAAATCGTCGCAATGACCGGCGACGGCGTCAACGACGCACCGTCGCTCAAGGCCGCGCATATCGGGGTGGCCATGGGCAAGCGCGGCACGGACGTGGCGCGCGAGGCCTCCGCCATCGTCCTGCTCGAGGATGATTTCGGGTCGATCGTACAATCGGTCCGGCTCGGCCGGCGAATCTACGACAATATCCGCAAGGCGATGGCCTTCATCTTCGCGGTGCATGTGCCGATCGCGGGCCTCGCGCTCCTGTCTTTGTTTTTCGGCCTGCCGATCCTGTTCGGACCCGTGCATATCGCGCTACTGGAGATGGTGATCGACCCGGTCTGCGCGCTGGTGTTCGAGGCGGAACGCGAAGAGGATGATATTATGCGCCGTCGGCCACGCAATCCCGATGAAGCCCTGTTCTCGCTGCCGATGATAGTCTGGAGTATCTTCCAGGGCGGCCTCGCCTTTGCGATGCTGGCGACGCTCTTTCTGGTGGAGACATGGTCGGGGATGCCCGAGGTCGAACTCCGCGCGCTGACTTTCTTCGCATTGATCGCCGAGATCGTCGCGCTGATCCTGGTCAACCGGTCGTTCAGCGCCTCGCTTGGGCAAGCGCTCGTCCGGCACAATGCCGCGCTGCGCTATGTCGCTGTCGCCATCGCCGGCGTCACCGCACTGATCCTGTTCCTGCCGCAGGCGCAGGCCATGCTGAAATTCGGGTCGATCGCCTGGAGCGACATGGTGCTGGCGAGCGGCCTGGGGGTCGTCCTTCTGGTGTTGCTCGAAGGCTGTAAGCCCCTGGTTCGGCGATTGACCGCTCCGGTATCGCCGATCCCGCGACGCGGCCCGGTCACGGCGTCATGAGCGAGCATGCACCTCCTGGCATGACGCTGGCGCGCCTTTTCCTTCTGGCGCTGGTCGCCGTCGCCACGCTCGCCTTTCTCTGGCTTGTCGCGCCGTTTTCGGGCGCGATCCTCTGGGCAGTGATTGCCGCCCTGCTGTTCGAGCCGCTCAACGCGCGGCTGCTGGCCGCGATGCCGCGGCATCCGGGCGGGGCGGCGCTGGCAACCTTGCTCATCATCGTTGTCGCCGTCGTGGTGCCGGCGATGCTGCTCGGCGCGGCGCTGCTGCGCGAGGCGGCCGCGTTTTACGCCCGCGTGCAAAGCGGCGAGATCGATCTTGGCCGCCTGTTCGTCGAGATGCAGGCGCACCTGCCGGGCTGGGCCAGGACATGGCTCGCCGACATTGGCCTGGACGATGTGGGCGGCCTGCGCACTAAATTCAGCCAGAGTTTTGCGAGCAGCTTTCAGGCGGTGGCCGTGCGGGTGCTCAGCATCGGTCAGGGCGCGTTCGGCTTCTTCCTCGCGCTCGGCGTGATGCTCTATCTCACCTTTTTTCTGCTGCGCGACGGACATGGGCTGGCGGCACGTATCGAGCGCGCCATCCCGCTGAGGCTCGACCAGCGCGCGGTGCTGGTCGCGAAGTTCGTCGCGGTCATCCGCGCAACGATCAAGGGCAGCCTGATTGTGGCGATCCTCCAGGGAACGACCGGTGGCCTGGTCTTCTGGGCATTGGGAATTCCCGGCGCATTGCTCTGGGGGGTCGCGATGGGCATGTTTTCGCTGTTCCCCGCGATCGGGACCGGGCTGATCTGGGTTCCCGTGACCATCTACCTGCTGGTCTCGGGCGCCATCTGGCAGGGGGCGGTGCTGGGAGCGTGCGGCTTCTTCGTCATCAGCAGTGTCGACAATATCGTGCGCCCGATCCTGGTCGGCCACGATGCCCGCATGCCCGATTATGTCGTACTTGTCGCCACGCTCGGAGGGTTCGAATTGATGGGGTTCAACGGGTTCGTGATCGGACCGGTCATTGCCGCGCTGTTCATGGCGGCGTGGGAGATCTTCGGGGACGCGGAGCCGCATACGCCCGCGATCGAACCCGACGATCAGCCTCCCCTACGATGAGGAGCGGCGAATGAACAGAAAGCACGAGCCTGACATGATGTCTTCGGGACATGACAATGCCGGATGAACTCGAGCTCAAACTGACGCTGAGGCCGTGGGACGCCGATGCCCTGGAATCCGCTGGCCCGATGGCGGGCACGCCGAAGAAGGCGCGGCTAAGGTCGATCTACTTCGACACATCAGATCAGCGTCTGTTGCAGGCCGGACTTTCGCTGCGAATCCGCCGTTCCGGGCGCAAGCGGATCCAGACGGTCAAGGCCGGCGGCGCGCCGTCGGCCGGTCTGTTCGCACGGCCGGAATGGGAGCGAATGGTTGCCGACGACACGCCAATCATCGACGATACGACGCCGATTCCGGCGCTTCTCGGTGACCTGGGTTCCGGGCTCGCCGCTGTATTTGTCGTCAACGTCGAACGCCGCGCGTGGGACATCAACGAAGGCGGCGCGATCATCGAACTTGTTCTCGACCGTGGTCAGGTGGTGGCCGGTGATCGCCGATCGCCGGTCTGCGAGGCCGAGCTGGAATTGAAAAGCGGCGACCCCGCCGCGCTGTTCGCGCTCGCGCGCAAGCTCGATGCCGCCGCGCCTGTCCGCCTGGCTATTCAGACCAAGGCCGAACGCGGCTATGCTCTGCTCGCGCCGATCATGACGGCCTACAAGGCCGAGCCGGTTTTGCTGAACCACAATATGACGGCGACGCGGGCGTTTCAGCATATCGTCCGCGCCTGCCTGCGCCAGTTCCGGTTGAACGAAGACCTGTTCCTAGCCGGCCATGCGCCAGAAGCGTTGCACCAGGCCCGCGTGGCGCTGCGCCGCCTGCGGTCGGCCTTTTCAATCTTCATGGCGCTGCTCGATGACGGCGTTGGTGCAGGCCTGCGCGATGAGCTGCGCTGGCTTGCGAGGGAACTCGGCGAAGCGCGCAGCATCGATGCCCTGCTCGAGCGGGCGCCGCCCGGTGCGCTTCGGGACCACCTCGAAGCCGCGCGGCAAACCGCCTATGCCCGTGTGGACGCGACCCTGGCCGCGCCCCGCGTGCGCAAGCTGATGCTCGATCTCACGCAATGGACCATGAGCGGCGCATGGTTGGCCACCGCCGCGGACATATGCGATCAGCCGGCGCGCGCCTTTGCCAGCGTCGCTCTGGATCGTCTCCGCCGCAAGGTGAAGAAGGACGGTCGCGCTCTGGCCGAAGCGGACGACCGGGCGCGTCACGAGGTCCGCAAGGACGCCAAGAAGCTGCGCTACGCCGCCGAGTTCTTTACCGCCCTGTTCGATCGCAAGCGCGAGCGCCGCCGGTACCGGCATTTCATCGCGGCACTCGAGGACTTGCAGGACGAATTGGGGATGCTCAACGACATGGTGACGGCGCCCGCTGTCCTGACCGGACTCGGCATTGGCGATGCGTCGGGCGCCGTCGCCCTGCTCTTCCCGGGTAGCAAAAGGAAGCTGCAGAACGCTGCTGGGGCCACCCATGAGGCGCTGATCGACACCGCGCGGTTCTGGCGCTGAGCGGAGCGGGTTCCCCTGCAAGCTGAAGCGCATTGCGCTGCATCGCTCGCCTACCTGCGCGGCGGATCGAAACTGCACTGGCCGACCAGTTCGGGATTTGCCGCGAAATCACGCATGGCCCGGGCATCCTCTCTCCAACAGCCGCGATCCCTGCGGCTTTACGTTATCGATCGAGGCAAAGAGGGTGGCGCAGTGCAGGCCGAATTCGGCTACGCTCTTCGTGCCAGCGGTGGAGGGCACGTCTCAGGTGAAATTGTTCGTCAATTGGTCGCATGCTGTGCAGATGAAGCCCTGTGTCAGGTCAAGAGGGTCGGTGGAGGCATAAGCGAATATCGAGCCACATTGCCGTCGCCCGAGCTTAAAAGGACTGCTTAGGCAGACGAGAGATAGGGCGAAAGCCATGTATCACGGCCGCGTGCAGTGCTACAAATCAGGTGACACATCGGCCCTAAGCAACCGAGGCGCGCAGTATTTCCTTGTGGTCGTGTATAAGTTGGGTCACCTCATCGATACGCTCTCGCACGGGCGTACCGGCGGGCATTCCCTTAAGGCGCGCTTCCGCCCATAGCTTGTTGCGCTCAGCCTCGAGCGTCTTGAGAGTAGAATCCACCAAGTTAACTCCTTAGGATCTTGTGATGTATTGCTAAGAGGTATTAGACTATGCTCGCGGCGGACCATTTATCGTCCACCTTGGGAAAGGCGACCTCCCTCAAGCGTGCCCCATAGAACCGCGCGAGGCATTCATGATCATTGCGAGCTTCGCGGGTCTTGGCGGTTTTCACGAGCATGAGGGCGATCTGCTCGCGCTTGAGAAGAAAATTGATGTCCATGACGTGCCTCCCATAGGGAGCGAGAGCACTACGTCTCTCATTCACAAGCTGCTCGGATCTTTTCAGATGATGGCGTCGCTATAACACACCGGTCGGAGTTAGGTGTATTAATTTGGCATCGCGTCGGAAACTATCCTCGGCCGATCGACGCTTTTTTCGATTGCAAAGACTGCGGCACAGAATTGGCACGCATGTTCCAAATCTCAATGGCTGCTTTTGCGCTTTGGTCGTGATCCATGAGAGCGCTCCAGCCGCTTGATGCTCCGCATGAAGTGCAATGCATCTTTGAACGCCACCGAGATTTTCCATAGGCTCGCACTATTTCGCTAGAGGGATCCGACATTCCGCAAAACGGGCAAGGAAGCAGCTCCAAAGCCAGGCCATCTTTGATAACCGCTGGTTCGGTTGATATTTGGGCATCTTTCATTTTCTTCCTGTTGTTCCGCGCTTGGGGATATCAGCTGCCATCACTCATGCCTTTCTTGGCGATCGTTCGGATGCGGATGCCGGAAGCGAACTACCGTGCGCGTCACTGGCCCGGTCATCATCTTATCGCCATAAACCACGCCTAAAAGAACCGCATCGGGCGCATTGTGCAGCACCACCCGCGTGCCGCCCGACTGAAGCGTCTCAATCATGCTTATGGAAATGTCGTGCGCGCCGCATTTCGCCACGACTTCTGCACGCTCAGCATCAATGCAGATTATCCGGCTCATCGCGCTATCATCCCATAAGCTGGGCCGATTGCGTTCGGCTTCGTGATCAACGTCCCGTCTGATGCAGGAAAAGCGTCATTTTCGACCATAAAATCCGCAATAAGCCCGCCATACCCCCTAGCCAGGGCCGCATGTGCCAGACGGGCACCGGCATCGCGCGTCATTACCATCATTCGCAATGTGGCAGCCAGCCGTCGTTCGAAATAGGGAATGCTCATCGACATGTACCTCCCGAGAAGCAGACGGGAGCGCTAATGTCTCTCGGTCACGAGTTGTCTGCGAGGATAATCGGGTGATGACGCGTCATACCATGGTTGGGCGGTCTCGCCTAATGCCATGGATCGTTCAGCCTCCCTCTCGCACGAAGGGAGGCGTGATAATCAATTGGCTTGCAGGCTGCTCAGTTTTTGGCCGATGAGCGTGAGCTCGACGCGGCGGTTCTGCTGGCGTCCTGCGGATGTGCCGTTGTCGGCAACCGGCTCGGACTCGCCATGGCCGATCGTTTCGATCCGTGCGGCGTCGATTCCTGTGCCGGCCAGCATAGCGCCGACCGCTTTGGCCCGTCGATCCGACAAGGCTTGGTTCGCCGCTGCCGTCCCTTGCCCGTCGGTATGGCCGTCGACCTGAACACGGACCGCTCTATTGGCCTTGAGATAACCCGAAAGCGGGCGGAGTCGTTCGATGGAGCCGGGTTTGAGATCCGAGCCGCCGCTGGCGAAAACTACGTCGCTCAGCACCAGCGTCGCGCCGAGATCAGTCTGTTTCATCTTATAGTCGCTCAGCTGGGAGCGTAACTGGCTGGTTTCCAAGGCGTTTGCTCTGGCGGTGGCGACGCGGGCGGCTTCATTGGATGCTGCCTCGGCGCGCAATGCGTTTGTTTCAGTCTGTGCCTGTGCGGTTGCCACCTCGGCGGCGTTGATCCGATTGCCGCGTGCCGCTTCCAGCCCCGCAATCTCGCTCTTGATCGCCGCCGATTTGGCACGGGTACGAGCAGTCTCTATCAGGGCTTCGACTTCGCCGGTGATGCTTTCGACCTCCTTGATGTCATTGTCCTTGAGATTTTCCAGCAGCGGCTTCAGCGTTGCCTCGGCGCGATCGAGATCGGCCGATCCGTTCTCGGCGACGCCAGGTTCGGCGCGAACCGCGACAATCCGGTCGTGAAGTTTGCTGACCGCAAGTTTGTCGCTCTTGTCGGCCATGGCTGGCGTGGTGATCGATATCAGTGCGGTGGCGCCAAGAAGGCACGTGATGCTATTATATTTCATGATTATCTCCGATATTGTCGTGCTCAGCGCGCAAGAAGTTGATCGCGCTGCGTGGTCAGCTTGGTGAGCTCGGCGGTTGCCATGGCGAGGCCCGCAAGGGCATCAGCTTGCTTAGCGCCATAGTAAGCACTGGCCTCGCGATGGCGCTTGAGCTCGCCCTCGGCGGTGCCCAGCGCAACGCGGGCGCGCTGCTGGGCATCCGCTGCCTGCTCGGTGGTGCCCAACCGGTCTCCGGTTTCGATCTTGGCCTTGGCGGCGGCAATCGCCACCTGTGCCCGATCCGCATTGTCGGCAAACGCGGCGGACGAAAGCGTCAGCGATGCGATCGCAAGCCCTGCAAGGAGGCGGCGTTGCAATATATTGGTATGGGTCATGGAATTATCCTTTGTTGATTGGGGTGACGCGGCGCCCGCTTAATGGCAGGTAACATTCCCACCCTTGTCGATCGAACGGCCCAGCAATGCGCCGCCGCCGACGCCCAGCAACGTGCCAAGTGTCTTAGATCCACCAGGAGCGATCGTGTTGCCCAGCGCGCCGCCGATAAGGCCGCCGATAATCAGGCCCGTCGTCCCGTCGTCGCGGCGGCAGTAATAGCGATTGTCGCTGCCTCGATAGATGCGATCGTTTGCCGCGAGTCGACGCGGACGATAGCTCTCATTTCGCGCATAATAGCGGTCGGCCTGGTAATTGCCGTAGCGCGGATCCGGCCGATTATAGTCATAACGGCTATAGTCGCGCCGATGATCACGCCCGTGGCGCCAATTGCGCTTTTGATCATCACGGTTGTCGCGATTGGAAGCGCGATCCTTGTGATCGCTTTGCGCCCAGGATCGTGGGTCCGCTTGCACGCTGGCGAGCGGTGCCGCGAACGACATCAACGTCGCCGCGAGAATAAACTTACGCATGGGGGTATCTCCGTTGGCATTCCGATAGGAGCCAGACGACCCAAACGAGTTAAATAAAATAATGTTCCGATAAAGAAATAAATAAATATATATGAAGATTTCATATATGGATTTTTAAATAATTAATGAACGTTAATATCTTAAAATACTAAGACTGTATAATTCGATATTACACAATGCCTGCAATCAGGCTGCCTGCGGCATACGTGATGTAAAGGTCGCGCGCGTGACGGATATGGTCAGCCCCGTCGGGCTGCTCACCAGATCTATCCGCGCCCCAAGCTGCTTCGACAACGCCTTTACGATGGTCGTTCCAAGACCGGCATCGGAAGCAGGTGCGCTCCCCATCTCCTTGCCTACGCCATTGTCGGACACGGTAAGCTTCCAGTCTGACTCATCAATTTCATAGGTGACGAGGATCAGCGCATCAGCCTTCTGGTTCGGAAATGCGTATTTGAGCGCGTTGATTACCAGCTCCGTGACGATGAGGCCGACGCTGACGGCCTTGGCTGACGGGATCATGCCCTTATGAGACAACACGTTTATCGAAACGGGTTGGTCCTTGCCAATCATCGATTCCGAAAGTCCCGCGCATAGCTTTCTGAGATAGGAGCCAACCTCGATCTCATCGACACCTTCGATCGCATGCAAATGCTGCTGGACCGCCGCCACCGACATCACCCGCTGATGCGCGTCCTGGAGGTGACGGCGGGTTTCCTCGGACGATACCGCGCGGGCTTTCAGCAGCAGGATGCTGGCGATGATCTGCAGGCTGTTGGCGACGCGATGCCGCATTTCTTCGAGGAGAACCTGCTTTTGCCTGATGAGGTCGTCGGATTGTAGCTGGATCGCTTCCTTTTCCTGTTCGATCGCACGCCGCTCGGTGACATCCTGGAATGCGAGCAGGATCGTGACGGCGTCGCTGTCTTCGTAGATGACCTTGCGAGCGTTCAGCAGCATGGTCCTGCGCCCGATCGTGGGGAAGTCATGCTCCGCTTCGAAGCCATCCATCGCCACCTTGTCCGGGATGATCGTTTCCAGCAGCATGTGCAGCGCAGGAATATCCCATTGGCCGTCGCCCAGCGAATAGAGCATGCGGCCCTCGGTCTGCTCAGGGGCGACCTTGAAGGTTTCGTAGAAGGATCGGCTGGCGGTCATGACCCGAAACCGGGCGTCGAGCACGAGGAATGGCTCGGGAATCGTGTTGACGATCGCCTGGGCGAGGATGTTCGCGTCTTCAAGGTGGCGAACGGGATGAATCACAGGCAGAGCCAGATATTCTCCGCATCGTCGACGGCTTCGAGCATGTCGCTTTCAGCCTGATTGTCGTTCATATGTTTGCGGACCATGTCGGGATCGGCCTCTCTTGGAAATTTACGATCCGCCTTTGCAGCCTTAGCTAGATCGCCGATCCACCCATCACGGTTGAACTGGGCCAACAGCCACGTTCCGAAGGGTTCCGTGGTGCCCATGGACGGAACGTCGTCACCGCGCGTCATCGTATTGTTTCCTCCATGGCAATTTTCCACTCTGCGCCGGGCGGCTTGACCATCGGCCGGCCGCAAACCTGGCACGCGCTTACGAAGCGCCCATTATCCCAATGATTTGCTTGTGGATCGGCAACATGGGCGCCCAGTAGGTTATGAAAGAACATCTTTCGATCTCCGGTGGCAGGTGAGAGCGCAATCGTCTCTCGGTCACGAGATGCCTGGAAGAAATCGGGTGATGGTGCTCCATATCAGAGTTTGATCAACAAACCTAATTCTTGCCGGCATCGATAGAGATCATCGCGATATTCTCTTGGGGTGGTGATTTACGGCCCGGAAAGCTCAGTGCAACCGCACCTTTTGTTTTCGCGCGATGTCGATTGCCTTGTTTTGGCGTTTGTACGACAAGGCACGCGGCGAAATTGTTTAGTTTCAGAATGATTGGCGACGAGGACGTATCTGGGAAACGCTCAACGCCGGCTTGTGTGACGTCATTCCTGACCTCGGCACCACGCCTCGAGATGCTGGCGAGACAGGGCGAGAACCACCCGCCAGTGCTTCGAGCTTGGCGGTTAGTTTCGCCTTATCCTCGCGATCAAGCGCTAAGGTAAATCCGACTTGATTGAGTAGTCCCGCCCCATCGTAGAGGCCGAGCAAGAGAGACGCGACATGTGGCCATTCCCCCCAGAATCGGGTTCTTCACCAATCAGTGCGCGACGGAGGTCAGCTCGCCGGCGGTCGCAATTCTTTCGAAGCCGAAGCGTCGCTCAACATCGCGAGGATTGCGGAAATCGTTGATACGTTAAAATCAGTTTGTTGCTATGTCTGCCGCGACGGCATCATACTCGGCTCTGACATATGCCTTTGCTGCCGTGCCGGTGGGGAAAGTCTCATCTATTATTGTTGATGTGACGATCGGATAATTTTGGGAGTTAAATCGCGTCCGTCGGACAGTGACGCTGAACTGACCGTCCGAGCGCTTTGAAACCAGATACGGGCGTATGGCCATTTTCGGCATGGCGTTCTCCAGTGTACGGTAAGATGGCAGATTCGATTCTGGTTCCGATGAGGGAGCCAAACTAAAGTCCGGCTCCCCATCATTGCTGGAATCTCTGCGTTAGAAATCCATGCCGCCCATGCCACCCATGCCGCCGCCCATTGCAGGCATCGCAGGCTTGTCTTCCAGCGTGTCAGCCACCGCAGCTTCGGTGGTGATGAGCAGGCCAGCGACCGAGGCCGCGTCTTGCAGGGCGGAGCGCACAACCTTGGTCGGATCGATCACGCCCGCCTGAACGAGATTTTCGTAGATCTCGGTTTGGGCGTTGAAGCCGAGGTTCTGGTCATTGCCGTCGATCAGCTTGCCGGCGACAACCGCGCCATCGTGTCCGGCATTCTGCGCGATCTGCCGAAGCGGAGCCTGCAATGCCTTGCGGATGATGTCGATGCCGCGCGTCTGATCGTCATTCTGGCCTTTCAGGGCGTCAAGCGCCTTTGAGGCATAGAGAAGAGCCGTGCCGCCGCCGGGGACGATGCCTTCCTCAACCGCAGCGCGGGTGGCATGGAGGGCGTCGTCGACGCGGTCCTTACGCTCCTTGACCTCGACCTCGGTTGAGCCTCCGACCTTGATGATCGCGACACCGCCAGCGAGCTTGGCCAAGCGCTCCTGAAGCTTCTCCTTGTCATAATCGCTGGTCGTGTTCTCGATCTGAGCACGGATCGCCTCGACCCGACCTTTAATCGCATCGGCAGCGCCTGCACCGTCGACGATGGTCGTGTTGTCCTTATCGATGGTCACGCGCTTGGCGGTGCCCAGCATGTCGAGCGTGACATTTTCAAGCTTAATGCCAAGATCCTCGGACACGGTTTGGCCGTTTGTCAGGATCGCGATATCCTCAAGCATTGCCTTGCGGCGATCACCGAAGCCAGGCGCCTTGACCGCTGCGACCTTGAGACCGCCGCGCAGCTTGTTGACCACCAGAGTTGCCAAGGCTTCGCCCTCGATGTCCTCTGCGATGATCAGCAACGGACGAGCGGATTGCACCACAGCCTCTAGGATCGGAAGGATTGCCTGCAGGTTGGAGAGCTTCTTCTCGTGGATCAGGATATATGGATCGTTGAGCTCGACCGTCATCTTTTCGGCGTTCGTGATGAAGTAAGGTGACAGGTAGCCACGATCGAACTGCATGCCTTCGACGACATCAAGCTCGAACTCGATCCCGCTGGCTTCCTCAACGGTGATTACGCCTTCCTTGCCGACCTTCTCCATTGCTTCGGCAATCTTGCGGCCGACCACCTCATCACCATTTGCGGAAACGATGCCGACCTGTGCGATTTCCTCATTATTGGCGACCGGCTTGGACCGCGCCTTGAGGTCTTCGACTACCCGCGTAACAGCCAGATCAATACCGCGCTTCAAATCCATCGGATCGATTCCGGCCGAGACCGACTTCATGCCCTCGCGCACGATTGCCTGAGCGAGCACGGTCGCGGTGGTGGTGCCATCGCCGGCATGGTCATGCGTCTTGGAAGCAACGGAGCGCAGCAATTGCGCCCCCATATTTTCGAACTTGTCCTTAAGCTCGATTTCCTTGGCGACGGTGACGCCGTCCTTGGTGATGCGCGGCGCGCCATAACTTTTGTCGATCACGACATTGCGCCCCTTTGGGCCGAGCGTCACGCGAACGGCGTTGGCGAGGATATCGACGCCGCGGGCTATGCCTTCGCGTGCGTCACGCGAAAATTTTACGTCTTTGGCTGACATGATGTGTTTCCTTTAAAAATAGCAACGTGGAAGAGAGCGGTCGTCAACTCAGCCGACGATGCCGAGGACGTCGCTTTCCTTCATGATGATGAGGTCTTCGCCGTCGAGTTTGACCTCGGTGCCCGACCATTTGCCGAACAGGATCTTGTCGCCAGCCTTGACGTCGAGCGGTGTGATCGTGCCGTCTTCGCCCCGAGTGCCCGAACCGGCAGAGACGACTTCGCCTTCCTGTGGCTTTTCCTTGGCGGTATCGGGAATGATGATACCGCCGGCGCTCTTCTCAGCGGCCTCGATGCGGCGGACGAGCACGCGATCGTGCAGGGGTCGGAATGTCATGGATCAGCTTTCCTCACGCTGGACCGCGACGGAATCGTCGCTTTCACAAGCGGTAGCCAGCGCTGCCAATTTGCGATTTGGCACTCTCTCTATCAGAGTGCCAACACTGGTCTGTTGGGCGCATTAAGGCGTACAGTCAAGCCCGCATGCCAGATGAACCTATGGCGGGTTTCAAGGAGCGGTTCTAGAGCATCGGGCGTGAAATAGGAATCGTGTGGGGGATTCTGAAAGCGAAAAGTATGATTCACCGGTCGTTGGAGGTGGATCATGGGGAAGGCCTTTTCGCGCGATCTTCGAGATCGGATTTCTGACCATATAGCAGGTGGCCATTCGCGTCGTGACGCGGCGCGGTGGTTTGGCGTGAGCGTGAGCTGCGCGCCTTCAAATGCGCCTGCATCGCATCGAACATCGCCTGGTCGATGATCGCCGGAACCTCGACCGCGATGACTTCGGTGGCAGGCTTCAATTCCTTGCTCTTTCCGCGTTTGTTGAACTCGTGCCGCCCTGCATAGGTGGCGCGCGTCAGCATCCGATGCACCGTGCCGATGCCCCAGCGCCCACCGTCGCGGGTGAAGATGCGGCGCTCGTTGAGATGCTTGGTGATCGTCTTGACACCCATCGGGCCCGACGTGCCATCGCCTTCCAGAGCCAGCTCGAACGCCAGCCGCACCGTGTCGGCGTGCAGCGGGTCGATCTCCAGCTTCTTCTTGACTCTTGGCGCCGCGCTGTTCGGCGGCGACGAGGCTTGCGAGACGAGGCCATGCGCACAGGGTGCCGCCCGCGCAAAGGCTGCGAGGAGGCGTAGCGCAGATAGGAGCCGAAGGCGGCGCGGTTCATGGCTCGTCCCACGGGTTGACGACCGTGATGCCGCAGTCGGCGAAGTCGGCGACGTTGCGAGTCGCCAGCCGCGCGCCGCGCGAACGGACGATGGCGGCGATCTGCGCATCGATCTGGTTGATCGGCTGACCGCCCTTCCGCCGTCCTGCCGCAATGTCGGGATAGGCGTTGGCGGCATCCGTATCAAACGGCAGCACGCGCCCGACGAGATCGACATCGAACATCGGCTGCGCAGCCGCGATCAGCGCATCCCGGCGGCGCCCATCGGGCAGCAGTGCCAGTCCGTAGAAGATTTCCGCCTGCGTCAGCGTCGTGGTGAACACGCCCGCGATCGGCTGCTCACCCATCCAGGTCATCACTGCGGCATCCGGCTCGCGCCGCATCAGCTCCGATATGACATTGGTGTCGAGGACGATCATTCGCCGAAATCCACCGGCGGCCTGATCGCTTCGCGTGGCGTGTCGGGAAGCTCGACCCCCCCGAGCGCTCCGAAGCGCTCATGGATCGCCTGGGCGAGATTGCGAGGCCGTGGTTCATCGGTGGAAAGCGCCGACCGCAGAATGTCCCGCGCTTCATCCTCCATCGAACGCCCGTTGACCGCGGCGCGCACGCGCAGCCGCTTCTTGATCGCATCGTCGATGTTTCGGATCGTCATCACGGCCATGCTGACCTCCATAAGTCAATGACAGCATGTTAGTCGATGAAGAGCAAAAATGCAAGGTTTCTCCCTTACGGCGACGGGCCGAAAAGCTCGTCCAGTTCGCTTCGCATGTAGCCCTCAATGATCCGCAGTTCGTCGTCTCCGATCGGCACATTCTCGGGCCAGTCGTCGGTCACGGCGATGGGAACGTCATCCTTACGACGGCGCTTTGGGGGATGCTTTGGCTCTGCCGGAGGGAACGTCAGCCCCCTGGCCCACCCGCGGGGCAGCCGTCGCTTGGCCCGACGCTTCATGAAACCGGCCCCCGTCGAGGGAGGGCGGGTGCTATCGGCGCTCGCCGCTTAGCCGCGTCATCAAGATTGCCGCGCGTTTTGCTTGCCGCCTGATCGAGTCGAGATCCACGGTCTCCCCTGGGGCGTGATCCCCCTTGCTAACGGTGCCCATACCTACAAGGCCATCCACGTCTGCCGCGACGAAGGCGATGTCTCCGGCACCGCGCTTCAGAGGATCGAGCGGTTCCATCTGCGGCAATCCCATGTCCCTGTTCACCTCGTTCAGCCGCGCCAAGAGGGCGCGGTTTCCCGGGGTTGGCGCCATTGCGGGATAGGAGGTAGCGTCGAACATGATCGTAGCGTTCGTTCCCGGCGCATGCTCTGAAACAATGCGGCTCATGCGTGCCTTCACCCGTTCGGTTTGTTCGTTGGACAATGTCCGGAAATCTCCGCGTGCGACTGCCTTGGCGGGTATGATGTTGGACTTGCCGGTCGCGGTTGCGCGAACGCCGTCCGGATCGAGATCCGCCGTGGTTCCCCCCGCGATTACGCCGACGTTGAACGTCAGATTGGGCTCAGGGAGTTCTGACCGGAATCGGCTGATAATTCTCGTGATTTCATAGATTGCCCCATCGCCATGATCGACATCGAATATCAGGGATGAATGGCCTGTCTTCCCGGTCGCGGTTAGGGTCCAGCCGTTTGATGAACGCCGTGCGATTGAGCCCATGTCGCGACCGTCCTGAACGACGAGGCCTTCGAAATCCAATGCGACATCTGCACGCTTGCCCGCAGTGATCAAGTCCTGGCGCGCGATTTCGGCCGGTTCGCCGGCGGCTTCTTCGTCACCGGTCAGCACAATTTCTATGTTTGCGTGCTTTAGCGTCCCTGCGGTTTGCATCCCCTGCAAGGCCGCGAGTATTACGACCATGCCGCCCTTGTCATCACCGGCGCCCGGACCTTCCGCCTTTTCTCCTCTTCGGGCAAATTTCTGAAAAGGAGAATTCAGCTCGAATACGGTATCCAGATGGCCGATAAGCAGAATCCGCTTTGCGCCCGACTTACCAACATGGCGTGCGACGAGGTGGCCGGCACGCTTGACCTTGTCCATTGGATGCCAGACGACAGTAAATCCGAGCGGCTCAAGTTGCGCGCGCATGATCTTGCCGACCTGCTCGACGCCGGCAAGGTTCATCGTGCCGCTGTTCTGATTTACGAGCTTTTCGAGCAATGCGACGGACCGCTCATAATTTTGATCGACCGTCGCGGCCATCTTCTTTTCGGGCGCGGAAAGGACGGCGAAAGCCGGCGTTCCGAGCATGGCGCTTAAAGCGAGGGCCATCTTCATATTCTTCAGATGCGACATGGATTTACCCTGTTGCTTGAATGCAGATTCGCCGTTGTCGGTCTTCCGAAATTTTCCGATCGATCCGTCAAATCGAACCGGGTTGGGGTTTCGGCCATTCGTTGGGTGGATCGGCCTTCAGAATGCCGTGACAGAGCAATCGATGGAATGTGATGCTGAACCGGCGGATCAACTCGTCGGCTTGTTCTTTAGATGTTGCCGTTTGCATCACCAGCAACGCGGCCAGCTCTCCTGACACCGCCAGCATAGCGCCGATGAAAGGGTCGACATTTTCCTGGAGTCGCCCCTCGGTCATGAATTTCTCGAATTGCGCGATATTTGCTCGCAAGTCTGGTGTGGCCGTCGGCCCGTCACGCAGCATAAGCCGTAGATGTGAACGAAACACCGCTGGGTCTTCGGCCGCCAGGGCGGCAACCTTCCCGTAGGGATCATCATCGCTGGCGTTTACGAAAGCGAGCGCTTCCATCGCGGCCTCCAGCTTCTCGCAAGCTGCCAGGATCAGTTCGCTACGACGTTTGAAATGGTGGTAGATCGTTCCGCGGGTGACGCCGGCCCGCTCAGCGACATCCGCAAGCGACAACGTGTCTTCGCCGCCCTCGGCGATAATGTCGAGTGCGACGCTCGTTAGTTTCGCGCGCGTCGATATGCCGCGTTTGTCGGCGCGCCTTCCCTTCGCGGTTGCGGGCGGCTGGGCTTTTGCTGTCGCCATAACTTCCTTTTTCACGAGGAACCTTCTGGCGCAGGGAGGCCGGGTGATCCAGGGATATATGCGCATTCAAAACTATTGCACAATACTGTATAAAAAAGACAAAAGCAGTTAGTCGGCCTATATGAAAGCGCCGAATTGTGGAGAAACTGAATGTCACTTTACCCTGCCCGCGATATCGTCAACACCAGCTACTTCTTCAACAGCCTGATAGGCCAATCCCGCTAGGCTGGGAAATCTACGGGAAAACATTCTATAGAATATTGACTCTATAGCCGACCAGGCGCATTGCCGGGTTGAGGGCAGTGAATGGCAGATAATATTTCCAGCAACGCACATCCGGGTGTGGCGCCGATTGAATCACCGGTCACGCTGCGCCAGGCAATTGTCGAACAGCTGCGTATCGCGATCGTATCGTGCGCCATAGTGCCCGGTACGTTACTGCGCGAAACTGCGCTGGCGCATTCCCTCGGCGTGAGCGCTACGCCGTTGCGGGAAGCATTTGGTGTCCTGGCTGCGGAAGGCCTCGTTGAAATCCAGGCGCATAGATTAAAGCGCGTTAGCCCGATAGACTTCAAGGAAACGCTCGACCTGTTCCGGGTTCAAAGCGAGCTGTGGCGGCTCGGCTATGTCTGGGGACTGGCTAAAATTACCTCCCGGGATCTGCTTGTGCTAGAAACGGCGGTGACAGCCTATCGCGATGCGCTCGCCGCCGACGATCCGGCGGGCGTCATGTCTGCGGCGCATGAATTTCACACAGCCATTATTATGGCTTCCGGTAATAGCGAACTGCTTCGCTCGACGCTCGATCGCCGCGCCCTCATCGCACGCTTCATTCTGCTGCATGGGAAATCGACGCTATCGCGAAGCGGATTGCGTCACCACGAAGCTATGCTTCGCGCTATCAAGCGCGGCGACAGCGCTGACGTTCTGGCTCGGTTGGATCAGATTTCGGCGCGCCTGATTGCGATTGCTCAAAATGCTGCCGCCGACAGCACAAACATAATCAAATTTACTTCCTGAAACAGAAAGAGACGAAATGGATTTTGAGCTTTCGGAAGAATATCGCGCGTTCCGCGATATGGTTCGTCGCTGGGTTGACAATGAGGCGCCGAAAGATTGGGCCCGCGCGCTCGAAAAAGACGAGCATAATTACCCATTCGCCCTATGGGACAAGTTCACCGAGGCCGGTTTTCACGGCGTCGGTATTTCCGAAGAATATGAAGGGCAGGGCGGTGACGTCGTCATGCAGATGCTGCTTGCACGAGAGTTGGCTCGTTCATTGGGGGGGCTTGCCTGGATCTGGGGCATTACCTCGTTCGCCGGATCAAAATCGATCGGCCTTTACGGAAGCGCGGAGCAGAAAGCCAAATATCTTCCGGAGATTGCGAATGGCAGGCTGAAAGCCGCGATTGCCTTTACCGAGCCCGACGGGGGCACTGACTTGCTAGGCGCGATGGGGACGAATGCCTCGCGGGTCGACGGTGGCTGGGTCATCAACGGTGAAAAGATCTGGAGCTCGTCGGCACATGTGGCGGATTATCTTCTGCTGATCGCGCGCAGCGATAAGAATGCGGAAAAAAAGCATCAGGGCCTGACCTTATTCTGGGTCCCGGCCAAAAGCGAAGGCGTGAAGATCACCCCCCTTCCAAAGCTGGGTATGCGTTCGATGGGGTCATGCTCAGTGCATCTGGAGGATGTGTTCGTTGCCGACGAGAATGTCCTCGGGGAACCGCACAATGCCTGGTACATGCTGCTTCCCACGCTCAACAACGAGCGCATTATGGTCGGGGCCTTTTGTCTCGGAGTGATCGACGGCGTTCTTGAAGATGCGGTCGAATATGTGAAACAGCGTAAGGCCTTCGGCGGCATCATCGGCAGGTTTCAGGCCCTTCAGCACTATATCGCTGATATTGCCACGATGCAGAAAACGACCGAGCTTATGCTGCACTTTTGCGCGGACAAGCAGGCACGCGGCGAGAATGTTGGTGTCGAGGCAAATATGCTGAAGCTGATGGCATCGGAAAATGCCAATGCAGCAGCCGATCTTGGTATCCAGATTTTGGGCGGCATGGGTTACTCGGCCGAGACGGATATGCAACGCTACTGGCGTGACTCTCGCTTGTGGCGGATTGGCCCGATCACGAACGAAATGGTTCGCAACGGCATCGCCGAAAGTCTGGGTCTACCCCGTTCTTTCTGACCCAGGCTGTTGATCAAATGCGGGATTTGGCTATCGGAGATTGAATCGCGGGTCGGTCGGTTAAGATCAGGCGATTCAATCTTGGTCGGGGCGGTTTCCTATGTCGATGGACGAAGTGCAGGATAATCAGGCGCTGGGAAGACTCTTCACGGAAGCGCGGACGCGTAATGCTTGGCTGGCTAAACCGCTGCCGGCTGGGCTGTTGGAGCGCATCTATGAAACTTCAAAATGGGGACCGACCACAGCCAATTCCACACCCGCGCGTTTCGTCTTCATTCAAACGCTGGAAGCCAAGGAACGCCTGAAGGCTCATTTGACGCCCGGCAATGTCGATAAAACGATGAGTGCGCCCTGCTGTGTGATCGTTGCGTATGACACGCGCTTTTACGAATTCATGCCGCAACTTTTTCCGTCACGCGATATGAAGGCTTCATTCGAAGGCAAGGATGCTCTGATCGCAGAAACAGCGATGCGTAGCTCCACATTACAGGGCGCGTATCTGATGCTCGCCGCGCGTGCGCTTGGTCTGGATTGTGGGCCCATGTCCGGGTTCAACAAGGAAACCCTGGACCAGGATTTCTTCCCGGATGGGCGTTGGAAATCGAATTTCCTTTGCAATCTGGGTTACGGCTCGGAGGAGAACCTGTTTCCGCGCAATCCCCGGCTGTCGATCGAACAGGCGTGTGTGTTTTTGTAATACTGCGGGCCTAAGCGGCCCGCAGTTTGATTGTGCCTGATCTGATTCCAAGCGGACACAGCAATTCCGCGGCGTGTTTCAATCGACGTCGCATCTGCTGAATCATCGACGATGTTTCAAGTTGGAAGCACGTGGGTTCGAGGGACACCGCTTCATCGACCCATTCGGTCATGTAATTATCCCACATTCGCCGGACTGTCTTGCATTCCTCCACGAAGCCCTGAATTTGCTTTGTCACGTCGGTGCTGACGTTGCCATTCATGGCAGACCGTACGAACCGGATTTCCTGGGCAATATAGCTGTTGAAGTCGGCGGATAGCTTCGCGCGAGTCTCGAGCGCGTGTACCAGGTCATCCTGCTGAACGAGCGCTTCGACGCGATCCGCCAGCACCACCAATTGATCATGCGACATGAGCAAAGCTTCCACGCTAGACATGCCACTCTCCCTTGAAATCTACGTAATGAGCCAGCGTTAAGCATTCGTTTCGATCCAGAATCGACTTTAGGTAGCGATCATGTACCCGGCGGTAATTCTTCGTTCAGCCATCGGTGTGAATAGCGTTGCTGCACAAATGAGAATGAAACGATGCTCCCCATCTTATTGCTCGCTGCTTCCACGTCTGCGCCGTCAACAGTTCCACGCGAAACCGCAGGGCTCTCATTCTTTGAACGACGGCTCGCTCAATATATAAATGAGGAACGGGAGGACCATGGTCTTCCACCATTGGCGCTTTCGCATTTGTTGACCCACGTCGCCCGTGAGCATGTTGAGGATCTCATGGAAAACCGGCCTGACGTCGGTCGCGACGCCAGAGGCCAGCCTTGCACCATGCACAGCTGGTCATCCGCTGGTGCCTGGACTCCCGTTTGCTTCACGGCTGACAACGCTTACGCAACCGCCATGTGGCGCAAGCCACGCGAGATAACCCATGGTGCCTATAAGGGGGATGGGGTCGAGGTAGCTTTTCGCATGTCCGGTGGCGTCACGCCCGAGGACGCTATTGAAGGATGGATTGAAAGTCCGCTCCACGCTTCGGTTCTGTTCGAAAACGGGATATGGCGAAGGTTCCGTTGGCAAGCGATGGGCGTGGCAATCTACGGGAATTACGCAGTCGCGTGGTTCGGCAAGGACATTGATCCATAAGCGCAAGCGTGGTGTAAAAGGGCCGCAGGCACAGCGGCATCCTCCGCGTCGCTATTCGGCAGGCACCGCGCCGCTGCGCGCAATCTTCAGCAGCCAGTGCTGTATCTTGTCGGGGGTGCTGTTCCAGAGCTCGACCCATTCCCGTGTGGCCGGCACGATCAGCGTGCTCAGCTGCAACCGCACCAATGTATCGACGAAAATCTCGCGATCTATTCCTCCGCCAGCGAGCGTATCGAGATAGTCGAGCGAGGGATCGAGGGCGCTGCGTACGGCCGCTTTATGGCGTTGATTGTGGGAGCGCAGAAAAACGAGGTGGAAGGTGGGCTCTACTTCAAACATTCGCTCCGGCGCGCGTTCGATCGTGAAATATGCGTAGAAGCGCATGACTGCGCGGAAACGTTCGATCGGATCAAGGATGCCTTCGCTGGCCTCGATCACGCCGCGTTCAAAGCTGGTGCAGATATATTCGCTGACCGCCGCGATCACATCATCCTTGGATTTGAAATATCGGTAAAGCGTGCCGCGGGAAACACCGCTCGCCTCGCTTATGTCGCTCATGGAAAGCCGGCGCGTGCCAAGTTCGTTGATCGCGCGAACTGTACCGTCGAGTATCTTGAGCACACTGCCGCTTTGATCGGTTGTGACCAGCCTGTTCCATTCAGCTTGCGGCATCAGCCTCATGTAGTTGCCTCCAGTTCCGCCAGATTGTGCGGTTTACTAACATAACCTGGCAGGTTTTGACCGCCATCGACGTTTATGAGTTCGCCCGTGATGAATCGCGACATTTCCGAAGCGAGGAACACCACCACAGGGCCGATATCCTTTTCGGGATCCCCTGCGCGGAGCAGGGGGTTGTTGGCTGTCGCCATTTCGAGAAAGCCTGGCACGGTTTCGGCGAGGCCGGCGAATACCTGGCCCATGCCCGTCGGCGCGATGGCGTTGACGCGTATGTTGAATCGTCCCCATTCAACAGCGGCCGTTCTTGTCAGACCAAGGATGGCGGCCTTGTTCATATTATAGTCGGCGTGCAGCCATGCGCCGGTTTGGGCGTCGATGGAATAGAAGTTTATGATCGAGCCGCCGCCGCGTGTCTTCATGTGCGGCAGGGCGGCCCGCATGGACCACCAATTTCCCCACATGCCGATTTCGAGCGTTCGTTTCAGCATCTCGTCGGTCTTGTGTTCAAGCAGGGTATTGGGAGAGAGCTGGGAAGCGTTGTTGACGAGAATGTCCAGGCCGCCAAACTCAGACACGGCCCGCTCGATCATGGACTCGACATCGTCCTTGATGCCGACATCAGTTGATATTCCCAATGCGTCGACGCCGAATTCCTCGCGAATCTCAGCTGCCACTTTTTCCGTCGTCGTCTCGTCACGCCCAGTGATCAGGAGCTTGGCACCTTCGCGCGCCATCTTGCGTGAAATGCCGTGGCCCAGCCCTTTTGCGCCGCCGGTGACGATCACCACCTTGTCCTGGATCAAACCGCTCATGCTGTCGCCACCGCCAGTCGTTCACCGTGCATCCGATCCATCTCCATCCGTTCGCCGCAATACTCCTGCGTTAGGACGTAGGCGCGGATACCCCCTTCGCTGTCGCGGAAAAGATATTTGAGACCGCGTTCGTTATCGGCGTCCTTTTCCCAAATTCCCGCGACCCCTGCCGGCGCCGGCAGTAACACGATCGGGTAGGCGGTTGTCTTCACCTGCACGGAAAGCGGCGGAAAACGGATTTCGGTCGGCGTGCCCAATGCACTTGGGGCAATGGCCCGCGCTGCTGCCATGATGGGCGTCACATAAGCAGCCAAGCCCTGGGGATACTCCGCACAATCTCCAATCGCGTAAATATAAGGATCATTAGTGCGGCCGGTCTGGTCGACCCTGATGCCCCTCGCAACGGTCAGTCCCGCTTCGGTCGCGAGACGCGTGTGAGGCCGCAGGCCAACCGCCGAAAGCACGGCTTCCGCCTCGATCACCGTTCCGTCATCAAGCGTGGCGCGGATACCGGACGCGGTTTTGTCGATGGACGTGACTTTCCGCCCCAGATGCCATTCCACGCCTTGCCGCGAGAGCGCCTTGCGAACCATGTCGCCCACGCCAGAGGGAACCAGTTGTGCAAGCGGATGATCGAGCATGTCGACTACGACGGGGCGATATCCTGTTGCCGCAAGATCGTTGGCGAATTCTGTCCCGACAAGCCCGCTGCCCATGATCAGCACGCGCGCGCCATCGGGAAGCGCCTCGCGAAAGTTGCGATAATGGTCCAGATTGTTGACGGCGATCGCCCGATGCGCGGCATCCCCTTCGATCGCGGGACGAACCGGATCGGCGCCCAGCGCGAGGATCAACGCATGATAGGCGATTGGCCCGCCCGTCGTCAGCAAGACCCGGCCTTCGCGATCGATGCCTTCGGCTTCGCGGCCAGCGCGGATGTCCAGCTTCAGTTGGATGGCCATCTTTTCCGCAGGCATTGTCACCAACGTGTCAGCGATTTTGCCTTTTGCGAGCGCCGTTGAAAGTGCTGGCTTGGAATAGAAGTGGCCATCATCAAGGGTGACAAGCGTGAGCTTGGCTTCGGGCGCATTTTTTCGCAGCTCGCGCAAGACGCCATAGCCGGCCAGGCCGCTTCCCACGACCACGACATGAGGGGATCCCACCATTCCTGATCCGTCAGAAAAAGATGGCGAAATTGGACATGCCGAGCGTGGATTGATCCACGATGATTTCACGGGTTACGAGCTTGTATCCGTCATCGGTTACGCGCCAGATATCCCGGCGCTCGGCGGAAATCGTCTCGTTGCGGTATACGTCGAAGCGGCTACGCTCCACATAAAGGTAGCTCACCACCTCGTACTCGCCCACGGTGTCGCACTCCGCCATACGAACGTTGGTGATGAAACGCCGCGTACGCGAAGGTGGATCTTCTGCCCAGGCGCTCTTCGACAGGCGGCCGGTACGCATGAGCATCGATCCGTAATCCTCATCGAAATGCTTCATGGTACGTACCACGTCGCGATCCCTGTTCGGCCCGTTTCGGGTGAGGCGCAGTGGTGCAGTGTATTTCAGATCTTTGGAAAACATCGCGACCCAGTCGTCGAAACGCCGCTCGTCGAGCGCCGCTGCTTCATCGTAAAGCGTTTCGAGCAGGCGATTATATATCTCGGACCCGAGCGGCACGCGATTTTTGGATACGAGGCCGCGCATGACGCTGGTTTGGTCTACTGCGGCGGTTGCGTAGTTTGTCATTTATGGCATCCTTCCTTGCCGGCTTTCCCGAAACCGTGGCGTTGATGTGTGGTAGTCGAACGATAACGACCGCCTTTTCTCAAGTTGTACAGGTTGAACGAAATCTGCTCAAGATGTAATATGGTGGGGCGGAAGGAGATAAAAATGTCTGGAAGGTTGAAAGTCGTTATCGATAAATCCGCATGCTGCGGATACGGAATTTGCGCAGAAATCTGCCCTGATGTTTATACGCTTGATTCAAATGGCATCGTCTACGTTGATGATCCCCTGGTGCCAGAAGGCTTTGAAGACCAGGCGCGCGAGGGCGCGGAAGCCTGCCCGCAAGCTGCCCTTGCCGTAGAAGCCGCGTAGTTTTGCTCGCATGGGTATTCTCAATCATGTGTGCATAGGGATGAATGATCGCGAACGGTCTGTTCGATTCTATGATGCCGTGATGGAACCGCTCGGCGTTCTTAACCTGGGCGATTTCGTCCAAGGTGTCGCCTATGGCCGCAAGGTTCCCGAGCTGCTGGTTCTGTCTCCACTCGACGGAAATGCCGCAACATCATCCAATGGAGCGACCTTTGGGTTCAAGGCGCCCGATCGCGCTTCGGTCGATGCCTTTCATGCTGCAGGATTGTTGGCGGGGGGCAGCGATGCTGGCAAGCCTGGGCCACGTCAGGCCATGCCTAACGCTTACGGCGCCTATCTGTTTGATCCCGACGGCAACAAGATTTGTGCTTATTGCTTCAAGCCGGAGACCTGACCAGATCTCCGGCGTGCGCTATCAATCCTTCAGGCCAAGTTCTTCCATCAGCTGAACGCGAAGTTTGAACTTCTGGATTTTGGAAGCAGACATGGGCCACTCGTCGATGAAACGGATATGGCGCGGCACCTTGAAGGAAGCCAGTCGCTCCTTGACATAAGCGATCAGTTCTTCGGCGCTGGCATCGCCTTCGCCGCTCGGTTCCACATAGGCGGCCGGAACCTCGGCAAGTCGATCGTCGGGAAGGCCAACGACCTGCGCCAGACGTACGGCGGGATGGCTGGCAAGAACCGCTTCCACTTCGGCAGCGGCAACATTCTCGCCGCCTACCTTAAGCATATCCTTGAAGCGGCCGTGAAACATGACATGGCCGTTGGCATCCAGCGAACCGATGTCGCCGGAATGGTACCATCCATCGGCATCGATCGCCGCAGCGGTTTTCTCCGGATCCTTATAATAGCCGTCGAACAGGTTGTAACCGCGGATCAGGATCTCACCGCGTTCGTCAATTTCCTTGTCCGTACCGGTTTCGAGATCGGCAATGCGCAATTCGATGCCTGCTAGCGGGTATCCCAGCTTCTTGAATCCCATTTCCGGATCCATGTCATAGCCGCCAGTGGTGACGATGCCGGTCGCCTCTGTCATGCCCATGGTGCCGACTTGCAGCATTTTTGGTGCTTTTTCGCGATAGGCTTGGCCGACTCGCTCCGGCATGAAGGCAAAGCAGCTGTTCTGAAGGCGAACGGAACTCATATCCGTTTTTTCCCAATCGGGATGCGCGATCATTGCCTGGTGAAAGGTGACGAAGGGCAGGAACATCATTGTCACCTTTTCCGCTTCGATCTGGCGGAGGCTTTCGCCGGCATCAAAGTGGGGTTGGCCGATGAAGGTACCGCCAACGTCGACCGCGCCGAGCATGCAGAGCATCGCGGCAATGTGGAACAATGGCAACGGAGACCACGCACGTTCGTCCGGCATGAATGCCCAGCGGTTGCGTGTCAGGTTCGATGCTTCGCGTACCACCGCCTCATGACTGAGGAGGCAACCTTTGGGATTGGCCGAAGTGCCTGAAGTATAGAGGATCATTGCCGTGCTGCGGATGCGGACCCGCAGGCGGCGTTTGTGAACCTCGATTAGCGGCACGCTCTCGGCTATGGCATCAAAGGTGCCTTGATCGACGAACCCTGTCATCTTCGATCCGCCGAACATGACGATGCGTTTCAGCAGGGGAGCGGTGGGCAGTGAGAGACTCCGGGGATCGGCTGCGCTATTCAGGCCGGGCAGAGCCTCACCCAATCGCCCTGAAAAATTGACGAATTCCGACACGGTATCGTCGGTCACAATCATGGTCAGATCCGCATTTTCCGCGACATAAGCCATTTCGGGCGCCTTGAAGCGCGCATTCATCAACACGGAAACCGCGCCGCACATTGCACTTGCGAACAATGTTTCGACGAACTCAATGCCAGATGGCAGAAGAATGCCGATGTGATCGCCGGGCTTAACGCCAAGGGCAATGAAGCCACGGGCTTTTTGGAAAACGGACTGGACGACCGCGTCGTAGGTTTTGCGGCCCTCGGGAAATACCAGCGCTTCTTTGCCGGGAGAGCGATCCCAAGCCGTCAAAAGGAGATCACCCAACGTTGTCGCCGTGATTCTCATGGAGGCGTAGTCTTCGCCTTTGATGTCCACTTTAATCCGCTCCAGCTTGCAAAAACAGTAATTCAGATTGCAGCGGGGGTATCTATTCACGCCTTTCGTTGGATAGGTGCGGGAGGGGTGTTCAATCCAACAGCGACCCTTATATAGATCCATATTCCTCTTGCTTGGGACCCCTTTAATGGAAGCCTATGTTTACGATCATGTACGCACCCCACGCGGCAAGGGCCGGCCGGATGGTGCGCTGCACGAAATAACCTCGGTTGAAATGGCGACGCAGTTGCTTGAGGCTGTTCGGGATCGCAATAAGCTCGATACCGCGCTGCTCGACGATGTAATCATCGGCATGGCTCAGCCCGTCGGCGAGCAGGGCGGTGTGCTCGCACGCGCGGCGGTCTTGAATGCTGGCTACGCCCAGACGGTTGGGGGACAGCAGATCCATCGTTTCTGCGCGACTGGGTTGGACGCGGTGAACCTTATCGCGGCGCAGGTCGCTGCTGGCATGATCGACGCAGGCATCGGAGGTGGTGTTGAATCGATGAGCCGCACGGTCATGGGCTATGACAGTGGAGCCTGGACCTCCGATCCGTCCGTTGCCTATACCAATCATTATGCGCCGCAAGGCATTGGCGCAGACATGATCGCGACCCTTGATGGCTATACGCGGGACGATGTCGATAACTTCGCGGTCGAGAGCCAGCGGCGCGCGGCAGTGAGTTGGCAGGAAGGGCGCTTCAAAGACGCCATCGTACCGGTGAAGGACGTAATGGGTGAAGTCGTGCTGGACCGCGACGAACATATGCGTCCTGGCACTACCCTGGAAAGCCTCGCTACACTGAAGCCAGCATTTGAAGGCTTCGGCAAGGCTGGGTTCGAAGCGGTCGCCAAGGATCGCTATCCTGAGATCGAGGAACTGAACTACGTCCATCACGGCGGAAACAGTTCAGGTATCGTCGATGGGGCCGGGCTGGTTCTGGTCGGTTCGAAGGCGTTCGGCGAAAAGGCGGGCCTCAAGGCGCGTGCCAAGATTCGATCTTACGCCAATATCGGTTCGGAGCCGACCATCATGCTGACGGCGCCCGGCGCTGTTTCCGAAAAGGCATTGAAAGCCGCAGGTATGAGCAAGGAAGACATTGATCTTTACGAGCTCAACGAGGCATTCGCGAGCGTGGTTCTTCGCTACATGCGGCAACTGAACATTCCACACGACAAGATCAACGTAAACGGTGGCGCGATTGCCATGGGTCATCCGCTCGGCGCGACGGGCGCGATGCTCCTCGGCACGGTACTCGATGAACTCGAGCGTCGCGACCTGAACACCGGGCTCATCACGCTGTGCGCGGCCAATGGCCTCGGCACCGCGGCGATCATCGAACGCGTCTAAGTAACTACTTCGCACTAAAAGCGGGATCATCATGCGACATCTGAAAATTGAAAAGGCGGCCGATGGCTTTGCCACTCTAATCCTTGATAACGCCGATGAGTCGATGAACGTCGTCTCGGATGCGTTTATCGCTGACATGGAAGAAGCGACGAAGCAGCTCACTGAGGATGAGAGCGTCAAGGGCGTTATCGTGACCTCGGGTAAGAAGGCGTTCATGGCGGGCGCCGACCTTAAGCAACTGGTTCAAGGCTTTGGCAAGCTCAGCCGCAAGGATGCTTTCGGGTTTTCGCAGAGGGCGACGGCGATGCATCGGGCGATCGAACATTCGGGCAAGCCATGGGTCGCCGTGATCAACGGACTGGCGCTCGGCGGCGGTTTCGAGCTTGCGCTGGCTTGTCATTACCGCATTCTCGTCGATGATCCCAAGGCGGTCGTCGGCCTTCCGGAAGTGAATGTCGGCCTTCTACCCGGTTCGGGCGGCACGCAGCGCCTGTTGCGCATCGCCGGCGTTCCGGTCGCCCAGGATCTGTTGCTGACTGGTCGTTCGCTGAGTCCAGCCGAAGCGCTGAAGCTGAAGGTTGTCGATGAAGTAGCGCCGGCGGCGGAGTTGATGGATCGTGCCCGCGCGTGGCTTGCGACCAATCCCAATCCCGTGAAGCCGTGGGATGAAAAGAAGGCCGTACCGCCGCAGAAGCGCGGCATGACTGTGCCTGAAGATTCCTATAATTACATGGTCGCCGCCGGCTCGGTCGCGGGCAAAGCGGGCTATAACCTGCCTGCTCCAATCGCTATCCTGTCCACGATCTTCGAGGGCGCCCAGCTTCCATTCGACAAGGCGCTGTCCGTCGAGAGCAAATATTTCGCCAATTTGTTGACCGACCCGGTCGCCCGGAATCTTATCCGCACGACGTTTATCAGTAAGCAGGCTGCCGAAAAGGGCGCGCGCCGTCCTGCAGGCGTACCAAAGTCGGAGGTAAAGAAGGTGGGCGTTCTCGGCGCTGGCATGATGGGCGCTGGTATTGCCTATGTCTCGGCCAACGCGGGCATCGAAGTGGTGCTTCTGGACCGCGACGTCCCGACTGCTGAAAAGGGCAAGGCCTATTCGTCCAAGGTGCTCGGCAAACTGCTCGAAAAGGGCAAGACCACCCAGGACAAGATCGATACGCTGCTCGCGCGGATTACGCCCACGGACGATTTCTCCAAACTGGAGGGCGTGGACCTGATCGTCGAGGCCGTGTTCGAGGATACGGGCATCAAGGCCGACACGACGCGCAGAGCAGAGGCAGTCATCCCGGAAAGCGCGGTCTTTGCTTCCAACACTTCCACTCTGCCGATCGGTCAGTTGGCGCAGGCTTCAAAACGCCCTGACCAGTTCATCGGGATCCACTTCTTTTCGCCGGTTGACCGCATGGGCCTTGTCGAGGTCATCATGGGTAAGCAGACCGGCAAGGAAACGCTGGCAAAGGCGCTCGACTATATCGCGCAGTTGCGCAAAACGCCGATCGTCGTGAACGACAGCCGGGGTTTCTATACCAGCCGCGTGTTTCAGACGCTGATCCACGAAGGCGGCGCGATGCTCGACGAGGGTGTGCCGCCAGCCGTTATCGAAAACGCAGCCAAGGCCGTCGGCTTGCCGGTTGGGCCGCTTGCGCTGCTTGACGAGTTGACCTTTGATCTTCCGTTGAAGATCGTCGACCAGGCGATCGCCGAGGAGGGCGATAAGTATACGCCGCCTGCAGGTGTCACCACGCTTCGCAAGATGCGCGACGAACTGGGTCGGAGCGGGCGCAAGAGCGGCGGCGGCTTCTATGATTACCCAGAAGGCGGCAAGAAGCATCTCTGGAAGGATCTGACGAAGCATTTTCCGTCGAAGGATGGCTGGGACATAGAGGAGCTGAAGAAGCGCTTCCTCTATACCCAGGCAATGGAAACAGCCCGTTGCCTTGAGGAAGGTGTGCTGGAAACGCCGGAAGACGCTGATCTGGGCGCGGTCTTCGGCTGGGGCTTCCCTGCCTGGACTGGGGGCACGATCAGTTACATCGACACGATAGGCATTCAGGAATTCGTGCGCGAGTCCGATCGACTAGCACAACTTTACGGGCCGCGTTTCTTGCCATCCGCTTGGCTGCGCGACAAGGCTACGAAGAATGAGCCGTTTTACGCTGGCTCATCCAACCTTCCGACACCTGCCGAGCCCGAGCCCGCATGCGCCGCATAATCTTCGAGCCCGAGCACGAGCAGTTTCGCGATAGCGTCGTCAAGTTCATGCAGGCCGAGGTCGGCCCGCATGCGGAGCGGTGGCGCGAAGCTGGTATGGTTGATCGGGAAGTCTATCTAAAGGCCGGAGAGCAAGGCTTGCTTTGCACCTGGGCTGACGAGAAATATGGCGGCGCGGGTATCGATGATTTTCGCTTCGAGCAGATCATCATCGAAGAGAATATGCGCCACGGCGATATTGGTTTTTACATCAACCTGCACAACGATCTGGTTGCGCCATATATCGCCAAGCTGGGCAATGAGGAGCAGAAGGACCGCTTGATGCCCGGCATCGTATCGGGCGAAAAAATCCTTGCTGTTGCCATGACCGAACCCTCCACCGGTAGCGATCTTGCCGGCATGAAGACACGAGCCGAGGACAAGGGCGACTATTGGCTGCTCAATGGTGCCAAGACCTATATCTCGAACGGTATCTTGGGTGACGTGATCGTCGTTGCGGCGCGAACTGATCCTAACTCGCGTCATGGCCTTGGACTATTCCTCGTCGAGCGGGGGATGGAAGGCTTCGAGCGGGGCCGCAAGCTAGCGAAGATGGGCCTCAAGGCGCAGGACACCGCCGAGCTTTTTTTCAACGACGTGAAAGTACCGAAAGAAAATGTCCTGGGCGATCCGACCCATGGCTTCAAATATCTGGCGAGGTTCCTCGCGCAGGAGCGGCTCGTCGCTGCCATCGGCTTCATGGCGACTGCCCAGACGGCGTTTGACATCACGCTTGATTATGTGAAGGAGCGCAAGGCGTTCGGGAAGCCGATTGGTGCATTCCAGAACACGCGTTTCAAGATGGCGACCATGCGTGCCGAACTCGATGCTCTGCAGACCTATGTCGACCAATGTGTGTTGCTGCTCAACGCCGGCGAGTTGACTCCCGAGGACTCGTCCGCTGCCAAGCTGTTGACCAGTGAACTAGAGGGCCGCGTGATGGATGAATGCGTCCAGCTTCACGGCGGCGCCGGTTATATGGAAGAGTATCGTATCAGCCGCATGTATACCGATGCGCGCATCAGCCGGATATTCGCTGGTACTTCCGAAATCATGCGGGAGATCATCGGACGAGGCATCGGACTGGACGAGCGCAAGCTGAGCTAAAGTTGTGACGGGGCTAAGCTTTGGCGGTTCGATCCGCCTGCTTCAGATAGTGTTGAACTTCTGATGCCGGTTCTCGATGTAGAGCGGCTGCTTGCCTATACAGTACCGGAGTGCCCCGAGCGCTACGATGCGCGAGACGCTATTCTATACGCGTTGGGAACTGGGGCCGGACTGTCTGATGCGCTCGACGAACTGGATTTCGTCTTTGAGCGCACGTTGAAGGCTCTTCCCACGATGGCGCTCGTCCTTGGCACGCCGGGCTTCTGGTTGATGGATCCGCGGGCTGGCCTCGACTGGCCCCAGATATTGCATGGTGAGCAATCGTTGCGTCTGTATCGCCCGCTGGACACCCAAGGCGAGCTTGTCGGGACTACGCGCATTGGCGACGTCGCTGATAAGGGGCTGGGCAAACCCGCAATGTTCCGGGTCCACCGCAGCCTTTCAACGCCGTCCGGTGTGCAGGTTGCCGACATGGAAGAGCTTTGGATCTTGCGCGGAGCCGGGGGCTTTGGCGGAGAGCGTGCGCTGTCGGGGACGGAAGCGACAAGCTTTCCTGATAGGCAGCCAGATGAAAGCCTCGATCTGCCGACAAGCCGGCAGCAGGCGATGATTTACCGCCTCTCCGGCGACCGTAATCCACTACACGTCGAGCCTGATACGGCAAAGATCGGCGGCTTTGATCGTCCCATTCTACATGGCCTCTCGACGATGGGCTTGGTTGGTCGTGCGTTGGTACATCTTGCTTGCGCGGGGGATCCGCAGCGTCTTTCCTCCATGAGGGTACGATTTACGGCGCCGGTCTTCCCTGGGGAAACGGTTCGCACCGAACTTTGGCGACAGGACAATATCCTCACCTTCCGGGCAACCGTGCCCGACCGTGGGATAACAGTAATAGATGGCGGCTATGCATCCGTTGATGCATTTGGGCGCGGCTAAAAGGGGATTCGCGTGAAAACACTGCAGGATAAGGTTGCTCTTGTTTCGGGGTCCGGGCGCGGCATCGGGAAGGCGATTGCGCTGAAGTTGGCAAGTGCCGGTGCGCATGTCGTCGTCAACGATCTGGATGAAGACGTGGCGCGCGAGACAGCCGAGGAAATCGAAGCGCTTGGGGTTCGCGCGGTCGTATGCACGGGCGACGTGACGGCGCATGATTTCGGAAAAAAATTTGTAAAGGCAGCGACGGACGCGTTCGGCACGATAGATATCATCGTGAACAACGCCGGATATGCATGGGACAATGTTGTTCAAAAAACGACAGATGAACAATGGGCTGCCATGATCGAGGTACATCTCGGCGCGCCGTTTCGTATTCTCCGGGCAGCGCAGCCGGTTATCGCAGAGGCAGCGAAAGCAGAAATCGCATCAGACGGTGTCGCGAAGCGGCGTACAGTCGTTAACATATCTTCGGTCGCCGGCCTGGGCGGCAATGCTGGTCAAGCGGGCTATGCCGCCGGCAAGGCCGGAATCATAGGCCTGACCAAAACCGTGATGAAAGAGTGGGGGCGCTACAATGTCACCGTGAACGCGGTGGCATTTGGCGCGATCATGACACGGATGACGACGGGGGAAGCCGGCAGCTCAACAATCAATATCAAGGGCAAGGATATCAAGGCCGGGGTTGGCCAGGAAATCCTCGACGCGATGGAAAAGGGCATTCCGCTCGGCAGGGCAGGTACGCCGGAGGAAGCCGCAGGCTCGGTATATCTGCTCTGCTTGCCCGAGGCGAGTTATATCACAGGCCAAATAATCGTCGTGGGCGGAGGCTGGTCGCTTTAGTCGCTCAACCGCAGCCTATCACGCCACCATCTACCGGAATTTGCGCGCCCGTAATGTAGGCGCCGCCGCGCGAGCAGAGAAATACCACGATTCCCGCGATGTCTTCGGGCTTGCCCAGCCGTTTCAAGGGGATGTGGTTCAGTAGCGCGGGATCGACACCCTCATCGCTGCGCAAATGTGCAGTCATCTTTGTGGGAAAGAAGCCCGGGATAACTGCATTTACGGTGATGTTGCGTTCGGCCAGATCTCCAGCAAGGTCGCGTGTCATCATATGCACCGCAGCCTTGCTTGCGGCATAGCTGTACGCATGAAGCCGCTCGGTCTTGGCGCCGGCGATCGATCCGATGTTGATGATGCGCGCGGGATCATCCAGCGTTCCAGCAGCCGAGAATTCCGGAAGCAATTCGCGTATCATGGTGAAAGGGGTTTGGACGTTTACCGCCATGACGCCTGGCCATGCCTTATCCGGGAATGTATCGATATCGCCCCCCCAGGTCTTGCCGGCATTGTTCACGAGGATGTGGCATTCTCCCATCGCTTCGCGGTAGCGGCTGACCAGCTCGACGGCGGCCTCGGGCGTGGAAAGATCGGCAGGGAGTGGCGTGCATTTGCCGAATGAAGCCATTTCTTCTGCTGCCTGGGTGCAGAGGTCCGCATTTCGCGACGTAATCGCTACTTCGGCCCCGGCTCTGAGCAAGCCTTCAGCAATCATGCGGCCCAGCCCCTGAGCACCGCCTGTGACGAGAGCCTTTTTGCCTTGCAGACTGAAAAGATCGCTCATTCCTAACTCCCAATGCGTTCATGATCCGCCCAAATTGCGGCTGAATCGGTCTAAGGCTCGCGCCTATACGAAATCTCCCCCGGCTTCGAGGTGGTTTGCAGGGATAATTTTGGGCGGTGGATTGGATTCTGTCGAGATTCTATCCAAAGACAGAACGAAGGCGACGTAATAGATCAGAAGAGAAGCCAATGATGGTAAAAGGCAAGGTCATTATCAGCTGTGCTGTGACAGGCGCAATTCATACGCCTTCGATGTCGGAATATCTGCCGGTAACTGCTGAGGAAATCGCTGAGTCCGCGATTGGTGCCGCGGAAGCGGGGGCTGCGATCATTCACTTGCATGCCCGCAATCCAGTGGACGGCAGGCCTGATCAGAATCCGGAATTGTTCGAGCCCTTTCTGAAGGTGATCAAGCAGCGTTCGGACGCGGTGCTCAATCTTACGACTGGCGGTCACCCTTCGATGACGGTCGATGAGCGCATCCGTCCTGCGCAACGTTTCGCGCCGGAAGTGGCGTCGCTCAACATGGGAACGATGGGCTTTGGTCTGTTCCGGATGCTGGAACGCTACACGGAGTTCAAACATGCGTGGGAAGCGCCAGCACTGGAAGCCTCGCGCGATCTGGTCTTCAAGAACACCTATGCCGATATAGAACGCCTCCTGTCGATCCTCTCGCCGATGGGAACCCGCTTTGAGTTCGAATGCTACGACACCAGCCATCTATATAATCTCGCCTATTTTCTGGAGCGCGGATTGGTGAAGCCGCCTTTGTTCATCCAGACCTGCTTCGGCATTCTGGGCGGGATCGGCGGCCATCCCGATGATGTGATGCACATGAAGCGCACGGCCGACCGCCTGTTCGGTGGCAAATATGAATGGTCAGTGCTTGGTGCGGGCGCCCGCCAGATGTCGATTGTAGCAATGGCCGCGTCGATGGGCGGCAATGTCCGGGTCGGTCTCGAAGACTCGCTTTGGGCTGGGCGGGGCAAGCTGGCGGAAACCAACGCCGAGCAGGTGCGCCTCGCGCGACAGATCATCGAAGGCCTCGGTCTCGAGGTGGCGACTCCGGACGAAGCGCGAAAAATCCTGGACCTCAAAGGTGGAGACCGGACTCAGATATGAATTCTGCTTCAAAAGGGCCGCTCGCCGGCATCCGAATTGTCGAAATAGACGCTATAGGGCCGGTGCCCCTGGCCGCAACGCTTCTGGCCGATATGGGCGCGGATATGGTCCGCATCGCCCGCCCGCCGCATCCTGGAGCAGCGTGGGATGATGTTGGCGGTTCTGTTGTCCACCGCAGCCGGACGGTTGCATATGCTGACCTCAAGTCCCCCGAGGATCGCGATCGCGTTCTGGCGCTGATCGACAAGGCGGATGCCTTGATCGAGGGATATCGTCCCGGCGTCATGGAACGCCTCGGCCTTGGCCCGGATATTTGCCTTGCTCGCAACCCCCGGTTGGTCTTTGCCCGAATGACCGGATGGGGCCAGTTCGGACCGTTGGCCCCACGCGCGGGGCATGATCTCAACTATATCGCCATTTCGGGTGCTCTTCATGCGATCGGTAAGCCCGGCGAACCCCCGGTTGTTCCGCTCAACCTGGTCGGTGATTATGGCGGTGGCGCCATGTTCGCAGTAACGGGGATGCTCGCGGCGCTGCTATACGCCAAGTCGAGCGGACAGGGTCAGGTCGTCGATGTCGCGATGACGGACGGTGTCGCCTCGTTGATGAGCCTGTTTCACGCGTTCATGGCGAGTGGGCTTTGGAAGGATCAGCCTGGCTCGAACCTGCTTGATGGGTCTGCGCCCTTTTATCGCTGTTATGCTTGCGCGGACGGCAAGCATGTCGCGGTCGGAGCGCTGGAGCCGCAGTTCTTCGCCCGGCTGATCGAAGGCCTTGGCATTGAAAGCGGGCGATATGTTCAAAACGACATGACGGGCTGGCCGGTTATGGAAGCCGATTTTACGGCAGTATTTGCTGGCAGGCCACGCGACGAATGGGCAGCGATATTCGAAAGTGTTGATGCTTGCGTCAGCCCGATCCTTTCTCTGCACGAGGCACCGGATCATCCCCATAACGTGGCGCGGAAAACCTACGTCGAGCGTGGCGGATTTCCGCAACCCGCACCGGCACCACGCTTTTCCGAAACGCCCGGCACGATAAACGAACCCTCGGAGCGAACACTGCAACAACAAATCGAGGCCTGGAGTGGCGCCTGATCGGGAATTGTGTTCGCGATCGTGTCCTTACCCTCGCCTAGGATGGCAGGGGAATCGCATATGGAAATTTCGGATTCCATTCTTGCGTCCAGCCACCGAAGCGGATTCGAAAATTGCTCGACTGGAGCGCGATCGATTCCAATGCTGCTCCCACAAGGACAATTTGTCCATATGCCATTGCCCTGCCTAGGATAGGTAGGCATCGCTCAATTCCGTTTATTCTCTACTTCCGCGACATATAAATAATGCGGCATGGAGGTAGGATGAAGCTGGGAATCTGCGCCAATTGGGGTGAGAGTCTGGAGGCTTTCCGCGCCGAAATAAATACGGCTGCCGATAACGGATACGATCTGATCGGCATTGGTGACACGCCAGCGGGATGGCGGGATCTTTTCGTTTCCCTGTCGATTGTGGCACTTGAAGCGCCTGGTTTGACCATTGCGCCCATGGTTACTTCGCCCTTCATGCGGCATCCCATTATCTCTGCGAACGCGATGACGTCGCTTTATGATCTGACGGGCGGGAAGGCTGCATATGGCTTGGCAACAGGTGGAAGCACCGTGGTTGCGATCGGTCGGGGCCCGGCAACGCAGAAGGAAATACACGCTGAATTCGACGCCATTCGCGGTCTCTTCAATGGCGAGGAGATCGAGTGGGAGGGGCGCAAGGTTTCAGCAATCCGTTTTCCCCGTGACGTCCCGATCTATTATTCGGCATTCGGGCCAAAGGCATTCGAACTGGCGGGCCAAAAAGCCGATGGCGTCATTTTGTTCACAGGCGACCGGCAACTCGGTGAGCTGCGCGACAAGATAGCGGCCGTTCACGCAGCGGCCACCGCTGTCGGCCGGGACCCGGCTTCGGTCGATATATGGGTCATAAGTTTTACATCTGTGCGTGCGACGCGCGCGCAAGCGTTGGAAGATCTCAAGGCTTTCATCTCGGTAAATGCCTTGACGATCGGAATGTCCCCGGATTTACTCGCGCGGGCGCCGGAGCATCTGCAAGGCGCTATTAAAGAATTCAATCGTCGCTATGATGTAGCGGATCATGTCGTCCCCGGCGGCAGGAACGTTTTGCTGATGGATGAACTCGGCCTTACCGAATATCTTTCGCAATTTGATACAACGATGGGTGACGTAACCGAGATGACGGCGTTTCTTCGCGAACTCGAAGCCCTGGGCGTTTCGACATTCATAGCATCCCTCCCCGGCCATGCCGATCCGCTTCCAACGGTACGAGACCTTGCCGCCGCCCGGGACGCGATGTGAATTCCGCTTTCACAAATTTCCGTTCACGGCGGCACGAAGAAATTGTCGATGCCGTAGAGCGTGTTCCGCTTTCCGCGCTGCTGGAGGCTTCGGAGCAGCTAACCCGGGAATCATTCGGGACGCTCGTCACCTATTCGCGGAAGGTGTTCATCCCGCTGACCAAGCTATGCCGCGATGTTTGCCATTATTGCACTTTCGCCACGACGCCTCGGCGCGCCGAAACCGCTTATTTATCGCGCGACGAGGTGCTGGCGACGGCACGGGCGGGCGCCGCGGCCGGTTGCCGAGAAGCGCTTTTCACTTTGGGAGATCGTCCTGAAGCCCGTTATGCCGCCGCTCGTACTGCGCTTGATAAGCTCGGGCACGGGACAACGCTGTCATATCTTCGCGAGATGGCGGAAGCGGTGCTCAATGAAACAGGTTTGCTGCCGCACCTCAATCCGGGCCTGATGGATGAAGCCGACTATACGGCGTTGCGTCCGGTGTCGGCCTCGATGGGGTTGATGCTGGAAACGATATCCGATCGTCTATCGGAAAGAGGTGGTCCCCATTTTGGATCACCTGACAAGGTGCCTTCTCGCCGTCTGGCGACGATAGAGGCTGCAGGTCGGGCAAGGGTGCCGTTTACCACGGGATTGCTGATCGGGATCGGTGAGACCCGCTCAGAACGGATCGAGGCTCTGTGTGCCATCCGCGATCTGCACCAAAAATATGGGCATATTCAAGAAGTCATCATCCAGAATTTCCGGGCGAAGGCTGATACGCGGATGGTCCATCATCCCGAGCCGTCGCTGGAAGAGCATCTTTGGACGATCGCCATGGCGCGGTTGATCCTTGGCCCGGAGATGACCATACAAGCCCCACCAAATCTGCATTGCGCTGACGAACTTGGCCCGCTGCTGAAGGCCGGCGTCAATGATTGGGGTGGCGTTTCACCGGTTACAGCTGATCACGTCAACCCCGAAGCACCTTGGCCGCATATCGAATTGCTTTCGGAAGCCACCCGTGCCTCGGGCCGACTATTGATCCAGCGGCTTGCAATCGGGCCGAAATATGTGCGGGCTGCGTTTGAGTGGACTGCTCCAGCAATAGCGACGCGCATTCTGCGCGCGGTCGATGGTCGCGGGCTTCCCAAAAACGACGATTGGTATGCCGGGCATGGCGATCAGCCGCCGGCGATCGCTTCATCGGCGGGCAGGCCTAGCGAAACGATCGCTCGGATCCTCGCGTCCGCGGCGCAGGGTAGGCGTCTCGAAAAGAACGACATTGTCGGCCTGTTCGACGCAGATGGAGATGATATCGGCGCTGTCATCAGTTATGCTGATCGCTTGCGCCAGGAAACGGTGGGCGAGACAGTCACCTACGTCGTGAACCGCAATATCAACTATACCAATATCTGCCTGTATAAATGTGGTTTCTGCGCATTTTCCAAGGGTAGCACGAAGGCGATGCGCGGCCCTGCCTATCGGCTTGACTTTGCGGAAATCGGGCGCCGCGCCGCCGAGGCCGTCGCGCGTGGCGGCACTGAAGTATGCCTGCAAGGCGGCATTCATCCGGACTATGATGGCAACACCTATCTGAATATTATCCACGCGGTTCGCGAAGCGGCGCCGGATATTCATATCCATGCCTTTTCGCCACTCGAGATAACCCATGGCGCACGAACGCTTGGTTTTTCACTCGAAGACTTCCTGGCAAAACTCAAGGCTGCCGGTCTATCCACGCTTCCTGGGACGGCTGCGGAAATCCTGGACCCCGAAGTCCGTGCGATCATTTGTCCGGACAAGGTAAGCACTGACGAATGGCTTGATGTCATGCGCGCGGCGCATGGCGTGGGTCTCCGCAGCACCGCAACCATCATGTTCGGCCACGTCGACCATTATAGCCACTGGGCAAACCATCTTCTGCAGGTTCGGTCGCTTCAGGAGGATACGGGCGGTTTCACGGAATTCGTGCCTCTCCCCTTTGTTCACATGGAAGCGCCCATTTGGCAAAAGGGCAAGGCGCGCTCCGGCCCCAGCTATCGCGAAGCAGTGCTGATGCACGCCGTTGCAAGGATCGTTCTGCATCCGGTAATTTCGAATATCCAGGTTTCCTGGGTCAAAATGGGCGCCGATGGCGCTGCCGCAATCTTGCAGGCGGGCGCGAACGATCTTGGCGGGATATTGATGGATGAATCCATTACGCGCGCTGCAGGGGGGGTTAATGGCCAGCAATTCGGTCCAGCTGAAATGCAGGCGCTTGCGGCATCGATTGGTCGTCCTGCCGAGCAACGTACGACGCTCTACGGCCGTCCCGCTTTTGCTCGCGATCTCGTTGCCTGATATCGGGTCCGACCGGCCAATTGTGTCAGGATGATTGCTTCATCCTCGAACGACGGCGTCCCTTGAGCAGCAGCATCGGCATCCGCAATTTAGCGCTCCACGGAAGCAACTTAAATGCTTCCCAGATATCTTCCGGTTTAACATGGATGATAGCTGCCATCGCGCCCATCATCTTTCCCTTGATGACGAGTTTTTCATCTTCGAGCGTAATCGATTTGACGTCCATCATCTCGATTCCGTCCTTGCTGTAGAGCTTCATCGGACACTTTCTATCGTTGGCGCAGGCTAACACCGCGCAAAACATTCACTGCCGTCCTAGAGGCGGGCTTTGTTGAAAGCCAGTCTGCAAAAACGCTGTCCATTTGGATTCCGGAAAGGCATGCATTGAAGATGATTCAAGCCAGATCCATCGACGGGCAGAGCAGATGGTTCCTTCTGGTTCTCGGCCTGATTTACATGTTTAACTTTATCGACCGTACGATCGTTGCTGTCGTAGGCGAGGCTATTCGGCGTGATCTCGCGCTGAGCGATCTGCAACTCGGCATGATGGGCGGACTGGCCTTCGCGCTCTTTTATGCTGCTCTCGGCATACCGCTTGCGCGACTGGCCGAGCGATACAGCAGGGTGAAGATCATTGCGGTTGTTACCGCGCTCTGGTCGATCATGACCATGCTGTCGGGCGCCGTGACGAATTATACGCAATTGCTGCTTTGTCGGATGGGCGTAGGTATAGGCGAGGCGGGCTTTACACCAGCGCTGGTATCTATGATTTCGGATCGGTTTGAACCGTCGCGGCGGGCATTCGTTTTTTCCCTGATTGCGACCGCATTGCCGATAGGTGGCGCAATTGCTGCAGTGGGTGGTGGCGCCATAGCGCAGGCTTTCGGCTGGCGATGGACCTTCGTCGCGGTTGGGTTTCCGGGTGTGCTGCTCGCGCTGTTGCTGATCTTGACGATATCCGAGCCTGAGCGAATTGCAGCGGGAAACCCCGAAGATACGCCTCCACTCATGGCGGTGTTGCGGTACCTGGGTAAGTCTCCGGCTTTTCTCCATCTCACATGCGGCAGCGGATTGGTGGGCTTATTGGGCTTCGGTCTGAACCTTTTTTTGATTCCGCTGCTTGTGCGCCGCTACGGGCTTCCCTTGTCTCAGGCCGGCCTCATTTTTGCATTCTCGTTCAGCTTGGCGACGGCATTGGGCACGGGGTTTGGCGGATACATAATGGGGCGTTTGCGCCGAAATGATGTTCGGTGGGGCGGGTGGGCGCCCGCCGTATCCCTCTGCTTGGCGTTGCCGTTTTATCTGCTGGCTATTTATCAGAGCGACTGGCGGCTACTTGTCGGCTTCCTCTTTATCGCGACAATCTGTCTTTATGCATTTTTGCCTGCGATTATGACGATAACGCAGGAGCTGGTAGAACCGCGGATGCGCGCGTCTGCCGCCGCGCTTCACGCGTTTGGGCAGACCGCCGCCGGGCTGGGAATTGGCTCCGTCCTGCTAGGATATCTCAGCGATCACCTGGCCGCACAGGCATTCTCGGGCAACTATGCTGCACAATGTCTCGCAGCAAAAGCCGCCAAATCGGCCACTTGTCTCAGCGCGTCAGCAACAGGCCTGCAGCACGCCATGCTCGCCATCGGTGGCGTGCTTCTGATTGCGATCTACAACTATGTTCGGGCTGGGCAGAGGTTGCAGATCGAAGCCAATTTCTGACATAACTTCGCAGGCGCGTTATGCGCTCTTAATTCTGAGCCGCGTCAGCTCGATCGCTTCGTCCGCCAGGACACGCAAAAGGCTGATCAGCTTGTCCTTGTCACGGTCCGACCAACTTGACAGCAACGACCCGTAGAGGCGCTCGCGTGCCATGTAGATATTGTCGATCATTTCTCGTCCTTGGTCGGTGATCGCGGCTTCGCGTATACGGCGATCCTGCTCATTGGATCTCCGAACGACTAGTCCAAGCTCTTCCAGTCGTGCCGCTTGACGACTGACGGTAGTATAATCACGCCCGATCGACTCGGATAAATCGCCAACACTTATGGGGCCTCTATGGTCAATACGAACCAATAGCGGGAAACGTGCCCGATCAAGATCTACTTCCGCTTCTTCAAGTAATACCGCATGAGCTTGCGGACTATTCATCGTGCCGATCAAGTCCAGTAAAATACCATGCAATTTATATAATATTTCACTCATATGCTTGTACTGCACATGGCCACCAGCTCCCCCAACTCTCTCTTTTTTATCCCTCGTATAACGCATACTTCCAGTTTCAATTCCACCCCTTTTATGCCTCAATCGCTCGGCAGCCGGCTTCCGTTAAACACCGGTCCCATAGTTCGTTCCGGAAGCAGATGTTGATGGATCAGGTCGAAACACAAAGCGAACCGATCCGTCCGACTTCGGTTCAATGAACGTCATACCGTGGCGCTCCCGGTACTTCCCAACATCTTCACCGCACTTGATCCAATCGGCTTCTCCTGGCAGCGTTTCCTGCCTGCCGGCCCCAGCAAATCGATCACGCAGGCCGTATTGATGGGCTGGAAGAAAGACGACGAGGCAGACCGCAAATTCTGGACGGATATGCGGGGCAGCCAGATTGACGTGCTGAATGAGGACCTGTTTCTGTTCGGCAGCATCCAGCGCTCTATGGAAAGCGGAGAGCTTCCAAAGATTCTGCTCAGCTATCAGGAGCGGCAGATTTATTGGTACCATGAAGAAATGGGCCGCCGCATCGGCGCAGAAAATATTCCTGCGCATCTACGCCTTGAACAGGTGCTTGCGGAACAGGCAGAATAAAAAGAACGGTGGCGATGCGCTTCGGTGCATCGCCACTCTTCTATTTTCGGTTTTAGTCGGCAGCGAATGCTTCGATGGTGCCTTGCAATCCCTGCGAGGTGAAGTGATCGATATAGGCGGTGCGACCGCCGATTTTCAGCGGCGCCCTTGTCAACATCGCGATCCGGAGCGCTTCCTTGAGCGTTGACGTGATATGCACATGGGCAGCGCGCGGCTGATCGAATTTCACCGGGATGCTGGCGCGCATGTCCGCTGCTTGACCAGGGCCGGCCCAGTCTTCCCACGCGACATCGACCACAAGTTCTCTTTCGATTGCGTCGCGTTGCTCGGCAGTAAGGGTCTCCATGTCCATCCTCATGGGTTGTATTCAGTGGGGTTGAATATCTGCTTTTTGCATGTTTAACTGGTTAATCACCGTCGGCAGCACTTTTCTGGTGATGATATCTATTCCTTTTGAATTAGGATGCATTTGGTCCGGCAATAGCAAGTCGGGTTTCGTCACCACCCCGTCCAGAAAAAATGGATAAAGTGCCGAATCATATCGTCTTGCGAGATCTGCGTAGATCGCATTGAACGCCTGCGCGTAATCCTTGCCCATATTGGGCGCGGCAACCATGCCCGTCAGCAGGATCGGAATATCTCGCTGCTTGAGCTCATCGCAGATCGCAATGAGATTTGCGCGCGTTTGAACTGGACTGAGACCTCGGAGCATATCGTTGGCACCAAGACCCACGATCATCAGGTCGGGTTTGCGCGGTAGTCCCTCCAGGGTGAATTTGAGTCGTTGGAGACCACTAGCGGTGGTATCGCCTGAAACGCCGGCATTTGTCACCGTTGCCGCAATTTTGTTCTTTTCCAGCGCAGTCTGAAGCCGTGCGGGAAAGCTCTCGCGCGGCTGAACTCCGTAGCCCGCGTATAGACTGTCTCCGAACGCAACGATCAGAAAGCTTCGTTCTGTCGCTCTGGTTTCAGCATGGGCTTCGGTTTTTTGGGAAGATCTGACGGGCTTTTGGGCAGGCTCTTCGCTTGAGCAGCTTACGAGCACGTAGACGGATGCCAAAAGTGCTGTGTATCTAACGGTTTGCAATAACAAAGGTGCACTCTCCTGCGATGTCCGCAACGACCGATCCCACCGATATCGCAATTCGTGCCCGTAATGTCATCCTCACGCTTGGTTCCAGGGACGCGTCAACCGATATTCTGAAGGGCATTGATCTCGATATAGAGCGTGGCGCCAGCGTTGCGATACTGGGGCCATCCGGATCGGGAAAATCCTCGCTGATGGCTATTCTGGCAGGGCTGGAACAGGCTAGCGAGGGTGAGATTAGTGTCGCGGGTGTCGACTATCGGGCGCTCGATGAAGATGCGCTTGCGGTGGCAAGGCGTGGACGGATTGGCATCGTGTTGCAATCCTTCCATCTCCTGCCGACCATGACGGCGTTGGAAAACGTCGCCGTGCCGTTGGAACTTGACGGTGTTCGCGATGCCTTCACCCAAGCTTTGGCCGAACTCGAGGCCGTGGGCCTGGGTCATCGGATCGGCCATTATCCAGCACAGCTGTCCGGTGGCGAGCAGCAACGGGTTGCCATAGCGCGCGCTGTGGTATCCCGGCCGGAAATCATCTTTGCGGACGAACCCACTGGCAATCTTGACGGAAAAACAAGCGGCACGATCATTGAATTGCTTTTTGCGCGTCGTGCGGCAGCGCAAGCGACGTTGATAATTATAACCCATGACGCGGCGCTGGCCGAGCGATGCGATCGTATTCTTGAAATGCGCGATGGCCTGATCGTTGGGCCCCGGCTTGCATGACGGCGATGCAATGGTCGATCTGCTGGGCAATCGCGCGGCGTGATCTTCATGCCGGTTTCCGTGGGTTGCGGCTGCTGTTCGTGTGCTTGTTTCTGGGTGTTGTCGCCTTGGCAACGATTGGAAGTTTGACTGCTTCTATTACAGCAGAGCTGGCAGCGCGAGGTCGCACGATTCTGGGCGGTGACATCGAAGTTGCAATGACCCAGCGCGCGGCGAGCGCAGCGGAGAAGGTCGCGATCGCCGGCCGTGGTCGTCTCAGTGAAACGATCCGGATGCGTGCCATGGCCCGCAGCGACGATGGCGATGCGCGGGCAATACTCACTGAGCTCAAGGGGGTGGACGGGGCCTATCCACTGTATGGCCAGCTTGTGCTAGCAAACGGGAAGCCGGCCGAACCGCTCGGTCCTGGCGATATCGTGATCGATCGCGCGTTGGCCGAAAGACTGCTTGTCGGGCCGGGGCAAAACCTTCGTTATGGCGAGGCGGTTTTCCAAATCCGCGGCATTATCGCCCAGGAGCCCGACAGAGTGGGAGAAGGCTTTACTCTGGGCCCTGTCGCCATCGTGTCCATGGATGGGCTGCGGCGAACCCAGTTGATTCAGCCGGGGAGCCTGTTCGAAAGCAAATATCGTGTGCGATTACGTGGCGATGATGTGCCATCGCAAATCATCGATGAGCTGAAAAAGCAGTTTCCTGCCGCGGGGTGGGAATACAAGGACAGAGATCGTGCGGCACCGGGAGCAAGCCGGTTTTTCGAGCGCATGGGGCAGTTTTTGTCATTGATCGGACTGGCTGCATTGGTGATTGCCGGCATTGGCGTGAGCAACGGCGTAACTTCCTACCTTGCAATCAAGCGCGGAAGCATTGCGACGCTCAAAATTCTTGGCGCAACCTCCGCGGATGTCGCGCGGGTCTATCTGATGCAGATCGCAGCCGTCGCCGCACTGGCCGTAATATGTGGCGTTGCGATCGGTGCATTGCTGCCAATCACGATCATCTGGTTGGCGCGCGATCTCCTCCCCGTTCGCCCGGGAATAGCGATATTTCCGCTGCCTTTGGTTACCAGTGCAACCTATGCCGCACTGATCGCCGTCGCATTCGCACTTCCGCCGCTGGCGCGCGCGCGAATGCTGCCGGCAGCGGCGCTGTTTCGTACTGTAGTGGACAGGGCGAGTGGCGTAGACAAGCGCAGTATGTTCATCGTCCTCCTTGCCGGGGGGCTCGTGGTCGGTTTGGCCGTGGCCACCGCGCGCGATCCCCTGTTTGCTTTGATCGTGCTGGTTTGCGTCGGGGCCGTTCTGTTCGTGCTGCTGGGCGTCGGATGGATCATTCGCTGGCTGACAAAACGCGCGCCACGGCCACGCCATCCTTTGTTACGGCTCGCGCTTGCCAATATGCACAGACCGGGCAGCCAGACGATCGCGCTGGTGATCGCGCTTGGTCTTGCGCTGACCTTGTTCGTTACCTTGGCAGCGATACAAACCAGCCTGACTTCCGAGATCAGCAAGACCGTCCCTGCGCGGGCGCCTAAACAGTTTGTGCTGGATATTCCCTCGGACCAACAGGCGCTGTTCGAAACCGTTGTGAAGCGCATCGCGCCGGAAGCACAGTTGAATGTCGTACCGGCATTACGCGGGACGATAGTCGCTTATGGCCGGCAGCGTGTCGCCGATCTCAAAAAAATCCCCGACGATGCCTGGTTCCTGCGCGGAGAGCGTGGAGTGACCTTCAGTGAGGCCGTGCCAGAGGGCAGCGTGTTAGTGGAAGGCCGCTGGTGGCCGCGCGATTACGCGGGCCCACCGCTGGTGTCACTAGATCGCAAGGCCGCCGACGTAATGCAGATCGGCGTCGGAGATACGTTGACGGTAAGCGTCTTGGGACGGGAAATACGCGCACGCGTCGCATCATTGCGCGATATCCATTGGGACACGATGGGCTTCAACTATGTTCTGATATTCTCCCCCAACACTCTTGCCACCGCGCCGCATAGCCTGACCGCGACCGTCGACATGGATGCCAAACACGAAGGCGCCGTTTCGCGTGCGCTGATCAATCAATTTCCGTCCGCTTCGATCATTTCGGTCGGCGAAGTGCTGGGTCAGGTACGCACGATCCTGTATCAGATGGCGACAGCCATCGTGCTAGCGGCATCGGTCGCGATCCTCGCCGGCATAGCCGTACTTGTTGGTGCGATTGCGGCATCGCGTCAATCCAGAAGCTATGACAGCGTTATCCTCAAGACCCTCGGCGCGACGCGGGGCCAGGTCTTGGGTATGCAAGCAATCGAATATGGGTTGCTGGGCATATCATTGGCCGCAGTCGCTTTCGCGCTCGGCATCCTGGGTGCATGGTATGTAATCGTTCGGATTTTCGAGTTTGCCTGGGCGCCGAACTGGTGGATCGTACTTGCAACGCTCGCGGGCGGTATCGTGGTCACGCTTGGCATCGGACTGATCGGCTCTTTGCCGCTGATGTCGGTTCGTCCGGCACAGGCGTTGCGTAAACTTTGATTGCCCGACTTTACCGGGCAGAACTGGGCGCTTTGCCAAAGCGCGTCCGGAATACGCGTGAGAAATGACTGGCGCTGTTGAATCCGCACGCCACGGCGACCGCGGTTACTGAAAGGCTCGTAGCGCGAAGCAGTTGTTCGGCCTGATCAAGGCGAATAGCGAGATAGGTTTCCGAGACGGTAGAATTCAGATGGGTTTTGAAAAGCCGTTCGAGCTGCCTGAGCGAGACGCTCGCAAATTTCGCGAGGGCATCTCGCGATCGGGGTTCCTCTATCGTGGACTCCATTGCGGCTAGCACGCGCAGCACCTTGTCATTGTTGACGTTGTACCGTTCGCGCAAACCCTTTCGTTGCGGCCTCTCGGCGCGGCGAGACTCTGTATGAATGAACCACTCGCTGACCCGGTGTGCGAGGGTGGAACCATGATCACGTTCGATCAACTCGATGGCTAGATCCAGGCCGGCGGTTCCGCCCGCACAAGTCATGCGTCGTCGATCGATAATGTACAGGCCGGACTCGATCGCGAGGTTTGGAAAGGTTTCGCGCATTGCCGCGGCATGTTCCCAGTGGATCGTCGCGCGATAGCCATCCAGCAGGCCGGCTCGCGCTAACAGAAAAGGGCCGCCGGATACGCCCGCAATGTTCACGCCACTGTTCGCGAGCTCCCGTAGCCAGTTGAAAGTGCTTGCGTCCGTATAGCTGGCGGGGTCGCCACCAGCGAAGACGAAAAGCGTATTGCAATTCAGCGCATCTCCTACTTTCTGGTTTGGCAATATGCCGGCGCCATTTGATGCCGACACGGCTTTCCCATCCCGCGAAATATGGATCCATGCGTAAAGCCGTTTTCCGGAAAGATTATTCGCCGCCCGGAATGGCTCGATGATCGAAGCGTAGGACATCAGGGCAAAATCGTCTGTCAGCAGCAAACCTAATGTTCGTATATCTGCACTCGCGCTGGCCTTGTCGTTCATGATCAAAAAAGCCGTCCTGGTGCCTGTAGGCGACACATAGCGGGGAGGCACGCGGTCGTCACGATAGTGCTTCATTGCATCGGGGAGCGCAGGTGACTCGTGGCCTCACTCAGCTTATAGAGAATCCAACGCTCCAGCGGCATCCAAAGGTAAGTTCCATCGCTACCAAACGTGAAATCGGGCCGGTCGAAACCGACACTGGCGAGACGGGATCTGCCGCGCCCAAGGTACCAGAACGCAATCTGGAAAAAGCACTTGGAAATCAGATCCGCGCAATTCGGCGACAACATGACTTGTCCGTGTCCGATCTTGCCGGCGCGGCAGGCATTTCCAATGGAATGCTTTCGAAGATCGAGAACGGCGGAATTTCGCCTTCGCTGGCAACGCTGCAGGCCATTTCAGGCGTACTTCAGATACCCCTGTCCAATCTTTTTGCCTCGTTCGAAGACCGGCAGGATTGTTCGTTTGTTCCTGCGGGTCAGGGTCTCACCATTGACAGGCGGGGGACGAAGGTCGGCCATGTCTACCAGCTTCTGGGTCATGCGCTTCGCGGGGACGTGGTGGTCGAGCCTTATCTTATCACGCTCAAGGATCAAGCGGCTGCTCATACGAGTTTCCGCCACAGCGGTGTCGAATTTATCTATATGCTCAAAGGGCAGGTAAAATACCGTCACGGCTCTCAAACATATGATCTCCGTATCGGAGACGCGCTGTTGTTCGACAGCAGTGCGCTTCATGGTCCTGAGGTGTTGGCTGACGGTGAAACGGAATATCTTTCCATAATTGTATATCCTCGCCAGCCCTGAAGCGTCCAGGGCGAAGTTTCTTTATACGAAAATATTGTTCCTTATAATTGACTGTAGAGAGGAGTGGTCTTAAAGCTCGAAACGGAAGAAACCGCGAAGGCCTTCGAGCATGTGTGGAATTGTAGGGCTGTTCCTCAAGGATCAGTCTCTGGAGAGCCAATTGGGTGCTCTTCTCGCAAATATGCTGGAAATTATGACGGATCGGGGACCAGATAGCGCCGGTTTTGCAATCTATGGATCTGGTGACGTTGGTTACCGTAAGCTGACAGTTCGCGGCGGCAATCTGGATGGGATTGCGAACGCGCTCGGGGCTGGAATTGCTGGAATCGTGCGCGATTCCCACCTCGTGCTCTCCATGCCTGCCGAGGAGGAAGACAGTGTTCGCGGCTGGCTCGCCACCGAGCGCCCTGATCTTGTGGTTATCGGCGCGGGGCAGAGAATCGAACTTTACAAGGAAGTGGGATTGCCGGCCCAGGTGACGAAGCGATTCGATCTGGCGGCGATGGCAGGCACCCATGGGATCGGCCATACGCGCATGGCCACGGAAAGCGCCGTCACGACCGATGGCGCGCACCCGTTTTCAACGGGCCCTGATCAGTGCCTTGTGCACAACGGATCATTGTCCAATCATCGTAGCTTGCGACGAATGCTGGAGCCCATGGGCATGCGGTTTGCGACTGACAACGACAGTGAGGTTGCGGCCGCCTATCTTACCTGGCGCTTGCAGGAAGGATCTACGCTTGCCGAAGCCCTGGAAGGAAGTCTCAATGACCTCGATGGCTTCTTCACTTTCGTCGTTGGGACGGAAAGTGGATTTGCTGTGTTGCGTGATCCCATTTCCTGCAAGCCCGCGGTCATAGCCGAGACGGATCAGTATGTAGCCTTCGGCTCCGAATATCGTGCGCTCGTGAATCTGCCCCGCATAAATCGTGCCTGCGTGTTCGAGCCTGAGCCCGCGCGTGTTTACGCCTGGGAGCGCAATTGATGCGCCGCATGGATCTGTCCGAAACCACCCGGCGCGACTTGAACAGCCAGCTACACGCATTGCTTCCGAACACCGATGAAACGCATTGGCGTGTCGAAAATCCCGAGGGACAACACGCGCTAGCAGTTGGATTGAATATTCCCGTCACCGTCGAAATCGCGGGCCATGCCGGCTATTATTGCGCTGGCATGAATAGCGAGGCGACGGTCATCATCGAAGGCAATGCCGGGGTGGGTGTCGCCGAAAATATGATGTCCGGAAGGGTGCATGTAAAGGGCGATGCAAGCCAGTCGGCTGGAGCCACAGCCCAAGGCGGCCTGCTTGTCATCGATGGGAATGCTTCGGCGCGCTGTGGGATTTCGATGAAGGGGGTGCGGATCGTCGTAAAGGGTTCGATCGGTCCCATGAGTGCGTTCATGGCGCAATCCGGCACGATGGTGGTTCTCGGCGATGCGGGCGATGCGCTCGGCGACTCCATTTACGAAGCGAAGCTGTTTGTTCGCGGAACGGTCAAGAGCCTTGGCGCAGATTGTGTCGAGAAGGAAGTACGCGACGAACATCGCGAAGAGCTACGAACGTTGCTCGATGCCGCTGGCTTGAAGGACGAAGCCGACGTCGGGGAGTTCAAACGCTACGGGTCGGCGCGCACGCTCTACAATTTCCACGTCGATAACGCGGCGGCGTATTGAGGTTAGGTTCATGGATCTGAAGAATATCCCGCAGACCCTGCCGCGACAATCAGCAACCTTCGATCCCCATACGCTGTCCGAGATCCGTCGCGCCGCTGCCACCGGCATCTATGACATTCGAGGCGGGGGCGCGAAGCGACAGCTGCCGCATTTCGACGATCTTCTTTTTCTGGGCGCTTCAATTTCGCGCTACCCGTTGGAAGGCTATCGCGAAAAATGCGCCACCGACGTTTGGCTGGGAACGCGCTTTGCCAAAAAGCCGATCCACCTGAAAATTCCGGTTACGATCGCCGGCATGAGTTTCGGCGCCTTATCGGGCGAGGCGAAAGAAGCATTGGGACGCGGCGCCACGCAGGCAGGCACGTCGACCACAACCGGTGATGGTGGCATGACGCTGGAAGAGCGGGGGCAATCGCACACGCTCGTCTATCAATATCTGCCATCGCGATACGGGATGAACCCGGCCGATCTGCGCAAGGCCGATGCGATCGAGATCGTGATTGGCCAGGGTGCCAAGCCCGGCGGTGGCGGGATGCTGCTTGGCCAGAAGATCTCCGACCGCGTGGCGAAGATGCGTAACCTGCCAAAGGGTATCGATCAACGTTCCGCCTGCCGCCATCCGGACTGGACTGGCCCGGACGATCTTGAAATCAAGATCGAGGAATTGCGCGAGATTACCGATTGGGAAAAACCCATCTACGTCAAGATCGGTGCGACGCGGCCCTATTACGATGTGGCGCTGGCGGTGAAGTCCGGGGCGGACGTGATCGTGCTGGATGGCATGCAGGGTGGTACCGCTGCGACGCAAGATGTCTTCATCGAGCATGTCGGCATTCCGATCCTGTCCGCGATCCGGCCTGCGGTTCAGGCGCTGCAGGATCTTGGCATGCATCGCAAGGTGCAACTCATCGTGTCAGGCGGCATTCGAAACGGCGCCGACGTGGCCAAGGCACTTGCTTTGGGCGCTGACGCCGTCGCCATAGGAACCGCCGCCCTGATCGCGCTCGGGGATAATGATCCGGTCCATGAGGACGAATATCGTCAGCTAGGCTCGACCGCCGGCGCGTACGATGACTGGCATGAGGGTCGTGATCCTGCGGGCATTACGACGCAGGATCCCGAACTCTCCCGGCGGCTTGATCCCGTGGCCGCGGGCCGGCGACTGGCTAACTATCTGGCGGTCTTGACCCTGGAAGCACAGACGATCGCGCGCGCCTGTGGAAAAAGCCACCTGCATAATTTGGAACCCGAAGATCTCGTCGCATTGACGATAGAGGCAGCGGCGATGGCGCGCGTCCCGCTTGCCGGCACAAACTGGATACCCGGGCAAGCTGCCTTCTGAATCCGCTCGTTGGGGGGAATGTGATGATTATCGACCTTGCTGATGTTGCGAAGAAGAAATCGATCAAATATTTTCTGATCTCCTACACCGATCTTTTCGGCAATCAGCGCGCGAAACTCGTGCCAGCGTCGGCGATCGGGGGAATGCAAAAGGCGGGCGCCGGCTTTGCGGGTTTTGCCACCTGGCTCGACATGACACCGGCGGACCCCGACCTGTTTGCCGTGCCGGACCCTGCCAGTCTGATCCAGCTTCCGTGGAAGCCTGAAGTGGGCTGGCTTGCGGCTGATTTGTGGATGGATGGTGAGCCGGTTGCGGCGTCCCCGCGCAACGCATTGAAGACGCAGATTGAAAAGGCGGCCGGCCATGGTTTGCAGATGAAGACGGGCGTCGAATGCGAGTTTTTCCTCATCTCGCCTGACGGATCTTCCATTGCTGATGGTGCCGATACCCAGGCAAAGCCCTGTTACGATCAACAGGCGCTCATGCGGCGCTATGATGTGATCACCGAGATCTGCGATTCAATGTTGGCGCTTGGCTGGCGACCCTATCAAAACGATCATGAGGATGCTAACGGCCAGTTCGAAATGAACTGGCTTTTCGATGACGCGCTGGTGACTGCGGACCGGCATGCGTTCTTCAAATATATGGTCAAATCGATCGCTGAAAAGCATGGCTTGCGCGCCACCTTCATGCCGAAACCTTTCCTCCATCTGACGGGAAACGGATGCCACATGCACGTTTCGCTGTGGAAAGGGGAAACCAATGTTTTCGAGGACAAGGCTGCTCTGCAAGGGCTTTCGGCAACGGCTCATCATTTTATTGGCGGCCTGATCAACAGCGCTGATGCGCTTGCGGCGTTCCTTAATCCAACGATCAACAGCTACAAGCGTATCAACGCCCCTCGTACGACGTCTGGTGCCACCTGGGCGCCGAATTCGGTCACCTGGACGGGCAATAACCGGACCCACATGATCCGCGTACCCGAAGGCGATCGGTTCGAACTGCGTCTCGCGGACGGCTCGACAAATCCCTATTTAATGCCGGCGGCTGTGCTCGCCGCTGGGCTGGAAGGCATGGCATCGAGCCGCGATCCCGGCCCCTGCCTTGATATTAACATGTACACGCATGGTCACACCGTAAGCGGAGTGAAAAAGCTCCCCCTGAACCTGCTCGACGCGTTGCGGGCCCTCGAAAATTCAGAGGTTCTGGGCGCTGCGCTTGGGGATCTCGTTCCAGCGTATTTGAAACTGAAGCATCATGAATGGAATGAGTTCACCCATCATCTGACCCAATGGGAACGCGATACGACGCTCGATTGCTGAATGCTCAGATGGTGTCGGTTTTCAACCACGTCTCTGCGGCATGCAGTGAAAGGAACGCCTTTTCGTGATCTGATGAAAAGTTCCTGTTGGCCTGCATTTTAACCAGGTTGGATGTTACAAGCGTGGCATGCTTGTCTCCCGGCTGGCGGATCCTTGAGCCGGTATCCTTCATTTTTTCCACAGCTTCAGGTGTCTGAACTGCCGTCTCGGTGCAATCAAACAGCACCAAAACATTCGAACCACGCTTTCGGACAGAACACGCCATATCAATCAATTTGTGACAAAATTCCTCGACCTGCGCAAACGACAAAAATCCATCGAGTTTTACACGAATAATATTTGCAGGTGCGTCATAGTCGACACGATAGTCGGCCATCCACTCTCTCCATGAATTTCCAGTGATATGGACGCTAACCCAAATTGATTAATTTGCGCTCAATCCCGATGAGGAAATTCAGTTTTATACGTCCGTCATCTGGGCGAGGAGAGGGGATATATATTCTTTCGCGCCGTTTCTGATCCTCGCCACGATAAGCGCCGCCAGCTTCTCATGATCCGCGATTTGCATGCCGCGTTCGAATCCCAATACCATCAACGCGGTTGCCCAGGCGTCCGCCATCATCGCGCTTTCGTGGATAACAGTAACGGAAGCGAGGCCGTTGGAAAGCGGCTTGCCCGTCGCAGGGTCGATCGTATGCGCATAACTTTGCCCGCCTTCGTTAAAAAACCGGCGATAATCCCCTGACGTAGCGATTGCCAGGCCGCTGAGGGCAACGCGCGTGACGGGCAGGGTTAGGCCGGGGGGATGTTCTAACTCGACCCACCAAGGCTGGCCGTCCGGCTTTACGCCGTTTCCGCGCAGCTCGCCGCCGATCTCGACCAGGCAGTGCGGAAAACCCGCCGAAACTAAGTATTCTGATATGGCATCGACCGCGAAACCCTTGGCAATGCCCGAAAAATCCAGATCTGCATTCTCCGTTCGGCGCGCTGTCTGGTCTGCCAGATCAATCCCACGCCAACCGCGCGTATGAGTTGGGGGCGTTCCCGGCATACGATAGGCAGCTGGGCCGAAGCCCCAATGGTCGACTGCGCGACCTATCGTCGGGTCAAACGCGCCATCGCTGCGTTCAGCGACGAGCAGCGCCGATCGTAGCACCAAGGCGAAGTCATCTGACAAGTGTTGCCATTCTCCAGGCGGCGCGCGGTTGAATCGGCTGATGTCAGAGTTTTTCTCCCAGTTGCTCATCTGAGCAATCACGCGATCAAGCACAGACGTTATTCCGGACCGCAGAGGATCTGGGAGCACCGTGTCGGAACAGGCAATCTTGACCGACCAGGTCGTTCCCATCGTTTCACCATCCAGTATGACGACCCGATGCAAGCGCTCCCAACCCTCCAGAACGTCGGGTGAAAGCGTCAGGGGGATGGCGATACGAACGGGAGCGGTCAGGGCGCAAGCACCTCCAGCGTCGAGACGTAGTTGAGGCGGCGCTCGGCGATGTTCGGTGCGCTGGTTTTATTGTCCGTGCCGGTCGCGTTCAACCAATACATGCCTGGATTGGGCCAGGTGACGCTGACCTTGCCAGCTGCATCGGTTTTCAGCTTTATTTCACCGAGCGTATCGCGATAGCGGATTCCGCCAGGAATGACGGTTACATCGATATCTGCGGCCGGCTTGCCGTCGATCGTAAAAGCGAATGTTGCGGCTTCGCCAGAGATCAGGTCATTGGGATGAGTCAGCGGAACCAGTTCGAGGCCTTTTCCGGTAGATTTCAAAACGGTTTGCGTGGGCGAGCCGACGGTAACGAAGATCTCATTGCGGCTGGCCATTTCGCCCAGCTTTACGTTCGTCGCGCCTGCCGGAATTGAGGCGGCCAGCTTGTCCGCGCTCAAGCCGCGCGGCAAACGCTTCTGCTCCCCGTTCAGCGTGTAGCTCCCCATGATCCCGCCGGTAACCGAAGCGATTTTGTAAGTTCCCTTTTGGGTAAGGTGAACGTCGAACGTGCTCCGGTAACGGCCGGTCGCTCCATTTTCGATTTTCACGTCCGAACCATCGGGCGCAATCGCCGTGATCCCGTCAAGGCGGACAGGCTGGTGCTCGAAATAGAACAAATCGTTGGACACCGCGGCATCCACCGTCACCCATACATCGTCGCCCGAAAGAACCGTGGCAGAAGGCAGCATCCACTGTCTATGAGCCTGAGCGGTTGTGGGCAGGGCTGCAATGGCCGCGATGAGCGGCAGAATTTGTCGTTTCATGAATCACTTCTCCCGTGTGGTGCGGATCATTTCCGGAAACTAATGGTGGTGACGCCCAGTTCGGTCTGACCTTTTGCCCGCGCCGTTGCGCCGGGCTTTGGGGGCCATGAGAACGGCAAGCGAAGCAGTTCGCGGCCGCCTACTTCCCGCGCCGCCTCAACGACGAGGGTGTAGTTGCCGGCGCTGAGGGTGCCCATCGGTCCCTTGCCTTCCGCAAAAGAAATTTTTTGAGGTCCCGGTGCGCGCGTCGCGCCGGTAATTCCATCAGCGGGAAATGTCAGGGTCCGGCCTGATGCCCGCCACCATTGGCGTACGTCGCGAAGCCACTTGGTGCCTTCGTTGTTCTTCATGTCGTTGTCGTACCAGACCGAAAGGGTGCGCGGGGGGGCACCCTCTTTTTCCAGCCAGACGGCGACATAAGGCTTGTGGTATTCCGCGACGGTTAGCCGCGGGATATTGACAGTAAGATCAATTGTCTGTGCAAAGACTGTAGCGGTGGCGAAGGCCGTTCCGCTTATGGCGGCGCCTGCTGTCACGATGCGATAAGATATCTGCATGCTTGTTTCCCTAGTGAATGAAAAAGACGGCAATGAGCGTTGGTATGGCCAGGCCGAGCGCTACGAGAGGCCAGGTGTTCGGCCGCTTTGCCGCGTGAAGTTGCAGCAGGAAAAAGCCCGTCACGGCGAATACGATGCAGGCTCCGGCGAATATGTCGATGAACCATTTCCAGACCGTCCCGGAATTACGTCCCTTGTGAAGATCGTTGAGATAGCTGATCCATCCGCGATTGGTGGTCTCGCTTGTTACAGCGCCCGTTTGCCGATCGATGGAAATCCAGCCATCTCCTCCTGGCCGCGGCAACGGGAGATAGATTTCGTCGTTCGACCACTCGGCGATACCGTTGCCGTTTTCGCCAAAGCGCTGCTCGATCCAGTCGGCGATTGAAGGCGGCAACGGCTTTTTGCTATCGGCCGCGCCATTCGGCGAAACGCGTGCGAGCATGGGCGCTGGTAGCTGCGCCTCCCCGGTTACGACGACGGGCTTCGCTTCGATGTCCGCCGCGTGATTAAGGGTAAAGCCGGTAATTGCGAACAGCAGCAGGCCAATCAGGCTTATCGCTGAGCTCATCCAGTGCCAAGTGTGAAGTTGCTTGAGCCAGAAAGTCTTTGGACTCTTCCGTCGGGCGGTCTGGCGGCCAAGGGTATTTGGCATAAATTGAAGCGATCCTGACTGTTGTCGCGGGAATCGCTTAGAACGATTCCATCGACTGGCGCTCCATTGCACAACTGATAATAATTATCAAAAGCACTTTACATCTCGCCGCGCGCGCAGCTCTTCAATCTCTGAAGACTACCGTTTTATGTCCGTTTGCCAGAGATCTGCCCTCGAGATGGAGCGCTACGGCGCGTGCGAGGACACGCCGCTCGATGTCGCGACCTTTGCGAACGAGATCTGCGGGAGTGTCATGATGGCTGATGCGCTCCACATCCTGTTCGATGATTGGGCCTTCATCAAGATCGGTTGTCACATAGTGCGCCGTCGCACCAATCAGCTTGACGCCGCGCGCATGCGCTTGGTGATAGGGCTTGGCGCCTTTGAAACCGGGGAGAAAGCTGTGATGGATATTGATGCACCGTCCCGAAAGGAACGCGGCGAGATCGTCTGACAATATCTGCATGTATCGGGCGAGAACGACCAGCTCGGCGCCCGTCTCATCGACGATCCGCTTGATCTGCGCTTCCTGCTGCGACTTCGCTTCTTTTGTGATCGGAAGATGATGGAACGGCACTGCGCCGAAATCGGCACCGGCATAGGTTTCGCGCGGGTGGTTCGAAACGATCCCCACGACATTCATCCGCAGTTCGCCGATGCGCCGGCGATAGAGTAGATCGACGAGGCAGTGATCAAACTTCGAGACAAGAATGAGAACCTTGCGTTGCGCCGAATAGGGGCGGATGGCCCAATCCATGCGGAATTGATCCCCCACGGGTGCAAACGCGGACTGAATCTGGGTCTCGCTGCCCGACGCGAGCGAAAAGACTATCCGCGCAAAGAAGCGTCCGGTTTCCGGATCGTCGAACTGATGCGCTTCCACGATGTTGCCGCCTTGAGCAAACAATTCGGCCGTCACGCGCGCTACGATGCCTGGCTGATCGGGGCAGGAAAGCGTTAGGATGAAGGAGGAGTCGGACATCGTGGCTCGCAGACGAAAGGATGTTGAATGGACGTGCGTTGCCTAGCGTCCCGACGTGCTGATGTCGAACACAGAGCATGTATGCTGCCCGATGGCCAGTTTACGTATGGATCGTGGAACTGAATCCCCGCTAGGATCGTCCGGTTCCCGGCAGACAAAGGGCTTCACCATGAGAATTTCCGCGTTTTTAACGAGCACCGTGCTGATGATCGCTACCGCGTCGCCTGCCCAGCTTGCTTCTAAGCCCCAGCTCGGAGATTTTGGCGTCGATCTGACCGGTATGGACAGGAAGGTTGCGCCTGGCGACGATTTTTACAGATACGTCAACGGCGGATGGGATGACCGCACGCCCATTCCGCCGGATCGTTCGCGTTGGGGCGGGTTCGATATCCTGCGCGACCTTTCCGATCAGCGGACCCGAACGGTGCTGGAAGGCGCGTCCGTGGACAATCACGCAAGCCCGTCCGCTAAAAAAGCAGGCGATCTTTATGCCAGCTTCATGGACGAGACCACGATCGAGCGCAGGGGCGCTGCCCCGCTTAAGGAAAGCCTTGCTTCGATCGACGCAATTGCGAGCCCAGCGGCGCTCGTGAGCGCTTTCGCCAGCGCTAGCCGCGACGGCGTCGATGTTCCTGTAGAGATCGGCGTGGATATCGATGACAAGGATCCGGACAGTTATGCGGTGATGGTCGCCCAGGGCGGCCTGGGCCTGCCCGATCGCGACTATTATCTGGTCAAGGACAATCCCAAATTCGCCGAGGCACGCACGGCCTATCAGGCGCATATAGCGCGGATGCTTACGTTGGCGGGCGTTGCGGATGCTGCAACAAAAGCCGCAGCAATTTTTCAACTCGAAACCCAGATTGCGGACATTCACTGGAGCCGCGTGGAAAGCCGCCAGGCGGAAAAGCGGTACAATCCGTTCGCAACCGCAAATCTTCCCTCGCGCTTTCCAACGTTCCCCTGGAAACATTTTCTTGCTGCGGTTGATTTAGAGGGGCAGCCACGCGTTATCGTCACTCAGCCGAGCGAAGTGGAAGGCATCGGCGCGCTACTTCGTTCCGTACCGCTTGCAGTGTGGAAGGCTTATCTCAGTTATCATACCGTCAGCGCCTATGTGGATGTACTGCCCAAGGCGTTCGTCGATGAAGATTTCGCCTTCCAGAAGGTGCTGACCGGAACGCCCGAGCTGAAGGTCCGCTGGAAGCGCGGCGTCGACTTCGTGAATGCAGGTATGGGCGAGGCAGTCGGTCAACTTTATGTTGCGCAATATTTCTCGCCCGATGCCAAGGCCAAGGCCGATGAGTTGGTGGTGAACCTGCTCGCGGCGATGAAGGGTCGGCTGCAGAAGATCAGCTGGATGGCGCCAGAGACCCGCCAGAAGGCGTTAACCAAGCTCGCCAGCTTCCGCCCCAAGATTGGTTATCCGGACAAGTGGCGCGATTATAGCGCGCTGCGGATCGAGCGCGGCGACGCCTTCGGTAACGAGCAGCGCTTCAGGCGCTTCGACTTTGACTACGATCGCAGCCTGCTCGGTAAACCAGCCGATCGCGGTAGATGGTTCATGACACCTCAGACTGTGAACGCCTATGCCAATCCAACCTGGAACGAGATCGTTTTTCCCGCGGCGATACTGCAGGCGCCCTTTTTCGATCCAAATGCCGATGCCGCGGTCAATTATGGCGCGATCGGCGCGGTGATCGGTCATGAGATTAGTCATCACTTTGACGACCAGGGCCGCAAATATGATGAGACCGGACGGCTTGCGGACTGGTGGACTGAAGGCGACATCGCGCGGTTCAAGACCTATACCGACCGTATCGTGCGGCAATATGCAGCATATGAGCCATTGCCGAATGTCCATGTAAATGGCGAACTGACCTTGGGCGAGAATATCGCGGATCTGGCGGGTGTGACAGTAGCGCAGGATGCCTGGCTGATATCGCTGAAAGGCAAGAAGGCGCCCATCATCGACGGCGTTACCGGCGAGCAGCGTTTTTTTCTCGGCTTTGGTCAGATCTGGCGGACCAAGCAACGGGAGTCTGCGCTGCAACGCCAGCTTACAACCGATCCACACACGCCGGGCAATTGGCGATCCTATGTCGTCCGTAATCTGGACGTCTGGTATCCGGCATTCGATATCAAGCCGGGAGCGAAATTCTACCTGACGCCGGAGCAGCGCGTTAAGGTCTGGTAGGCGCCGAGCTCTGCACTGAACAAAGATGGGATACAGCGCCGGTTTTGGTTTAAGCTCGGCGCTGCATTCATCCAATTTATACCAACCTGCGATGATCCTGACCTATGAGGACGGTTTCTGGTGGTTCTCGGCAAGGAGCGTCCGAAGTGGCGATGTGGTTCATCGTTACGAGGACGCGACGACGTCCGAGGGCCACCAGAAACCGCCCTTCGGGTTGCCGGTCCCGCCCGCTGGACTTCGTCGGAGTGTCGCGACGATGAACCACATCGCCGCTTCCGCCCCTTCTCGCCAGCGAACGGGACTGGCAATACTCATAGGTCAGGATCATCCCAGGTTGGTATTACTGTCAGCTGCCGGCTTTTACTTTAGCGCGGAACTGATGAAGCAAGGGTTCCGTATAACCATTTGGCTGCTTGGTGCCTTCGAACACAAGGGCACGGGCGGCCTGGAATGCCGTGCTTGCCTGCGGCTCCTTTGCCATCGGGCGATAGCCGGTGTCATCCGCATTCTGGCTGTCCACCTTGGCGGCCATGCGGATGAGAGCGCCTTCCACTTCGTCTGCCGATGCTACGCCATGGAGTAGCCAGTTGGCCATATGCTGCGAAGAAATGCGCAGTGTCGCGCGGTCTTCCATGAGGCCAACATCGTGGATGTCCGGCACCTTCGAGCAACCGACACCCTGATCCACCCAACGCACAACATAGCCAAGGATTCCTTGTGCGTTGTTGTCCAGTTCGTCACGGATATCTTGTGGTGACCAATTGCGCCCCTCGGCCAATGGCACGGTTAGCAGCGCATCGAGGCTTGCTACCGGCTCCGCGCGCCGTTGTTCCTGCCGGGCGAAAACGTCTACCTGATGATAGTGCGTTGCGTGGAGCGTGGCCGCGGTCGGCGAAGGAACCCAGGCGGTATTGGCGCCTGACTTCGGGTGACCGATCTTCTGCTCCATCATGTCTGCCATGCGGTCGGGGGCCGCCCACATGCCCTTGCCGATCTGGCCCTTGCCCGCGAGACCCGTTGCAAGGCCGATCTGGACATTGCGATCTTCATAGGCGGAGATCCAGCGCGACGTCTTCATGTCGCCCTTGCGAACCATCGGGCCTGCGCGCATCGATGTATGCATCTCGTCGCCGGTGCGGTCAAGGAAGCCGGTATTGATGAAGACGATTCGGTCCTTCACGGCCGCGATGCAGGCAGCCAGATTGGCAGAGGTGCGACGTTCCTCATCCATCACGCCGACCTTCAGCGTGTGGCGCGCAAGGCCGAGCAGATCCTCGATCGCATTAAACAGCCGGTTGGTGAAGCCCACTTCCTCGGGTCCGTGCATCTTCGGTTTCACGATATAGATCGATCCCGCGCGGCTATTCACGAAGCGGCCTTGACGCTTCAGGTCGTGCACACCGATCAGCGTGGTTACGATGCCATCCAATATGCCTTCCGGCGCTTCCTGGCCGTCGGCGAGCAGGATCGCGGGCGTGGTCATCAAATGGCCGACGTTGCGGACGAACAGCACACTGCGGCCTGGCAGGGCGAACGGCGTTCCGTTGAGAGCGGTCCACGCGCGGTCAGCCTCCAGCGTGCGGGTCATGGTCTTGCCGCCCTTTGCAAAGCTCGCTTCCAGATCGCCCTTCATCAAGCCGAGCCAGTTGGAGTAGGCTTCCACCTTGTCATCTGCATCGACGGCCGCAACGGAGTCCTCAAGGTCGACGATGGTCGTCAGTGCGGATTCCAGGATGACGTCGGCAATGCTTGCAGGATCGTCCTTGCCGATGGGGTGCCTCGCGTCGATCACCAGTTCGATGTGCAGACGATTATGGCGCAGCAGCAGCCCACCCGGCTTACGGCCGACCAGTTGGGACGGGTCAGCGAGTTCGGGATCGCCACCCGCAAAGTCTGCCCAGCTTCCGGACGCAAGCGGCACGGCTTCATCCAGGAATCGCTTGGCACGCGCGATCACCTGCGCACCGCGCTCGGGATCATAACCGCCGGGTTTTGGGGAGCCCGGCAGCGCGTCCGTACCATAAAGCGCATCGTAGAGGCTGCCCCAGCGTGCATTGGCGGCATTCAAGAGAAAGCGCGCATTGAGCACGGGCACGACGAGTTGCGGGCCGGCAATCCTCGCGACCTCGTCGTCAACATTTTCGGAGGCGACGGAGAAGGGCGCGGGCTCGTCAACCAGATAGCCGATCTCACGCAGGAACGCCTGATATTCGGCCTGCTCGATCGGCTTGCCAGCGCGGGCATCATGCCATGCGTCAATCTTGGACTGGAAGTCGTCTCGCTTGGCAAGCAAAGCTGCATTTTCGGGCGCGAACCTGCCGTAAATGTCGGCCACGCCGGACCAGAAGGCGTCAGGCGCGATCCCCGTTCCAGGTAGCGCCCTTTCCTCAAGAAATCGAACCAGCGTCTCGGCGACCTTGAGCCCGGACTTGTCGATCATGTTGGTCATCTGTTCGTCCTCAACCCTGTGCGGCCAGGCCCGCAGCGGCAATGCCGGCCAGCGTGCAAATCTCGTCATTGTCGGATGTATCGCCTGTGATGCCAACGGCACCGATCGGTAATCCATCGGTGCCGACGACGATCACGCCGCCGGCGGCCGGCACGGCGCCATGTGGGAGGATCGGACCAAGCGAGGCGATAAAGATCGGGCGATCGGCCGCCATATCGGCGATTTTGCGGGATGAAACGCCAAGTGCGAGCGCGCCCGACGCCTTGGCTGTCGCGATCTGCAGGCGCCCGGTCGAGGCTCCGTCCTGACGCTGGAAGGCGATCAGATGACCGCCCGCGTCGAGTACGGCCACGCTCAGCGGCTTAAGGTTCAGTTCCTTGCCCTTGGCGAGCGCGGCGGCGATGATCGCATTTGCCTGGTCAAGTAAGATGCGGCTCATGATGGTCTCCGTTTCAGATCGTGTTGAGAAAGGGCAGGGGGTATCGGGCCGCCGGTCGCCCAGTCGAGCAGTTCGACTGTATGGACCACGGGAACAGTAGCGCGCTGGCCGATCTGCATGGCGCAGCCGATATTGCCGGTCGCGATTACATCGGGTTTCAGACGTTCGATATTGGCGACCTTGCGGTCGCCCAGCTGGCCAGCGATTTCTGGCTGCAGGATGTTATAGGTGCCTGCCGATCCGCAACACAGGTGCGCTTCTATTGGTGTGCGGACGGCAAACCCGGCACCGGCCAGCAGGCGCTTCGGCGCTTCGGTTACTTTCTGGCCGTGCTGGAGTGAACAGGCGGCATGATAGACGACATTAAGACCGCGCCCATTGCCCTCCGGCAAGCTCAGGTCGATCAGCAATTCGCTGACGTCCTTTGCCAATGCCGAAACGCGTGAGGCCTTGTCCGCATAAACCGGATCATTGCGCAGCATGAAGCCATAGTCCTTGATCGTCGTGCCACAGCCGGAAGCGGTGATGACGATGGCGTCGAGACCTTTGCCGTCGATTTCCCGTGTCCACGCATCGACATTTCGGCGGGCCGCCTCCAGACCTGCTTCCTCACGGCCCATATGATGGACCAGCGCGCCGCAACACACCTCGCCGGCGGCGAACGTCACGTCATAATGCGCGCGATTCAACAAGCGCACAGTAGCGTCCCGAATTTCGGGACGCAGCACCGGCTCGGCGCAGCCCTGCAGGATCGCAACGCGGCCTTTTGGTTTTGATATAGCGGACGGCGCGTCGGACGGACGGGGCGGAATGCTTTTTGGCGCCAGGCCGAGCATTGCCGCCATCGGCTTCAGGAAAGGGATGCTTGCCACGAGCGGCCGCGCCGGTTGCGCCAGCCGCGCCAGCTTCAGCGCCAGCCGAAAACGTCCGGGATGGGGAAGCACCCAGGCCAACAGGTTGCGGAACAGGCGCTCCTGTAACGGCCGCCTGTATTTCGCCTCGATATAAGCCCGCGCATGATCGACCAGGTGCATGTAGTTGACGCCGGAAGGGCAGGTTGTCATGCACGACAGGCAGGAAAGGCAGCGGTCGATATGCTTTACGACTTCGACCGTCGGGTCACGGTCGTTTTCCAGCATATCCTTCATCAGGTAGATGCGCCCACGCGGGGAATCCAGTTCATCGCCCAAAAGCACATAGGTCGGGCAGGTCGCCGTACAGAAGCCGCAATGCACGCATTTGCGGATCACCGCCTCAGAGGCCGCCACCGCCGGATCCGCCAGCTGGACGTCGGTAAAGTTAGTTTGCATGGGCGTCGTCCAGAAAGCGGCCGGTTTCGAATATGCCCGCGGGATCAAACGCCCGCCGAACGCGGGTTTCCAGTGAAGCTACACCGGGCGCGCGGGGATGCTGAGCGGGTACGATGGCTCTAAGCTCAGCAGGCGCGCGAACAAGGGTCGCATGGCCGCCCGCCCGTCCGGCCGCAGCCCTGATGGCGGCCGGATCGCCATCGAATGACAGCCATATCAGCCCGCCCGCCCAATCGAAAAACCAGCGGGCGCCCAGCGGCTCGACAGCGTTGACCACGGCGCATCCTCCAGACGGCGGCACATTGACGCGCCAGAGCGGACGACCGTCATTGACGGGCGCGGCGACACGCACGGCATCCCAGAGTTCCGCTGCTTCCTGCGCGTCCAGGCGGCGGAGCGTCCCATGATCGCGCAACAGATCGGGCAGCAACGCGCAACGTGCTTCGACCGACGGCTCGAATCCCTGAAGACGAAGGGCCGTCAGCGCGCGGCCATCGTTAATTGCGGCGGGCAAATATGCGGCAGCCGATACTTCCGCATGGCTGCCCATTGCCTGCGCCATCGCCGCGTGCGCCTGCAGGGGGGAAAGCTTCTCGATCACCATGGTCGCCTGCGTGCGCGGGCGCGGTAGCACCTTTACGGTAAGCTGCGTCATTGCGGCGATCCGGCCCCAGCTTCCGGCCATCAGCTTTGGCAGGTCATAGCCGGTGACATTCTTCACGACCTTGGCGCCCGCCACGAAGCGCTCGCCACGCCCGGAAACTGCCTCGAACCCCAGCAAATGATCGCGGGCGCTTCCCATCGTCAAACGGCGCGGACCCGCGACTGCGGCTGCAATCACGCCACCAATGGTGGCCTTGCCGGCTGGATTTCCGAACAACGGGCCATGATCCCACGGCTCAAACGCCAGCAACTGACTTTTGGAAGCGACCAGGGCTTCGATCTCGGCGAGTGGCGTGCCGGCATAAGCCGTCAGCACCAGCTCGGGCGGATCATAGTCGATGACACCAGAAAACCCTCGCATGTCCAGGATGATCGCATCGCGCTCGCATCCGAATCCGGCTTTACTGCCGCCGCCACGAATTTCGAGGCGGGTTTCCGTACGGGCGGCATCGGCGATAGCGTCGCACAATTCTTCGGAGTTGGTGGGTGACAAGGTGGACATCAGAAGCGGGGAAGATCGGGGAAAGGAACTTGCCCGTGGTGAACGTGCATGCGCCCGAGTTCGGCACAGCGATGAAGCGTCGGGAATACCTTCCCCGGATTGAGCAGCAGTTTAGGGTCGAACGCGCATTTCACGCGCTGCTGGTGCGCCAGATCCGTTTCGGTGAACATGACGGGCATCAGATCCCGCTTTTCAACGCCAACGCCATGCTCACCGGTCAGTACGCCACCAACCTCCACGCACAACCGCAGGATATCGTTGCCGAACTCCTCTGCCCGCGCGAGCTGTCCTGGCTGGTTGGCGTCATAGAGGATAAGCGGATGCAGATTGCCGTCGCCTGCGTGAAATACGTTGGCGACACTCAGGCCGTGGCGCTTGGACATTTCGTCCATGCGTTGCAGCACTTCGGGCAGCCGGCGGCGCGGGATGGTGCCGTCCATGCAATAATAATCGGGGGCCAGCCGGCCAACTGCCGGGAACGCGGCCTTGCGCCCCGCCCAAAAGGCGAGCCTTTCCTGTTCGTCGTTGGAAACGCGAAGCGTGATCGCGCCATTGCCTCTCGCAATGCGCGCGACCTCCTCGATCAGGTGGTCGCATTCGGCCGAAGGCCCATCAAGTTCAACTATTAGCAGGGCCTCGACGTCCAGGGGATAGCCGACGTTGACGAACGCCTCGGCCGCATGGATTGCTGGCCGGTCCATCATTTCCATTCCCGCCGGGATGATACCTTCGGCAATGACGTCCGCGACACATTTTCCGCCGCTTTCAACGGTGGGGAAACCGAGCAGGACGGCCCGCGCAGTTTCGGGCTTTGGCAGGATGCGCACGGTGACTTCAGTCACGACACCCAGCAGCCCTTCCGACCCGACGATTATGCCAAGCAGGTCGAGACCGGCGGGATCAAGCTGCTTCCCGCCAAGCCGGACGATTTCGCCATCCATCATCACCAGCTCGACACCCAGCACGTTGTTGGTCGTCAGGCCATATTTCAAGCAGTGAACGCCGCCGGAATTCTCCGCGACATTCCCGCCGATCGAGCAAGCGATCTGGCTCGATGGGTCGGGTGCGTAATAGAAACCTTCGTCTTCCACCGCTCGGGTGATGGCCAGGTTGGTGACGCCGGGCTGCACGACTGCGACGCGATCCGCATAGTCGATTTCCAGAATTCGGTTGAATTTGCCCAAGCCCAGCAGAACGGCATCCGCGAGGGGCAGCGCCCCCCCGGACAATGACGTGCCCGAGCCGCGCGGCACAACTTTGACAGTGTTATCATGACACCAGCGCAGCACCCGGGAAACCTGAACCACCGTTTCCGGTAGGACGACGACCATTGGCGGCTGCCTATAGGCCGTCAGTCCATCGGACTCGTAGGGGCGTAATTCATTTTCCCTGCTGATCACGCCTTCGCCGGGCACGATCGCCTGCAGCGCCGCGATGATTTCCGCGCGTCGATCCAGGACGGACTGGTCCGGTTTGGGCATTACAAGTGACACGAGTCTCTCCTCAACGCGACCCCTAGAACAAGTCGAATATCTTCACTAGAGGTTGATTGTAGAAAGCATTTGTTCTCCAGAGGAAAAGATCGTGAATGCGGACTATGAGCTATTCGCCCGTGTCGTCGCGGCAGGAAGTCTTTCGGCGGCGGGGCGTGAGCTGCATCTTTCACCGGCGATGGTGTCGAAACGGCTGGCCCGCTTGGAACAACGACTTGGAGCGCGTCTGATCCACCGCACGACGCGGCGTCTGGCGACCACCGAAGTAGGTCAGGCATTCTATGAAGATGTGGTTGGGGTGCTGGCCGCCGCAACTGCTGCCGAGGCCCGCGTTGCCGGACTGGTCGATGCGCCCGCCGGACGCCTTCATATTTCGGCGCCCACCTCATTTGGCCGGCTGCATATAGCGCCACATCTGAGCGATTTCCTGAACGCCTACCCGAGGATCGAATTGGATCTCGACCTCAGCGATGGCTTCATCGATCTTATTGAGCAGCGGGTTGATCTGGCCATACGCATCGCTCCATCTGTCGAAGGCGGGCTGTTATCCACCCGCCTTGTAGCCAACCGGCGCTTGTTGTGCGCGGCGCCGGCATATCTGGAGATGCACGGCACTCCGCACTCCCTCGATGATTTATTGGGCCATCGGCTGCTCGCGGCGACCACGCAAAGTCCCTGGCGGCTGGAAAGCGCGGATGATCAGCGCGCTATCGCTATCGATAGTCACGTCCGCACAAATTCGAACGAAGTAATTCGGGAACTCGTCATTTCCGGCTTCGGCGTTGCTCTGCGCTCAACGTGGGATGTAGGGGCCGAGTTAACTTCCGGCGCGCTCGTACAGGTGCTGCCTGAATGGGAAGGCGCGTCCGATGTCGCTATCCTTGCCGTTCACCCGCGTACCAGCCTGGTTCCCGCCAACGTAAAGGCATTCATCAATTATCTGGCAGGTCTCTATGATCCGCCGCCGTGGGAATTATCGGACGACTGAACTGTTAATGCAGCCAATCGTCGTGCGGTTGGCACACGGAAGTTTCCACTATCCTCGAGATGCCATAAACAACTATCGACCAAAGGAACCGGCATTGGGAAATGAGATGCCTTCACAACCGTTCGTATCGCCTGATGATATCCGGGTCGCCTTCTCCCAGGCAATGTCCGACATGTATCGGAAAGAGGTACCTCTTTATGGCGACCTCCTTGAAATCGTAGCGGATACAAACGCAGCGGCCTTGGCGAATGGCGTTTCATCCGGCGTTATTGGCGGTGACGATCTCGCACGGCTCAATGGTGAGCGCCACGGCGCTATTCGGCTCGGCACTGCGGAAGAGTTGCGCGGGGTAAAGCGGGCTTTTGCCGTGATGGGCATGCGGGCAGTGGGTTATTATGATCTCACGGTCGCTGGAGTTCCGGTCCATTCCACGGCTTTCCGGCCTGTCACGGAAGAAGCACTAAGCCACAATCCCTTTCGGGTATTTACCTCGCTCCTCCGTCTGGATCTTGTCGAAGATATAAATTTGCGTGACCAGGCGGCAGCGATCCTGTCTCGCCGTCGCATTCTGAACGAGCAGGCAATGACGATGATCGAGCGCGCCGAGGCGCAGGGCGGGCTCGCGGCAGAGGACGCGAAAATCTTCGTTGTGGAGGTTCTCCAAACATTTCGGTGGCACAGCGAGGCGGTGGTCGATGCTCAAACATACCGTAGATTGCATGATGCCCACCGGCTGATCGCCGACGTAGTTTCGTTCAAAGGCCCCCACATCAACCATCTCACGCCCCGCACGTTGGATATCGATGCGGTGCAGACCGAAATGCCAAGGCGTGGCATCGCCGCCAAGGCATTGATCGAAGGACCGCCGCGTCGTGAGGTTCCCATCCTGCTTAGGCAGACCAGCTTTACAGCGCTGCAAGAGAAAATAATTTTTTCGGGGCAGGATGCGCGGGAAGCAGGTACGCACACGGCGCGTTTCGGCGAAGTCGAGCAGCGTGGTCTTGCGCTCAAGCCCAAGGGACGCCTCTTGTACGATGCTCTGATCGAGGAAGCTCGCGACGGAAAAGGCGGCGAATATTCTGAGCGATTGGCCGATGTGTTCGTGAAATTTCCGGATGATCCTGGCATTCTTCGCAGGGAAGGGCTCGGCTATTTCCGTTACTATTTGACACCGTCAGGCGAGCGCGTGGCGCGCGAAGGGACTGTGTCGGTTTTCGAACTGGATGACTTGATCGACGCCGGATGGGTTTCGGCCATTCCAATAACCTATGAGGATTTCCTGCCGGTCAGCGCGGCCGGGATTTTTCAATCTAATCTCGGTGACGAAAAGCAGCAGGGCTATGCTGCCGGTGCTGCACAGTCAGCATTTGAGCTGGCTTTGGGGGATGCAGTACTGGACCCCTTCGAGCTCTATCGGGATATCGAAGAACGGTCGCTTCGTGAATTGGGCGATGCGCTAGGTCATACGATCGCACTGCGGGAAATGGCCTGAGGGTGGAAGGTTCTAATCGACGAACGCCTTTTGGATGACATAGTCGCCCGGCTTTGCGTCCGATCCTTCTTCAAATCCAAGATCATCGACAATGGCTGATAATTGTTTAATACTTCCCGGCGACAGGATTGCGATGCCCACAAGCATTGCCAATCGCGATCCCGAACTTTTCAAGGATCCCCGAAAAGCGATCTTTGATCGCAAGCCGACATCTTTCGTTCGGAACAGGCCCTAATCTGTGCCTGGGCGTGCATCTCGCCCGCCGAGAATTGAGGATCGCCGTCGAGGAGTTCCTCGCGCTTGTTCCGCCTTTCGCAATACCGCCGGACGAGCAAATTATATATGATCTTGGCGGTGTGATTCAGCCGCGCAAAGTTCCGCTGGCATGGACGAAATGAATTGTTTCGCTATCCTGCTTTCTGTTCACGGACGGCCTTATATACGACCGTGACTACAGCACAAACATGCCATCGGCGACTTCATGATTCACAGCCGGAGACATCGAAGCCACGGCCTCGCCTATCAGCAGGAGGGTGGGATCATCGTCACTGATCGTCGCAACCAGAAAGGCAAGGGAAGAAAGCCTGCCACGAATGAGACGTTCGCTCGGCAAGGATACATTTACCGCCACGAGCACCGGAGTGTCGGGATGACGTCCCGCCGCGATCAGAGTGCGCGCGATTTCACCCGCCGCCGCACGGCCCATATATATGCCAAGCGTGCCATCTGGCCGCGCCAGAGCATCCCAATCTAGCTTGAGCGGTTCACCGGCCTGCAGATGTGCAGTCACGAGCGTCAGGCCACGTGCCTTGCCACGCAAGGTCAACGAGGCATGGCCACTGGCGGCGGCCGCGCTGGCGGTTGTGATACCGGGGCAAATGCGGACGGAGATACCCGCTTTGGCGAGGTGCTCCAACTCCTCGGTGGAACGGCCGAAGATCGACGGATCGCCGCCCTTGAGGCGAACGATACGCCTGCCGGCCCGCGCCGCTTCAAGCAGCAGATCGTTGATACTGCCTTGCTGCTTGGAATGACGGCCTGACCGTTTGCCGACGCTCACCATCTCCGTCCCCGGCGGGGCAAGATCCAGGACGCCAGGTCCGACCAGCGCGTCATAGAAGATCACCTCAGCCGCAGCGATCAGCTTTTCGGCCTTGCGGGTCAGGAGGTCAGGGTCGCCTGGACCAGCCCCCACAAGCCAAACCTGGCCGGGCGCGATAAGCTCATTCGGCTGCATGCAGGGTCTCCTGTGAAGATTGAGCAAGGATATTGGCGAGTGCCGGACGGCACGATCCGCAATTGGTGCCCGCACCCAGCGCCTTGCCGATGGCGGCCACGTCCACGAGGCTCTGCTCACGAATGGCGGCCACGATGGCATTGATGCCGACATCGAAACACACGCAGATGATCGCGCCCTTATCGGGCTGATTTCCCGGCCCGCGCGCGGCGAGGACGGAAGCGCTGACGCCTTCGGCTTCGAGCTGGCCGATGAGCCAGTCGCGTGATGGCAGCAGGCCGGTTCGAGTCACGAACAGCACGCCCGCCAGCCTGCCCTCCGCAATAATCGCGATGCGGCATGTGCCGCGCGTAAGATCGATCGCCTCGATCCGGTCGCCTTTGGGCAAGCAGGCCTCCAGCCGCGAAAGATCACCGTTGCCAGCAACCTCATAAAGCGCACCGCCCGGCACGGTGATCCGTGTCGCCCACAGGCAGGGCACCCGCACCGGTTCCAGCCCGCGCAGGATAAGGAAACCTTTCCACTCCGTAGCAACCTTCTCGACCTTCGCGGGCGTCGCCTTGAAGCCCGGTTGGCCCGAATGCGGATCAGTGAGGGGGCGCGGCAGGAGGCCGGTGCGGCCTCCGCTTGACTGCTGATCAGTCCAGTGAATCGGGGTGAAAATCTCACCTATCCGCTGCCCGTCGCTGATCCGGGCGCGGAACAGGCTATCGCCCTGCGGTGTCGAGACACGGGCAAGGTCACCATCCGCTATGCCGAGCGCGAGCGCATCCTGCGCATGGATTTCGACGAGAGGCTCCTCGCGATGGCGGGCAAGCTTGGGCGACAATCCTGTCCGTGTCATCGTGTGCCACTGGTCGCGATAACGCCCGGTGTTTAGCGTCATCGGCCAGTCACGCAACGGCGCCTGCAAATCCGCCTGGCCCACGAGCAGCAGCCGCGCCTTGCCATCGGGTGTGGGAAAACGGCCATCGGCAAACGGTGTGCCTCCCCACCGGAAAGGCTCCATCGCCTCATAGGCGTCATTGCCGACGGTCGCGTGGCTGCGCAGGTTCAGCAAGCGCGCACCGTCGTTCTGATATGCCGTCAAACGTGCATGTTCGTGCCAGACTTCAACGGGATGGTCATAGGCGAATGCGTCGTTCCAACCCATGCGCCGGGCGACTTGCGTGACGATCCACCAGTCGGGCTTTGCTTCGCCCGGCAAAGGCAGAAGCGCACGCTGACGGCTAATAGTACGATCGCTGTTGGTGACGGTGCCGTCCTTTTCGCTCCAGCCGGCCGCGGGCAGGCGTACGTCGGCGTAAACGCCCGTGTCGGTCGTCTCCATTACGTCCGACACGACCACGAATGGGCAGGCTTTCAGCACGTCGCGCACCCGGCCCGCATCTGGCAGCGAAACGGCCGGATTGGTCGCCATTACCCACAGCGCCTTGATCCGCCCCTCGCCGATCGCGCGGAAAAGGTCGACGGCCTTGAGGCCTGGCTTCGTGGCCATCGACGGCGCGGCCCAGAAGCGCCCCACACGCGCCACGTTGTCGGGCGAGAAATCCATGTGCGCGGCGAGGGTCGAGGCTAGCCCGCCAACCTCGCGCCCGCCCATCGCATTGGGCTGACCAGTGATGGAAAAAGGCGCGGCGCCCGGCTTGCCGATGCGGCCGGTGGCGAGATGGACATTGACAATCGCATTCACCTGATCGGTGCCGCGCAGCGACTGGTTGATGCCCTGGCTGAACAGGGTGACGGTGCGCGGCGTAGAAGCGAACAGCTCGAAAAACTGCTGGAGCAGCGCGGGAGAAACATCGCAGGTCTTAGCCGTCGACCAGAGATCATGGCCGGCGCGTATCGCATCCCAGAAGCCTTCAGGCGCCGTCACGCTGTTGTTGAGGAAACCGGCATCAAGCACACCTGCCTGCTCACACCAGGCCAGCAGCCCGTTCATCAGCGCGACGTCAGTGCCCGATTTCAGCGGCAGATGCAGGTCCGCGCCCTCACATGTTTCGGTGCGGCGCGGATCGATGACGACAAGCTTGGTGCCACGCATCGCCCGGGCGGCCTGAATGCGCTGATAGACGATCGGATGGCACCATGCGGTATTGGAGCCGACGAGAACCACGAGATCAGCTTCGTCCAGATCCTCATATTGCGCCGGCACGACGTCCTCGCCGAACGCGCGAACATAGCCTGCCACGGCGCTTGACATGCACAGACGCGAATTGGTGTCGATGTTGCCTGAGCCAATGAAGCCCTTCATCAGTTTGTTCGCGACATAATAATCTTCGGTCAGAAGCTGGCCGGAGACATAGAAAGCAACGCTGTCGGGCCCGTAGCGGTCAATCGTTTCCTTGAAGCGCTTCGCCACCAGATCAAGCGCCTTGTCCCAACTCGCGCGGCGCTGGCCGATAATCGGATGGAGCAATCTTCCCTCAAGACCAACCGTCTCACCGAGATGCGTACCCTTCGAGCAGAGACGCCCACCATTGGCCGGGTGCGCTTCATCCCCCTTGATCGCGATCGATCGGTCGCCCGTCGGCGTGGCGACGATTCCACAGCCGACACCGCAATAGGCGCAGGTGGTGCGGACTGGGGCGGTCACCTTTTTGCTCCCTCGCCGTTCGTTTCGAATGCGGGTTCGGGCCTGCCGAGAATTGAGGTGGAGAAAGCGTTCCTGACAGACACTTCTCGACTTCTCTGGAAGCTGCTCGAACCGAACGGAAATTTCATATCAAGCGGCCGCCCTTGCAGGTTCGGGCCGCGCGATGAAAATCCGCCCATCCTCCTGACGGACCGCGACGGTGGGGGTGCAGCCCTTGTCGGGCCCCAGCGCTTCGCCGCTGGCCAGAGCGATATTCCAGTTGTGCAGCGGGCAGGCGACGCTGTGGCCATGGACAATGCCCTGGCTTAGCGGCCCTTTCTTGTGCGGGCATTCGTTGATCAGGGCAAATACCTGGTCGTCGCCCGTACGAAAGACGGCGATATCCGTCTCTCCTCCGATCTGTACCGTGCGCGCGCCGCGCTGGGGAATGTCGGCCAGTGTGCCAATGTCTATCCAGTCCGTCATATCAGTCACTCCGCGGCGATTGCGATGGGTTGCAGGTGCTGATGAAGCTCGGTGTTCGCCCCGGTCGCGCGCTCAGCCCAGGGATCATCCTGGCTGAAGCTCTGCGAATAGAGGAAACGCGCGCGCAGCGCCTCGCGCCCTGTCTCATCCTCGACGATGCGGCTCTTTACGTAATCAACACCAACCCGCTCGATCCACGGCGCGGTGCGCTCCAGATAACGTGCTTCCTCGCGATAGAGCTGGACGAAGGCGGCGCAGTAATCGAGCGCTTCCTGCTCGGTCGATACCTTGCAGAGCAGGTCCGTGACGCGGACGTGAATGCCGCCATTGCCGCCGACATGCAGCTCATAGCCGCTATCCACGCAAACGATGCCGAAGTCCTTGATCGTCGCCTCCGCACAATTGCGAGGACAGCCCGAGACCGCGATCTTGAACTTGTGCGGCATCCAGCTGCCCCAGGTCATCCGCTCGGTCTGGACGCCAAGCCCGGTCGAGTCCTGCGTGCCAAAGCGGCACCATTCGGACCCAACGCAGGTCTTCACTGTGCGCAGCGACTTGCCGTAGGCATGGCCCGAGACCATTCCGGCGGCATTGAGATCCGCCCAGACGGCTGGCAGGTCTTCCTTTTTTATGCCGAAAATGTCGAGACGCTGGCCGCCGGTCACCTTGACCATCGGCGCGTCGTATTTTTCGACGACGTCGGCAATCGCGCGCAGCTCACGCGGATTGGTGATGCCGCCCCACATGCGCGGCACCACGGAATAGGTGCCGTCCTTCTGGATATTGGCGTGCATCCGTTCGTTGACGAAGCGGCTTTGCTGGTCATCGGCATATTCGCCCGGCAGTGCACAGAGCAGATAATAGTTGAGCGCTGGGCGGCAGGACGAGCAGCCATCGGGCGTCGACCAGTGCAGCTTCTGCATAACCTCAGGGATGGAGGTCATGCCCTGTGCCACGATCTCGCGGCGGACGTCGTCATGGCCGAAGCTGGTGCATTTGCACATCGTCTTGACCGCGCGCTCGCCGGCATAGTCATCGCCCAGCGTCACGGCCAGCAATGTTTCCACCAAGCCCGTGCAGGAACCACAGCTTGCCGAAGCCTTGCAAGTGGCGCGGACGGCGTCCAGCGTCGCGTTGCCCGCTGCGACGCATGCTACTACCTTGCCCTTGCTGACGCCGTTGCAGCCGCAAATCTCGGCATCATCCGAGAGCGCTGCAACGGCTGCCTTAGGGTCCGCTTGCCCCCCTCCCGAGGCGAAGGCCTGGCCGAAGATCAGAAGATCACGGACGTCCGCAATATTTTCGCCTTTCTTGAGCAGATCGAAATACCACCCACCATCCGCGGTATCACCATACAGTACCGCGCCGATGACGCGGTCATCCTTGACGACAATCCGCTTGTAGACTCCGCGCGAGGCGTCACGCAGAACGATGTCCTCACATCCCACGCCTCCCGAAAAATCCCCGGCGGAGAAGACGTCAAGACCCGCGACCTTGAGCTTGGTGGAAGTGACCGATCCCTTATAGCCGCTATGCTGGTCGATGAGGCCATCGGCAAGACTGCGGCACATTTCCCACAATGGTGCGACCAGACCATAGACATTGCCGTCATGCTCGACACATTCGCCGACCGCCAGTACCGCGGGATCACTCGTCACCATATGGTCATCGACCTTGATGCCGCGGCCGACATCCAGTCCCGCCTCGCGCGCCAGAGCGACCGACGGACGGATACCGACAGCCATCACGACCAGGCTGGCCGGGATGATAGTCCCGTCCTTCAGGCGGACGCTCTCGACCTTGCCGTCGCCGCAGATTTCAGCGGTGTCGGCGCCGGTCAATATGGTCTGGCCCCGCCCCTCGAGCGCTGTCTTGAGCAGCCAGCCTGCCGCCTCGTCCAGCTGTCGCTCCATCAGCGTCGGCATGATGTGGAGTACCGTGACCTTCATGCCCCGCAGGGTCAGGCCATGGGCCGCTTCCAGCCCCAGCAAACCGCCGCCGATCACTACAGCACTGCCGCCGTTTGCGGCAGCCGCCAGCATGCTGTCGACGTCCTTCATGTCACGAAAGGTGATGACGCCGGGTAGATCCTTTCCTGGCACGGGGATGATAAACGGATCAGATCCGGTCGCGATCAACAGCCGGTCATAACGCACCACGCGGCCCGTTTCCGAAGTCACCGTCTTGGCCGCCCGGTCGATTGCCAACACCGGATCGCCTGCGATCAACTCGATGCCATTGTCGGCATACCAGGCATGATCATTGATGATGATGTCTTCGAACGTCTTCTCGCCGGCGAGAACGGGCGAAAGCATGATCCTGTTATAGTTCACATGCGGTTCGGCGCCGAAGATAGTGACGCGATAGCGCACGGCATCCCGCGCCAGCAATTCCTCGACGGCACGGCAACCGGCCATGCCATTACCGATCACTACGAGGTGCTCCCGGACATCGTCGGTCGGCACGAAGAGTTGCTCTTCCGCCCCGGCGTCCGTTTCGCCGTTGTTTTGAAATTCCATCCCAGTGACTCCAAAAACAAAAAAAGCCGCCATCCTGACCCTGGTTTGGAACCAAAGTCTGGATGGCGGCTTTGCCATCATGTGCGCTTTAGCGATCCATCGGTGGGTCGCGTCAGCTATGAAGTGAGCAACATTGCCCGTTGCATTGCACAATACAGGGAATCGCTTGATCCCTCAAGCGATTCCTTCCCTCAAGTCAGATGCGAGCGCCCGTGCTCCAGGTGGCGCGCCACCGGCTTTTCACCAATACCACGCCTAGCAGAGCAACGACGGCCAATCCAGCAAAGATCAGGAAACCGCTGGCGAAACTTCCGGTCAGTTGCTTGGCAACACCAAGCGACGAGGCGAGATAGAAGCCCCCGACGCCGCCGGCCATCCCGACGAGACCTGTCATTACACCGATTTCTGCCTGGAACCGCTGCGGCACTAACTGGAATACCGAGCCATTGCCGGTGCCGAGCGCAAGCATGGCGAGGACGAAGAGTGCAAGCGCACCACTAAGCGTTGTAGCGTACGCGACGCCAGCAAGCGCCAGCGCCGCTACAATAAAGACCATCGTCAACGCTGTGACTCCACCGATCTTGTCCGCGAGCGCACCGCCCATCGGACGAACGAGCGAGCCGGCGAAGACGCAACCCGCCGTACAATAGCCAGCAAGCACCGGAGTCAGCCCAAACTGGTCCGTGAAGTAAATTGGCAGCGATGCGGCCAGGCCGACAAAACCGCCAAATGTTACCAAATAGAAGGCCATCAGCCACCATGCGTCGGCGGTCTTGAGTGGCTCGAAATAATCGACCAGCTTCTTGGGCGCGGGGGGATTGGGGGCATCCTTTGCGATCAGCATATAAATCACAAACACGACCGAGAGCGGGATGCAGGCCAGGCCCAGCACAGTGTTCCAACCGAAAATCTTGGCCAGGATCGGCGCAAAAAGCGAGGCAAGCACGGTGCCTGAATTGCCCATGCCAGCCAATCCCATCGCCTTGCCCTGATGTTCAGGTGGATACCAGCGGCTGGCGAGCGGCAAGGCAATCGCAAAGCTCGCACCCGCAAAGCCCAGGATCACGCCCAGCGCTAACGTCCCGCCAAAACTGTTGACGCCCAGGAAATAGGCGCTGAGCAGACCGGCGATGACGATGATCTGGCTGATCGCCCCAGAACGCTTCGGCCCGATCCGGTCAACCAGAAGACCATTAACGACGCGCAGCAATGCGCCAGCGAGGGTCGGCGTCGCGACCATCAAGCCCTTTTCGGCCGGCGTCAGCATCAACGTCGCCGATATGGAGGGTGCAAGTGGCCCAAGCAACACCCATACCATGAAGGCAAGATCGAAATAGAGAAATGCCGCAATCAGGGTCGGCGTATGGCCGACCTTCCAGAAGCTGGTCGCGGGGGCAGGCGTGGCAGTCTTGCCGCCGCGATCCCAATATGCAGTAGCCATGTGACGTCCCCTAATGAATAGAAATGGACACGAAAAAAGCCGCAGGCCGGAATCATGCTCAAAGAGCGTGTTCCGATCAGCGGCTTTGCTGTGATTTCTTGTAAGAGATGGCACCGACCCGGCTTTGGGCCAGTCCATCCTGTAAGTGCGCTCCATCGCGCGACGGTTACATTATCTCGCGATTCGCGTTATGTTGCAAGGCACAATTTTGCCCCGCTTTTTCAACGCTGCGATTTAAAACCAGCCAAGAATTCCTCGATCCGTTCGGGATCGAAAATCCGACCATCGAAAAAGCGGTCCGGACCAAGCGTAAGCTCTCCCCGCCGAGATCCAACAGCGAGTGGCAGGTCTAGCGCACCTTCAAGTTTCATACTGGCACCAGGCATGGGCACATTGGTGTCCGCGAGCGCGCGGCGGAAGATATCCGGACGGAAAACTGTACCCGCCCGGGTCGCATTCTCAGCCGAATGATCAACCATTTTCCAACGCACCAACTGGGAATAGATCCAGAGTGCCTGGCTCCGCCAGGGAAAGGACGTCGCTTCGCGCGCAAACATCATGAAATCGGGGTTTTCTATGGGCGCTTCGCCCACCCGCGCCACGATATTCCCGGTCAATGCGCGCAGTATTAGTTCCGCTGGCTGATCAACATAGCGGGGATCGGACAATAAATGCGCCAGCGCCCCGTGATGGGCGGGATCATCACACCATGCCGCCGCCGGCGCCAAGGCACGCAGCAAACGATCGGTGCTATCGGGATTATCCGACAGCCAGTTCTCGCGAAAGGCGAGAACCTTTTCAACTCCGCGCCGCCAAATCCGCCCGCCAATCGCGACGGCCTCAGCAAGGCCCGCTTCCACCGCCGCGCTGCCCCAGGGTTCACCCGCGATGAATCCGTCAATCTCGTCTGCGAGCATCGCTTCGACCATCAGCGACGGCGGCAGCACGCGTAGCACCACGTCACGGTCGGGATCGACTCCCGCGCTCGCGAGCCAATAACGCAACATGATAGCATGACTGGAAAAACGGTGAACGACTCCGATGATCGGCTTGCGTCGCCACAGGCCGATCGCCGCCGCGAAATCATGCGCAGTGCCGAGCGGATCAGCCAGCCGGCTCTTCACGTTGGGCTCCAGTGCCTTTGCGAAATCGCTCGCCAGGACCAGCATGTTGCCATTAACATTGAGCTTGTAGGGCGCGGCCAACGCCGCTGGCTGCTGGCTGAGACCCAGCGTCACGGCAACGGCTAGCGGCGCCAGCATATGAGCAGCCTGCACCTGGCCGTAGACAAGCCGATCCCGCAACGTCGCCCAACTCGTTGTCCGGACAAGGTCGAGACTTAGCCCCTGTTCCTCGGCAAAGCCCAACTCGCTCGCGACCGCCAGTACGGCAGCGTCGGTCAGCGGCAGAAAGGCGATCCGTAAAGTCGTCGTCATAGCGCTCCCCCGAGCAAATCGCTGGCAATGATTATCGCTTGCGCCACATCCACGATCTTTTTTCCCTGGTTCATCGCGCTGGATCGTAAAAGTGCATAGGCATCCTGCTCCGAGAGGCCCCGCTGTTTCATCAGGATGGACTTGGCGCGATCGATGACCTTCCGGTCGGACAGCGCGGTGCGAGCTTCGTCCAATTCGGACTGAATCCGGGCAAAGGCGTTGAAACGGCGCACTGCTAGTTCCAGTACGGGCTTCACACGCTCCTTGCGCAACCCATCGACGACATAAGCGGATACACCCGCGTCGATCGCAGCGCCGATCATCGCCTCGTCAGATTGATCGACGAACATGGCAATGGGGCGCGCTAGAGCGCGGCTGACTGTCAGCATTTCCTCAAGCGTATCCCGGCTCGGACTACCAAGATCCATTAGCACGACGTCCGGCGCCATCCTTTCGAGGCGAGCGACGAAGGCGCCTCGCGGCGGAACGATATGAATATCGTCATAGCCCGCATCACGCAGCCCTTCCTCCAGGACGGTTGCCCGCAATCCGCTGTCATCGATGATGACGATTCTCATGAGATCGCGTCCATTGCGGAATAAGATGATGCCGCATGGCCAAGCTAATCATCGGGGTCAATGGTCTACATTAGGGATCGCCAGCTTTGACAGTTTGCTGGCCGTTCCAATGTGCAACCACAGCTGCCCCAACAGCTGCCGCTAATCAAGCAAGCGACGAAATCATGGGACGTCAAAACACGTTCCTCTGCAGCGCGAGGGCCGCGACAATGGCAGCAACCAAATTGCTCATTTGGTTGGTTCTCATGGGTTCATGCCATCTGCAAGTGGCGATCGAGGAGCGCCATCTGACGACAAGCTTTGGGCAATCCTACCGAGACTTTCAGGCCAAAGTTCCGTGATGGATTGGGTTCTGAGATGAATTATTTGGTCCTTAAAGCGGTCCGTGCTAACCGCTTCGCCATGCGCCGTCGTCTCTTGGCATTTCTGGTTCTGATCGCTGTGTTCTTCGGGAGCACGGTGGCGCCAGCATTGGCGCATGGCAGTAACGACAGCCTCATGCATGTCAGCGAAGTGATCGATGTGCATGAAAGCGTTGCGCCGGACGCTCAATTTGATTTCAAGAAGCAAAGCGGCGAACCGGACAACGGCACCTCACCATCGGCTGCATTCCACCACCATTGTGCCTGCGCGACCAAGGCCGATGACGTCACACCGGAAATTGGCGCGTTTTTCAGCATCCAGATATTTGCGTCGACACTCGTGAAGGTGATGACATCCCGGCGCTCCGCGCCCCTGACCGAGCCGCCTTCCGCCTGATCTTTGCCTGACGCGGGCACGCTTTGCCCGCGCCAATTTGCATTGATCAGGAGTTTTTCATGCCGATACGATTGCACGCCCTGCTGCTGGCAGGTGCGTTGGTGATACAGGCCGGTCCGGTTTGGGCCGAGCCGGTGACGCTGGATGACGCCCTCAGGAAGGGGCGCGAAGTCTCTCCACGCATATCGCGCGCCGAGGCTGAACTAAGGGCTGCGGATGCGCGTGCGTTGCAGGCCGGGCTGCGGCCGAATCCCGAAATCGGTGTCGAGGTCGAAAACTTCAGCGGCACAGGCCCATACCGTTCGTTCCGCCAGAGCGAAGTTACCGTCGCGGTCAACCAGGAGTTCGAGCTTGGTGGCGAGCGCCGGGCGCGCAAGGCGGTGGCAGGAGCTCTGCGGGAGTTTGCCCGATTGGGTTTGAACAGGGCTGTCGCCGATCTGGCCTACGATATTGCGGTGGCGCATGCCGAGTTGCGAGCGGCTGATGACAGGGCGGTCCTTGCCCGCGGCAATCTCACCCGCGCCCAGGAATTGGCGAGGATCGCCGGCACCCTTGTCGATGCCGGGCGTGACCCTCCGTTGCGCAAACTACGCGCTGATGCTCTGCTCGCCGAGGCTGAAGCGGAAAGCCTGCGTTCCTTCGGATTGTTGCTGACCGCGAGGCGCAAGCTGGGCCTGATGATCGGCAGCGAAGACCCCGAACTGTCTGCCGTCGGCGGCGATCCGGTCCCAACCGCGCCGTTGCCCGCAGATGTCGCCAGCCTCGATGAACGCCTTGCCGCGGCCGAACGCGATGCCGCAAGTGCTCGCATTGCTTTGGCCCGCGCCGAGGCGGTGCCCAATGTCACTGCATCAGGCGGGTTTCGCAAATTTCGGGAAAGCGGGTCGAGCGCGTTTGTGATGGGGCTTTCGGTGCCCTTGCCGTTCAATCGGAGTGTCCGCAGCGGTTTGCCCGCCGCCCGGGCGGAGGCCGAGGCGGCGGACGCGGTGCTCGCGCAGACGAGGCTCGATACCCGTTTCGGCCGGCAAGAGGCGCAAACGATGCTTTCGGCGGCGAATGAACGCCTCGCCGCCCTATCCGGTCCGGGACTTCGCCAGGCGACCGAGGCCGTGCGGCTTGCCGACATCGGCTATCGCGCGGGCAAGTTCTCCTTGCTCGAACTGATCGACGCGCAGGAAGCGCTGACGAACACCCGGCTCAAAATCATTGAAGCGCAACTCGACCGCGCCCGCGCGCTGGCCGCACTGGCGCGCGCGAACGCGCAGTAAGGACATTCTCATGGAATTTGCAGAAAACAGGAAAGCCCTGATCGCCACCGTCGCTGCAGGCGCGCTGGTCCTGGCTGGCGGCGGTTACTTCCTTGGTCGGACAATGTCCGCTCCTTCCGTCTTCGAGACGCAGGAAGAAGGCGAGCACGGCAGCAAGGAAGATCACGGACCCGAGGGCTTCGTGGCAATGGACGAGGCCCGCGCCCAAGCGGCGGGGATTGCAAGCGAAACGGTTCGGGCCGGCGGCCTGGGGGCTGAGATTCTTGCCCAGGGTGTTGTCGCGGCGACGCCCGAAGGTGAAGCCGTACTCACCGCCCGCGCGGACGGCGCCATAGTGCGGATCAATCGAAGGCTCGGTGATTTCGTGCGCGCGGGCGAAGCGGTAGCGACGATGGAAAGCCGTGATGCCGTCATGATCGCATCGGATCGCAGCACCGCCGCCGCCAAGCTCGCGCTTGCGAGGTCGACCTACGACCGGGAGAGGCGCCTGTTCGATGCGAAGGTGACGGCCCGGCAAGATCTCGAGGGCGCGCAGGCGGCCCTGGCCGAAGCCGAGGCGGAAGCACGCCGGGCGCAAGGTGCCGCGGCTGCGTCCAAAGTGAGCGGCGATGGCCGGTCGCTGGCCGTCGTCAGCCTAATCTCAGGGCGGGTGACGCGCACCGATGCAAAGCTCGGTGCCTATGTGCTCGCCGGAACCGAGCTGTTCCGCGTTTCCGATCCCAACCGCATCCAGGTCAATGCCTCAGTGCTGGCAGCGGACGCACGCCGCATTGCTCCCGGTGACACGGCGGTTATCGAGCTGCTCGGCGGAGAAACGCGCAGCGCGGTCGTGCGTTCGGTTACGCCAAGTCTCGACCCAGAAAGCAAAACGGCGACGATCGTTCTGCAACCCGACGGTGCGGGCGGCCTGACCCAAGGTCAGGGCCTGCGCGTTCGCATCAGCCCGAGAAGCGCTGCGGCAAGCCCGTCTATCGCACTTCCCGAAGAGTCGGTGCAGTCGTTCGAGGGACGCGATGTTGTGTTCGTCCGCACCACGAAGGGGTTCCAAGCGACCAATGTCGTGACCGGCAAGCGCGGCGGCGGGCGCATCGAGATCGTCGATGGCCTGAAGCCGGGAATGGCGGTCGCCACGCGCGGTGCATTTTTACTCAAGGCCGAACTCGGCAAGGGCGAGGCGGAACATTGATCATGACCAAAACCCTCGTCCTACTCATCACGGTGTCCGCATTTCTCTCGGGCTGTGTGACCACGCCGGAGCGGCCTTCAGAAATACCGATCGCAGCCAATTCCGACAAACATGCGCGGTTCGAGGACGGGCGCGTGTATCGCGAAGCCAACGATCTTCTATTAACCGGTTGGGTCAGGGCATCGCCCGGTATCCGCAATAACTTTTACAAGCCTGGCACGATCCATATCGAAATCGTCGGTCAGGATGGCGCGCCAACAGTCGTCGATGTCCCCTGGCGGCCAAACCGCGTTGGTCGCGTGCGGCGCCTGATGCCAAAGCGCATCTCTGTGAAGCTTCCTTCGCAAGCAAGCGGGGCCTCTCTCGTTCGGGTTTCGCACGGCCATCCGGGTCATTCTGATACGCCAGGAGCGCCCCAATGATCGCTCGCCTTCTCCATGCTTCGATCCGCTTCCGCTGGGCGGTGGTCATCGCCACCCTCATCATCTCGGCTTATGGCGTCACCCAGCTCCTCAAGCTGCCGATCGACGCAGTTCCCGACATCACAAACAAGCAGGTCCAGATCAATACGGTCGCCCCTAATCTCGGCCCGCTCGACATGGAACGGCTCGTCACCTTTCCGGTCGAAACCGCGATGGCCGGCATCCCCGGCCTTGAAAGCTCGCGCTCGATCTCGCGCAACGGGTTCAGCCAGGTGACCGTCGTATTCGAGGATCACACCGACCTCTATTTCGCGCGCCAACAAGTCGCCGAGCGACTTGGTCGGGCTAAGGGTTCCCTGCCGGATGGAGTCGAGCCCGAAATGGGGCCGGTATCGACCGGCCTTGGTGAAGTCCTCATGTATGTCGTCGATTTCGCGCCGCCCGGTAGCAAGGCGGCCCCGAAAATTGCGGGCAAACCCGGGTTCCAACCCGATGGCTCCTACATGACGCCGTCCGGCGAGTTGCTTACCGACGACGTTGCCAAGGAAGGCTATCTGCGTTCGGTTCAGGACTGGGTGATCCGGCCGCAGCTGAAGACCGTGTCCGGCGTTGCCGGGATCGATTCCATCGGCGGCTACGAGAAGCAATTCGTGGTCCAACCCGATGCTGCGAAGATGTCGTCATACGGGATTTCGTTTTCCGAACTCGCCGATGCGCTGGAAAAGGCGAATGTGTCGGTCGGTGCAAACTTCGTCGAGCGCGGCGGCGAGGCGTTCCTCGTGCGCGCCGATGGCCGCATTCGCACGCTGGACGAAATCGCGCGGGCCAGCGTGGCCTCGCGTGGCGGCGTGCCGGTCACGGTTCGCGATGTCGCCACGGTAAGTATCGGCGGTGACTTGCGCACCGGCTCTGCGACCCGCAACGGCAAGGAAGTCGTCATCGGTACGGCACTGATGCTGGCGGGTGGCAACAGCCGCATTGTCGCAGCGGCAGTGGCCGAGCGCCTCGATACGGTTGCCAAGTCTTTGCCGCCGGGCATTACGGTCAAGACGGTGCTCGACCGGTCCGAACTGGTCGATGCGACAATCGGCACTGTTGAGAAGAACCTCGTCGAGGGCGCCGTGCTGGTGATCGCCGTGCTGTTCTGGCTGCTCGGCAATTTCCGGGCTGCGCTGATCGCGGCGCTGGTCATCCCGATCTCGTTCCTGGTGATGGGAACGGGCATGAACCTGACAGGCACCTCGGGCAACCTGATGAGCCTTGGTGCGCTCGACTTCGGCCTGATCGTCGATGGCTCGATCATCATTATTGAGAACTGCCTGCAGCGGCTCGCGCACAGGCAGCATGTCGAAGGGCGGCTCCTGAGCCTCAATGAGCGGTTGCATGAGGTCTTCGAGGCGTCGCGCGAGATGGTGAAGCCGACGCTTTACGGACAGGCGATCATCTTCCTCGTCTTCGTGCCGCTGCTGACCTTTACCGGGGTTGAAGGCAAGACCTTCTCGCCAATGGCGATCACGGTCATGCTGGCGCTGGCCGGCGCGTTCGTCGCTTCGCTGACGTTTGTGCCCGCAATGGTCGCGCTGCTCATTCGCGGCGATGTTGCTGAGAAGGAGGTGAAGGCGGTCGCATGGGTGAGGGAGCGCTATGAGCCCCAACTGAAGAAGATCATTGCCCGGCCCTGGCCGTGGATCGGGGCGGGTGCCGGGACCTTCGGCGCTGCAGCGCTGGTTTTCGCCATGCTCGGCAGCGAGTTTCTGCCCGTACTGGGGGAGGGCAACTTGGCGATGCAGGCACTTCGTATTCCTTCGACTTCGCTCGCACAGTCGACAAGGATGCAGGAACAGGTCGAGCGGACTCTTGCCAAACTGCCTGAAGTGGCCTTCGTTTATGCCAAAACCGGCACGGCCGAAGTGGCAAGCGATCCGATGCCGCCGAACGCCTCGGATACCTTCATCATCCTGAAGCCGAAGGATACCTGGCCTTCAGGCGTCGAGACCAAGGATGATGTCATCGAGCGTGTCGAAAAGCAGCTTGAGCCGCTGGTCGGCAACGCGTTCGAGATCAGCCAGCCTATCCAGTTGCGGTTCAACGAACTGATCGCCGGGGTGCGCGGTGACATCGCGATCAAGGTCTATGGCGACGATCTGGAAGCAATGGGCCAGACCGCGCAGCAGATTGCGACCGTGCTGCAGACGGTCCCGGGCGCAGCCGACGTCAAGGTTGAGCAGACAGCCGGGTTCCCGGTACTCGACGTCCAGTTCGACCGCGACGCCATCGCTCGCTACGGCCTCAGCCTACAGGATGTCAGTGACACCGTGGCTGCAGCCATGGGCGGACGTGATGCCGGTATCGTGTTCGAGGGGGACCGCAGATACGATATCGTCGTCCGCCTCGATAACACCACCCGCAATGATCTCGACGCGGTGGGTGCCTTGCCGGTCATGCTGCCGGGCGAAGATGCCCACCGGGGCTCGGTTCCCTTGCGCGAACTCGCCCGGTTCACGTTCTCGGAGGGCCTCAACCAGGTCAGCCGGGAAAACGGCAAGCGGCGGGTGGTGGTGCAAGCTAACGTGCGCGGCAACGACCTGGGCTCTTTTGTCTCCGAAGCGCAGGCCAAGGTGGCGCAGAGTGTGAAATTGCCTCCGGGCAGTTTTGTCGAATGGGGCGGGCAGTTCGAGAACCTCCAGGCCGCATCGGCGAGGCTCTCGCTCGTTATCCCGGTCGTGTTTGCTGCCATTTTCGGCATTCTGTTCATGGCGCTGGGCGGTATCAGGCAGTCGGTCGCGGTTTATTCGGCAATCCCGCTCGCGCTGGCAGGCGGGGTCTTCGCATTGCTGCTTGCCGGCTTGCCCTTCTCGGTATCGGCGGCGGTTGGATTCATCGTTCTGTCAGGTGTTACCGTGCTGAACGGGTTGGTGGTCATGTCGAGTATCAATCAGCGGTTGGATGCTGGCAAGCCCGTCGATGAAGCAATCGCCGAGGGCACGATGGAGCGTGTCCGGGCGGTGCTTATGACGGGTATCGTTCCTGCCATCGGCTTCGTGCCCATGGCGATCGCAACAGGAACAGGTGCCGAAGTCCAAAAGCCACTCGCGATTGTCGTGATCGGCGGCCTGATAACCTCAACGCTGCTGACCTTGTTTGTGCTGCCCGCGATCAGCCACTTGCTGCTGCGTGGGCGGCATCGGCATCATGTCACAGGTGACTACAGCGACGTGAACGTGCTCGGCGCGCCAGTCCTGGACAAGTGAGTGAGAGGGATGGGGGCGCGGCAGGCCGTGCCCCCATCATCAAGGAAACAAACCGGAGTCGAGCATGGCCGAAAACTTCGCCTGGACATACCCATCCTGCTGCCTGACGTGCCGGATGCTGCCGATGCTTGCGTGACGCGCCTGATTGGCGAACTCAAGGGGCGATCCGGGGTCGAGAGTGTTCATGTCAGGCCGGCATCCGCTTCTGGCCCGGTTCAATTGTGCATCCGCTACGCTGCCGAAACGCTGCCGCTCTCCCGAATTCGTGAACTCGTCACCAGTGCGGGGCTAACGTCACGGAGCGCTATGGCCACCTGGTTGGGGAGATCGGCGTTACGCATCAACGGCGCGCACGTATTCAACAAGTCCCGCCCCATTGCCGACGACACGCGCCAGGATTGGCATCAGGCATGCGCCAACGAAGGAGGCCACAAGGATTTCGATCATTCTTCGACTGAACGCATCAGAATGAAGCCGGCTCCGGTGTTCGTCGTGAAGCCTCGCCGAGGGGACGGGCGGGAGACAATGCTCATCTTCGCCTGAAGATCGCGATATCGCGCGCGCGTCCAGCGGCGAGACAGATCACGTCGACGATTTGCTTCGTTATAACTGGGCGAATAGCGACGTCGCCCGCCAACGCCATCATTGAGTAGGGCGGCTGACGCTGGCCAGTGAGCGCGTTACCGCTCCTGGTTCATAGGCGACCGAGCGAAAGCTGAACCGCTTTGACCCCGTGGATATGGTTGCTGCGCAGATAGTTCGGCATCGAGACGATTTCGATCGAGGCAACTCGGGTCGCCATCTCCTCAAGCAGCACGCGCAATTGAAGTTGGGCGACGAAATTGCCGAGACAGAAATGCGGTCCACCGCCGCCAAATGCCATATGCGGATTTTTTTCACGGTCGATGCGGAACTGATCAGGCTGGTCGAACCATTTCGCGTCCCGGTTGGCCGATGCGAAATACATTGCAACCTTTTCTCCAGGCAGGATCGTGACGTCACCCAATCGCATGGCATTGATGGCTACCCGACGGACGAAGTGAACCGGTGTGGCCCACCGCAGCGCCTCTCCAACCGCGAGCTTAGGATTAATGCCATCCTTGCGGAAGCGTTGCCATTCGTCGGGATGCCGCGCGAGCGCCACCAGCAGTTGGGACATGGTGTGACGTGTCGTCTCGTTGCCGGCGACGACGAGCATCAGGAAGTAGTTCAGGAACTCGTCGTCGGTCAGCGCCCGGTCGTCCACCTTTCCCTGCACAAGCTGGGTTACTATGTCGTCGCGCGGTTCGCGCCTCCGCGCCTCCGCCAACTCGCGCCCCAAAGCGAAGGCATCGAGGGACGCGGGGTGGCCGAAAGGCAGCAGCCGACGAGCCTCCTCCGGATAATCGGAATAAGCGGGATCGACAAAGTCAGGGTCGTCCGAGCCGATCAACAGGTCGCTCCACCGGACCATATCGTCCCGCCGATCATCGGGCACGCCCAGTACATGGCATAATGTGGCGATCGGGATTTGCTTGGTGAGTTGGCTCACGGCCTCGAACGGGCCCGCGCCGACCAGACTGTCCAGCAATTCGACTATGCGCTGCCTGACGCTCTGTTCCAGCCGCGCGACGGCACGCGGACCAAAGCCGGGCCAGGTGATCTTACGCATGGCTGTATGCTGAGGGGCGTCCATCTCCAGCAGCGTACGCCGGGCATCGGTTTGGGCCGTGTCGAAGTCGTCAAGGCTGATGACGCCTTGGCGCGACGAGTAATTGATCGTATCGCGCGATACAGCGACCACTTCGTCATATCCGGCAACCGCCCAAAAGCCCCGGTGCCCGTCCTGCCGCTCGTTCCAGGCGACGGGCGTGTCGCGACGCAATCTTGCAAACTCGTCGTGCGGCACGCCTTTGTGCCACAGACTGGCGTCAGAAAGGTCGAGCCGGGTCTCGGGGCGGGCTGTCGTGCTGGCGGTGTTCATGCCTTGGGCTCCCCATTTTCACTCGCGTTGCGAAGCCGCGCCGTCGATCGAATGAAATCTACGATCCAGCGCGCCGCCAATTGATGATCGCGGTCGCCCCTCAGGCTCTGCTGGGCCGCACTCCAATGCGCTTCACCCATGTCGCCACGATGCAGATCGTAGATTTTCGCCGCCTGCTCTGGAGTCATTTCCGGATGCGGCTGGAATGTCAGCACATCCGATCCGATCAGCGTGATGGCAAATGGGCATTGCGGGCTGGACGCCAGCACTCGCGTATCTGGCGCGGGAACAGTCACATGGTCCTGATGGAGCGCGATCAGGCGAAATTCCTCGACGTCCTTCGCGAGCGTGTCCTTCAGCCACTCGGGTCGCGCGTCGATGCCGTAGCGGGTGATACCGACGCCCCACTGCGCCGCCTTTTCGACCGTGCCGCCCAACGCGGCGTGAATATGCTGATGCCCGTAACAGACGCCGATCATCGGGCGAACGTCCTTCGTCTCTACGACGAAAGCACTCAATCCGCGCTGCCATGGCAAGTCCTGATAGGTGCTTGCCGGGCTGCCGGTCAGCAGCCAGGCATCACAGGCATCGACACGGTCGGGCAACTCGCCCTGATCGGCGCGCCAAACCTTGAACGTCAACGTGGGGTCTATGACGTTCAGCAGCGGCGGGAACCATTCGGCAAAGCCGCCATGCTCTTCCAGCCACTCGGGCTTGTTACGCCCGCATTCCAGAATGCCGAGGACGGTCATGCGTCTTACCCCAATTCGAAGAAGCGGCGGCGTTCGTCGATCAGGGTCTTGCCCTCGAACTGCCTCAGCTGCGACGCGCGCGATGTCGTGAATGTTTCAACGAATCTTGATCCCAGCCATCGTTCCGCGAACTGCGATCCCCGCATGGCGTCGATCGCCTCCGTCATCGTGCGCAGAAGGGGGCGACTGCCTGTCGCGCTCCTATAGCCGTTGCCCACGACGGGCTCGTCCGGTTCGATTGCTTCCGCCATGCCCGCCAGCCCGGCAGCGATCGTCGCTCCCGCTGCGAGATGAGGATTGGAATCCGAGCAGGGCAGGCGGTTTTCCACCCGGATCGACCCGGCGCTTTCGCCGACAACACGCAGGCAAGTGGTCCGGTTTTCGATGCCCCATGTGAAGGCTGGCGGCGCAAAGGTTCCTTCCGCAAAACGCCGCCAGCTATTCACCGTCGGTGCAAAGATCAGCATCACCTCTGGCAGGTAACGCTGCAATCCACCGATGAAATGGCGGAATTTCGACGACATATGGTCTGGCGCATCCTCGCCCCAGAAGATCGGCGTGCCAGCGGTATCGCGGAGCGAAATATGGATGTGCGAGGACTGGCTGTCGGCTTCCTCCGACCAGCGCGGCATGTAGCTGACCGTCTGGCCGCGATGCATGGCCAGTACGCGCAGGAAGTTCTTAAACAGTACGGCCTGGTCGGCCGCCGCCATGGCGGGGGCGGCGCGGATGCAGGCTTCCATGAAGCCGCCCCCTATCTCTTCGTGCATCTTGCCGAGCGTTATGCCCAGCGGCTCGCACATGTCCGCGACCGCCGCGTAGAAATCAGACTGGGCGGCCTGATAGATGATGAGGTCGTGACTAGCATGACGGGTCGCGGTGACCAACTGACCGAACCCCTTTTCCTCAAGCGTCGCCGACGTCTCGTTGAACAGGGTGAACTCAAGCTCAATGCCAATGGTCGCTGCAAATCCGGCCTCGTCTGCCCGCTGGGTCATCCTGCGCAGGATACTGCGCGGACAGAAGGCCGAAGCATCGCCGGCAAATTCGGAAAGATACAGGCCGCTGTCCTGGGGGGCCTCGAACGGTATCGTCGTGCGGCTCGCCGGATCAACGACGAGCCGACTGTCGTGATAATCCGCCTGATCGTCGGTGACGCCGGGCACGTCCAGAAATATATCGGTCGGATCAAGCGCCAGCTGGGCAGCGGACATGCCCATGCCATGGGCCAATATACCCTCCAGGTCCGGTCCGTAGACCTTTTGCCCCCGCAACAACCCATTTGTGTCGATCACGGATATTGTCGCGAACCGGTCGGCTATTGTCATACCTTTCCCCCAAACAGATGGGCCGTCTGCCGAACGTAGCCGGCGCGGCTGCCGTGAACGCGGAAAATATAACGCAGCGCACAAGGACTTATTGATAGTTTCAGTCATATGGTTGATATTATCAGGATGAGCGATGCCGTAGGTCTGAGCGGGGAGCGACCCGGCCCGTTGCCGTTGCCGTTGCCGTTGCCGTTGCCGTTGCCGTTGCCGCTGCCGGTTGTCGGTGGCCGTGTGCTGCACATGGTGCTCGACGCGGCCGGCATCGAGCTTCTTGAACGTGCGGATTTGCTCGACAGCGTGGGTTTGCGAGGAAGAGACCTGCTCGATGTGGGCTCGGCTATTCCGCTTATAAGCTATATGCGATTGCTGGATCGAATGTCCGACAGGATGGGCAACCCGGCGCTCGGGCTCGACCTGTCGGACCGGATGGGTCCGGAACTGATCGGTGCGGCCGGCTATGTATTTCTGGCGTCGCCCACTTTAGACGCGGCGATTACGGCATTTTCGCAATCGGTGTTCAGTATTCAGGGCGTGACAGAATTGCGCTATCGACGCGGGCCTGAACCGGTCGTGCGCTACACGGTGTCGGACGAGCGGATGCAACCGCGCCGCCACGATGTCGAATTCTCGCTCGGCTATGTGCACCGGCTCATCAAAATGTTTCTGCGCGAACCCTATGCGCCAAACGCGGTTCATTTCGAGCATCCCCGGATCGGACCGCTGGCGCGATATGAACGGATGTTCGGGTGCCCCGTGCATTTCGATCAGCCCGTCAACGCGATTTTGCTCAACCCCAAGGATCCGCAGCGGCATGGCGCCCAACATGACCCGCATCTCATCGCGATCCTGGAACACTATATGACGCTTGCGCATCCAGCCGGGTCGCACGGCCTGGGCACCGCCGATCAGGTGGACCAGATGCTATCCAATGCGGTGACGATCGGCAAAACAACATGCCGGCTCGTGGCGGCGCGCATGGGGGTGAGCGAGGAGACGCTGCGTCGTCGGATGCGGCGGGAAAACAGCAGCTTTCGAATGATGCTGCGCGCGAAGCGTTCCGCGATGGCCGAACGGCTATTGCGCGAGACGGACCTGAGCATCCTCGAAATCGCCCAGCGTGCGGGTTACGCCGAAACCGCCAGCTTTTCCCGCGCCTTCAAGTCGGAGACCGGACAAACGCCGTCGCAGTTTCGCCGAATGCGGGAGAAAGCCATCTGAACGATTTTGTCGCGCGCTGAGGACGGCTTCGCGACCGGCGCATATTGCGTCAATCGTCAAGATGGAAGATCGTCGTCCCATGGAATGGTCGAAGGCGCAGGCATTAGCTGAAGAAGGATCTCGCGTCGATCTTGCGCTGTCGGCCCGCCGTTCGGAGAAATTGCAAAGGCTCTTCAACTTTCTCCTGGAAGTGTCGCGGCAGGGGCGGCAGCCGGGCGAGTCGGAAATAGCCGTCGCCATTCGGGGCATTAGTGCGTCGAGCGAAGATTCACCGGGATCGACCGTCCGGGTCTATATGTCGCGCCTTCGGAAAATGCTCGATCAACATTATGCGGTACGCCCGGGACCGCGCTTGGTCATTCCGCGCGGCGAGTATCGCATAGAGCTTTTGACGCCGGAACGGGGTGGGGCGGGGCTCGACGCTGGCGACACGAGTAACGGGGAAGCCCTACCGCCATCGCAGGAGCGAGGCAGACAATATAAGTGGTCGCTGATCACCGCGGTGATCGCTTGCAATATCCTGATCGCGGCGATCTTCTGGGTGACCGGTGACCTTGGCGCATCGACATTGGCGAAGAGTCGGCTTTGGCAGCCCCTGATTTCGGGACGCTATCCCACGGCTATCATCATCGGCGATCATTTTCTTTTCGGCGAACGCAATGGCGGAGGGGTGGAACAGATAAACCGCGATTTTTCCGTTTCGAATGAAGTCGATTTCCGAAACCGCATTCTTGCCAAAGGCGGGTCCGATCGCTTCGTCGATCTAGACCTTGCTTATACAAGCTCGAATCTGGTTTTCGCCTTGCGCAGTATATGGACCGCGCTTCGGACGCTGGAGATGAGCGAGGCTGTAGTTTCGGTCAGTCCCGCGTCCCGGCTCGATCCGGAAATCTTCCAGAACAATAATATTATTTATGTCGGGCCGCTGGACGGAACGGGGCGGCTGCTCGGAAACGTGATGGCGCGCGCATCAGCCTTTGAGCTGAATGCCACCGATCCGCAGCTGCTCGACAAGAAATCGGGCCGTCGCTACCAGTCAGACATCCGTGCCGGCGCCGACACCGCTATCCCATTGCGCGATTATGGGTATATCGCCAGCTTGCCAGGCCCTTCGAACAACAGGATCATCATAATATCGGGCCTGGGAGACGCGGGCATCGCGCAGATGGCGGATCTTGCAGGCAGCAGCGCGGGCCTGGCTGAACTCGCCTCAAAGTTCAGCGGTAAGAATGAGAGCTTCGAAGCCCTTTATCAGGTCCGCACAATGTACAGCCAGGGTTACGCTCGCAAGCTGGTGGCGTTTCACTCCATTGCCGGCCAGGCGGTTTGGGATAGCGGTCGATGAGGCAGCCGCTTAGCTCATGGCCGGATCGGTCTCGCAAGGATCAGCCGGCTCGTATATCGTAGCGCTCCGACCGAGCGAAATTCGTAGAGCGCTTCAAAGGACCGGCTGCTTTTCGATTGTCGATACACGTCCCGCAACAAAGCCGGATCGCCGACGATGCGAGCCATTGGCGGCAAAGCTGCATCTTGCAGGCCCGCGACGATCCAGATTGCGCATCCGTTCGGCTTGGCTATGCGCGCCAGATAGCCATAGTCCGAAGCGAAAGTCGCGCGCTTTGACGGATCGCGGTCCCGATCCGTAGCCCCGGTCGGCATCCGCGCCGTATAGTTCTGATCGGCCGATACGTCCCGCAAAGTGTCGGACATCGGGTCCAGCGCGAAGCGGGAGCTTTGAAAGACATTGTCGTGCAACGAACCGAGCTGGTCGAGGCGGCCATAATATATGATATCGCCGCGATTGAGGGCATCGGGCGTCAACTTGGAATTGGGCAGCACTGCGGGCGCGATCAGCGCGCGGCGATCGCCGATGGAAAAGGATGTGAGCAGTGACCATAGCCCGCCGACATTATCAGCCGACATGTAATAATCATCAAGATCGATGACACGCGCGCCCTTTGCGGCTTCACTGACGCGGATCGCGTCGAGTTGCGCTGGCGACGTGACCGCGGGTCGCATGATCAGCTTTCGCGAATCGTCCGACGCGCTGTCTCGAAAATAGAGATAGGTGTCGCCTGTCACCAGCGTCGCTACACCGCAGCGCCTCTCTCCGTTACGATAGGCGCCGGCGACCGGCGCGGACTGCGCGACGGAGCGATGGCGAAGATAGAACATCGTCGTCCAGACCATAGGCGTCAGAACGGCCAGGGCGAGCACCAATTTCTTTCGTGAAATCCCGGACAGGAGGCCTACGGACCTCACGTTTTTTGCTGGCGGTGACGTCGCGGCCATCCGGGTGCTTGTCTCCACCGCAGGGAATGAGGGCGCTACAGCTGCCTCTACGAGAACGATCCGATATTCGCCTTTTGGGATGACGAGGCGTCCCCCTTGAACGCTCTCGTAAACCTCGTCGAGGCGACCACGAAGGCGGTGCATGTAGACCCGGACCATCGAGTCCTGGGACGTGTCGAAGCGATGATCTTTTTTGAACACCTCAAAGGCGATCTCGATCTCCTTGGGCGCGCGGATGTCGCGTGAATGTACGACGAGATATTCGAACAGATGGAGCAGCGCGCGCGAGCGGCCCTCGGCGGCCAGATAGGCTCGCACCCGCTCGACCTCGGCCTCGTATACACCCTGATCTTGTTGCTCAGCCAAGCGCCAATCCCGTGCGACATCTGACCCTGTAACGTATCAAAAACTGTTACCCCCCTTCATCCTGGCCTGCTGCCGCGCTTCAAATGCGCTGTCGGCACCCAGTCGTCGACCAGCCCGGACCAATGCCTTTTCGTCATCGGACCGGGTCGGCCAATGATACTGGACCTGCATCCTCTGCAAAGATCAACAATCATCTTAGCGGCGGTGGATGAGCGACCCGTGCTTTGTTGGACATGTCCGGCCCGGCTCGGTCCGGGGACAAGGCATGTTGCAAAATAAAGGGGGTAAAATGAAGAGAGTGATACCGTCCATGCTTGTCACACTGCTGAGCAGTGGCGCCTGGTTTACCCCTCTCGCCGTGGCGCAAGCCCAGCGCCCCGACACAGCTGCGAGCAACGACAGCGTCCAGCAGGATGATCCGGCGCCGATCGATACGATCGTCGTCTCGGCGCGGCGAAAGGACGAAACGCTGGTAGATGTCCCCGCTTCCATCACAGCCTACTCGGCCGATTTCCTGCAAAAGCAGAATATCACGAGTTTCGCCGATTACGCGACCAAGGTTCCGAACCTGAGCTTTCAATATGGCCAGGGGGGCAGCCTGTTATGGAGCGGCAGCCGTCAGACGACCATTCGCGGCGTGGTGGGCAATGAAACGACGGCCTATTACATCAACGACACGCCGGTTCCAGCCTCGGTCAGCCCCCAGGCGCTCAATCTGGATCGCATAGAGGTGCTCAAGGGGCCGCAGGGCACGCTCTTTGGTGCCAGCTCGATGGGCGGCAATCTTCGCTACATCACGAAAGCCCCGTCGCTGAGCGCCGATAGTGGCATCGTCCAGCTTCAGGGCGGTTCTACACGCCATGGCGCGTTCGATGCCGATGCAAACGCACAGACAAGCATGGTGCTGGTGCCGGACAGGATCGCGCTCAACCTGGCGGCGGGTTATACTCGGGAGTCCGGCTACGTCAGCCGGCGCTTCCCCGACAGTCAGGGCAATCTGGTGACGCGCGATGGCCAGGGCCGCACAGATGTCTTTTCGGCATCGGCGACTTTGCGCGCGAGATTGTCGGACTCGCTGGAGATGACGCTGTCCGCGATCGGCCAGTCAAGCAAGCTCCATGGCTTCCCGGCCAGTTACGCACACCTTCCCGTCTATGTCCCGACATCGCTTACGGTCGATCGTGACCAAGACATTCAGGAGGGGTCGAAGGATCGGTGGGGCATCGGGTCGATGGTGCTCAAATATACGGGCGATGGCGTCTCGGTCGTCTCCTCGACCAGCTATTTCAAGCGCAAGATCAACGAAGTCGAAGACGATACCGAAGGATCCAACCAGTTCCTCGCGGACATCGGACTGGATCTCGGCAATGCCCCCTTCGCCACGGTCACGGTCCAGAAAGAGCGGCGCTTCACACAGGAAGTGCGCGCGTCGTTCGATGACGATGTCGTTCTTCCGGGTCTGTCAGGCATTGTCGGCTTTTACTACCAGCGCGCCCTGCGCGATACGCGCGTGCCGGGGCAGTATAGTCAGGCGCTGGCGGACGCAGGCGCTGACGTATCTTATCTGGGTGACAGTACCTTGATCGAAAGACGGCGGGACACCGCACTGTTCGGCGAGCTCTATTATGAATTTGTCCCCAGACTGACACTCACCCTGGGGCTGCGGCATTACTGGATCAAGCGCACGACAGCGCCCACGTTCGACACGGGCCTCATCATAGGACCGGATGGCGCCGACCAGCCCGGATTGTCTAACCGGCAATCCGGCTTCGTGCCCAAGGCCGTGCTATCCTATAAGCTGGGCGATCGGGGCAATATCTACGCCTCGGCTTCCAAGGGCTTTCGACCAGGCGGATCACAACAGCGGCTGCCCGACATATGCGGTGCGGACCTCGCGGCGCTTGGCCTTACCGTCGACAATGTTCGACAGTTCAAGTCGGACACGCTGTGGAGTTACGAGGTCGGAGCCAAGACGCAACTGGCCAATCGCCGCCTCAGCGCATCGGCCGCCGCATTTCAGATCGACTGGTCATCCATCCAGCAATCCGTGCTGCTGCCCGGTTGCACGGTCTCGTTCACCGGCAATGCCGGCAAGGCCCGTATTCGTGGTGGTGAATTCGAACTGGTCGGACGTCCCTTCGCGGATGTGCCGCTGACGATACAGGCTGGGATCGGGTATACTTCCGCGACCCTTCTCGACCCTGGCTATCTTCCGGACCTGCCTGGCAGCCGGCTGGCGCAGGTGCCGCGCTGGACCTTCAGCGCATCGGGATATTATGAACAGCCGCTTACAAGCGGCGCGAGCCTGTTTGTCTCGGCCGACTATAGCTATACGTCGGTCGTCAAGGTTTCCGATGGCCAAGGTGGCGCATATGACCGCCAGCCGTTCAACATTGTCAACGGCAATATCGGCATCAGCTTTGGCGCATCGCAAGTGATGCTCTTTACGAAGAACTTGCTGGATAAGCGACTGAATTTCGGTGACCAGCCGTCAGCAGGTTTCGAGCGTCAGGAGCTTGTCGATGGGAATCTCCAACGGATTCCCCGCGTCATCGTGAGCCGTCCGCGTCAGATCGGAATCCAGTTCCGCCATATATTCTGACACACCGGAGAGGATATCGGCAGGCGTGTCGCCTCGATAGCTCCTGTGATCAAATCATCATGAGCTAGATGCACTGCGTTTTGAACAGGAATATTACGATGAATTTCAATGATGCGGGAGCGCAATCGCTGACCGTTACACAAAGCGATCCCTCCATTATCGTTACTAGCGCCGATGGAAAGGCCCGCAGCGTGGTGGGTCTCGCAGAAAACTCCCTGATGCAGGTCATTCGGGATTCTGGAATAGATGATCTGCCTGCTTATTGTGGTGGCGTGTGTTCCTGTGCGAGTTGTCATATTCAGGTCGCCCCCGAATGGCTGCACCTGTTACCGGCCATGAGCGAGGACGAAGCGGGCCTCCTCGAATCCATTGACAATCGGACCCCTCGTTCGCGACTTTCCTGCCAGATACCGTTTTCGCCCGCCCTTAATGGATTGCCGGTCACGACCGCGCACGTCGAATAGCCTGTCATCCAGACGGCATTGAAGCGAGGATCGGAGAGGGCAAATGGACACTATAATTGAGATCTTGCGCACGGCTTATGCTGAATCATGGCGAGAGATCATGGCAGGTGCAATATTGTTCGACCTGATATATTTCGCGTTTGGAGCAATATTCTATTTCTTTTTGTATGAGCGGAAGGCCAATGGCCTTTCTATAAAAAAACTGCCGCAATATATCGTCGATCCCCATTTAGTTCGCGCGCCGTCTTCTGTGGAAGATGCGCGTCAGTCGGCGAAGATCGACCGGCGATCTTGGCTCCTGCGGCTGCTTTGGGCACCCCCTTTTACAGCTATCATGACGACACTGGCATTGGTCTTCGGCGTCTACCTCACCAGCAGATTGAATATGCGGTTCGGAGCGCGGGCGCCGGTTGACTGGCCGGAATGGGTGGTCCTTCTGTGCCAGGTCGGCTTCATCTTTCTGATCGGCGACCTTGGCAACTACTGGAATCATCGATGGATGCACAGGATTCCGATCTACTGGTCATTCCATAGAGTCCATCATTCCGCCGAAACGCTGAACTATTTTACGGGCGATCGCGAACATCCGCTGGAGGTTCTGCCCAGTGTCATCATCCAGGGACTGTGCAATGGCTTTGCAGCCGGGATCATCCTGTGGATGACGGGACGACCTTTGGCGACCTCGACATTGCCAATACTGATAGCGCTATCTGCCATCTGGCATGTCAGGACGATCCTCTATCATTCCCATATTCCCTTGTCTTTCGGCCGGCTGGATTATCTTATCGGTGGCCCGATCATGCACCAGCTGCATCACAGTGCGGAAGCACATCATTTCAGTCGCAACTTTGGCGTGCAATTATTCTGCTGGGATTGGATTTTCGGGACCATCTATGTTCCTGCAAAAGGTGAAAGCTTTCGTTTGGGCTTGAGCGAGGATGAACTTGGCCCGCGCAATCCCCACGCTACGCTAAAGGACTTGTATCTCGAACCGCTGCGGAACGCGGGCCAGGTGCTCTCAAGATCAAAAGATTCGGCCGTTCGGAAGGGTTGAAATAGGCCGAACGTGAGCCTCCTCTGATGCGAAATTTCGGGTCGTACCCGCGAAGGACATGGGGGATTCGGAGGACCGCCGATCATGGTTCGCATACAATTGCTCACTTCCGTGCCAGCCAAGTGCCGAAAAGCAGGGGCGGGGCATGTCGACACAGCGCCTCATTTTTGTTTAATATAAGCAACAAACAAGCACAACTTGAGTGATTGTCAACGCTTATGTATAATCCTTCATGTGACGTTCGATCGAATGTCCACGGCGATTTTCTCGGGGAATGGAGATGAATGAGTTGTCTGGCGAGGGCGCGCTGATCAAGTATCCGGTCGGAATGCGGATTCTGCACTGGAGTCGCGCTCTCCTGATCATTGGCCTGATCTGGTCGGGTTGGACCATGACCGGCCTGCCCGAGAGCACATCGGGCGAGACGTTCGGACTGTTTTACGACAACCACAAGCAATTCGGGGTGCTCGTTTGGCTGTTGGCGCTGGTGCATCTGATCATACGCTGGCGTAGCCGGCCTCTTCCACCCACCCCCGCGGCGCTTTCATGGTGGGAGCGGGCACTGTCGCACCTGGTCCACCGTCTCATTATCGCGTTGACATTGCTGATCCCCGCGATGGGTTATGCGATGTCGAGCAGTTTCACGCAAAGCGATGGGGTGCCGTTCTTCTTTTTTGGGCGTGTCCCCGAATTGTTGCCCAAGAATGACGATGCATTCGCGGTATTTCAGGCGTTACACCGCTATTCCGCCTATGCGCTGCTGTGTCTTGTCCTGTTGCATGTTGCGGGCGCGCTGAAGCATCGGCTGACCGACAAGGGCGGCGAGACCGACGTTCTGCCCCGTATGCTGTGACCTTCTGTAGCTCCCCTGGGCCAAGTCACGTTGCTTTCCTCTGCGTAAGACTCCCGCCTGCGCCGACCCATCGCCCCGTGCCGGCGATGCGTCCCGCATTTAGCGTTCCTTTCAGTTCTGGCGTCCCTTTCATGAATTTCGCGCCTCCACGCGCTCGTCGCGGCCATGTGATCGTTGGTGCCGTCATCGCTTTGAGCGCGCTTGCGTCCACCGCCATCGGCGCAGCGATCGCCAAGACGATCTTCCCCGTCGTCGGCGCAACCGGCCTGGCTGCCTTGCGCATTGCGTTGGCAGCGGTGCTGCTGCTCGCTCTGGTGAAGCCATGGCGGCGTCCGGTGCCGCGCGCCATGCGATGGCCGCTGTTCCTCTATGGTCTGATGCTCGGTTTCATGAACCTGCTGATCTATGAAGCGTTCGCACGAATCCCGATCGGCATCGCAGTCGCAATCGAGGTGACCGGGCCGCTTGCGATCGCGCTTTTCGGGTCGCGTCGGCCGCGCGATTTTCTGTGGCTCGGCTGCGCCGTGCTGGGACTTGCGCTGCTGATGCCACGGTCGGGAGCGAACGCCCTTGATCCGATAGGTATCGCCTTTGCCACAGCCTCCGGGCTGTGCTGGGCGACCTATATCCTCACGGGCAAGCATATTTCCGGCGCCCTGCGCCGTGACGCGGCCCCATGGGGCATGGCGCTGTCCGCGCTCGTGATCGTACCGTTGAATGTCAGCCACGCGAGCCCGGCCCTTTTCACTCCAATGGTGCTCGCCATCGGGCTGGTCGTGGCCGTGCTGTCGAGCGCGCTTCCGGCAATGCTGGAATTGCAGGCACTGCATCGTCTGCCGGCATCGCACTTTGGCTTGTTGGCCAGCGCCGCGCCGGCAATCGGCGCCTTGTCGGGCTTCGCGATCGTTGGAGAAAAGCTCACCGACAAGCAGTGGCTTGCAATCGGCTGCATCGTGCTTGCCTCGGCAGGCCGCGCGCTGAACACGCAGCCCCGCGCCGTTCCCTAGCGGGTCCGGAACCTCTTTCAAATGCTCATGGGATAAGCAGCTATGCGTACAAATTGCACCAGACAGTGTCGTTTTAGGAATCTGAAACTCTTACGTCCGGGCACAATCGAGATAGTCGCATGACAGCGAATATGATGCTCGACCTGGCACAGCCCGCGCTGTTGCGGAGCGGCGCGTTCATCGGCGGACATTGGGATGCCGGCGTTGCGCGGATCGCCGTAACAAATCCTGCCGATGGCGCCTTGATAGCCGAAGTGGCGGACATTGGCCGCGAGGGTGCGGAGCGCGCCGTCGCCGCCGCGCACGCGGCGCTGCCCGCCTGGAGGGAACGGCTGGCGACCGAGCGGGCCGCAATCCTTCGCCGCTGGTATCGGCTGATCCTGGATAACAGCGACGATCTGGCGCGCATACTGACGGCCGAGCAGGGTAAGCCACTTGCCGAGGCGCGAGGCGAAGTGCTTTATGCCGCTAATTTTCTCGACTGGTTCGCCGATGAAGCGCGGCGGGTCGATGGCGAAGTGATCACGCCGCACGCCGCCGACAAACGGTTGCTCGTTCTGCGCCAGCCGGTCGGCGTCGTCGCCGCGATTACGCCCTGGAACTTCCCGCTGGCGATGATCACGCGCAAGGCCGGCCCGGCACTCGCCGTTGGATGCACGATGGTTCTCAAGCCCGCTGAACTGACGCCCTTGTCAGCCCTTGCGCTGGCCTATCTTGGCGCGAAAGCCGGGTTGCCCGATGGCGTGCTCAACGTCGTGACCGGGCAACCCCAGCCCATTGGCGACGTGCTGACAGGGGACAGTCGCGTGCGAAAATTCAGCTTCACCGGTTCGACTCCGGTTGGACGCAAACTCGCGGCGCGATGCATGGACACGGTCAAGCGCGTATCGCTCGAACTGGGTGGCAATGCGCCGTTCATCGTCTTTGAAGATGCCGATATCGATGCCGCCGTAAGCGGCGCCATCGCATCCAAATTCCGCAATGCCGGCCAGACCTGTGTGTGCGCTAACCGGCTGCTGGTCCATGATGCGATTCACGATATATTCGCAAGGCGGCTGGCCGATGCCGTCGCGCGTCTGCGTGTTGGCGCTGGCTTGACCGACGAGGTCGACCTGGGGCCATTGATTGATCAGCGTGCCGTCGCCAAGGCGAAAGCGCATGTAGACGATGCCGTCGTGGGGGGCGCGCGCATACTGGTAGGCGGGTCGCCGGTCGAAGGGCCAGGCAATTTCTTTGCGCCGACGGTGCTGGCGGATGTCCGTGACAATGCGTTGCTGTGCCGCGAGGAGACGTTCGGTCCCATTGCCGGGCTGGTACGGTTCAAGACCGAGGCGGAGGGGGTTCGAATGGCGAACGACACCGATGCTGGTCTGGCGGCTTACGTATTCACGCGCGACGCAGCGCGTCAGTGGCGCATGATGGCGGCGCTCGACTATGGCATGGTCGGCGTGAACACAGGGCTTATATCAACGGAAGTCGCGCCATTTGGCGGAATCAAGCAGTCCGGCTTCGGACGAGAAGGATCCCGGCACGGCATTGAGGATTATCTGGACATGAAGTTGATCTGCCTTCACGTCGATCCGCTCGGATAATAAGAAGCGAGATAAAACGGCCGCCGCGTAATGCGGCGGCCGGTTCTTGCGCCGTTCAGCGGCTACCGAAGGGCATACGCAGCGTTAGGCCGTAGGTGGTGGGTGGCGCGTAGACCGATGTGACGCCAAGGATGCCGAGGTTAAGCGAGTAGGCGCGATAAGCCTTGTCGAACAGGTTGCGACCCCAGAGGGTCACTGAAGCGCCTGAGGCGTGATGACGATAGGTCAGCGACGCGTTCGTCACATTATAGGCCTTCTGCAACGAGCCCAGGCCATTGGTGACTTCAAGGAACTGATCATCATACCATGTGCCATCGACCTGCGCCGCGAGATTGCCTTGGGCCACATCGAAATTGTAGCGCAGCAGGTAATTGAAGCTGAACTTTGGCGAGTTCGGGAACTTGGCGTCGGTAATCGTCTTTTGCGGGAAATCGCAGCGGAAGACCCCGCCGATGTTGGTGCAATATTGCGCGCTAGGCGCACCCGGAAAGAACTCCGGTCCGAACTGGACATCGGTCGCGGGAATGCTGTCGACCGACGATGTTTGCCAGGTCGCCCCGAACACCGCGTCGAAACGGCTCGACGGCGACCAGAAGGCTTCCAGTTCGGCCCCGGTCGAACGCGCGTCGCTGTTGAAGACGTGCGGTACCCCGCCGGCGAGGGAGAAGGCCTGATAGTCGTCATATATATAGTGGAAAATCGTGCCGTTCAGGCGAAGGGTACGGTTGGCCAAGGTTGTCTTGAACCCGGCTTCGAGGCTGTTGAGCGTTTCGGGACGATGCCGAAAATCCTGAGGCCTGATACTGGACGAGAGCGACCAGTTGCCACCCTTAATGCCGCGATTCCAGGATGCGAACAGCAGGGTGTCCGGGGTCGCCTGAAAATTGAGGGACGCGCGTCCCGCCCAATCCTTATAGACCTCTCGATTGACGCCCGGCACCACAGCGGCCAGATCCTTGTCGGTAAACAGCAATTTGGGTTCGGGTTGGGGCGCGTAATCGGGGTCGGTCAGGATGGCGGCATAGGCGATCGACTTATGATCCACCGAATATCGTCCGCCCACTGTCAGGCTTAGCCGATCGGACAGGGCGAGGTCGCCCTGGGCGAAGAGCGACCAGTTTTTAGAATCGATCCTATATTGCTGATCGACCTTGGGTGTCGCGAAACCGCCATTGCCCGCGGCGGCGAGGTCGACGATCGGTGCGCCGGTGACGGCATGGGAGCCATCATAGTCCATATCGAGATAATAGCCGCCGACCTGCCACTTCAGCGCTCCGGTCTCACCGGCAAAGCGCAGCTCTTGCGAGAATTGCGCGAACTTGACCCTGGCGTCGACGTTCACGATCAGGGAGGGGGTGGCGTCTCCATCCTCAAAATAGGTTTTGTTCAACTTGAGGTAATTGGTGATCGACGTCATCGTGACGCCACCGAAATCCCAGTTGAGTTCGCCTTGATAGCTGTTGACGACGCGGTCCATGCCGCCGCGACGCTCACCGAAATGTTCGAATGGGGAGGCCGGTGCGCCCGTCAGCCCGTTGATGACGCCATTTTGCGCATCGCTGAGACCAGCCGCATTCGTCTCGCAATAGCCGTTGGGGAGATAAACACAGTTTTCGAAAACATATCCGCCGGTTGGAACGTCATTGTCCTCGCTATGCTTATACCACAGGCTCAAGGTCGCATCGGGTGTGATGTCCGCCTGAAGATTGACGCGGGCGGCCCAGCCATTCTTGCCGCCCAGATCCTGACCACTGCCGCGCGCGATCAGGTTGCCGTCGGCATCGAGCGTGTCACGGGATTTGATATATCCGTCGGCCTTTTCGATCCGGCCGGCGGCGCGGATGCGGATGCCCGGAGTTAACTCACCGCCAGCCGCACCTTCGATCGAGCGATCGTTGAAGCGACCATAGCTGCCCTGAGCATAGCCGGTGAATTCGGTGCTGCTGGCGTCCTCGCTAAGATAATGGATCAGGCCACCCGTGGCGTTGCGTCCGAAGAGAGTGCCCTGCGGCCCGCGCAAGACTTCGATACGCTTGATGTCGAAAAGCTGACCCGCCAGAGCGTTCATCGACGCGAGGTAGGCATTGTCCTGATACACCGCGACAGGCGCTTCGAGATTGTCGGTGAAGTTGTTCTGCGAAATGCCGCGCAGGCTGAAGATCGTTAGGTTGGGTGAAAAAGAATTGACCCGCAGCGACGGAATTTGCTGCGTGATCTGCGTGGTGTCAGTGATGCCGAGCCGTTCGACTTGCTCACCTGAAAAGGCGCTGACAGAAATAGGCACCCTTTGAAGGCTCTCGCTGCGCTTATTGGCGGTCACCACAATCGCGCCGAACACGTCGTCCGGCTGCGAGGCATCGACTTCCTGGGCTTGCGCCAGCGGCCCATAGGCAAGCACTGAGCTTGCCAAAAGCATCCGCGTGAGATGCAACTTGTGCTTCCTGATCATTATTCCCTCCCTGCAGCGTGTCCATGCGAAAATGTCCCCAACTCTCCCGGTCACAATGTCATATAAATATGCATAATTGGCCAAATCTATGATTATTGTTACCCGTTCGCAACATAAACATTTGATCTTATTCTGATTTTGATGGCGACCCGTAATCTCCAGTGAAATCGTCCAATTCCGGGAAGAACATACTCATATTACAACTAGATACGCTGGATCTCGATCCTCAGCATAATGTTGCATATCTGCAACATACAGTCCAAAATGCTTGATTGTGTTCCGAAATACTGATTATATCACGGTTCATTGGTCGATTGGAGATGGCTGTGAAGGCTGACCGGATTGCGAAGCAGGGTGACCATGATCTGGCGGCGCGGCTCCTGAACGACGCGCGCGCGATGATCCCCGATCTCCGCGCGCGTGAGGCCAGCGCGAACGCAGCGCGCCAGGTGCCGGCCGAGACCATCGCCCAGTTTACGGAGGCAGGCTTCTTCAAGGTCCTCCAGCCGCGTCGCTTTGGCGGGTACGAGTTGGACCCGGCGGTCTATTGCAACATCGCGCGTACCCTGGCGGAGGGCTGCATGAGCAGCGCCTGGGTCTATGGCGTCGTCGCGGTACATAATTGGCAGCTTGCCCTGTTTCCGCCGCAGGCGTCAGAAGACGTTTGGGGGAATAATGGCGATGTCCGGATCAGTTCCTCCTATATGCCATGCGGGAAGGTCGTGCGCGTGGAGGGCGGATATCGGCTGAGCGGGCGTTGGGCGTTTTCCAGCGGATCAGCGCATTGCGACTGGGTCATTCTGGGCGTGCACGTTCCGTCGGATTCGGGCGGCGCGCCGGACCCCTGCAATTTCCTGGTGCCGCGCAGCGACTACCGCATCATCGACACGTGGGACGTGATGGGCCTGCGCGCGACGGGTAGCAACGACATCGTGGTCGAGGATGCCTTTGTGCCGGACCATCGCATCATCCGTGAGATGAGCATGTTCGACCTCGATTGTCAGGGCCATGTCGTACACGATGCGAGCCTGTACCGGATTCCGTTCGCGCAACTCTTCAACCGGACGGTATCGACGACCTCGCTCGGGTGCCTCAAGCGTGCGCTCGACAGTTTCGTGGAGGGGATGCGCACGAAGCGGGCGACATATACGGGCCTCAAGCTTGCGAATGACAGTGCTATTCAGGAGGCGGTCGGCGACGTGGCGTTGACGCTGGACGATCTGGAACTGCGGCTCAAGCGCGACCTTGCCGAATTGTCCGATCGCGCGGCGCGGGGCGACTGGAGCGAATCGCGCCGAGCCGCGCTGGGCCTGTCCACCACGTCGATGGTCAGCCGCTGCGTGACGGCAGTCGATCAGTTGATGCAGTTCAGCGGCGGCAAGGCGATCTATCGCGGCAACGTGATCCAACGCGCATTTCTGGACATCCACTGCGCCCGCGCCCACGTCGCCAACAACCCCTATCCCTATGCGCGAAACTTTGGAGCCATGGCCTTTGGCGCGCCAAACGATTGCTACGATATTTAGAGCGCGCCGAGCCCTTGTGACATGCGGCGACCGGGATCAGACCACGGCGGCAAGTCCGATGCCCTTGTGGGTCGATTGCTTGTCATTCGCGATCTCCTTGGTCAGGAAATCGACGAAGGCGCGTACTTTCGCCAAGGCATAATTGCCCTTGGGAAACATGAGGTAAAGCGGGATTTCCTCCGACACCAGGTCGGGCAGCACGCGTTGCAGGCGATCGGCGGCGAGATCTTCCTCCACCAGAAATTGGGGAAGGTAGCTGATACCGAGCCCCTCCAGCACTGCCTCTCGCGCCATGCGGACCGAGTTCGATGTCAGCGGCCCGCGATTGACCGCCACCGTCACATCGCTCGACAGCCGCCATTCGCCGACCCGCGACAGGTGCGTTTCTAGGATGCAGGTATGATCCTTGAGGTCGTTGGCGACCGTTGGATGGCCGCGCTCCGCCAGATAGGACCGCGCGGCGACCAGCGCCATCGGATATTTGCGCAAACGCACTGCATCCAGGCTGCTGTCGTAGGGCTCGCCCATCCAGAAGGCGACGTCGAACCGGCCTTTCAGCAAGTCGGCCCGGCTGTCGGACAGGTTTATGAACAGACGCACGTCGGGATAGGTCTGGAGGAAACGCGGAATGATCTTGGTCAGGTCGAAGAGTGACGATACGACCGGCGCGTTGACCTTTAGCTCTCCGCGCGGACGCGATGTCATCCCGGTGACCACGGTATTGGCTTCGTTGACCTCGTCCACGATCCGGGAACAGCGTACATACATCTCGCGCCCGGCCGGTGTCAGCGAAACGGCGCGCGTCGTCCGGTCGAGCAGCCTAACGCCGAGACTGGCTTCGAGTCGTGCGATCTGCCGGCTGACCGCCGCCTTGGACAGGCCCAGATCCTTTGCGGCTGACGAGAACCCCCCGGTGCTCACCACCGCCGCGAACGACATCATGGCGACGACATTGTTGATTTCGGGCTTTTCATCCATGCTTTTCCATCCCGTTTGTCTGTCTCGCTGTCAATGCTGCAGCAGAAAAGCGCAGCTGAGATTGTTTACTATTGACAACAGATATTGGCTAAACCACAAAACTGTTGATTATTAACGTTGCTGATCCCGGCGGTTCGGGCGCGCAGCGAGGGATCGCGGAGGTCGCGATCATGATCGTAGGAGAGTTTATGACGACCGATGCCGGCAAACTTGCCAAACTGGACCAGCAGTCTCAGTTTCATCCGTTCACCGGGATCGCGGATCTGGCCAAGGAAGGTCCGACCGTGATGACCGGCGGGCAGGGCGTGCGGGTCCGCGACGTCAATGGCCAGGAATATCTCGATGGCATGGCCGGGCTGTGGTGCGTCAATCTGGGCTATGGCCGCAGGGAGATCGTCGAGGCGATCACGCGCCAGAGCGAGCGGCTGTCATTCTTTCACACATTCAACGGCATGACCACGGATGTGGTGGCGGAATGCGCGGCCGAATTGCTGAAGCGCGCGCCGGTGCCGATGGCCCGCGTCTTCTTTGGCGCATCGGGCAGCGACGCCAACGAGACCCAACTGAAGCTGATCTGGGTTTACAATAATCTTCGTGGCCAGCCCGAGAAGAAGAAGATCATCGCCCGCTGGAACAGCTATCACGGGTCCGGCGTGGCGACCGGGAGCCTTACGGGTCTGCCCGGAATGCATAATTTTTTCGATCTGCCCAAGGGGCCGGTGGTGCATGTCAGCGCACCCTATTATTACCGCAACGCGCCGGAGGGCATGAGCGAGCGCGAATTCTCCAAGCAGTTGGCGCGTGAGCTTGAAGATGTGATCGAGCGCGAAGGCGCGCATACGATCGCCGCCTTCTTTGCCGAGGCGGTGATGGGCGCGGGTGGTCTGATTCCGCCCCCGGAAGGCTATTTCGAAGAGATCGTGCCCATCCTGCGCCGGCACGACATCCTGCTGGTCGCCGATGAGGTCGTGTCCGGTTTTGGTCGGTTGGGCACCTATTGGGGCGCGCAGACCTATGGCTTTGAACCGGATCTCATCACGGCGGCGAAGGGCGTGACGAGCGGCTATTTCCCGATGTCGGCCTGTTTCATCTCGCCAAAGGTCTGGGATGTGATCGAGGCGGGCGCTTCGCAGCTAGGCGTCTTTGGCCATGGCTATACCTATTCGGCGCACCCGGTAGGCGCAGCGGCGGCGCTGGCGTCGCTCAAGCTGATCGACGAACTGGGCGTCGTCGCGAACGTCGCCGATGTCGGGCCTCACCTGATGAACGGCCTGCGCGACCGTTTGGGCCAGCACCCCCATGTCGGCGACATTCGCGGCCAAGGGCTGATGGTCGGCATCGAGCTTGCTAAGGACCGCACGACCAAGGAAAGCTTCCCGCCGGCGAACCGCACGGGACGCGAGATCCTGAAGGCGGCGGCGAAGCGGGGCCTGATCACGCGCGCCCTGGGCGATACGCTGGTCTTTGCGCCGCCGCTGGTGATCACGCGGACAGAGGCCGACGAACTGGTCGACAAGTTTGCGCTGGCAGTGGGCGATGTGCTGGGCTGACGCTGAATTGAGTTGAGCGAAATCGGACGGCGGCAGGAGCGCATCGCTATGGAATTATCGTCGCCGGTTGAAGGACTGTCGCATTTCGCAACCCATGCCCCCCGGCTGAAGCCGGGGGGACTTGTGAGTGCGGTGATCATCGGGATCATCGGCGCGATGGTCATCTTCGTCACTCCCGGCTTCCTGGCGGTGGTGGCGGCCCATGCCGGGCTGGACGATGCGCATCTGGGCTATATCGCGGCGTGGGACATCAACGCGATGGGCGTGACCGTCGCCATCAGCGCGTTCATGCTGACGCGATGCGACTGGCGCGTGGCGATCGGGATCGCGCTGGCGCTGGTCGCGCTGGGAAATTTCGGGACGGCGATGGCATCGGGCTATGCCGGTATCGCATTGGCCCGCATTGTCGCTGGTGCGGGGGAGGGGATCGCGGTCGGCTTCGCCTTTGCTGCCCTGGGGCGGGCGCGCAATCCTGACCGCGCCTTCGCAATCTATCTCGTCGCGGGGGCGCTGGTCAGTTCGCTGATCCTGTTCACCTTGCCAGACTTGCTGGTCAGCATCACGCCACGGGGCATCTTCATCGCCAACGGCATGCTGGCGGTGATCGCAGCGCTGGCGATATTCCAATTCCCGGACGGGCGGGACGAGGACGACATGTTTTCGAACAGCGGCGTCCGCATCAATCGTTTCCTGGCCTTTTCGGCGCTGGCAACGGTCTTCCTCTACTTTTTCGCCACCAGCGCGATGTGGAGCTATGTCGAACGGATCGGCATGGCGAGCGAACTGAGCCCCTCGACCATTGCCGAGGGCCTTTCGCTCGGCACGCTGGCCGGCGTGGTCGGCGCGGGGCTAGCGGGAATGCTGCCGCAGCGATGGGGCCGTGCATTGCCGCTGATCATCAGTGGGATAGTGTCGGTCGCCAGTTTCCAGATGCTGCTGGGAAACGTGTCGGCGACGAGCTTCGTCATCGCCGTCATATTATTGTTGCTCGGCTGGAATTTCGCCCAGCCGTTCCTGTCGGGCATCTGTTCCGAAGCCGATTCATGCGGCCGTGTGGTCTGTGCGATGGGCGCGATTCAGACATTCGGGACCGGGCTGGGTCCGGCTGCCGCAGGAGCTACGCTGCGTGATGGCGACTTTGGCGTGGCGATCTGGTCCAGCTGCGCGATCCTGGTGCTGAGCCTTGCGATCGTCGTGTTCGCGATCGGACGGGGAAATTCTAGAAGGTCGGTTGCGTAAAAGCATGAGAAAGGGGACGTCGGCACGACCGACGTCCCCTTTCTCGATTCAGCCGCTATGGATCAGAGGAAGATCGCGCGCGACAGGCCACCATCTACGGCGATCGATTCGCCGGTTATGCCGCTGCCCAGCTGGGATGCGAGAAACACGATCGGGTCTGCGACCTCGGCCGGTTCCAGCATACGGCGCAGCGCGGCGGGGGCTGCCGCTTCACGCTCAACAATGTCCTCGAAAGTCACGCCTTCTTCCGCCGCCATTTGGGCAAACCACTTCTCGATATGTTCGGTGCGCGTCACGCCCGGGTGGATGATGTTGACGGTGATGCCGTCGCGGCCGACTTCGTCGGACAGCGTCTTAGTAAAGTGGACGAGCGCGGCGTTGCGCATTCCTGACAAGGCCTCGGTGCTGCGCGCGGTCAGACCGCCGACATTGACGATCCGCCCCCACCCGGCGCGGCGCATCTGGGGCACGCATGCCTTGCACATGCGGAAATAGCCGAGCAGCTTGGTGTTGAGGTCGAGCAGCAGACTGTCCTCGTCCGCCTCCTCGATCGCGTTGCGCACCAGGCCGCCGGGAGCGGCGGCGCAATTGACGAGGATATGCAGCGCGCCGAAGCGTTCGACCGTGTGCGCCACCAGCGCGCGAACATCGTCCATGCGGGTGGTGTCGGCGGCGATACCCTCGATCTCGCCTCCGGTTTCGGCGCGCAGCGCTGCCGCCGCGGCATCGAGCGCCGATTGTGTGCGCGATGCGATCACGACTTTCGCTCCGGCAAGCAGCAGCTTGCGGGCGGTTTCCTTGCCGATGCCGACACTGCCGCCAGTGATGACCGCGACCTTGCCGGCAACTCCCAGATCCAGACTCATTGGATGTTCCTTCGATGGTTATTGGTTCAAAATGGTGATGCTCGCCTGCCAGCGGCCGGCGAAGCGCGCAGTAACGACGTCGCCCGCAAACAGTCTCGTGATCCCGGCGCAACTCCCGGTCGCGATGAGCTGCTCGCGCTGAATGCCAGTCTCGTTCGCGCCGAGCCAGTTGGCGAGCCATGTCGCGGCGGCCAGGGGGCTGCCCATGGCGCGAGACGTCGATCCGGGTTCAGGCGGATGGCCCGCGCGCGTCATCGTTACCGGCAGGTCGGCAAAGGTGTCGAGCCAGCCATCGTGCAGCCGATCGCCAAGCACCAGCCCGTAGCCCAAGCAATTATCGGCGATCAGATTTCCGAGCGAGAGGTCGCTCGACTCGAACCGAGTGGTCGCCAGTTCGATACCGGCATAGACGCCCTTGATCGCCATCGCGACTTCGACGGCTTCATAAGGTGTATCGCGGGGCGGGAGATCGGCCCCGAATTCCAGGACGATCTCCGCTTCGCCGTACATTTCGGTGCCGAACAGGGAGACTTCGCTACGGTCGAGATAAATCGCGCTTGCCGGCAGCCGACCGACAACCGGGTCGGTGCTGCCGAGCGCGGCGCGGGGGCCTTCGCCGGTGAGGCCAAGCTTCCACACCATTGTCGGCATCATCCGGCGCGCGAAGATCGCTCGCTGGATTGCGTAGGCTTGCTCGACGGTTGGCGCGGGCGAAGGCGCCGGCAGCGGCACGTCATTGGCCTCTGCGCAAATGAGGCGTTCCGCCAAGCTTATGTCATCGCTCATCACCGTTTCTCCAACTGTGCCACGCTCCCGATGCGCACATTGTCTCTCTGATGCAACAGAAAATGTTAAAATGCACTATTGTTCACCAAACGAGAATTGGTTAGACACGCTCTGCATGGTGCTGCTGATTGCGCGAAGCGGCGTAGTGAAGGCACAATTCTATTATCCGGGGAGTGAACATGGCCGATATTGAGCAGGGCGCACATGCTACGGCGCGACGGCTGGAGGCGGAACTCGCCCGGTCGCCGCGTCAGCTAATGATCGATGGCAAGCTGGTGCCCGCGCAGTCGGGCAAGACCTTCGCTACCCTGAACCCCGCGACGGGGCTGGAAATCTGTCAGGTTGCCGAAGGATCGGCGGCGGACGTCGATGCGGCGGTGCTTGCGGCCCGCGCGGCCCTTTCCAATCCGCAGTGGCGCGACATGAGCGCGGTCGATCGATCGGCGGTTCTCAACCGGCTCGCCGACCTGATCGAGCGTGATGCCGATGAACTGGCGGTGCTGGAATGTATCGACAACGGCAAGCCGGCGAGCATGACGCGCTGGGTCGAAATTGAAGGGTCGATCAAGACGTTCCGCTATTTCGCGGGGTGGCCCACCAAGTTCGGCGGCGAGACATTGCCCGTGTCGCCCCGCAACGGCGCGCGCATCCTCAACTATACGGTTCGCGAGCCTGTCGGCGTGTGCGGGCTGATCGTACCGTGGAACTATCCGATGTCGATGGCGGCGTGGAAGGTTGCGCCTGCGCTGGCAGCGGGGTGTACGGTCATCCTCAAGCCTGCGGAACAGACGCCGCTCACCGCGCTGCGGCTGGCCGAACTGGCGCTTGAGGCAGGCGTGCCGCCTGGCGTGTTCAACGTCGTCACGGGCTTTGGCGAGGCGGGCGCGGCGCTGGTCGATCATCCGGGCGTCGACAAGGTCGCATTCACAGGATCGACCGAGGTGGGCAAGGCGATCGTGCGTGGCGCGACCGGCAACCTCAAGAAGGTCAGCCTGGAACTGGGCGGCAAATCGCCTCAGATCGTGCTGCCTGACGCTGATCTCGATGCCGCTGCGGCGTCGATCTCGGCCGGCATCTTCTTCAACCAGGGCCAGACCTGCACTGCTGGCTCGCGGCTATACGCGCACGCGTCGATCCACGACGCGCTGCTGCAGAAGATTGCGGATCATGCGTCGCGCCTGAAGATCGGTAACGGCCTCGACGCCGCAACGACCTTTGGCCCGCTCGTCTCGCAGGAGCAGCTCGACCGGGTCAGCGGCTATGTGGATATCGGTCGTCGTGAAGGCGCGGATCTGGTCATCGGCGGCGGTCGCCCCGCCGGATTTGACGGCGGCTTCTTCTTCGAGCCGACGATCCTGGCTCGCGCCACAGGCAGTATGCGCGTTGTGCGCGAGGAGATTTTCGGGCCGGTGCTCAGCGTGCTGAGCTGGAGCGACGCCGACGATCTGGTGGCGCAGGCGAATGATTCGGACTTCGGCCTGTCGGCGGGTATCTGGACCAATGATATACGGCAGGGTCATCGCCTGGCAGCGGCGGTGAAGGTGGGGACCGTGTGGGTCAACTGTTTCAACATGGTCGACAATGCGACGCCGTTCGGCGGCTTCAAGCAATCGGGCTGGGGCCGCGAACATGGCCGGCAGGCGATGGAACTCTACAGCGAGACCAAGAGTGTCTGGATCAACCTCAGCTGAGCTGAAGCAGGCCGCGAAAGAGAAATCGAGGAACGAGATGACGCAAAAGACTTTGATCGTGGCCACCGATGGCCAGGCGGTGATCCGCAGCCATGACGATGGCCGCAACTGGTATCGCATCGGTATTCAGCAGGATCTGGAATATGACGACCGGGTTCGCTGCCTGCTGGTCGATCCGGCCAATCCCCAGGCGCTGTTCGCCGGTGCCGAAAAAGGGCTGTTCCACAGTACGGATTGTGGTGTTCGCTGGCACCGGGTCGATTGCGCGCTGAACGGTTTCGCGGTGTGGAAGCTGGTGGCAAGCGAGAGCGATCCCAAGATCCTCTATGCCGGAACCGGCGCCCCTTCGCTGGCGATCTTTTTCCGGTCGCGCGATGGCGGGAAGACATGGGACCGTACGCCGCTGGAAATGCCCGAATTCTGCGCCGGTGTGAACCGGCCGAGGATGCTGGCGCTGGCCGTCGATCCGGTGGATGCGAAGGATGTCTGGGCCGGCGTCGAGGAAGGCGGCCTGCATCGCAGCCGCGATGGTGGCGACAGTTGGGAGCGGATCGATACGAGCTGGTCCGAGTTCGGCGGCAATTCCGACATTCATGACATCATGGTGCTCCAGCAGGATGACGGGTCGAAGGTGCATCTCGCGCTGACGGTGCTGGCGCTCTATCGCTCGACCGATGACGGTGAGAGCTGGAGCCGGCAGGCGGCCAAGGAAAGCTGGGGCCTGCGCTATTCCCGGCTGCTTCACCGCAAGCCCGGCAGCGATCGGGAGATCGCAATCGGCATCGGCGACGGAACGCCCGGCACCACGGCGGCGATCCTGCGCTCTACCGACGCCGGCCTGACCTGGACCCGGTCGCAACTGTCGCAGCCGTCCAACTCCTGCATGTGGGCATTCGGATCGAACGAGGCCGATCCCGGCTTCCTGCTCGCGGCGAGCAAGTTCGGCTATCTCTATCGCTCGGTCGACGGGGGCAAGTCGTGGCAAAAGGAATGGCGAGAGTTCAACGAGATCACCGATCTCGCCTGGGTTCCGTTCGTTCCGACTGATCTGGGGTTGCCGCATGTCACAAATTGATGGATCGCCGATCCGCATCGAACGCATTGCGCATGTCGTTTTGTTCGTGAAGGATCCCGAAGCGTCGGCGCGCTGGTATTGCGACATCCTCAACATGAAGATCACCGCCCGCGCGGCGGACGGCCCTTACAAGGGGGGCGTGTTCCTGAGCTTCGGGCTCAGCGATCACGACATCGCGCTGTTCCCGGGCGAGCCGGACGCGAGCCGGGGCAAGGAGTTCGAGCATATCGGCTTCATAATGGCCGGCACTGACATGGACGACCTGCGGCGCAACCGGGATTTCTTCGCCGAACATGGGGTGGAGATTGCCGAAATCCTTGATCATGGCGTGTCGGTCGGCATCTATTTCCTAGATCCCGATGGCCACATGCTTGAGGTATTTTGCCAGAATGTGCCGGTGGAAGGCGGCCATTCGCAGGCCGAACTTGGGCGCAACCAGGGACAGGCCAATCCCGTCACGCTTTAGCGCGGACCGCGCGACCATCCTTAAAACACGATAAGAAAGAATCCACACATGACGAGCTTTGCGCCCAATTTCGGACCCTTTCACATTCGCAAGTGGTTTGCCCAGACGGAGGAAATCCTGGCTGGGGAGACGGGCGCTGCCGCAGACGGCGCCCCCTTGTTCAAATATATGATCGCCGCGTGCATCAAGAATCCCTACGCCGGCAGTTATGTCGAGGATTTGTCGGCGTGGATCGACGCATCGCCCGAACTGGGCGTGGAGATCGGCCGACGGCTCAACGCGCTGTCGGGCGGAGCGGCGATCGAAAGCTATGGCAAGGCGATCATGGTCGGCATCGATGGCGAATATGAGCATGGCAATGCCCTGCTGACCAACCCCGCCGCCAACCCCGTTCGCGATGCGATCGGCGGCGGCGCATCGTGGGTGCCGTCGACCGGCAAGCGCGGCGTTCCCGGAACGATCCTGGACGTGCCGTTCGGTCATAAGGATGCGCTGTACGTGCGGTCGCACTATGACACGATGAGCGTGTCATTCGACGATGCGCCCAATCGTGACGAAGTGATCGTGTGCTGGGTGTTCGCGACGCGCGGACGGCTCAATGCCCGGCTCGGCGGGCTCAAGGCGCAGGACGCGCAAGGCAATGGCTTGACCTGAACGATGGCCAGTCCTTCGATCGATCGCGGCCTGGCGCCCGAGCGGGTGGCGTTGCCGCCAGGTGAGCGGACCTCGCGGATCGCCAGCGGCGCGCTCACCATCCATGTGCGCGAATGGGGCGATCCGGATGCGCCTCCGATGGTGCTGCTGCATGGCCTGCGCGGCTATTCCGGCACCTGGCGCACGCTGGCATCGGCACTCGCCGATCGCTGGCGCATGATCGCGTTCGATGCGCGGGGGCGGGGCGAAAGCGACTGGGATCCGGGCCGCAACTATTACACCGATGCTTATGTCGCTGATCTGGCGGCGGTGGTGGACGGATTGGGCCTGGATCGCTTCGTGCTGCTTGGCCATTCGATGGGCGGGACGACATCCTATGTCTATACCGCCGACCATCCCGATCGCGTAAACGCGCTGATCGTCGAGGACATCACCGCCGGATCGTCAGTGGGCGGGCCGGGATTCGACCGGATCGTGGCGGAGATGGCCGCGTTGCCCTCCCGTTTCGCGGACTGGGCCACGGCGCGGACCTATTGGCGCAAGCTGCGTCCCGGCGTGGGCGATGCCGCTATAGAGGAACGGCTCGCTGAATCGATGCGGGAGGGGCCGGAAGGCGATGTCGTCTGGCGCTATGACGCCGAAGGGATCGCCGCGACGCGGGTAGCGCCGGATCCGGCGCGGGTGGTCGATCTTCATCCCGTGATCGCCGCGATCCAGACGCCGTCGCTGATTATTCGCGGCGGCCGGTCGGATTTCTGCAATCTCGACAAGGTGCGGGCGCTGGAAGCGGAGAACGCCGCGCTGGCCCATGCGACCGTCGCGACGGCTTCGCACTATGTCCATGACGACGCGCCTGAGAGCTTTGCGCGGCTGGTGGAAGGGTTTCTGGCGGGCGCAGCCGCAACGCGCGCGACCGGCTGAACGGAACGGGAAATGGAAACGAATATGGTTCAGGATCGCGAAAAGACGGCTGCCCTTGGCGCGGACGCGTTGCTCGACAGTCTTTATTGGCGCGGGGCGCATATCTGTTTCGCCAATCCCGGCACGACCGAACTCGGTCTGGTCAGCGCGTTGGCGCGCGACGGCAGAATCCGCTGTGTGCTGAGCCTGTTCGAGGGCGTCTGCACCGGCGCGGCCGATGGCTATGCGCGCGTTTCGGGGCATGTGCCGACGACGTTGCTGCATCTGGGACCGGGCTTTGCCAACGGTATCGCCAATCTGCACAACGCCCGCCGCGCGGGTTCTCGCATCCTGAACCTGATCGGGGACCATGCGAGCTGGCATCTGGCCTATGACGCGCCCCTGACGTCGGATATCGAATCGCTGGCGCGGCCGGTTTCCCGGCAGGTGATCCGGATGGCGGCGTTGGATCGCATTGATGCCGATGTCGCGGCCGCGTTCGAGGCAATGGACGAAGGCGCCGGCGGCATTGCGACGCTGATCATTCCCACCGATATTGTCGATGCGCCGGTGGCGCAAGTGCCGGCAGGGCCAGCACTTGCGCCACGTCGCTTCGCCGTCGTACCCCCGGAACGCATCGCGGCCGCTGCGACGGCGGCGCGGTCAGGCGGCAAATATCTGGTGCTGCTGGGCGGCAACGCCAATGTCGAGGCGGGGCAGCGCGCGGGCGCGGCCATCGCGGCCGCACTGGGCGGGCGGCTGCTGATGGAGCCTTATCCTGCGATCGTTCCGCTGGGCGGCGACTTGCCGCCGGTCGAGCGACAGGCCTATTTCCCCGACGACGTGCTGGCGCAGATCGACGGCGCGACCGTGATCCTGGCCGGCGCGCGCGCGCCGATCAGCTATTTCGGCTATGAAGGCTACCCCAGCCAATTGGCGCCGGAAGCGCAACTCATCCGGCTTGCCGCTCCTGAAGAGGATGGCGTCGCGGCGTTGCAGGCGCTGGCCGAAGCGCTGGGCGCCGGGCTGGTCGCGCCGGCGCCCGCTCCGCCGGCGGAGGATGTCGAACCGTCCGCATCGCTGACGCCGGGCAGCATCACCGAAATTCTGCTGGCGCAGCTTCCCGAGGACGCCGTCATCTCGCTCGAAGGCTCGACGCTGGGTGGTCCGTGGCTGCGCAATGCGCATCGCGCGCGGCGGCACCGGGTGATGACGAACACGGGCGGCGCGATCGGGCAGGGGCTTCCATGCGCCGTGGGGGCCGCGTTGGGCGCGCCGGGCGCGCGCGTGGTGTCGCTGCAATCGGACGGCAGCGCGCAATATACGTTGCAGTCGCTATGGACGATGGCGCGCGAGAAGCTGCCGGTCACGGTGATCATCGCCGCCAACCATCGCTATGGCATCTTGCAGACCGAGCTTAATCGCGTCGATGCGTCGCTGGAGGACGAGGTCATCGCCGGCCTGACCCGCCTCGACAATCCGCGCGCTGACTGGACCGCGCTGGCGCGTGGTTACGGCGTGCCTTCGGTGCTGGCAAGGACCAACGCCGAACTTGCGGCGGCGCTGCAAATCGGCTTGGCAAGCGACGGCCCCTTGTTGATCCAGGCTGAACTGCCGTGAGCGGCGACGCGCCCGTCGCCATCGTCACGGGTGGGAGCGGGGGGCTGCCCCGCGGGATCGCAAGTGTGCTCGCACGCAGCGGTTGCCAGGTGGTGCTGACCGCGCGCGGACAGGAAGCCCTGGATCGCACGGCGCGCGCGCTTGCGACGGCGACCGGCGGGCAACTGGCTGCGATCACGTCGGATGCCACTGACATTGAGTCCGTTCGCGCTCTGGCGCAGGCCGTTCAGTCACGGTTCGGTCGCATCAACATCCTCGTCAATGCGGCGGCCAGTTCGAACGCCGCCGCCAATCAGATCGAGACGGCGGATATCGCCGCGCTGATGCGCGATGTCGATACCAAGGTCGGGGGCTATCTGCGCTATATCCAGGCGGTGTTGCCGGCGATGAAGGCGGCCGGGTCAGGCTGCATCGTCAACATTGGCGGGCTGACCGGGCGGTCGAGCGACACGCTGAGCGGCTTGCGGAATGTCGCCGTTTCGCACTTCACCAAGGTGGTGTCCGACGAACTCGGACCGGTCGGCATCCGCGTCAATGCGGTGCATCCCGGCATCGTCGAGACGCCGCATCTGACGGAATTGCTCGTAGAGATGGCGCATGAACGCGGCTCTACCGCCGACGCCGTGCGCGAGGAATTTCGCGCGGATATTCCGACGCGGCAAATCCTTACCCCCGATGAGGTCGGCGAAGCGGTGGCGTTTCTGACCACGCGCGCGGGGGCTTCGATCACCGGTCAATCGATCACGGTGGATGGTGGCTATTCGCGCGGGATTTATCTGTAGGGGGGCAGGACATGGACGACCGTTTCGACAGGGGCCTGGAGGTGCGCAAAGCGGTGTTGGGCGAGGACTATGTGGAACGCTCGCTCGCCGGTGCGGACGCATTCGCCATGCCGATGCAGCGGCTGGCCACGGAATATTGCTGGGTGAAATCTGGTCGAGACCGGGCCTGTCGCATCGCGACCGCAGCCTGATCAACCTGGGGATGATCAGCGCACTGAACCGGACACATGAGCTGAACCTGCACGTCAAGGCGGCGCTCAACAACGGCTTGACGCGGGAAGAGATTGGGGAAGTGCTGCTACAGGTCGCCGTTTATTGCGGCATTCCCGCCGGCATCGATGCCACGCGCATTGCCCGGGAGGCGTTCGCCGAAGTCGATCAGCAGGATGGGGTAGAGTGAGGCCGCTCTCCGACCTGACCCGCGAGGAATGCATGGCGTAACCTGAGGCCGGACTTGTCAGTTCGGGACAGGGGCAAGCAGAAGCCAGGGACCGCCGGCAACAGGCTCGACAACCAGCTCCCTCAGCGGCCAGATTTTTCGAGTCTGGCCGAAAATACAAAATATCGGACCGCCGCCGCAATACCGCTAGCGCGGGGTCATGACAAACTGAAGACGATGCAAAGGGCTTAAAGTCTTTTTGCGCAAGAGCGGCAATTTGAGACGCCGATCCGCAGGGGGCGGTTCGCGATTGGACAGGCATGTAACCTGCCTTCCAAGTCTGCTTCGGGCGCCTTGAATTGGTAAGGGGGCAGCGCATTGGCGAAGGGAAGGCGAGTGCGAGATCTGGCGGTGATGCTTCATCGCTATATCGGCCTTTTGCTGGCGTTGTTCCTTGTGATCATCGCCGGAACCGGCAGCATCATCGCCTTTTACGACGATCTGGAGCGGGCGTTCAATCCACATATGCGCGTGGTCGCGCCGCAGGCCCGGGTGGTCACGGTGCACGATGCGCTGGCGATCCGCGCCCGGCTTGAGGCAGAGGACCACCGCAGCCAGCTCTTCTCCTTGCAGTTTCCGCAAAAAGCCGACGACCCGCTGTTTTCGCGCGTCATGCCGGCGATCGACCCTGCCACCGGCGCACCCTTTGCGATCGATTATGATGAGGTTTTCGCCAATCCCTACACGGGGGAGAGGTTGGGCCAGCGGCTGATTGGTAAGGCGACCTTGCGAGCAGAGGGATTGCCCTCGTTCCTCTATTATCTGCATTATGCGCTTATCTTCCCGCTTGGCATCGGCATCCTGCTGATCGGCATCCTCGGTCTGGTCTGGGCCGTGGCAAGTCTTTCGGGCCTATACCTGACGCTGCCTGCCAAGGTGAAGCGCGCGAAAACGGGCCACATGCCGCGCGCGTTCCACAAGCGTTGGGCGACATCCTGGAAGATTAGCCGGGGCGCCAGCGGTAACCGCCTCCTGCTCGATTGGCATCGCGCCAGCGGGTTATGGCTATGGCCATTGCTGATGATTTTCGCGGTAACCGGCTTCGCGCTCAACCTTGGCGGATATTATGCCAGCTTTGTAAAGAGCTTCGCCTCCTACGAGCATTTTCAGGAGATGCCGTCCTTGCCTGCGCCGCTGGTCGCGCCGCCGGTCGATTGGCACGAAGCGGCGGAACTTGGCCAGCATTATTATGAGGAGGCTGCCAAGGCGGAAGGCTTCACGCTCGGCAAGCCGGCGGCCCTTGAGTACCGCCGTGACCTGGGCGTCTATTTCTTTCTGATGCACACCTCGCGTGATCTGCTCGATGCGCAGGGCAATCCTACCGAGACCGATTCACCGGCGACGGCCGCGACGCTTGCAATCGATGGGCGGGACGGCCGGATGCTTGGCCTGCAACTGCCGACGGGGCAGCGTGCGGGCAATAGCGTCACAAACTGGCTTATCGCGCTGCATGTGACCGCGATTGGCGGGCGGTCGTGGCAGATCGCAGTGTCGACATTCGGCCTGACGGTCGTGGGCATATCCCTGACGGGCATCCTGTTGTGGTGGCGCAGGCGCAAGCAGCGTCAGGTCAAGCCCAAGGGGGCGCGTCAGGCCGACAATTTTACAGCCGGAACTGAAATCGTGACTTGAAGGGGAAAACACAATGCATGCCAGGATCAAACATGTGCTGAATGGGTCGAGCGTGCCAATGTCGGGCGCGGTCTTACTCGCAATGCTCGCATCGGCTGCAACCGCGCAGACGGCTGCGGGAGAGGACGCATCCGGAGGCGAGATCATCGTGACGGCGCAGAAGCGGGCAGAGCGCCTGCTCGACGTTCCAGTCCCCGTGACGGCGGTCGGCAGCGCCGACCTGCTCGCCAATAACCAGACCAAGGCGCAGGAATTTTTCGCGACGGTGCCGGGTGTGAACCTGCAATTCCAGAACAACCGCGCGCAGCTTGCCATTCGCGGCATTTCGACGGGCCCGGTCAGCGGAAACCCGGTGGTGGGCTACACCATCGACGACGCGCCATTCGGCGCATCGACGGGTCAGGGCGGTCTGTTCGGTTCGGCGCCCGACCTCGATCCGTCCGACCTTGCCCGCGTCGAAGTGTTGCGCGGTCCACAGGGAACGCTCTATGGCGCAAGCTCCATGGGCGGCCTGGTCAAATATGTGACGGTCGATCCCGATACGAGCGCGCTCGGCGGTTCGATCGCTGGCGGCACCAACCTCGTCAAGAACAGCGGCGAATCCGGATATAATCTGCGCGGCTCGATCAATGTGCCCCTTGGCGAGACGCTCGCCGTGCGCGGTAGCGCCTTCGTGCGCAGGGATGCGGGCTATACCGACAATGTCCGCACCGGCGTGGACGACGTCAATTCCTCGAAGGTCTGGGGCGGCCGTGTCTCGGCGCTGTGGAAGCCGTCGGCCGACTTCTCGATCAAGCTCAGCGGGCTGTATCAGGTCCGCGACATTTATGGCTCGCCCAACGTCGATGTCGCCACTGGCTCGACCTATCAGCAGACCGATATCATCGGCACCGGCCGCAGCCGGTCCGAAACCGAGATGTACACGGCCGAGATCAAGGCGGGTCTGGGCGCGGTCGATCTGACCTCGATCACCGCCTATTCGCGTGCGCGCAACTCCGATATCCTCGATTTTACGGCGTCACCGATCGTCGTGTTCTCTCCCACCTATTCGATTTTGTTCCCCGGCGTCACGGACATCGGCAATGCTTTCCAGCAACGGTACAATGTCGACAAATTCTCGCACGAAACGCGTTTCTCCGGTTCGATTGGCACCACTATCGACTGGATTGTCGGCGGCTTCTACACCCGGGAAAAGTCCAACTACAAACTGGACAATTATGCCATCGATCCCGTCACCGGGGCGACATTGGGCGTTCCGATCAACGATGGCGCCGGTCCCCAGAATGGCACGATCATCGTCTGGCGTGACAAGATCAAGTTCGAGGAATATTCCGGTTTCGGCAATCTGACGGCGCGCTTCTCGGACACGTTCGACGTCCAATTGGGCGGCCGTTACAGCCACAACAAGCAGAGCATGTTCCACCACGAATGGTTCCAGGCCGATCCTTACCCTGCGCCCGCCTTGGAAGGCATCAACCGCCCGGAAGCGAGCGGCAGCGCCTTCACCTATCAGATTTCGCCACGCTTCAAGCCGTCGCGCGATCACATGATCTACGCGCGCGTCGCTTCGGGCTATCGTCCCGGCGGCACCAATCCGGTGTGCGGGCCACTCGCGGCACCGGCGAGCGTGCCTTGCCAGTTCAAGCCCGACAAGACCGTCAACTATGAGATTGGCGCCAAGGGGCAGTTGGCGGACGGCATGATCACCTATGACGTGTCGGCGTTCAACATCACCTGGAAGGACATTCAGATCGTCCGAGTGCTCGACGTGTTCACTTATAACGGCAATGCCGGGCGGGCGGGCAGCCGGGGCTTCGAAGCGTCCTTCTCGGTTCGCCCTGCGCAAGGCCTGACCCTGAGCGGGTGGTGGTCCTATATTGACGCCACGCTGCGCGAGGCGTTCGTCGACGCGAACTTCTACGCGCTGAAAGGCGATCGCCTGCCTTTCTCCAGCAAGAATTCGGGTCGCTTCTCGTTCGATTACCAAACCGGCGTCGCGGAGGATACCGAACTGACATTTGGCGGGTCGGCGACCTATGTGGGCCGGCGTCGCGGCGAGTTCGTGCCGTTCGAGGGCGTAGCTCCGCTTCGGGCGAACTATCCTGGCTACGTGCAGTTCGACGTGAACGCTGCGCTCAACATACGCAACTGGACGCTCAGCGCCTATGTTCAGAACCTGACGAACAAGCGTGGCGTGATCGGCGGCGGATTCTGGAACAATACCAACTACAACGCCAATTGGTTCAACTATGCGCAGCCCCGCACCGTGGGGATCAATGCCGAAGTGAAGTTCTGATCGTTCCGTCCGGCTGCATCGCATGGGGTGCAGCCGGTGACTATCCAAAAGGCCGCAGCGATGACGATCGCTGCGGCCTTTCTTTTATTTCAGTCGGCGGGTGGCGACAGCGGGCGGTCCTGCTGGCCCTGCGTGCCGAACAATTTCGATCCCTTGATCTTGCCCGAGGTGTCGAGCGTCAGGTGTACCGTCGACATGGTCCGGTTCTGCCAGTGCCAGCCATGTATGCCGGAAAATGCCGCTACATATCGACCCGCTTGCCGGTCGCCACGGCTGACGGCGTAGCTTTCGGTCAGCGCCTCGCCACCTTCAAAAGGATGCGCGTGCATGTCGTAGTTCAGCGGGCCCTCCGCCTGCCAGCTGAACGTGATAGGCGCGCCTTCATCGAGCGCATATTTGAGTTCGATTTCTTCATAGGGCGCGAGTTCATGGGTGAAATGGTCCTTCAGGCCGGGCTCGGCAGGAGGCGCAGCGTCGCTCGCAGTGAAGGCATCAGGATGTTGCCGGCCCCGTTTGAGTGCTTCTTCCGCTTTGGGGTTCGCCATCTTGGCGAGGCCGCTGCTCTTGCCGAAGCCCGTCGGATCTATCCCGGTCTCTGCGGGGAGGATAAAGAGGATCACGACAGCGGCGGCTCCTGCAACGGCAAGGCCAGCGCCCCAAAGCAGTGCGCGGCGCGATGGCCTTCCTGTGGTTCGGTTTGTCATGATGCGGTGAACTCCCCAATTTGGTGGACCATGATGGCAAGGCCGAGCGCGACGAGCAGGATGCTGGTCAGGCGCGCGGCGGTGGCGAAGGCAAGCGTGGTGCGCCACAGCCCGAGCACCGCGACGAGGGGCAGCAGAATCAGTATCTGACCCGCTTCGACGCCAAGGTTGAAGGCGACGAGATTGGTCAGCAGCCCGTTGGCGGGCATGGCGAGGTCGAGCAGCTTGGTGGCGAGGCCAAGGCCATGGAACAGGCCGAAGATCAGGATCACGATCCGCTGGTCTGGGCGCAGGCCGAGGCGTTCTAAACCGCCGAGATTGTCGATGCCCTTGTAGACGACCGAGAGGCCGATGATCGCATCGACGACATGCGCGTCCGCGCCAACGCCCGAAAGCACGCCGAGCAGCAGCGTGGCGGAGTGGCCGATGGTGAACATCGATACATAGAGCGCCACGTCGCGCGCGCGACGCAGCAGCAAGACGACGCCGAGCAGGAACAATATATGGTCATACCCCGTCACCATATGTTTGGCGCCGAGATATAAGAACGGGAAGAAGGCCGGGCCGGAAACGGTCTGGACGAAGGCGCGATCACCGCGTGACACGTCATGCGCGAGCGCGGTGTCGGGGCCATTCAGTAACGCCAGAGCCATGATCGCCATCCCGCATAGGGCAAGGCCGCAATGGCGCCGGACAGGCCAGCTTTGGCTCATTTCGCGTTCGATGATGGGGCGGCGGCTGCAGCCGGGTGCGCACCGCCAGGCAGGGGCATATAGACTTCATGGCAGGCGCTGCAGACATTATATATCGAACCGCCCACTGCGAAGACCTTGTCCGGGTCACGCTCCTTCGCGGCCTGCTCTGCCTGAACGGCGACGTCGGCCAGGCCCTGGGCGTAATCCGACCAGTCAGTGCCTCGGCCGGCGGAGGCAGCGGGACTTTTGAGCTGTTCGGCATATTCCCGCAACTTTGCCGCCGCCTGCCGCGTGCGCGCCCATTCGGCGTCGTTCTTTGGCTCGATCTTGCGCAATCCCGCCGCGTCCGAAACATATTGCACCGCGTTCCAGTAGATCTGGGCCGTAGGCTGTACATCTGTCGCCATTAACGCTTTCACGTCATAGGGCACAGGCGCCGGCTCTCCATTGCAGCCCGCAACTGCGACGGCGATCAGGAGTGGAGCGGCCAATTTCAGCTTCATCTGATTTTCTCCTGGTGCGGCTGGCTAACGGCGGAAGCCAAACTGTGCGCGCAGGGATGACGGTTCCGATAGATATTTCCGGTAACCGGCCCGTAACAGCGCCGTTACACAAATCGTATCACTGCGAAATCGCTGCGCATCACGCTGTCGGCGCCATTGTGAGCGGTTGTGGCAGGCTGTTTTGAGGGCCGGTGTCGCGGTGGCGTACCGTTTCAAACTGGGTTTGCCGCCCACGGCCTTGCATGGAGACGGCAAGGGGCAGCGCCGCATGCGACGCATCAGCCATATAGACTTTTCGGGAGAATGATCGATGTCCATCCAGTCCTTCGGGCAATGGCTGTACGAGACGCCGCTATCGACGTCCTTTCGCGAGACCAGCTGGGTCGTGCCTGCGGTGCAAAGCATCCACATCCTCGCCATCGCCGTGGTGATCGGATCCGCGCTTGTTTCGGAACTGAGACTGGCGGGATTGATCGCTACGGATGAGGCGCCCGGCAATGTCGTGCGACGCTACCTGCCATGGATATCGAGGGCGCTGCTGGTATTACTGGCGAGTGGCACGTTGCTGGTGGTGGCGGAACCGCAGCGGACACTTGGGAATACGGTTTTCTGGCTCAAGATGGCGCTGGTGCTGGGCGCGTTCCTGACGACGCTGGCCTTTCGCCGCCCGCTGCTCACGGCGCCGGCGGGCAATGGCGCTGTCCCGGCCAAAGCCATCGCTTTCGGGCTGCTGCTGGTGTGGGTCGTCGTGATCTTCTGCGGTCGCTTCATCGCCTACACCTGAGGGCGTGATCACACCGCCGTTACAAGCATAGTTTTACAAGCGCTCAGGGGGAGATCCGCCCATGTCACTCGATACCATCTTGCAGCAGATCTACGATCTGCCGCTGTCAGATTCGATCCGCGAGAATGTTAATGCCTTCCCGCTGCTCGAATCCCTGCATGTGCTGGCGATCACGCTGGTCTTCGGCACGATCTTGATTGTAGATCTTCGGCTGGTCGGCGTTGCCGCGCACCGCCGTAGCGCCGACCGGCTGATCCGCGAAATGCTGCCCTACACCTGGGTGGCTTTCGTGGTGGCGGTGATCACCGGGGTGCTAATGTTCGCGTCCAATGCGCCATCTTATGCCGCCAATCTGGAATTTCAGCTCAAGCTCGTGACGATCGTGCTGGCAGGCGTGAACATGGCGATCTTCCATTCGACCGCTCACCGCCGTATTGCCGACTGGGACCTGGACCTGCCACCGCCGGCCGCTGCTCGTATATCCGGTTTCCTGTCGCTGGCGCTGTGGACGGTCGTCATCGTGCTGGGCCGGTGGATCGGTTTCACGCTGGCGGTCGTGTTCTGAAGCTCAAGCCGGCGGGTCATCCTGCCGCAGGAATCGGCCGGGGGACAGCCCGGTCCATTCCTTGAACGCCCGCGAGAATGCGGCCGTATCGGAATAGCCAAGCTGTTCCGCAGCGACGGCCAGCGACATGCCTGACTTCGAAAGCATTGTCTTGGCCCGTTCCTGCCGTGCTTCCTGCAAGACTTCGCGGAAGGATGTACCTTCCTCGGTCAGGCGACGCCGCAGCGAGCGTTCGGATAGCTTGAGTTCCGCAGCGACCGACACGCAATCGACATGCGTTCGCCCCAGCCACCGCGTGATCACGTCGCGCGTGAGATCGACGAAACTGTCGCTCGGCGTGGCTTCCGGCCCCATCAGATCGAGCAGGTGCCATTCGAGGATGGTGCGCAGCTTGCGATCCTCTGAAGGGATTGCGCTGGCGAATGGCATGTCGAGGTCGGAATTGCGCAGGATCAAACCGTTTGCGATCTGGTTGCCAAGTACCGGGCAGTGAAAATGCTTTGTGAGGTGATCCTGCCGCCCGGCGATCGAGTGCTCGAAATGGACCTCGACCGGGTTCCATTTCGAGGAGGTGAGCTGCTTGGCGAGCTTCACGTAACTGGAAATCGCAAATTCTGCGTCCTGGATACGCGGCCAAATCTTCGAATCCTGTATGCGGTAGCTGTAAGTGGTCGTTTCGTCGCCGATACTGCTGTCGAACAGGGTCTGGCTTTGCAGCCTGGATTGAAAAAGCGTGAGGTAGTCGAGCGCACCGCGCAATGTGCCCGCGGCCCGCAGGAGAGCGTAAAAGGGGCCAAGTTCCGTGAGCCCGAACGAGGAGCCCATGGCAAGGCCGAGATAGGGACGATCGAACTTCCCCGCCGCGCATTCAAGCAGCGCGGCATAACGGTGTAGCGACACGCGTTCATAGGGCGTTTCCTGTTGAGAGCGGAACATGCCATGTTCGCGCAGCAGCGGGTCAATGCGCCGTCCCACATCCTCCAGCGCGGTGAACAGGGCGCGGAGGAACAGTAGGCGGATCGTTCCCTGACTGCCCTTGGGCGTTGAGTCCGCAGTAGTTGGCCGATCTTGTGCGGTCATCAATGCTTCTTCCCTGCTGGCCGATTCTGCAAAGGGCTAATCCCGACCTGCAATTTACTCTTTTCCCTCCAGACCCGAAACCAGCCTTGCGAGGCAATCCCGCCATGATCGCCGCAAAAATCCCGAAAAAGCCCGAGAAGGAGAGGCGCGAGTGTCTGATAAAATCGTTGTCAATGAAGGCACCGAATCGGATGCCTCTGTCAACCTCCTATCCGTGCCGGTTCGCACGCTGACCGACTTGATCAACCCGGAGGCCCGCGCTGCCGCGCTGCCAGCGATCGATTTCCTGTACCTGTCCGAACCCGATATGATCCGCGCGGGCGTGACCGATATGCCGGCCTGCGTCGATGCCATGGAGGAGATGTTCGCCCTGCTTCATCGCGGCGATTATCGCATGGCGGGCGGCAACAACAACCAGCACGGCGCGACTATCGTCTTTCCCGACGATTCCCCGTTCCCAGATATGCCCAAGCCGACCACCGACCGCCGCTTCATGGCGATGCCGGCCTATCTGGGCGGCAGCTTCCGCATGGCGGGAATGAAATGGTATGGTTCCAACATCGAGAACCGCGACAAGGGCCTGCCGCGTTCGATCCTGACATTCGTGCTGAACGATGCCGACACGGGCGCGCCGTTGGCCTATATGTCGGCCAACCTGCTTTCGGCCTATCGCACCGGAGCGGTTCCAGGTGTGGGCGCGCGGCATCTTGCACGCAAGGATTCGCGCGTGGTCGGCATTGTCGGCCCAGGGGTGATGGCGCGGACGTCGCTTGAGGCGTTCATGACGGCCTGCCCGGACATCGATACCGTGAAGATCAAGGGACGCGGGCAAGCCAATCTGGACGCCTTCTGTTCCTGGGTAGCGCAGAAGTTCCCGCAGATCGCCCAGGTGCGCGTGGTCGATAGCGAAGAGGAAGCGGTGCGCGATTCCGACATCGCCACATTCTGCGCCTCGGTGGCTACCGGCGATCCTTCGATCTATCCCACGGTAAGGCGTGAATGGGTACGCCCCGGCACGTTCCTGTCGATGCCCGCGCCCTGCAATATCGATCAGGCCATGGAAGCGCCTGAAATCCGCAAGGTGCTGGATTTCACGGGTCTCTATGAGGCGTATGAAGAAGAAATGCCTGCGCCGGTCCATCGCTTCATCCCGGCTGTCGGCGTTCGCTGGTTCGACCTTTCGAAGGAGGGGCGGATCGCGCGCGACAGCCTGGAAGACCTTGGCGGGATCGTGTCCGGCGATGCGCCGGGCCGGCAGAGTGACGACGAGATCATCATGCTCTCGGTCGGCGGGATGGCGGTGGAGGACGTCGCCTGGGGCACGCGAGTCTATCGCCGCGCCCTCGCCGAGGGGATCGGCACGCGCCTCAACCTGTGGACCGAACCCGCGCTCAAATGATGCGCTCGATCACATACTCTCTGGATGGAACATGCAATGACTGAAGTCATCAAGGTCAAGACTGGCAACAAGTTCGAGGACATGGGCAGCTATTCGCGCCTCGTCGCGGTCGACAATCTCATTTTCCTGTCCAACACGGCTGGCCGCAATCCGCAGACGAAGGGAATTCCCTCGGATCTCGCCGAGCAGACCAATCAGGTGCTGGACAATATCGCGGCCGCGCTCGCCGCAGTCGATGCGGTTCTGGAGGACGTCGTTTCGGCGCGCGTCTATGTGCAGTTTACCGACGATATCATGCCGATCATGGCGGCCTATGGCGAACGTATGCGTGGCATCAATCCCACGCTAACGATGACCTGCCCCCCGCTTGGTTCGACCGAGTATAAGGTCGAGATCGACGTGGTCGCCTATCGCGGCGCGTCGAAGGGCAATGTGCGCGAAATCCAGATCACGCTGTGAGCATGGGGCCGCCGATCGATCCTGTGGAGACATCCGCTGTCATGCCTTCGCGCACGACGGTGGTGGTGATCGGCGGCGGAATCGTCGGCCTGTCGACTGCGCTGACGCTGGCCGAGCGCGGGGTTCCCGTCGTCGTCCTGGAAAAGGGCTGGATCGCGGCGGAGCAATCGTCGCGCAATCTGGGTTGGGTGCGCAAGGTCATGCGCTCCGTTCCCGACCTGCCGATGGCGATCGAAGCCGAACGGATGTGGTCTGGCATGCCCGCGCGCGTTGGCAGTGACTGCGGCTTTCGCAAAGCGGGCATAACTTATGTCGCGCGGACGCAGGACGAGCAGGCCAAGTACGAACGCTGGCTGGAGACGGTCAAGGGGCAGGGCCTCGATTCCCGCCTGCTGACAAAGCGCGAAATCGATCAGATGGCGCCCGGCGGCACGGCGGACTGGGTTGGCGGCATCACTACGCCGTCGGACGGACGGGCCGAACCGCAATTGGCCTGTAGCGCGATTGCGCGTGCGGCCATGGCCAGGGGCGCGGTGATTGTCGAGAATTGCGCGGTGCGCACGCTGGTGCAAACCGGGGGTGCGGTAACCGGGGTCGTCACGGAACATGGCGAAATCAGTTGCGAGCATGTCGTGCTGGCGGGCGGTGTCTGGTCGCGCCGGTTTCTTGCCAATCATGGCGTTGAACTGCTGACGCTGCCGCTAGTGGCGGCCGTGTTGCGGACGGAGCCGTTCGAAGGTCCGGCGGATTGCGCGGTCGGTGCATCCAACTTCTCGTTCCGCAAGCGGCTCGACGGTGGGTACACGATCACCCAGCGGGGCGCGCTGTTCGCGCCGCTGACGCTCGACCATCTGACGATCGGGATGAAATATCTGCCCGTGCTGATGGCCGAGTGGAAAAATCTGCGCGTCTCGTTCGGCAAGGCGTTCTTCGCCGACCTGGGCTTGCCCCGTCGCTGGAAGGCTGACGGGATGTCGCCGTTCGAGAAGGTGCGCATCATGTCTCCGGCGATCCGTCATGCACTGAACGATGAAGCCATGCGCAACCTGATCGAAGCATGGCCAGCGTTTGCACAGGCCCGGATCGCCCAACAATGGAGCGGGATGATCGACGTGACGCCAGATTCCCTGCCCGTGATCGGCGGTGTCGAGCGCCTGCCGAACCTGACGCTGTCGACGGGCTTTTCCGGCCACGGCTTTGGTACCGGTCCGGCCGCCGGGCATCTGGTGGCGGACCTTGTCATGGGAGGGAAGCCTTTGGTGGACTCGGCGCCCTACCGGCTGGAGCGTTTTCGCGCCTGACCGGGGCGCTGACGGCTCATAAGCCCGCTTTCTCCCGGTCGAGCCTCATGCACACGGCCTTCGGCTCGGTGAACGCCTGCATCGCCTCGCTGCCGAATTCGCGCCCGACACCCGACAGCTTGTTCCCGCCGAACGGCATCGTGAGATCGAGAATATTGTGGGTGTTGAGCCAGACCGTGCCCGCGTCGATCCGGTCGGCCAGTAGGTGCGCCCTGTCGAGATCGCATGTCCAGATGCTCGCGGCCAGCCCGAACGGCGTATCGTTCGCGATCCGAATGGCGTCGCTCACCTCGGCGTAGCGGATGGCGCAGACGACCGGGCCGAAAATCTCCTCGCGCATCACGGTCATGTCCCGCTCGACGCCACCCAGTATGGTGGGCGTGTAGTACCAGCCATCGCCATCCGGCACGCGTGCGCCGGCAAGTGCGGATGCCCCTTCATCCAGACCCTTGCTGACCAGACCCGCAACACGATCGCGCTGGCGGGCGGAGATCAGCGGACCCATCTGCGTTTCGGCATCGAACGGGGAACCGATGCGGATGTCCGACGCGATACGGCATACGCCTTCCATCACCCGGTCGTAGATCGAGGAATGGACGAGCAGGCGCGATCCTGCCGTGCAGATTTGTCCGGAATTGGCGAATATGGCTCCGGCGACACCCGGTATCGCGCGATCGAGATCGGCATCGGGAAGAACGATCGACGGCGACTTGCCGCCCAGTTCGAGCGTTACCCGCTTCATTGATCTGGCCGCCGATTCCATGATCCGCTGGCCGGTAGCGGTCGATCCCGTAAACGCGATTTTGCGGACAAGCGGGTGATCGACCAGTGCGGCGCCGACTTCCGCGCCATAGCCGGTGACGATGTTCACCGCGCCTGCCGGGAAGCCGGCTTCGACGATCAACTCACCCAGCCGCAAGGTGGAGAGCGAGGTTTCTTCCGAGGGTTTGAGCACCACGGTACATCCGAAGGCGATGGCAGGCGCGATCTTCTGGATGGCCTGCCCGATCGGAAAATTCCACGGCGTGATACCCGCGACCACGCCGACGGGCCGGCGCTGGGTATAGGCGCGATAGATGGCCGGTTCGGGCAACAGCGGCGAGTGCGCCACATATTCGCCGGCGATTTTCGATGCCCAACCCGCGAAGTAGCGCAGGCCGTCGATGGTGAACTGCAAGTCGATCGCGTTGGTGACGAAAAGCAGTTTGCCGCTGTCGAGCGATTCCAATGCCGCCAGATTTTCGCGGTCGCGCTCGACCAGCAGGGCGAGGCGTTCGAGCAGGCGACCACGATCAATCGGGCGCATATTCTGCCAGGCGTCGCTTTCGAAGCAGCGCTGAGCCGACTGGACAGCGCGGTCGGCATCGACGGCGCTGCACGCGGGAAATTGCATGATCTGCCTGCCGGTCGCTGGATCGATCGACGTGATCATCCGGTCGGGACGGGCCGGTTCGACCAGCTGGCCGTCCAGCAGGATGAGGCCGCTGGGCAGGGTCGCATGATGTTTCAGCGCAGTAGCCATGATGAAGCTCCTGATTGGGGTAGGGGCGGCGGTCGTGTCAGGCCGCAGCTGGGGCGACGTCGCCTTCCACCTGGGTCGTACCTACGCGGGCGTAATTTTCGGGCGCCTTGCGGCGCAGATAGACGCCATGAACGATGCCCCCGAGGGCGGTGACGAGGAACAGCAGCGGTAGCGTGTTGACGATAACCAGCGTCGTCCCGGTCAGTGCCTGATAGTTGGCAAGCGACAGGACGGTGGCGATCCCGATAATGATGCCGCTGAGCAGCGGGGCCAATGTTTTGCCCAGCGAATATTCGCCTCGCCTTGCAAAGAAGACCGGGATGGCGAGCGAGGTGACTGTCAGAAGGATCTCCAGTCCCACCGCGCCCATCGATGCAAGGCTGGCCGACAGATTGAGCAGCGGATCGAGCCCGGCAACCGCAAAGAGCAGGATGATGCCCAGCAGGACGGCGGTGAGCAGCCTACAGGCATTATAGGGCGACCCGTGGACCGGATGCACCCGGCCCAGCCGCTCGGGGATCAGGCCATCGCGGGAAAGGGCGAAGAAATAGCGGGCAATGTTGTTGAAGAAGCCGAGTGCGGCCGCGAACAGGCTGGTGACGGTGAGGAGGTTCAGCGCCTCGCGGCCGAACGTTCCGAGGTAGCGGAACGCTACGCTGGTGACAAAGCGGCCTGGATCGGCGGCGGCGACCTGCTGGACGCGGGCAGGGGTTTCCGCCAGCACGAGGCACCAGACCGAAAGCACATAGAAGGTGCCCAGCACCAGCACCGCGCCATAAGTGGCGCGCGGGATCGTGCGTTTGCGGTCTCGCGCCTCTTCCTGGTAGATCGCGGTCGCCTCGAAGCCGATGCAGCCGTTGATAGCGTAGATCACGGCGATACCGAGGCCCGGCGCGAACACCCTGGATGGCGCAAAACTGCTGAAATCTAGGCCCGACCAGCCTCGGTCGTACAGGATCATCGCGTCCAATATCAGGATCAGCCCGACTTCCAGCAACAAGGCGACCGCGAGCACCTTGGCCGCCATCGTGATCTTACGATAGCCCAGCCAAGAAATGACGGCGATGCCGACGACCGCCCACAGAACCCAAGGCGTGTCGACGCCAAGCGCGGACGACACAAGGTCGGACGCGAAAAAGGCCATGGCGCCTAGCACCGATGCTCCGGCGCAGATATAGGCAACGACTGCGGTATAGGCCGCCGCGATCCCCGCCTCCTTGTTGAGGCTCGCCGCGATATAGGCATAGAATGCGCCCGCATTGCGCACATGCGGAACCATGCGCACATAGCCTATGGCGAACAGTACCATCACCGCACTAATCATCAACTGCGTGCCAGGCATTCCGGCGCCATTGCCGAACGCCAGGGCCAACGGAATGAGGCCCGCCAGCACGCCCATCGGCGCGGCGCAGGCAAGGATCATGAAGATGATGTCCCCGGTTCCCAGCATCCCGGAAAGCAGGCCGCCCTGTGCGTGATCTTGGTCAGTGCTGGACATCGAGGCTCTCTCGTTGGATTGAGGATACTGCCGATTGGTCATGAAGATGCCACCGACAATCGACGGAGGTTATTGCTCTTCGACCGTTTCGATATGTAAATCCGGCCAGTGGCGCATCACGCGCGCGCAATCATCGCTGCCACGCGAAGCGGGCTGCCCGATCCGCCCTTGATCTTGAGCGGCATGGCCACGATCATGGCGCCGAACGTCGGCAGGCGATCGAGGCCGGTGAGACACTGCAACCCGTACCGGCCATTGCCGTGCAGGATAGAGTGCGCCGGAAACGGTTCGTCGAAATGCGAGGCCTGACCCGCATCGGTGCCGACGGTTTCCACGCCAAGCCCGACGCAATCACGATCGTGGACGAGAAAACGCATGGCATCGGCATCGGGGCCGGGCGAGTGGGCGCCATCATCGCGCAGATTGAGGTAGGACAGCGCGCCAACGCGCTTCGACCAGTCGCTACGAAGCAATATCCAGTGGCGTGGCGGGATGGGACCGTTGGCCTGTTCCCAGGCCGCCAGGAAAGAGCGGGTGACGATGAAGTCCTCGTCCGCCGCAGCCTGCGCGCTGATATCGATAACCACGGCAGGCGCGAAGAAGTCCTGCGACGGAATGGCATCGACCGTGCCGTTTGGCGCGTCCTTGCCGGTAATCCAGTGCGCGGGCGCATCGAAATGCGTTCCGCTATGTTCGTTCATCGAAATATTGTTCCAGTACCAGGCCGGACCGTTGGCGTCATAGCGGGAGACGGTCTCCATGCGGAACGGTTCGCACTGGCCGAATTCTGACGGCAGGACGATCACGGGAAAATCCGGCGACAATATATTGGTCAGATCGACAATCTTGATGTCCTGCGCGGCGATCGCCGCGGCGATGTCGGCGATAAGGGAACGGGCGTTACTCACAGGTTCTTCTCCCGTGCAAAAAGGGCAGGGTCGGTCAGCCATCGCTCCATGGCGTCGATAGCGACATCCCCTACGCAGGTCTGTTCGCGGCCGTTGAGCAGCGCATCGGCAGCGGCAGACGCCACGCGCGATGGCGCGACCTTTGGCGGGGGAATGTGCTGGTGGTCCGTATCTTCCAGCGGGCCGGTGAACAGCGCCATCACGCGCACGCCTGCGCCGCGCATTTCATGACGGAAGGCTTGAAGCAGGGAATGGCGCGCAGCCTCTGCGGCGGCGAATCCGGCTTGCCCCGCGTCGCCCGATAGGGCGGCGGAGGACAGGATATCGGCGAAGGCCCCGTTTGGCCGTCCCGCAAGCATCGGCGCGAAGGTGCTGGCCAGGCGCGAAAAGCCCATGGCCGACACTTCGAACGCGCGGCGCTGCTCCGCGAAATGCGGATTGGCGCTGACCCCGCCGGTGCGGACATGGCGTGCGGTGTTCAGGATGATATCCAGCGGCCCGCCGATCCGGCTTGCCGCCTGCGCGACGGACGTGGCGTCAGTGACGTCGAGCGGGATGGTCTGAACGCGATCGAGCGTCAGCACGGCGTCGGTGGTGTCCGAAGCGAGCGAAGGCCCGGGAAGGCCCGCGACCACGAGTTCCGCCCCGCGCGCCTGCAATTCCTTCACCATCGCGCGGCCGATGGCGTTGCGCGCGTCGCTGACCAGCGCAATGCGGCCCTCGATCGGCACGACGAATTCGCGCCATTGCGGATCGCTCATGAGGTCATTTTCTCCAGCAGGAATGGCGAAAAGCGCGGCATTGCCGCCACGATCGGTCATCATGCGCACGACCGCGCGATCGTTCGACCGCAAGGCGGCGTGCAGATGGACCAGCGCCACCGGGCCGGCGTCGAGCAGAACCTTGCCCATGCGCCACGGCATATGGTCGCGGAAATACAGGTCGGTTGAAACGCGGATGCTCGTCTCGCTCAGTATCTTTCCGCCATTGGGCTGGTCTTGCCAGTTCAATTCGCCCCAGCATAGAGGGCAGGCGTCGCGGGGGGGATAAGTGGCGGTTCCGCATTCCGTGCAGGCTTGCAGGACGAAGCGCCCCTGTGCCGCGCGCGCGGACAGGGCGTGCATCGCCCGGCTGCGCAGCTCCGGCGGAACGTGACGCAGCTTCTTGCGGGCGAGCGGATCGCGCTTTTCACGTACCCCGGTCATGACAGGGCCTCCAGCAGGGCCGCGCCGGTGCAGACGCCGCGATCATAGTTGACCAGTCCGAAACCCGAGACGGCGGCGATACTGGCGTTCGGCACCTGATCGCCTAGCGGCTGGTGCAGGATCTGACGCAGGCCCTCCGTCACATTCTGGAACCCACCCGCCGCGCCTGCCTGACCCGCCGAAAGCTGCCCGCCATTGGTGTTGAGCGGCAGGTCGCCACCGATCGTGAAGTCGGTGGCGCGGATGAACTGCGCGACCTGGCCCTTGGGGCAGAACCCAAGATCCTCGATCTGCATGGCGACGATGACCGGATAATCATCATAGATCTGGAGTGTATCGACATCGGAAGGAGCGATACCGGCGGTCTGCCAGAGGACATCACTATCCATGGCCCATCCGCCGCGCAGCTGCACGGGGTCTTCCGGGAAGGCGTTATGCCGCTCGATCGTGGCGAGGATTTTCGCCATTTTGAGGCCGAGCCGCTCCGCCTGTTCAGGCGTGGTCACGACGAAAGCCTCGACTCCGGCGCAGGGCATCACGCAGTCGAACAGGTGAACCGGATCGGCGATGGGACGCGCCGCCATATAGGCGTCGAGCGTCAGCGGCTTGCGCTGGAGCGCCAGCGGGTTGGAGCCGGCATTGGCCCGCTGGGCGACACACAGCTTGCCGAAATCCTCGCGCGTCACACCATATTCACGCATGTAGCTGTCTGTAATCAGCGCAAAGGTCGCGTTTGGGCCGCCAAAGCCATAGGGATAGACGGCGTCCCGAGAGAAGCGCGAAAAGCCGGACAGGCTCTGGCGGAAACTGTCGATATGATTGGTGTCGGCGGCAAGACACACGACCAGATCAGCGTCGCCGCATTGCACGGCGCGCGCGGCGCGGCGCAGGGCCATCACGCCGCTGGCGCCGCCGGTCGGGATATGATCGAGCCAGCGTGGGGTGAGACCGAGATGCTGGGTGACACCTACGGCGGTATCCAGGCCGGAGGAAAAGCTGGAGAAACAGAAGCCGTCGATGTCCGCTGCGCGCAGTCCGATCGTCTGGCGCAATTGGCGCAGCGCGCGGCCCGCCCACCAATGGGCCGATTCCGCCGAAAAGCGCTGGTAGGGCACTGTGATCGGCGCGCAGACCGCCACGCCGGAATAGGCAGCCTGCGTCCTGCTCATGACTGCCGCTTCTTGAGCGCGCGGGTATCGTGCAGTTCGCCGCGCTCCATCTTCCAGGCGACGACATCCTTCAATGCGGAGCGCAAAATCTTTTCGGTGGGCGTGCGGGGCAGTTCGCTGACGAAACCGACCCATCCGGGCACCTTGTAATAGGCCATCTGGCCCAGCGCCCAGCGGATGAGGTCGTTCGCCCTTTGCGCGGAATGGCTTGGGCCGTCGCAGACCACCAGCGCCGCGACTTCATCGCCGCGCACGGGATCGGGCGTGGCGGCCACCGCCACTTCGCGAATGTCGGGATGGCGCGCGATGATGGCTTCGACCTCGACCGCCGCGATGTTTTCGCCGGAGCGCCGGATCACATTCTTCTTGCGGTCGACGAAATGAAGATCGCCATCGGCGTCACGGGAGACGATATCGCCGGTGTGGAACCAGCCACCTTTCCAGGCCTCGGCGGTGGCTTCCGGGTTCTTGAGATATTCGCTGAAGAACCCGTAGCGCGGGTTGGAACCGGCACGCCGGACTAGCATCTCGCCGGGAATATCGCCTACCACGTCGCACCCGTCATCGGTGACGATACGGATTTCGACATCGGTGCCGGGCCGGCCGAAGCAGTTGGTGCCGACCTTGCGTGGTTCGTCATGTGCGCTGATCACGCCGCCGGAGCCGGTTTCGGTCATCGCCCATGCCTCGATCAGCGGGAAGCCGAAGCGCGCCTCGAAAGGGGCGTGCAATTCGCGCGGCGATCCCGCGCCGAAGCCAAAGCGTACTGCGTGCCGCCGGTCATCCTCGCTCTCGGGCGCGCTCATCAGCATGGCCGGCATTACGCCGAGATAATGCAGGCAGGTCGCGCCGCTGTCGCGCACGGAATCCCACCAGGTGCGGGGGTGGAAGCGGTCAAGGAGGATCAGGCAACCGCCGACAGTGATCATCGCCATGACCGAAACCGCCAGCGCATTCATGTGGAACACGGGCAGGGGGGTCAGCATCCGCTCCTCCCCCGGACGGAGCGCGATCAGACCGTCGGCATCGCGATACCAGTCACCGGAATGGAGAAAATATTCGTTCGGTAGGACACAGCCCTTCGGCTGCCCCGTCGTGCCCGATGTGTAGAGCAGCGCCGCTTCGGCGGAGGGGCCAAGAACGGGGTCGGCAGGGGCAGGTCCGGGAAGCGCCGGTATCGGATCGTCCGGCGTGATACAGGGAATGGCGTTTCCGGCGGCCACGGCCGCAGTCGTAACGTCCGCGCGTCGCTGGGCCGTTACGAAGGCCAGCGACATCTCCGAATGGGATATGAGATATTCGAGCTCTGCCGCACGCAGGTCCGGATTGATCGGCGCCACCGACGCGCCCAGACTGTTGGCTGCGAGGAAGATCTCCAGGAAGACCGGGCGGTTTTCCAGCAGCAGGCCGATGCGCGCGCCTTTGCCCACTTTAGCGGTGGCCAGTGCGGCGCTGCGCAATGCTACCGCTTTGAGCATCGCTGCATAAGTGATTTTGCCGGCAGCGATCCTATAGGCCGCTGCTGTTTCGGGCAGGACGTCGATGAACGGCTTTTCAGGATATCGCGCAGCTGTTGCGGCAAAGCGGGAAAACACCGTTTCGCCCGACCCATCCCGCTCTTGAACAACCACCCCGTCTGCCTTCTGATAAATATCTATATGCATATATTAAGGCTTAAAATAATATCGGTCAACTCGTCGTGTGATTGTGATGTGAGGGTCATGGACGAAGGTTTGCCGTCATGGCCAACAGCACGCGGCGCGTTGTGGCCAGATCCTGCGCCGAAACTCCTTTCTCCAGAAGGGCGTGAAACGCGTGAGCCTCTGGCCAACAGGCAAATAGCAGGGCGCGTCCGGCAGGAGTCAGGATGACTTCGCGGCGGCGCTGGTCACTGTCCGGCGTGTGGCGTTCGACCAGTCCGGCGAGGACCATGGAATCGATCGTGCGGCTGGCTTTGGATTGCTCGCTGAATATGCGTTCGGCTATCTCGTTAATGGTGAGGCCCCGTTCGATGTGAAGGATCGAAAGGGTACGCAGGACGATCAGCGATACCCCGCTTCGCTTGAGCATGGTTGCCAGCCGCGACTGGGCAAGGCTGGAAAGCCTGTTGATCAGATAGGAAAACTGCGCTTCGAGTGCCTCCGTCGTCGCGGGCGGGGAAGGGTTATCCGACATTGATCTTGCCACGTTGTCCAAGTCTGCCTCTCAGTCGTTCAAGCGATCCCGGCGTTGGCCGGAGATCGGCATCGGGCAAGCCGTCAAGCCCCTGTTCTATCTGAATATGGCGGCTGCGCCCATGAATGTCCAAGTAGCGCAGGCAAGCAGCCAGCCATGTGCGGACTTCCAGACTGCGCGCGGGCATTCCTCTTGACCGTCCGTCTCGATTGGTTGGGATCAGGGGCTTTTGGAGCCTTGTCCACTACGTGGCAAGCGTCGCATCCGCTGTTCAATCGAACGAGTTGAGACTATGGGGCGGCGTCACCTCATGCATCGCCCAAGATGGCGAAACAGGAGGGAGGCTGCCGCCGAAACGCCCGGTTTCTGTCCGTTACAGTGCACCGTAACGCCCCCGTTCGGTTACGGTAACCGCCTTGCTGTAGCCGCCCCATAACGATGACATGCGCATGACTGGCGGGATGGGATCGCGTTTGGCAAAATGGGTCTGCACCACATTGTGATTAGATCGTCGATTGGATGCACTGGTCATTCAGTAGCCTGTCAGCGGGACAAGGAAGTGGTCACACCAATCGGCCCACATGGAGTTGGAAGATGAAGGCGATGAAGACGTGGACATGTGCGGCTGTTCTTTGCGCGCTTACGGCGGCGGGAAGCGCCTATGCGCACCATTCGTTCGCGATGTTCGACCAGAGCAAGATCGTGCAGGAAGTGGGCGTCGTAAAGGAGTTTCGCTGGACCAACCCCCATTCGTTCGTCGTGCTTGACGTGAGCGGCAAGAAATATGTGCTGGAGTGTAACAGCGTCAACGTCATGTCTCGTTCGGGCTGGAAGGCGAGCACCTTGAGAGCCGGCGACAAGCTGAAGATCACTTATTACCCTCTTCGCAACGGTCAGCCCGGCGGAATGCTGAAAACGGCCACGGTCCCCGATGGACGGACATTGAGCGCTTGGTGACGGCGGGGCGCCCGGTCCCTGACGCTGGAGTGATCTGCTTTGTGAAGACGCGGGCTTGGACGCCTCAGGAGAGTTCTGAATGACCCTCGGTAAGATTGCGTTGTTCGCTGCGCTGACCGTTGCGTCGCCCTTGTCTACCTCCGTTTCGGCCGAACCGGCCAAGCCAGTGCGTTCGGCCAAGCAGGTCCAAGAACCTGATATTATGGGCGTTTGGGAAATGTATCCCGATCCTTACGCCGGAGAGAATGCAAATGGTTTCCTGGAACTGCCGGTTCCGGGAGATGGTCCCAAGCTGAAAGAACCCTACGCCGGCAAGTGGAAGGCTGCCCGGGACAAGCGTGACGCAATGCTCAAGGCGGGTACGCCGCTGGTGGATCGATCAACCTTGTGCCTGCCCGAAGGTATGCCGATGATCATGGGCGCGATATTTCCGTTGCAGATCCTACAGACGCCGGGGCAGGTAACCGTGCTGGCCGAATTCCTGACCCAGACACGCCGCATTCACTTGGGCAAGACGATGCCGACGCAGGACGATCTCAACCCCTCCTATGGCGGCTATTCGGTCGGCAAATGGGAAGGCGACACGCTCGTCGTGACCACCAGGGGTGTTCGCGAAGATGTAGAGTTTTTCGAGATTCCGCACAGCGCCCAGATGACGATCACCGAGCGGATCAGGCTGACCGGGCCGGGCCTGATGGAAAACCAGATCACGATTGATGATCCCAAGATGTTGGCGGAGCCTTATCGGTTCACTTATGGCTACCAGCGCAACGACGCCTACGAGATCATGGAATATATCTGCGATCGCGAAGATCCCCTGTCGAAGGTCAATGCTGACGGGACCATCGAAATGAGGCTGGATCAGTAGAAAAACATCCGACCGCATGGGAAAGCCTGGCAATTGTTTGTCTCAAGAGCGCGAGCGAGCCAAGCATCTTTTTTCCATAGCCGCGCGATGACGTTGAATGGGCTTCCTTCCCGGCGGAGGAAGTATGCTCACCTTCCCTTAGGACGACGTTAGGTCGAGGGCAAGAACAGGCTTAGGAGAGACGAATGGATCATGGTTTGGCAAGGCTGAAGCCGCGTTTCATGCGCATGGGCGGCAGCGCCGCCTTGATCGCGGCAATTCTCGCGGCCTTGTCAGCTCCGGCCTGCGCGTCGGGCGTCGAAGAGGTCGGCCTGTCCTCCGCCTTTCCAGGCCGTGGCCCCTTCACCTACGCCACGGCAGAACAGGCCAAGATCAAGGCCGAGATCGTCGCACGCGGGCTTTCGCATGTGACCAGTCTGGCTTTCCTGCCTGGGGGCGATGCTCTCGTCGTCGAGCGAGGCGAACGCCTTCGCTTCCTCCGCGATACCACTGGCCGCAACCCGCAACTCGTGGCCGGCTCGATCGCCAATGTGCCCGCTTACGGCAAGCCGCCGCATTTTCACCCCGAGGATATGCTGGGCATTCAGGAAGTGGCGGTTGACCCGGATTTCGCGTCCAACCGGTTCGTGTATTTCACCTACAACAAGCCTGTCGGCGTCGATCTTGGCACCGGGCGGTTGACATCCAGAGCGATACTGGCACGTGGCAAGCTGGAGGGCATGCAGTTGTCGAAGGTGACGGACCTGCTGGTGGGTGAAGCGATGGTCGCGCCGGGCGGCTCCCGCATATTGTTCGGTCGAAATGGCGATCTTTTCCTGTCGGTCGGCGGGATGAGCGTCATTGATTTCGAAGCCAGCCAACGCACCGACAACATCTATGGCAAAGTGCTCCGCATCATGCGGGATGGCAAGATCCCGGTTGACAACCCGTTTGTTGGCAAGGCCGGATCCCGGCCGGAAATCTGGACCTATGGTCATCGCGACCCGCTGGGGCTGGCCATGGAACCGCGTTCGGGCCGCCTCTTCGCGTCGGAACATGGTCCCGTGGGCGGCGACGAGTTGAATGAAGTGCTGCGCGGCCGTAACTATGGCTGGCCCCAATTCACTTTTGGGACCGACTATGGCGGGTCGCGACTGTCCTCCACTCCGGTAGGGCCGGGTACGGAGGCGCCAACGATGATCTGGTCGCCCTCGATCGCGCCTGGGGGCGTTGTCTTTTACACGGGCGACGCGTTGCCCGGCTGGAAAAACAATTTGTTCGTCGCCAGTTCCCGGCGGGGGCAAATAAATGGAACGGGCGGCCTGATTAGGATCGTGTTCAACGACAAGCTGCAGGAACTCCGTCAGGAGGCGCTGCTGGGTGATCTGCATCAGCGGGTGAAAGATGTTCGGCAGGGACCGGATGGCCTGCTTTACGCCGGAACCGATGAGGCGGACGGCGTCATAGTGCGGATCGGCCCGGGTTGAAGGGCGGGCTTCTAATGGTCGCCTTCATGAAGGCTCTCATCCAGGGAAGCTCAAAGCGATGAAGATGCTCCCCCTGTTGCTGCTATGTGCAGCCTTTCCAGCCAGCGCCCGCGCCGATGCGATCGACGATTATATCAGCGCGGAAATGGGACGGCAAAAGGTGCCCGGTCTGTCGCTTGCGATCATGCGGGAAGGGCAGGCCGTTCGCGTCCAAGGCTATGGCTTCGCCAATCTTGAACATTCCGTGCCGGTGCACCCCGACACCCTGTTCAAGACCGGCGCGATCGGGATGCAGTTCACGGCAATCGCCGTCATGTTCCTGGTTGAGGATGGGAAGATCCGTCTGGATGACTCGATCCGTAAGCATCTGCCCAATGTGCCCCGGAACTGGGCGCCGATCACGATCAGGCAACTTCTCAACCATACCTCGGGCTTGCCCGTCACGCCCAACGGCGACTTCCGTGTCGACTATACGGACGATCAATTGCTCGACATCATAGGCAAGCAGGAACTGAACTTCCCGGCCGGTACGCGCTGGCACTTCAGCTACGCCGATTATGTCGTACTGGGCATTCTCGTGAACAAGGTGAGCGGCGAACTGCACACCGATCTGCTTGCAAGGCGACTCTTCAAGCCGCTCAACATGAACACCGCCCGGCTGATAGATGAGGGTGTCGTCATACCCAATCGCGCGACCGGCTATGACATGCGCGATGGCGTGTTTCGCAATGCCGAATGGGTATCGCAAACCGCGAATTCCGGCGGCGATGGCCCGCTCTATCTGTCGGCCCTGGATGTCGTAAACTGGGATGCAGGCTTGCTGAAAGGGTCGTTCCTGAAGCCTCAGTCCTGGGCCGAAATGGCGCGCCCCGCCCAGACGGCGAATGGCAGCACTTACCCCTATGGCTTCGGCTGGTATCGGGAGCATACAGCCGGCCAGGACATCTGGTATCACGGCGGCAGCTGGATGGGTTTCCAAGCCTTCATCATTCGATATCTTGGTGACAAGCTCACGGTTGTCGTGATGGCCAATGGCGAGAAAAGCGACCCTGAAAAGATCGCTCGCCATGTCGCAGGGATGCTGGATTCCGAGTTTGCGCAAGCACCCGCTGCCCCAATTGAAGATCGCGAACCGCAAGTGACGGCTGCGCTGAAGCGTCTGTTGCAACAAATTGCGGTGGGGAAGGCGGACTACAACGCCTTTGCATTCGTCTCAAAGGCCGAGTTTGCGGAGACGATGGTCGGTTACGGGCCGGGAACAGGTTATCAGGCGTTTGTGCAGCCGCTCGGCGCGTTGCAGGCGGTCAGCCTCTTCGCCTGCAAGGAGGTGGGCGAAGACCGAGTGTATCACTATCGCGCGCGATACGAGCGCGGACTGTTGGAGGCGCGCATTGGATACGCGCCAAACGGCAAGATCGGAAGTTTCGAACTCGTCCCGATTTCTGAATGGGACGAGCCGGTTCGGAGGTGAGCAGTAAAGGCGGATCGGGTCAAGCCAGCGTCAGGTCGATCCGTTGCATATTGAAGCTGAATCCCGGCATGAACCGCCTGACCACGCCGGTCTCGATCGTGGCGCGTTCTTCAGCGTTGGTCGCCTTGGCAAGCGCCTTCTCGACTTCACCTTCGCTCGCGCCGAATTCGCGAATCCCTTTGAGGTCGGGCCAGACCAGCCAGAAGGAACGCCCGTCCGGCGCGATCCAGCCCGGCGCGATCTGCGGCGCATAGGCGCGCGACAGGGGATCGCCGCCGGGCGTCCAGGCCATGTCCTCGTGGATCTGACGCCATGGGCCGGTCGGCTGGTCGGCGACCCAGAGGCCCAAGTAGCTCGGCTTGCCAAATTCGGTGCCATCCGGCGCGACGCCGATACCGGCGCTCGACATCATATAGAGGCCAAGGGCAGGGTGGTAGACGACGCTGGGCAACCAGGATTCGATCACGAGATCGCCCGGAAACAGGTTGACGCTGTTGACCCAGCCTTGCGGGAATATGTGGACCGGCTGACGCCGGGCGATGTCGGCGCTCCAGTATGGACGACCCGCGCGATCGCGTCCTGCGAAGAAACGATAAGCCTTTCGGTTGGTGAGGTCCTGCGGCTTGATCCGGAACAGGACGAGTTCGTTCATCCGTCCATCGACGCTGCCGTTGAGACCATATACATGGACATAGCCATCCGGGCCGGCCTGGGCCGCGCCATATTGCAGGATGGAAAGAAGAGAGAAGCAGCCGTCCGGCTCGAGGAAGGCGAGCCGCTCGCGCGTCTGCTCTTTCCAGTCCTCCCACATCACGGGCGTCGAGCCATCCTGATTGCGCCAGGTCGCGCCATTGTCGGTGGAATAAATCAGCTTTGCCCCGATCCAGCGGCGCGGCCGGTCCTCGGCATGGTCGAGCGTGCCAAGGAACTGGTAGATCGTATCGCCGACCTGTATCACGCCGTGGCCATAATAATGCGGCGCTTCGGGCGGGCGTTCGGAACGGTTAAGCACCGGGTAGCCCGGCAGCGCACCAAAGCGAGGATCGTCGGGGCCACCGTCCATCCGCCATAGACGCGTGGTGTAGAATGCGCGGGCAGGCTCGGTCCAGCCGGGTCCGTCGTTCACCGCGATCAGATGGGATCCGTCGCGACGCAGCGTCATCTTATAGCCATCGCCCATCCCGCCGAGATTGCGAATGGTCTCGTCCCGTCGCTTCGCGGCGACGACATGCGGGCGCTTGCGGACGAGGGCGTTTCCAGCGTTCACTACGGCCCCCACCGACACTATGGCGGTAGAAGCGAGACCTTGGGCGAGCAGCCTGCGCCGGGTAAGCATCGTCTTGATCTCCTGCGAGGGTTTTATCGCCGCGATCCTGTCTGGTGCGAACCGCTGCCGATTGACACTGATTGATGAGGCCGACTGGACGCTTGGCTTCGATCCAGTCTTCGGGGTCGAATGCTGCCGCGGGCTTCAAGATCGAAGCCGATTACTGTTGTGAAACCGTTACAAGTCTGGCCAGTTGGGTTGCGGGCCGGGCGTTGGTTTGCCCGAACCATAGTAGGCTTACGACCGTTAAAATTATCAACGGCCATTGCCATTTTTCTGACATTGTTGATATTTGATCAATGGGCGACATTACATCAGCAGATCGCGTAGGGGATGTCGGAGTTGGCGGGCAACACGCCAGCAACCAGGCCAGGCTCCGCGCCGCAGCCATGTGCGTGCGTCCCGGTCTGGAAGGCAACCGTTCCGACAAGCTTTTGCGATTGTTCGATTTTCTGCTGGAACGCAGTATCGAGGGAAAGCCGCCTACCGAACATCAGATTGCCGACGAGGTTTTCTCAGAAGGACGCACCTACGCGCCGCCCGGCGATGCCAACGTCCGGGTCTATGTCTACCGTTTGCGCAAGCTGTTGAGGGAGCTTCCTGAAAGTCCCGGCGGCGACAGGCTGGACCTGCCAACGGGGAGCTATGTTCTCCGTCTGGTGGGCGAAGGCGATAGCGACGTAAATGTCGATGCGGCGCCCGTTCAGCCAGGACGACGGGCACCCTTCACACGCGTAGCGCCCGGGCGCCTTTTGATCTTGTTGGGTCTGGCCGCTGTCGTGGGCGTCGTGGCATGGCTTTTGTTACGGCCTGCGGCTGATGTGCGGCTTTCCGATGCCATGCCCTGGAACGCGATAGGCGGTTCGGACCGACCGATCGTGCTCGTGCTTGGCGATTACTATTTCTACGAAAGCCGGCCGGATTCGCCCGGATCAGGCCCGCCCAAGCTGGTGTGGGAACGCAGCGTGACGACACCGGAAGACCTGATCATCCATCAGATGCTTAATCCTGATACGGCCAGTCGGGTCGTCGATACCGACCAGCATTATGTCACGTCAGGCACCATCGCCGCGGCTTTCGCCATTCGTGCGGCACTGCGCCGCGATGCAATTTTTCGCCAGCGCGAATTGCTGCTGATCACGGCATCACAACTGACGCCGGAACTGCTCAAGACGAATGACGTGATCTATCTTGGGCAATTGAGCGGGGTGAGTCCGATCCTGCACGATCCATTGGTGCAGGCATCGCCTCTCCGCCTGAATGACGATCTGATCAGCGTGACCGATGGGTCGACGGGCAAGCAATACCGCTCCGATGGCGTGGAATTGCGCGACCTGCAGATTTCCCGCCGGGATTATGGCTATATATCGCGCATTCCAGGCCCCATGGGCAACACACTCATCGTGATCGCGGGGCTGCGCGATCCGGGCCTGAAGGAAATGGCGGAGTTGGCCATCGATCCGGCGCGACTGGCCCAGATACGTCCCGCGATCGCGCGCTCTGCGCAAGGTTTCGAGGCGCTCTATCACGTCCGTACAATGGGTAGCGTCAATTTGATGGCGACCACGGTGTTGCAACGGTCGATCCGTACGCAGGGCATCTGGGACCGTTCGGCCGGCACACCCGAATATCACCCAATCCCCGCGCCGAGTGAGACCCAACGCTGAGCGGTTGGCCAAGGAGAGAGCGGAAATGCGCCAGCGTCTACTTAAGGGAATGGGTCGCCATCAAACGTCGTTCGGCCTGAATGCCGTCGGCAGACCGGATTTCAAACAGCGCCTCGTAGCGATGCCCGGTACCCGCCCGCTTTTCAATCTCCCGCAGTGCTTCAGGATCTGATACCAAGCGAACCATATCGGCAACGGCCAAGTCGCCAACGCCGGCGACGAACATCAGCCTTCGGCCATCCGGGGTGCGCATGGCAATGATGACCCCCAGATCTGTTGTCGCGACAGGTTTGGCGGGATCCGAATTGTGAAGCGAGGCGGTGAGAAGCTTTCCGGAGGCGATGTCGCGAACGGCGTCCTGTCCTTCGGGCGCAAACTTCGACGTCGCACGATAGGCTGCGGAAAGCTTGCCGAGATCCGCGAACCGGCCCACATAGAGCAAGTTGTTTCCTCTCAGGGCCTTGTCGTCCGCGCTGGAGAGCGCAAGGACGCCGGACCGTCTGATCTTGCCCGAGCGGGTTGGGGGCAGCGACGCCTGAAGATCCCATATCGCAAGAGCCGTGCTGACCGGGGTGAAGCGCAGGTCGAGGTCGTAGAGGCGATAGAATGTTTCCGGGTGCGACTTGAGATATTGTCCAAACTGGTCGCGCGATTGGATGGCGGGGTCTCGGATAAACCGGTTGACCCTGGTTTGGTCATGCGTTTCGGCGAGCATGAATGAGTCGCCGGCGATCAGCGTGACAGGCGTGTTTTCGTCAAGCCCGCTCCAGAATCGGGTTGCCGCGAGCTTGCGGACGTTCCCATCGATCGATTCCCCCGCAGGCAAAAGCACTGCCGCAAGGATAATCAGGCTCAGGGCCCCGGCAAGCGCGAACCAATGCCAGCGGGCCGGGCGGGTCAAAGCCGCAAGTGGCCGATCACGCTCGGGCTCTTTCGCTACCTCTGATATCTGTAAGGTGAGGCGGTACTCGCCCTTTGGAATGACCAGACGCGGCCCGTCCTGGCCGGCGTAAAATTCGTCGATCCGCTTTCGCAGCCTGTGAACATAAACCCTGACGCCCGAATCCGACGTGCCATCGGGCAGGCCGCCATATCCGCCGAAAACGGCGAGCGATATTTCGATCTCCTTGGGCGCGCGATCATCGGCGGATCGCTCGGCAAGGAAGTCGAAGAGCTTGAGCTGGGCCGCGGAGCGGCTTGTGGAGAGCGCGGCACGGAAGCGCGCAATTTGACGCGCCATTTCCTGCGACGGGGATACAGTATTGGCCTCTGTCGATTCGTCCAACCTCTGATCTCCCTGTCCAGCGTCGCCATCCCCGATCTGCTGGTTACGGGCCAGTTCTAATATGATCGCGCGCCCACAAACAGCCGCATTTACTTTAAGATTAAAATAGAATTCATTCAGAACCCCCGCCGCTGATTTTGGGAGGCGCGGGAGCCAGGATCGTCAATGCCCGCCCGTGCTTGTCATCATTTCGAGGCAGAGCGGGACGCGTCGTCGATCATATAGCGCCATCCTCCGTCGGCTTGCTTGCGCATTACCTCGATCCCGCCACCGGTCAGGACCTGCTCCTTCCCATCGGGGCCGGGGATGGTCATGCGCCAATGATTGGTCGTCAGGGCCACGTCATGATAGAGCAGGTGCTTGCGGTCGCCGAGCACGATCTGGGGCTTGAGCGCCAGAAGGGACACGAAATCGGCGCGCACGGCAGCCTGGCCAAAGAGCAGTTTGCCGTCCGGATTCACGTAGGTGACATCATCGACGTACAGGTCAACTAACCCCTCAAGGTCACCGCTATTGAGGCGGTTCTGCCATGCATCGTACAAGGTATCGATATCCTTGACCGGAGGGACACGAAGGCCCTTGGTCTTGCCGTGCGCGCCGGCGACGATCCCGGCGCCGGCGACCAGCGCACCCCCGGCCATGAGCTTGAAAAAGCCCAGACGGCTCAGTCCGGAAATCTCTTCGCCCGCCGAGGGGCCGGCAGTCGAATCGGCATCACCGGATTGGCGGATGACGCGAAGAATGGAACCGATCACTGCATATCTCCTCGATGGTCTCGCTAAGCCTTCAGGCACAACGCGGCTGATTTAAGATCTGGATGCCAACGGACCGCATGGCTGGCGCGGCGTCCATTTCACGTTCGGACGAATTGCTTGTTGTTTCGGTCAAAACACGGTGCACGAGGCCGCTGCTGGTTCGCATAGTATTGGAGTTCAGGCCGAACGGCCAGCTAGACAGCGGTGGCAAAATATTTTAAGGCTAAAGCAAATAGCTGAACAGGAGTGGTGCTTGCTCGAACTTCCCAAATTCAAGGCCGCCGCGGTTCAGGCTGCGCCGGTCTTCCTCGACGCCATGGCTACGGTATCCAAGGCAGCCGACCTCATCCGCGAGGCGGCCGCGAACGGCGCTGCGATCGTCGCCTTTCCCGAGGTTTTCGTGCCCGGCTATCCCTATTGGTCGTGGTTGACCGATCCGGTTTCGTGCAGCCCCTGGTTCGAGAAGCTGGCGCGAAGCGCCATTCTCTTGCCCGGACCGGAGATCGCCGTCGTTCAGGCCGCAGCGCGTGCGGCCGGCGTGCATGTCGTCATCGGCGTCAACGAGCGCAGTCCGGTCTCGCTTGGCACCCTCTTCAATACGCTGGTTTTCATCAGCCCCGACGGCGCCATCATTGGCAAGCATCGCAAACTTGTGCCGACTTGGGCGGAGAAGATGACCTGGGCGCATGGTGACGGTTCCAGCCTCAAGGTCTATGACACGGCGATCGGGCCTATTGGCGCGCTGGCCTGCGGCGAAAACACCAACACGCTCGCCCGCTTCACCCTGATGGCGCAGGGGGAACTGGTCCATGTCGCCAGCTACATCGCGCTGCCGACCGCGCCACCCGACTATGACATGGCCGAGGCGATCAAGGTGCGCGCCATGGCCCATTCGTTCGAGGGCAAGCTGTTCACGATCGTCTCCTGCTCGACCGTGTCCCAAGACATCATCGCCGAGATGGAAAAGCTGGTCCCTGACGCACGCGCCCGGCTCGAACGCAAGAATAGTGCTTTTTCGGGTTTTATCGGCCCCGATGGCCGGTTGATCGGCGATTTTCTAATCGACGAAGAGGGCATCGCCTATGCGGAGATCGACCTTGGCAAATGTATTCAGCCCAAGCAGATGCATGACATCATCGGCCATTATAATCGCTTCGACGTGTTCGACCTGCGCGTGAACCGCCAGCCCCAGAACCCGGTGACCTTCGCCGACCCGGCGTCACCCCCCAGCGAAATTGCCGAGCGCCTGCCGTCGGGCGAGAGCGATCAATAAGCGAGATTTCAGGAGTTTCCCATGACCGCCGCCCGGACCTTTCGCATCGGCCAGATCGTGCCGTCGTCGAACACGACGATGGAGACCGAGATTCCCGCGATGCTGCGCACGCGCGAAGCCGTGCTGCCGGAACGTTTCACCTTTCATTCCAGCCGTATGCGCATGAAGAAGGTGGTGAAGGAGGAGCTTGAGGCGATGGACCGGGACAGTGATCGCTGCGCGGTCGAACTGTCGGATGCGCGCGTCGATGTCCTGGGCTATGCCTGTCTGGTGGCGATCATGTCGATGGGGCACGGCTATCACCGCGTTTCCGAAAAGCGCTTGCATGAGCGAACCGTGGAGAATGGCGCACCCGCGCCCGTCGTGACGAGCGCAGGTGCCATGGTCGACGGTCTCAAGCGGCTTGGCGCCAGGAAGATTTCTGTCATCTGCCCCTATATGAAGCCGCTGACCCAGTTGGTGGTCGATTATATCGAGAATGAGGGTGTCGACGTGCATGATTTCGTCGCGCTGGAAATACCGGACAATCTGGAGGTCGGCCTGCACGATCCCGAAAGGCTGCTTGAGATTTACAAACGTGTCGACGTAAAGGGCATCGACGCCTTCGTCGCGTCCGCCTGCGTGCAGATGCCGTCGCTGCCGATCATCGACCGGCTGGAGCAGGCGCTGGGCATCCCCGTCATATCGGGCGCGGTCTGCACCACGTACCAGCTTCTCGACCGCCTGGGCATCGAACGCCGCGTGCCCGGCGCTGGCGCGCTGCTCAGTGGACGCTATTGAAGCATTTTTGAACAGCGAGCGGCAAGACATGCACTTCGATATGCGGGCGCTGGATCGCTCAAGCCGTTACAAGATCATCGCGGCCTGCGTAACTCCCCGGCCCATTGCCTGGGTATCGACGCGCTCTCCAGAGGGCGTGGTCAACCTGTCGCCGTTCAGCTTTTTCAATGCACTGGGCGACAATCCGCCGGTGGTCGTGCTGGGCATGGTTCCGCATGTGGAAGGGCGACTAAAGGATACGCCGACGAATATCCGGGCGACGGGCGAGTTCGTCGTCCACCTGGTCGACGAGGCGCATGGCGCGGCGATGAACCTGACATCGGTCGACGCGCCGGCCGGGGTCGACGAGGCGGCGCTCGCCGGGATCGAGATGGTGTCCAGCGAAGCGGTCGCGGCGCCACGGATCGCCACCGCCCCGGTCGCCTTCGAATGCCGCACGATGCATTTTATCGAGACCGGCGTGAACCAGGTGGCGATTATCGGAGAAGTGCTGCACGCGCACATACAGGATCGCTTTGTAACAAATGCGGAACGGGTGCATCTCGACATTCCGGGAATGAAGCTGATCGCGCGGCTGCACGGGGCGGGGTGGTATGGCCGCCAGACCGACCTGTTCGAAATGCTCCGGCCCTCCTGGCGGAGCGTGCAGGACCATATGCCGGAATAGGGCAAGCGTAGCACATAAACTACTTGCATTTGACACTATTACGCAAATATTTTAAGCTTACAATAATTGCGGGAGGTCCGTCATGGCAGATAGCTACGATCAGTATCGCGAAGAGAGGATTGGCCGCGCCAATGTCGCGGATACGCCAGAGCTGGTCGCCTATTACCGGCGCCTCAAAACCCTTGGCGCCGGTGCGCTGTGGACCGTGGCCAACAAGATCGAGCCCTGGGAACCGGCGAGCACGTCGGTGCCGATGCTCTGGCGCTACCGCGACCTGCGTGAGGACGTGCTCAAGGCGCTCGACCTAGTGACGCCGGAGCAGGCCGGACGGCGCGTGGTCTATCTCGAAAACCCCGGTCGCAGCGATGTCGTCGCTGCCGTGGGCTGGCTCTATTCGGGCCTTCAGGTCATGAAGCCGGGCGAGTGCGCGTCCAGCCATCGCCACAGCGCCTCAGCGCTTCGCTTCATCATGGAGGGGGCGGGCGCTTTCACCAATGTTGACGGGCACAAAATGACGCTGGGCGCGAACGACTTCGTGCTGACGCCGAACGGAACCTGGCACGAGCATGGCGTATCGGAAGAGGGTTCGATCTGCATCTGGCAGGACGGCCTCGACATTCCGTTGATGAACGCGCTGGAAGCAAATTTCTATGAGGTTCATCCCGATCTCAACCAGGCGGTGTCCTTTGCCGTTGATGACAGCACGGCGACCTGGGCGGGAGCGGGCCTGCGCCCGGCCGGCGTCGCCTGGCCCAAACCCTATTCGCCCCTGCTGAAATATGAGTGGGAGCCGACCTACGAAGCGCTCAGCCGCTACGCGAAGGTCACCGATGGATCGCCCTATGATGGCGTATTGATGGAATATGTGAATCCGCATAGCGGCGGCCCGGTGATGCAGACGATCGGTGCCCAGATGCAGATGCTGCGCCCGGGCGAAAGGACCAGGGCGCACCGCCAGACGGGTAGCTTCGTCTACCAGTGCGCCAAGGGTTCGGGCTATTCGATCATCAATGGCAAACGGTTCGAATGGCAGGAGCGCGATATCTTCGTCGTGCCCGCCTGGATGTACCACGAGCACGCCAACGGGTCCGACCGGGAAGATGCCTGTCTGTTCGCCTTCCACGATCTGCCGGTGATGCGCGCGCTCGGGCTCTACCGCGAGGAAGCCCTGGCCGAGAATGACGGCCACCAGCCTATTCTTTCCTGATCAAGAGGATACACCATGCGTCTTGTTACATACCGCGCGAACGTCGAGGCCGAGGCTCGTCTGGGCGCCCTCGTCGGCAAATTCGTCGTCGATTTCGCAAGGCTCGGCGCCGCCAAGGGGGTGGCCCTGCCATCGACCATGCTCGACTTCATCGACCTTGGCCCGCAAGCGATGACCATCGCTAGCGGCCTGATCGACGAGGCCAACGGCCTGTTCCCGATCGGCGCGGCAATCCCGGCCAGCAATGTGAAGTTGCTCGCGCCGATCCCTCGTCCGCGCAAGAATATTTTTGGCATCGGCCTCAACTATACCGAGCATGTCGCCGAATCGGCGCAATCGCTCGACACGTCGCCCGACCTGCCGCGCCAGCCGGTGATCTTCTCGAAGCCGCCGACGAGCGTGATCGGTCCCGATGAACCGATTTACCACAACAAGGACATCACTCAGCAACTCGACTGGGAAGTGGAACTGGGCGCGGTCATCGGCAGCACCGCCAAGGGTGTCGCGCGCGAAGAGGCGCTGAACCATGTGTTCGGCTACACCGTGCTGATCGACATGAGCGCGCGCGACTGCCGCCGGGCCGGCCAGTGGATCTACTCGAAGGGGCAGGACAGCTTCGCGCCGATGGGTCCGGTGCTCGTCACCGCCGATGAGATCCCCGATCCTCAGACGCTCGACCTTTACCTGACGGTCAATGGCGTAGAGAAGCAGCGCAGCAACACCGCCTTCATGCTGTTCAAGGTCGATGAATTGATCGCCGATATCAGCGCGGGCATCACGCTCGAACCGGGCGACATCATTGCCACCGGAACGCCTGCGGGCGTCGGCGCCGGCATGAATCCGCAGGAGTGGGTCTGGCCGGGCGACGTGATCGTCGGGACCGTGGAGGGCATCGGAACGCTGCGGCACTCGATCGTTTCCGTAAACTGAGCACGACCCTGAAGAGGGAGGAACAGCGTCCCGTTTAAGATTGCAGGCAAATCCCGTAGCAGATGCGGCGGGGTCTGCTTTTGGACACTGCGTGCTGGGTGGATCAAGGGAGCGGCGAATGCCTCTAGGCGGTTGCCAAGCCCGCCAGCATCCCTCGGCGTACGCTTTCCGGCCAGGGACGCGATCGCTGGGTAGCCATGTCCATGCACACCAGCACGACCTGGAGGCGAAGCCGGTCGCGCCCGTCGCCGCTGAACAGCGCGTTGAAAGTGCACGAACTACGGCCCACCTGATCGGGGGTGATGGTGACCGTCAGAATGTCGCCTAACTCGCTGGGAGACAGAAAGGTGACTTCGAGCTTGACTGTCGGCACACCGATGTGATCGACGAGATGCAGTTGCTTGAAGCTCATGCCCAGGTCTTGGGCAAACCAGTCCTCGACCACGGCATTAAGCATTTCGAAGTAGCGCGGGTAGAATACGATCCCGGCCGGATCGACATCGGCAAAGCGCACCTGTACGCTGGTGGCGAAGGTCATCATGGTCTGTCCCTAGCGGAGGTGGGATTTCAGTTCTGTCAGCAGCGTCAGAAGCTGTTTCCGCCGGTCGACGGGAAAGTCCTGGAGCGCGTCGCGCACCCATTGGTGATGCGCGGCGGCCAGCGTGGCGAACAGCGCTTTGCCGGCCGGCGTGAGCGCGACGATCGCCGAGCGTCGATCCTCGGGGTCAAGCTGCGAGGTGACGAGGCCCTGTTCGTGCAACTGCCGCACAATCGCGGTGACATTGCCGTTCGAAACGAGGAGCGCGCGCGACAATGCGCCCATGTTGAGGCCGTCGGTCACCCGATCCAGCGCGGCCATGACGTCGAAGCGGGGCAAGGTGGTGTCGAACTGCTCCTGGAAATTGCGGCGCAACCGCTTCTCTATGATTTTCGCGCAGTCGAGAAGGCGCACCCACAGGCGCAGATCGGCCACGTCCGGCCTTGTTTCGATCTTCGCTGTTTCCACATTATCCTCGTTCTTGCTCACCTGCGCGCCTTATCTCCGAATGGCCCACGGGAATAGTAAGCGCGTAATCAACCTCGGCGCAATTCGACCTGCTGGCGCGCCGCGCGCAACGCCTGCTGCTGGCCGGGCAGATAAGGGGCGGGGACGAACTGGCCTTCGTAACCGGCTTGGGCCGCGGCTCGAAGGGTCCAGGCCGGATCGGACAGGTGTGGGCGCCCCAGCGCGACCAGATCGGCGCGGCCCGCGACCAGGATCGCATTGACCTGATCCGCATCAGTGATGTTGCCAACCGCCAGCGTCGCCACCTCCGCCTCGTTGCGAATCTGGTCGGCGAAGGGGGTCTGGAACATGCGCCCGAAAACGGGCCGAGCATCGGGCGCGGTCTCGCCTGCCGACACGTCCATCAGATCGACCCCTGCCGCCTTGAGCTGGCGGGCGATCTCCACCGCTTCGGCCGGCGTCACGCCGGCCTCGCCGACCCAGTCATTAGCGGAAATGCGCACCGCGAGCGGCTTGTCCGCCGGCCAGGCGGCGCGCACCGCCGCGACGACCGCGAGCGGGAAGCGCAGCCGGTTGTCGAGCGAACCGCCAAACGCATCGTCGCGCCGGTTCATCACGGGCGTGATGAAGCTCGACAACAAATTGCCGTGGCCAGCCTGAAGTTCGATCATGTCGAAGCCCGCAGCATGGGCGCGCCGGGCGGCGGCGGCGAAGTCGTCAATCACCCGCGCCATGTCGGCTTTGCTCAGCGCAGCGGGTACGATACCGCCGGCTGCCCAGGAATGGGGCGACGCAGAGACAATCCGCCAGGGTTCCGACAGCGGCGCATCGTAGCCAGCCTCGGCCGTTCGGCAAGTGGCGCGTGCTCCCGCATGGCCGATCTGCGCGCAGGTCTTGCTCGCGCTGTGGCGGTGCGCGAAATCGTTGATCGCACGCCAAGCTTCGATCTGCGCATCGTCATACAGGCCCGCGCAGGCCGGCGTGGTCCGGCCCTCTGGGGACACGGCTAGCATCTCCGTCATCACCAGCCCGGCGCCGCCCAGAGCGCGGCTACCGTAGTGGACCATGTGGAAATCGGTGGCGCAACCGTCGCTGTCCGCCGAATAGGTCAGCATCGGCGACACCACGACGCGGTTGGGCAGGGTCAGCCCGCGCAGGATGAAGGGCGTGAAGATCGGCTGCGCGGTTGTCTTGTCGCCCGCACCGGCGAACCAGCGTTCGACGCCTTCCAGCCAGGCCTTGTCGCGCAGGCGCAAATTCTCATGGCTGACGCGCTGGCTGCGCGTCATCAGCGAATAGGCAAATTGCGGCAGCTCGAAGCCGAGATAGCGGTCCAGCGTTTCGAACCATTCGGTCGAATTGCGCGCGCTGTTCTGAATCTTCAGGACTTCGACGTGGCGCTCGGCCTCATATTCGGCGAGGCTGTCGGCCAGGGTCGCGCGATCGGACATACCAGGGCGATTGAGCACCTCGGCCAGCTTGATCGCATCCTCGATCGCAAGCTTGGTGCCTGACCCGATCGAGAAGTGCGCAGTGTGCGCCGCATCGCCCAGCAGCACCACATTATCAAACGACCAGCGTTCGCACAGCACCCGACGGAAATTGATCCAGGCCGCCGATCCGCGCAGATGGGTGGAATTGGAGATCAGCGGATGGCCGTCGAGATGCCGCGCGAAGACGCGCTCGCAAAAGGCGACGGATTCTTCGGGCTCCATCTTGTCGAGGCCCATGCCTTCCCATGTTTCGGGCGAACATTCCACGATGAAGGTCGAATGGGTCGCGTCGAAACGATAGGCGTGCGCCCAGATCCAGCCATGCTCCGTCTTTTCGAAGATGAAGGCGAAGGCGTCGAACAGCTTGGTCGTGCCCAGCCAGCAGAAGCGGTTGCGTCGGACCTCGATATCGACGCCGAAGCGTTCGGCGTTGTTAGTGCGGATCTGGCTGTTGATCCCGTCGGAGGCGACGATGAGATCGAAATCCGTGTAGCGCGACAGGTCGACATCGAATTCAGTCTCGAAGTGCAGCACTACGCCTAAGTCATGCGCGCGCGCCTGCAAGATCTGGAGCAGCCGTTTGCGGCCGATGCCGATGAAGCCATGGCCCGACGAGGTGATCGAACGATCGCCGACCGCAACCTCTATATCATCCCAGTGGGCGAAACTGTCGGAGATGGTCCGCGCGCTGACGGGGTCGTTGCGCGTCAGGTTTTCAAGCGTCTGGTCCGAAAACACCACGCCCCAGCCGAAAGTGTCGCCGCTTTTATTGCGCTCGAACACGTGGATCTCGTGACCGGGGTTGCTCAACTTCATCGAGATGGCGAAATAGATACCCGCCGGCCCGCCTCCGAGACACGCAATCCGCATAACAATCTCCAAATATGTTTTAAACCTAAAACAATATGGTTGTTGATGCAAGCGTATCGACGCGACGCGATAACTCAGCCTTCGAGGTTATCGTGCAGCCGGTTGAGCAGCTCGAGCAGGTTCCCGAAATCCGAGGCGGAAAAGCCGCGAATGATTTGCTGATAGATCGGGGCCGTGGCTGTCCGTGCCGCTGCGAGCTTGCGCCGGCCTTCATCGGATAGTGCGAGTTCGGTGACGCGGCCGTCGGACTTGCTTGGCAGCGATACGATCAGCCCTGCCCTGTTCATACGGTCCACGATGCGCATCATCGTGGAAATGTTGATGACGGCAGCCTTGGCGATCTGGGCGATCGGCCGCGGCTCGGCTTCGCCAAGGATCATCAGCACGCGCCAGGTTGGAACTTCGAGACCGATCGGCCGCAGGTGCGACTCGATGATGATGTTGTAACGGCTCGCTGCACGATTCAGCAGGTAAAAGGGGTAGGCATCCACCCGGAACTGGTCGGAGCCTGGATCTCCGAACGGGCGTAAATCCTCACTCATCATGCGCTCCAGACAGTTCTACTCGCGGCTTGAAAATTTACTTGCATACGCAAGTTATTTCGATAGCCTGCACAGTCATGAATTGAGGGAGCCGCCATGTCCACTGATCAAACGCTCGCAAACCTCGTGGGTGCGATTGCTGCGCCGCTCAAGATCCGTGACGGCTTCGGCAGCCTATGGCGTGTTCTTGCGCTGGTCGAAGGCTGAACCGATGGCTGAACGCTCATTCAAGGCCGAAGTGCGGAAGCTCACCGCCGGCGAAGGCGAGACCTTCTGGGGGGAGGGCATTCTCGCGGTCACGAAGGGGCTGCTGCAATCGGGCGTTGCCTATGTCGGCGGCTATCAGGGCTCGCCGATCAGCCACCTGATGGACGTCTTCGCCGATGCCAGCGACCTGCTCGAAAGCCTGGGGGTTCATTTCGAGGCGTCCGCTTCGGAAGCGACGGCGGCGGCGATGCTGGCGGCCTCCGTCAACTATCCATTGCGCGGTGCCGTGGCGTGGAAGTCGGTGGTTGGCACCAACGTCGCTTCGGATGCGCTTTCCAATGTCGCCTCAGGCGGGGTGACCGGCGGCGCGCTGATCATCGTAGGCGAAGACTATGGCGAAGGCTCCTCGATCATGCAGGAGCGCACCCATGCCTTCGCGATGAAATCGCAGATGTGGCTGCTCGATCCGCGTCCTAACCTGCCGAGCATCGTCGATGCGGTGGAGCAGGGCTTCCGCCTGTCCGAAGCCTCGAACACGCCGGTCATGCTGCAATTGCGCGTGCGGTCCTGTCACATGACCGGATCGTTCGTCGCCAAGGACAATGTTCGCCCGCCCATGACCGTGGCGCAAGCCGCCGCAGCGCCGGTGCGCGACATCAACCGCATCGTTCTGCCGCCCGCCAACTTCCTCCATGAGGTCGAGAAGATCGAACGGCGCTGGCCCGCCGGGGTGAACTATGTTCGCGATCACGGGCTGAATGAGCGGTTTGGACCAGAGCAGGGTGGGCAAGCGCCTGAGATCGGCATCATCGTTCAGGGCGGCCTTTACAATAATCTCAACCGCGCGCTCGAACTGCTCGAACTGGCCGACGCGTTCGGCGACAGCAGGATCGCGATCTACTGCCTCAACGTCACCTATCCGCTGGTGCCGGAGGAAGTCCGCGACTTCTGCTTGGGCAAGCGCGCGGTGCTGGTGGTCGAGGAAGGCCAGCCCGAGTTCATCGAGCATGAACTCAACACGCTGGTGCGGCGCGCCGACCTCAATACGCGGATCGTCGGCAAGGACGCGCTGCCGCGTTCGGGGGAGTATACGGCGCACGTCATCCGCGACGGCCTCGTCAAGTTTCTGGCTGCGGAAGCGCCGTCCCTGGTGCGCCGTCCTGACCCCATCGAGCCGCTGCCTGCGCCGGTCGCCGCGCAGATCCCGCCGCGACCCGCCGGCTTTTGCACGGGCTGCCCGGAGCGGCCGGTGTTCACCGCGATGAAGCTTGTCGAGCGCGAACTCGGGCCGGCGCATGTTTCGGCCGATATCGGTTGCCACCTTTTTTCGATCCTGCCGCCCTTTAATCTCGGCAACACGACGATGGGTTATGGCTTGGGCGGAGCCGCTGCCTCGGCCTTCAAGCCGGATGCCGAGCACGGCAACAAGCGGGCGATCGCGGTGATGGGCGATGGCGGCTTCTGGCACAACGGTCTGACGTCGGGCATCGGTAACGCTGTGTTCAACAAGAACGATACGGTCACCGTCATCATCGACAACGGTTATTCGGCGGCGACCGGCGGGCAGGATATCCTGTCCTCGCGCGCGTTCAACGCACGGCGCGTTACCAAAAACCCGATCGAGCGTGCGGTGCGGGGCGTCGGCACGAAATGGGTGCGGGCTATCGACCGCACTTATGATCTTGCCAAAATGCGCGACACGCTGCGCGAGGCGATGACCACGCCCGAGAAGGGGCCGAAAGTCATCATCGCGCAGTCCGAATGTATGCTCAACAAGCAGCGACGCGAAAAAAAGCTGGTCAAGAAGGCGCTGGATCAGGGGCAGCGTGTCGTACGCGAACGGTTCGGCGTCGACAGCGACACCTGTACCGGTGATCATAGCTGCATCCGCCTGTCCGGCTGCCCCTCGCTGTCGCTCAAGCCCAATCCCGATCCGCTGCGCAAGGATCCGGTGGCCCATGTCGAGAATTCGTGCGTCGGCTGCGGTCATTGCGGCGAAGTCAGCCATGCCGCGGTGCTTTGCCCCAGTTTCTACCGTGCCGCCGTGGTCTCCAATCCAGGCCGTCTCGAACGCTTGGCTGACCGGATCAACGGCGCGATCATCCGCTTCTTCCAGGCGCGTGACGACCGTGCCCGCGCCGCGCGCGCCTTCTGACGGAGACACATCATGATCGAACCGCAGCGCGATCGCCTGGCCATCGCCATTCTGGCGCTTGGCGGGCAGGGCGGCGGCGTACTTGCCGACTGGATCCAGGACGTGGCGCGTGCCGGCGGCTGGCTGGCCCAGGGCACTTCGGTGCCCGGAGTCGCCCAGCGGACAGGATCGACCGTCTATTATGTCGAACTGGGGCGGGCAGACGCGACAGGCCGCCTGCCGGTCATGGCTCAGATGCCCGTGCCGGGCGATGTGGATATCGTCGTTGCATCGGAACTGATGGAGACAGGCCGTGCGATCCTGCGCGGCTTCTCGACTGCCGACCGGACGACACTGATCGGCTCGACCCACCGGATCTACGCAATTTCCGAAAAGGCCGCGATGGGCGATGGTCGAGGAAATGGAGACAGGATCGTCGCGGCAGCCCACGAGCGGTCGCGCCGCTTCATCGGTTTCGACATGGAAGCGGCGACCGAGCGATCGAACTCGGTGATCAGCGCGGTGATGTTCGGCGCACTCGCGGGCAGCGGGGCGTTGCCTTTCGCGCGAGAGCTGTTCGAGGATGCGATCCGCCACAGCGGAATTGCCGTAGCGAGTAACGTCAAGGGTTTCGCTGAAGGCTTCGAGGCGGCGCAGGCCCCGGTGACGATGCCTCAGGAGGCATCGCCCGAGGTGCCATCGCCGACGACAGAGCAGGGGCGTGCGCTGGCAGAGCGAGCCGTGGCGAGCCTCCCTGAGCCTGCACTGGCCCATGCTATGCACGGCTTGCATCGGTTGATGGATTATCAGGGGGCGGACTATGCCACCCTCTATCTGGACCGGCTGGAAAAGGTCGCTGCGCTCGACACTGCCCCTTTCGAACTCACGACCGAACTGGCCCGCCACCTCGCATTATGGATGAGTTACGAAGATACCATTCGGGTCGCTGACCTCAAGATTCGCGCCGCGCGGATGGCGCGGGTGCGCGGCGAGGTGAAGGCGGGTGACGGCCAATTGCTGCACGTCACGGAATTCATGCACCCGCGCCTACAGGAAGTCTGCGAGGCGCTGCCCGCTGGACTTGGCCGCATGATCCTCGCCAGCAAGGGCGTTTCGGCGTTCCTGTCGCGCTTCTTCCGCAAGGGCCGGTATGTCAAGACGACCAGCCTTCCATGGTTTTTCGCCCTGCGCTTCATTGCTTCGATGCGCGGCCTACGCCCGCGATCGTTGCGATTCATCGAGGAGCAGCAACGCATCGAGGCCTGGCTGGCTACCGTCCGGCACGAAGCATTCCGCGATAGCGCGCTTGCAACTGAAATGGTGCGCTGCCAACGCCTGATCAAGGGCTATGGCGACACGTTTGAACGTGGGCTCAGCAACTTCAATCGCATCATGGCGCAGCACCAAGCGCAGCCGCAAACCTCTGGCGGCATCGCCCACCTGTGCGAATTGGCGCTCTCCGACGAACAGGGTATGGCCTTGACCGAAGGTCTGCGCGTCGCCTGAAGTGACAGCGATCGTGAGGGGTTTGTTGGGTGGGGGAGGAGGCTCCCAAGTGTTGGTGGCCGGACCTGTCGCACAGGTCCGGCCACAAGATCAGACGGCCAAAGCCGCAAGCGGTTCGATGAATTCGAGGTTCAGGCTCTGGCTGACCGGCAACGACGTTAACTGACCCCGATGGACGTTTAGGCCGGCGAGGAGGTCACTGCTCCGCTTTATCGCGGCGATGCCGTCATCCGCTAGTGCCAGTCCATAGGGCAGAGTTGCGTTATTCAGGGCATAGCTTGACGTCCGGGGTACGGAGCCAGGCATGTTGGCCACACAATAGTGAATGACGCCGTCAACCTCGAACGTGGGTTCGGCGTGGGTCGTGGCATGCGAGGTTTCGAAACAGCCGCCCTGATCGATGGCGACGTCTACCAGGACGGTACGTGGCTTCATCAGGCGCAGCATGTCGCGCGTGATCAGCCTAGGTGCGCTCGCGCCTGGGACCAGAACGGCACCGATGACGACATCTGCGCTGCTGATTTCCTCCTCGATCGTATCGGTGGTCGAAAAACGGGTGCGCACGCGGCCGTCAAACAGTTCGTCTAACAGGCGCAGGCGTGGGATCGACCGGTCCAGGATCGACACTTCGGCGCCCAGGCCTACAGCCATGCGCGCGGCGTGCGTGCCAACCACGCCGCCACCGATAACGAGTACCCGTGCAGGCGCGACGCCCGGTACGCCGCCGAGAAGAAGGCCATTGCCACCGTTATAGCTCTTGGATGCCGCGCCCGCCGCTTCGATCGAGAGGCGACCGGCAACTTCGCTCATCGGTGCAAGAAGGGGCAAACCGCCCTGTCCATCGACCACGGTTTCATAGGCGATGGCCGTCACGCCGGAGGTTAGAAGGCCTTTCGTCTGCTTCGGATCGGGGGCGAGGTGAAGGTAGGTGAAAAGGATTTGGCCATCCTGCAACTGGGCCCATTCGGACGGCTGCGGTTCCTTGACCTTTACGATCATGCCCGATTTGGCGAACACCTGTGCGGCGTCCGTTGCGATCGTCGCACCCGCCGCGCGATAGGCATCATCGTTCGCGCCGATGCCGATCCCAGCGCCCGTTTCCACCGAGACTTCGTGACCACGCGCCACATATTCGCGGACGGCACCGGGCGTAAGTCCGACGCGAAACTCCTGCTTTTTTATCTCTTTCGGCACACCAACGCGCATATTCAAAACCCTCTTCGACATTGTCGATTGAATATAGTCGATGCTGGGCGCATATAATGATCATTATATCAACAATATCCCGTGAAAACGCCTAATTTGTGCGTAAAACGGACATTGTGTTTGGAAGTCTTGTGGACACCTTCGACGCAAAAATTCTTTGGGCTCTCTCGGAAAACGGGCGCGCGACTCAGGCCGAAATCGGTGAAGCTACCAATCTCTCGGGTACGGCTGCGGGCCGTCGCCAGAAAATTCTGGAAGAGCAAGGTTTCATTTTAGGATATCGCGCCATTCTGAACCTCGCCTCGCTTGGATTTGCCTCGACAGTGATGGTCCTGATCCAGTTAGACCGGCAAAGCAGCGCGACGCTCGCGAACTTTGAGAAGGCGATCTTTGCATGTCCGTCCGTTGTCTCCTGTCACCTGCTGTCCGGCAGCGAAGACTATCTCGTGATCCTGCGGGTGAGGGATCTGGTGGATTTCGAGCGGGTTCACCGGGTGGAACTGTCGCAACTTCCCGGCGTCTCGCGGATGCAATCACTGTTTTCATTGCGGGAGGTCGTATCGCGGCCCGTCCCCCCGGCCTTGTTTTCATGCTAGCCTCGCCGCGATGTGAAGCCGGCGTCAGCCATATGCCGCGTCGGCTCCCCTTATCTTAGAAGCTGTATTTCACGCCCACCCGCACTGTGCGCGGTTCGACCACCCGGCTCAATCGGCCATCGACCGGCGCGCTATCGAAACGCGGCAGGTAGGATTCGTAATAATAAACGATGTCCTTGTCGCGGCTGCCAAAGATGTTGAGTAGCTCTGCATAGATTTCCGCCTTGCCTGCCTTGCGCGCACCGCGAACATTGACGACGGTGCTGCCGCTGTCGCGCGCGCTGTTATCCTCGATCAGGGGATAGGGGCCAAGGTGGCGAAGCCGGGCGCTGATGGACCATTTGTCGAGAATAATCGAGGCCCCCGCCGACGCCGCATCCTCGAAGGCGTTCGGGATGCGATCGCCATTATCGTACCGGGAATGGCTGGCGGTGTAGGTCGCATCGAGGGCGAGCCAGGATACAGGCCGCCAGAAGGCGACCAGTTCATATCCACGCCGCCGACTGGCTCCCGTCGGCTCGACCGCGTTGGAATCGCCGACAAAACGCAACTCGCTGGCGACATCGAGCCAGAAGTAGGTCGCCGTCAGACTGAGCCCGGCGCGCTGGAAACGCACGCCCACCTCCTTGCCGGTTCCCCGTACCAGTACCGGCACGCGAGCATCCTGATTGACCGCGCCACGGACGTCGTTGGAGTGAAAGCCCCGGCCCCAGTTGGCATACAACTCGACCGACGGCATCGCCGACCAGGCGATGGCCGCCTTCGGGGAAAGAATGTTGGCGTGCCCCTTGCCTTCGCCCAAGGCAGTCGCCTCCAGATCGCGGGCTTGGACATCGTACCAATAATGGTCGCTGCGCAGTCCGCCGATAAGGCGCAGGCCCGTCAGCGGACGTACCGTCACCTCGCCGAAAGCGGCAAGCGAACCTTCACCCACCCGATAACGCCCGAGCGACGCGATGAAGCGACGCTGGTCCGTGTGATAAACGCCGACATTGCCGATCGCGTCATAGCGCCCTTCCGCGCCGACGCTGACATCCGCCCATTTGGCCAGCGTCCAGCTGCGCCGGGCCGACCCGCCCAGAACCCAGCGACGGTCGAACTGCTCGATCTGTGCGCTGGACCAATCGGCATTCGCGTAGGTGGGGTTCGAACTCATCCTCCAATTATAATATTGGGCATAGAGGTTGGCTTTCCACGAAGTATCGTCCAGATTGGCTGTGACGATGAAACGGTCGGTCCTGCCTCTCGCGGTGGGATCAGGCGAGCAGAAAATCGTGGGGCAAACGGCTGAACCGATGGCGCGTTCGGGAATTTGCTCGGTCGGGTTCCATGTGCCGTGATAGCCTTGCAGCGTCAGGTCGAAGCGTCCCAGGCCCGTCATCGCGGAGTATTTGGCAAAGCCGGAATAGTGGCGAAGTTTCTCCGGTTGCTGCGAGGGCCCATCGTAAATCTTGAACTGGCCGGCGAGCGTCAGCGCGCCATCCTGTCCCCAGGCAGGTATGGTGCCGCCTGCCGCGATGCGCCGCCAGCCATAGCTGCCCACTTCCGCCGATGCCCATGGCGCCTTGAAGGCGGAGATCGTCGAAATATAGGCCGCGCCGGCGAGCGCGAAATCGCCGCCATCGGCGCGATACGGGCCTTTGCGATAGTCCTCCCGCTCGACGATTTCCGGGATGAGGCCATTGAGGTCGAGATAACCTTGCCCATGGCCATGGGTCCGCAGGTTCATCGGCACGCCGTCGATATAGGTCGCGAAATCCGACCCATGGTCGAGATTGAAGCCACGCAGAAAATATTGGTTGGCCTTGCCGCTGCCGGAATGCTGTGCCGCAACCATGCCGGGCACCGCCTCCAGCAACTCGGCCACGCGCAACAGAGGACGGATCAGCATGTCGGAACCCGCGACGCTGCCTCGCTGGCGGCGGCCGCGACGCCGATCTTGCCCTCGCCACGCCCGAAGACCACGATGTCGCCGTCGGATGAGGCAGGCTCGGCTTCGGGGAAGCTATTGTCCGCCGACGCCGGGACGGGTTTCGTAACCTCCGCTGCCGTGGCGACGAAGGGCGCGGCCGATATGGCAGCTACGGCGACGCTGGCAGAGAGAATCCGATGGAGAATGGTAGACAATGCGAAGCCCCTTTAATCAGTGAAAGGGGATAGCATCGCGACGGGGCGCGGCTTGTCATGTCCATTACGGTTAGCGAACATATTACAAGTGGTTACGGTTGCGGCTTGCTGTGTTCGATACGGTGCGATCATGCTGTGTTGCGGTATCACCGTCGAGGCAGGGGCGTACCATGGTCGAAATCATCGGGTGTAGCGACCGGTTTCAGGCCAGCCGCATCCTCTGGCAGCTGTTCGGGATTGGCGGGATCGGCAGGAAATTTGGGGTCTTGCGCGGGCCTGTTCCTGTTCAGCGTATAGCCCGCAAAGGCATAGCCGCGCCGCAACAGATAGGCGCGTGTCAGGATCCATCCTGCCGCTCTGTCCCCGAACCAGCTGAACGGCTCGATCACGACCGTGCCGTTGAACCGGGAGGGATCGGAGGGTTTGCGGATCAGAAAGCGGATGACATAGGGCGCCTGCGCGACGACATCTCCGGCCGCGGTGATCGTTGGAGCGATGCCGCTGAGATGATATTCCTCCTCGACATAGCCCGTCTTGTCCAGATCGGCATGTCCCGTACCCGGCCGCAGTGCCGAGGACAGCGGCAATTGCCCGCTCGGCGGCACAAGCACCGCGCTGGGCATCGGCAAGCTTTCAGCTGCCGATTAACGCCCCGGCTACCGCAAGCGCCATCCCGAGGCGGCACAGGAGGCTTTCAAAAGCCGGCGTTAGATCACAAATATGTGCGCCCGTGAGCCCCTGGAATGTCACTGCAACTCAGTTGCCTTCGCTAGGATCTGTCTTCATCGACACCGTCCCGTCGGCGTTCATCTCGATCAACTGGTCCGCCGCCGTGCAAAAATATTCGTTGATGTCGTAGCTGTCGTTTCGCTTGTATCCGTAGGTGAAGTGATAAGGCTCGGCGAGCATGGCGGGGTCTTCGATGGTGATCTTGTTTTCCATGTAACCGGGCTTGGTGAGCCGGATCCGTTCGGTGATTTTCATCTCGCGGCTATGGGGAATATCGTAAAATTCGGTGTCCTCGCGGATGCCCTGGGTGGTGACAACCAGCGTATCGCCCTCCCAGCGGCCCACCGAATAGCCGTAATAATAAGGAGAAATATCGTCCAGTGCCGGCATCGCCTTGCCCAGGCGAATGCGACGGGTTTGCGTCAGGAACTCAGCCAGTACGGTTACTTGGCCGGGATTTTGGAGGATCTGGATCGGAAAGATCGCACCCATGATGAGCGGCATACCCTCGGGAAGGCACAGCGTACTGCGATCCGCTAATGGCTTGCCGGCCTTGAGCGCTGCCTCTCGGCGCGCCACACGTTCCTTCCATTGTGTGGCGTATGGCTCTTTGAGCTTCGGGCCACCTTCCGGGGCCGTCAATTCGATGAAAGTATTTTCTGCGCCCCCGAACGGATCGGGGTAGAGCTCCCAGACGCCCGTAATATCCGGCTCGGCCGCCGTCGTTCCGGCGTGACGATCAGCCGACCCTGCCGTTGACCCGCTGTCCGCCCGTGCCACACATGTGAGAGCTGCTGTGATCGCAGCGGCCACGATCGCGACCGATCCGAGCCTTGGGAAGCTTATCATAGAAATCCTCATACTATCATCGCAGCCGTCGCCGGCGCGTGCGGCGTTGGAGCTTCATCCACGCAAACAGTCCCCGGCCCTCCAGGGGGAGAGCGCGGGGACGGATTATCGAACGCCGCAACGCCATGGCGCTGGCATTTTTAAGCTTCAGCGTCGCACGGACAAGGTGGCTCCGATCGTGCGCGGACGGAACGTGCCCGAACGATACCAGACGGAACCGGGATACTCATGGTACAGGCTGAGCAACGGCTGGCTGTTAGTTACGTTGTTGACGAACAGGCTGGCGTCCACCGTGCTGTCCTCTCCCCGATAAATCCTCGCACCGACACGCAGGTCGAGTTGCGAGGTGGCTGGCGGGCGAGGCAGTTCGGGATCGGTCAACACTGAGTCGAGATCGAGCTGTTGCGTAATGCGGCTGCTGTAGCTGAAGTCTGCGCGCGCATAGAGTTCAGCGCCATCGACCGGCTGCGTGAATTCGCCATTCAGCTGGATCGTCCAGGGCGCGACGCGGGGGAAGGGCTCGCCTGCCTTGCGGACCGTCGTGCCATTGAGGCCCGGAATTTCGGTCGTGTAACGCGCATTGGTATAGGCGGCCGACATTCCCAGCGTCAGTTGGCGGACGGGCTTGACGGTGATGGAAAGGTCAAAGCCGTCCACCTTCGCATCGCCCAGGTTCAGCGCGGCATAGACCGTGCAAACTGGCAGGTTGAACATGTTCTGGACGTTTTTCCAGTCGATCCGGTAGGCGGACGCATCGATCACGACCTTGCCGCCGAACAGTCGGTTCTTGCTGCCGATTTCGTAGCTCCAGATGGAATCGGGTTTGAGTTCAAGCGTTGCGTAAGGATCGAAACCGATAGCCGCAGCCTCGTCGGCGCAACGCGCGCCCACCGGGGGAGAAACACCCGCTCCGCGAATGCCTTTCGACGCACTGATGTAGAAGAGATTGTCTCGATCGGCCTGAAAAGACGCCGCGAATTTCGGCGTAAGATTGCGCACTGTCGTATCGCCGGTGTCGATCCGCCCGTCGGTGGAATAAAGCGGGCCGGCCGTGAAGCCCTCGAACTTATAGTTCGCGATCGTATAGCGCGCGCCGGCCGTGAGCTTGACGCGTGGAACGACTTCATACTCCGCCTGCGCATAGGCCGCAAACTGCCGGTCGCGATGCTTATTGCGCTGGGCAACGAAAAATTGACCCTGGTACAGTTCGACGCCAAAGATATCCGTCAGCGATGGCGTCAACGGTTCACCCCTCAGTTCCTCACCATAGTTGATGAGGTCCAGGGCCCGCGGAGCGCTTCCCTCGAACTGATCGCTGACATAGGATTTCTGGAAGAACAGGCCGACGATCCAATTGAATCGGTCATTCGAACTATTATCCTGCAACCGCAATTCCTGCGTGAAGGCTGTCTGCTTCGTCCGGTTTGCGGTGTAGAAGGTATCGTCTTCGAACCCGGGAGGAAAGTCACCCGTGATCCCCGCGTTGAGTGCGATGTTGAGCGTCGTGTCGTCGCTCTTGCTGCTGGTCTTCCGGAAAAAATAGGATGTGTCCGAAACCAGGGCGGCGGCGCCAAGGTCCAGTTCAACCTTCAACGCGGGCAGGTAGAACCGGTCTTTAAGCGGCTCAGCGATTTTATTCAGACTAAGCTTCAGATCGCCCCTGGAGCGATCCGATGTCGCCAATTCAAAGCGGGATCCGTCGGCAATCTTCTGATATTGATAGAAAATCGATGGCGTGATCGTGAGGTTTTCGCCCACTTTGGCGCCCAGGGTCAGGCGGGACGAGAGCGTATTGCTGCTGTTGATGTCCTTGTCGAGTTCCGCCTTCGAATAGCGATCCAGTCTGTCGATATAGCCGCCGTCGTGCCGATACCAGACACTGGCACGGAAGCCGATCTGGTCCTGCACGATCGGCGCGCCGCCCGCCAGGCCGGCCTCATAGCTCACCGCGCCATTGCGCGTGGTCGCCAGTTCGGTCCTGCCGTAGATGTGGGTGGCCTCATATTCGGGCTTGGGCAGGATGAAGCGTATCGCGCCGCCTACCGACCCACTGCCAAACAGCGTGCCCTGCGGGCCGCGCAAGACTTCCAGGCGTTCGACGTCGAACACTTGCGGATAGGGGTTGCTGAGCGAGGGACTGACGCCGATGCGCGTCTGTACCGGGGTATCGTCGATGTAGATGCCGGTCGTCGGAATGCCGGACGCGGAATCGACGCCGCGAATGGCGATGGATGTCTGCCCGGTCCCATACAGCACCGAGCTTTGACCGAGAGTGATGCCCGGCGTGATCTGCGCAATGTCATCGATCGAGCGGACGCCTTGCTTGTCCAGTTCGATCTGCCCCTTGGCGACGATGCTTGCCGGCACCTTGCCTAGGCTCTGTTCGCGGCGGTTGGCGGTGACGACGATTTCCCCGAGGTCTACGGAATCGGCGCGATCAGAGGGGTTGTCCTGCGCATGAGCCAGAACAGCGCCCAGTGGCAGGGAACCGAACATCAAGGCCGCGCGACTGAAATTGCGAAAGATCATCTATCCCCCTTGGTTTAAACCGCCAAGCATTCGCTCGCAACGCAGCGAATGCACCCTCGCACGCGCGGGGATGTTCCCTCTTGGTCAGCGTGTCGCTCAGTCTCTGCAGGATTATATGCGGATGAATTTATATCGATTGCAGGATCGGTCACAGGTTCGCCGATTTGGGCCAATCGACCCCGATACCTGCCTGCCATGTCCATGCTGCGGCGGCCGTTGCCGCACCGTTGTCCGTTCGTGCTAGTGCGCCAGACCTGCCCTTTGACCTACGCCAACGCCAACGCTTCGGACTGCAATAACCACAATGGCGGGCATCCGGGCATTGCAGAAGCGCATCGCGCGGTTGGAGGATGCAGGGAAGCCGAAGCCGTCGCTTATCGCGGTCTGGTATGGATCGTTTGACGCATGGGTTGAGCAGGACGTCCTGCCGGGGGTGGAGAGCGGGGCGCTGGCTGCTGACGATATGGTTTAGCTGGTCGCTGCCCTTCGCGGATGGGAAACGGAAGGGGTATGGAATGCACGCTGACGGTGAACCCGCGTGGATGGTAGCATGGCGCGAGCGCCAACTGCTGTAGCCTTGCTTCTACAAATGACGGTCTGGTGCCAGCTGTTAATTGCCCTTCTTTTGGGCGCGTACGATGTTGCCTGTGCGTTTTCGGACATAAACTTCCACGCCCGACATGCGCTGATTTAGCCTTTTAGCTACCGCTTCCGGCGATTGGCGTGGAGGGCTGACCGCCTTCATTGCCTTTCGTTTCGCCTGCTGCTCTTTATGTGCCGCCCGCGCCGCTTCTCTTTTTATCTGCTTCTCGGTCTTTTTGGGCTTTGGAGCAGTTCGCTTGACGACTTCGCGAACAGGATTGCCCTTTCTCCCCGCCCGGCGATCCGACAAAATGCCGTAATCGCCCACGCTGGTTACGCGTCCAGGGTCAGCGGTGTGATAATCTGCTCTCGACCAATCAAGCCTGCTCATATCGCTACTATTGCATAGCCTTAAGGCCCAAGGAAGTTACAGAATTGGATTCTGCACAAGGCCTGCGGCGGCTAGAAATACGCTAGAAAGCAAATCGTAAGTAACTTTGGAAGCTGGTCCCAAACGGGTTAAGTTGCTGTATTTGCTGGGAAAATATGGTGGACGCACTAGGGCTCGAACCTAGGACCCGCTGATTAAGAGTCAGCTGCTCTACCAACTGAGCTATGCGTCCGTATCACCCCGGAAGGATGGTCGCGGACAGGTGTAGGGCCGGTCGCGCGATGTGGGTGGGCGGTTAGCAGGCGGTCGCGCCGGTGTAAACCCGTCAAAAGGCCGAATTGGCATTGCTGCGGTTTGATCGGGCAATTGCCATCAGGATGCCGATGCACAGCATCACCGTCATCATCGCCGATCCACCAAACGATACGAGAGGAAGCGGGATGCCGACCACCGGAGCAAGGCCCATCACCATCATCAGGTTAATCGCGAAGTAGAAGAAGATCGTCATGGCAAGCCCCGCCGCGGTCAGCCGGCTGAATCGCGTCTTGGCATTGAGCGCGACACGCATGCCCCAGTTTATGAGAAGGAAGAAGGCGACGATCAGAAAAAGACCTCCGATAAGCCCCCATTCCTCCGCCATCGTCGCAAATACGAAATCTGTGTGCCCTTCGGGAAGATAGTCCAGATGGCTTTGCGTACCCTGGAGAAATCCCTTGCCCGTCAGCCCGCCGGACCCGATCGCGATCTTAGACTGGATGATATGATAGCCCGTCCTGAGCGGATCCTTTTCCGGATCCAGGAAGATTTCGATGCGATCACGCTGGTAGTCGTGGAGGAATGACAACGCGATCGGCAGAGAGGCAGCGACCGCAGCCGCTCCCCCCACGAACAGGCGCAGCGGCAATCCGGCCAGGAACACGACGACCATGCCGCCGATCGCGATCATCGTCGCGGTGCCGAGATCGGGTTGCACGAGAACAAGCGCGAAAGGGATGCCAATCAGACCGGCGGCCGGCCAGATTGCGTTCCAGCGACGTATTTCCCCCGCAGGCAGCAGATCATAAAAGCGCGCCAGCGTGATGACGATCGCCGGTTTCATCAATTCCGAAGGCTGGAGGTTGATGAAGCCCAGGTCGAGCCAGCGCCGGCTACCGCCACCCACAACACCCAGGAGTTCCACTGCGATCAACAGCACAAGCAATATGCCGTATATCGGGAAGGCCGCCTGTTTCAGCGTTTCTTCCCTGAGTCGCGAAAGACCGATCGCCACGCACAGGAAGAAGCCGAAGCGGATCGCCTGCGAGAGGGCCCATGGACGCACATGCCCGCCTGCGGCTGAATATAGTACGACCAGGCCGAAACACCCGATCGAGATCACGAGCAGCAACATCTTCCACGGCAGCTGGGCGACCGGGGCGGGAATGAAGGACCAGGGGTTCATTCCGGGTCGTCCGGCGGTTGCATGGCATTGCCGGATGCGATCGGGGCGGTGCTGTTGCTGCCACTCCCTGCCGCTGAGGCCGCTGCCTTTTCCAGTTTTTCGGCTTGCCAGCTTGCCGCTTCGGCACGCATCCGGGTCGGGATATCACCGCCCCAGGTCGGCTCCACTTCAGCGAGTGACGCCAGAGCCCGATCCCGATCGAGCATGTAGGTCATGATATCGCGGCCGATCATCGGGGTATCGAGGTTGCGAATGGTGTGGCCGTTATGTTCAAGCACGATCCCGGCGGCGTAGCGCGGATTTTCGGTAGGGCCGAAGCAGACGAACAGGGCATGATCGCGCAGCTTGAAGGGCAAAGAGGCATTTTTCAGCACGCCCGAACTGCGTTCGGCCATGGAAATCCGTCGTACCTGCGCCGTCCCCGTCTTGGCGGCGATGGATGCGCCGGGAACCTGCAGCCGTGCCGCGCCGCCCGTGCCGCCCTCATTGACGACGCCGAACATGGCGTCCCGCACGATCTTCAGGTGTTCGGGATCGATCGGCAGATCGCCGCCTTGCGGCGGGTAGCGCCGATTGACGATCAGTCTGGGAGAAAGTGAACGTCCCGATGCGATCCGCGATGCCATGACCGCAAGCTGCATTGGGTTTGCCAGCACATAGCCCTGCCCGATGGACGCATTGAGGGAGTCGGCGACCGTCCACTGCTCCTTGTATTTCTTGAGCTTCCAGGCGCTGTCCGGGACGGTGCCAAAGCGCTGGCTGGTAAAGGGCAGGGCAAACTTCTCGCCCAGCCCAAGCATTCGCGCGACGGGCGCGACCTGATCATAACCGATCCGGCGAACCATCTCGTAGAAGTAGATATCGCAGCTCAGCATGATCGCCCGCTTCAGATCGACCGAACCATGACCGCGGCGCTTGTGACAGTGGAAGACGCCGCTGCCCACCCGCAGAGCACCGGAACAATAGACATGATCGTTCGGATCGACACCGGCCTTGAGCAGCGCCAGCCCATTCATCGGCTTTACTGTCGATCCTGGTGGATACAGCCCCTGCAACGCCTTGTTCATCAGCGGAACATGGTCGTTTTTGGAGAGCATTTCCCATTCGGAATGGCTGATCCCGTCCGAAAAGCTGTTTGGGTCGTAAGCCGGCATCGAAACGAAGGCGAGGATGTCTCCGTTGTGCGTGTCGATCACGATGACGGAGCCTGAGTTGGTGCCCAGCCTGCGCGCGGCGTATTCCTGCAGGCCAATGTCGATGCTAAGCTTTAGCGTGTGGCCGACGGTTTCGGGGCGCGTGGTCAGTTCGCGCACCAGCTTGCCGCGCGCGGTGACTTCGGATCGCTTGGCGCCGGGCTGACCGCGCATCCAGTCTTCCATCGTGCGTTCCAGCCCGTCCTTGCCGACCTTGAAGCCGGGCGTGACCAGCAAGGGATCGTGGGTTTTCTCATAGTCCACGGCGGATGCGGCACCCACATATCCAACGAGGTGAGCGACAGCGGCTCCGGTTGGATAATATCGTGCGGTCCCGCTGGCTGGCGTGACGCCGGGCAGGTCGGGCGTACGCAGGCTGATCGCGGCGAACTTATCGTAATCAAGATTGCTGGCAGCCTGAACGGTCTGATAGTCCGCAGCCTTGGCGAGATCTTCCCGGATACGATCCATTTCGTCCGGCGGAAGCGACAACAGCTGCTGCAATTCCTTCAGGACGCGCTCACGGTCGTGGAGCTGATTGGGAATCAGGTCGACCCGAAAATCAGTGCGATTTATAGCGATCGGCTTGCCATTCCGATCGATGATCCATCCTCGCCGTGGGGGAATTATCGTCAGCTGGACACGATTGCTTTCGGCAAGGGTCTGGTAGCGTTCGTTTTCCGCGATTGCGAGCCATCCCATCCGGCCAGCCAACAACGTTGCTATGCCGGCTTGGGCCCAGCCCAGCACAAGCGCCCGCCGGGTGAAACTGAACGCCTGCGAATGTTGCGTTACCAGCTTACTTTCGAACATCAGCCGGCGAACTCGTTTGCGCGGCACATCACGATGGCAATCTCCACCGGTCAAGCCGGACGCACAGGCGCACCATGACCGGAAAACAGAGGATCGACAGGATCATCTGCGGTCCCATTACCGCAAGTGATACATTGGCGGGGTCGAGGCCGGAAAACCAATATCCACCTGCAATGCATAATATAATTGCCGCAGCAGCAATCAACCAGTCGATCCAGTAATCGCGCCAGATAAGTTGAGAATCGATCAGATCGAGAACCAGCAGGAGCAGGGTCCACAGGCTCATTGCGCTGCCAAAAGGCTGTCCCGAAAAAATGTCGTCGAATAGGCCCAAAGGTAACCCGATCCACGCCGGCCAGATTTCTGGCCGAAGCAGGCGCCAGCTCAGCAGCATGAGAAGGCCAATGGGCGGCATTGCCGGCCAGGAAATGACCGCGGGCAAAAGCGCCGCGAGCGATCCTGCCATCGTTGTGAGCACAGGCACGGTCCGGGCACGGATCAGCAGGATCCGGATATCCTCTTCACGGCGAATACGTTGTGCCATTATCGGGTCGTTCCGGGCAGGGGCGGTACATCCGGCTGATAAAGCTCCTGTACGGTCGCAAAATCGAGGGAGTCCGGGCTGGCCAGCGGCCATGCCACTGCACTGTCGCCGTCGACCTGGGTTATGACCGCAACCGGAACGCTTGGCGGATAGATTCCGCCCGTGCCCGACGTAAGCACGACGTCGCCACGCTTGAAGGGCGAAGCCCCCGGCATCAGGGAGCGTATCGAAAGCGTGCCATCGCCGCGTCCACGTATCAGCGCCGGCGTGCCATCCCGGGCCAGCCTGACCGGAACGGTGCTTTCCCCATCGGTGAGTAGCAAAACGCGCGATGCGGTGGCACCGGCTTCGAGAATCCTGCCGACAAGCCCGTCCGCTGCGATAACAGGCTGACCGGGCTGCACACCCTGACGGGTTCCGGCGGACAGGGTGGCAAATCTGCGGGCCGACGTGAAATCGGAGCCTATCAAGCGGGCGACCGCGACCGTTGCCCGCGCTTCTTCGGTCAGCTTCAAGGTGCGCCTTAGCTTGGCATTTTCCAATCGCAGTGCCTGAGTTTCAATGAGTTTTCGGCGCGCTACCGCCAGCTCCTCGCGCAACGCCTGGTTCTGCCTGGCCGCAAAGAAATATGCCTGGACCTGTTCTTCGAGCGAGCCTGCGCCGCGCACTACCTGGCGTCCTGCCTTGCTTACGGGTGCACCCGCATCGATGGCGGCGCCGCGCAGTCTTCCAAAGCCGGTCGGATCGACCCTGCTCAGGAAAATCAGCATCAAGGCGCCGACGATGCCCACAATGGCGATGACATAGCCGATGAAGAGGCTGAACTGGACGCGGCGGGAAAAACCCGGACGCCGGTTGCGTGGCGGCGCCATCCGCTAAGCGCCGGCTCAGGCGGTTTGCAAAACGCCGCGGAAGATCGGATCCTCCAAAGCTCGGCCGGTGCCAAGCGCGACGCAGGTCAGCGGATCGTCCGCCACGGTGACGGGCAGGCCGGTCGCTTCCCGCAGCACTTCGTCCAGGCCGGACAGCAGTGCACCACCACCTGTCAGAACAATGCCCTGGTCGACGATATCGGCCGCAAGCTCCGGCGCCGTGTTCTCCAGCGCAATACGAACGCCCTCGACGATCGCACTCACGGGCTCATTCAGTGCTTCGGCGATCTGCGCCTGGGTGATGGAAATTTCCTTCGGCACGCCATTCACAAGATCGCGGCCCTTGATGAAGATGGTCTGTCCCTTGCCGTCAGCCGGCATCTTGGCGACACCCACTTCCTGCTTGATGCGCTCGGCCGTCGCTTCGCCGATCAGCAGATTGTGGTTGCGGCGAACATAGCTGGAAATCGCTTCGTCCATCTTGTCCCCGCCAACCCGGACCGAGGTGGTGTAGGCGAGGCCACGCAGTGAAAGCACAGCGACTTCGGTCGTGCCGCCACCGATGTCGACAACCATCGAACCGATTGGTTCAGTGACTGGCATATCGGCGCCGATCGCGGCCGCCATTGGCTCTTCGATCAGCCAGACCTGACTTGCGCCGGCGTTGGAGGCGGCATCACGGATCGCGCGGCGCTCAACCGAGGTCGATCCGGAAGGCACGCAGATGACGATTTCAGGCCAGCGGGGAAAGCGGGTCTTGCCGTGAACCTTGTGAATGAAGTGCTTGATCATCTGCTCGGCGACGTCGATGTCCGCGATCACGCCGTCGCGCAGTGGCCGGATGGCCTCGATCTGGTGCGGCGTCTTGCCCATCATCAGCTTGGCGTCGTCGCCGACGGCCTTGACGCGCTTGACCCCGTTGATCGTCTCGATCGCGACGACCGACGGTTCGTTGAGGACAATCCCGCGCCCCCGAAGATAGACAACAGTATTCGCAGTACCCAGATCGATCGCCATGTCATGCGACATGAACTTGAAAAAGCGCGTAAAGAACATCTGCCTACCTTAGCCTTGTACCGCTGGACTGCCCCAACCGCGCACGCTGACCGGCGCAATTGATTCGAGAAAGCGCACATGCCGGGTCGCGGGAAGCCGGGGCTTGGGCTACACCATGCCCCATGTCAATACGCCGCCTGCCAGAGCACCTCGTGAATCGTATCGCCGCTGGCGAAGTGGTCGAAAGACCCGCCAGCGCCCTGAAGGAACTTGTCGAAAACGCAATTGACGCCGGCGCGCGGCGAATCGCGATACGATTGGTGGACGGCGGCCTCGGGGGAATCGAGGTTATCGACGATGGATGCGGCATGATGCCGGCCGAAATTGCGCTCGCGCTGGAGCGGCACGCCACGTCGAAACTGCCCGACGATGCGATCGACGCCGTTGTAACGCTCGGCTTTCGCGGAGAGGCGCTTCCATCGATTGCCAGTGTTTCCCGGCTCACCATCGACAGCAGGGTGCGCGACGCCGATGGATGGATGCGGACGGTCGATAACGGCCTGCTTGTGGCAGAGGGGCCAGCCGCGTTGCCGCCGGGAACTCGTGTGAGGATGGAGGCCTTGTTCGAACGCGTCCCGGCACGCCGGAAGTTTCTGCGCTCCGCACGGTCCGAATATGCCGCATGCATCGATATCGTGAGGCGGCTGGCGATGGCGCGGCCTGACGTGGGTTTCGCGCTGGATCATGACGGGCGCCGCTCGCTCGCGGTCCCGCCCGGCGAAACCCGTGCCGACCGGGTCGCGGCGCTGACCGATCGCGCGCTTGCCGAAAACAGTATCGCCATCGATTATCTGAGAGGCGATGCGCGCCTGGGTGGCGTCGCCGGGCTGCCGACATTCAACCGGGGTGTCGCTGACCATCAATATCTCTTCGTCAATGGCCGCCCGGTCAAGGACAGGTTGCTGATCGGCGCGGTGCGTGGCGCTTATCAGGATATGCTCGCGCGCGACAGACACCCGGTCGTCGCGCTGTTCGTGGACCTGCCGGGCAGCGAAGTCGACGTCAACGTTCATCCCGCCAAGACTGAGGTACGCTTTCGCGATGCCGGAGCGATCCGCGGTTTGATCGTCGGCGGGCTGCGTGCCGCGCTTGACCAGGCTGGTCACCGTTCGGTGCAAAGGCCGTCGGCAGCGGCGCTTGGCAACTGGACGAGCGAACCGGCTTATCCTGTCATTCCCGCGAAGGCGGGTATCCAGCTTCCACCATCGCAACTGGATTCCCGCCTTCGCGGGAATGACAGCGGAAGTTTGCGGGAAGAGCGGCTTAATTTCCAGTCGATGCCGGCCGCGCGCGCTGAACCCGCCATCGAGCGTCCGCCCGAGCAGCAGCGCTTCCCGCTTGGCGTTGCGCGAGGGCAAGTGGCCGCAACCTATATCGTCGCAGAGTCCGAGGACGGCCTAGTTCTGGTCGATCAGCATGCCGCGCACGAGCGGCTGGTGCTGGAGCGGATGCGGCTTGCCGTCGCCAACGGCGGCGTGGCGCGGCAGGCACTCCTGCTGCCGGAGGTCGTCGAGATGGATGAAGTAGCATGCGACCGGCTCGAGGCACGGCTGCCTGAACTGGTGGAGCTAGGGCTGGAGCTGGAGCGTTTCGGCCCCAGGGCGATGCTGGTCCGGGCCACCCCCGCGATGCTGGGACATGGCGACGTAAAAGGCCTTGTCACTGACCTCGCGGATGAGCTTGGGGCGTATGACGATGCCGTCTCGCTCAAGGAAAAGCTCGACCATGTCGCCGCGACCATGGCTTGCCACGGCTCGGTGCGGGCGGGGCGGATCCTGTCGGTCGCCGAAATGAATGCGCTGCTCCGCGAAATGGAGGTCACGCCGCATTCGGGCCAGTGCAATCACGGGAGGCCGACCTGGGTGAAGCTCGGTCATGGCGATATCGAAAAACTGTTCGGCCGGAAATAATCCGCATGCAATCTTCGAGCGCTATGGACCGCGTGGCAGTCTTCTTTCGCCTGTTGTTCTGGTCTGCGCTGGTCTTCGCGGTGACAATGGCGCTGATGCCGAAGCCGCCAGCCATGCTGGGCGAAGTCAAGGACAAATATCAGCACATCCTGGCTTTCTCCTGCCTCGCGCTGTGCGCCAGCCTTGCCTATCGGCGCGCGCCATTGATGCGCATCGCCGAGCGGCTGTCATTTCTCGGCGCGGTCATCGAAGTCTTGCAATCGATACCGGCACTTCATCGCGATTGTGATATCATGGACTGGATCGCGGACACGGCCGCCATTCTCACAGTGCTGGCTTTGGTGGCAATCGTCCGAAAGCGGCGCGCAGACGTCAGGACAGGATCGTGATCGACGCCAGCAGTTCGTCATATTGTTTGGCGGCGTCTCGCGCCGGACCAGCGCCGCGGGCTGCAAGGAACGCGTGGCGGATGATTTCCGCCTGCTGCTCGATACCGTAGGCCGCGAGCGGCTTGCCCGGCACGAGCCTGTAGCCATAGTGGCAGAAGGGATGGCGCATCAGCGGCAGCCACCAGCGGCCGCGCTGCTGCGCCTGCCAGACGTGAGTCATCTCATGAATGAAGTGCGCCTGCGATCCCAGCTCCCCGCATCCGAAACAGTCGCGATAGTGGGGGGCATCGCGGTGAAACCAAAGGTGCCCATCCGGCGCCATGGTGATGCTGCGCGGTTGCAGCGGCCACCATGGACGGCGATTCACGGTGACCCGATCATAATTGATTGCATCCCCGAACATGCCGGCGGCCAGCGTGCGTTCAAGTTCGGTGAGCGGGCGGGTCGCGATCATTGTAAGCTATTTGGTGCGGGGATCGGGTGGAGTCGATAGCGGCGGTAAAGCGCGTGAGCCTTCTGGTGGCATCCAGAGAGCCGTGACCGCGTGGATTATGGACAGCTTGAAGGGCGCGGGACGGTAAAAACCTTAGAAGTGCAAATGGCTAAAGGCGATCTACGCGCAGCCATGCCGGATCGCCCAGCCAAAGTTGCCGAAGCGATTGCCGGGCGGCTTCCGCTTCAAGCACATGGCCTTGAGCTTTCTCGCTTTCTGCAATTCCATAGACAGCCCATCCGTTGCGAGGCGTTTGCGCAAGAGCGGTTCGAAAGGCCTGGCTTGCTTCTTGCGGCTTGCCGGCACGCAGCAGCGCTGCCCCTAATGATTGGCTCACCGGATAATACCAGTAAGGTGGTTCCTGATACGGAATTTTGCCTTCAAAGACGATCGCTGCGCGATAATGACGGGCGGCTTCGTTATATTTTCCCTGTGCAAACGCGAACCGGCCGCGCGCTACTGCTTCCGCCAGCGAGAGAAGGTCAGGTGCGGGAACCCCCTGCGCGATCATGTCGGCGAATGCGTCCGACTTGCGCAGCTGTGCCATGGCGGAAAGCTCGCTATCGAAGCCGGAGCGGTTGCGCAGCTGTGTGTACGCGACCGCCCGGGCATAGTGGCGCATGGCGACCGCGTAGGGTAGCCGGGCATCAGCAGGCGGAATGGCCAATATTGCCTTTGGCGAGGCAAACTGGGCCATCGCGAGGAAAGGCGCCGCATCGATAGCCTGTATCCATGCAATTTTCGCGGACGTGGCGGGATCTAGCACGGTTGAAAGCTTTTGCGCCTCGCGAACGGCAGTGCGCATGTCTCCTGCCATCTGCGCAGACATGACGATGAAATGAATATTGTGAGGATAATAGCCGTAGCGCACCAGCCCGCGATCGCCCGAATTCTTGATGAACGCCTCATCCGTTCGCGCCGCGGCGACGTTCACGCGCATGGAATCCCGGTGGCGACCGAGCAGGTAATAGATGTGCGCGGGCATGTGGACGAGATGCCCGGCGCTTGGCGCCGAGGGATAGCTGAGCCGATCGGCTGCGGCCTCTGCGCGACGGGGATCCGCGCTGTTTTCCATGAGATGAATGTAAAGATGTGCCGCTTGGACATGGCCAGGGTTGCGGGCAAGCACGCGCTCCACCAGCCGGACGGCTTCGCCGGACTTGCCGACCGGCGTAGTCTTGTCGGCTGTCCAGTAGTTCCAGGGTGTTGTGTCCATGATAGCCTCGGCGGCGAGGATGGCAATGTCGTCCTCCTCGGGAAACCGGCTGGCGACATCTATCATCGCGTCGGCATATGCGGCGTCGAGGCCGGCGCGATCCGCGTTCGCATCCCTGGAATAGCGTTGCGCCATCGCGTCGATCAGTGCTTGTTCGGCAGCCGTGGTACGGCGTAGCACCTGTGCCCGGGCGATGGCGGTTAGGGCGGCCTCCCGGTCACGCGGGTCCATAGCCACATTGATATTGGGACCAAGGGCAAGAGCCTCTCCCCACCAGCAAAGCGCGCATTCGGGATCAAGGCGTTGGGCTTCGCGAAAGGAACGCACCGCGCCGGCATGATTAAAGCCATAGGTGAGCATCAGGCCTTGGCTGAAATAGGCACGCGCCCTGGGGTCCGAAGTGCTGACCGGGAGGGCGGCCTTAGTCAGGTCAGGATACAGGTGCATGGGCGTGGAAACGCTGCTGGAGGGCTTCACCGCTAATGCGGCCAGCAACAGCCGTTCCCTGAGCGCTGATCCACGGTTGCCGCCACCGCAGAGCGAGGATGCCGCGCGTACGGGATCGAGCGCGGCAAGTGCAGCGGAGGAAAACCGTGGCTCCCCGACGAAGCTCGCCGACATGAAACCGACGAAAAGGAGAACGCTCGCCCGAATTTTCCGCATCGCAGCCCCCAATGCTCGTCAGAAAACCTGTTCGCCCCGGGCTGGTTGCGCTCGGACGAAGGATTGGCAGGATAACATTGGAAGGGAAACGGCGAAAGCTGCATTTTGCTGGAAGCGGAGGTGCCCCAGCGAGTTTCGCGTTTCCCCTCGACTACGAGGGCAAAATCTAACGCGAATCTGCTCTCGGGTTTTTGACCGAAAGTGGAACTTCATTCAGATCTTCCAGGGCGGCTCAACTGGCCGATAGCGGCAACTCTTCGATGAGAATTCGTGAAGTGTACACTTCACAGTGCGTCATTCTGCTTTATGCAAGAAGCCCTCTTCTCACATCTTAGAATTTGTCCCGTGGAGACTTCTGATGGCTGAGGATCAACGGCTCCTCGCTCCCCGCGCCGAACTCGAGCTTGCGGTGGAATCGCTCGGCGAAGGCGCAGATGCTGCGCTCGCCTCCACCGGAGTTCTCGCGTGAGCCGCGATGCCCGATACGACATCCTTTTCGAACCGGTAAAAATCGGCCCGGTGACGGCAAAGAATCGTTTTTATCAGGTGCCTCATTGCAACGGCATGGGCTGGACCCAGCCACAGGCTTTGGCCGCGCTGCGAGGGGTGAAGGCGGAGGGCGGATGGGCTGTCGTCGCGACGGAAGAAGTCGAAATCCATCCAACGGGTGATTGCGAGCCGTTTCATGAAGGTAGGCTTTGGTCGGACGCTGACATTCCTGCCTTGGCCCTGATGGCTGATGCCGTGCACAAGCACGATGCTCTGGCCGCGATCGAGATCATGCATCATGGCGCGTCCTGCGCGAATTGGGGCACGCGCGAGGTGCCGATTGCTCCATCTCACCGCCCGATTATCTACTACGCGCCCGTTCAGGCCCGCGCGATGGACAAACAGGACATCCGGGATCTGCGGCGCTGGCATCGGGATGCAGCACTGCGATCAAAGCGCGCCGGTTTCGATATCGTCTACGTGTATGCGACGCATGATCTTTCCATCGCGATGCATTTCCTCGAAAAACGCAAGAACGACCGCATCGACGAATATGGCGGCAGCCTGGAAAATCGCGTCCGCCTTCTTCGCGAACTGATCGAGGATACCAAGGACGCGGTGGGGGATAGCTGTGCGGTTGCGCTCCGCTTCGGCGTCGATGAATTGATGGGGCCAACAGGTATTACGTGTGATGCCGAAGGCCATGACGTCGTCGCGATGCTGGCAGAACTCCCGGATTTGTGGGACGTCAATATTTCGACCTGGCCCAACGACAGCCAGACTTCCCGCTTTGCCAAGGAGGGGTATCAGGAAGAATATGCGCATTTTGTCAAATCGCTGACCACGAAGCCTGTCGTCGGAGTTGGGCGCTTTACGTCCCCGGACACGATGGTCAGCCAGATCAGGCGCGGGGTAATGGATTTCATCGGCGCGGCAAGACCGTCGATCGCGGATCCGTTTCTACCGAAAAAAATCGAGGAAGGCCGCCTCGACGACATTCGCGAATGCATCGGCTGCAACATGTGCGTGTCGAGCGATTATACCTCCACTAACCTCCGTTGCACCCAAAACCCGACGATGGGAGAAGAATGGCGCCGCGGCTGGCATCCCGAGCGGATCGCCGCGAAAAAATCGGACGGCTCGGTGCTCATCGTCGGTGCAGGGCCTGCGGGTCTCGAAGCGGCATTGTCAGCCGCCCGCCGGGGCTACGCGGTCCATCTTGCTGAGGCGACGAGGGAGCTGGGCGGAAGGGTAACGCGCGAATCCGCGCTTCCCGGTCTCAACGAATGGGCACGTGTGCGGGACTGGCGGATAGGCCAGCTCGAACGGATGCCTAACGTTTCGATTTATCGCGACAGCCAGATTGAGGCAGAGCATGTACTCGATTTCGCTGCACGCCACGTATTGATTGCCACTGGCGCAAAATGGCGGCGGGACGGTGTCGGCCGAGCCAGCGGCATGGCAATCGAGGGATTTGATGACGAACAGGTTTTCACGCCGGACGATATCATGGCGGGCCGGCTTCCCCAGGCTGGCCCCGTGATCATCTGGGATGATGATCATTATTACATGGGCGGCGTGCTGGCCGAGCGCTGCAGGGCCGCTGGCCTCGAAGTCGCGCTGGTAACGCCCGCTGCCAACGTCTCTGCCTGGACGACTAACACCATGGAGGCGACCGCGATCGCAAGGCGCCTCGCCCGGCTTCGCATCGATGTGCTGACATATCACAGCATTGTCGGCTTCAGGAATGGCAACGCCATTCTTATGAACGGGCTGACCGATGATGCTCATGAACGCCAAGCCGCGGCGATCGTGACAGTGACCGCAAGATTGCCAATCGACCATCTTTACACGGATTTGGTGGCCATCGAGGATCGGTGGTTATCGTCCGGGATCAGCGGCGTAACCCGCATTGGGGACTGCTACGGGCCAGGCACAATTCAGGCCGCTGTATATGCGGGACACAAGGTTGCGCGTGCGCTGGATGAAAATCCCGAAGGTGAGATACCGCGCGAATTGCCAGCGCTGGAAATGCTTTGAAGCAGCTTGGCGCCATGATCTTTCCGCGCGGCAAGGCCAATCTTGCTCATGCCTATGGCGGTTATTCCGATCTTGACGGCAATGGCGAGATGACCGGCGTCGCTGCTACCGCAACGCGGACAATTCGGAGCGCAGAAGGATAGGCATGAATCGCGCATTTCTCGCCGCAATAGTGGCAAGTGCCCTGCCATGGTCTGCTGAGAGTGCAGAACCGACACCTATCGTCCTCGACGATTTTTATCGGCTCGCTGAGGTAAGCGGACCGGTCTTTTCTCCGGACGGCCACCAGATCGCCTATAGCGTTTCGACAAGCGACAAAAAGCGGGATGCGCAGTTCAGCGACATCTGGATCGTTCCCTGGAAAGGCGGCGCGCCTCGCCAGCTGACGACGACGGTGGATGCAAGCGAATGGCAGCCGGGCTTTGGCGGGGACGGCAAGTGGATTGCTTTTCTGAGTGACGCCAATGAGAAAACCGCGAAGAATGCCGGCGCCGCGACAAAGCACCAAGATCAGGATGAAAATACGCAGCTGTGGCGCATGCCCGCTGCCGGTGGTGCCAGACAGCGCATCACCAACCTTCCCGGCGGAATAAGCGATTACTGCCTTTCACCCGACGGCAAACGGGTTGTCGTGGTCGCGGAGGTCGGGCGAACCGTCGGCAACGATGACGATACTCCGCCGCCGATCGAAACCGAGCGTCTCTATTTCAAGGAGGATGGTCGCGGCTATATCGACGACCGAACCCAGCAATTGTTTGTGGTGGATATCGCAACCGGCAAGGCGCGGCAGATCACCCACGGCGCGCGCGATCACTGGCATCCACGATGGTCCCCCGATGGTCGCATGATTGCCTATACCGGCAAGGATATTGGCGATAGCGACCGGACGCTCAATCACGAGATTTACCTCATCGATGCCGCGGGCGGGGCGCCGCGCAAAATCAGTTCGGCATCGGGCAGCGACGATAATCCCGATTGGGAAGCCGGTCCGTCCTGGTCAGCTGACTCCCGCGAGTTGGTATGGCTCGAGGGCGGGGACGACAAATGGATTTACTACGCGCAACCGCAACTGGCGGTAGCCGATATCGCCACCGGAGCGATTTCGCACCCGGCCAAGCTCGACCGCGGGTTTTACAAGCCGCGCTGGGCGCCGGACGGTACGATTGTCGCGCTTATGGAGGATGACCTGAACACCTGGCTGGCGCGCATCGACCCGGTTACGGGAAAGATAGGCTATCTGACCAAGGGCGCCGTATTCGGCTATGACTTCGCGGTATCTCGCGGCGGCAATATCACGGTGCTCAACACCAACAACGATGTTCCGCCCGAGCTATATTCGGTCGAGGACGGACGTCAGCTGACTCACCATAATGGGTGGCTCGGCGCACGCGCACTTGGCGAAGTGCGTGATGTAGCCTTCAAAAATGGCGATACGGAAATCCATGGATTTCTTACCCTCCCGCCCGATTACACACCCGCAAAACGCTATCCGCTGATTGCCGTGCTTCATGGCGGGCCAGTCTATCAGCACAGCCATGAATTCGACCTGCCGGCGCGTCTCTATGCCGCGGCCGGCTATGCGGTGCTGAAGGTCAATCCGCGTGGCTCATCCGGCCGCGGCTTCGATTTCTCACGCGCGATCTATGCTGACTGGGGCAATGTCGATGCGAAGGACATCAGCGCGGGGATCAGCCACGCGATCAGCGCAGGTGTCGCCGATCCGGATCGGATTGGCGTCGGCGGATGGAGCTATGGCGGCATTCTTACCGATTATATGATCGCGAGCGACAAGCGGATCGCAGCGGCTATATCCGGCGCCGGCGCCGCCAATCCTCTGGCGCTGTTCGGCGTCGATATGTACGCCCGCGAATATCTTCTGGAACTGGGAGCGCCGTGGGATAATTTTGATGTCTGGCGCAAACTTGCCTATCCATTTCTGAAGCCCCAAAGCATCAAGGCGCCCACATTGTTTGAATGCGCAGGCGCGGATGACAATGTTCCTTGCGCGGGCGCCCAGCAGATGTACCTCACGCTGAAAACACTGGGCGTGCCGACCAAAATGATCATCTATCCCGACGAAAATCACGGACTCGTCGTGCCCAGCTATCTCGTTCACCGGATGCGCAGCAATATCGCGTGGTATGATCGTTGGCTGAAAGCCCCGCAACCGGTCGGGCCAAATACAGCGCACCCACCACCGTCACCCCGGCCTTGAGCCAGGCCAGCTGCCTTTTCGTTCAACGGGCGAGGCTCCTATTTGACAATGTAAAAGTGGGATCCCGGCTGCCCTAATGCGCCATGCCTTCCATCGGCATCGCATCTCCCGCCGCGACCGCCTTTGCTTCTGCGTCAACCTTGGCGCCGCTCTGGAAAGAGAAGTGGAGCGTCAGCGCGTCGCCCAGCTTCACGGCGGGATCGATGCCGAACAGCATCGCGTGGTTGCCGCCCGGTTTGAAGACGACCTCGCCGCCGGCTGATACGTCCACGCCGGTCAGCGGCGCCATGCTCATCATGCCGTTTTCCATCTTGCTTTCGTGCAGCTCGATTGTGGCGACCCTGGCGCTCGTCACGGCGACGAGGCGGTCGGGCGCCGGGCCGCCGTGGATCGTGAAATAGGCGGCGCCCGGGCGACCTTCGACGGCGGGGAGGCGGATCATCGCGTCACTGACGGCGATCTTCGTCGGGACCACATCTTCTTCTTTATGTTGATTGCATCCGGCCAATATGGTGAGGGCGGCAAAAGCGAGGGTCAGGCGGTTCACGGCGGTCTCCAGCGATTTACCGGCTGTTTAGGTTCAGCTGTGACTTGCAGCAACTGAAACCACGCCTATATCGCCCCAGTGTGTTGCAGCCCGACGCAAGCCTGCCTCGCTTTTGGGGGTTTGGCGCGGGTCCGCCTGACGTGATGGGGATAAGGAAGGTTCGAATATGGGTAAAGTAATTGGTATCGATCTTGGGACGACGAACAGCTGCGTTGCGGTGATGGAAGGCGGCAAGCCAAAGGTCGTTGAAAATGCGGAAGGTGCGCGCACTACGCCGTCGATCGTCGCATTCGCCAAGGACGGCGAGCGCCTGATCGGTCAGCCGGCCAAGCGCCAAGCGGTCACCAATCCCGACAATACGATCTATGCGGTAAAGCGCCTTATCGGCCGCCGCTTCGACGATCCCATGACCAAGAAGGACATGGAGCTCGTGCCATACTCGATCACCAAGGGTCCGAACGGGGATGCCTGGGTGAAGGCAGGCGGCGAAGATTATTCGCCGTCGCAGATTTCTGCGTTCACGCTGCAAAAGATGAAGGAAACGGCCGAGGCCTATCTCGGCGAGAAGGTCGATCAGGCGGTTATCACCGTTCCGGCCTATTTCAACGACGCCCAGCGCCAGGCGACCAAGGATGCCGGCAAGATCGCTGGCCTCGACGTGCTCCGCATCATCAACGAGCCGACGGCAGCGGCGCTCGCTTATGGTCTGGACAAGACCGATGGCAAGACGATCGCGGTCTATGACCTTGGCGGCGGCACCTTCGATATTTCCGTGCTGGAAATCGGCGACGGCGTGTTCGAGGTGAAGTCCACCAATGGCGACACTTTCCTCGGCGGTGAAGATTTCGACGCCAAGGTCGTGGAATATCTCGCCGATGAGTTCAAGAAGGCCGAAGGCATCGACCTGCGTGGTGACCGTCTTGCTTTGCAGCGCCTGAAGGAGGCGGCTGAAAAGGCCAAGATCGAACTGTCGTCCGCACAGACGACCGAGGTCAACCTGCCGTTCATCACCGCTGACGCGAACGGGCCGAAGCATCTGGTGAAGAACATCACCCGCGCCGATCTGGAACGTCTGGTCGATGATCTGATCAAGCGCACGCTCGAACCGCTCAAGAAGGCACTGGCTGACGCGGGCCTCAAGGCCGATGCGATCGATGAGGTCGTGATGGTCGGCGGCATGACCCGTATGCCCAAGGTGCGCGAGGCGGTGAAGGGCTTCTTCGGCAAGGAACCGCACACCGGCGTGAACCCGGACGAAGTCGTCGCCATCGGCGCCGCCATTCAGGCCGGCGTGTTGCAGGGCGACGTCAAGGACGTGCTGCTGCTCGATGTGACCCCGCTGTCGCTCGGCATCGAGACGCTGGGTGGTGTGTTCACCCGCATGATCGATCGCAACACGACGATCCCGACCAAGAAGTCGCAGACCTATTCGACGGCCGATGACAACCAGAACGCCGTAACGATCCGCGTCTTCCAGGGCGAGCGCGAAATGGCGGCGGACAACAAGCTGCTCGGCCAGTTCGACCTGATCGGCATTCCGCCGGCGCCGCGCGGCGTGCCGCAGATCGAGGTGACGTTCGACATCGACGCCAACGGCCTCGTCAACGTCTCCGCCAAGGACAAGGGCACCGGCAAGGAACAGCAGATCAAGATCCAGGCTTCGGGCGGTCTGTCCGAAGGTGATATCGATCAGATGGTCAAGGATGCCGAGAAGTTCGCCGAGGAAGACAAGAAGCGCCGTGCGGCGGCTGAGGCGAAGAACAACGCCGAAAGCCTGATCCACACCACCGAGCGCCAGCTCCAGGAGCATGGCGACAAGGTGGATGCGAGCCTCAAGTCAGAGATCGAAAGCGCGATCGCCGACGCGAAGACGGCGGTCGAGGGCAATGATCCCGACGCGATGAATGAAAAGGCGCAGACCCTGGCGCAGGTCGCGATGAAGCTCGGCCAGGCGATCTACGAGAAGGAGCAGGCAGCAGCGGCGTCCCCGGGTGCCGAACAGCCGCAGGCGGGCGCTGACGATGTCGTCGACGCCGAATTCTCCGAAGTGGACGACAACAAGGCGTAAATGATGCTTTCTACCCCGTCACCCCGGCGAAGGCTGGGGTCCATGTCTCTCGCGACACAATCTGACAGGGAGATGGATGCCGGCCTGCGCTGGCATGACGGGGTTGGAATTAGCAGCCGGGGGCGGCATGAGTACTGATACCGATTTCTACGAACTGCTCGGAGTCGAGCGGACGGCCGACGACAAGACGATCAAGTCGTCCTATCGCCGGATCGCGATGCAGTGCCATCCGGACAAGAATCCCGGCTGCAAGGATAGCGAAGCCCGCTTCAAGGCGATCAGCGAGGCCTATGACTGTCTGAAAGACCCGCAAAAGCGCGCCGCCTATGACCGGTTCGGCAAGGCTGCGTTCCAGAATGGCGGCTTCGGCCAGAACGGTGGCGGAGGGCAAGGCTTCGAAGGCTTTTCCGACATCTTCGAGAATATCTTCGGCGAATTCATGGGCGGCGGTCGCGGCCAGCAAGGACGCTCGCGTGTCCAGCGCGGTGCCGATCTGCGCTACGATCTCGAAATTTCCCTGGAAGAAGCCTTTGCCGGCAAGGAAGCGACGGTCGCCTTCGACGTGGCGGCCCAGTGCGACGTTTGCGACGGAACAGGCGCCAAGACCGGCACCAGCGCAAAGACTTGCAACACCTGCGCCGGCCACGGAAAGGTGCGCGCGCAGCAGGGTTTCTTCGTCGTCGAGCGGACCTGTCCCACCTGCGCGGGGCGTGGCGAGATCATCAGCAATCCCTGCAATGTGTGCCATGGCCAGGGGCGGGTTGACCGCGAGCGATCGCTGAATGTACGCGTGCCCCCCGGCGTCGATGACGGTACGCGCATCCGTGTGACCAATGAAGGCGAGGCGGGCGCGCTGGGCGGCCCGCCGGGAGACCTTTACATCTTCGTGCATGTGAAGCGGCATTCGCTGTTTCAGCGCGAAGGCACCACGCTCTTTGCGCGTGCGACGATCAGTTTCACCACCGCAGCACTGGGCGGCGCCATCCAGGTGCCGGGCATCGATGGCAGCCCGCTGGACCTCAAGATTCAGGCGGGCCTGCAATCCGGCACGCAATTAAGGCATCGCGGCGCGGGTATGCCGGTGCTTAACGGACGCGGTTTCGGTGATCTCGTTGTTCAGATTGATATCGAAACGCCGTCAAAGCTGAGCGCGCGCCAGCGCGAGCTGCTGGAAGAACTGCAATCTATCGAAGGCAGTACCGGCGCAAATGGCGGAGAGGGCTTCTTCGCCAAGCTCAAGGATATCTGGAGCAGCTAAAGGCTGTCAGCAAACTCGCGCCCCCGCCCCGGCCACTTGGGCGCGGGGCGGAGCGCCGCTTTCGTCAGAAGGTCAGGATGACCCCGACAACCAGCAGCTGGGCGGCGATCGCAACCACGAAATTGGTCGCCTGTTCGAACGCTTGCATTGCTTTTACTCCATCTGGGCAAAGCCCACACAACAACTCGTTGTGCAATGCACCATATGGGGATGAGCGCAGCTAATCGCAATTCAGAAACAGTTAGACGCAGTTGCATAAACCGCAACCGCGATTTCACTGATAGGAAAAACGCTATTCCGGCAGGAAATCCGGGACGGAGAGATAGCGCTCGCCGGTATCGTAATTAAAGCCCAGGACTCGGCTGCCCTGCGGCAACTGAGGTAGTTTTTGTGCAATTGCAGCAAGCGTCGCACCGGAAGAAATTCCCACCAGCGTACCTTCTTCGCGCGCGGCGCGTCGGGCAAATTCCTTGGCATCGGCCGGATCGACCTGAATTACGCCATCCAGCAGCTGGGTATGCAGATTGGCGGGTACGAAGCCGGCGCCAATGCCCTGGATGGGATGCGGCCCGGGTGCCCCGCCCGAGATGACCGGCGACAGGGTCGGTTCGACCGCGAAGATCTTCAGCGCGGGCCAGCGTCCTTTCAGGACTTCCGCTACGCCCGTGATGTGGCCGCCTGTGCCGACACCAGTGATCAGCGCGTCTATCGGCGTTTCCTTGAAATCAGTGAAGATCTCCTCGGCGGTGGTCCTGACATGAGCGTCGATATTGGCCGCGTTCTCGAATTGCTGAGGCATCCAGCTATTGTCGGTCTGCGAAATCAGGTCGAGCGCGCGTTCGATGGCGCCCTTCATACCCTTCTCGCGCGGGGTGAGGTCGAACGATGCGCCATAGGCAAGCATCAGGCGCCGGCGTTCCAGCGACATCGATTCCGGCATGACCAGGATAAGCTTGTACCCCTTGACCGCCGCGACCATGGCGAGGCCGATGCCCGTATTCCCGCTGGTCGGCTCGATAATCGTGCCGCCCGGCTTCAGTTTTCCCGACGTCTCGGCGTCCTCGATCATGGCAAGGGCAATGCGATCCTTGATCGATCCGCCGGGATTGGAGCGCTCGGACTTGATCCACACTTCGGCGTCCGGCCCGAATAGTCGCTGTACCCGGATATGTGGGGTGTTGCCGATTGTGGCGAGAACGTTGGAAGCCTTCATGTCTTCGTCTCCTGTATCAAGATCTCAAGATTGGCCGGCGGATCGAAGGTAGCAGCGTTCCGCAATTCCGGGAACCAGCGGCTCCACAGCAGCGTCACGCCAATCGCTCCTACTCCGCCCAATATGACAGCTGCAACCGGGCCGATCGCGGCGGCCAATATCCCGGATTCCGCCTCGCCAAGTTCGTTGGAGCCAGATATGAACAGGGTGGAGACCGCGCCGACCCGGCCGCGCATCGCATCCGGTGTATAGATCTGGATGAGCGACTGGCGGACAAAGACCGAGACCATGTCTCCGATGCCCAGAAAAAACAGGCAGAGCAGCGACAAGGGCATCCAGCGCGACATGCCAAAAATGATCGTGGCGACCCCGAACACGCCGACGCCCGCCAGCATTTTCGGGCCGACATGTTTCTTGAGCGGACGGAAACTGAGGTAGAGCGCCGTGAGCGCCGCTCCTGCTGCCGGCGCTGCGCGCAAATGGCCCAGGCCTTCCGGCCCGACACGCAGGATGTCCCGCGCATAGATCGGCAACATAGCGGTCGCCCCGCCCAGCAGGACTGCGAACAGATCGAGCGAGATCGCGCCGAGAACGAGCCGGTTGCGGCGCACATAGCGCAGGCCCTCGATCACCTGTTCCCAGGGCTTCACGCCGGTCTTCTGGATGTTGCGCGTGATCGGGCCGATCAGCAGCATGGCCGTGAGCGAAACCGCGAACAGCCCGGTTGCCACCTCGTAAGGAAGCGGATGCCCGGCGGCGTACAGGTAACCGCCCATCGCCGGTCCCGCGATCGCGCCGCTCTGCCACGCAATCGAGTTCGTTGCGATCATCCGGGGCAGCAGGGCGGGCGGCACAAGATTGGGCGCAAGTGCCTGCAGGGCCGGGCCGGCAAAGGCGCGCGCCACGCCAAGCAGCGCGGCAATCATGAAGAGCGCGGGCAGGGTCGTCATCTGGTAATGGGCGAGCAACGCGAGTGTGCCGGCGCAAATCAGCTCAAGCGATATGGCGCTGCGGGCGATCCAGCGGCGATCGACATGATCCGCGACCCAGCCGACGACCAGCGTGAGCAACAGCAGCGGGAGGAACTGGGCGATGCCGACAAGGCCGAGCTGGAACGCGGCCTCCTTGGTCGTCATGGTGCGGCGGGCGATGTCGTAGACCTGCCACCCGATGACCACGACCATGGCGTTCTGAGCGAGGGTGGAGGCAAGCCTTGCCGTCAGATAATATCGGAAATTGGCGATTGCGAAGAGGCTGGCGTTCTCAGACATCGCCCGCCGCTATGAACCGCTCCGCCGCGATGTCGCAAGCCCGGCTTTTTCTTTCCTGCCTAAAGATTGAGTATTGGCGCTGGCCGTACCCGGCCAGGCGCTGCACCAATCAAGCGACTGGCACAGCGGACCCTGCCACCGCCCTCTTCTGCCGTGACGAGTAGCGGATGAGGGCGGCACAGCTGTCAGGATCAGGCCGCGGCCAGCTCCGGCTTGTTGTAGTTCTTCTCAAAGCTCTGCAGATAGGCGTCGTAGCCCGGAGGGGTCGGGCGCTTGGCGGGATCATACCATGGCATCATGATCTTGAACGCCATCGGCAGGAAGCCCTTGCCCATTATCTTGCGAGCATATTTGTCGCGCGCGAGCGATTGCTCGACCTCTTCCGGCGTCATCTTCGCGCGGTCCTGCTCCAGCAGCCACTTCGAAACGCGATTGGAAAAGCCGCCAATGTGGATGATGGCGTAGAAATAGCCATATAAGCGGTAGAAATAGCGCGATACCGGATCGAGCCCGGCCAGCTCATGATAGACGTCCGAACAAACCGTACGGTGCTCGAATTCCTCGGCCAGATGCCAGCGCCACATGTTGGTCGGCTCCGGATCGGCGTCGTCAAGGAACTCGTTATAGGCCGTGAAATACAGCTCGCACGCCGTCGCGCTCAGCGATTCGAAGCCTTCACAATAAGCGAGATGGAAGCGCAGCGACTTGGTCGCAAGAAAGCGCTCGTAATCGGCGGCATATTCCGCTTCGAAGGTCTTCAGGCCCTCATAGCCGATCGCATGCATGCGCTTGTTGAAGCCGATATGCTGCTTCAGATGCTGCATTTCCTGCTTGTTGAAGATATCGAGATCCTTGAGCAGCGCGGTCTTCGATGGATCGATCTTGGCGCGCGCCTGGTTCATCACCTTGAGGAGATATGGCTCGACATAAGCGGGGATCAGCGAGGCCGCGTTGCAACGTTGCGCAAATTCGGGATTCTTCGTCCAATGCGCGCGGATTTCAGAAAAGTCGAACTTCGGAAAACGTACCTTCATCTTCAATCCCATCCATCAAAGGCGTGGCTTCGCGGGTTTGGCGCACACTGATCCCGCTTTATCGATTATGCACAACTTAGCATCAAAGCGCATGGCTTTCAAACCGCAGGGACAAAACGCCCCGCGTGTCAGCTTGACGGTCCGTTGCATCGGTTTTGTGCGCGAAGGCGGCTGCAGGGGTCGTGCGGCACAGCGGATTGCCGCGCCGCTTTTGCTGCCTGCGCAAAGCCCGAAGGCTTCTGCCGGATGCGGACCGCGACGAATTCAGCCGGGTGGCGCGGCGGGATGCCGATTGAGCTGACCAGATCACCGTTTTCGATGTCGTCCTGCGTCATTCTCGGGCGGCAAAGGTAACGAAGGTAACGCTATTTCGCGGTGTTATTCGGGCGAGGGGTTGGGCGGGGCGGGCGACGGGCGGGGAGCGGCATATTTTGGGGAGACGGCGCGGAGAGCGGCGATCAGCAACCGATCGTTATACTTCCGCCGCTCGCCGACCTGGTGGCCGCGGTAGAAGACGGGCACCGCGACGCCATCGAGCGCGCGCTCGATGCCGAGATCAAGGGCCTGCTCCCGCCCGCGTGTCACTGCTATGTCCCAGGCCTGCACGAAGTCGCCCTCGGGATCGGCGCGCTTGCGCAGGCCATAGGCGGATTTGGCGCTCATGCCGACGGACCGCGCCGCCGCGCTTACGACGCCGAGCGTGGCAAGGGCATCGATGAACGCGCGCTGGCGCTCGGGTGTCCAGCCGTCGTGGCGGGCGGAGGTGGAGGGGACGGGGGTGAAGGCGAGGGCGTCGGGCTCGTCTTCGGTGCTGGCGGATGTGGGGGAGGCGGTCATTGGTGAGGGTATGACCAAAGCGGAGCATGTAGGAAAATGGATTTTTTGGAGGAGTCTATTTAACCCCCCCGGCGACCTGTCATAAGGCCCTCACCCCACCCTCTCCCGCATGCGGGAGAGGGCTATGAGGCCTCCAAGCTCACGAAACTATCCAGCACCTGTTTCCGCCCCGCCTGTTCGAAATCGATCGCGAGCTTGTTGCCTTCGATTTCCGCGATCGTGCCGTAGCCGAATTTCTGGTGGAAGACGCGCTGGCCCAGGGACAGGTCCGCGCGGGGCCTGGCGGCGAAGCTGGCGGCGCTGGTGCGGGCTTCGACGATGCGGGGGGAGCGGGCGGCGGCGGACTGGTAGGCGGGGATGCCGCCGAGCGACGCGGCGCGCTGCCAGCCGGGGCCGCGCCCCGTGCCGCGCGTCACGTCCGCGAAGGGATCGGCATGTTCGCTCCATTGCGCGCGCCACAGCGTCTCTCCCCCGCTCATCGTGCTTTCGCTTTCGATGTCGGCGGCGGGCAGTTCGCGGATGAAGCGGGAGGGGATGGACGAGGTCCACTGGCCATAGATGCGGCGGTTGGCGGCGTGAAAGATCCAGCAACGGCGCCGCGCACGCGTGATCGCGACATAGGCGAGGCGGCGTTCCTCCTCCAGGCTGGCATTGCCGCCTTCATCGAGCGCGCGTTGCGAGGGGAAGACGCCATCTTCCCAGCCGGCGAGGAAGACATTGCCGAACTCGAGTCCCTTGGCGGCGTGGATCGTCATGATCGTCACCTTCGCCTCGTCGGCATTCGCGTCATTGTCCATGACGAGGCTGACATGTTCGAGGAAGGCGCCCAGCGTCTCATATTCCTCCATCGCGCGGGCAAGCTCGGTCAGGTTTTCGAGGCGGCCGGCGGATTCGGCGCTGCGCTCGTTCTGCAGCATCGCGGTGTAGCCGCTCTCGTCGAGGACGATGCGGGCGAGCTCGGCATGGGGGAGGCCTGCCGCCTGTTCGCGCCAGCGGGTGATGTCCTTGACCAGCGTGCCCAGCGCGCGGCGGGCCTGGGGCGAGAGGGTGGCGGTGTCGATTTTGCTGTCGCTCGCCTTCTTGTCATCCCGGCGGACGCCGGGACCCATGAACGCAAGCGTTTGCGTATCTGGATCCCGGCTTTCGCCGGGATGACGGGTGGGATCGGGATGACGATCAGGGGTGCGCACGAAGGGAACGACATCGCTCAGCCACGCCGCCGCTGTCGTCAGCGGTACGCCTTCCGCGCGGGCGAGCTGGTGGATCTTGGCGATCGCCTTGTCGCCCAGGCCGCGCTTGGGGGTGTTGACGATGCGTTCGAAGGCGAGGTCATCGGCCGGCTGGGCGATGACGCGGAGGTAGGCGAGGGCGTCGCGGATCTCGGCGCGCTCGTAGAAGCGGAAGCCGCCGACGATGCGATAGGGCAGGCCGATCGCGATGAAGCGATCCTCGAACTCGCGGGTCTGGAACTGGGCGCGGACGAGGATGGCGCAATCGTCGATCCGCTCGCCCGTCCGCTGCAGGCTCTCGATCTCTTCGCCGATGCGGCGCGCCTCCTCCGGCCCATCCCACACGCCGACGACGCGAATCTTCTCGCCCGCATCCCGGTCGGTCCACAGCGTTTTGCCGATGCGGCCGCCATTGTTGGCGATGACGCCCGAGGCACCGGCAAGGATATGGGGGGTGGAGCGGTAATTCTGCTCCAGCTTGATGACGACGGCACCGGGAAAATCCTTCTCGAAGCGCAGGATATTGGCGACTTCCGCGCCGCGCCATGAATAGATCGACTGGTCGTCGTCGCCCACGCAGCAGATGTTCTTGCGCTCCTGCGCGAGCAGGCGGAGCCAGAGATACTGGCCGGCATTGGTGTCCTGATATTCGTCGACCAGGATATAGCGGAAGCGGTTCTGATAATCGGCCAGCACGTCGCGATGTGTCTTGAGGATGACGAGCATGTGGAGCAGCAGATCGCCGAAATCGCAGGCGTTCACCGCGCGCAGGCGGGCCTGATAGGCGGCGTACAGCTCCTGTCCCCGCCCGTTGGCGAAGACCTCGCTCTCGCCTGCGTCAATATCCCGTGGGGTCCAGCCGCGGTTCTTCCAGCGATCGATCAGCCCAGCGAGCTGACGGGCGGGCCAGCGCTTCTCGTCGAGATCGGCGGCGGCGATGAGCTGCTTGAGCAGGCGGAGCTGGTCGTCGGTGTCGAGGATGGTGAAATTGGATTGCAGGCCGACGAGTTCCGCGTGGCGGCGGAGCATCCTGGCGGCGACCGAGTGGAAGGTGCCGAGCCATGGCATCCCCTCGACCATGCCGCCCAGTTGGCGGCCGACGCGCTCCTTCATTTCGCGCGCGGCCTTGTTGGTGAAGGTGACGGCGAGGATCTCCGACGGCCATGCGCGGCGGGTGGAGACGAGATGCGCGAGGCGGGCGGTGAGCGCGGCGGTCTTGCCGGTTCCGGCGCCCGCGAGGACGAGCACCGGTCCTTCCGTCGTCAGCACGGCTTCGCGCTGCGGCGGGTTGAGGCCGTGCATATAGGCGGGCTCGGCGCCAGGGTGAATTGGGGCGGGGGCAGGGGCTTGAGTCACCCGTGAACAGGTAGGGAACACAGCGCGCGGGGGCAAGGCCCGCAATATTCGACCGGGCAGTGCTCCTGGGTGCCCGGTCGCAGGAAATCCAGTCGGTAGATTTACGGGTACCCAGCCGATCCGATGTTCGGCAAAGGGAGCCATGAACTTGTCCGGGAGGTGTTTGTGACTCGAATATTATCGGCGGAGACCATCGCAATCGTGAAATCGACCGCACCGGCGCTGCAGGCGCACGGTCTGGCAATCACGACCCGCATGTACGAGCGCCTGTTCGTCGATGAGGGCATCAAGGCGATGTTCGATCAGGCCGCGCAGAAAAGCGGCGAACAGCCCAAGCGGCTGGCCGCCGCCATTCTTGGCTATGCCCAGAATATCGACAAGCTCGGTGCGCTGGACGGCGCGGTCGCGCGGATGGTGGCGCGGCATGTCGAGACCGGGGTCAGGGCGGAGCATTATCCCCATGTCGCCAATGCGCTGCTGCCCGCGATCCGCGACGTGCTTGGCGAAGCGGCGACCGACGAAGTGCTCGCGGCCTGGGGCGAAGCCTATTGGTTCCTCGCCGACATCCTGATCGCCAAGGAATTAGAGGAATATGCCAAAAACGGCACCCAGATCGCGGTCGAGTAAGGATCCCCCCGCGGACCGACGAGACCAGCAATGACATCATGGTGTCATTGCTTGCGGAGCAGGGTGATCTTCGCCTTGCCGTGGACCCGTTCGGCCTCGATTGTCAGGCCATCGACCTCGACCGGCTCCGGCTTGCCGGTTTCCAGGCTGACCCAGGCCCCCGGCGGAAGCGTCAGCTTCGCCAGCGCGCGCTGGCCGAGGCCGCTCGCATAGGGCGGGTCGAGCAGCACCAGATCGAACGGACCGCCCGAAAAATGCTCGGCGGCGGCGGCGCGGACGGTCGCCTCGGCGCCAACGGCCGCGATGTTCGCCTTGAGCGCGTCGAGCGCGGCGCGGTCGCTCTCGACGAAGGTGCAGTGCGCAGCGCCGCGCGACAGCGCTTCGAGGCCGAGTGCGCCGGTCCCTGCGAAGAGATCGGCGACGCGCAGATCCTCGAAGCTGCCGATGCGGCTGGCGAGCATCGAGAACAAAGCCTCGCGGGTGCGGCCGCTGGTCGGGCGGGTGACTTGGCCGGGCGGCGCCTTGAGGGGGCGGCCACGCCATTTGCCGGCGATTATGCGCATTAGATCCTCCCCGGCACGGGGAGAGGGACCATGCATCGCATGGCGGAGGGGGCTGGAGGCTTGGCGCATCGTTTGTGGCGCCCGCCCTCCACCACTCGCTTCGCGAGCGGTCCCCCTTCCCACGCTTCGCGTAGGGAGGAATTCACCGAAGCGTCTTTCTAAACGCCACGATATCGTGCTGGCGGACCTCGTCGACCGCGCCGGCCGGCAGGTCGCCGAGCACGAATGGACCGTAGGCGGTGCGGATCAGGCGGGAGACCTGGAGGCCGAGATGCTCGAGCACGCGGCGGACCTCGCGGTTCTTGCCCTCGGCAATCTTCATTTCGATCCAGACGTTCGCGCCGGTGCGGCGTTCGATATTGGCGTCGATCGATCCATAGCGCACGCCCTCGATCTCGATCCCGTCGATCAGATCTTCCAGCTGCGCTTGCGTGACATTGCCGTAGGCGCGGGCGCGATAGACACGGGCGAGGCCGGTCGATGGCAATTCCAGCTGCCGTTTGAACTCGCCATCGGTGGTGAGCAGCAGCAGCCCTTCGGTGTTGAGATCGAGGCGGCCGACCGGCATCACGCGGGGCATGCCCTCCGGCATCCTGTCGTAGATGGTGGCGCGGCCCTTGGGATCGCGCTCGGTGGTCAGCACGCCGGCAGCCTTGTGGTAGCAATAGAGCTTGGTCGGCTCGGCCGCCTTCACCGGCTGCCCGTCCACGGTGATGCCCTGCAGCGACGCGACGATCGTGGCGGGCGTATCCAGCGCGATGCCGTCCCGTGCGACGCGACCTTCGGCGATCATCCGCTCGATTTCGCGACGCGATGCGACGCCTGCCCGGGCGAGCAGCTTGGCGATGCGCTGCGGCTCCTTGTCCGATTTGGACGGGCGATATTTTTCCGGTTCGCGCCGCGGTGCATCGTTTTTGGGGGCAGCGGGCACCTTCGGAGCGAAACGGATCGGGCGGGGGGGAGCGGCGCGCGCGGGCCTTTCAGCGCGGGCCGGGCGTTCGGCTTTGGCGGCATTGGTGGTGGGCTTCGGGCCTTTATACCACCGACGCGGCTCAGCTGCCTTTGCTTCGCTTTTTTCGGCGCGGGGCGGGCGCTGGCGTTCGGCCTTGCGGGCATCGGCGCGCGATGAGAAAATCTCGTCCGCGCCAGCCCGCTTGTTGGCGCGGGCCGGCCGTTGCCCGGCGGATCGAGGTACGGCAGGGCGCGGCGCGGCGTTGCGCGGGGCGTCATCGTCCGGGCGTGGCGGTCGTCCTGCTCTTGCACGGGCGATGCGCGCCTCGCTGCCCTTGCGGGGTTTGGCCCGCTCCGGCACCGCCGCCTTGGCCCATCCGGCGCGCGATTTCGGCTTGCGGGGGCCGGTGGGTGGTTTGCCGGGGCCTTTGGGAGGCGATGCCATAGTTGCTACCGTCTTTCGATCTAATCGCGTCTCTTGGTGCCAATATCGGATTGGCGCAAGGGTTGCGATCGGATCAATACCGTGCCCCTTTGCCGCCAAAATTAACGACTCCCTGTCATCGTCACTCCGGCCTTGAGTGTTTAGATGTATGGACCGGGGTGACGGTTACTCACCCCTCCCGATCGATATCCAGGCCCCTCAAGCCATGCTCGGGGGTATGCGCAGGCGCGTGGGCGGGTTCGATCTCGGCGGGCTCCAGCCGTTCCAGGGCGCCTTCCCATTTCGCGATTGCGATGCTGGCGACGGCATTGCCGACGACGTTGGTGGCCGAACGGCCCATATCGAGGAAGTGATCGACCGCGAGGATCAGCACCAGCCCCGCCTCGGGAATATGAAAGAAGCTGAGTGTCGCGGAGATGACGACGAGGCTGGCACGCGGCACGCCGGCCATCCCTTTTGATGTGACCATCAGCAGCAGGAGCATGGTGATTTCCTGCCCCAGCGACAGTTCGATGCCATAGGCCTGCGCGATGAACACCGTCGCGAAAGTGCAGTACATCATCGATCCGTCGAGATTGAACGAATAGCCCAGCGGCAGCACGAAGCTGGCGATGCGGCGCGGCACGCCGAAGCGATCCAGCGCCTCCAGCGTGCGCGGGAAGGCGGCTTCGGACGACGCGGTGGAAAAGGCGAGCAGGATCGGCTCGCGGATATAATGCGCAAGCAGCCTCGCGCGTGGCCCGACGATCAGCCACGCCACCGCGAACATCAGCAGCCAGAGCGAACCCATCGCCGCATAGAAACCGCCGAGGAACTTGCCGAAGGTGTAGAGGATATCGATCCCCTGTTCGGCGACGGCGGTCGTGACGGCGGCGAATACCGCGAAGGGCGCGGCGCGCATCACATAATCGGTGATCTGCAGCATCACCTGCGCCAGCGCCTCGACCCCGCGAATGATCGGGCCGGCCTTCTCGCCGATCGCCGTGATCGCGACGCCGAAAAAGACGGAGAAGACGACGATCTGGAGGATCTCGTTGGTCGCCATCGCCTCGACCACCGATTTGGGGACGAGATGGGTGACGAACTGCTTGAGCGTGAAATCGGCCTGCGCCACCGCCTCCGGCGCGGCCTTGGCCTTTTCCAGTGCGTCCGCGGCAAAAGCACCGACGCCGGGCTGGAGCAGGTTGACGAAGACGAGGCCGAGCGTGAGCGAGATCAGGCTTGCGGCGAGGAACCAGCCGATCGAGCGGACGCCGATGCGGCCCAGCGCCGCGCTGTCCCCCATGTGCGCAATGCCCGCCACCAGCGTGGAAAAAACCAGCGGTGCGATGATCATCTTGATCAGGCGCAGGAACAGATCGGTGATGATCGAGAGATAACCGGAGATCGTGGTGATTTCGGCCGGATCGCTGATCGTGCTGTTCAGCGCGAAGCCTGCGACGATGCCGCCGGCCATGGCGATCAGGATGAACAGGGTAAGCCGCTTCGCCACACAAAACTCCTCGCCGGGGGCCGGCGTTGTCCACGCGAATGGGACAGGGGTCAAGCATTGGCCAAATCCGGCGTGTCCGGGAACAAATCGCACGACCAGCGCTTTCGGCTAGCAGCAGGAGTAGCGAGAGGATGTTGTTCGAAAAGCGCGGTCGGACGACCAACCGGATATTGATCGTGGAGGATGAGCCGCTTGTTGCTTTCAGCAATGAACACGTCCTGCTTGACCACGACTATGAGATCGTAGCAACCGTGGACAACGTCCAGGAAGCGATGGTGATCATCGAGAATCAAAGCCTTGATCTGGTAGTTACCGATGTGCGGCTTTCGAACGGCGGCAGCGGGATCGACGTGGCGCGGGCTGCGCACCTTAAAGCGGTGCCAGTGCTTTTCGCAGCCGGCAATTGCCCGCTGGAAGCACATAAGCTGGCGATCGCCTGTCTGGCGAAGCCCTATAGTGACCGCGATCTCGTCGATGCGATCGATGCGATCGATGCGCGGCGTTCGGGCAGGCAGCCGAGGCGCATGCCCGCGGGGCTGACCTACTACGCCCTCTAGGGTGGTGGGGGGCTGAGGGAGCTCGATGCCCCGGATTGCGACACGGTTGAAGGGAGTCCCCTGCCCCGCAGACGCGGGCACCCACCCCTACGCCCCTCCCTGCAAGCAGGGAGGAGATTACGAAACGGCATTTGAATCTACCACGCTAGCTAGGGTCAGGACCTATTAATCGCATGGACGTGACAGAGGCTCAAAGGCGCCGTGGCAAGGTGGGAGCGCAGGCAGATAGCGGCGCTATCTGCCAAACGACCAACGCCGCCACGGCGCCTTTGAGCCCTGCCCTCCGGGTGGCGATATGCAGGCCCGTGGCAGCGTCGCGGCGGCTCGACGGGGGACAGGCCCCGCCTTCGCCACCGCTCCTTGCCACAAACCCGCATATCGCCATCACGCTCCATGTGATTAATAGGTTCTGACCCTAAAGATTTTCCTTGCCAACCGCGCGCGGGGACCACATCTGATTGTTGTAATTCTGCAACAGTTGGCGAGCCGACACATTTTGGCGAAACAGGGGCATGGCTGATCTTTATTCGAAACTGGGCGTGGCGCGCGGCGCGGACGATGCCGCGATCAAAAAAGCGTATCGCAAGCTCGCAAAGGAATTGCATCCGGACCGCAACCGCGACAATCCGAAAGCCAGCGAGCGATTTTCCGATATCACCGCCGCCTATGATCTGCTGAGCGACAAGGACAAGCGCGCCCAATATGATCGGGGCGAGATCGACGAGCAGGGCAATCCCAAGATGCCGTTCGGATTTGGCGGCGGCGGTCATGGCGGCGGCGGTTCGCGGCGCGGCGGTGGCGCGCAGTTCGAGTTCGCGGAAGGCGCCGACTTTGGTGACATTTTCGGCGGGATATTCGGCGGTGGGCGGCCGCGCGGCGGCAATGGGCCTGCCGGTGGCTTTGGCGGGTTCGCCGGCCGGACCCCGAAAGGGGCCGACGTCAGCTATCGGCTGCAGGTGAATTTTGAAGACGCCGCGGCGTTGAAGCCGCAACGGATCACGCTTTCCAGCGGCAAGACCATCGATCTGAAATTATCGCCCGGCGTTGAGCACGGCACCCAGATGCGGCTGGGCGGTCAGGGCGATGAAGGACCGGGCGGCAAGGGCGATGCGATCATCACGATCGAGATTCGCCCGCACCGCTTCTTCCGCCGCGACGGCGACGACGTCCGCGTGGACCTGCCGATCGGGCTGGATGAAGCGGTGAAGGGTGGCCCGGTCAAGGTGCCGACTGTGGAAGGGGCGGTGATGCTCACCATTCCCGCAGGCTCCAGCTCCGGCAAGACACTCCGCCTGAAAGGTCGGGGTTTCCACAAGAAGGACGGCGGCCGCGGAGACCAGCTCGTAACCCTGATGATCGATATCCCGGCGGACGATGACGCGCTGAAGGCGTTTGTCGACAATTGGGACGGGGCCGGACGCAACCCAAGGGCTGGACTGGGCGTCTAGCGCTACGTGCAGGATGTTTCACCCCAATCTCCCGAAGAGCGCGCCAAGATCGAGGAACGGGGCGGTATCGTCCGCCATCTCGACAAGATCGGACCTGGAACACGCACCTATGAAGTTGCAAAGCGCGTCCTCATCGGCGTCTATTCCGACGGCTTCATTCATGCAGGAAACCTCGCTTACCTCGCGTTGGTGACGCTTTTCCCGTTTTTCATCATCCTTGCGGCGGTCGCACAGTTCTTTGGCCATGGCCCGGACACCGTTGTTGCGGTACGTACCTTCCTGCGCACCTTGCCGCCCACGGTCGCCGATTTGCTGGCCAAGCCGATCTCGGACGTGCTGGCGGCGCGCACGGGTTCGCTGCTGTGGCTGGGCGCTATCGTCGGCCTGTGGTCCGTCGGCAGCTTCATCGAAACGATCCGTGACATTCTGCGCCGTGCCTATGGAACGGCGTTTTCGCGCAGCTTCTGGCATTACCGTTTGGGATCGATGTTCCTGATCGTCGCGTCAGTCATCCTCGCGCTGACGGCGTTCAGCGCCCAGATCGTGCTGACCGCGATCGAGCAGTTCGTTTATCGAATGATCCCGTTTGCCGAGGACTTTGCGGGCTGGATCGGGTTGTCGCGGCTCGTCCCGCTCGCGATGCTGGTGCTGGCGCTCTATGTCATCTTCTACTCGCTCACGCCGTCGAAATACCGCTTTACCGCCTGCCCAAAATGGCCCGGCGCGGTGTTCACGGCGTGCTGGTGGATGGCGGTGACGCTTGCCTTGCCGCTGGTGCTGGGGCTGCTCGGCAGCTACGACCTTACCTATGGTGGCCTTGCTGGGGTGGTCATCGCCCTGATTTTCTTCTGGTTTGTTGGTTTGGGACTGGTTTTTGGCGCTCATCTGAACGCAGCACTGGCGGAATCGCCCGTTCCGACGGTAAAGGACGCCAGCACCACGGGTTGAGGGAGAGACAATGGCCGGCTTGATGAAGGGAAAGCGCGGGCTCATCATGGGTCTGGCGAACGATCGTTCGCTTGCCTGGGGTATTGCGAAGGCGCTTCATGCCGAGGGCGCGGAAATGGCGTTCAGCTATCAGGGAGAGTCGCTCGAACGGCGCGTCCGTCCGCTGGCGGCCGAGGTCGGTTCGGATTTTCTGATCGACTGCGACGTGTCCGATATGGCGGCCCTGGGCAAAACATTCGACACGCTGGCGGAAAAATGGCCGACGATCGATTTCGTCGTCCACGCGATCGGTTTTTCGGACAAGAACGAATTGCGCGGCCTGTATGTCGACACCAGCCTCGAAAACTTCCTCATGACGATGAACATTTCCGCCTACAGCTTCGTCGCGGTGACGCGAAAGGCGCGGGCGCTGATGCCGAACGGCGGCTCGATCCTGACGCTGAGCTATTATGGCGCGGAAAAGGTTGTGCCGCACTACAACGTGATGGGTGTCGCCAAGGCGGCGCTCGAGACGTCGGTAAAGTATCTGGCGATGGATCTCGGCCCCGAGAATATCCGCGTCAACGCGATCTCCGCCGGACCGATCAAGACGCTGGCGGCCAGCGGTATCGGCGACTTCCGCTATATCCTGAAATGGAACGAGCTGAATGCGCCGCTGCGCCGTAACGTCACGATCGAGGATGTCGGCGGCGCGGGTCTGTACATGCTTTCCGACCTGGCCAGCGGGGTAACCGGCGAGATCCACCACGTCGATGCCGGCTACAACGTCATCGGCATGAAGGCGGAGGATGCGCCGGACATTGCGTTGGCTTAAGCGGCCGGACTTGATAATTTGGCCTAATTCGCCATTATGGCACCCTCCGAATTTATGGCGCGTCGGAGCGCCGGGAGGCGCTCATGAACTATCCGGCGGCCAGATACCGGTGTCGAGATCGCGCCATTTTCCCGTGGACAAGCAGTCAAAGCGGGGCATCTTGCCGCCGTAACGAGAGGGGGCGGCCTGTCTCTCGGCGACCGAAGTTGCCTCGCGCTTGCATTGACGCGGGAGGCAACAGTATTGACCGCCGATCGTGCATGGCAGACGTTTAGCCAACTGCTCGGTTTGACGATCAATCTCCTTCGATAAGCGGGGCCCGACAACGCGATGAGTTTCAACAGCTTCGGGCGTGTATTTCGTTTTTCGACGTGGGGGGAGTCGCATGGTCCCGCGCTGGGAGCAATCGTGGACGGCTGCCCGCCGGGGCTGGCGCTCAGCGAAGCGGATATTCAGCCCTGGCTGGACAAAAGGCGACCGGGCACGTCGCGCTTTACGACGCAGCGTCAAGAGCCGGATCAGGTCCGCATCCTGTCCGGCGTGTTCGACGGCAAGACGACAGGCACGCCGATCTCGTTGATGATCGAGAATGTGGACCAGCGTTCCAAGGACTATTCGGAAGTCGCCAAGGCCTATCGTCCGGGCCATGCCGATTATGCCTATGACGCCAAATATGGTTTCCGCGATTATCGCGGTGGCGGCCGCAGTTCTGCGCGGGAGACGGCGGCCCGCGTGGCGGCGGGCAGCGTTGCGCGGCTCGTGATAGCCGGCGTGCGGATCAGGGCCTATCTGGTTGAAATGGGTGGAGATCCGATCGATCGAACGCTGTTCAACGACACGCAGATCGATGCTAATCCCTTCTTCTGCCCCGATGCTGCCGCTGCCAGCCGGTGGGAAGCGTTGCTGGACGGCGCGCGAAAGTCGGGCTCGTCCCTGGGTGCGGTAATCGAATGCGTGGCGGAAGGCGTGCCGGCCGGCTGGGGCGCGCCGCTCTACGCAAAGCTGGACAGCGAACTTGCGTCAGCCATGATGTCGATCAATGCGGTCAAGGGCATCGAGATCGGCGACGGCTTTGCAGCCGCCCGGCTTACGGGCGAGACGAATGCCGATCCGATGCGTCCCGGAAATGACGGCAATCCCGTGTTTCTCGCCAACCATGCCGGTGGCGTGGCGGGCGGCATTTCGACTGGTCAGCCGGTGGTCGTGCGCGTTGCGCTCAAGCCGACGTCCTCGATCCTGACGCCGGTCGAAACAATCGATCGCGACGGCGAAGCGGCCGACATCATGACCAGGGGACGTCATGATCCCTGCGTGGGCATTCGTGCGGCCCCGGTCGTGGAGGCGATGATGGCACTCGTCCTTGCCGATCAGAAGCTGTTGCACCGCGCGCAGGTCGGCTGACCGACCGCTGTCGACTGTATCATTATGGCGCGGCATTTACCATTTTTGCGGGATTTACTGATGTTTAACTCCAAATTAGGGACGTGACAGGATTTCGCCAGGCGCGCGATCCCCCCTGTAGATGTGGAGTTTTCGATGCGCACAACTGGTCTCGCCATTTTCGGAGCCGCCGCTCTTTCTGCCGTGGTTATTGCGTCGCCAGCCAGCGCCGTCACAAACTTCACCACCAATTTCGACAGCTATGGCGTCGATACCGGCGCCTGGGGCGCGACTGGCGGCGGCGGCTGGGATGTATTGCCTCATATCGAATATTGGACGGCCACGGACGGTCCCGGCATCGAAGTGCAGAACCACGTCGCGGGATCGCCGCAGTCGGGCCCGAACCATGTCGAGCTTGACAGCCATGCCAACAGCACCATGTCGCGCCTGATCGACGCGGGCAAATACACGCTTACCTTCTATTATTCGGGTCGGCCAGGCGTCGGCGCGGACAGCAACGGCATCGATGTTTTGCTGAACGGCAGCTCGATCTTCCACATTTCGGACGGCAACTCGACCGGCGATACGATCTGGTCCAAGCAGACCGTGTCCTTCTCCGCCAAGGACTATGACATGTTGTCCTTCGCTGCCACTGGCAAGAATGACTCCTACGGCGGATACATCGATACGGTGAACCTGAACGGCGTTGGCGGCGTTCCAGAGCCTGCCAGCTGGGCGATGCTCATGGCCGGCTTCGGCATAGTCGGCAGCGCGATGCGTCGCCGAAATCCGCGCGCTGCCCTCGCCTGATCCGATTTCCCTGGGGATTTACAGGGCGGCGGGATTATTCCCGTCGCCCTTTTGATTCACCGAAACCCCCTTTTTCCGCGTGCCGATCCAGGGCATCCTTGGGATATGGGTGAAGCTGTCGCCAAACGGATTCATGTCTACGGACATGTGCAGGGAGTCTGGTTTCGCGACTGGACAGTGGAACGCGCGGGCGCCCTTGGTCTGGATGGCTGGGTGCGCAATCGGGCGGATGGCCATGTCGAAATGGTCGTGCGTGGCCCGGCCGGGGCAGTGGAAGCCATGATTTCCGCCTGTCGCGAAGGATCGCCCGCGTCGCGCGTCGATCGCGTAAGCGTGGAAGATTCACCGGGCATCATCGCGCCGGGATTCAGCCGCAAGCCGACAGTGTAAGATCGTTCAGATCGTGGCGTTCGCGTACCGCAAGATGACCATTACAGGCTGCCCAGCAACAAAGGCGAAAGAAAGAGCGCAAACGGCTGGTAAATGGCGGAGTGTCTTATGCCGACAAGCGTGCCCTTAATGCCGGATTTCAGCGACCACTGAAAATCAGGCCAGCGCCGCCGCCAGCGTGATGCGACCACGCGCTCGCCGGGGCGACTGGCATCGTCGAGCATAACCACGCCGCCGGGGGCAACGCGATCGAAAAGGCGTTCGGCCGATCCCCGTACCAATGGATGAAGTGTCCACGGCGGGCCGTCGATCAGCAACAGGTCGATTCGTTCCGGCAGTTCACCCAGATCATACCAAAGCCCTGGCCACGGATTCGCAGCGGGCACGAGGCGGGAATGATCGACGTTTGCGGCGAGGTTATGATCCTGAAGCCAATTCTGCACGGCAAATACAAAGTCGCGGTGCTGATCGAAGCTGGTTAATGCGCCGCCGCCGTGAAGCTCGAGCGCGCGGGCGATGATCAGTGTGGACGCACCCGATCCCAGTTCAACGACGTGGGCGGGACGATGCGTCTCAATGTGATCGACAATGCGGGCAAGCAATCCGACATCAGCCTTCCAGCTTCCGAGCTTGGGCAGCGCATCGGCGGGTAGCCCGAGCCGATCGAGAAGAATCTGCTTGTCGCGCCGCCGCCCGCCCCACAGGCTGCGCAGAAGCCATGGCCACTGGATCGCGCCATAGAGTAACAGTGCCATCCAGTCGGACACGCTCCGCTGCCAACGCGTGCGTTCCCCGGCAAGAGCTGCACGGGGCAGGAGTGAGGTCGCCTCGCGCAATAAGTGGACAGCCGGATCTAGTCGGCGAACGGATCCCGCACGAGGATCGTGTCTTCTCGCTCCGGACTTGTCGAAACCAGCGCCACAGGGCATCCGATCAGCTCCTCGATACGGCGGACATATTTGATCGCCTGGGCCGGCAGTTGTGCCCAGCTTCTAGCGCCTGCCGTCGACTGGCTCCATCCCTCTATCGTCTCGTAAACCGGTTTTGCGCGCGCTTGATCCTGCGGGTGAGGCGGAAGATAGTCGTAACCGCGATCACCGACCGTGTAGCCGACACAGATTTTGAGTTCTGCAAAACCGTCCAGCACGTCCAGTTTGGTGAGAGCGATGCCGGTGACGCCGGACACGGCGATCGACTGGCGCACCAGAACGGCGTCAAACCAGCCACAGCGGCGCTTGCGGCCCGTTACGGTTCCGAATTCGTGGCCGCGTTCGCCAAGCCTTTGCCCGGTTTCGTCCTCAAGCTCGGTAGGAAAGGGGCCTGACCCGACGCGGGTGGTGTAAGCCTTGGTGATGCCCAGCACGAAGCCCGCAGCGCTGGGCCCCAGTCCGGAGCCTCCGGCTGCCGTTCCCGCGATCGTGTTCGACGAAGTGACGAACGGGTAGGTGCCGTGATCGACATCGAGCAGCACGCCCTGCGCGCCTTCGAACAAGATGCGGTCCCCGCGCGCCTTTGCCTGGTTCAGGGTAAGCCAGACCGGCCTGGCGTAGGGCAGGATGAAGTCCGCGATTTCGCGCAGATCGGTCATTAGCCGCTCCCGATCGACTGGCGGCTCGCCAAAGCCGGCGCGCAGCGCATCGTGATGCGCGCAGACGCGATCAAGCTGCAGTTCGAGATCATCGAGATGGGCGAGATCGCAGACGCGGATCGCACGACGGCCGACCTTGTCTTCGTAGGCGGGGCCAATGCCGCGCCGTGTGGTGCCAATCTTGCCGGCGCCGGAGGCATCTTCGCGCAGACCGTCAAGATCGCGGTGGAATGGAAGAATGAGCGGGCAGGTCTCGGCGATCTGCAGATTGTCGGGCGTGATGGCAACGCCCTGGCCGGCCAGCTTGGCGACCTCTTCCCTGAAGTGCCAGGGATCGAGCACGACGCCGTTACCGATGACGGAAAGCGTGCCGCGCACGATGCCCGACGGCAGCAGGCTGAGCTTGTAGGTCTGTTTGCCGACGACAAGCGTATGCCCTGCGTTGTGGCCGCCCTGGAAGCGGACGACGACGTCGGCACGCTCGGCCAGCCAGTCCACGATCTTGCCCTTGCCTTCGTCGCCCCATTGAGCCCCGATGACGGTTACATTGGCCACACGCCGTTCCTTTTGAAAAACAAACGGGCGCTGCCTATTGGATGCCGTCGGCTACGTCCATGCTTTATATGGCGTTGCGCAAGGAGCATTGATGAAAAACCGTATGAGCCGGATTCCGCCATGGGCGATGCTGGCGGTGTCGACCGTCGCCGTTGCCGCCAAGCCGGGGGCTGAAACCTTCCACTATGGGCCTGACCGCGCCAATATTCTCGATGTCTACCGGCCGGAAAACGTGAAGCACGCGCCGATACTCCTTTTCATCCACGGCGGCGGGTGGTCCGCGGGATCCCGATCGATGGGGGAGGGTGGCCAGCCCGCCTATTTCAAGGGCGAGGGATATGCGTGGGTCTCGATGGGCTACCGGATGGTGCCAAAGGCCAGGGTTGAGGATCAGGCCGAAGATGTCGCTGCGGCCATCGCGTGGCTCAGGAATCGCGCCGAGAAACTGCACCTTGATCCCGAATCGATCACGCTGATTGGTCACAGCTCCGGCGCGCACCTTGCCGCGCTTGTCGCAACCGATCCGCGCTGGCTGGAGAAAGAGCATCTTCCGATCTCGGCTATCAAGGGTGTGATTTCGATCGATGGCGCGGCGCTGGACGTGCCGGGAATGATGGCAGCGGGCGCGAAATCCTCCCCTTATTATTCCGGCGCTTTTGGTGTGGACGAGGCACGGCAGACCAGCCTGTCGCCGCAGGCGCATGCGGCCGCGCCGAATGCCGGCAAATGGCTGTTTCTGTTCGACGGCGACCACAACAGCACGTCGGGGTATTTCGCCGGGAGCCTCGCCGCAGCGCTTTCGAATGCCGGGGCGGAAGCGTCCGTTACACCGATCATGGGCACGACCCACATGCGCATGATCAACGAGCTGGGCAAGCCCGGGGACGAGGTGACCGAAGCGATTGATCTTTTTCTTGGGGCCAAGCTCGCACCCGTGCCCTGAAATTACTGGTGAGGTCTGCGCCCTAGAAAGAAACGGGCGTGCTTCCATCCAGCCAATGCGAACAGCCCAGGGCGGGGCCTTGATCGGCATCGCTGAGTGCGGCGATCGTGATCCAGCCATCCTTGCGCAATGCCGCCGCCGGCAGAGGGTCGCTGCCCAAAGGCAGGAAAATGCGGCGGCGCGGCTCCTGGCCCAGGCCGGCATCGACCAGCGGATCCAGATATAGCGAAAATCCGACGGCGTCTTCCTCGCCTCCCACGGCGTCCATGATGCTGTACGTGCCGCCGCGTCCGATTTCACCGGCAAGGCCTTCGCCAAATAGGGAGAAACCGATCCAGCTCTGATATTCGAAGCCGTGGCGCTCGGTCGGATCCAGCGTAAGCACGGCGCGATCGCCAATTGCCGCAATGATCGTATCGACCGCATCAAGCCGCGACGCGAGTACGTCCGCGCAATCCAGCGCGCCCAGCTTCGCCCGCGCGGCGGCGGCGGAACCGGCGGCCTCGATCAGCGGAAGGTAGGCAGCGGCACCCAGAGCTGAAAGCGCACCGGCGTCCTTGGCGTCAAGGCGATCACGCACCGCATCGACCGTCGCTGCATCGATGGGCAAGGGTCCGCTCGCGAGCATGTCCACCAGATCGGGCAGCGTGAGATCGACGGTGATTTTTGTAACCCCGGCGACTTCGAGCGCTTCGATGGCGATCAACAGGACTTCGATCACCGCCGCGACGGTCGATACGCCAATCAATTCGGCGCCCGCCTGGATCATCTCGCGTTCGGGGCGGAGCTGGGTCGCGCGCAGCTTGAGGACAGGCCCACCATAGGCAAGACGCAGAGGGCGCGGACGATGGGCCATCCGGGTGACGGCGATGCGCCCGACCTGCGCGGTGATATCGGGGCGGAGCGCCAGCGTTCTTTGCGATACCGGATCAACGACGCGAAGCAGGTCTTGCGGGCGGGCGGACTTCAATCGGCCGGCGAGGGTTTCCTCGAATTCCGCAAGCGGCGGGGCAACCCGTTCGTACCCGTGTTTGCCAATGGCCACGATCGCCCTGTGCAGCAGGCGCGACGCCGCTTCCGCTTGTGGCGGCAAGCGATCGCGAAAGCCTTCAGGCAATAATCCCGGTGCGATGGTCATCGCGCGCCTATTAGCGAAAATTTTCCGGGAAGCTACCGTTGTCGGAAGGAGGAAGTCTGCTGCGGCCGATGGAACTCCGGGTTTACCGGCGGCTCCTCTCCTGCGTTATATATTTTTTGCATCAGCCGCAGCATCGCAATCATAGCGCAATCGCCGGAGAAAAGAATGCGTGCCAGGCCCCGGCTATTTGACTGGTCGCCAAAATAGCACTGTTGGTGGCAAAAAAAGGGCCGGTTCCGAGGAACCAGCCCTTGAAGTCTTAGGAGAGGATGCCTGAAAGGCAAGGACGTTGTGCGTTGCACCAAAAAATTTTGCAAATGCAAAAGCCTCGTCTCACAATTGCAATATTCGCAATCGTCCGGTCAAAAACGAAGTGCCACCGCCTTTTTGACGCCCGGCAGGGCACGAACGGTTTCGACCAGCTTTTCGTCGGCCGGTGTATCGAGCGAGAGCAGCAGCACCGCTTCGCCGCCCGCGCGACGGCGGCCAAGGTGGAACGTGCCGATGTTCACATTTGCCTCGCCCAGCGTGGTCCCGAGCCTTCCAATGAAGCCGGGTGCATCCTCGTTGACGATGTAGAGCATCGCGCCCTGAAGATCGGCTTCGACCTTGATTCCGAACAGTTCGACCAGCCGGGGCTCGGCATTGGCGAACAGCGTGCCGGCGACCGAACGTTCGCCTTCGCGTGTCTTCACCGAGACGCGGACCAGCGTATGATAGTCGCCTTCGCGGTCGTGACGGATCTCGCGGACATCAAGGCCGCGCTCCTTGGCGAGGAATGGCGCGTTGACCATGTTCACCGTGTCCGAATACACCCGCATGAAGCCCGAGAGCACCGCGCTGGTGATCGGCTTCATGTTGAGTTCGGCGGCCGCACCCTCCACTTCGATCGAAATCGAAGAGAGCGAATCATGGGCGAGCTGCCCGACCAGCGAGCCGAGTTTTTCGGCCAGCGTCATGTAAGGCTTCAGCTTTGGCGCTTCCTCGGCCGAGAGGCTTGGCACGTTGAGCGCGTTGGTTACGCCGCCAGTGAGGAGGAAATCCGCCATCTGCTCGGCGACCTGGATCGCGACATTGACCTGCGCTTCGGTCGTCGACGCGCCGAGATGCGGGGTGGAGATGAAGTTCGGCGTATTGAACAGTGGTGAATTGGTCGCCGGTTCCTCGACGAACACGTCCAGCGCAGCGCCCGCGACGTGACCTGAATCCAGCGCGTCCTTCAACGCCGCCTCGTCGATAAGGCCGCCGCGCGCGCAATTGATGATGCGCACGCCCTTCTTGGTCTTGGCGATATTCTCGCGGCTGAGGATGTTACGGGTGCTGTCGGTGAGCGGCGTGTGGAGCGTAATGAAGTCCGCACGCGGCAACAGCTCTTCCAGCGTTACCTTCTCGATGCCGAGTTCGATGGCGCGTTCGGGCGTCAGGAAGGGATCGTAGGCGACGACCTTCATTTTCAGGCCCTTGGCGCGATCGGCGACGATCGATCCGATATTGCCTGCGCCGATCAGGCCGAGGGTCTTGTTGGTCAGCTCCACGCCCATGAAGCGATTCTTTTCCCACTTGCCGGCCTGGGTGGAAAGGTCGGCTTCCGGCAGCTGGCGCGCGAGCGCGAACATCAAGGCGATAGCGTGTTCGGCGGTAGTGATCGAGTTGCCGAATGGCGTGTTCATGACGACCACGCCCGCGGCACTGGCAGCGGGAATATCGACATTGTCGACACCGATGCCGGCACGGCCGACGACCTTGAGGTTCTTGGCGGCGGCGAGGATTTCCTTGGTCACCTTGGTCGAGGAGCGGATCGCCAGGCCGTCATACTCGCCGATGATCGCGATCAGCTCGTCCTTGGTCTTGCCGGTGATTTCGTCGACCTGGACACCGCGTTCCTTGAAGATCCTGGCGGCCTGCGGGTCCATTTTGTCGGATATGAGTACTTTGGGCATTTCGGTGGTCCTTTTTTCTCCCTCGCCTCTTCAGGGGAGAGGGTCACGCTGGATCAGAAGCTGACTGCGCATATACGCGACTCCCCCTCTCCCAACCCTCTCCCCTGAAGTGGCGAGGGCTTTGAGTTGTTAGGCTCGCGCCTGCGACCAGGCCCAGTCGAGCCATGGTCCGAGTGCTTCGATGTCGGCGGTATCGACCGTCGCGCCGCACCAGACACGCAGCCCGGGCGGCGCGTCGCGATAGCCCGCGACGTCATATGCGGCGTCCTCTGCCTCCAGCAGCGATGCGATCTTCTTGACGAGCGCGAGCTGCGCTTCGTCATCGAGGTCGGTCACCGCATCGGGCGCGAACTTCAGACAGACCGAGGTGTTCGACCGGCTGGCCGGATCGGCGGCAAGATGGTCGATCCAGGGCGTCGATTGCACCCACGCGTCGAGCGCAGCGGCATTCGCGTCGGCGCGCCCAATCAATGCCTTGAGGCCACCGAGCGACTTCGCCCATTCGAGCGCGAAGATGTAATCCTCGATCGCCAGCAGCGACGGGGTGTTGATCGTCTCGCCCTTGAAGATGCCCTCGATCAGCTTGCCGCCCTTGGTCATGCGGAAGATCTTGGGGAGCGGCCACGCCGGCGCATGGCTTTCAAGCCGCTCGACCGCGCGGGGGCCGAGGATCAGCACGCCATGGGCGCCTTCGCCGCCCAGCGCCTTCTGCCAGCTATAGGTCACGACGTCGAGCTTGTCCCAGGGGATATGCTGCGCGAAGCAGGCCGAGGTCGCGTCTGCGATCATCAGGCCTTCACGGTCGTCGCGGATCCAGTCGCCATTCGGCACGCGCACGCCCGACGTGGTGCCGTTCCATGTGAAGACGACATCGGTCGACTGGTCGATCGCGGCAAGATCAGGCAGCTCGCCATAGGCGGCCTTGACGACCTTGGCATCCAGTTTCAGCTGCTTGACGACATCGGTGACCCAACCTTCACCGAAGCTTTCCCACGCGACCATCGTCGCCGGGCGGGCGCCGAGCAAACTCCACAACGCCATTTCGACGGCGCCGGTGTCCGATCCGGGCACGATCGCGATTCGATGGGTATCGGGCAGGCCGAGAATTTCGCGGCTCAGGTCCATCGCATGGACGATGCGGCTCTTGCCGAGCTTGGAACGGTGCGAGCGTCCAAGCGATCCGGTGGCGAGATGTTCAGGGCCCCAGCCAGGGGGCTTGGCGCAAGGGCCGGAAGAAAAATGGGGGCGCACCGGCTTTGCCGCCGGGCGGTCGGGGATATCAGTCATGTAGTCTCTCCTCACAGAGAGCACGCGCCGCGTTGGGACGGCGTGGCCCGCCGGCGCTGATAAACCTGCCGACGGCGAAGTCAACTAATAGGCGTTAACCATTTGTATTTTTTCTTTTTGGACGATGCTCCGGTGAAGACGATATCAACAAATGCCGCGCCACCACCGGGAATGCGAGAACGCGGGTTATATGATACCGGACAAACGGTTCTTGAGCGGAAGGACGCGATGTTCCTCATCAAGGAAGACGATCTGACGGGCGAGCAGACGCGTGCGTTGCTCGCGGTGCATCTGGCAGGAATGCACGCCAATTCACCGCCGGGCAGCGTCTTCGCGCTCGATCTGTCCGGTCTTCAACGGCCCGACGTGACGGTCTGGGGGGCATGGGCCGGTCCGCAACTTGCCAGCGTGGGCGCCTTGAAGATGTTGGACGGCGCGACTGGCGAGATCAAATCGATGCGGACGGACATTTCCTTTTTGAGGATGGGCGCCGCGCGCTTCGTTCTGGATCATATTATTGTGGTCGCAAGGGCGCGGGGACTCGCTAGGCTCAGTCTCGAGACGGGCAGCGGGGCAGCGTTCGAACCCGCGCTCGCGCTGTACAGGAAAAGCGGCTTTGCGAACGGCGACGCCTTTTCCGATTATGAATCAAGCGCGTTCAATCAATTCCTGCATCTGGACCTATAGAGCTGGGGCAAAGCGGCTGCCACTTCTGACGATTCGCAGCCATGCACCGTTGGACTCGTTATCACGGCTTTCCGGCGCGAGGGCCCGTATGGGCGATTGACCCCGTACCGCCGCCGCTTCATTGCTTCACGCGATGCGTAGATGGGGGCTCATGCTGCTACTGGCTCTGGCGGTTTCCTGTGTCGGGCCGCCGGCCCATCGGCGGCCGGCATCGCGACGCCCACTGCCTCCGCCGGAACCAAACCTGCGCATGTGCCTGGCCGATCTGTCGCGCGCAGGGGCGCAGTACCAGCAATTGCCGGATCGCAACTTTTCGCCGGGCTGTTCGGCGACGGGTGCGGTAAAGCTGTTGGCGGTAGGCATTCCGGTCACCAATCTTGGCGCGGTCAAATGCGGGTTGGCGGTGCCGTTCACCGTGTGGGTTCAAACAGCTGTCCAGCAATCTGCCCGCGCCTGGCTTGATAGCCCCGTTGCCAAGATCGAGAGCTTCGGCAGCTATGCCTGCCGCCCGGTCAACAATCAGATGGGCAACAAGATGTCCGAGCATGCGCGCGCCAACGCGGTCGACATCTCCGCCTTCGTGCTGGCCAGCGGGCGGCGGATCACCGTCAAGGACGACTGGAATGGGCCGGACGTAAATGCGCGCAACTTCCTGCGCGCCCTCCACCAGTCCGCCTGCCGCCGCTTCCGCGTCGTGCTCGGGCCGAACGCCAATGCCTTCCATCACGACCATTTCCACTTCGACATGGGGCCGGGGCCGTATTGCCGGTGAGGGCCAGGTGGCGGGCACATCTTCCTCCACGCGGAAACCCGTTGCAAAAGTTTAATCATGATAGTCTTAGGCTTCCCGCATGACAGAACAGAAAATGCCGAAGCGCGTATTTGCACGCGCGAAGGAGGATGCCGCTTCGGCGGATCGGGTAACGCCCACGCCGCAGACCGCCCATGCCGCCTATACGCTCGCCTTTCAGGACAAGGATTTCCTGCTGCGCGAGGATTTGCGCCCCGTCCGGTTTCAGCTGGAGTTGCTGAAACCGGAGCTGTTGCTCGACGAGGCGAAGATCGCGTCGACATTCGTGTTTTATGGCTCGGCGCGCATTCCGGAGCCGGGCAAGGCGGATGCGCTGCTGGCGGCGGCGAAGACGGATACCCAGCGCGCCATCGCCGGCCGGCTGAAAGCGAATGCGAAATATTATGACGAAGCACGCAAGCTGGCGCGCCTGGCCGCTGCCACGCCGGAGGATGCACAGGGCCGCCGTCAGCTGGTCGTCTGCTCGGGCGGCGGGCCGTCATTCATGGAGGCGGCCAATCGCGGCGCACATGACGTCGGGGCCGATTCGATCGGGCTCAACATCGTCCTGCCACACGAACAGTCGCCCAATGACTATGTGACGCCGTCGCTTTCCTTCCAGTTTCACTATTTTGCGCTGCGTAAGATGCATTTCCTGCTCCGCGCGCGCGCTGTCGCCGTATTTCCGGGCGGCTTCGGCACGTTCGACGAAACGTTTGAACTGCTCACCCTGATGCAGACGGGCAAGATCGCGGTGATGCCTGTCGTCCTGTTCGGCGAGGCATTCTGGCGGCGAGTGGTCAATTTCGAGGCGCTGGTCGAGGAAGGCGTGATTTCGCCCAACGATCTGGAGCTGTTCCATTTCGTCGAGACTGCCGAGGAGGCCTGGGCGATTGTCCAGAAATTCTACGCCAAGGCGTAGATTGCCAGCGCAGGAATCACACAATCCTCGTTCGTATCGAGCGAAGTCGAGATACGTTGGCCCATCCCTGGACTTCAGCCCAAGGCTGAAGTTTATCCTGAGCGCCCGTCCTGCGGGCAATCGAAGGGCAAGGGACTAACGGGTTAACCTGGCTAATCGATAGGCCTCGAACCGAACGGGGGCAGTTATTTCGCGGCTGGCGCCGCGGCGTTGGACGCGGGGGCTGCTGCGTTATCGGCAGGCGCTGCGGCATTGTCGGCGCCTGCTGCCGGAGCTGCTGCAGCATCCGCCGCCGGTGCGGCAGGCAGCGGTTTTGGCGCATCGTTGTGCTGGTTCAGATAGGCGATCACGTTAGCCCGGTCTTCAGGCTTCGAGAGGCCCGCAAAGGTCATCTTCGTGCCTGGTGCGAACTTCTTCGGGTTTGCCAGCCATTCGCTGAGATTGTCGAAATTCCAGGTTCCGCCCTTGCCGCTGAGGGCATCCGAGAAGGCAAAACCGCCGGCGCCCTTGCCGATCGCTTCGCCGACGACGTTCCAGAGATTGGGGCCGAGCGCATTCGCGCCGCCCTTCTCGGCATTGTGGCACGCGGCGCACTTCTTGAAAACCTGCTCGCCCTTGGCGGCGTCACCCGCCGCCATGTAGAAGGCGAACGGCTTTTCCGGCGCGCCGCCGCCTGCGCCGGCCTCTTCCTCGACGCCCTCGACCGTGTAGCCCATCTTTTCGGGACGTTCCGGCTTGAAATACTCGCCTGTGACGATCGATAGGCCCAGCGCCAGAATGCCGCCCGCCAATACCCAACCGGCTATCGTATTACCGCGATCGTTCATGCCCCGTCCCGAATCTTTCAAAAGCTGCGCCGTGTGCAACCGCACCCAAAATCGCGCTTCCTTTAGAGTCGGAAATCAGGCTTCGCAAGCCGCGCTTGCGATCATGGTGTCTTCAGCCTAATCGCTCGCCGCACGCTATGGAAAACTATCCCGCCCCCGCACGCGTGCTCGTCGCGCAAATGACCAGGCTCGCGGCTGAAAATGCCGAGCGCGCAGTCGCTTTTCAGGGCGCGCCGGGCGCCAACTCCCACATGGCTATCCTGGAAGCGCTTCCCGATGCCTTGCCTCTGCCGTGCTTCGGGTTCGAAGACGCGATTGATGCAGTGCGGGATGGAATTGCCGATCGCGCGATGATTCCGATCGAAAATTCACTGCACGGGCGCGTTGCGGACATGCATTTTCTGCTGCCCGAATCGGGACTTGCGATCATCGGCGAGCATTTCCTAAGCATTCGTCATTGCCTGATGGGCCGCAAGGGCGATGCCGTGTTGGAGGCGATGAGCCATCCGCAAGCATTGGGCCAATGCCGACACTGGCTGCGCGCGAGGGGCATCAAGCCGATTGCCTATCCCGACACGGCCGCCGCAGCGGCGGCAGTCGTGGAGTTCGACAAGCCGGGCGTCGCCGCGCTGGCGCCAGCCTATGCCGCGGAACTCTATGGCCTCGACATACTGGAGGAGGGCGTAGCGGATTCGGATGACAACACGACGCGCTTCGTGATTCTCGCCCGCGATCCGATCGATCCGCCCGAGCATGGCCCGGTGATGACGACCTTCATCTTCGAGGTGAAGAACATCCCGGCCGCGCTATACAAGGCGCTGGGCGGCTTTGCGACCAACGGCGTCAACATGACAAAGCTGGAAAGCTACCAGCGCGGGGCGACCTTTTCCGCCACGGAATTCTATGCCGATATTGAGGGACGACCGGACGATGCCGGGGTCGCACGGGCGCTGGAAGAACTGGCGTTCCACAGCAAATGGGTCCGCGTGCTGGGAACCTATCCGCGCGCCAAGCCGAGAGGTTAAGCCCCCGCTGCCCAGCGCGTCAGCAAGGTGTAGGCGATCGCATAGGGCGGCGGCGCCACGAAGCGGGCGCCTGGTTCGCCCGCCATCACCGCCTTTATTTCCGCGCGCGTGCACCAGATCGCGTCTTCGAGCTCATTGGTGTCGAGCGTGATCTTGTCGTCCGAGACCGTCGCGATGCAGGCGACCATCAGCGATGATGGAAAAGGCCAGGGCTGGCTGGCGATGTAGCGCACAGACGTCGCCGTCACACCGGCTTCTTCCAGCAGTTCACGCGCCACCGCTTCCTCGATCGATTCGCCGACCTCCAGAAAGCCCGCCAGTGCCGAATAGCGGTTGGCCGGAAACTGCGGCTGGCGGCCGACCAGTATCTTATCATCATATTCGGCCAGCATGATTACCACTGGGTCCGTACGCGGAAAATGCTGGGCATCGCACCTGCCGCACTTGCGCGACCATCCCGCCCGCTCAGGCGTGGTCTGCGTGCCGCAATTGGCGCAGAAGGTATGGCGGTTATGCCAATCTACCAGGCTACGTGCCGTGGCGTAGATTGCAGCCTGATCGCCGGGAAGATCACCAAGTATCTTAAACAGTTGCCAGGCGGGCTTGCGCGCGATTTCCCCCGCCTGCAGCGGAACAAAACGGGGAAAGCCGTCGATCATGCCCAGCAGCGCCAGATGGGTTTCGGGCGGAACGTCATGAAGCGCCGCCCAGCTGAGGGTGTTGTTGCTGGTCAGAACCGGATCGAGCCCCTCCAGCAGCAGCAGCCGGGCAGCGGTGTCGGATTTGAGCGCGGCGAAGGCAGCGGAATCGTCGCGAACATGGTCCAGACGGTCGAGCGGATTGCCCGTGAAGCCGGGCGGCTCCAGCACAAAATTCATGCGATGGCTTTCGTCGCAAGCGAAGCGGCTTTGGCGAATATGGTCGGCATTCCTGCTTCCCCGATACGGTCGATCGGCCACCAGATTTCATCATCGGCCGCTGCGGCGGTTTCGGCGGAATAGACATCGGCCGCAAGCGCGAAATGTGTAAAAACATGTCGAATGGTACCCAAAGGTCGCCAGTTCGCCCCTACCGGGGCACCGGCGAGACCGGGGTCGTCCGTCGTCCACGGGCCGGTCGGGAGCGCGATCATTCCACCGAGCAGCCCTTTGGCGGGACGGCGATGAAGCAGCACCCGATCATCATGCTCCACCCAGAATATCGCGCCGCGCCGTTCGGGCCGGACGGGTTTGGCAGCCCTGGCGGGATAGCGCCCTGGATCGGATCGTCCGGCGCAATGCGCGGCGATCGGGCATAACAGGCATTTGGGCGCGCGCACCGTGCAGATGGTGGAGCCAAGGTCCATCATCGCCTGCGCAAAATCCCCTGCGCGATGTCCCGGCGTTATATCGCCGGTCAACGCCCGTATCCGCGAGCGGGAAGCGGGAAGTGGCGTTTCGATTGCGAAAAGGCGGGAGATTACGCGCTCGACATTGGCGTCGACCACTACGGCGCGTTGGCCGAAGGCGATCGCGGCGATTGCCGCAGCCGTGTAAGCGCCGATCCCCGGCAGCGCGCGCAGCGCCTCCTCTGTCCCTGGAAAACGACCGCCATGTCGCCAGGCGATCATACGGGCACAAGCCAGCAGATTGCGCGCACGGGCGTAATAGCCGAGGCCAGCCCAGGCGGCCATCAGCTCGCCTTCGTCGGCCTGCGCCAACGCCGCGATGGTCGGCCAGCGTTCGGTGAACTTCGCAAAATAGGGCTGGACGGCGGCGACCGTCGTTTGCTGGAGCATGATCTCCGACAGCCACACGCGATAGGGGTCCGGAGCGGGGGAGCCTGGCGGCGCGCGCCAGGGCAGCGAACGGGCATGGTTATCATACCAGTGCAGCAGATTTGCCGCTAACTGTGGATAAATCGTCTCGGGGCTGTCGACGGCCATGGTGCCGCTATGGCATGGAGGGTCGGATGACGGAACGGAAGAATAAGTCTGACAAGGCGGACAGGCCGCGCGGCGGCGCCGCGCGTGCCGTTGCGGACATGTTGCCGGCGATCGGCGGCAATGCCTTTCGCCGCTTTGGTTTCGTGCAGACGTCGGTCGTTACGCGCTGGCAGGAGATCGTGGGGCCGCGTTATGCCGATGTCTCGACTCCCGAATCGATCCGCTTTCCGGCGGGCAAGCGCAGCGAAGGTGTCCTCAACCTCATGGTCGATGGCGCACATGCGCCGATGATGCAGCACGTCGCCCCCGCGATCGTGGAGCGGGTCAACCGCTTCTTCGGCTATGCGGCGGTCGCGCGGATTGCGATGCGGCAGGGCCAAATGGCTCCGCGAGCGCCGAAACGCGCAGCGCCCGCCGGATTGAGGCCAGTTCCGGCAGCGCTGGGCGATAGCCTGCGCACGATTGCCGATCCCGAGCTTCGCGATTGTCTTGCTGCGCTGGCGGGCGCAGTGGCGGAATCCGAAGGGATCGCAACGCCAGAACAGAAGATTCCCCGAATATCATGAAATCAATCGCCGTTTTACTCGCATTCCTGTTCATCCTGGCGCCAGCGGCGCCGGCGGCTTCGCGGGATTGGACCCGCGCTATCGCGGCGACCCCGGCCGGCGGCTATGCGATCGGGAATCCCGCTGCGCCGGTGAAGGTGATCGAATTTTTTTCGCTGACCTGTCCGCATTGCCGCCATTTCACCGAGATCGGATTGCCCGCGCTGAAATCCGGCTACATCGCGACGGGGAAAGTGAGCCTCGAAATCCGGAATTTCGTCCTAAATCCCTATGATCTCGCGGCGTCCGTGCTGCAGCGCTGCGGCACGCCTGCCACGGCGGTGCGCCTGTTCGATGCGGTCTATGCCGATCAGGAAAAATTGTTCGGTGGCGCCCGTGACCTGCCGCCCGACGTTGTCGAGCGTATTTCATCGGCGCCGACGGAAAAGCGTACCGGCCTTCTCGCGCGGGAGGCAGGAATCGACCGCTGGTTCGTGGCGCACGGGCTGTCCTCCAGGCGGGTCGCTCAATGCCTGGCTGACCCGAAGGCCGAGCAGCGCCTTGTCGATATCCGTGAGGCCGGAGTGAAGGACCATGAGGTCCGCGGAACGCCAAGTTTCATCGTGAACGGCACCACGGTAGAAGGCGTAACGTGGGATGAGCTTGAGCCGGCGATCAAAGCCGCGCTTGATGGAAAGAAAGGCTGAAATGGCCTTCAGGAGTGAAAGACCTATGCGATTGGAAATCCGCGCGATCCTCGCCTCAACGGCGCTGTTTGCGATCGCGGCGTGTGGCAAGAAGGCCGATCATACACCCGTCGGTCCCGTCAACGGAACGGCCGCCGTCAGCGCGCCTGCTGGCACGGACTGGACCGAAACCGTCCGTGAAACGGAGTTTGGCGGTTTTGTAATGGGTAACCCCGCCGCTCCGGTAAAACTGATCGAATATGCTTCGCTTACCTGCCCGCATTGCAGGGATTTCGCGCGCGAAGCGACCACCCCCTTGCGCGAAAACTATGTGAAGACCGGCAAGGTTAGCTGGGAATTCCGCAGCTTTCCGCTCAATCCGATCGATGTGGCCGCGACCTTGCTGGCGACGTGCCAGGGCCCCGTTCCGTTCTTCAAGCTGGTCGAGCAGAATTATGCCGAGCAGGAGAAGTGGGTGCTGCCTTATCAGCAGCTGACGGACGCCAAGCAAAAGGAACTCGCCCTCTTGCCACAGGACCAGCAATTCCTGGGTCTCGCCAGGGCGGGCGGGCTCGATAATTTCTACCGCGTCCGTGGGCTTCCGACCGCGAAGGCCGAAGCATGCCTTGTCGACAAGGGCAAGATCGACAAGATCGTGGCGATGCGGCAGAACGGCATGGAAAAGGACAAGGTCGAGGGAACGCCGACCTTCATCATCAATGGCGCGAAGGTGGACCAGCCGCCGACCTGGCCCGCGCTTGAGCCGGAGTTGAAGAAGGCGGGCGGCTGAGCAACTGGGACGGGGGGCTGATCGATGCGGATTTCGAAGCTCAGGCTGACAGGCTTCAAAAGCTTTGTCGAGCCGGCCGAGCTTCGCATCGAACCAGGCCTGACCGGCGTCGTTGGCCCAAACGGCTGCGGCAAATCCAATCTGCTTGAGGCTATCCGCTGGGTGATGGGCGAAAGCTCCGCGCGGTCGATGCGCGGTGCCGGCATGGAAGACGTGATCTTCGCGGGGACATCGACCCGGCCGCCGCGTGACTTCGCCGAGGTCACGATCCATCTCGATCGCACGGAACCGGACATCGACGGCGAAACGCAGGCCGAGGTGGTCCGTCGGATCGATCGTGGCGCGGGGTCTGCCTATCGGATCAACGGTCGGGATGTGCGGGCGAAGGACGTCTCGCTGCTGTTCGCGGATGCTGCAACGGGTGCGCACTCTCCCGCGCTTGTGAGCCAGGGCAAGATCGCGGCCGTGATCGCGGCAAAGCCCGCCGAGCGGCGGCAAATGTTGGAGGAAGCCGCCGGAATTGCGGGGCTTCATGTTCGCCGCAAGGATGCCGAACAGAAACTGAAAGCAACCGAGACCAACCTTGCCCGGCTGGATGATCTGCTTGCCGAAATGGAAGTTCGCGCGACCGCGCTTCGCCGACAGGCGCGCGCCGCCGAACGCTATCGCCTGCTCAGTGACGAAATACGCGTTGCCGAGGCGCGGCTGATTTTCGCCCGCTGGCGGGATGCGGCTGCGGCGGCCGACCAGGCCAGGCAGGAGGCCGCTGCGGCGGACGAAGCCGTGAATCTGGCGGCAGAAGCGCAGCGAGCGGCGGCGGCGCACCAGACGGCTGCCGCGCGGCTGCTGGCGGATGCGCGCGCCGAGGCGCAGGCGGCGCGCGAAGCGGAAAGCGCGCTCACGCATCGGCTGGCGATGCTGCAAAGCGAGCGCGCCGCGCTGGACCGGCGGATCGCGGAACTTGCCGTCCGGCGCGAAACGATGGCGCAGGATCGATCGCGTGAGGATCAACTCGCCATCGATGCGACGGAGGCGATCGCCCGGCTCGACGAAGAAGAGAAGATCCTGGCAGCCTCGCTGGCCGACGGGGAAGCCCAGCGCAGTGCTGTCGACGCACGTGTTGCCGAAGCGACGGAAATCGTACGGGCGGGCGAAGTCGCGCTGGCGCAGGCATTGGCGGCGCAGGCGGCGCAACAGGCTGATCTGCGTGTTGCCGAAGCGGCGGTTGCGGCGGCGCGGCTTCGTTTGCAACGCGCGGCCGGCGAAACGCAGCGGATCACGGCTGAACTGGCGGGATTGGGCGATGCGTCCGCGCATGAGGTCAGTCGCGATCAGGCTATTGCCGTGCGGGCTGCGGCGGAGAGGGCGATCACCCAGTCAACCGCGTCGCTGGCGGATGCGGAACGTCGCAGGGATGCAGCGGCCAGGGCGCGCGACGCGGCGGAGGCTCTGGGATCTTCCGCCCGCGCAGCCCATGCCGCGCTGGTTTCGGAGATGCGTGCGCTGGCCAAGGCGAATGCAGTCGATGGCTCGGCGGACAACCGCGTGTTGGGGAGGATTGCGGTCGATCCGGGCTACGAACATGCGCTGGCGGCGGCGCTCGGTGATGATCTCGACGCCGGGGTTGGTGGTCAGGGCGCTCGTCGCTGGCAGGGCGCGGCACTGGTAGCGGACGATCCGAAACTTCCGCCCGGCGTGGAGCCTATGCTTGACCATGTGAAAGCGCCTCCGGAACTGGCGCGGCGACTGGCACAGGTCGGCGTCGTAAGAGGGGATTCCGATGGCATCGCGCTGGCCGTGGGGCAAAGGCTGGTAACACGCGATGGCGTATTGCGGCGTTGGGATGGCTTTGTGTCTGCCGGCTCAGGCGCGGCGGCCGCGGAAAGGCTGGTTCGTGCCAACAGGCTTGCCGAGCTTGAGCGGATGTTACCGGGCGCGGAGGCGGAAATAGCATCTGCCGACGCCGCCTTGAAGGCCGCCGGCGAAGACGCCGCAGCCGCGCGCGCCGCGATCGAAAGGCATCGTGCCACGCTCGCGGAGGTGGAAAACGCGATACGCCGCGCGATGCGCGAGGAAGACGCTGCCAGCGCCGCGATCGAGCGCCACGCCGCCCACATGGCTGGCCTGGCCGAACGGCAGCAACGTGTTCTGGCGGAAGAGCGGGACGCGGAAACGGAACAGCAACGATCGCGCGATGCGCTGGCGGCGCTGCCGCCCGGCGATATGGTCGATGCCGAGGTCTCGTTGCTCAAGGCTTCGGGAGATCGGGCGCGTTCCGCGCTGGCCGATGCGCGTGCGGCTGCTGCCGCACTCGTGCAGGCCATCGAAAATGACCGCCGCCGCCGCGAGACCGCGCGAGGCGAAATACGAAGCTGGCGCGCCCGCGCGGGCGACGCTGCAAAGCGCATCGAGGAAATGGATCGCCGCGCCCGCGAAGCCGGGGATGAGGCGTCGGCTTTGGCCGGCGCTCCGGAGCGGCTGGATGCCCAACTTTCGGAACTGTCCGAAGAGGTGCGGACCGCCGGCGAACGCGCGCGCATCGCAGCGGAAGCCGAGCGCAGCGGGGAAGGACAATTGCGCGAGGTGGAGGCGGCCGCATCGATGGCGGGCGAAGCGCTGGCAAGCGCGCGCGAGGAAAGGGCCGGGGCAACGGCGCGCTTCGAAAATCAGGAGATGCGTCGGATCGAGATGGGCCGCATTTCCGGCGAGCGTTTCGAATGCCCCGCGCCGGTTCTTCCCACCAGGGCGGGCTTTGATGTGGAATCGGTTGGCGAGACCAACGCGGAATCGATCCGCTACGAACGGCTGACCGCTGACCGCGAACGGCTAGGCCCGGTCAATCTGGTGGCCGAGAGCGAGTTGCGCGAGCTGGACGAGACCCGCGCCGCGAGCCAGGCCGAGCGGGAAGAGCTTGGCCTTGCGATCAATCGGCTTCGCGGTTCGATTGGCAGCCTGAATCGGGAGGGCCGGGCGCGGCTGATGGCTGCGTTCGAGGCGGTCGACAAGCATTTTCGCCGGCTGTTCACGACGCTGTTCGCCGGTGGCGAAGCGCATCTTGCGCTGATCGATTCCGATGATCCGCTGGAAGCGGGCCTTGAGATCATGGCGCAACCGCCGGGAAAGCGACTGGCTTCGCTTACCTTGCTGTCCGGCGGTGAACAGGCGCTGACCGCCGTTGCGCTGATCTTCGCCTTGTTCCTTACCAATCCGGCGCCGATCTGCGTGCTGGACGAGGTTGATGCGCCGCTGGACGACGCCAATATCGAGCGCTTCTGCGATTTGCTCGATCGCATGACGGAGGAGACCGACACGCGCTACCTGATCGTGACCCACAATGCCGTCACGATGAGCCGCATGCACCGCTTGTTTGGCGTGACAATGGTGGAGCGAGGCATTAGCCGGCTGGTGTCGGTCGATCTGGGCAGCGCGGAGACGCTGCTGGCGGCGGAGTAAGTCTGGAAACGCGGGATACCGCCGGAAGTATTGAAAAAGAGATGAAACCACTTCGACGCGCGGTCATCGTTTCCAGCCGGAACACACTTATAAAAAAGACGGGTGCTGCGGAATATCTGATTGGTATCGTTAAATCGCTGCGTTCTGTCGGGTTTAGCGTTTCGATACTTTTTGGTGAGCAGATGCCATCGTATATGTTAAGATTTCGACTTGTAAAAGATTACAGACAGCATTTCGATACATACCGAATGTTTAAGGCCATCGAATTTGGAGGGTATCTTTATTCAATTGACATTCGGCATTGGGCGGAAGCATTTTTGCGAAAAATCCATAAGAAAAAAATAGTAAAAACACATGCTCTCAAATTCGACCTTCCGTCACAAGAAGGTAAAAACTGGGCCAGGAGGATTATTCGTAAAATAGATCCGGGCATCATTGTCGCAAACTATTTCAATGCGGCGGATTTTCTCGATGATGCCCCCGCGAATAGTAAGAGAGTAATTCTGGTTCATGATATCCTGGCGCTGAGAGCAAAAAGTTTCGCTGAAGCCGGGGCGGAAGTCGATTTTGATTTATCAATGATTGAGCATGAAATTGCCGCATTTGCAAAGGCGGACATATGCCTGACCATCAAGGAACAGGAAACGGACTATGTCCGCGCCAAGGCGCCAGCGGTAAAAGTTGTCACTCTGCCCGTCACCGCTCAGGTTTCGAACGCCGATATCGAAAAGCCGCGGCGACCAATTTGCATTTTTGTCGGGGCTGATAATTCCGCCAACAGGGACGGGCTGAGCTGGTTTTTGAGGGATGTATGGCCACGCGTAATTGCCGCAAGACCAGAAGCCGGTTTGCACATCATAGGGGCGGTCGGAAACTCAGTTGGTGGGGAAGCCCTGAAAGGCGTCGTGGTCAAGGGTTTCGTGGATGATCTGGACGCGGCTTATGCCGAGGCATCGGTCGCCGTTACTCCCTTGTTGTTCGGCAGCGGCGTCAAGATCAAACTTATCGAAGGCCTGGCCGCAGGCCTGCCCTCGGTTGCAACATCAGTAGGGGCAGAAGGGGTGTTGATTCCGCCAAGCGGTGTCATTCGCGTGGAAAACAGCGCGGAGGGTTTTGCCGGGGCGATCGAAGCGTTTTTTTCTGTGCCAAACGCATCGTCGCTTCGCAAGGAAGCACGCGAATTCGTGCAGCGGCATTACGATCAAGGCTCAGTCGGGTCGGCCCTGATAACGCAGCTGATGGCCGAATAGCATATTGCCGAGCCCAGCGTGGTGGCGTCAAAGTTCGCTTCGTTACCCCCTCCCTTTCAAGGGAGGGGAGATTTTAACGCCCGAACTTCTGATTCACGAAACTAAAAACGGTTCAATGTTCTGCGCGCCAAGGGTTGCAGGCAATATGGCGCCCGGTCATTGATGACATGGACGGCTTTGGTTTTCCAATCCTTGCGATCTTTCGATCCGGGCCGTTGTCTGAGTAGGAGGTTGCAGATGCGCGTCGGGTTGAGAATAGCTTTTGCGATCATCGCGGTCGGTCCGCTGATTTTCCTCCAGGGGCGCCCCGATCTTGCTCCGGCATGGCTTTCTGACGACGTTGCCAATGTTCCGGCGGTCGTCTGGCTTGCGATGTTGTGGTTCGCGATGTTCATCGTCGCTGCCTGGATTCCCGTGCAAGGGGCGGACGAGCGGTGAGCCAGATTCATTATTTCCTGGTCACCGTCGCGGTGACCATCGCAATCACCTTCTGGGCTGCGCGCCGCAATAGTGGACGCGCCTCGTTTTATGCTGCAGAAGGCAAGATATCGGCTCCGCAAAATGGCCTGGCTATTGCGGGCGACTTTCTATCCGCAGGCACGGTTCTTGGCATCGTCGGCCTATTTTTCGCGATCGGCATGGATGCGGCGCCTTATCTGATCACGCCATTGGCGGGCCTCTTCCTGATGCTCACCCTGATCGTAGGCCCGTTGCGTCGGCTCGGCCGTTACACGCTTGGCGACGTGGTCACTCACCGCCTGCACGCGCCGGGCATGCGCGTGGTGATCGGTCTTTGTACGATCGTCATTTCACTGATCAACCTGGTGGCGCAGCTGGTGGGCGCGGGCGCGTTGATCTCGATCGTATTCGGTATCCAATTCAACCTCGCGGTGGCCGTCGTCGCCACCCTGATGACGATTTACGTCGCGTTCGGCGGGATGCTTGCCGCGACCTGGGTTCAGATCATCAAGGCCGTCATCCTGATTTTCATGATCGGATTGCTGGCCGTGCTTTGCATCGCGCGTGCCGGCGGTTACGGCCAGTTGTTCGACCTCGCCGAGATCAGTGCGCGCAGCCGCGATATGCTCGAGTTCGGCGGGCTGAAGCTCGGTGTTTTCGGAGCGATCTCGCTGGCGCTTACGCAAGTCGCAGGCATGATGGGGATGCCTCATTTGCTGATACGGTTCTTCACGGTTCCCGATGAAAAGGCGGCGCGGACCTCCCTCGTGATCGGCGCGACGATCATCGGGCTGGCCATGGCGACAGTGCTGCTGGTTATCGGTCCGGCGGCGGTGGCGTTCGTCGGTGCCGATCCCGGCCTGCGGGATCCTTCCGGCGGCATCATCGGCGGGACGAATATGATCACCATGCACCTGACGCGCCTGCTGGGCGGAGAAATATTGTTCGGCCTCATGAGCGCCGTCGCGTTTTCAACCATTCTGGCGGTCGTCGCTGGACTGACCATTTCGATCTCGTCCGCGACATCGCGCGATCTGGTGTTGGGTTTGCGGACCGGTCCCGCTCTTTCGGAGCGAAATGAGGTCGCGTTATTCAGGCTGGCAGCGATACTGACATCCGCGATCGGGACGCTGCTCGCGATCCTGTTCCAGAAAGAGAACATCACCTTCCTGATCGTGATGGGGCAAACGGTGGCCGCGAGTACGACGTTTCCGCTGCTGATCCTTTCGATCTACTGGCGCGGGCTGACGGCGGCGGGTGCCATTGCGGCAGGCGTATTCGGGCTTGCGGCGAGCGTGCTGGGGATCGTGGCGAGCCCTGCCTTCTGGGTGAAGGCGTTGGGGAATGCGGAGCCTCTGGTGCCCACGGATTATCCAGCGCTGGTTACCGTACCTGCCACGTTTCTGGTGGCCTGGCTCGTGTCCGCCATGAGCGGAAAATCCGAAACCGCCCCGGTGTAAATGTCAAATTGCCGGGCAGGTCGCCCGGAATCCCTCAATTCCGGTCTGGTATTTCGTTCAGGCTTTCGCGTCGATGATCGAAGGCGGTGGCGTGCCACCCGTTTCGATCGCCTGAGCGCTGTAGCCGCTTACAGCATTGGCTTGCAGCGCCAGAATCAAATTCGTCGCGTTCATTCCGTCGATCCCGCCATGATACAGGACGGGTTGTGGTGCCTTGGCATCATTATTGGCACCGGCATTGATGCTGGCTGCGGGTACGGAGACAGGGGCCACTACGGGTTTCTCAACGACGGCACGCGTCGGTGGCGGCACCGCTGTCACGTTGGCTGTTGATATTACGCTCACGACACAAAACTCCTGATAATCGTAAGCTAACATGGCGCATTAGAATTAAATCCCCGTCGCCAAAGAGGATAAACGCGAAATTTACGTTTGAGGCGGTGCGGTAACGGTATTGCGGTGCGCGTCGTCAGGCATAGGACGGCGCGGGTTCTGCCAGGCCGCCGGGAATCGGGACGGGCGCGTCCTGCCGGGCGAGGATTTCGCTGACGCCTCTGGGCGGCTTGCGGATTGAGGGATCGTAGAAGGGCGAAAGAATCTTCCTGAGATGCTGAAACGCGTGCTTGGACGCGAGCCTGGTGATCTTCTTCTCCCGCGCCTTCGAGGCTTCGATCTGTTCGGCTGTCATCGTCTCGCGATCCTTGGCGAGGAGCACCCGTGAGATCCCGTTGATATTCTTCAAGATATGCCGGGTTGCGAAGAAAAAGCCCCATATGCGGTACAGATAGGCAAGGGCCCCTCGGCCATAGAGCGCGCGGTAAAGGTCGTGCATCACTTCCCGATGCTCATATTCTTCGGCGAGGTGCCATTTCCACATCGCTTCGGCGCGTGGATCTGATCCCGCCCAATATTCGTCGAATTCCTCGAAGAAGCATGTCGTCGGTATCGCACTCATCGCTTCGAAACCTTCGGAATAGGCGACATTGAACTGCAGCGACTTCGTTTTCAGGAACCGATTGTAATCGGCTTCATATGCTTTTTCGAGCGGCGCTATCTCTGGATATGCTGCGCGCAGCATTTTGTTGAACAGCATATGCTGCTTACAATGCTGCATCTCCTGCAGCGTGAAAACCCGCACATCCTCGTGAAGTTTTTCGTATTTTTCAGGAAGCGCCTTCTTCGCCGCTGTTACGACCTTGACGAGATACGGTTCCAGATAGGCCGGACAAATAGATGCTGCGTTATAGAGCTGTGCAAACTCGCGATTTTCCGCCCAATGCGGATGCAAGGAAGAAAAGTCTGCTTCCAGAATACGAACGTGCATGGCAACCTCGAAATTCGCTGTTATGTCTCGTTCTCTTAACATAATTCTTGAGCATAGGATTTCAAATATCGAAATCCGCTCACGGCGATTTGACGTCAGCATATAGCATCTATTTTTGGGAAATTCCGCGACTGCAAATTCGATGTTTTGTCGGACAGTAGCATTTCACCACCTTGCATTGATCAGCGTTGCATGGTCCGATCCCGATACGAACAAAAACCAGCAAGGGGATGCTTCCAGTGACAAGGCCCAACAAGGATGTGATTGTTATCGGATCGGGGGCAGGCGGGCTCACCGCAGCCTTGTTTTCCGCGCTGGGTGGTCTGGACGTTCTCCTGGTTGAAAAGGCCGACAAGCTGGGAGGAACCCTGTCATGGTCGGGCGGAGGCATGTGGCTGCCGATGACGGGCGCTGCGAGCAGGCTCGGGCTCGCGGACACGCGCGAGGAAGTTCTCGAATATCTGGAATCGGTTTGCGAAGGCACGCTCGACCCCGATTTGATCGAGGCCTTTCTCGATGCTGCTCCCGCATTGTTCGACGCATTGGAGCGGGACACGGACGTACGCATGATGGCGATCCCGGGCATGGGCGACTGGTATCCCGAGGCGCCGGGCGCGAAGCCCGATGGCGGCCGATCCCTGATGCCGTATGATTATGATGGCAAGAAGCTCGGCAAGGCGCTCGGACGACTGCGTACGCCCCTGGAAACGTTCAATGCTCCCGGCGGCTTCATGATCAGCATGTCGGACATGCCCCATCTGGGGCAGATCACCACCTCGCCCAAATCGGCGATGCGCATGGCGGGGCTGTTCGCCAAATTCTTGCTGGATAAGGCGCGTTTTGGCCGCGGCACGCGGCTGACGATGGGCAATGCAGTCGCGGCTGGCTTGTTGAAGTCAGCGCTCGATGCCGGTGTCGAGATGTGGACGAATGCGCCCGCGGTTGACCTGCTTAAGGAAGATGGACGCATTGCCGGAGCGGTGGTTGAGCGTGAAGGGAAGCGCGTGGAGGTGACGGCATCGCGGGGCGTAGTGCTAGCATCGGGCGGCTTTTCGTCCAACCCCGAAATGCGTCGCAAATATATCCCGTTTGCTGACCAGCATTATTCCCTGACGCCTGAAGCCAATACCGGAGACGGCATTGCGATGGGACGACAGGCCGGCGGCAAATTCGAAGAAGAAAACTTTGAAAACGGGGGCTGGGTGGTCGTCTCGCTCGTTCCGCAGCCTGATGGATCGGTGATCAAGTTCCCGCATCTGGTCGCGGATCGCCCCAAGCCCGGCTGTATTGCCGTCAATGCCGCAGGCGCGCGCTTCGCGAACGAGGCGGCGATGGACATGGTGAGCGATATGCATCGATCGAAATCGGTGCCGTCGTGGTTCGTATGCGATGCCCATTTCATCAAGAAATACGGGCTGGGGCAGATACGCCCCGGTGGCATGGGACTGAAGAAGCTCCTCGCCGCGGGCTATCTGGTCGAAGCGGACACGATTCCGGCGCTCGCGGCCAAGCTGGGCATTGATGCCGATGGATTGGTAAAAACCGTCGAGCGCAACAACCTGTTCGCAAAGACGGGCGTCGATGAGGATTTCGGCAAGGGACGCTATCAGGGCGATCGCAATCTCGGCGACTTCGCGCACCAGCCGAACGCCTGCCTGGGGCCGATCGCCCAGGCTCCCTTCTATGGATTGCGCATCTATCCCGGCGATTCGACGACGACATTGGGCCTCAAGGTCGATCGCGAGGCGCGGGTTCTCGACGGCGAAGGCCATGTGATCGAAGGGCTTTACGCGGCGGGGCTGGATATGAATTCGATCTTCCGGGGCCGGGCGCCTGGCGGCGGTGCCAACAATGGACCTGCCGCTGCATTCGGCTTCATTGCCGCGCGATCATTGGCGCGCGGCGTCAATACCGCCAAAGCGGCCGAATGAATAGGCGATTATGTAGTTTACAAACCCGTCACCACTAGGACGGCAGAACCCGCGCAGACGACGGCGTTGAAGATCGTTGCCGGCCAGAACATGATAGGATGATCAGAACGCGCATATGTCGCATATGGAACTCCAGCGGCACTCATGACCCCGGTACGAAGGCCATGGATCAGAAACCATCCGATGAGTGGCGCGCCGATCGCTAAGATCACGGTTACTGCCCCATCCCTCATTCCGGCTTCTCTACCGGCTTATGCTTCACCAGCTTTTTGAGCCTGTCCTTGAACCGCTCAGGATCGTCGTCCGTCTCTAGCTCGCGTGCGGCTTCCTTGAACTTGTCGAGTTGGGATTTGGATTCGGTCATGCGTGAGCCATACCACAACCTATATCGGTGATCTAATGGCCCGTTTCCTCGCCGCCATCTTCCGGGAGCAAATCGGCCAAGGTCTGGAGCTTTGCAGCGAACGCCTTTAGCTCCTTTGCGGAGTTGGTCTTCCCGGTAACCACTAGGCCAGACGATGACAGATTGAAATCGAGCAAGCCTTTGTTCCAGAATAGCGCGTCTAGGCTTTGCTGCGTTTGGACCCTCTCTTGCTGCTGAGGCGCGACATTATCCATAACCGGTTTCCCTTGAATTATTTCTTCAGGACCGGATATTGAATCGCTATCGCCGACATCGCCATAACTTTCGGAAACGCCATACATCTCTACATATCGGTTTGTGCTGCTGAACGTCTTCAGCGCTTTCTCGACCCCTTCGTTCGTGAACCCACGTTGAAATAGAAATGACCGGATCGCATTCTCACCCGGAATGTGCCCGTCAAACTTCTCATAAATTTCACGGAACAGGTTGGGTGTGCGGCCCGCTTCCGTCACAGCCTTTCGCTTCACATCCTCCGGGAACCCAATGAATATTTCCTCGGCCAACTCCGTGACGCGAGTGAGGCCCTTCGAGGTGATTGCAACAAGGCCGAATTGGTTTAGGGCACCTAGAACCTGCATAGAGCGGCCCGTTAGTCCGCTATAGCCAAGATCCTTTGCAGCCGCTTCTCGGGCTATCGGTGCTTTACGATTTTTGTCCCATATCACTTTGGCCGAATTGATCGATTCCTCCAGCGACAGGGCTGGAAAGTTAGGGCTGCGCATTCGTCCCATTTGACAATACCTCAATAAGTGCCTGCCCCATTTGCGCCATACATCTCAAACTGTCAACGAAAACCGCTATCTGCCAGTTTACAGATTTCCTGTTTGACTCCAGATTTTGATCATGTAGATACGATTTGTCGCTTTTCGATGGCGACAGGACAGAAGGGAGCTGGACCATGTCGAGGAGATTAGTCGCTCTAGCCGCGCCCCGCTCACGGTGCGGTACGGGCTAACAGAAAGGGCCGCCAACCCCGGCAAGGGCGGCGACCCGGTTGAGCCAATAAATCAGCGAACGATCAAACTGGCGGTGGTGCATATAGCATCGCCGCCTTTCTTTTGGAATCCGTTAATTTCCGCCGGTTCCGATGAGGTTTTGTCCGCCAACGGGACCGATTGCGCTTCTTGGGCTTCTCGACGGTCTCACCCTCAAGCCGTTGAATTACGGTGACATGTGCAATAACCCCCAGACTCTCCCTTATTCGCAAACAGCGCGAACTTTCGCACTTCTCCCTGTCCTACACGTCCTCAAACTGCCATGTTCGACGCTATCCTCCTCGTATCATGGACCGCGCCGTGCAGATCGCCCCCGCCCAACGCAATTTGACTGAAGCTAAACCACGTCAGAATCTGGCGCGATCATCAGCGGGCATGGCCCTCCAGCTCCCCACAGCTGAAATAGCGATCGTGAATCCAAGCGGTTTTGGTGTGTACCATGTGTGAACTTTGGCGAGGTGGTTTAGACGCAACGGCATGTCTCCAGTTCCCGGAGGCCGTTCACCGCAATTAGAAAAAGGCTTGTGCAGCCGGCTTGCTCGGCGAGGGCGCCCCCCCCGCTTGTCGCCGCTCACATTCGTTAGTTGGCTCCCGATAGTGTAACGAAGGCAACAGCTTCGACAACCCGTTCGACCCAAAGTTGTCGCCCATGTCTTAGGTACAACCTGTCACCCATGTCTCAGGACTGGACATTCAGCAAGCTGGTGGGTCCGCCGGGATTCGAACCCGGGACCTCTCGATTAAAAGTCGCTTGCTCTACCAACTGAGCTACGGACCCGCACCAGGCGGCTTTCCCTAGGCGGCGCTTTGGCGACGGTCAACCGGCCTGGTACGCCAGAGTCGCGATTTCAGATGTCTGACGTGCAGGTCCGTTACAGGGTCTCGCCAGTCAGCGGCGATGGCATTTACCGGATCAAGGACGAACCGACGTGACCGGAAGCCGGGGTGCGGGACGGCGAGATCGCGATCGATCCACATCCCGCCCGACCACAGAATGATATCGAGATCGATCACGCGCGGTCCCCAGCGCCGCCCGCGCCGCCGCCCGAAATCGCGTTCGACCGTCTTGAGCAGTTCGAGCAGTTTCGAGGGGTTCTTACCGAAGCGAAGAAGTGCTGCGCTGTTGGCGAAGCGGCGCCCCGCCGGCCCCACCGCCGTCGTATGAAATACCGGCGCCCGATCAATGACCTCGACGCCGCGCTTCCCAAGCGTTTCAAGAGCCGCGCTTATTATCTTCGCGGGTGCCCCATGCCGGTGATGACGGCGGTTCGATCCCAAAGCGATCACATAGCTTGTCTTGCCCATATCGCTCGGCCTATCTCCCCGCGATGCAGATCGCCAGCCTCGACCAACAAAATTCCCTTGAACCAGGCCGCGACTGTCCACTTTGTCCGCGGCTCGTCGCTTTCCGGGAGGAGCAGCGCGTCATCCATCCGGACTGGCACAATGCGCCGGTCGCCAGCTTTGGCGATCCGAATGCCTGGCTTGCCATCGTCGGCCTGGCGCCCGGCTTGCAGGGCGCCAATCGCACCGGCCGGCCCTTTACCGGCGATTTCGCGGGGGTGCTGCTCTATGAGACATTGCTGAAATATGGTCTCGCGCGCGGCGCTTATGCCGCGCGGCCCGATGACGGGCTCATGCTGGACGGCGCGATCATCATCAACGCGGTGCGCTGCGTCCCGCCGCAGAACAAGCCGACGCCTGAAGAAATCCGGACGTGCCGGCCATTTCTGGAATCGCCGATGGAGACGCTTGGCAAGCTGCGGGTCGTCGTCGCGCTCGGCCAGATCGCGCACCAGTCGGCGGTGAAGGTGATGGGCGGCAAGCTGCCGAAATGCCGGTTCGGGCATCTGGCTGAACACCGGATGCCTTCGGGCCTGATCCTGATCGATAGCTATCATTGTTCGCGCTACAATCAGAACACCGGCAGGCTGACGGCCGGGATGTTCGACGCGGTGTTCGCGCGGGCGATGGAATTAAAGGGCTGATCTCGAATTTTAGGCAAAAGACCCGTTAGTCCCGAGCGAAGCCTCGATACTCTAGCTAGCCGCCCTGCCGCCGCGACATGAAGGCGAGGCGTTCGAACAGCATCACGTCCTGCTCATTCTTGAGCAGTGCGCCGTGCAGCGGCGGAATCGCCTTGCGGGCGTCGCGCGACTGGAGGACGTCCAGCGGCAGATCCTCGGCCAGCAGCAGCTTCAGCCAGTCAAGCAGCTCGCTGGTTGATGGCTTCTTCTTGAGGCCGGGGACGTCGCGAACATCATAGAAGATATCCAGTGCCTTGTTGACCAGGATCTTCTGGATGCCGGGAAAATGCACATCGACGATCGCCTGCATCGTATCGCGATCGGGAAATGCGATGTAGTGGAAGAAGCAGCGCCGCAGGAAAGCGTCCGGCAATTCCTTTTCGTTGTTCGACGTGATGACGACGACCGGCCGCTCCTTCGCGGTGACGGTCTCCCCGGTCTCGTAGACATGGAACGACATACGATCGAGTTCCTGGAGCAGATCGTTCGGGAACTCGATATCGGCCTTGTCGATCTCATCGATCAGCAGCACGGGCAGGCTCGGATTGGTGAAGGCGTCCCACAATTTGCCCTTGCGGATGTAATTGCCGATATCGTGGACGCGCGCGTCGCCCAACTGGCCGTCGCGCAGGCGGGCAACGGCATCATATTCGTAGAGACCCTGCTGGGCTTTAGTGGTGGATTTCACGTTCCACTCGATCAGCGGCGCGTTCAGTGCCTTTGCGATTTCCTGTGCCAGCACGGTCTTGCCAGTGCCCGGCTCGCCTTTGACGAGCAGCGGGCGACGCAGCAGGACGGCCGCGTTGACGGCGACTTTCAGAGCGTCGGTCGCGACGTAGTCGCTGGTTCCTTCAAAACGCACCGGCGATGTTCCTTTCCGCAACTGCTAACAGATCGCGGGATAAGGAGAGATTGGCGTTGCGGCAAGAGCGTCAGTAGCGGCGCAGCAAACCCGCCAGCTTGCCTTGGATACGTATCTGCTGCGGCGAATAGCGCTGCGGATCGTAGCTGCGGTTGGCGGGATCGAGACGGACCATCGACCCTTCGCGGCGGAAATATTTGAGGGTCGCCTCGCTGTCGTTGATCAGGGCCACGACGATTTCGCCATCCCGCGCGACTTCGGTCCGCCGGATCAATGCGTAATCGCCATCGAGGATACCGGCCTCGACCATGGAATCCCCGGCAACTTCGAGGGCATAATGCTCGCCCGGTCCGAGCAGCGCGGCGGGAACCGACAGCGAATTTTGTCCTTCGAGCGCCTCGATCGGAAGCCCGGCGGCAATCCGGCCGTGCAACGGGATTTCCAGGACGTCATTGGCCGGCGACGGCGCAGGGGCGGGCACGCTGCGGGGTTGCGCGGAGGTTCGCATCGCCACGACGTTGTCGACCGCAGGCGCATTGGCCGCCGCGCGTGCCGGCTGGCCGATATCCGGCACCTTCAGAATTTCGAGCGCGCGTGCGCGGTTGGGCAGGCGGCGCAGGAACTGCCTTTCCTCAAGCGCGCTGATCAGGCGGTGCACGCCCGACTTCGACTTGAGATCGAGCGCTTCCTTCATTTCCTCGAACGAAGGAGAAATGCCGGTTTCCTGCAGCCGCTCATTTATGAAGCTGAGCAGTTCATATTGCTTGCGCGTCAGCACGGACCACATCCTCTGAAAGAACGAACGGGGAACGTGTAGGAAACACAACAGATAGTGTCAAGCGATATCGAGAACATCTACAGTTTCGCCTTCGCCCAGGGCGGCGGCGTTGGCGGGCCTCACGATGAGCAGCGTGGAGGCGGACAGCGCCGTCAGCGTGGCGCTATCCTGATCGTCGAGCGCGAGGGCCTTGCCATCCACCCATCGCCCGCGAAGATATTGCGTGCGGTGGCCGTTGGCGGGGACAGGCGCGGCAAGACGGGCCGTGCGCGGCGCGGGAATGGGGCTGGCGGCGCCGGAAAGCGCGGCGATTACCGGTTTGGCAAACAGGGTGGCGGTCACGAAGGCCGAAACCGGGTTGCCGGGCAGGCCAAGGACGATCGCATCGCCCAACTTTCCCGCCACGAGCGGCTTGCCGGGCCGCATCGCGACCTTCCAGAAATCGAGCGTAGAGCCTGCCGCTTCCAAGGCCGGCTTGATCAGATCGTGATCGCCGACCGACGCCCCCCCGATCGTCATGATGATATCCGCATCGCGCGCCGCATCGATGGCGGCGCCAATGGCATCCAGCCGGTCCGTAGCTATGCCAAGGTCGGTGATCCGGGTCGCGGCGCCGCCAAGAAGAGCAGCCAGCATGGGGGCGTTGGAGGAGGGCAGACGATCCCCGCCCGTGTCCGTGCCCGGCGGAACCAGTTCATTGCCCGTCGAGATGATCGCGATCCACACGCGGCGGCGGACGGGAAGCATGCCATGTCCCGCGGTGGCGGCGAGGCCGATCCGCGCGGGGGTGAGCAGGGTTCCGGCCGTGATCAGGGTCTCACCTTCGGCAAAATCGCTGCCGCACGGACGGATATGCCTGCCGACGCTGGAAGGGCCTTCGCCCGACATGACGAGACGATCGCCGTTGCGTGTCGCGTCTTCCTGCACGAGGATGACGTCGGCGCCCTCAGGAACGGGCGCTCCCGTGAAGATGCGCAAAGCCTGTCCGGGCGATAGCGGTTCCGGGCGGGATGAGCCAGCTGCGCTTTCGCCGATGACGGTCCATGGGCCGGGGCGTTCGGCGAAGCGGATAGCAAAGCCGTCCATCGCGGAAAGATCGGCAAAAGGCTGGGTGCGTCTGGCAATCACGTCTTCGGCCGCCCATCGACCGGCGGCATCGCCCAGACTGGCGGTTTCGACCGGGAGCGGATTGGCCAGCGCGATCAGCCGCGCCTGCGCCTCGGCGACGGGGATGAGGGTCATTTAGCCTTCTCCTGCTTGCGGGAGAAGGCCCTCACCCCTCCCTCTCCCGCTCGCGGGAGAGGGCAAGAAGAGATGCATGGAGACATCATTCCGCCCGCCAATTGCCCGAGCGGCCTCCGGACTTGGCGAGCAGCCGCACGCCGCCGATCACCATGGCGCGATCCAGCGCCTTGGCCATGTCGTAGATGGTGACGAGCGCGATCGAGACGGCGGTGATCGCCTCCATTTCCACGCCGGTGCCGTGGGTGGTGCCGACGGTGGCGGTGGCGAGGATGCCGCTGTCGTCGGGCACGAGATCGAGCGTGACGCCGGAGATCGGCAGCGGGTGGCAGAGCGGGATGAGGTCGGCGGTCTTCTTCGCGGCCATGATCCCGGCGACCCGCGCGACGGCGAGCACGTCGCCCTTCTTCACCGCGCCCGCCTTGATCGCGGCCAGTGCCTCGGCGCTCATGTCGATCCGGCCGGTGGCGATCGCCTCGCGCGGCGTCGCGGGCTTGGCCGAGATGTCGACCATGCGCGCGGCGCCATCGGCATCGATATGGGTGAGGTCGCTCATGCCCCGGTCAATAGCATCCGCGTCGCGGCTTCGACATCCGTCTTTCGCATCAGCGCCTCGCCGACCAGGAAGCAGCGCACGCCATGCGCGGCCATCGCGTCGAGGTCCGCCTTGCTGCCGAGGCCGCTTTCGGCGACGAAGGTGCAGCCGGCGGGCGCGCGGCCGACCAGTTCATAGGTGCGCGCGAAGTCGACCGAGAAGTCGCGCAGGTCGCGGTTGTTGACGCCGATCAGGCGCGACTTCAGCGACAGCGCCCGCTCAAGCTCGGCCTCGTCATGCACCTCGACCAGCACGTCCATGCCCCATTCGCGCGCGGCGGCCTCGATCTCGGCCATCTCGCCGTCGCCCAGCGCCGCGACGATGATAAGGATCGCGTCGGCGCCCAGCGCCCGCGCCTCCGTCACCTGCCACGGATCGACCATGAAATCCTTGCGCAGCGCCGGCAGATCGCAGGCTGCGCGCGCCGCGACCAGATACGCGTCCTGCCCCTGAAAATAGGGGACGTCGGTCAGCACGGAGAGGCACGCGGCACCGCCCGCCTGATAGGCGCGGGCATGGGCGGGCGGATCGAAATCCTCCCGGATCAGACCCTTGGAGGGCGAGGCTTTCTTGATTTCCGCGATCAACCCATAGCCGTGGGCCGCCCTGCGATCGAGCGCGGCACGGAAGCCGCGCGGCGCGGATTGCGCCCGGGCGGTGGCGGCGAGATCGGCCAGCGACACCTGCGCCTTGCGTTCGGCGACATGGATGCGTTTCGCGTCGCAGATTTCGATGAGCTTGTTGGTCATTGTCATTTCGTTGTCATTCCCGCGCGGGCGGGAATCCAGATCCACAGCAGTTCCACTGGATTCCCGCCTGCGCGGGAATGACACAGATAGCAATATTCAACGTTGAAAAGTGACCCGGCGGTCGCGCCAATTTGGATTTCCCGCAGCCATTAGGATGGGCGCTGCTCCAACCGAGTATCCAAAGTTCACACCGAGTTCACACTAAAACACAACAGCGCGTTGGCACAATGTGGGGGTTCATGGCGGCGAGCGGGCAAATCTTTGCGGGATCCACGGCGTGGTTGGCGGACGTCATATAAGCCTCCTGAAAAGTAGGCGACGCATTTATCGCATGTTGGGGGCTGTAGGACAGGGGGTGCGTTTCAGTTGGTCGCGGCATCCTGCAAAGGGCGCACGGGCGGCTGCGCACGCTGCATCGCGCGCCAGAGATCATAATTCGCCTGCATGGCGAGCCATGCCCGGGCCGTGCTTGCGCCTGCCTGTTCGAGACGCACCGCAAGATCGGGACTGATCCTGGCCTTGCCATTCAGCACGCGCGACAAGGTGACCCGCGACATGGCGAGCCGACTGGCCGTCTCCGTGACCGACGGGTCCAGCGCGGCAATGACTTCATCCCTCAGCAATTCGCCGGGGTGGGGAGGATTGTGCATCATCGTCATGGCCTCAATGGTAATCCTGATAATCGACAAGTTCGGCGTCAGTGCCGACAAAGCGGAAAGTGACGCGCCAGTTTCCGTTGACCCAAACAGACCAATGGCCTTTCAGATCGCCCTTCAAGGGGTGCAACCTAAAGGACGGCAAGTTCATGTCCTCCGGTCGCGCCGCAACATCCAGAAGCCCGAGGATATTTCGCAGTTTCTTTACATGTGCCGCCTGAATGCCGCGCGTCGTGCCGGTACGAGTTGTGGGATGCGGAGAGGCGATCCATGTATCGCATGCCGGTGACTGGGGGACAGTCGATTATCTTCCGTTAATAATATGCGGCCATTCTAAAATCGTTCGGCCGAAAGCGAGCAGAGGCAATGACACATGGTTTTAATCTTAGCACCGATATTTCTGATTGGCGCTGCCTCATCCTATCCTGTTGATGCACCTGTCATTGCTGATCCGCCGCCTAACTTTCAGCTGTTTACGCCTGGAGGCGTGGATTACGAAGCGCGCATGCGTGTTGCCGAAACGATGGGTGGCAAGAAATTACCTTGGGAAATTCAAGTTCTTCGCTCCGGAAGCTGGATTGTTGAACGAAGGAATGCGGGCACTGGAATGCAGGCCAACTATTCCGATTTAGCGAGCGGGTCTTCGTTTGATATCAGCATCAAAGCGGATAACTCTATCGGGGGGATGGCCATCTTTCGAAATCCCGCATCGGGAAGAGCAGTCGATATTCGTCGAATACGTACCGGAGATAGAAAAAAGATTGCTGGGGAGAACTGTACTGTCTGGCGGTCAAAGCTCGGACAGGAGCGTATTGCACCGATCTACATGGACTGCATTACCGCCGACGGCGTCGATCTTGAAGCACGTGTCGGATCGAGTTCCGGAAATATGGAATTCCGATCTGCCCGTGCTATCAAGGTCATTCGGCGACGCGTCAGTGCGCAAGAGGTTCGTCCGCCCGCCAAAGCGTTGGATTGGGCGAATTGGCGTAACAAGTTGGGCGTTTTGGCGAAAGACCCACGAAATTTCGAAGTACGTCTTGAAAGTGCCAATTCCAAGAGTAACGGCAGAAAAGTTTATCGGATCGTGCGCCGCTTTGGCGGCGGTCGCTACCAGGAAGACAGCACGCGTCGCGGCCTTTCCGTTTTCCTGATTACCCCCGCTATGCGCGTTTCTTACCAAGAGGATATACAAGGCCGCGCCGAGCATTTGGAAATCTGGCCCAATAACAACCAGATATCCCGAGATGGAGCGGTGTCATTAAATTCGCGGGAGACTATCGCGGGAGAGCACTGCACATGGTTCAACACCAGCCCAAATGTGAGCGACGTTAGCAGCAGCGAGTGCCGAACAGCCGACGGAATTCCTCTGGCAAGCAGAGAATCCTCATGGGGAAGTCAAATATCTGACCTTCGCGCAGTTTACGTGAAGAGAGGAAAGCTAATGGCAAGCGATCTTAGCCCTCCGGCGAAAATCTTCGATTGGAAACGCTGGCTCAGCCCGCATTTGCCGCTTCGCGACTAACTTCTGGGGGTTAGAATACCACCCAGCAATCGAGCAGTGCCTTGGCCAGCCCCCGGTCGATGGCCTCGGCTGCTTCCTCGACACCCTCGGCCAGTGTCGCCACTTCGCCCGCGACGATCAGCGCCGCCGCCGCGTTGAGCAGCACGGCGTCGCGGTAGGCGCCCGGTTCGCCCATCAGCAGGCGGGAGAGGGCGGCGGCGTTGTAAGCGGCGTCGCCGCCTTTCAGGGCTTCGAGCGGGTGGCTGGGCAGGCCGGCGTCGGCGGGCGTGATCCGGCTGGCGCCATCGCCGCACGCGCCGAGGCGGATGACCGTGCTCGGGCCGGCGATCGAGAGTTCGTCGAGCGGCTCGTCGCCTGCCACCAGCATCGTCGAATCCGTGCCGAGCATCGTGATGGCTTCGGCATAGACCGGCAGGAAGTCGGGCCGCGCGACGCCGATCAGCTGGCGGGCGACGCCGGCCGGGTTGCAGATCGGGCCGGTGAGGTTGAATATCGTCCGCCGCCCGATGCGCTTGCGGATCGGGGCGAGCTTGGCCAGCGCGGGATGATGCTTCTGCGCGAACAGGAAGGCGATGCCGAGATCGGCGAGGCTTTCCTCGGCGCGGGCCGAGGCGCGGTCGAGATCGAGGCCGAGCGCCTCCAGCGTGTCCGCGCCGCCGGCGAGCGAGGAAGCCGCGCGGTTGCCATGCTTGGCGACGGGCACGCCGGCTGCGGCGACCACGATCGCCACCGCCGTCGAGACATTGAGGCTGTGCGCGCCGTCGCCGCCCGTGCCGCACACGTCGATCGCGCCGGGCGGGGCGGTGATGCGGATCATCCGTTGGCGCATCGCGCGGGCGGCGGCGGCGATCTCGATGCTGGTCTCGTCGCGCGCGGCCATGTCGGCGAGGAAGCGGAAGTTGTCCTCGTCCGCTGTCCTGCCGTCGAGCATGTCGCTGAACGCGGCGAAGGCGGTCTCGGGATCGAGCGGGGTGCTGCTGTCCGGCAGCAGGGCCATGGTCGTCATGCCGCCGCGGACAGGCGGGGCTCGGCTCCGGTCTCGCGCAGGAAGTTGGCGAGCAGGGCATGGCCATGTTCGGTGGCGATGCTTTCCGGATGGAACTGCACGCCGTGGATCGGCAGCGTCGCGTGGCGGAAGCCCATCACCGTGCCGTCGTCCGCCGTGGCGTTGACGATCAGCGTTTCCGGAATATCCTCGACCACCAGCGAATGATAGCGGGTCGCGGTGTAGGGGGAGGGCAGGCCGGCGAACACGCCGCTGCCGTCATGCGAGATCAGCGATGTCTTGCCGTGCATCAGTTGCCGGGCGCGCACCACCTTGCCCCCGAAATACTGTCCGATCGACTGGTGGCCAAGACAGACGCCGAGCAGCGGCTTGTTGGCATCGGCGGCGGCGGCGACCAGATCGAGCGACATCCCCGCCTCGTTGGGCGTGCACGGGCCGGGCGAAATCAGGAACCCAGCGGCGCCGGACGATATCGCCTGCCCGGCCGACATCGCGTCGTTGCGCACGACCTCGACCTCGGCGCCCAGCATCTGCAGATAGTGGACGAGGTTCCAGGTAAAGCTGTCGTAATTGTCGATGACGAGGATCATGCGATCGTTCTTAGCCGGGGAATGGCGGGGATGACAGGTAAATGATAATGACAAGTGACGCCTCACCGCATGCCGGCGCGCGCATCGATCATCGGCTGTTGTGAGACCGTGATGCTGCCGCTCCACGGCCGGTCGAGATCGAGGATCAGCAATAGCGCCAGGGTCAGCAACACGAACAGGATCGAAGTGACGGTCCGGTGGCTTTTGCCGGTTCCGCCCAAGACATAGCCGATGATGGCCGCCGCCATCAGGGCGTAGAGGACCAGCACCTCGAGCACGCGCGACGGGATACGCGCGGCGCGTTCGGCCTTTCGGGCGCTTGCGATGTCGAACAGGTCGTTGAAGGCGGTGACGATCGTGGCCGCGATCGGCGGCGGGACATCGCGGGTCGCGGCCGTCATCTGTTTCCACAATTTGCTCTGGGCGCTGGCGCTGGCCCGTTCGAGCAGCGCGGCATCCGCGTTGCCGCCCGACAGGGGAAGGCGCAGCCGGATATCGGTATATCCTGCAAGCGACGCCTGGAGATCCCGTCCGGCGGTTCCTTCGACCAGCCCTGCCCGCAGCCACGCGGTGCCGATCGCATTGGCCTCCTTCAGGACCAGATCGCGCCGCGCGTCGTAACGATTGAGCGCGAGCGAGAAGGTGAATGCGATGAGCAGGCCGAGCAGCGCGAGCGCGGCGGACAGGAGATAGCCTTCGTCATCGCTCCTTCCGTCATCCTTGCGGCGCGCGCGAAGCCACATTCCCGCGCGGCAAACCAGTGCAAGCAGCACGAAGAGAATGATCCCGAGCAACCAGAGCGGCAGCGATTCCATCGCGTGATCAAGCATCATCGTGGCGCCCCGAAGCCCTCATCCCGCCATAATGGCCAGATTGCGCGACAAGGCAATGCGGCGCGCCTGCTATTGTCCGAAGCCGCTTTCCTTTGCGCGCGCGATTGCTTCGCTGGCCGCGACGATCAGCGCGCGGGATTTGGCCTCGCATTCGCGCTGTTCATAGTCGGGATCGCTGTCAGCCACGATGCCCGCGCCGGCCTGCACGTGCATCACGCCATCCTTGACCACCGCAGTGCGCAGGACGATGCAGCTGTCCATCGATCCGTCCGGGGAGAAATAGCCCACCCCGCCGGCATAGGCGCCGCGCGTTTCCGGCTCCAGCTCAGCGATGATCTCGCACGCGCGAACCTTGGGGGCGCCTGAAACCGTGCCGGCGGGAAATCCCGCGAACAGGGCGTCGAGCGCATCCTTGTCCGAGCGCTGCTCACCCACCACGTTCGAGACGATGTGCATGACGTGGCTGTATTTTTCGACCGTGTAGCTGTCGGTAACGGTGACGGTGCCGGGCTTGGCGACACGGCCGACATCGTTTCGCCCGAGATCGAGCAGCATGAGATGTTCGGCGCGTTCCTTGGGATCGGCCAGGAGACTGTCGCGATTGGCGGCGTCCTCCGCCGCCGTCTTGCCGCGCGGGCGGGTGCCTGCGATCGGACGGATGGTGACTTCGCCGTCGCGCGCGCGCACCAGGATTTCCGGCGAGGAACCGATGAGGGCGAAGCCGGGCAGGTCGAGATAATAGAGGAAGGGCGACGGGTTGATGCGCCGCAGCGCCCGGTAGAGATCGAACGGCGGCAGGGCGAACGGTGCGGTGAATCGCTGGGCCAGGACGACCTGAAAAATATCTCCGGCGGCGATATAATCCTTCGCCTTCAACACCATTTCGCGGTAGCGGCCGGGCGGCAACACGGGTTCCGCGCTGATTTGGGCCACGGCCTGATGCTCGATATGGCGTGCGGGCAAGGGCGCGGCGAGGCGGGCAGCCGCCGTCTCGATCCGCTCCAGCGCTTCGGTGACGCGTGCGCCGGGCTCGGTATTGCCGGGCCAGATCGGTGCGACCAGATACAGGCTGTCGTCCAGCCGGTCGAACACCAGAATCAGCGTCGGCCGCACGAACAGCATGTCCGGCAAGCCGAGCGGGTTGGCAGCGGGCCTCGGCAGTTTTTCCACGAGACCCACGGTTTCATACGCGAAATAGCCGACCAGGCAGGCGAGGGCAGGCGGCAAGCCTTCCGGCACGTCGATCCGGCATTGGGCGACAAGCGTGCGCAGCGCGGCCAGCGGATCGGCGCCGCAAGGCTCGAACGCATCGCGATCGTGCAGCCAGCGAGGGTTGATCGCCGCCGCCGCGTCATCGGCCCGGAAGACGAGATCGGGGGCCAGTCCCAACAGCGTATAACGGCCGCGCGTGGCGCCGCCTTCCACCGATTCCAGCAGATAGTCGCCGCGCCCCGGTTCGATCAGCTTGAGCGCGGCGGCGACCGGCGTATCGGCGTCGGCAAGCTGCTGGCGCCAGACGAGCGCGGGCCGCCCGGCGTCCAGCGCATCGCGCGCCGCCGCATCGTCCCGCGTGCCGTCGTTCACTGGCTGCCCGCGCCGCTTATCTGATGCTTGAGCTTGGTTATCGCCGCATCGTTGCGGGTCACGCCGACACCCTTTTCGACAGCATTCACGAACTGCTGCAGGAATTCCTGACCCAGCACGCGGTTGAACTCGCCGCGCGTCGCCTCTATCAGGCCCGGCGCCTTCGAGGCATCGCCCTTCTCGATCGTGTCGAGATGAACCAGAAACCAGCCTTGCTTGTCGGGCGCTTCAAGCATCCGGTTGCTGCCCGCGGTGAGGCTGAACATCAGCGCGAGCGGGGGCGGCACCTGCTGCTTCGACTGCGCCATGTCGATCTGGCGCCCGCCCGCGGGCTGGGGCGGCGGGAGATTCAGCCTGGCGTCCGCGATCGCCTTTGCGAAGGGCACGCCGGAATCGGCTTTGGCAATGATGGCCTTGGCGACCGTGCGGGCGCGCTCGAACGCCTGATTGACCTTGAAATCATTGACCACGCGTTCGCGGATCCGGGGGAGCGGTTCCGGAGCTGCCGGGATGACCTGGCCAACCTTCAACAGGGCATGGAGTTCGCCATTGCCGATGTTTTCCACGGTAGGATCGTCATCGGGAGACGCATCGAACGCCGTCTTGAGCAGGACCTGCAATTCGGGCGGCGTTTTCCACGCGGGTTGCTCTGGCGCCATGCCATTCGGCAGCACGGGCGGTGTCGTGATCACCGTCAGCTTTCGGGCCTTGACGACATCGTCGAAGCTCGCGCCGTCCGAGACCTGATCCTCGATCGCCGCGATCAGGTCGGCAATGGCCTCATCGACCTTCTGCTTCTCGATAGAGGCGGCGATTTCCCCCCGTACCGCGGCGAGCGGACGTCCTGCGGATTGCGTGATGTTGTCGACGTGAAGAACATACCAGCCGAGCGACGATTTTATTGGGGCAGTGATACCGCCCTTGGGTGCTGAAAAGGCCGCTGCTGCTACGTCAGCGGATGCCAGCTCAGTGATCTGCGCGCGCGTTTGCACCCCAAGCGCCGTATCCGCCGGGCTGAAGCCCGCGGCTTGGGCAGCAGCAGCGAAGGTCGATCCGCCCTTCACCTTGGCCGCAAGCGCCTTGGCAGCGGCCTCGTCCGGAAGAATGACCTGCGAAAAGCTGCGGCTCTCCCTGGCGCCGTACGTCGCGGCATTGGAGTTGTAGAATTTGGTGATCTCGGCTTCGGTCGGCGGGGCGATCGTGCCCAGCTGATCCTTGCTGATGAGAGCATAGCGCAGAACACGGCGCTCCGGCACGGTGTAGAGCGCAAGATTACGGCTGTACCAGGCGTTGACGTCCGCTTCGGTCGGCGCCTTTACGGCACCCTGCATCAAACTGCTGGGAACGAACCCTATCTGGCCCCGGCGGGCTTCGAGCATGAGGGACGCATAAGGGACAACGAGCCCTTCGGGTGCGCGGCTGCCCCCACCGACCGGCAGGAGGATCTGGCGACGGATGGCGTCGCCGGTCAGATCGGCGCGCACCTGCGCATCCGTCAGGCGGCGCTGCGCGAGAACGCTGCGATAGACGGCCTCGTCGAATTGTCCGGTCGGACCCTTGAAGGCTTCCATGCTGGCGATGTCGCCATCCACCAGACGCTTGCTTGCGCCGATGCCGTGCTCCCGCGCGAAGGCTTCGAGCGCCTTGGCGCTGATCAGCTGCCGGACAACATCGTCGGCGCCGCCGCCTTTGACGAAGGTGGCGAGATCGACCTCGGGCCGCTGTTGCTGGACATTCTGCTGCGCGAGCTGGACGCGTTGGGTCACTTCGACAGAACCGAGGCGGAGCTTGCCGATCTTGGCGACCGTATCGCCCGCGCCGCCCCCGCCCCCCATGTCGCCCAATCCGCCCGGCGTGCCGACGCCGGTGACGATGAAAGCGATCATGATCAGGCCCAGCAGGCCCAGCACGAGCCAGGATGACAGCGCGCGGCGGAAAAAACTGATCATCTGTTATCCAGGGCCTTATTGCTCATGAGTTGCCCCGCCATAGAGGCGCAGGCTTGCACCTTCAAGCGGGACGCGGTTAGGGGCAGTGCAGCATTTTTTTAAAGGGGAAGTGGCATGGCGTTGCGCAAGCTGGTGGCAGGTAACTGGAAAATGAACGGATCTGTGGCGGCACTGGCCGAGCTTGACGCCATTCAGGCGGCCGCGAACAGCAACGACGGCATCGATGTCGCGATTTGCCCGCCCTTCACGTTGATCGCGCCGGCCGCCCAGCGTCAGCCGCGGCTTTCGATCGGTGGGCAGGACTGCCACATGAACGAAAAGGGCGCGCATACCGGCTGTATTTCCGCAGTGATGCTGAAGGAGATCGGCGCGCGCCTCGTCATCGTCGGCCATAGTGAGCGGCGGACGGATCAGCACGAGACGGACGCCGAAGTGCGCGCCAAGGCCGAGGCTGCCATCGCCACCGGGCTGACGGCGATCGTTTGCGTCGGCGAGACCGAGGCGGAGCGCGACGCGGGCCGGGCGCTTTCCGTCGTCGAAGGCCAGCTGAACGGCTCGATTCCATCAGCCGGGACCGGAGCGACTTTGGTGGTTGCCTATGAGCCCGTATGGGCGATCGGGACCGGGCGAACGCCGTCCACGGGCGATGTGGCCGAGATGCACGCGGCGATACGCGCGAAACTGACGTCGTTGCTTGGAGCGGAAGGCGCCAAGGTGCGCATATTATATGGCGGCTCGGTCAAGCCGGACAACGCCAGGGAGCTGATGGCGGTCGCGGACGTCGATGGCGCATTGGTGGGCGGCGCGAGCCTGACCGCCGCGCAGTTCATTCCGATCATCGAAGGGGCGGCGGGCTAGGGGTGGCTGTCCGCGTCCGCGGGCCAGGGGACTCCTTCAACCGTGTCGCAATCAGGGGCTTCGGGGGCATCGAGTCCCCTCAGTCCCCACCCACCCCTTGATCCCCCTCCTCGAAAGGGAGGGATCGAGGGCGTTATGATACCGGCACTGGGCCGGGATATTCTCGGCGGGTCAGGCCGCGACGGGGGCTTTGGCCAGCTCGTTTTCAATGGCCGAGACCAGCGCCGAATCGTCAGGCGTGGTGCCCGGCGCGAACCGACCGACGATCGACCCGTCGCGTCCGATCAGGAATTTCTCGAAATTCCACAGGACGCCGGGTGCGGGGTTCGGGGTCATGCCATAGCCCTTCAGCTTTTCGCGGAACGAGTCGGCGTCGCCCGTGACGGGTACGCCGGAGGTGGTCAGCTCCCGATATAAGGGATGCAGATCGCTTCCGGTGACCGCGATTTTTTCGAACATCGGAAAATCGACCGCGAAATTGGTGGTGCAGAAGGTGACGATCTCCTCATTGCTGCCTGGTTCCTGCCCCCCGAAGTCATTGGCCGGAAAACCAAGGACGACCAGTCCCTGATCCTGATATTCCTTATAGAGCTTCTCGAGACCCTCATATTGCGGGGTCAGGCCGCATTTCGATGCGACGTTCACCACGAGCAACACCTTGCCGGCATAATCGCCTAGCGTCGCCGGCTCACCCTTGATGGTCTTGAGCGGGATTTGCTGAATTGCAGTCATCTGGCACTCCTTTGTGGGCCGGGTGGGTTCGTCATATTCATATGTTGGCCATGGTTGAGATTGACGCGGCTTGGTCGGTCGCGGCAAAGCGGGCGCATGAAACGCTATACCGGCCAAAACCGCAAGATCACTTCGAAGTGGCGCCCCGCAACCCAGGCAGTCCGGGGCGGCACGGCGCGTTCCGAATGGGGTGAAACGAGTGAGGCGCTCTTCCTGACATCCGGCTATGCCTATGATTGCGCCGGCGATGCCGCCGCGCGATTCGCGGGCGAGCAGCAGGGAATGACCTATTCCCGGCTCCAGAATCCCACCGTTCAGATGCTGGAAGAGCGCATCGCGCTGATGGAGGGTGCCGAAGCCTGCCGCGCCATGGCATCCGGCATGGCGGCGATGACCGCGACGTTGCTATGCCAGCTGAGCGTTGGCGATCACATCGTGGCGGGCCGCGCCGCGTTCGGATCGTGTCGCTGGCTGACCGATACGCTGATGCCGCGATTCGGCATCGAGACCACGATCATCGACGCGCGGGAGAATGATGCCTGGAAGGCGGCCATCCGGCCCAATACCAAGCTCTTCTTCTTCGAGACCCCGGCGAACCCGACGCTGGATGTCGTCGATCTCGAGGCGGTGTGCCGGATCGCCAGGGAGGCCGGTGTTATAACCGTGGTCGACAACGCCTTTGCGACTCCGCTGCTGCAGAAGCCGATAGATTACGGCGCCGATATCGTGGCCTATTCAGCGACCAAGATGATGGACGGGCAGGGGCGTGTGCTGGCCGGCGCGGTCTGCGGGACGACCGAGTTCATCGAAAAGACCTTGCTCTCCTTCACGCGGAATACCGGGCCGACCCTCAGTCCGTTCAATGCCTGGGTGGTGTTGAAGGGGCTGGAGACGCTTGACCTGCGTATCCGGCGGCAGAGCGAAAATGCGCTGAAGGTCGCATCGTATCTCGAATCGCGCGTGCCGCGCCTGCTCTATCCGGGGCTGGCCAGTCATCCGCAACACCAGCTCGCCATGAAACAGATGTCGGCGGGCGGCACGATCCTCTCGCTCTGTCTGGATGGCGGCCGCGCGCAGGCGCACGGGCTGCTCGATGCGCTTCAGCTTGTGGATATCAGCAATAATATCGGCGACTCGCGGTCGTTGATGACGCATCCCGCATCCACGACGCACGCCGGACTGACAGCCGAAGTTCGCGCGGATATGGGGGTCGAGGAAGGCATGCTGCGCCTGAACGTGGGTCTCGAAGATCCCGAAGACGTGATCGAGGATTTCGACCGGGCCTTGAAGGCGGTGGGCTTGTAAAAGGCGCGCATTGCGATGATGGTAGAGGCGATGAACGCTCTTTTCCCGCACACTGCCCAGACTCGCGACGTGATCGTGCGCGTGTCGGTGAGTTTTCTCGCCGACCAGTCGGAGCCGGACAAGGGGCACTGGTTCTGGTCGTACCACATCCGGATCGAGAATGTCGGCCGCCAGCCCGTGCAGCTGATCAGCCGCCGCTGGGTGATCATCGACGGGCGCGGCGCGCGGCATGATGTTCAGGGTGACGGCGTCATCGGCCAGCAGCCCGTGATCGAACCGGGCACGAGCTATGACTATGTTTCGGGCTGTCCGCTCCATACGCCGACCGGCACGATGGAAGGCACATATCACATGGTCAACGCGGATGGCTCGGCCTTCGACGCCGTGATCCCCCGTTTCTCGCTTATGGGCCCCGCCGTAGCCCGATGAAACGCACGCATTTGCCTTTGAACGGCCTGCGCGTGCTGGATGCCGCGGCGCGCCATCTGAGCTTCACGCGCGCCGCCGACGAGCTGGCGGTGACGCCGGCCGCCGTCGGCCAACAGATTCGCGCGCTTGAGGATACGCTGGGCGTGGTGCTGTTCCGCCGCACGGCCAAGGGATTGGAGCTGACGCCGGAGGGCGAATCCGGGCTCGACGCGCTGCGGGCGGGCTTCCTCCAATTCGAGGAAGCCGTGCGCGCGATGCAATCCCAGCAGTCGTCAAAGATGCTGACGATCGCCGCGCCGAGGGATTTCACCGCGAAATGGCTCGCCCCGCGCCTCGCCGATTATGCAAAGACCGACGACGAGTTGCGCTTTCATCTCATCGTCGTTGATGGCGAGCTCGATTTCACCCAGGCCAATCTCGACTTGGCGGTGATCTGGGCGGATGGACCCGGCGAGCATGAAGGCGTCGAGCTTGGCGGCGGGGCCATGGTGACGGTTGGAGAAGGACAGCGCATTGGCTGGCCGGGCGACCCCGGCGAGGCGTTTGTCACGGTCGCGGACGCCGGCCTCGCTTATGATGCGGCGCTGGCAGGGCTGGGGCAGGCGAGGGTGCCTGCCCTGATCGCGGGCGCGGAAGGCGGCGAATCCGGCCCAAACAGCTACTGGCTGGTCGCGCCGACGCCGCAATGGCGGCAGAAGAAGGTGAAGGCCGTTGTCGCCGCGCTAACCGAAGCATAGCGCGGGTTAAACAGGACCATGACCCATACTACTCCGCTCATCCTGAGGAGGGGCTGAGCCTGGCCCCGTCTCGAAGGATCCTTCGAGATGCCGTATCGACAAGCTCAATGGCTCCTCAGGATGAGCGGTTCTGGTTTAATGCTCCGTGTTATAGAAGCTGAGAAATGCGTTATTTTCTGGATACCGAATATAATGGCTTTGGCGGCCCGTTGATGAGCATTGCTCTGGTTCCGGAGATCGGCGACCATGAATTTTATGCCATGCTCCCTCTGCCGGACCCGCTTCATCCCTGGGTGGAGAGAAATGTCGTGCCCTATCTCCGGATGGTGCCGGGCAGTCTGAACCGCGAAATGACGCGCGCCGAGGCGGGCGACGAGCTTGCACACTATCTGGCTGGCGATTCCCATCCCGTCATTATCGCGGACTGGCCCGAAGACATCGCGCATTTCTGCTCGTTGCTCACACCGGGGCCGGGCGAGATCGTCAATATCAGCTCGCTCGAATTCGTAATGCTGCGGACGCCGGGGTTCAGCACCGCGGCGAACAGCCAGGTGCCTCATAACGCGCTGCATGACGCACGCGCATTGCGGGATTTTGTCGCGGAGGCTCCGTCACTGGTTCAATAGGCTGTTCTGCCTTCGTCAATTCATGGTTTGGTGGCGAACCAGATCGTGTGTCGTGCACCCTTGCCGTTATGCCGCGCGCGTACGGCAACTTCCTCTACCGCGAACCCCGCGTCTCGAAGTCTGCGGCTGAATGCTGGGTCAGGGCCGGCGGACCAGACAGCGAGGACGCCGCCGGCGTTGAGCGCGCCCATTGCCGCTTTCAGCCCGCGCTGTGAATAAAGGCCTTCATTGGCAGGGCTGGTCAGCCCGTCGGGGCCGTTGTCGACGTCGAGCAGGATGGCGTCATAGCTTGAACGCGCGCCGCCGATCGACAGCGCGACGTCGCCCTCGACAAGCTGCACGCGCGGATCATCAAGGCATCCCGCGGTCAAGGCCACCATGGGGCCACGCGCCCAGGAGATGATCCTGGGCACGAGTTCGACCACGGTCAGCCGGGCATCGGCGTCGAGCGACGCCAGCGCTGCCCGGAGGGTGAAGCCCATCCCATAGCCACCGATAAGAAGATGCGGAGCATTGCGCCCGTTCAGGCGCGCGCACGTCATCGTCGCGAGCGCCTCTTCGGACCCGTTCATCCGGCTGTTCATGAGCTCGTTGCGATCCAGCACGATCATGAAATCCTCGCCGCGCCGGAACAGGCGCAGATTTTCGGCGCCGGGGATTTCGGCGGTATCGATCAGCTCGCGAGGCTTCATTCCGACTTACCCGTGGCCGCGTGATCCTCGGCAGTCGTTGCGCGATGGCGCATCAGCCTTTCCGGTTTTTGCGTGCGGCATAGCGCGCGTCGCGGGCGATCTTCAGCTCAGCCTCGTTACGTGGGACCGGGGCAGCGTGCGTTTTCGGATCGTCGGCAAGGGCCGCCTCCGCCCGTCTGGCTTCCCTGGCCTGCTCCTCCGCCAACCGCTTAGCGCGCCGCTTTTCCTCGGCCGCCTCTTCACGCGCAATCCGCGCGGCGTGGCGTTCGGCCAGCAGCGCTTCATCCGGTGCGGGCCTGGAGCGGAGCTGATCGAGCGCCTTTTCCCGTGCCGCCCGGGCGAGCGCAGTACGTTCATTGAAATCAGGTGACTTATAGGCAACCATATCGTGCATCCTTGGATCGGGGCGCCATCACGGACGCCATGGGCGTTTCTTTAGATGCGACTTGGAGCGGCGTACAATGCTGAACGCGAGGTCGTTCAATTAATTGACTTGCCTCTGCCCCTTGACGAATCCCTCGCAACTGCGGCACGCCGCAGTTCGGCATTACAGGGATGTTCGAACATGGCGCAGGCGCGCATCTACCAGCGGATCAAGAACAGCATGCAATCCGGCCGCGCGCGCGCCGGGCAGTGGGTTCTCGAATATGAGCCCGCCGAAGCGATGCGCCCCGATCCGCTGACCGGTTGGGCGGGCAGTGGCGATACGCGTGGACAGGTCAGCCTGGAGTTTCCGACACTGGATGCCGCCAGGGCCTATGCCGAGCGCGAGGGCATCGTGGTCGAGCATGTCGTTGCCGCCGCGCCCAAGGTTCTGAAGATCCAGGCCTACGCCGACAATTTCCGGTAGGATCTCGCGCTAGTCACGTGAATCCGAAATTCGGCACGGCAATGAAACGAACTTTGATTCCACCACACCAGCTTTCCGCCAGGTTTCGCCGGCGCTATTTCTTGAGCAGATCAAGCGCGGCTGATGTCATCGCCTCGGTCGCCGTCGAGATCACCGCTTCGGCATCCGGCGCCCAGAATGGCGAATGGAGCGGGGGGAGTTTGGTGACGTCGCCACCGGCCGCGTCCCATTTCGCCTGTGGTACGCCGCCGACCCAGAAGATCACGCTCTGGATGCTCTTGTCGGCCAGCCAGTAGCGGCCGAAATCCTCGCCGGCCATGGTGGGCTTCGTCTCGCCGACCCGCCCATCGCCAAAGCGCGCCTTGAACAGGGTCGTCATGCGGCCATTCAGCGGTTCGGTGTTGAAGGTGGCGGGCGTGAAATTGTCCTTCAGCCTGAACACCGGCATTCTGTCTTCCGGCAAGCCAGCCGCGATGGCCTCGCCCCTGGCGATGCGGGCGATGCCGTCCAGCAGCATCTTGCGCGTTTCGGGCGAGTAGCTGCGAACGGTGAGCATCAGCCGTGCCTCGTCGGGGATCACGTTGTATGCAGCGCCGGCCTGGAAGCTGCCAACCGTGACCACCGCCGAATCCAGCGGGTCAAGCTCGCGCGAGACCAGCGTCTGCAGCGCCGTCACGATCCGCGCGGCAAGCACGATCGGATCCCTGGTCATGTGCGGATAGGCGCCGTGCCCGCCGTGCCCCTTCACGATCAGATCGACGGAATCGACGTTGGCAAAGATATATTCGGATCGCATGCCGATCGTCCCCGCCGGCAGAATGGCATTGTCGTGGAACGCCAGCGCATATTGCGGCCTAGGAAAGCGGGTAAACAGCCCGTCCGCCAGCATGGCTTTCGCGCCAAGACCGATTTCCTCGGCGGGCTGCCCGACCAGCACCAGCGTTCCCGACCAGCTATTCTTCATGGCGACCAGCTGCCGCGCAGTGCCGATCATCGCGCTTATATGGGTGTCGTGACCGCAGGCATGCATCGTCTGCGTTTCCTTGCCCTCCGCCGTTACCGCCCTGGTCGTGCTCGCATAGGGCAGACCGGTCTGTTCCGCGACGGGGAGGCCGTCCATGTCGGTACGCAGCATCACGACCGGGCCGGGGCCGTTCTTCATCACGGCGACGACGCCGGTCTTGCCCACGCCGGTGGTGACCGCGAAGCCGAGCTTCCTGAATTCGCCGGCGAGGAACGTCGCCGTCTTCTGTTCCTGAAAGGCCAGTTCGGGGCTGGCGTGAAGCTGCTTGTAGATCGTCATCAGCGACGGCATCTCCGCCGTCACCGCATCATGCAGCGGGTCGGCGAACGCGGGCGAAGCCGTAAGCAGGGGCAGGGCGATCAGGAGACGGCGCATTGATGATCCTTGCGGTGGCCGGGACGGCGCTGCCCGCGACTATATCGCCTCCAGCGCTTGCGTGAAGTCCGCGATGAGATCGTCCGCATCTTCGACGCCGATGGAGATCCGGACGAGATTGTCGCCGATATCAAGCGCGGCCTTGCGCGTTTCGGGCACAGAGAGGTGGGTCATGCCGGCCGGATGGCTGGCCAGCGTCTCCGTGCCGCCCAGGCTGACCGCCAGCTTGGCGATCTTCAGCGCATCGAGAAAGGCGAACGCCTCTCGCTCACCGCCTGCCAGATAGAGCGAGAAGGTCGATCCGGCGCCCGTGCAGTGGCGGTTGTAGATATCGGCTTGCCGGCTGCCTTCCGGCAAAAAGCCGAGATAACCGATTCGCTCCACCTTCGGGTGATCGCGCAGATAGGCGCAGACCCTGGCCGCATTCTCGCCCGCACGCGTCATCCGCAACTCCAGCGTCTCAAGGCTCCTGAGGAGCATCCACGCCGAATGGGGATCGGTGATCGTCCCGATGGTATTGCGCATCGCGCGGATGGGATCGAGCACCGCCTTCGATCCGACCACGCCGCCCGCGACCAGATCGGAATGGCCGCCGGCATATTTGGTAAGACTGTAGAGCACGAGATCGGCGCCGTGGCCCAGCGGCTGTTGCCAAAGCGGACCGAGGAACGTGTTGTCGATCACGATGGGTGGGCGCTCCGCTTCCTTGAAGATCGCATCGCGGCTGGCGCGGACCGCCTCGACATCGACCAGCGCGTTGGTCGGGTTTGAGGGACTTTCGAGATAGATGAGAGCAACCCGGCCGCTGCTGGCGCGGGCGAGTATGCCATCGATTTCCTCGCGGGTCGCGCCGGCCGGAAAATCGAGCCAGTGAACGCCGAAGCGGCCCAGCACCTTGCCGATCAGCGTCTCGGTTGCGGCGTAGAGCGGCGCGGAATGAACGATGGTGTCGCCGGGCCGGACATTTGCGAGCAGGACTGTCGCAATGGCGGACATGCCCGAGGAAAATGTCAGCGCGTCCTCCGCATCTTCCCAGATGGCGAGGCGATCCTCCAATATTTCCTGGTTCGGCCCGTTGAACCTTGAATAGACCAGCCCTTCGGCGCCACCCGGCCGCTTGCCCGTGACGCCTTCGAAATGCCGTTTTCCCGCGGCAGCGCTTTCGAACACGAACGTCGACGTCAGGAAAATCGGCGGCTTGAGCGATCCTTCGGACAACATCGGATCATAACCGTGGCCCATCATCAGGGTCGAAGGCTGCAGCCTTCGCCCGCCGACCTCCCGTACTTCCGGCTTCGGGCGACGCCGCGGCGTCACACCGCTCAGGTCAGCTTCGGTCTTCGGCGTGTCGGATGTCACGGCAAGTCTCCCAGTTCCACGGATGCTCTGTCTGGCCTAACGCTTCAAACACTGTCCTTGTTCGGTCCTGGTTCGGTTTCGTTCAGCTTCCGTCATGTTTCTGTCGCTATGCCCTGCTCAGAAACTGTTTTGCCTGGTGGAGATATTTGCGTGGCGATGAAGGGGCGTACGGCTTGGGTGCGGGGATGGCGGCTGGCGCTCATGCTGGGATGTCTGGCATGCGCGCCCGCCATGACCGTCGCCCAGACGACTGGCGCGCCCACCACACCTCCGTCTGACGGCCACGGCGGTCCCGCAGTGGATGAGGAAGACGCCATCGTCGTAACCGGACAGCGCGAGCGTGGCGCCGTGGTGGGCGACATCAAGCCGGAAGTGCAGCTTACCCCCGCGGACATCCGGTCCTATGGCGTCAGTTCGGTCACCGAGCTTCTGAACGAACTTTCGCCTGAAACCCGCAGCGGCCGCGGCCGCGGTGGTGAAACGCCCGTCGTCCTGCTCAACGGTCATCGTATCTCCGGTTTCAGCGAAATTCGGGACCTGCCCACCGAAGCGATCGAGCGGGTTGACATATTGCCCGAGGAAGCGGCGCTGAAATATGGCTACACCGCCAACCAGCGCGTCGTGAATTTCGTTCTCCGCAGGCGCTTTAACGCCATCACGGGTGAACTCGACGGCAGCATGCCGACCGAAGGTGGGCAATTCACCGGCGAAGCGGACGCCACCCTGCTCAGGATCGCGGGCGACAACCGGCTGAATATCGCGCTCAAATATCAGGCCAATTCGGCCCTTAGCGAAAGCGAGCGCGACATCACGGCCCGGCTCGGCGGGCGCCCCTACGATACCGTCGGCAATATCACGGCACCGCCGAGCGCTTCCAGCCGCGAGATCGATCCGCTCCTGAGTGCGTTGGCGGGTCAAATCGTGAAGGTTGCGGGCGTACCCTCGGGCGCCGCGTCAGGTGCGCCCTCGCTCTCGGATTTTGCGGCGACGGCGGGCATTGCCAACGTCAATGATGTCGCGCGCTATCGGACCTTGCTGCCTTCGGCTCGGACCGTGTCGGGCAATGCCGTGCTCAACCGCACCATTTTCGGCAATGTTTCGGCGACGGCGAACGCCAGCGTTTCGTTTACCGACAGCGATTCCGATCTTGGCCTGCCCAAGGCGAGTTTGCTCGTGCCAGCCGGCAATCCATTTTCGCCGTTCGGCAAGGATGTGCAGCTTTATCGCTATCTGGGCAGCGACCCGCTTCAGCGTAGCGTCAAAGGGTTTACCGGGCATCTCGGTTTCAGCTTCAATGGCGACGTGAAGCGCTGGCATTGGTCGCTCACCGCCAATTACGACCACAGCATTAGCAATACCCGCAGCGATACGGGTTTCGACCTTGCCGGCATTCAGGCGGCGCTGTCGGCGAATGATCCGACGCTCAACCCATTTGGCGCGCTGTTATCCGGATCGCCGGGCCTGTCGCCGGCGGATCGGGCACGGTCGCGTTCGGACACGGGCGATATCCAGCTGGTCGCAAACGGCCCGTTGCTCGATCTGCCGGCGGGCGCATTGTCCGCGACGCTGAAGGTGGGCGATACGCCGAGCTGGTTCAGCTCGCGATCGACACGGTCCGGCGTGACGCGATCGGCGGATCTGTCCCGCAATGATTTCAACACGCAGGTCAATGTCGACCTGCCGATTGCGAGCCGCAGCAAGGATGTGCTGGCGTTTCTCGGCAATCTTTCGGTCAACGGGAACCTGGCCTATGACATGTTGTCCGATTTCGGAACCCAGAAGACCTACGGCTATGGCGCGACGTGGTCCCCGGTAAGCGCGATCAGCATCATCGCCTCGCATACCCACGATGAAACCGCGCCGGGCGTCGGCCAGCTTGGCAACCCCACCGTCCTGACGCCGGGCGTCCGCGTCTTTGACTTTCTGCGCGGCGAGACGGTGGAAGTGACCCGGATCGAAGGCAGCAACCCCGATCTCGTCGCGGACAGCCGCAACGTGTTCAAGCTGGGCCTGACCGTGAAACCCGAATTGCCCAACAATAATCGCCTCACGCTGACGGCAAATTACGTCAGCAGCCGCATCCGCAATCCGATTGCCGCCTTTCCGACGTCGACTCCGGACCTTGAGACGGCTTTTCCCGAAAGGTTCATCCGCGACGAGGACGGAAACCTGCTTCAGATCGACAGCCGCCCGATCAATTTTGCGCGGGAGGACCGCGATGAGCTTCGCTGGGGCATCAACTTCTCGAAGCCGCTTAAATCGTCCCAGCGCATGATGGAGGCGCTGCGTGCCCAGCGTCAGGCGCGCGAAGCCGCGCAAGGCGCGGTTCCCGGCGGGGAAGGCGCGGCTCGCAACCGGGATTGGCGTGGCTCCGGCGGGCCGGGTGGTGGCGGCGGTGGCGGCGATCGCGGGCAGGGCGGGCGGCTTCAGTTCGCGGCCTATCACACCTGGATCTTCAATGACGAGATACTGATCAGAGAGGGTGGCCCCAAGCTCGACCTGCTCAACGGATCGGCGGTGGGCGCCACCGGCGGACAGCCGCGCCATCAGGTCGAATTCCAGACGGGCTATTCGAACAACGGTCTCGGCGCACGGGTGAGCGGGAATTGGCAGAGCGGCACGACGGTTGATGGCGTTGCCGGATCGGCCACCGGCAATCTGCGCTTCTCCTCGCTCACGACCGTAAATCTGCGGCTTTTCGCGAGCCCTGGCATGCAGCCCGCGCTCATTCGCGACCATCCATGGCTGCGCGGCTCGCGTATCACCTTCTCCATCACCAATATCTTCAATCAGCGGATCAAGGTACGTGACGCCGCCGGCACAATTCCGCTCAGCTATCAGCCCGACATCCTCGATCCGTTGGGGCGATCTTTCCGGATAAGCTTTCGCAAGCTTTTCTTCTGATCAGCCGCTAGTGGTCTAAATCACACACTTGATACCCACCGGACGACCGACACAAACCGAGCCATTGCGGACATTTAATGTACGGCATTTACCCTGTCGGAGATGTTTGCGTTAAGGCGAGATATGCCAAATTGACGCGGCTGATGTTGATTTGGATATCATGATGCTCAGAAAACTTATGGCCGCTGCGATCTTGTTTTGCCCTTTGCCAGCAAGTGGTGAGTTGCCCGTTCCAACCCCATTCGGCGATTGGCAGCTTGTTTGCACATCCGGAATCCATTCATCGCGATCGTGTTCCATCACCCTTCGAACCAGTAGCATTGAACACTATCGAAACCAGCTCAGCGAAACGGGATTGACTGTAAGCGTCGACTTGGATGGGGGTAATTATTACCGAGTGCAATCGTTCGGCTCGAACGGCGTAACATGCGGGAAAATTGCAATGGACGAAGAGATGCAGCTGGGACCTCGACCGCGAGATGAGCAATATTTCGACCAGTTTGTGGCTCGCTTACAGAAGCGCATAGTCGAGACGATGCGCTCCCATCTTAAACTTATTGGCAACTGTTCCCCCATGGGCGTTCCTCGGGGTGGTTTCCCCCCGCAGCTTTTTGACGGTTCTCTACCCGATTTGAATGTTGCTATTTCCACAATGGCAGAAAGGGTGCGGGGGCACCGACCGGGTGCACATCGCCCGCTTCGATCAGCGAACCCGTGATGAACTAGCGCAATGTTGGCTTTCCACCCCGGCCCTGTCGTTCAGGATTAGTCGCATGCCGGTACCAAGCGTGTGATTTTGACCACTAGCTGTCGTCCGATGAAGGCGATGAGGGGTTACGTGATGCCGATAGATGCCGTCGTGCCGGGCGAAGGGGACAGGGCGTTTCTGGGCCATCCGCGCGGGCTCGGGTTCCTCGTGTTCGCCGAAGCCTGGGAGCGGTTTTCCTATTACGGCATGCAGTCGCTGCTCGTACTCTACATGAGCCAGCAACTGTTGCTGCCTGGTCATGTCGGGAACATCGCGGGCTTCGCCGCATTTCGCGGAGCGATCGAAAGCGTCTATGGCGCCTTGTCTCCTCTGGCGTTGGCATCCGTGATCTTCGGGCTGTACGCGGGCGGCGTTTACCTCACCCCCATTGCCGGCGGATTGATCGCCGATCGGCTGCTGGGCCGCACGAGGACGGTGGCCATCGGCGCGACCCTCATGGCGCTGGGGCATTTCCTGATGGCGTTCGACGTCTCGTTCCTGATCGCGCTGGCCTGTCTGCTGGCGGGCGTGGGCTGCTTCAAGGGCAATATCGCAAGTCAGGTCGGCGAGTTGTACGCAGCCGACGATTTGCGCCGGGCTGATGCATTCCAGCTCTACTTCATCGGTATCAATGTTGCGGTCATCGTGGCGCCGCTGATTTGCGGAACATTGGGCCAGAAGGTCGCATGGCACTGGGGCTTCGGCGCGGCCGGCGTGGGAATGCTGGCCGGGCTTGCGGTCTATCTCGCCGGGCGAAAGTGGCTGCCCGCCGACGCCGTGGCCGAACGCGGCGCACGGACACCCGCCCCGCGGCTCGCGGTTGGCGAGGGAAAAAAGATCGTGGTGCTGGTTGCGCTGCTGCCTATCCTGGCCGTCTCCGCCGTCGGGAACCAGCAAATCTTCAACGCCTATCTGATATGGGGCGACGCCAACTACGATCTGGTATTTTTCGGCAAGTCCATGCCGGTCACCTGGCTGATTTCGCTGGATGCCATTATCAGCACGACCACCCTGATCGGGTCGCTGGCTTTCTGGCGCCTGTATGCCGCGCGGTTTCGCGAGCCGGACGAAATCACCAAGGTCACGATCGGTACGTTCATTTCGGCGGGGGCACCGCTGATGCTCGCCATCGCGTCCTGGCATGCGGCTGCCAGCGGCCAGAAGATCGGGCTTGGGTGGGGCCTCGCCTTTCATATCATCAACGACATCGGGTTCGCGAACGTCTTTCCCGTCGGCATCGCGCTCTATTCCCGCGCTTCTCCCCGTGCCGTCGCGGGCATGATGATCGGGGTCTATTATCTGCACCTGTTCGCGGCGAACATGATGGTGGGATGGCTGGGCGGTCTCGTCGAGCGAATGACCGCGACGAATTTCTGGTTGCTGCACGCGGGATTGCTGGCCGGCGCAACATTGGGCTTGCTGGTCTGCAGGGTCCTCTTCGGCTCGATCCTGGCGCCGCCGATCAGTGCTGAAGCCGTGTCACCAAACTGACATATCGCTGACATATGTAACATCCGGTGGCGACAATTGCGGTTTACAACATGAAGGGCGGGGTTGGAAAAACCACGCTCGCCGTAAATCTCGCATGGGCGTCCGCGGCAATTTCCAAGCGGCGGACGTTATTGTGGGATCTCGATGCGCAGGCGAGCGCCAGCTTCATCCTGGCGCCTGAACGAAAGGCCCGCGATGAAGCGCGCGCCGTGCTGGAACGCGATATTCCGGCCGGGGACATCATCATCGGTACGGACATTCCCCAGCTCGATCTCATGCCCGCGGATTCGTCGCTCCGGGGCCTCGATACCGTGTTCATGGAGATCGGCCGCAAGAAACGCATCCTCCGGCTGACGGAGGATCTGCAGGGTCTGTACGACCACATCATTCTCGATTGCCCGCCTGGTCTCGGCCCGACGACGGCGCAGATCATCCGCAGCGCGACGCTGATCCTGCTCCCCATGATTCCGTCAACGCTATCGCGCCGCGCATATACCGAAGTGCTCACCTATTTGACGGTCGAGCATAAAGGCGGGCCGCCGATCTTCCCGGTATTCAACATGGTCGATCGCCGGCGCCGGGCGCACCGCAAGGCAATGGCGGACGATCCCGGCTGTCCGGCGGTGCCGATGGCGAGCGTCGTGGAGCAGATGGCCGACCGCCACGCGCCGCTTGGCGTCTACGCACCGCGCTCGCCAGCCGGCGTCGCCGTCACGAAGCTCTGGACCTCGATCGAGCGGCGCCTGGCGTCGGCCTGAACTCAGCCGACGAGTTCGCGGTCGCGGGCTTTTTCCAGCGTCGCGATGTCGATCTTCACCATTTGCAGCACGGCATCCATCACGCGTTTCGCCACGGCGGGGTCGGGATCGGCAAGCAGTTTTTGCATGATTGCCGGCGTGATCTGCCATGATACGCCGTAACGATCCTTGAGCCAGCCGCATTGCTCGATCTTGCCGCCAGCGGATAGCGCATTCCACAGCCGGTCGATCTCGGGCTGATTCTCACATTCGATGTGAAAGGAGACAGCATGCGTATATTCCATCGCCATGCCGCCGTTCACCGCCAGGAAACGCTGGCCCGCGAGGATGAAATCCACCGTGAGGACACTGCCGATCTTGCCGCCGCGGCTGTCGGTGACATTGGGCTGAACGTGGGTTATGCGGGAATCGGGGAGCAGTGAAATATAGAAATTCGCGGCTTCCTCGGCCTCGTCCTTAAACCACAAGCAGGGGGAAATTCGGGACATCTTCGTTCTCCTCGCATGGCGTACCACCTACACCTGCCAGAGGACGAAGAGTGACACGGAAAACCGACGGCGCCGAGATTCTTTTTCCCGGCCGCACCGACAGCCGTGCCGCGTATTGCCGCCGGATAATCACCCGCCCGTTGGCGACCGCTGACTTCCAGCGGCAGCTGCTCGTCGTCAAATAAGCCGCGGCTGTACTGTCCGCCGACGGCGTATGGCCGTGCCGACCATGCCAAAGCCGGCGATCATCATCGCCCAGTTTGCAGGCTCGGGAACACCGCGGACGGGATCGCCGGGAATCGGATCGTACTGGTCCCGGAACTCCCATGAGATCACATCATGGTTTGCCGCAGCATAGCCCGTGCCAGAGGTGAAGCCCACGAACGCATTGGGCGTGCCAAGGATATCCACCAGATCGACCGTGGAGCTCAGCAGCGCAGCCGAGGGACGTGACACGGTATCGCTCAGCCGTACCTCGAGCAATTGGGTGGCGCCGTTATAATCGACCCACGCCGTTAGATCCTTGCCGCTGTCCAACAGATAGGGGGAAGTCACGGCGGGAGAAGATATGATACTGCCGGCAAGATCGATGCCGACATGGTTCCCGTCCGGATCGTTTGCCGGAAATTCACCGTTGAACCAGTTGTCGAACTCGATGCCGACGCTGTTGGGTATCTGGTAATATCCGATACCCCCGCCGGATCCGCCGACGGAATTGCTGTTGGTCTGAACGACGAAGACCAGGCCGTCAGCGCCGTCATTCAACTGGTTGTTGAAATTGAAGGTGAACCGCGTGCTGAAAGAAACATCGGCGCCCAAGGTAATCGATGAGGTGGAAAAGCTCGATCCGGCCTGTCCTTGTAATGACGGCGTCACCCGCAGAACTTTCCGACCGCCGCCATCGGTTGCGACGGCCGCATTGCCATTGACCGTCAAGCCGCTGACGTCCGAGAAGTCGTTGTAGATAAGTGTAGTGGCAGATGCCGATACGCTGGTCAAAAGAACGGCGACGGCAACGACTGCTGAAAAGCTACGCATAACTATCCCCTGTAAACAAACACAACAAATACAAAAAGCAAGCTATGGTTAACGCAAACAGCCTTTGAATGCTATAGGCGGGATTGGAACCGGCAGCGGATACAGAACGGACTGGCAGATTATGTGCTCAATCCCCTTGCCATCGGCCATTTCTCCCAAAATCCGCGTCGTCGCGATCAACAGACTTTTAAGAGAGCTGTCCTATTCATTGAGGAAACGAACGGATCAGCGAGACGAAAATGAAGAACGGCATGCGTTTGCTCTGTGGATCGCTGCTGCTGTTGGTTGCCGCGCAATCGGCGGAAGCCAAACGTTTTCGGATATTTTCCATCCCGTCATTTGGCGGCGGCGAGACAATCGATCCGGTCTACGATCTTCCTGATGAAAAACCCTTTGTCAAAGACGGGAAATCTTTCGATGTCGGCTATCTGAACGGGCGGCAAGGCAATGCCTATGTTCTCTATTCCGGCGATCGTTACCGTAAGCTCGACCCGCAGGACATCGCGTTGCTCACGACGATGCTCGGCTTCGATCCGACCGCCAAGCATCGCGCGCAATATGCCATCGATCACGCTGACGAGATCGCCGAACAGCAAGCCGAACAGGCGCACAAGGACGAGCGCATCGCGAAAGGCCTGATGATCGAGCCTCGGCCGGGAGAATCGCAGGAGGCCTATGCCGCCCGCAAGGCGGCCTTCATCGCGGAGCATCGGTCCACTTCGTCTGCTGCCGCGCCAGCGTCCGGGCCCGCGCAATCATCTGGTTCGAGTTCATCCCCGTCCATGGGATCGTTCGGATTTGGGCTGGCCCTGATCCTACTTGCCACGGTGATATTTGCCGGCCGGAAGTTCATTTCGGGCATTTTCGGGCTGACCCGATCCGTCAGCCGCGATATTGCGGGACCAGATCAGCAGACGGGGGACACGTCCGCCCATCTTTCCTTCGACGCGCGCGTCGCCAAGCGGCTTGCCGAGCTGCAAGGCGATCCAGCAGCGGCGCAAGGCGAAGCGCCTTATGCGCCGTCTTTGCAGCAAGCGCCGGTTCGAACATTCGGCCGTAAAGCTTGATCGTACCAACAGGCTGGGCGAGGCCCATCATATTGCCTGAGCGGACCTGCAAAGGGCCGAGGTCAGCCCGCGTGACTTCGCGGGAAAAGCTTCATGCTTTTTAATGCGGGGCGGATGACTATTTACGAAGTCATTCGAGGGAATTAGCTTCAACCTGACACGGAAAGCCTGAAGGCGCGACGCCCGGCGAAATCGCCGGGCGTCGTCCACGATCTTGGCTCTCAAGCCAGGGAAATGTTGCGTTTTTTGCTGCGGCGCAGCGAGCCGCCTACCAAGCCGAACCCGCTCAGCATCATTGCCCAAGAAGCAGGCTCCGGTACGGCCGACGCGGAGGCGGCGTTAAAGGAAATCTGCTTAAGGGCGTTGAAATCGAGAGGGTTACCCTTCGCATCAACCAGCCCGTACAGCTTTACGCTGGAAATGATTTCGTCCCCGTCAGCGAAGATATCTATCTTGTCGTTGGCAGGTAACGCTTGATCGAAGATGTTTTGCGTGTCACCGTTGAGGAAGGTCAGGAAAATGTCAAAATTGTCACCCTTGACCCGGCCGGTCGGCCCTTCGATCTTGAATTGAATGACTGAAAAACCCGCGGTGGGGTCGAGCGGATCGATCGGCGTGATCGGTCCTATCGTTACATCCGAAAAATCCTGACCCTTCGGAAAGCCGTTGACCTGTGCCACGCCATTGCCATTGCCGACATCGATGTGATCCGAAGAGGAGACGTTGACGTAATAATCTTCAGGCTTGGTGATGAGATTTAGCGAAAAGCCATCACCGGCGCTGTTAGCATGAACCATATAGTCGTATGGCGTACCGCTATTCAGGACGACATGCGCTGCCTGGGCCTGTATTCCCATAAGCGCGCCAGATAGCGTCGCTATCGCTGTTACCATGCGTTTCATAAGCACCCTCCACTGAACCGAATCATGAATATATTATGAGAATAATCTCAACATGCCCGCGCATCCACGGCCTTAACCATTATTTGTTGCGCAATATGTGCGTTGTCCCAAAACAGGACGGTGCAGCGTCCTGACTCAAAAACCCCCGCGGAGCGGAACTCCGCAACGTCTGCAAGGCTTTACGTCCCGCGTTGCTCAAGCCATCGATCGTAAAACGGGGTTAATGAGAAAATGGTGCAGCATTGATTGTGGCCATTCAACTTTTCCCCTCCCTGCAAACAGGGAGGGGAGCAAGTCTGGTTGAATGTCGATCCCGCCTGGCATCGGATGGCCGCTCCCGATGCGATGGCGGAAATTCCCTGAAATGCTGCCCGGGAGCATCCGGGGTGGGCCATGCCCACCCCGCCGTGGGTCACATGGTGTCGACGCTCTTGCTGACCAGGATATTCACCGCGACGCGGCGGTTCTGGGCCTTGCCTTCGGCAGTCCCATTGTCCGCCAGCGGATCCGCTTCGGCCATGCCGGTGGGGGTCAGCATGCGGTAGGGTTTCCAGCCGCATGCCTGCTGAAGATAATTGATGACGCGCGCGGCCCGCTTTTCGCTGAGCTGCTGGTTGAAGTCTTGGTTTCCGGTCGAATCGGTATAGCCGACAACCAGCATCAGGGCGTTTTCCTGCCCCTGCGCGGCGGTCGCCGTCGAGCAGAGATTGGCCTTGTCCTCGGCGGACAGCTCCGCCCGGCCGACATCAAAGTGCACATTGGTCGTGCTCTTGATGTTGTACTTGTCGATATCGCCCATGCGGCCGCGCAGCGCCTCCGTCGCCGCGGACTGTTCCTCAAAGCGCTGGTCGGTCGCGTTCCGGATCATCGTCGCGGTCTTGAGGTCGGTGTTCCGGAAACTGATCTGGCTCGCGACCAGGCCATAGTCGGATTGCCCATCGGCCGGCTGCAATGTCTTGACGGTGACCGGAATCCCGTTGAGCAGCGAGTCCGCAGCAAGCTTGTTGCGGCTGCCGAACAGGCCGCCGCTGGCCTTGATCCGCGTCGCATCATTGACGGCAATGACCGTGCTGTTGCCGTCGGCCGTCTTGATCTTGATCTTGTCGTTATTGCGCGCGGTAATGACGCCTTTGATCTCGGGCCCCGCGGTCATCACGGGCGCCTCCGGCCGGACACCATTTACGATGATATTAGGCTCGGACGGGTTTTGCTGCTGCTGCGCCAGCACGCTGCCTGAAGTGGACATCGCCATCACGGCGAGCAGGAAGCGAATTCCTGGCCTTTTTGAATTGATACGCATTGCGCGACTCCTCTCATCTATCCCGCTGGCCCTGCGTGTTCAGATTAACCTTTCCAGCGCATGAACCATCCCGCCAATGCCGCCCGGCGAGCGGCTGATTGGAGCCTCCCGTGCGACGAACCGTCGGCAATCGTTCCGCTGCCGTCCGGTTAGGAGGTCGAGATGGCGCAAGCGATGCCCGCAGGATTCGGCATGGCCGGGAGCGCGATGCTGCGGCGTGAGCGCGTGCGGGCGGCTTCGCCTGGGGTGCCAAAGTTCACACATGGTTCACGCCAAAACGAGCATGCACGAAGCCTGTCTTTTGCGGCGAAGGCGAAGCCCGGTGTGCCGGTCGCCCGCCGGCGCACCATCCCTGGAGCCACATAAAGCCGCACCATCCCGCGCGCAGGCACGAGGGGGGATGATAATCACGAATTCAAAGAGCAGTTACGATTGATGACGGCTCATGGCATAGACCGGGGTGTGTAGGACAGGGCTTTGGCGGGCTTCCTAATTGGCCGCTTGTCCTTCGGAGGAAGCCGCTCGATAGGGGGCGACTTTGATCTCGTCCTCCCGCTTCCGGGCGAGGGCAATGTCATAGCTGTTCTGCATGAGCATGAGCGTGTCCATCGACAGCCCGAAAGCCTTTTCCATGCGCAGCGCCATGTCGGACGACAGTGACGCATGCTCGTTCAGAAGCGTCGACAGAGCAGTACGGGTCACGCCGAGCACGGCGGCGGCGGCCGTTACAGACAGGCCCAACGCTTCGATGGCTTCGGTTTTCAAAAAACCGCCCGGATGCGCCGGGATGACAGGGTCAAGCGGTGAATGTTTTCCGCGATGCTCTAATCCTCGTCGCCATCCTGTTCCGGCTCAACCCCTTCATCCAGCGCCACGCCGGTTTCCGAGCCGCTACCAGCCGCCAGTTCCCCGGCGACCGCTTCCTCCGCCGGGTCCTCCGGCTCCTCGCTCTCGTCGATCCGCGCCGCGCTGACGACATGTTCGTCGTCCGATACGCGGAAGATCGTCACGCCCTGGGTGTTGCGGCCGGCGATGCGGATTTCCTTGACGTCGGTGCGGATCATCTTGGCCTGGTCGGTGGCGAGCATCAAATGCTCGGCTTCGGCGACCGGGAAGCTCGCGACGACGGAGCCGTTGCGGGCGCTCGTCTCGATATTGGTGATGCCCTGGCCGCCGCGGTTGGTGCGGCGATATTCATAGGCGCTGGTGCGCTTGCCGTAGCCGTTGGCGGTGACCGTCAGGATGAATTGCTCGGCGTCCGCGAATTGCGCCATGCGTTCGGGCGCGAGGGTGATTTCGCGGTCGCCTTCCTTCCAGGGGGCGGCGCGCAGATAGGCGTCGCGTTCCTCGGTGGTGGCGTCGAAGCCGCCGAGGATCGAGAGCGAGATCACCTCGTCATCGCCCTTTAGGGTGATGCCGCGCACGCCGGTCGAGGTACGGCTCTGGAATTCGCGCACCGCCGTGGCTTCGAAGCGGATCGCCTTGCCCGAGCGGGTGGCGAGCAGGATGTCGTCGGTTTCGGTGAGCAGGGCGACGCCGATCAGGCGGTCGGTGGCATCTTCGTCGAAGCGCATCGCGAACTTGCCGTTGCTCGGCACATTGGCGAAGGCGTCCATGCTGTTGCGGCGCACCCCGCCATGGGCGGTCGCGAAGACGACGTGGAGGTTCTTCCAGTCATCCTCATTCTCGGGAAGCGGCAGGACTGTCGAGATCGTCTCGCCTTCGGCCAGCGGCAGCAGGTTGACGAACGGGCGGCCGCGCGCCTGTGGAGCACCCTCGGGCAGGCGCCACACCTTCATCCGGTAGACCTTGCCGTGGGTGGAGAAGAACAGGACGGGCGTGTGCGTGCTCGTCACGAACAGCTTGATGACGGCATCCTCGTCCTTGGTGCCCATGCCGGAGCGACCCTTGCCGCCGCGCCGCTGGGCGCGGAAGGCTTCGAGCGGGGTGCGCTTGATATAGCCGCCATGGGTGACGGTGACGACCATCTCCTCGCGTTCGATCAGATCCTCGTCATCTATGCCTTCGGCGGACGGCGCGATGGTGGTACGGCGCGGTGTCACGAAATCGCGTTCGATCGCCTCGAATTCCTCGACCATCACCTCGTAGAGGCGGACGCGGTTCTGGAGGATTTCGAGCAGTTCGGTGATGGATGCCGCAAGCTTGGCGAGTTCGTCGCCGATCTCGTCACGGCCGAGCGCGGTAAGGCGGTGGAGGCGCAGGTCAAGGATCGCGCGGACCTGTGCGTCGGACAGCTTGTAGGTGTCACCCTCCACCTGATGCTCGACCGCCTCGACGAGCGCGATATAGGATGCGATCTCGGCGATCGGCCATTCGCGGGCGATCAGGGACACGCGGGCTTCGGCTGGGCTGGACGAAGCGCGGATGATCTTCACGACTTCGTCGAGATTGGTGACGGCGATGACCAGGCCGAGCAGGATATGGGCCCGTTCGCGCGCCTTGTTAAGCTCGAACTTCGAACGGCGGGTGATGACCTCCTCGCGGAACTTGACGAAGGCTTCGATGATGTCGCGCAGCGAGAGCGTTTCCGGCCGGCCGCCGCGAATGGCGAGCATGTTTGCCGGGAAGCTCGATTGGGCCTGGGTGTGGCGCCAGAGCTGGTTGAGCACGACTTCAGGCGTCGCGTCGCGCTTCAACTCGATGACGATGCGGATGCCGAGGCGATTGGACTCGTCGCGAATGTCGCTTACGCCTTCGATGCGCTTGTCCTTCGCGGCCTCGGCGATACCCTCGACCAGGCCGGACTTGCCGACCTGATAAGGAATCTCCGTCAGCACGATGGAGCGGCGATCGTTGCGGCCTTCCTCGACCACATGACGCGAGCGCATCATGATCGAGCCCTTGCCGCTGTGATATGCCGCGCGGGCGCCGCCCTGGCCGAGGATCAGCGCTCCGGTCGGGAAATCGGGGCCGGGGACGATCTCGATCAATTCGTCGACGCTGATCGCGGGGTTTTCGATATAGGCCTTGCAGGCGCGGACCACCTCGCCAAGATTGTGCGGCGGGATATTGGTCGCCATGCCGACCGCGATGCCGCCGGCGCCGTTGACCAGCAGGTTCGGGAAGCGCGCGGGCAACACCTGCGGCTCTTCGCGCGAACCGTCATAGTTGGGGAGGAAGGCGACCGTATCCTTGTCGAGATCCTCAAGCAGGGTCATCGCCACCTTGGCGAGCCGCGCTTCGGTGTACCGCATCGATGCGGGAAGATCGGGATCGACCGAGCCGAAATTGCCCTGGCCGTCGATCAGGGGGACACGCATCGCCCAATCCTGCGCCATGCGGGCCAGCGCCATGTAGATCGAGCTGTCGCCGTGCGGATGGTAGTTGCCCATCACGTCGCCGACGATCTTGGCGGACTTGCGGTAGGGGCGGCCCGGGACGAAACCACCCTCGTCGCAGGCGTAGAGGATGCGGCGATGTACCGGTTTCAGACCATCGCGAACGTCGGGAAGGGCCCGGGATACGATCACCGACATCGCGTAATCGAGGTAGCTCGACTTCATCTCGTCAACGATCGAGATGGGAGAAATGTCGCTATGGTCTAAGGTCGGCGGCGTGGTGGCCAAGGCTGTTTCCGTCTGTTTGTTTATGGTTCGCAGGTGCCGTCCGGCACCTCGCGCTCGCCCTAGCCGACCATCAGCCAAAGCGCCACCCCCTCGCGCGTACGCGTGCGCGCACGCGCAATCCAAATGGGTATTTCATCCTTATTCAGATCAATATCGCGGAACGCGACAGGATTTCGAACGTTGGGTACCCTGGCCTAAGTTGTTTGGAGTACACGCTTTATGGTTTGCGGGGAACGGGGACGGCCATCTGTGATCGTGGGGCCATTCGGGGAAGCGTTGACGCTGGACAAGCTGCCGCGGCCCCGTCAGTCGATATATTGGAATATGCGGCAGAAGGCGCAGGTGCTCGCTGCCGTGGAAGGCGGCCTTCTCACGGCGGAAGAAGCCTGCGAGCGTTACGACATGGCGATGGAAGAACTCGCATCCTGGAACAACGCCGTGAAGCGATCCGGCGTACCCGGCCTTCGCCTCACGCAGGCGCAGAAATATAGGAAGCTGTGGACGCAGCAGCAGATCGACGCGGAAAAGGTGCGCCAGATGACGTCGAGAAGGCCGATCTCGAAGCACTGACAGCGGTTGTTAGGGTGTGCCGCACAATATGTTATGCTGCCCTATGGTGGCGATTCGACACCCTTTCGATTTCAGGCGGTTCCGGCGAGAACCATGACGGGATTGGCCGTCATCGATTTCGAGGCATCCTGCCTTCCCGATGATGGCTTTTCATTTCCGATAGAAGTCGCGCTCGCCAGGGTTGGCGGCGCATCGCGAAGCTGGCTCATCCGGCCCGCGACGCGCTGGCGCTATTGGGACTGGAGCGAACAGGCAGAGGGCCTTCATGGCATTAGCCGCCAGATGCTCGAGGAAAAGGGATATCCCGCGGGGCAGGTGCTGGCCGAGCTTGCCCAGGAAGCGGCGGGCTGCACGGTGTATGCCGACAGCGACCTGGACGTCTATTGGCTCGAAACGCTGGCGGAGGCTTGCGACATGCCGCCCCCGTTTCCGATCCTGTATATCGGCGAGTTTTTCCAGCAGACGCACGTCAGCGGGCCGCAGATCGAACAGGCCGAAGACCTTGCCAGGCTGCGCATGCCGCGCCTTCACATCGCCCGCAACGATGCGCGAAGGCTGGCGATCACGCTGGAATTGCTCTCGGCGGCCTGATGTTTCCCGCTTGGCGTGGTGGATCTGAAATTCGTGGCGTCAAAATCTCCCCTCCCTTTCGAGGGAGGGGGGATAATGACAGGTGCTCTCTCTCAAGCCAGCGCCGTCGCCAGCGCGTCTCCCTTGAAGCGGGATAGGAAATTATGCGGATAGGGCAAGGATTGATCCGATGCCGCGTCTAGCGCCGCGGTCTCCTCGGCAGTCAGCACCAGGTCGGCGGCCGCCAGATTGTCCTTGAATTGCTCCCTGCGCGTGAAGCCGATAATCGCGGTGGCCACTGTCGGCCGCTCAAGCACCCATGCCAGCGAGACCGCCGCCGCGGTAACGCGCCGCGCCAAGGCGATTTCGCGTACGACGTCCACGATCGCGTAGCCCCGCTCGCGGTCGAACGGCAGGATATCCATCTGGTTGAGGCGTCCGTTCGCGCCCTCCGGATCGTCGCGAGTATATTTGCCCGACAGAAAACCGCTGGAAAGCGGGCTCCACACCATCGTGCCGACGCCGGCGTCCAGCGCCATCGGCACGTAATCCGTCTCCAGATCCCGCGCGAGCAGCGAATAATACATCTGCCCGGTGACGAATGGCGCAAGGCCATTGGCCTGCTGGATAGCGATCGCCTTGGCCGCGAGCCACGCCGGCCAGTTGGAAAAGCCGAGATAGCGCACCTTGCCGGATCGTACCGCGGCGTCCAGCGCGGCGAGCGTTTCTTCCAGCGGCGTGAGCGGATCGCTGCGGTGGCAGATATAGACATCGATATGATCGGTGCCCAGTCGCTTCAGGCTTGCGTCCAGCGACCGGTTGATATGAATCGCCGACAGGCCGGTGCTGGTGAGATCCGGCGCAACGCGCATGCCCACCTTGGTCGCGATGACGGCTTCCGCGCGGCGTTGGCCGAGCGCCTTGCCCAGCAGTTCCTCGGATTCGCCATTGTGATAGACATCCGCCGTGTCGAAGAAGTTGATGCCGCTATCCAGCGCCTCCGTCACCAGGTTTGCCGTTTCGCCGCCATCAAATGCGGCCAGTGGTCCCTGCCAGCTCTTTCCGATCGTCATGGCGCCGAACGCCAGCTTCGAAACCACAAGTCCACTGTTGCCAAGTCTCGCGTAACGCATTTGCTATCTCCAGAACTGATCCGCCAAGGCGATCGTGCCTAGCGGGCTTGTGTGAATGATCAAATCGCTGGCGTTGGACCGCCCCTCAAAAGAGATTTGCAATTTCCGTTTAGGCCTGGGGTAATTCTTCGTAAATAATGGGGTCTGCGCCCTGGTGTGGTGATCTGAGGTTCGGGCGTTAAAATCACCCCTCCCTTTCAAAGGAGGGGTGATAACGAAGCGAACTTTGGATCGACCACAATAGAACAATACAACGCCGCAAGGGCGGCAAAGTCCAGGAGAGAACATGAGCGATGTCTTCGACAGTTTCCGCCTGAACGGCCGTACCGCGATCATTACCGGGATCGGTCCGGGCGTGGGAGAGCATGTTGCCAAGGGTTTGGCGCAGGCGGGCGCAAAGGTGGTCTGTGCCGCGCGCACGACCTCCAATATCGAGCGGGTGGCACGTGAAATTCGCGAAGCGGGCGGCGAAGCGATCGCCGTCACGACCGATGTCACGAAGACGGACGATCTGGATAATCTCGTCGCGAAGGCACGCGAGGCGTTCGGGCCGATCCACATCGTTTTCAACAACGCGACCACCGGCGTGATCCCTATCGAGGCCGGGATATGGGGCAACACCCCGGCGGTCTGGAACGATGCCGTCGCGTCAAACCTGATCGCACCGTACCGGCTTGCCGAGCTTAGCTTTCCGGACATGGAGGCGCATGGAAAGGGGAGCATCATCACGGTAGGAAGCTGCGGAGGCTTCACGCCTCTTCTGCCATCCATCGCCTATGGCGGCGTGAAAGCCGCTCTCGTGATGCTGACCCGGCATCTTGCCAAGGCATTGGCGCCGAGTGCGCGCGTCAATATGATCTGCATCGGATCGATGACGCCGGACGGTGTCGAACTGGAAGCCCACAAAGGCTACAATCTCGCCGAACGCAATGCCATCAAGCGGTTCGGCATCGCAAGCGAAGCCGTCGGCGCTGCGCTATTGCTGGCGTCCGATGCTTCGACCTACACGACAGGCAGTACCATCTTCGTTGAAGGCGGGAGGGTCGCGACGGTCTCGTAGGGTCAGGACCTATTAATCGCATGGAGCGTGATGGCGATATGCGGGTTTGTGGCAAGGAGCGTTGGCGAAGGCGGGGCCTGTCCCCCGTCGAGCCGACGCGACGCTGCCACGGGCCTGCATATCGCCACCCGGAGGGCAGGGCTCAAAGGCGCCGTGGCGGCGTTGGTCGTTTGGCAGATAGCGCCGCTATCTGCCTGCGCTCCCGCCTTGCCACGGCGCCTTTGAGCCTCTGTCACGTCCATGCGATTAATAGGTCCTGACCCTAAGGGCCTCGGCCTGGTATAATATAAAACAGAGAGCATCATGTTGCTGCAGGGGAAATACGTCGTCATCTCCGGTGTCGGGCCGGGCCTGGGTACGAAGCTGGCGATGCCGGCGTTCGCGGCGGATTGGGGCGGCGAGGAAAAGGCGCTCGAATTCATCAAGTCCCATAATGTGATTGGCCGGATCACCACGGATGACGAAGTGGCGCGCGACCTTGTTCCTGGCGCCCGATTATTCCAGCGCTTGCACCGGCGCCACGCTCGATGCCAATGGGGGCGCCTTTCTTCCCTGAGATCGAGACTTCGACGATGGCGATTGCAGACTATCCCGATGATCCGCGCTTTCTCGATCGGGACGATGGCGCGCGTCTCGCCTATCGCCACCGGACGGGGAGCGGTCCGACCTTTATATTCCTGCCCGGCTACATGTCGGACATGGAAGGCAGCAAGGCTTTGGCGATTGATGCCTGGGCAGAGCGCGAGGGAAAGGCGATGCTTCGGCTCGATTATACGGGCTGCGGCGCGAGCGATGGCCGGTTCGAGGATGGCACGCTCGAGATCTGGCGCGATGATGTCCTGCATCTTATCAATACGGTCGTCGCCGGCCCCGTCGTCCTGATCGGCTCGTCGATGGGCGGCTGGCTGATGTTGCTTGTGGCAAAGGCCATAAGCCACAGGATCGCGGGACTGGCCGGGATTGCAGCGGCACCCGATTTCACCGATTGGGGGTTCAGTGACGCCGAAAAGGCCACGTTGCTCACCGAAGGCCGGCTTTACCAGCGGTCCGATTATTATGAAGAGCCATCGGTGACGACCCTTTCGTTCTGGCGAAGCGGCGAAAACAACCGGGTGCTGGATGACAGGATCGCGCTCGATTGTCCGGTCAGGCTGCTGCAGGGGCAATGCGACGAGGTCGTCCCATGGAAGGTGGCGCTTCGTCTGGGCGAGGCATTGACCACCGCAGATCTTCGTATCCTATTGATAAAGGATGGCGATCACAGACTGTCACGTGAAAGCGACATCGCCTTACTTTTAACCGTATTGGCCGAGATCGCTTGAAGAATCAGGCGTACCTTGCTACGGGAGCGCCTTTCCGGCGTGGAGCGTGTCTCCGCGACGGTCGGCTATTGGTTTTGAAACCGAGCGATCTTCTTGCCGGAATGGTCCGGAAAAGCGAGGTTTCTCGGTGGTTCGATTTGGAGATTGAGACCGTTTATGCAGATCATCGTTCGCGACAATAATGTCGATCAGGCCCTCCGCGCGCTCAAGAAGAAGCTGCAGCGTGAAGGCGTGTACCGCGAGATGAAGCTGCGTCGTCACTATGAGAAGCCATCGGAAAAGCGCGCGCGGGAACGTGCCGCCGCAATCCGTCGCGCTCGCAAGCTCGAGCGCAAGCGGATGGAGCGTGACGGCGTCCGGTAAGGTTGCCGCCTGCCTCGATTGAGGCATAAACGTCCAGTCCGATTATCATTGCGAGCCCTGCCATGTCCGAAGTGACCGCCGTTCCACTGCTTCCCATCAAGAGGGGATCAGTGGCCAAGCTATGGATCGGGCTCGCGATCGTTGCAGTCGTTGGCGTGGCGGCGGCGTATCAGGGAACGCGCCGCCAGGTGGCGATGGCTGAGCCGGCACCCAATTTCCTGGCCCGTAACGCGCACAGGTCCGGGGTCGTCACGACGGCATCCGGCTTGCAATATGAGGTTCTTGAGGCGGGCAAGGGCGAAAAGGCCAAGTCCAGCGACATGGTCGTCGTCGAATATGACGGCAAGCTCGCCAATGGCGAATCCTTCGATTCCAGCGCTCGTCACGGTGGCCCGGCGACCTTGCCGGTCAATGGCCTTATTCCGGGTTGGGTCGAGGGGCTTCAACTGATGAATCCCGGCGCCAAATATCGTTTCTGGATACCGCCGCATCTTGGCTATGGCGAGCAGGGCGCTGGCGACGGGGCGATACCCCCCAATGCATTGCTGGTGTTCGATGTAAAGCTGCTGGCGATCGCGCCGCAGGATCCCGGCATGGGCGGCCTTGGCGGAATGCCACCCGGCGGCCCGGGTGGCGCGCAGTAAGTCACCAGAGCCTTCGTCAGATGAAGAAGGCGATACTCCAGCGCTGATCTGTTTCCTGTGCGGCCGTCCACTCGGCACCACGATAGAATGGCATCATCCTGTTCCAAAAAGCCGCGGCGGTCGCGAACGTGTTCCGATACACCCGATCTGCCATCGGACGATCCACGCGACTTTTTCGAACTCGGAACTCGCTCGCACTTATGCGTCAGCCGATGCGTTGCGCGCGCATCCCGAACTGGCCCGGTTCGTGACATGGGTTGCCGGCCAGGACCCGGATTTCCACGCCCCGACGAAAAAGCGGCCCTGATTGCGAAGCAGTTGAATGAGTCCCTGGCGCGCAGACGCGGGCATCCACCCCTGCGCCCCTGCCTTTCAAAGGGAGCGCCGGACTTCGGGCCACTGCGGTGACCTGCTTTGAACCTCGTGCGTGTCGATCAGCCTTCGTGCCGCGTCTTTTCCCGCCTCCAGGATCCTATTTCCGCCTAGCGGCCCGCAGCAGACGATTTTTGCTGCCGCCGCCGCGGTCATGACCTCGAATGACCGCTCTACGGCAGGAAAAGTTCGGGACGCTTGCGCTCCCTGCGCGAGCAGGGTAGACACTGAACCAGATGGTTCAGTATATAAGTCCTCCTCTCGATCGCTCGTTTGCGGCGCTGGCCGATGCAACCCGCCGGGGGATCATCGACCGGCTTGGCCAAGGTGACGCGTCGATCACCAGTCTTGCGGATAAGTTCGAGATGACGCTGACCGGCATGAAGAAGCACGTCCAGGTTCTGGAGCGGGCGGGGCTCGTCATCACGCAGAAGGTCGGACGGGTGAGAACCTGCAAGCTTGGGGAACGCGGCCTCAAGGCGGAGGCGGAATGGATCGAGGCGCACCGTAAGCTCTTCGAAGCCCGCTTCGAAGCATTGGACGAAATCATCAGCGAAATGAAACAGGAGGAAAGCGATGGATCAGCAAGTTAGCAGTGCAGGTGGTGCGCAGAACCGCACGTCAGTCGAGCGCAGAGGGGATCGCGAACTCGTCGTGACGCGGACGTTCAATGCGCCGCCGAGCACGGTTTACAAGGCGTGGAGTCAGCCCGAGCTGTTCCAGCGCTGGTGGCTCCCAAAATCGGTATCCGGCGTTTCGCTCGTGTCGTGCGATATGGATGTCCGTACCGGCGGCAAATATCGCCTGGAATTCAGCGCTGGTGGTTCGGACACGATGGCCTTCTACGGCAAGTATCTTGAGGTGGTGCCGAACGAGCGCATCGTCTGGACCAACGACGAGGGCGAAGAGGGCGCGGTCACGACCGTGACCTTCGAGGACCAGGGCGGGAAGACGCTGCTGAATTTCTACGAAGTTTATCCGTCGAAGGAGGCGCTTGAGGAAGCACTACAGGGCTCGGCGGCTGCATTGCCGGAGCAGTTGGAGCAGCTCGGCGAATTGCTTTCCAGCATAGGCGAGTAGCGCGGGTCGGGAAAATCGCCTCGGGGGAACACCTGCTCTTGGGAAGTGACTCTGGTTGGCTCCATCGGGGACCCGGAAGAGACAAGCTTCCGATCCATGACGTGCGCCAGATACGGGTCCGGCCGGGCGAACATCGAGGCAGTTGCCAGACGAAAGCAGTTGCGTACTAAAATCGCATGAGAATGGGAGGACGTGGCATGATCACCGTCTGGGGCGGGCAAACCTCGCGATCGATCCGAGTCGTATGGCTAATCGAGGAAATGGGTCTGCCGTACCGCATTCGGCAGGTGGACATGCTAGCTCCCGAGAAGGATCAGGCATGGCTCGCAGTCAATCCCGGCGACTTCCTTCCGGCCATTCAGGATGACGACGTCACCATGGTCGAGTCCGTCGCCATCATGGAGTACCTCATGGGGCGTTATGGGCCCACGCCGCTTCAGCCGACCCCGGACGACCCGGTCTTTCCTGCCTATCAGCAGTTCCTCCACATGGGTGAAGCCGGCCTGGCGACCCTGATGATGGTTTCTGTGGTCAGCGGCTTCATCGCACCCGAGGCGGAACGGGACAACTGGGGCGCCCGCTGGGCCCGAGAGTGCGTCGAGCGGCGACTGATGCTCGTGCGGCGGCAGCTCGAGTGCGCGCCCTATCTGGCCGGCGACAGATTCACAGCCGCCGACATCTCTGTGACCTACGCCCTCCACCTGGGAGCCAGCCACGGCGGGTTCCTCCTCGGCGACGCCGAGCAGGCCTACCTCGCCCGCACCAAGGGACGCGACGCCTACAAGCGCGCCCTTGAGCGGTCCCACGAGGGTGTGGCCCAGCCGTAGAGTCCGCATCCTTCATCCGACGTTGGTGGCGAACCAGCCCTGGCCGTCGGTCACCAGCGGGGAGGAGGCAGTCAGAGCCGTCTACGCGGATGCCGATCGCGCTCATACTCGCAAGGACGGGGCATTCGTTATGACAACGTGTCCCGTTGGGCGCGCGGCGATACGCCCGTAGCGATGGCAAGATTCGCACGATAGCGTGGCGCTCCGCGCCGTGGCGTACAAAAGAAAATGGCTCCCCGGGCCTGATTCGAACAGGCGACCATTCGATTAACAGTCGAACGCTCTACCGCTGAGCTACCGGGGAGCAGCCTTGTGGGCGAGGCGGGCCTATAGCAGCGGGTTTGACGCGCTTGCAAGCACCAGAGCCAAGAATTTATATCGCGAACTGTTCCATCGCGACGCGGTCATCCAGGGCATGTTCCGGATCGAACAACAGCGTGAGTGGCGCGGAGCGGTCAATCGCCACGGTGACATGCGAAACTTCCCGAACCTCGCGCTGATCCGCCACCGCGCTGACAGGGCGCTTGTCAGGATCCAGCACGCGGAAGGATACCTTGGTTCGATCGGGCAGGATCGCGCCGCGCCAGCGCCTCGGGCGAAAGGGGCTGATCGGCGTCAGCGCTACCATTGCCGATTCCAGCGGCAGGATCGGACCCTGGGCGGAAAGATTGTAGGCGGTCGAGCCCACGGGGGTCGCGACCAGGACGCCGTCGCAAACCAGCTCGGGGATCACCGTACGGCCATCCACGGTGACTTCCAGCTTTGCCGTCTGGCGGGTTTCGCGGAGCAGCGACACCTCGTTCAACGCCGCGCTGGTAATGACTTCATCATCGATCGTGGTGGCTTCCATGCGCAGAGGAGAAACCTGGATGCGCTTGGCCGCGGCGATGCGGGCGTGAAGAAGCTGTGGCCGCCATTCATTCATGAGGAACCCGACGGTGCCGAGATTCATCCCGAAAACCGGGCGGATGCGGTGGCGGTCCATCATTTCGTGCAGCGTCTGCAGCATGAAACCATCGCCGCCGAGCGCAACGACAACGTCGGCCTGATCGACATCTACCCACTCATGATCCTTGCGGAGCTTCGTGGCAGCTGCCTGCGCTGCTGTCGTCGGGGACGCCACCAGGGCGTACCGCTGATCGATGTTCATCCGCCAGTGACGCTCATGTGGCGGGCGACGGCGGGGGCGGCGTTGCGGGTCGTGATCGAGAAATCATGGTGTTTCGGCTTGAAACGCATCGCTTCGTCCAACGCATCGTCGATCGCGCCGGGCGCGCCGTCGCGAAGCGCTGCGCGAAGATCGACCCGGTTATCCTGGCCGAGGCACATGTACAGCTGCCCGGAAGCGGTGAGCCGGACCCGATTGCAGCTTTCGCAAAAATTGTGGGTAAGTGGCGTGATCAGGCCGAGACGGATGCCCAGTTCCTCGACCTGCAAATAACGCGCTGGCCCGCCAGTGCTTTCCGCCAGCGGCGTAAGCGTGAAGCGTTCCGCAAGAGTATTGCGAACGGCGTCGAGCGGCAGGTATCGATCCGTTCGGTCTTCGTCGATCATTCCCATTGGCATGGTTTCGATCAATGTCAGGTCATGGCCCTCGCCCGCGCACCAGCGCAGCATCGGTTCGAACTCGTCCTCGTTGAAATCCTTGAGGGCCACCATGTTGATCTTGATGCGGAGGCCTGCTGATTTCGCGGCCGCGATACCGGCCAGCACCCGGTCGAGGTCGCCAGTCCGGGTGATGTAACGAAAACGCTCCGCATCCCGGCTGTCCAGGCTGACGTTGATGCGGCGGATGCCAGCCTCCCGCAGGGTCACGGCCTCTTCGGCCAGTCGCGTGCCATTGGTGGTGAGCGTCAATTCCTCCAGGCCATCTGCCAGCCGCTCGCCGATCATCCGCGCGAGTTCGCCAGCGCCACGGCGCATGAGGGGCTCGCCGCCCGTAAGCCTTATCTTCCGCACGCCACGCCTGATGAAGGCGTCCGCGACCTCGCGCATTTCCTCGATCGACAAGATCTGCGCGCGCGGCATGAACTTCATATGCTCCGACATGCAATAACGACAGCGCAGGTCGCAGCGATCCGTGACCGAAATGCGCAAATAGGTAATGCGCCGTCCGAAGCCGTCGATAAGCGATCCTGACGCTGAAGACGTTGCGCTGTTCATTCTGTACAGGTAGGCCCCATGGGATCGTTCATCAAGTCCCGCTACAACGAGAGAATCGAGGGGAGCATTGAACAGCCAGGCGCCACAGCCTTCTTTTAGCGCCGGCCGGGCGCCGCTATTTCTGTTGTCTTTCCGTTATCGCGATGAACTCGTCGAGTCCGCGGAGCGCACCGGTTGGCATGCCATTGCAGCGCGGCGCGCGGAATCGATCGAACGCCGCTTTATCGCCAGTGGCGCGACGATTGCGGTGGTGGACGCACGGGGTGCGTTTGATCAGGGGCTGGCGGCGGTCGGCGCTCTTGCCGAGCCCGCGGAGGCCAATGCCGCCGCGCTGGTGATGCTTTTGTCGCGGGGGGACGTCGGCAAGCTCGATCAGGTCTTCGCCGCCGGCGCCACCCACTATCTTGCCAGTCCGTTTGGAGAACCCGAATTCGCGCAGGTCCTGCGTTTTGCCGGGCGGCATGTGACTCGACTGGGGGGCGTCGACCCGGCCGAACAGCAGCGTGAGCTGGCAGAGGAAGCAAATGAATGGTGGCGCTGGCAGCCCGGCCGGGCCGAAATCGAACTCAGCCCCGCGCTCGCCCACCGTCTGCCCAAGGACGTTCAATCCGCGCGCGGCATTTTCCGGCTGCTGGACAACAATGGCAGAGTGGCTGCTTTGCGAGCGCTCCGCCGTGTACGCGACACCGGCCGATCGACCGCATTCGCGCATCACGCCCCCGGTTCCCGACCCGCGCGGATCGCGCAGCATTTATACCCGGAGCCGGATACAGGCGCGATTGTAGGACGGATCGAGGATCTCGAAGATACTGCAGGATCACCGAGGACGGCGACGCGGGATCCATTGACCGGCCTTGCCGACCGGCAAGCCGCGCTCAAGTGGATCGAACAGGCGATCGAACAATGCGACGATCAAGCGAACGATTGCTTTGTGCTGCTCCTTTCCATCAGCCGTTTCGATGCGATCAACGCGACGTACGGAAGGGCGACCGGCGATGCTCTGATTCGCGCGACGGCACGGCGTATCGAGCGTCTTGCGCGGGGTTTCGGATCGCGCCGTTATCTGGTGGCGCGACTTGCCGGTGCCGAATTTGCGGTGGGTTTGCTGGGGCCATCCCAGGACGGCGAAGCCTATATGCTTGCAGAGCAGCTCGGCGCGACGGCAACCCGCCCGTTTGCATCCGGCAATCATGTAGTATCGTTTTCGTGCCGGGTGGGCGGCACCAGGGTCGAGGATGGCGAGCGTGATCCCGCGCTGTTGCTTCGTCGCGCGAGCGCGGCGCTGGCGGAAGCCAAAGCGAGCGAGACAGGCCTGCCGCAATTACTGGATTCTTCGGGGCATGCGGCTTCCGAGGTGGCGAGCCGGCTTGAGATCGATCTTCGTAGCGCGCTCGAGAAGGACGAGATCGAAATTCTCTTCCAGCCGCAATTGAGCATTACGACCGGTGCCGTGATCGGTGTCGAAGCGCTTGCCCGTTGGCAGCACCCGATCCTGGGGGAGCTGGGGGCGGTCCCGCTATTCGCCGCGGCGGCGCGTTCCGACTATCTGGTGCCCCTTTCGCGGCACGTCCATCGCAAGGCTCTGGAGATCGCGACGGCGCATCAAAGCACGTTCCGGTGGCTGCGCTTGTCAATCAACGTCACCGCCGCGGATATCGCGCAGCCCGACTTCGCCGCGCAATTCCTTGCGATGGTGGATGAAAGTGCCTTCGATCGCCGCCGCCTGACGGTGGAGATCACGGAAAGCGGCTTGATCGAGGATCTCAGCGCGGCAGGCACATTGCTGGCGAGGCTGAGAAGTGCGGGGCTCAAGGTCGCCATCGATGACTTCGGCACGGGATATAGCAGCCTGGCTTATCTGAAGGCGCTGCCGCTCGATTATCTCAAGATCGACCAGCAGCTTTCGCAGGATATCGCAGGCTCGGCGCGTGATCGGGTGGTCGTGTCGAGCGTGATCGAAATGGCGCGGTCGCTGGGATTGTCGGTGGTCGCCGAAGGCGTCGAGAACGAGGAACAGCTGAGCCTGCTCGCGCAGGCCGGCTGTAATGTCTACCAGGGCTTTATCTTTTCGCCCCCCATCACCGCTGACGAACTGTCCAGGATGATGAAGGGCAAGAAGGTCGCCGCAAGCTGATATTGCGAGCGCTATCCATGCAGGAAACGACATACAAAGGAGTGAGAAGATGAATGGAACATTGGCCGGAAAGCGCGCTCTTGTCACGGGCGGTTCGCGGGGAATCGGACGTGGCATCGTAACATCCCTGGTGGATGCCGGCGCAGAGGTCGTGTTCTGCGGTCGCGATCCCCGGGTCGGTGCGGAACTTGCCGCGCAGCTGGGGAAGAAGACCCTGTTCATCGCTGCCGATATCGAATCCGATGACGGCAATGACGCGCTGGCCGAGGCTGCGCTCGCCTCGGGTCCGATCGACATTCTGGTCAACAATGTTGGCGGCGCAAGCGATCCCGATGCCGGAATGCGGCCGTTTACGGACATTCCTTTACAAGACTGGCCGCTTACCTTTTCGAAATGCGTTTTCGGGGCGGTTCGGCTGATACAGAAAATTGCGCCACCGATGCAGGAGCGCGGATGGGGTCGCGTGATAAACATATCGAGCACGGCGGGTTTAGAGCCTGGCAACAGCCCGGCGGACTATAGCTCGGCGAAAGCGGCGCTCAACACAATGACGGTCGCTCTTGCCGGCTCGCTTGCGCGCACCGGCGTTACCGCAAATGTCGTCGCGCCCGGGCCAATCCTCACCGAGTCCCTTCAGGCCTACATCGATTTTCTCGCAAATGATCGCGGCTGGCCTGAGCAAGGTGCGGCACGAGAGGCCAGATTTCTGACCGAAGTCATGCCCTTGAAGGTCAATCGCATTGGCCGGCCCGAGGACATCGGCGCGGCTGTTGCATTCGTGGCGAGCCCGTCAGCCGACTACATCACGGGCGCGCATCTTCGGGTGGACGGCGGCCTGAGTGCTGCTGCGATCTGAGGATCTCGCGTGGGCAGGTGCGGGCACGTGGTCAATTCCGAACAAGTGGCCACGGCAGGATATTGGGCGACGTATGGGCAAAAGGGGCTGTTGCGCGTGTCATCGTGGTCCCTCTCATCCTAATCCCCCTGCACCCTAGTTTAGGCGGTTGAGGCGTGCCCTGCCTTTGAGCCGGCCTCCCAAAGTTCACACATGGTTCTCACCAAAATCACGTCTGTTCGCAGCTGAACGCGCTGCCCGCCGCCGAACACGGCAATGGGGGGTCACGAATGCGCGGGGCTCCAACAGCTGTGATGTCAAACGAAACGAGCGGGCGGGGGCGATCTGCATGACGCTATCCATGACACGAGGAGACAGCGGCGAGCATGGCAGTTTGAGGACGTGTAGGACAGGCGAAAGTTTGCGCAGTTTGATGATTATTGCACCTATCACAGTAATTGCATGGCCTCAAGGGACGAAGTGCAGAATAGCTACGTCTTCCTGAGCCCAGATCGCCCAACGCGGGGCCAGCTCTGGCACCGTAGTTCACGTTACATTATAGTGAGAGTCGTCTTTCAAGCGCTCTATTAAATAGACGGTACTTAAATCTCCCGGATAGATAAAATCTACCTTTTTAGCAATGTCGTGGAGTGTTTTAAAGATGGACCAATTTATTGAATAGAGGATATCGGAATCGTCGCAGGAGGATACCTTTTCTTCTATATCGTCTTTTGCATTTATTAATGCCGGTATTCTGGCACCGCCCGTTAAAAACAATATCTTGTCTGTAACGTCTATGATTCTCGGCCAAAGTGCTTTGACTGTTTGAATCTTTTCAATCAGCTCTTTTTCAGAAATGCTATTTACCATCATCGGGTACTCGCACAGTTGAACCGTCCGACCTTAATCACACAAAGACTTTGCAACATCGACGACCAGGTGTTTGTTGAAAGAAATACAGAAAAAATCAGTATAAGAAACCAATGCGACGAAGTTATTAGAGTAGTCAGCAAACTCCATGGCGGGTTGAAGGCCAAGGACGCCGACGCAGCGCGCCGCGCGTCGGTCGTCCCGTGGAAGATATGGACCCTGAATATCGGGAAAAGCTGATCGCTGGCCAGGCTGCGGGTTGCGGTAGTGGAAGACGGCAAGGCCATGGTTGCCTGACCTGTCGATCGTGGCGGTTCAGGCCATGATCTTTGCCAGCCCCTTCGACATCTGCAGAGCGCCGTTCAGCCTCGACTGAGGATCAGGCCAGTTACGGGTGATGACCAGCTTGTTATCCGGCCGCAGCTTGGCGACGCCCTTGAGCCGCTCGACATAGCCAAGCAGCCCCGTGATGTCGGGGAAATTGTCATTATGGAAAGTGACGAGCGCGCCCTTCGCGCCGATATCCAGCTTGGCGATGCACGCGGCGCGGCAGTTGAGCTTGGTTTCGATCACCAGCAGGAGGTTGGCGGTCGCTTCCGGCAACGGCCCGAAGCGATCGATCATTTCAGCCGCGAAGGCATCCACGCCGGCGCGATCGTCGATCTCGTTCATGCGGCGATACAGGCCCATGCGCAGGTCGAGGTCGGGCACATAATTGTCCGGGATCAGGATCGGCGCATCGACGGTGATCTGCGGCGAGAAGCTTTCGCGGCGTGAGGACTCCGTCAGGCCGCCCGCCTTGGCCTCCATGATCGCCTCTTCGAGCATCGACTGGTAGAGTTCGAAGCCGACTTCCTTGATATGGCCCGATTGCTCGTCGCCCAGCAGATTGCCGGCGCCGCGAATGTCGAGATCGTGCGACGCAAGCTGGAAGCCAGCGCCCAGCGTGTCGAGGTTCGACAGGATGTGGAGCCGTTTCTCGGCGGTCTCGGTCATGCTGCGATTGGCGGGTGTCGTGAGATAGGCATAGGCGCGGGTCTTGGACCGCCCGACCCGCCCGCGCAGCTGATAAAGCTGGGCGAGACCGAACATGTCGGCGCGGTGGATGATCAGCGTGTTGGCGCTCGGGATGTCGAGGCCGCTTTCGACGATGGTGGTGGAAACGAGCACGTCGAACTTCCTGTCGTAGAAGGCCGACATGCGTTCCTCGACCTCGCCGGGGGCCATCTGGCCATGGGCGACTACGTAGCTGATCTCGGGCATCTGCCTGTGCAGAAAATCCTCGATGTCCGGCAGGTCCTTGATACGCGGGACGACGAAGAAACTCTGCCCGCCGCGATAATGTTCGCGCAGCAACGCCTCGCGGATCACGACCGGATCCCACGGCGCGATATAAGTGCGCACGGCGAGGCGATCGACCGGCGGCGTCTGGATCACCGAAAGCTCGCGCAGGCCGGACATCGCCATCTGCAGCGTGCGCGGGATCGGCGTGGCGGTAAGGGTGAGCACGTGAACATCGGTCTTGAGCGACTTCAGCCGTTCCTTGTGGGTGACGCCGAAGCGCTGTTCCTCGTCGACGATGACGAGGCCGAGACGCTTGAACTCGATGCCCCTGGCCAGGATCGCGTGGGTGCCGACAACGATGTCGATCGAACCGTCAGCCAAACCGTCGCGCGTTTTCTTCGCCTCGGCTGCAGGCACGAGACGGGAAAGACGGCCGATATTGATCGGAAAGCCGTGAAAGCGCTCGACGAAGTTGTTGAAATGCTGCCGTGCGAGCAGCGTCGTCGGGCAAACGAGCGCCACCTGCATCCCTGCCATCGCGGCCACGAACGCCGCGCGCATTGCCACTTCGGTCTTGCCGAAGCCGACATCGCCGCAGACGAGCCGGTCCATGGGTTTGCCCGAACCGAGATCGTCGAGCACGTCGGCGATGGCGCGTTCCTGATCGTCGGTTTCCTGATAGGGAAAGCGGTCGACGAAGGTGGGATAGCCGCCGCTGTCGGGCTCCAGAACATCGGCCGGGCGCAGTGCGCGTTCGGCGGCGATGGCGATCAGTTCGCCCGCAATCTCGCGGATACGCTCCTTCATCCGCGCCTTGCGGGTCTGCCAGGCGACGCCGCCCAGCTTGTCGAGCCCGACGCCTTCGCTGTCCGATCCGTAGCGCGAGAGCACGTCGATATTCTCGACCGGCACGTAGAGCTTGTCGCCGCCGGCATAGCTGAGCGCGACGCAATCGTGCGGACTCTTGCCGACCGGGATCGACGTCAGCCCCTCATAACGCCCGATGCCGTGATCCATGTGGACGACGAGATCGCCGGGCGAGAGCGTCGCCAGCTCGGCCAGAAACGCATCGGCGGACTTTCGTTTCTTCTGGCGGCGGATGAGGCGGTCACCGAGCATGTCCTGCTCGGTGAGCAGCGCGATGTCGGCGGTGGTGAAGCCGTGATCGAGCGGCAGGACGGTGAGGGCGATTGCACCTCCCCTCCCGCTTGCGGGAGGGGATTGAGGGGTGTGCTCACGCCCTCCTTCAACACTGCCTTGTAAGGAAGCCGCGCGCCCACCCCCAGCCCCTCCCGCAAGCGGGAGGGGAGCGCTTTTACCCAACGCATCCTGCCAGCTCTCCGCCTCGGCCACCCGCGCAAGCCCGTGATCGGCGAGCAGCCCTTTCAGCCGTTCGCGCGCACCCTTTGAATAGCTGGCGAGGACGACGCGGCGGCCTTGCCTCGCCAGATCGTTTACGTGATCGACGACGGCTTCGTAGATGTTGGCGTTCTGCGTGCGTTCCGGCGCGAAATCACGGGCAGAGTCGACACCGAAATCGAGAACGCGGCTGCTTTCCGGCTCGTGGAACGGCGTCGCAAGGTGGACGGGACGATCCGCAAGCGCGCTGTCCCACTCGGCGCCAGAGAGATAAAGCGCCGTTGGTTCCAGAGGGCGATAGCTGCCCGGATCGCTGCTCAGCACGCGCTGGCGATTGGCATGATAATCGGAGATCGCCTCGAACCGCTGGTCCGCCGCCATCGCCACGCCCGCATCGCGGACGACGATATCGTCGTCGGCAAGATGATCGAACAATGTTGCCAGCTTTTCCTCGAACATCGGCAGCCAGTGTTCCATCCCCGCAAGGCGGCGGCCGTCGGATACCGCCTGATACAGCGGATCGCTGGTGGCGGCCGCACCGAACTTCTCGCGGTAACGACCACGGAACCGCTTGATGCTGTCTTCATCAAGCAGGGTTTCCGATGCGGGAAGCAGCACGAAGCTGTCGACGCGATCGATCGTGCGCTGGTCCACAGGATCGAAGCGTCGCACGCTTTCGATCTCGTCGCCGAAGAAATCGAGGCGCAGCGCGTGCTCTTCGCCTGACGGGAAGAGATCGACCAGCGCGCCGCGGATCGCGAATTCGCCGGCATCGGCCACCGTATCGGTGCGGACATATCCGTTCGCCTGAAGCATGGCAGCCAGCTTGTCGCGATCGATGCGTTCACCCGGCGCGAGCCTTGCGACAAGTTGGCGGATACGGAAGGGGGTCAGCGTCCGCTGGCTCGCGGCATTGGCTGTGGTGATCAGCAGTTGCGGACCGGTTGGCTTCTGTTGCAGCGCATGAAGCGCGGCCAGCCGGTCGGATGCCGAGCGAAGCGACGGCGATGCGCGGTCATAAGGCAGGCAATCCCAGGCCGGGAGCTGAACGATCTGCAGTTCGGGTGCGAAATAATGCGCCGTTTCGGCAAGATTGCGCATGGCGATGTCATCGGGCGCGATAAAGACGGCGCGTCCCCTCGCCGCACGCGCAAGATCCGCCATCAGCCAGGGCAGGAAGCCCGTGGCGACGCCGGACAGGGTGAGCGGCTCGCCCGCTTTGAGGATGCGCTGGAGATCGATCATGCAATTCCCCTCCCGCGTGCGGGAGGGGTTAGGGGTGGGCACCCGCTATCAGCGAGACGGGCAGTCGCAATGTAGCCCCTACCCCCGGCTCCTCCCGCAGGCTGGAGGGGAGAATGTGGTCCTCTCAACGCGGCACCTGTATATAATCCAGCCGCTGCATCTGCTCCATCAACGTGCCCTGATAGCGTTCGGGCACGGGATCGGTCCCGATCGCCCACGCCATGATCTCCACGTCTTCCTCTTCCAGCAGCGCTTCATACCAGACGAACTCCGCCTCGCCCCAGCTTGCGGAATGCGCGTCGAAGAAGCCGCCGATCATGTAATCCGCTTCGCGCGTCCCCCGGTGCCAGGCCCGGAAATGCATGCGTTTGAGGCGAGCTTCGCGCTCCATGGGTAATGTCCTTGCAACAGCGATTGGCCGGCGGGCGCTGGCGGCGCCTGTCGGCTATGGTAGAGGGCAGATAGACATGCGGCCCGCGATTCTCAATCCGATCTTCACCGAGGTGGAAGCGCTGAAGGGCGTCGGCCCCCAGCTCGCCAGGCCGTTGGCGAAGCTGGGTGTAGCGCGCGCGGTCGATGCCTTGTTCCATCTGCCGACCGGCGCGGTCCATCGCCGCCATGTCGCCGCGTTGAGGCCGTCGGACGCGGGATCGATCGTCGCGGTCGAGCTGACCCCGATCGACTACCGATCTTCGGCAGGGCGCGGCCCGTTCAAGGTCGAGGCGCTGGATAACGAAGGCACGCATGTCAGCCTGGCCTATTTCGGCGGCAAGCCGGGCTGGCCCAAAAAATTGTTTCCGCTCGGCGAAAAACGGCTCGTGTCGGGCAAGCTCGATTCTTACGGCGACAGCCTGCAGATCGTCCACCCCGATCATGTGCTGATGCCGGATGAGCTGGAAACGCTGCCCGCGCGCGAATCCGTGTATCCGCTCTCCGAAGGGCTCACCAGCCGGCGCATGGGCCAGCTGGCCGCGCAGGCGCTGGAACGCGCGCCCGAATTGCCGGAATGGATCGAGCCCAGCCTGTTGCAGAAGCAGGGCTGGCCGGGCTGGCGTGAAGCCCTCGTTCGTGCCCACGCCGATTCCGGCGATGCCATCGCGCGAACGCGCCTGGCCTATGACGAGATTTTCGCCAACCAGCTCGCGCTCATGCTGGTGCGGGCGTCGTCGCGCAGGCGGCGGGGCTGGCCGCTGAAGGGGGATGGCCGGCTGCGTGATGCACTGCGCCTGCCTTATGTGCCGACCGGCACGCAGGCGCGGGCGATGGCCGAGATTGAGGGCGATCTCCAGCAGCAATCGCCGATGTTGCGGCTGCTGCAGGGCGACGTGGGATCAGGCAAGACGCTGGTGGCGTTGATGGCACTGCTGACTGCGGTCGAGGCCGGCGCGCAGGGCGCGCTGCTCGCCCCCACCGAGATTCTCGCGCGCCAGCATTTCGAAAATCTCGGCCGCATGCTTGCTGGCCTGCCCGTCAACGTCGCGATCCTGACGGGGCGGGAAAAGGGCCGCGCGCGCGAAGCGACGCTGATGGGCCTCGCCGATGGATCGATCGACATATTGATCGGAACTCATGCGATCTTTCAGGAAGCGGTGGTCTACCGGCGGCTTGGCCTTGCCGTGGTGGACGAACAGCATCGTTTTGGCGTCGCGCAGCGGATGACGCTGTCGGCAAAGGGCGAGCATCCGCCGCATCTGCTCGTGATGACGGCAACCCCGATCCCGCGCACCCTGACGCTCAGCCATTACGGCGAAATGGATGTCAGCCGGCTGGACGAGATGCCGCCGGGGCGCCAGCCGATCGAGACCCGCGTGATGTCGGCCGAGCGGCTTGACGAAATCGTCGATGCGCTGGGGCGGCATATGGCCGGAGGCGGGCAGGCTTATTGGGTCTGCCCGCTGGTCGAGGAAAGCGAGACGAACGATCAGGCCGCCGCCGAGGCGCGCGCTGAGGCGCTGCGCCAGCGTTTCGGAAACAAGGTGGGTCTCGTCCACGGCCGGATGAAAGGACCGGACAAGGATGCGGTCATGGCCGATTTCGTCGCGGCGCGGACATCCGTTCTTGTCGCGACGACGGTGATCGAGGTTGGTGTCGATGTGCCCAACGCCACTTTAATGATCGTCGAAGGGGCGGACCGCTTCGGCCTGGCCCAGCTCCACCAGCTGCGCGGCCGCGTCGGGCGTGGAGAGGGCAAGTCGATCTGCCTGCTGCTGCGTGGCTCCGCCCTTAGCGAAACCGCCCGCGCCCGCCTCGCCCTGATGCGCGAAACCAACGACGGCTTCCGCATCGCCGAGGAAGACCTCCGCCTGCGCGGCGCCGGCGAAATATTGGGCACCCGCCAGTCAGGCGAAGCCGGCTTCCGCCTCGCCGCCCCCGAACAGGTCAGCGCCCTGATCGACATGGCCACCGCCGACGCCCGCCTCCTGGTAGACCGCGACGGTGGGTTGGAAGGCCCACGCGGCCAGGCGGCGCGCACGGCGCTCTACCTCTTCGAACGCGATGCGGCGGTGGGGCTGCTACGGGGGGGATGAGCAGGGTAAGCCGCCGCTATTGTCATCATAAAACTTCATTGTTTCTCGTCACAAAGAAGCAGGATAGCGGATCGGGTCTGGCATGACGGCAAGCAACAACCATTCACTAAATAGGTCGTAATTATGCGCATTACGTGCGCGCTTCCATTGGCAATGGGCTAATGCGCTTATCAGGCCTGTCCTACACGGCATTGCCTATGCAATGCTCCGCGAACTTCGGCTCCTTGAGGATATTGGAACCACGAATGCACCAACGCGTGAAATCAACATTATCCCTGTCAACATTGTCAACTTCGCGGGCAGGCGATCCAGCTGTTTTGGTGTAATCCATGTGTGAACTTTGGCCCCCGCCGACCCGGCGCGGGAATGTTGGAAGTCTCGCCGCCGGCCGTCAACGCCAGCGCGTCACAATCAGCCGAGCTGCCAGTTCGCCTTCGCCAATTTGATGGCGCCAAGGATCGATGGATATTGCTTTGCTTCAATGGGATGTTCGAATTCGCAACCGATACGACCGCCAAGCGACCACACTACCTTGCCGGAGACTTCGCCAGCCAGGGGCAACACCACGCGAACCGGCACGCCTTCAGCAAAATGCTCCTGGGTGCGAGCCATGAAGCCGTGAGCGGAAATGTTGACCAGCTGTACCGTGATTCCGCTGCGCTTGGCGGTGGCCAGCGTTGTACGAAGAAAGACCTCGTCGCGTTCCGAACGGCGTTGATCGATCGAAGATGCCGGAGCCGTACCGAAATTCATGATTTCCCGTTCTTTCATAGCTGGTTGCGACCCAGTGCTATTATCGCCTCAAAATCCTTCCCAAATTATGACCAAAATATCCTAACTCATTCATTTTAGACTAAAGTATCTAAGCTATTAACCCTTGAGATAATAAGCGCCGGGAGCCTGATTATTCGACGATCAATCCATGCTTCTTGGCGCCGAAGCTCACCTTGTCGCCCGCCTTCAGCCCGATCGTTCCGTCACGGACCACCTCGCCGTTCAGCCGAATCGCGCCTTCGGCCAGTTTGCGCTTCACCTCGCCGTTCGACGCGGCAAAGCCGAGCGCGACGTTCGCCTGCATGACGGTTTGGGCGGCGGCGAGACTTACGGTGGGCAGGTTGGCACCGCTCGTGCCCCCCTCGAAGGTGTGGCGCGCGGTTTCGGCGGCGGCGACGGCGGCATCAGCACCGCGGCACAGCGCCGTCGCTTCCGTGGCGAGCAATTTCTTTGCCTCGTTGATCTCGGCTCCTTCCAGTGATTCGAGCCGGGCAATCTCGTCGAGCGGGAGATCGGTAAACAGGCGCAGGAAGCGGCCGACATCACGATCATCGGTGTTCCGCCAGAACTGCCAGTAATCATAGGCGGGCAGGCTTTCCTCGTTCAGCCACACCGCGCCCGCCATCGTCTTGCCCATCTTGCCGCCATCGGCGGTGGTGATCAGCGGGGTCGTGATGCCGTAGACCTCGGTCCCGTCCACACGGCGGGCGAGTTCGATGCCGTTGACGATGTTGCCCCACTGATCCGATCCGCCCATCTGGAGGCGGCAGCCGACACGCCGCGAAAGCTCCAGAAAGTCGTAAGCCTGCAGGATCATGTAGTTGAATTCGAGGAAGGAAAGCGATTGCTCGCGATCCAGCCGCGTCTTCACGGAATCGAAGCTCAGCATCCGGTTGATCGAGAAATGCTGGCCGATATCGCGCAGGAACGGAATATATTCGAGCGCGTCCAGCCATTCGGCGTTGTCGACCATGATTGCGTCGCTCGGGCCGTTGCCGAAGGTGAGGAAGCGTTCGAACACGCGCTTGATCGATGCCACATTGGTTGCGATCGTATCGGCCGTCATCAGCTTGCGCGCTTCATCCTTGAAGCTCGGATCACCGATCTTGCCGGTGCCGCCGCCCATCACGACGATCGGCTTGTGTCCCGCCTGCTGAAGCCGGCGCAGCATCATGATCTGGACGAGGCTTCCAACATGCAATGATGGTGCGGTGGGATCGAAGCCGATATAGCCCGGCACGACCTGCCTGGTCGCAAGCGCATCCAGTGCCTTGGCATCGGTGAGCTGGTGGATATAGCCGCGTGCGTAGAGCAGGCTGAGCAGTTCGGAAGTGTAATGTGTCATGGCGCGGCGCGCTTAGCATGAGGGTTGCGTAATGGGTAGCATGGTCGCGATTGGGCTGATGTCCGGTACTTCGCTGGACGGTATCGATGCCGCGTTGATCGAGACCGATGGCGAATCCCTCGCAAGGCCGATTGCTTTCCGGAGCGAGGCTTATTCTGATCAGGCGCGTGAAACCTTGCGTGCTGCCGCAGCCCTGGCCATGACCTTCGACCGGCCACGTGCCAGCCCGGATATCGTCGCGGCGGAAGCCCTGATAACGCGCAGCCATATCCTCGCGGTTCGCAAGCTGCTGGTCGATGCCGGGATCGATGCAAAGGACGTGGATGTCATCGGCTTCCACGGCCAGACGATCGCGCATCGCCCCGATCGCGGATGGACCTGGCAGATTGGTGAGGGCGCGGCGATGGCGGCGGCGCTTGGCGTGACCGTCGTCAATGATTTCCGGTCCGCCGATGTCGCGGCGGGAGGGCAGGGGGCGCCGTTGCTTCCGGTCTATCATGCCGCGCTGGTTGCGGACATCGCCAAGCCGGTGGCCATTCTGAATCTCGGCGGAGTCGGCAACCTCACCTATATCGATGAAGCGCAGATAGTGGCGTTCGATACCGGTCCCGCGAACGGCCTGATCGATGACTGGATGCTTGCGGAACTCGGCCAGCGCTTTGACGCAGGCGGTGTTCTGGCGGCGGAAGGCACCATCGATGAAACCGTGCTTGGCATAATGCTCGATCATCCATATTTCGACGCGCCGCCCCCAAAATCGCTCGATCGCGCAGACTTCACGATACAACCCGCCCGTGGCCTATCCCCGGCAGACGGTGCCGCGACGCTCTCTGCCTTCACCGCGCAAACCGTCGCTCTCGGCTTGCGCCTGCTGCCCGCAACGCCGACGCGTCTTCTGGTTGCGGGTGGAGGACGGCATAACCCGACCTTGCTTGGCATGATCGCGGACCGTTCAGGCCTGAAACCCGAGCCGTTGGAAGTGCTTGCGAACAATGGCGACGCAACCGAGGCGGAAGGTTTCGCCTATATGGCGGTGCGGACCTTACGGGGATTTCCCATCAGCTTCCCCGGTACGACAGGCGTTACAAAGCCAATGACGGGCGGAACGATCCATCGCCGCGATAGCAAGGGCCCACAGACGGCCTGAAAGCCATTCAGGCGGAGTAACCCACGAGGACCGTCTGCCTAGGTCCTGACCCTAAACGATCGGGCTTCTCCTCCTCTGCGTCAATTGCCCCATGTCCACCACCTTGGGCGATTCCTATGGTAAACCCGTGCTTGCCCACCGTTGTCGACACGGTGGGCTAACGCAGTCGCGAATTCGCTGGGGACAATCGAATGAGGCCTATCAAGATCCTGGCAGCCATATTGGTCGCACCCGTGCTGTTGCCGACTCTATTTGCAGCAACTCCGGCCAAGCGGGCGGCGGCGCCCGGCAATGTGGCGTCCGCGCAGGCGCCAGCAACCAGCAAATTCGTCAAAGGCCCGCCAACGAAGCCGGGCCAGATTCCCAAGCACATCGATTCCTACACGCCGGGCCTGATGCCGCTGGAACCCCTGACGATTCCCGACGACGTAATGGCGCGGATCAAGGTGCTTCCGAAGGAAAAGATCGCGTTTCTGAAGAGCGGCAGGAGCCGTTCCGTCATGCCGCCGGACGCGATGTTCAAGAAGATCCGCACGATATCGGGGGTCGAGCAGCTGACAGCCTATGTCGATGCCATCATCTCGGTCAGCGATCAGGTGAATTTCAAGGCTGGCCGGGATCCGGTCAGCATTCCGCTCAACACCAAATCTGCCAGGTTCAACGACTGGCATATGCGCCGGCCGCGGACGCTGGATCCGAAGCGTGATCCGGGGCCGGTTTCGCTGTCCCGCTATGTCCGTGGCGGCGGCGGGTTTTCGACCTTTGCCGGCGCGCCGGTGGCGTTCACGCCGGAAGACCTGAAGGCGGGCAAGGTCGATGTCGCCATCATGGGTGCGCCGCTCGACATGGGATCGGGCTGGCGCGACGCCCGTCATGGCCCGATGGCGATGCGCACCCTTCGCCACGGTACCGGCGGAACCGACGTTTCCAGCATGGTCAATCCGGACGAGGTGCTCAATATAGTCGACTACGGCAACGCCGCGATCGACCAGAACAGCACCGAGCGCAGCGTTCAGGAAGTGCGCAGGATGGTGCGGGAAATCGCTCAGACGGGCGCTATCCCGATCATCATCGGCGGTGACCATTCGCTCGAATACCCCAACCTCGCGGCGATGGCCGACGTCTACGGCAAGGGCAATGTGGGCGTCATCCACTTCGACTCCCACCTCGATACGGGGCGTGGCCGCGTCCATTTGCTCGATCACGGCCAGCCGATCTACCGGGCCATGAAGGAAGCCCATATCCGGCCCGAGGATTACATCCAGGTCGGTCTTCGCGCCCACTACGCCCAGAGCTATTACGAGTGGGAACGGCTGGTCGGCATGCATTACCACACAATGGCAGAGGTCGAGCGTCGCGGATGGGAAGCCGTGATGGAACGTGTCATCAAGGAAGCCAGCAAGAATACCAAATATCTCTACATTTCGTTTGACGTCGACGTCCTCGATCCCGCGTTTCAGCCGGGCACGGGTACCCCCGTTTCGGGCGGCCTGACTATGCGGGAGGCGATCCCCATCATCCGCCGGCTTTGCGCCGAGTCCAACGTCGTAGGCTTCGATATCGTCGAACTGGCACCCCAGCTCGATCCGACCTACCGGAGCACTCTGAACGGAAACAGCCTGCTCTTTGCCTGTTTGACGGGCATTGCGATGCGCAAGAAAGGGCTGACCCAGCCCAATTATTTCAGCCCGCTTTCTTCCGAGCATGGCCAGGACAATTATTACGGAGACAAGAAGTGAGCGGTCGCCAGCGTCTCTCCGGATGGCGGGGCGTCGCCGCGCTCGCCGCATTGTCCATCGCAATGATCAGTTCGTCGCCTGGTTCCGCGGCGGATACGGCGCCGGCAGCGTCCGTGCATCTGGAAACATTATCCGCGGAGCAACGGGCGTTCATCGATAACGAAGCCAATCTGCGACGCTTTGGTCTCACCAGGGGAAAGCTCGACAGCATTCTTGCTGGGCGCGATGCCGATGCGGTGAAGGCGACCATCACGTCCATGATGGAGACGATGGAAGCGGCCAAATATCAGCCGGCCACGGACCCGCAGCCGGAGGGGCAGAGTTTGCTCGATCCCGTGGGCGACATGCCGGCCGTGCCGCTCAATCCCGAGGCCGGTGACTTCAATGCCGGTACGATCGTTCGGCCCGCGATCCTGGATGAGGTTCATCGCGATCCGGGTCCATTCAGCCTGAAGCGCTACGTCGACGAAACCGACGGTATTCCTACATTCGCCGGCGCGCCTGTAGCGCTGCGCAAGGAGGATCTGGTCGCCGGGAAAGTGGAAGTGGCGTTCGTCGGCGTTCCGCTTGATCTCGGCAGCGGCTGGCGCGACTCCCAGAATGCGCCGACCGTGATGCGCGCGATGTACGGTACCGGCGGCTATGACATTTTCGGCGGTATCGATCCCGCTGTCGAACTCAATCTCGCGGATTACGGCAATCTGTCTACCGATCGGATGAGTGCTGAACAGACCGTCATCCATGTTCGCAAGATGATCGGCGAGATGGTGGATGCGAAGGTGATTCCTTTCATCGTCGGCGGGGATCATACCGTGATGTTCCCGACGGTGGCCAGCATGGCCGACAAGTTCGGTGCGGGGAATGTCAGCGTATTGCAGCTGGATGCGCATTACGACGCTGCCCGTGATCTCGCGCATTTCTATTCGGACGACCAGGCGGTTTCGGGGTTGCTGAAGCAAGGGTTGGTCAAGGGGAAGGACATTGTCCAGGTCGGCGTTCGCGGTGCGGACCTGAAGAGCGAGGACCTCGAATGGATGCGCGAGCAGGGTCTTCACTATCACACAATGGCGGAGATCGAGAGCAGCGGCTGGGAAAAGGTGCTTGAGACTGCTCTGAAGGAAGTCAAAAACGGGCCGCCCAACGTTTTCGTTTCCTTCGATGTCAGCGTGCTCGATCCGGCTTATGCGACAGGCGCGGGCAGGCCGGCGCCCGGCGGTCTGACGATGCGGGAGGCGGTTCCGATGGTCCGCCGCATCTGCGCGGAAACCAGGGTCGTCGGTTTCGAGATGCTGGACGTCGCGCCTTTCCTCGACCTGAGCTACGCGACCGCGCTCAATGCCAACTATATCATGCACGCCTGTTTGACCGGCATAGCCATGCGCAAACTCGGCATGACCAAACTCAACTACGTCAGCCCGTTGACGGCGGGCGACGGGAAATAGGGACCGGCTCTAGCGCGGTTCGCGGTAGAAGATGTGGTCCTGGACCTGCGCTACTTTTTCGAGTGAACCGCTCCAGTAGGGCACGATCCAGTCGGTGTGGTAGTGCGTGGCGGTGCCAATCTTGAGGAATACATAGCCCGCGAGCGCATCCCGCGCCGCCTTGCGGGCGGTGGTCCATCCAGAACGCACAGGCCGCCGCTTGAAGGAACCGTCGCACGTAAAGGTGAATTGACAGCCGGTCCTGCGCGCGGCGCCCTGATAGACAACCCCGCATACCGTCTTGGGAAAACGCGGGTGACGAAGCCGGTTCAGAACGACCTGCATTACCGCCTTTTGGCCCGCTTCGCTTCTGCCTGCCTCATAAAGGGCAGCGGTCGCGAGGCAATCCGCCGCCTGCAATCGGGCAGCCGGCGATCCGCGAAAGAAGAAGCGTTTGGCTGGGCTGACCGGATCTTCGACAAAGGGAATGGACGCATTGAACTTGCGCGCCTCTTCCATGGTGAAGTGGCGCGGATCCTTGGATGCGGGCGGGGTCAGCCAGCCGATTGCCAGAACCACAAAATAGATGCCTAGGAAGAGGAGCGCGAGCAGCAATGCCAAGCGCACCGTCGGGCGCTCGCTTTGCCGCTTCTTCTGCCGATATCGGCTTCTTTTTCTGTGCTTCGCCATTTCTGGCCGCCTAGCCAAAGCGCATGAAACTAGGGTGCCACGCCACGCGCGCGATTAGCCATCACTCGCGCATTTCACGATCTGCCATGTCCATGAAGTCACGCGCAGCGTTCCGGTCATCCTCATCCTTGAACGTGACATCGAGGTCCGGCGCGACTCCCAGCATGTACGACAGACACCATAAGGCGAAGCGCCGGCCGCCGTCCCGCTCAAGCCCCAGCTGCAAACGCAGGCGGTCCGTGCCAGCTAGAAGCTGCTCGGGTTCCAGTTGATCGATGTCGGAAGTACCGAAAAAATGTTCGAGGAGGCGATCGAAGTCCATGTCCGTCCCCCTACATCGAATGGACCGAAACGCCAAAACTCCGATGGCTCATCGCGTGCCCGTTAAGAGCGGACTTGCTCTATTTGCATGGTAGCAATGTTGGTAGTCGTTGCGTTGGGCGTGGGGCCGCCCTTCCGCTTGCGGGTCGCGCCGATCGATCGGCGTGCCTGCTGAACATATTTGGTCTGGTTGACGACCTGGATGATCGCCTTCGCGAGCAATCTTCCGCGCCATCGCATGGGCCGCATCACCTGGATGAACAACACGGCGCGCGGCCTATCGGTTTCGTTCCACACCTCGTGCGGGAAACTTTCGTCGAACATGAGGATATTGCCTTCCTCCCAGCCCCGCTCTTCCTTGTCGACACGGATGCGGCAGCGGTCAACGCCGGCGGGAACGCGCAATCCCAGGTGAATATTGAGGAGCGCCTTGGTGAACCCCTTGTGGCGTGGCACGTGCGTGCCGGCCTCCATCACCGAATAGAAGGCGGTCACCAGATTGGGGATGCTGTCGAGGATCGCGGCCGTGTTGGGGCATCGCTTTCGGTTCGTGACGACCTCATAGCCATGCGCTTCGAAAAAGAAGCTCCGCCATTTGTCATCGGGTGCAATGCGCCGATGGTAGGAAGCAATCTGCCCGAGTGGCGGGATCGCGTTGCGCTCGGCGAGCAGCATGTCGCATTCGGCCTGCACGATTTTCCAGTCCGCCTGGAGACGCGCGGTCCACGGCAACAGCGCAGCATCCAGGATCGGCGTGGTCGGAATCAGCGATTGATTCACGACCCATTGATTAAGCGTTGGCCGCAGCTTCTTGCTAAAGCGGAGAAAGGCGGAATCCGACCTCTTTTGCGGGATTTCCGGCGAGTCGATTGCCGGTGCAGCAGATACTTCGGGTTTGCCGTGCCGCGACGAAAGGAGCTTCACGAGGAAGCTGCATGTCGCGGGGAAAGCCCTTTGGCCAAATTGTTCACTTCAAGAATCCCTCGACATTGTTTAGTGCGGCACCCTAACGATCCACCGCTCCGTGCGCCAGCCCAGCTCCCTTTGTTGACCCGCCGTTCCAAGACATTTCGCGCGTCTAGCGATCATCGGCCCCGCGCCTGGTAAAGTCGAACCGAATGCGCACCCATACGCCGATAAGGGCGCGACCGCCGACCCTCGGCGGTAATATGCGGAATTGCCACGCGGCCTGGCGCAGCGCGCGGGCCAGACCGGAACCAACGGGCGATTCGCCCAGCTCGCGACAGTCTTCAACTTGATAGTTTGGGGCGGTGCGACAGGCGATCAGCCCCCAACCCGGCTGAACGGAGTGTCCGCGAAGATAATAGTCGATTTCTGCGTCAGTCGGCCGTTTATACCAGTCCGCGTTGTATAGTCGCTCACCGCCTGGACCTTCGCCAGCACCATCGGCGTTCTCCCCCTGTGCTGTGCCCGTGTTTCCGGGAGTACCATTGGCGCTATGCGTACCCAGCCTGGCAATATCCGCGGCGGCGAAGTCCTCGCTGCTGAGAACCAGCATCTTGAGGGGTGCATGTTCTGCCGTGACCGGGTTGGCCTTTGGCGTGCGCAACGGCGTTTTTGGCTTGTTCGGTGTCGCCTGCCTGGCGCGCGGCGCTTCGGATTTTGCGATTTGCGGCTCGGGATAGGAAAAGACCCGGAAGACTTTTGGCAGAGACCTTTGCGAGGGAAATCCAGGCGGACCGGGCTGAATCGCAATGAGCAGCGCCAGGACATGCAATAAAATGACCAGTAACAGGCGCGATATGGTGCGCCAATTCAAGCGCGCACGCGGTTCCGACGAAATTTGGGAAGGCGTCGGACGCATTGCCGGACCATCTAGCCGCGTCCAACGCATGTCGCAACATCAGTGGCGGCGACAGGTAACGGTTTGCAGAGGGGCTACTGCTCTTTTCACGCCTAACGGACGATGCGTGCGCAACCTTTGAAGGCTTCACTCGGCGGATCAGGCATGTATAGCGATTTCAGCACGTCCCCGATTGGCCGGGGATGATGGGAGGATGATGCGCCGGATGACTTATCCGAAGAACCAGGGTTTGTACGATTCACGCAATGAGCGCGACGCTTGTGGCGTAGGTTTTATCGCGAATATCCGCGGCGAAAAGTCCAATTCCGTCGTGCAGCGCGGCCTTGAGATACTGCTCAATATTGATCATCGCGGGGCGGTTGGCGCCGATCCTCTCGTCGGCGACGGCGCCGGTATTCTGATCCAGATACCTGACGCGCTGATTCGCGATTGGGCGAATTCGACCGGTGTCCGGCTTCCCGAAGCGGGCGATTATGCCGTGGCGATGTGCTTCCTGCCGCGTGACGCGGGCGCGCGCATTTTTGCCGTCTCGCATTTCGAACGGCGCATCGAGATGGAGGGCCAGATCCTCCTTGGGTGGCGTGACGTGCCCGTCAACGAAGCCGGCATGGGGCAGACCGTCCTCGCCGAAATGCCGGTGATCCGGCAGGCGATCGTTGGACGCGGGGGAGACATTGCGAACCAGGATGCATTTGAACGCAAGCTCCTGTCCATCCGCAAACAGACCCAGAATCCGCTCGGCAAACTGGCGGAAAAGCATGATTTGCCCGGACTCGGCGATTTTTATATGCCCTCCTTCTCGACGCGGACGGTGGTCTATAAAGGGCTGCTGCTCGCCAGCCAGGTCGGCAGCTTCTATCGCGATCTGAGCAATCCGCTGACGACCTCCGCGCTCGCATTGGTCCATCAGCGATTTTCGACCAATACCTTCCCGTCCTGGCAACTGGCCCATCCGTATCGCTACATCGCGCATAATGGCGAGATCAATACGGTCCGCGGCAACGTCAACTGGATGAATGCCCGGCGTCGGACCATGGAGTCCGACCTGATCGGGCCGGATCTTAACAAGATGTGGCCGCTAATCCCGCATGGCCAGTCCGACACCGCATGTCTCGATAACGCGCTGGAACTGTTGGTCGCGGGCGGCTACTCCCTCCCTCAGGCGGTGATGATGCTGATCCCGGAGGCATGGGCTGGCGATCCGCTGATGAGCCCGGAGCGGAAGGCTTTCTACGAATATCATGCCGCGCTGATGGAGCCATGGGACGGCCCGGCGGCGATTGCGTTCACCGATGGGCGCCAGATCGGCGCGACGCTGGACCGGAATGGCCTGCGTCCGGCGCGGTTCGTCGTTACCGACGACGATTATGTCATCATGGCCTCGGAATCCGGAGTGTTGCCGGTGGCCGAGGAGAATATCGTCCGCAAATGGCGGCTCCAGCCCGGCAGGATGCTGCTGATCGATCTCGAACAGGGCCGCATCATCGAGGATGAGGAGATCAAGGCGATATTGGCGGCCGCCGCGCCCTATGCGCGCTGGCTCGAGCAGACCCAGTACAAGCTCGAGGATCTGCCGCTGATCAACGAGGCGGATCAGCGTGACACCGATGCCGCGTCCCTGCTCGATCAGCAACAGGCATTCGGTTATACCCGCGAAGATATCACCAAGTTTCTGGAGCCGATGGCGCGGAACGGCGACGATCCGATCGGATCGATGGGCACCGATACGCCGATCGCCGTACTATCCCAGCGTTCGCGCCTGCTCTACGATTATTTCAAGCAGAACTTCGCGCAGGTCACCAACCCGCCGATCGATCCGATCCGCGAAGAGCTGGTGATGTCGCTCGTGTCGATGATCGGCCCGCGCCCCAATTTGCTCGGGCGGCAGGCCGGCACGCACAAGCGGCTCGAAGTGTCCCAGCCGGTGCTGACCGATGCCGACGTGGCTAAAATACGATCGGCCACCGAACTGCTCGATGGCGCATTCCGGACCGAAACAATCGACATCACCTGGCCGGCCTCCGAAGGGGCGGCGGCCATGGAAAAGGCGATTGAGCGGATATGCAATGCGGCGACGGAAGCCGTGCTTGCTGATCAGAACATCCTTATCCTGTCCGATCGCACCGCAACGGCCGATCGCATCGCCGTGCCGGCTGCGCTGGCGACTGCCGCCGTGCATCATCACCTCATCCGCCAGGGTCTCCGCATGCAGACCGGCCTCGTCATCGAGACCGGCGAAGCGCGCGAAGTGCATCATTTCTGCGTACTGGCGGGCTATGGCGCGGAAGCCGTCAATCCCTGGCTGGCGTTCGAGACGCTCGAGGAAATCCGCGTCCGCGAAGCTCTTCCGCTCACCAGCTACGAAGTCAGCAAGAATTACATCAAGGCCGTTAACAAGGGCATGCTCAAGGTCATGTCCAAGATGGGCATATCGACGTACCAGAGCTATTGCGGCGCCCAGATTTTTGATGCGATCGGCTTGTCGTCGGCTTTCGTCGAGAGATATTTTACGGGCACCGCGACGACGATCGAGGGCATCGGACTGGCCGAAATCGCAGAAGAGACCGTACGCCGCCACGGCCAGGCCTATGGTGACAATCCCATCTATCGTTCGATGCTCGATGTAGGCGGCAATTACGCCTATCGCATTCGCGGCGAGGAGCATGCCTGGACGCCGGGCAGCGTAGCGAGCCTGCAACATGCCGTGCGTGGGAATCTGCCTGATGAATATGCCGCTTTCGCGCGCAGCATCAACGAGCAGAGCGAACGTCTCCTGACGATCCGCGGGCTGCTCGATCTCAAGTCAGCCGAAACGCCGCTTTCGATCGAAGAGGTCGAGCCCGCCGTCGATATCGTCAAGCGTTTCGCTACGGGAGCGATGAGCTTCGGCTCGATCAGCCGCGAGGCCCACACGACGCTGGCGATCGCGATGAACCGCATCGGCGGACGATCGAACACGGGTGAAGGCGGTGAAGAAGTGGACCGCTTCACGCCGCTGCCCAACGGCGATTCCATGCGATCAGCCATCAAGCAGGTCGCGTCGGGCCGGTTCGGCGTCACCACCGAATATCTCGTCAATGCCGACGACATCCAGATCAAGATGGCGCAGGGAGCGAAGCCGGGCGAGGGTGGCCAGCTGCCCGGCGACAAGGTTGACAAGAATATCGCCAAGGTGCGGCACTCGACCCCGGGTGTTGGCCTCATCTCGCCGCCGCCGCATCATGACATTTATTCGATCGAGGATCTGGCGCAGCTTATCCACGATCTCAAGAACGTGAACACGAGCGCGCGGATATCCGTGAAGCTGGTCTCCGAAGTCGGGGTCGGCACTGTTGCAGCGGGTGTAAGCAAGGCGCGCGCGGACCATGTCACGATCTCGGGCTATGAAGGCGGCACCGGCGCATCGCCGTTGACGTCGCTCACCCATGCTGGCAGTCCTTGGGAAATCGGGCTGGCGGAAACCCAGCAGACCTTGCTTCTGAACGGCCTGCGCAGCCGCATCGCCGTGCAGGTCGATGGCGGGCTTCGGACGGGGCGTGACGTAGCAATCGGCGCCTTGCTGGGCGCGGACGAATTCGGTTTCGCGACAGCGCCGCTGATTGCCGCCGGCTGCATCATGATGCGCAAATGCCATCTCAACACCTGCCCGGTTGGCGTTGCGACGCAGGATCCGGTATTGCGCGCGCGCTTCACGGGCCAGCCCGAGCATGTCATCAACTATTTCTTCTTCGTCGCCGAAGAGCTTCGCGCGATCATGGCCGAAATGGGTTTCCGGACGCTCGACGAGATGACTGGCCGGGTTGATCGGCTCGACATGCGCAAGGCCGTCGATCACTGGAAGGCCCAAGGTGTCGATCTTTCGCGCATCCTTCATCAGGTCGCGATTCCAGCCGATGCCTCGCTTCGCCATACCGAAGGCCAGGATCACGGCCTGGATGCCGCCCTCGATCGCGATCTGATCGCGGCGGCGGCTCCCGCGCTGGAAAAAGGCGAAATCGTCCGTATCGAGCGCCCGATCCGCAACATCAACCGCACGGTCGGCGCCATGTTGTCCGGCGAAGTCGCCCGGCGTTTCGGCCATGGCGGCTTGCCCGATAACAGCATCGTGATCCGCCTTCAGGGTGTCGCCGGGCAAAGTTTCGGCGCGTTCCTGGCTCATGGCGTCACGCTCGATCTCACCGGCGATGCCAACGACTATGTCGGCAAGGGGCTTTCCGGCGGCCGCGTGATCGTCCGCCAGCCGGGCAATGTCGACCGCGATCCTCTCAAGAACATCATCGTCGGCAATACCGTGCTCTATGGTGCCATCGCCGGCGAGGCGTGGTTTCAGGGTGTCGCGGGGGAGCGTTTCGCGGTACGCAATTCGGGCGCCGTCGCGGTCGTCGAAGGCGTCGGCGATCATGGCTGCGAATATATGACCGGCGGCGTTGTCGTCGTGCTGGGGCAAACGGGACGCAACTTCGCCGCAGGCATGTCCGGGGGCATGGCCTACGTGTTCGACGAAGATGGCCTGTTCCGCAATCGCTGCAACCTGGCCATGGTGGATATCGCGCCGGTCTCGCCCGAGGTCGATCCTGAAGATGGCGCCGGCCGTCCGCAGCAAAGGCCGGTCAGTGTCCATGATTACGGCATGGGTGATATGCTCCGCCACGATGCGGAGCGATTGCGCATTTTGCTGGAACGGCACCAGCTGCACACCGGCAGCGCACGTGCAAAGGCCCTGCTCGATGATTGGGCAAATGCGTTGCCGCGCTTCGTCAAGGTGACGCCGCGTGACTATACCCGCGCGCTGCGACAGATCGAGGCCGAGCGCCTCGCCACTGCCGTTGTCGCCGCAGAATAAGAATCTGGAGTAATTTTCGTGGGAAAGACCACCGGCTTCCTTGAAATCGAACGCAGTGAGCGGCGCTATCAGCCAGTCGAGGACCGTCTCAAGAACTGGAACGAATTCGTCGTGCCGCTTGCACCGGAAGAAGTGCGGGATCAGGCGGCGCGCTGCATGGATTGCGGCATTCCGTTTTGCCACAATGGCTGCCCCGTCAATAACATCATCCCGGACTGGAATCATCTCGTCTACGAAGATGATTGGCAGTCTGCGCTCGAAATATTGCATTCGACGAACAACTTCCCGGAATTCACCGGCCGCATCTGCCCTGCGCCCTGCGAGGCGAGCTGCACGCTGAATATCCAGGACACCCCGGTCACGATCAAATCGATCGAATGCCAGATTGTCGATCGCGGTTGGGCGGAAGGCTGGATCGAGCCGCAGCTGCCCAAGCAGAAGACAGGCAAGCGTGTCGCGGTCGTGGGGTCAGGCCCGGCCGGGCTGGCATGCGCCCAGCAGCTTGCGCGGGTCGGCCATACGGTAACGGTGTTCGAGAAGAATGACCGTGTCGGCGGACTGCTGCGCTACGGCATTCCCGACTTCAAGATGGAAAAACATCTGATCAACCGTCGCGCTCAGCAGATGGAAGCGGAAGGCGTCGTCTTTCGCACCGGCATGGAAGTCGGCGTTGTCGTATCCCTTGAAAGCCTTCGTGAAAACTTTGACGCCGTGGTGCTGGCGGGCGGCGCGGAAAACCCGAGGACGCTCGATATTCCCGGCTCGGAGATGGCGGGCGTCCGCCTCGCCATGGAATTCCTGACCCAGCAGAACAAACGCAATGCCGGTGACGATGAATTGCGTGCCGCGCCTCGGGGAACTTTGACGGCTACGGGCAAGCATGTGATCGTGATCGGCGGCGGGGATACCGGCTCGGATTGCGTCGGCACCTCCAATCGCCAGGGCGCGGCATCGGTCACGCAGCTTGAAATCATGCCGAAGCCGCCGAGCCGCGAAGAAAAGGCGTTGAGCTGGCCGCATTGGCCACTCAAGCTGCGCACGTCGTCCAGTCATGAGGAAGGTTGCGAGCGCGACTGGGCGGTGACCGCCAAACGCGTGATCGGGGCTGGCGGAACGATCGAGGCGCTCGAATGCGTCCGCGTCGAATTCCGGGACGGTCGCCCGGTGGAAATCGCGGGAAGCGAATTCACGCTTAAGGCCGATCTGATCCTGCTCGCTATGGGATTCCTGGGGCCTCGCGCTGCCGGCCTGATCGAACAGGCTGGTGTGGAACTGGACCCGCGCGGCAACGTGGCGGCGGATACGGTCGGTTATGGATCGAGCAAGGACGGCATCTTCGCCTGCGGTGACATGCGGCGCGGGCAATCGCTGGTGGTATGGGCCATTCGCGAAGGCCGGCAATGCGCCCGCGCGGTCGATCTTCACCTGATGGGCGCCAGCGAGCTACCCCGCTAGCCTGACTCTTCGGTCGGATGAGGTTTTGACGACGGCCTCTATTTAGCCTTGGGCAGGCGGCACGGCGGCATCTTGAGCTGAGCATGCTCCGCGCACTTGCTGACCTGAACCGACGAGTCAGGCCCGATGAACGCGCCGTAATCCCCGCCGGGCGTGCAGCGGATCGACCACATTTCCAGGTTCTTGTAAGGGCCCTGGCGGACTGCCGCGGTCACCCGCTTGCAATATTGTCCGCCATTATTGACGGCGCTGCGCAGGGCAGCAAAGCGTTGCCATTCGTCGAGCCGGGCGAGTTGATCCCCATAGGGATTGGACTTCGGCGCCAGCGCCAGTGCGGACGAACCTGTCCAGACCAGCGCGAACAGGGCAGCGGCGACAGATTTCATTTTAACCTTCTCAATTCTTTCGGGTCAGGGCGCGCATGGCATCTTCCAGGCCGTGCAGCGTCAATGGATACATTCTGTCGTTCAGGATGGAACGAATGATCTGCGTTGAGGACGAATATCCCCAATGCTCCTCGGTTGACGGGTTCAGCCAGGCGACCGCCGGATAGACCTGAGCCATGCGTTCCAGCCAGACAGCGCCTGCTTCCGGATTGTGGTGCTCGACCGAGCCACCCGGATGCGTAATCTCATAGGGACTCATGGCCGCATCGCCGACGAAGATGAGCTTATAGTCATGACCGTATTTGTGAAGAATGTCCCAGGTGGGGGTCCGTTCCGCATGGCGCCGGCGATTATCTCTCCACACGCCTTCGTAAACGCAATTGTGGAAATAGAAGAATTCCAGATGCTTGAACTCTGACGTTGCGGCCGAGAACAGTTCCTCGCAAATCCGGACGTGGGGGTCCATCGACCCACCGACGTCGAGAAACAGCAGGAGCTTCACGGCATTATGCCGTTCGGGCCGCATGCGGATATCGAGCCACCCTTGTCGGGCGGTGCCGTCGATCGTGCCGTCGATGTCCAGTTCATCAGCGGCGCCGGAGCGCGCGAAACGGCGCAGTCGGCGGAGAGCGACCTTGATGTTGCGGGTTCCAAGCTCGCGGTTCGTGTCCAGGTTACGAAACTCGCGTTTTTCCCAGACCTTGATGGCGCGGCGATGCTTGCCTTGCCCGCCGATTCGGACGCCTTCGGGATTGTAACCATTATGCCCGAACGGGGATGTCCCCCCGGTGCCGATCCACTTATTGCCTCCCTCGTGTCGGGCTTGCTGTTCTTCAAGACGCTTTTTCAACGTCTCCATGATCTCATCCCAGCTGCCGAGTGCCTTGATTTTTTCCATCTCCTCGGGGGACAGATATTTCTCAGCGGCGGCGCGCAGCCATTCTTCAGGTATCGCAACGCTTTCATTGTCGCTTTCGCCGACAATTCCGCGAAACACTTTCGCAAATACCTGATCGAACCGGTCCAGCAATCCCTCGTCCTTCACGAACGTAGCGCGGGCGAGATAGTAGAAATCTTCCGGCCGCCGCGCGATGACGTCGCGGTCGAGCGCTTCGAGCAGGACGAGATGCTCCTTGATCGATGCGGGGATTCCCGCGGCGCGCAATTCATCGAGAAAATTAAAAAACATAGGCAGTTAATGCAATTTTTATACGTATTCAGCAAATCTTGTTGCACCGCATCAAATTATGGGCATCTTGACCCATCGGGGGTCGTAATTGAAGTTGGAATTGACAGAAGATCGAGGGCTTGCGGAGCTGGGAGAACAATGCGGGGCGCTGGCATTGCGATGCAGCGAAACGGCAGGGTTTGTTTCTCAGGTCAGTCACAGCATCGAGGAAGACCGCGGTCGAATCGAGCTGCTTCATCGTAGTATCGACCAGCTGACGCTGCTTCAGCGCGAGGCCAACATGGCCGCGAACGAAATCCGCCGGGTATCGCAGCGTGCCACGGGATTGGTGAGCGAAAGTCACAAGGGAATCACGCTCGCTCTTTCAGAAATTGGAAGTCTGATCGACGACGTTGTGCGCATGGGTGACGATGTCGCGGATTTTTCGCAATCGATCGAAGCGGTCGCCTCTATCTCGGAAAATCTGCGAAGCATCAGCCGGCAAACCTCAATCCTTGCCATAAACGCGTCGATCGAGGCGGCGCGGGCCGGGGAGGAAGCCAGTGGTTTTGCCGCCGTCGCGTCAGAGGTGAAGAAACTCGCGGCGCGGGCGGGCGATGCTACCAATTCCGTTTCCGAAAACATCCGTCAGCTCGAAACGCGTGCTCGCAAAATCGTGGGGGATCTTCACGCTGGCGCGGGGCGGGGGCGAGACGCGCGGGCCAAAGCCAGTTCGATATCGGCAGCATTGGAATCGGTTGCTGCATTGATAACGCAGTTCGATCAAAGCAGCACCGCGATCGAACAATCAGGCGAGGACGTGACGCGCCACGTGAATACGGTCGCGGACGGACTCAACAATTTTGCGCAGACCATTGCCCATAACCTCGCCCAGCTGAGCGAGGCCCGGGATCGGCTGGACGATCTGGAATTATCGTCAAACCAGATGTTCAATCAGGTGGGCCATAGCGGGGTTGAAACCCCTGACAGCAGGTTCGTGAGATGCGCGGTGGAAGGGGCGGAAAAAGTGTCCCGCATCATCGGGGATGCGTTGGCGAAAGGCGCCCTGACGCAGGAGCAGATTTTCGATACCGATTATCGCGTGGTTCCCAATACGGAGCCGGTCCAGTTCATAACGGGCCTTGTGTCATTCGCTGATGCCAATATCAGGCCCCTGCTGGATCGCGAAACGGCATTGGACAGCCGTATTGTCGGATGCTGTATCGTTGATCGCAACGGCTTCCTGCCTACCCATATCAGCGACCGCAGCCTGCCGCAGCGCCCGAACGATCGCCGCTGGAACCTTGAGCATTCGCGCAACCGTCAAATTTTCATGGACCGCCAGACACGTCATGCGCTGGATACGGAGATGGACTGGTTTCTGTGCACATACCGTCAGGATTTCGGTGACGGCCGCTATCGTGCGCTGCGCAGCGTGTTCGTGCCGCTGACCTTCGGGGGACGGCGCTGGGGGCTCTACGAGGTCGGCTATCTGATGTAGCTGTTCCGGATGCTTATTTTACCCGTTGAGCTGAGATGATCCGGATCGGGGCTCTGATCATCTGCCCCTTGGTCGAACCGTAGCCAGCGCGGGGTATGACCGGGGCATCCAATATCTTTCGAACGACATCCATCCCGCCGACAACATGGCCGAACGCCGCGTAGCCCGGATAATAGCCCTTCGCGCTCCGGCTGGCATCCAGATACGATGCACCACCGACGATGATGAAGAAATCCCCCATCGCCGTTCCAGGATCGTTGCGTGCCATCGATATCGTGCCATCGGTGTGCAGGATGCCGGTGCGGTCAGTCGGCTCGTGTGCGATGGGGGCAAGGGCACGCCGCACCGCATGATCGATGCCGCCTTGAATGAAGCCGTATCCGGCGCGCGTTCTCGCTTTGGCGGCCCGATAAAAGCTGGTGTTGTCGAAGCGTTTTTCCTCAACATAGCTCAGGAAGTTACGCGCCGTGATCGGCGCATGTTTCATATCGAGCGCGATTATTATCGTCCCTATGCTCGTCTTTAGACTGACGCGCACGAGTGCTGGCAGTTGAGCGGTGTGGCGGTTTGCGGGTGAGTCATAGGGTAAGGGTACGGCCAGTGCCGTCGTTGTCGTGGCAATCGCGACCAGAAGAAATGCAAAAGCGAGGCGGATCATAAAAAGGCGGTCCGGACCGAAATAGACGCAGGTTGCGATGCAGCATAGTCATGCCACGGTTTTGGCGGATGGCTCAACCGTTCAGGCAAACAAACCGGCAAAGCGTTTCCGCAGCTCGGCCTTTTGGACCTTGCCCATCGCGTTACGCGGAAGCTGGTCGACGAACATCACGCGACGGGGTTGCTTGAAGCGGGCCAACCGGTCGGCGATGGACTTCAGAACCTCGGCTTCATTCACGGTCGCTCCCGCGATACGCGTAGCAACCGCCACCACCGCCTCGCCGAGATCGGGATGCGCCACGCCGATCACCGCGCTTTCGCCGACGCCGGGTACGGCATCGATCGCCAGCTCGATTTCCTTGGGATAGATGTTCAGCCCGCCCGCGATGATCAGATCCTTGGCGCGGCCCACGATGGCGATGCGGCCGTCATCGGCCATGGTGGCGATGTCCCCCGTGATGAAATAGCCATCGGGGCGCATTTCCTCCGCGGTCTTTTCCGGATTGCGCCAGTAGCCGCGAAACAGATTTGGCCCCTTGATCTCCAGAACGCCTGGTTCGCCGCGCGCGACCTCATGCCCATCGGCGCTGACGCGGACCGATACGCCCGGCAGCGCATAGCCCACCGTCCCGGCGATCCGTTCGCCATCATAAGGGTTGGAGGTGATCATTCCTGCCTCCGTCATCCCATAGCGCTCGAGAATGGTATGACCGCTGCGGCGTGCAAAATCGTCGAACGTAGCTTCGAGGAGGGGAGCCGAACCGCTGATGAACACGCGCATATTGGCGCATGCCGCCATTGTCAGATCCCGGTGCGCGGCAAGCCGGACATAGAAGGTCGGAACGCCCATCAGGATGGTGGCGCGCTCGAAATCCGCCAGCACCTTGTCGCAATCGAAGCTGCGGTGAAAGATGATGGTGGAACCGTTGAGTAATGCGCCATGTAGCGCCACGAACAGGCCGTGCACATGATAGATCGGCAGCGCATGGATCAGAACGTCGCCATCCTGCCACTGCCAATATTCCTTGAGGGTCAGCGCATTTGACGAGAGGTTGCCATGGCTGAGCATCGCACCCTTGGATCTGCCGGTTGTGCCGGAGGTGTAAAGGATCGCCGCCAGATCATCGTGGGAGCGCGCGACGATTTCGAAATCTGGCTCTGATATCGCATCGACCCTATCCGGCAGAGTACCCGTTCCATCGGCACCCAGGGTCAGCAGCATGGCATCCCGCGCAAGAGGCTGGATCGCCTCCGCTTTCGCAGGATCGCATATTACGATCGCAGGTTCAGCATCGCTGATGAAATAGGCGAGTTCCGCCGGGGTATAGGCGGTGTTCAGCGGTACGTAGATCAGTCCGGCTCGAAGCGTCGCCAGATACAGCAACACGTTCTCCGTCGATTTCTCGACCTGAACGACGATCCGGTCCCCCGGTCTCGCGCCGCTATCGCAAAGGACATGGGCATAGCGCGCGGTCGCCTGCGCCAGTTCATCATATCGGAGACGGACCTTGCCTCCTTCCTCGATAAGCGAGCGATTACCTGCCTGGAGGGCGGCATCGGCGATCAGGGAATAAAGATTCGTCATCCGATTTCCCTAAACACCTCAACCGGGAAAGGGGATCGGAACGCGCTACAGCGATTGCTTGAGCGCGTCGACCAGATCGGTCTTTTCCCAGGTGAAGAAATCGCCATCGGACTTGCGGCCGAAATGCCCGTAGGCCGCCGTCGGCTGATAGATCGCCTTGTTCATGTTGAGGTGCGTGCGGATGCCCTTTGGGGTAAGGCGGACGAGCTTCGGCAGAACCGCTTCGATCTTCGCTTCGTCGACCGTAGCTGTGCCATGCGTGTCGACATAGAGCGACAGCGGCTCGGCGACGCCGATCGCATAGGATAGCTGGATCGTGCAACGCCTGGCCAGCCCTGCGGCAACGATGTTCTTGGCGAGATAGCGGCTGATGTAGGCGGCCGAGCGATCGACCTTTGTCGGGTCTTTGCCCGAAAATGCGCCGCCGCCATGGGGCGAGGCGCCGCCGTAGGTGTCGACGATGATCTTCCGCCCTGTCAGACCGGCGTCACCGTCCGGGCCGCCGATTTCGAACAGGCCCGTCGGATTGACGAAGATGTTTTCGCTGCTGGGAAGCCATCCCTTGGGCATGACCTCCTCCATGACGCTCGTCGCGTAATCGCGCAGCTTCTTCTGTCCGGCATCGTTGCTGAGCGCGCCGCTGTGCTGCGTTGAAACGACGAGCGCCGTGGCGCGCGCGGGCGCCCCGTTCTCGTATGCGAGCGTCACCTGGCTCTTGGCGTCGGGCTCGAGAAAGCCGGCCACGCCGGAATGGCGGTCCGCCGCCATTTTCTCGAGGATGCGATGCGAATAATACAGGGTTGCGGGCATGAGGTCGGGCGTCTCATCGCAGGCAAAGCCAAACATGATGCCCTGATCGCCGGCGCCTTCGTCCTTATTGCCGGCTTCATCGACGCCCTGCGCGATATGCGCGGACTGACCGTGAAGATGGCATGCGAAATCAGCATATTGCCAGTGGAAGCCGTGCTGTTCGTAGCCGATCCGTTTGACGGTGTCGCGGGCCGCTTTTTCGATCTCGTCGATAGACGGCATATTGCCTTCGGAGGCACGGACTTCGCCCGCCAGCACGATGCGGTTTGTCGTCACCATCGTTTCACATGCAACGCGCGCTACCGGATCACGCGCCAGGAAAAGATCGACAACAGCATCCGAAATCTGGTCCGCAACCTTGTCGGGATGGCCCTCGGACACGCTTTCGGAAGTGAAGAGATAATTGCTGCGCATGACGATCCTTCTGGCGGACTAGATATAAAGCTTTCGTTATGTCGGCCTTTAGCGGCGCCTTGGGCGAACTGCAATCGCGATCAGAGCCAGCACGGCAGCGAAAGAGAGTGGGAGCTTATTGCCGTACCGGGAGAACAGCGTGGGCGGCAGGGCGGCCGGCAATTTTTCGGCAAGAGCGCCGGCCTGCTGCCAATCGACCTGGCTTATGATCTTGCCGTCCGCATCGACGACGGCAGATATTCCAGTAGGAGTTGACCGGATTACGGGAAGACCTTCTTCGATAGCGCGCAGGCGCGCTTGCGCAAGATGCTGGGGAGGCCCCCACGCGCCAAACCATGCGTCGTTCGATGGATTGAAAATGAATGCAGGGCGATTGTTTGCGTCAACGACCTGGCCGGAAAAGATGATCTCGTAGCAGATCTGGATTCCGACCTTGCCGAATTCGGGCAGAGTATAGGTTTGCGGCCCCGGGCCGGGCAGGAAATCGAAATCCCCTGGAACAAGGCGGGACAGGCCAATCGCGGCGAGAATTGGCCGCATCGGCAGATATTCCCCGTAGGGAACGAGGTGGGACTTGTCGTAGCGGCCGAGGATCTCGCCAGCGGCGTTCAGGGCGAACAGGCTGTTGCGCGCCGCGACGAGCTTGTCTGCCTTGTCATAGACCAGCGCATCGCCGCCGGTAAGCAAGACATCGTGTGGACCGAGCAAGCGGGAAAGGCGCTGCCGCGCCCAGGCTTCTTCTTCCAGATAATAGGGAATGGCGGCTTCGGGCCAGAGCACGAGGCGGGGCTCAAGCGTCTGGTGCCCGGTCAGAACCGAAAGACGTCTGAAATTCCGCTCGGCCAGCAATTCGGAATATTTTTGATTCTGATTGATGTTGGGTTGCACGATGCGCAGCAAGGGCGCGTTCGGCTGCGGCGCGGGCACTTGGGGAAGGAAATGCCCGAGCGCCGCCGTTCCCAGCAATGGCAGTAAAAGCAGGGTCGATTGTCGCCACTTGCCGACGCCGAAGCCCGCGATGGCCGATGCAGCCAGAATGATGATGCCGGACAGGCCATAGGTGCCAATCCAGCGCGCGGCCTGGCCGACATCGACGAGCATCACGCCTAGCGGATTCCAAGCAAAGCCCGTGAACAGCGTCGCACGCAGCCACTCAGTGAAAATCCAGGCCGCAGCGAAGATGAATGCGAAATGGAAGAGCGCGGGGCGCCCCCACCGCCATGCCAGGCCCACCGCCGCCATGGGAAAGACGGCGAGATAGAAAGACAGCACCACGACCGCAATCCAACCCAGCCAGTGGGGCATGGCGTTCTGGTAATAGAACGCCGTGGCAATCCAGTTCAGGCCGATGGTGAAGTGGCCCACGCCGAACCACCATCCGGTCGCGAGCGCACGTCGCATTGTAGGCGCGCGGGCAATCAACGCCACCAGACCGGCAAAGCTGAACAGAGTCAGGAACCACCAGTTCAAGGGCGCGAAGCCCGCCGCCGCCGCGGCACCGAGGAAGAGAGCGACAAGAAACGACCAGTGAAACAGCGCCCGGCGCCGTGCTTTTGGCATGGAGCCTATCTTTCGACGATTAGCGTGCCGCGCTTACGCGCCAGATTCGGTTCCCCACGTCATCGGCAACCAGCAGCGCGCCCGTCGCATCCAATGCAACCCCGACCGGTCGTCCCTGCGCTTGCTCGTCGGCATCGAGGAAACCGGTCAGGATATCGATCGGCTGGCCGACCGGCCGCCCTTTGGAGAACGGCACAAAGATGACCTTGTAGCCGGAGACGGGTTTGCGATTCCAGGATCCATGCAATCCTACAAATGCGCCGCTGGCATATTTTGCACCCAGCTTTTCGCCCTCCGCAAAAGCCAGGCCCAACGCGGCAACATGTGGCCCCAGCGCATAGTCCGGCCGGATGGTATATTGGCGCATGTCGTCTTCCGGCTCGGGCACGCGCTTATCGACATAGCCGCCCCAATAATACCAGGGCCAGCCATAAAAGCCGCCGAACTGAACCGAAGTCAGATAATCGGGAACGAGATCGGAACCAAGTTCGTCGCGTTCATTGGCGACCGCCCAAAGCATCTTCGTGTCGGGCTCCCACGCCATTCCCACGGGATTGCGGATGCCAGCCGCGTAGATCCGGAAGCCTTTGGTCTTTGGGTCGACTTCAAGGATCGCGGCGCGGTTTTTCTCGAGATCGAGGCCCTTCTCCGCGATGTTCGAGGCCGAACCAACGCTGACATAGAGTTTCGAGCCGTCTGCATTAGCGACGACGTTGCGCGTCCAGTGATTTATACCCGCGGGCAGGTCGACGACCTTCTCGCCTGGCGCCGTGATCTGCGTTTGCCCGACTTTGAAGGGGAAACGCAGCAAGGCATCGGTGTTGGCGACGTAGAGGGAGTCACCGACGAGCGCCATGCCGAAGGGCGAATTCAAGCCTTTCAGCAGGACTGAGCGTGTTTCCGCTACGCCATCGCCATCCGTGTCGCGGAGCAAGGTAATACGGTTGGCCGACGGCACGCCCGCACCCATGCGTGCCAATGCCATCTGGGTGAGCTTGGCCCTTATGCCGTGCGGCTCGAACTTCGGTCCGGCGGTTTCCGCCACAAGCACGTCGCCGTTGGGCAACACATATATCCAGCGCGGATGCGCCAGATTACCGGCGAACGCTTTAACCGAAAGGCCGGGGGCGGCCGCAGGCGTGGCTTTTCCGGACCACCCTACCGCCTTTGGCAGGCTTATTACTGGCACGAGCCGCTTGTTCGGCTCCGTAATTTCCGGATTTGTGCCGGTCACGGCCGAAATGGGCAACTTTGCCCCGCCGCCACTCAGATAGACTATGACTGCGATGATCGCGACCGCCAGAAAGGCGCCCAGCACGCTTAGACGGATCGCGCGGTTGGACACTTCAGGCGTCCTCTTCAGCCATCACGACGGGGGGATGAAGACGCAACCGGGTCACTCGCTTTGTGTCGCCGCCGGTGATCTCCAGTTTCCATCCGCTTTCGTGATTAATGATCTCGCCGGGTTGGGGGACATGGCCTGCCAGCACCGATGCCAGACCGCCCAGTGTATCCACATCTTCTTCGATCTCGCCCAATTTCGGGTCTATAGCCTCTGCGACGTCTTCCAGTTCCGCGCGGGCGTCGGCTTCCCAGCAGCCGCCGTCTATCGGATAGAACAAGGCTTCGGGAGCATCATCATGCTCATCCTCGATTTCGCCGACAATTTCTTCCATGAGGTCTTCGATCGTGACGAGGCCTTCGGTGCCGGAATATTCATCGAGCACGATGGCGAGATGTGTGCGCGTGGCGCGCATCTCGGCAAGAAGATCGAGCACCCCCATCGATTCCGGCACATAGCGTGGTTCACGGATCAATGGCGCGATCGTCGCTGGCGGTTCGCCCCTGGCGGCCAATATCGCGAATACGTCCTTGACGTGAATCATCCCGACGACACTGTCGAGGCTTTCCCGATAAACAGGCAGCCGGCTGTGTCCCGCATCCGCAAAGGCGGCGACCAGCTCCTCGAAACTTATGGTTTCCGGCACCGCGATGATCTCACCGCGTGGTACGCCGATATCGCCCACGGTGCGTTCGCCGAAATGAAGCAGGTTGAGGAGCATCTGCCGCTCCACGTGGGACAGATCCCCATGCGCCGGGACGTCGCCCTCATGCTCCTCGATGACTTCTTCGATCTGATCCCGAAGCGATGCCTCGTTTTCACCGAACAGCAAGGAGCGAAGCCCGCTCCATAATCGCCCGCCGCCCTGAGCGGCGCTGGTACTGGAATCCTCTGGCATTTCTTCTAATTAGCCCTGTTAACCGCAATCGACGATCGCATAAGGATCAGAAATACCGAGGGAGGCAAGTGCGTCCCGCTCGATAGCCTCCATCACTTCTGCCTCGGCATCGTCGATATGATCATATCCTAGCAAATGAAGCGTGCCATGGACAATCAGGTGTGTCGCATGGGTCGAAACGCTTACATTCTTTTCTGCGGCTTCCGCCTGACAGACGCCGGCCGCCAACACGATATCTCCGAGCAGCGCTTCGCCATCATCGCCGATATCAAGCGTTTCGAGCAGATCGGATTGCACCATGGGAAAGGACAAAACGTTGGTTGGCCTGTCCTTTCCGCGATAGGAGGCATTGAGCGTCTGGACCTCCGCATCGGTCGTGAACTTCACCGAAACCTCGACCGCGATTTGCGCGGTTGCGAGCGAGCCATATTCCGTCAGTTGCAGGGCGGACTGGACGGCGCGTGTGGCGAGAGCCTCCCAGTCCTCGGAAGAGGACCAGTCTTCACTAACGTCGGCGGCCACCTCGATCACGCGTCAGGACCCTCATACGCTTCCACGATTCGCCCGACGATGGGATGGCGAACGACATCCGCCGCGCCAAAGCGTATCGTTGCGATCCCGTCAACGCCCTCCAGCCGGCCGACCGCATCCGCAAGACCGGACTTGCCGATATCGGGAAGATCGACCTGCCGCGGGTCGCCGCAAACCACCATTCGGCTGTTCATGCCGAAGCGGGTGAGGAACATCTTCATCTGCGCGGGCGTCGTGTTCTGTGCTTCGTCGAGGATAACGAAGGCATCGGCAAGCGTTCGGCCGCGCATGAACGCGATCGGTGCAATCTCGATTTCACCGCTGGCGATACGGCGTTCGACCTGCTCGGTCGGAAGCATGTCGTACAATGCGTCGTAAAGCGGCCGGAGATAAGGATCGACCTTTTCCTTCATGTCGCCAGGCAGGAAGCCCAGTCGCTCCCCGGCTTCAACGGCGGGGCGAGACAGAATCAACCGGTCGACCGTGCCCTGGATGAGCTGCTGGACGGCTTGAGCAACAGCGAGATAGGTCTTGCCCGTACCGGCCGGTCCGAGGGCGAAGATGATGTCGCTCTTCGATAGCGCTTCCATGTAGCGGATCTGCGTATTCGACCGCGGGACGATCGTTTTCTTCCGCGTGCGGATCATGATCGAGGGAGGCTGGCTGGCGTCCGCACGAATGATCCCGTCCAGGGTCGGCTCGGCAGACATGGCGATGACGGCCTCGACCGCGCCAGCGTCCAGCTCCTGTCCCTGCACGAGCCTGTTGTAGAGACCGCTCAGTATCTCGCGTGTCCTGGCAATCGCACCGGCCTCGCCTTCGATCTGGACCTTGTTGCCTCGCGCGGCGATGTAGACGCCGAGCCTGTTTTCTATAGCGACCAGGTTCTGATCATATTCGCCGAATAGCCGGCCCAGAAGTTGCGATTTATCGAAGGTCAGTTCGATACGGGCCCGGTCTCCGAGTTGAGCGGGTGCTGGCTTACGCGACATAAAGCCTTTCTTCATGAGGGACGGCGACGCCGCCGAGACTGTTGGGACCTGCAAAAACGATCTTCACGTTCAACAACGTACCCGGCGCAGCATCCGTTTCGACGACGACGGACTGTAGCCATGGCGATTTTCCGATGCGCTGACCGGCTTTCTTGCCGTCACGTTCGACAAGAACAGGCATTTCACTGTCAAAATGCACGTCGTTGAACGCCTGCTGCTGAACATTGAGCAAGGCTTGCAGCCGCTGCAGCCGTTCGTCCATTTCGCGTGCCGAAACCTGGTCCGTCATCGTAGCTGCGGGCGTGCCGGGACGGGGAGAATATTTGAACGAGAATGCCTGCGCGTATCCGATCTGCTCGACCAGCCGCAATGTATCCTCGAAGTCGCGTTCGCTCTCTCCTGGAAATCCGACGATGAAGTCACCGGAAATCGCAATGTCCGGTCGCACCGTACGAACGCGATCGATGATCTTCCGATAGCTCTTGCTATCGTGGCTGCGGTTCATCGCCTTCAATATCCGGTCGCTGCCGGATTGCACCGGCAAATGCAGGAACGGCATGAGCTTTTCGACATCGCCATGCGCGGCGATCAGACCCTCCGTCATGTCATTCGGATGGCTGGTCATATAGCGGATGCGGGCTAAGCCGGGCAGGCGGTCCAACGCACGAACCAGCCCATCCAGCCCCTGATGTCGCCCAACATCGTCCTCGCCGCTCCAGGCATTTACATTCTGGCCAAGCAGCGTGATTTCACGCGCGCCCGCGTCGATCAGCGCCCTGGCTTCATCGATGATCGCCCGCCAGGGGCGTGAAACCTCAGCGCCCCGCGTATAGGGAACGACGCAATAGGTGCAGAATTTATCGCACCCTTCCTGCACCGTTAAAAAGCTGCTTGGTCCCTGGCGTCTGCGCCCCGGCAATGAATCGAACTTGGATTGCACCGGCATGTCGGTGTCAAACGCGCGTCGTCCGGCCGATGCGTCCGCGACCAGCTGGGGGAGGCGATGATAGGCCTGCGGCCCGACGACGATGTCGACGGCGGGTGCACGCGTGGCGATTTCGCTGCCTTCCGCCTGCGCGACACAGCCCGCTACCGCGATCAGCGGCTTGTTGCCCCTCGTGTTCTTCACGATTCTGCCGATGTCGGAATAGACTTTTTCGGCCGCCTTCTCGCGAATGTGGCACGTATTGAGGACGATGAGATCGGGCGCTTCGCCGTCCGCAGCGACAACCATGCCCTGTGTTTCCAGCAACTCGCCCATGCGCTGTCCGTCATAGACGTTCATCTGGCAACCGAACGACTTGACCTGAAAGCGTTTGGGGAAGGAACGGCTCAATGCCACCGGCCTCAATGGTCCCGATCTATCGAGACGCCATACAGCTCCATGCGGTGATCAACCAGGCGAAAGCCCAGCTTTTCGGCGATCTTGCGCTGGAGCGCCTCCAGATCGGCATCGACGAATTCTATGACCTGCCCGGTTTCTACATTGATGAGATGATCATGGTGGGTCTCGGGCGCCGCTTCATAGCGCGATCGCCCGTCACCGAAATCATGTCGTTCCAGGATACCGGCTTCTTCGAACAGACGCACTGTCCGATAGACGGTGGCAATCGAAATGCCCGAGTCTATCGCGGATGCGCGTGCGTGAAGCTCCTCGACATCCGGGTGATCTTCTGCTTCCGAGAGGATACGTGCGATCACCCTGCGCTGCTCGGTTATCCGGAGACCCTTTTCAGCGCAGAGTGCTTCGACATCAATCTTTCGAGGCATTGCGATCCTTGCTTGGTGCGTTGAAGCAGGTGTGTGTGACCGCGAGCCTACAGATTTTCTGCAGGTGACGGAAGCCGGACATGCTCTTTTTCTGGCAGCGGCTTCCGATCCATCCTCAGCGCTTGCCGCGCTTCGTGCCCAGGCCAATTTTCTTGGCGAGCGAACGGCGCTGTTCAGCGTAGTTCGGTGCTACCATTGGATAGTCCGCTGGTAAACTCCACTTGGCGCGATATTGTTCGGGCGTCATTTGATAGTGGGTCATCAGATGGCGCTTCAACATCTTGAGCTTCTTGCCGTCTTCCAGACACACGATGTAGTCGGGCTTGATCGACGAGCGGATCGAAACGGCCGGTTCCAGCTTCACTTCAGGTTCGGCAGCAGTTTGGCCCAGGCCGGAAAGAGCCTTGTGCACATTCTGAATCAGCGTCGGCAAGTCGGACACAGCTACGCTGTTATTGCTTACATGCGCCGACACAATGTCTGCAGTCAAAGTGATCAAAGTTTCGGTAATCGCGCCATCATCGGTCATTGTGCTACCCTATATTGTCATTGTCATTTGCATCGATGTTAGTCGTGCGGAATGCGCTATCGCGCCAACCGCCAACAAAGGCAATCTCTCAGTAGTATAAGGTCGTCATTTTTTTTCGACCCGCATCTATTGCATTTCGTTAGCTTTAGAGCTGTCGTTTCAAAGTAAGGGCATCGAAAGACTGTCGCGAAAGGCCACGATAGTAAGACAACCGCCTTCCAACAATCCCAAAACCTGCTTTTTTGTACATCATAAGTGCAGCATTACCCTCGCGCACTTCCAGATGGATGAATGAAGACCCGTGCTGTCTCGCCTCGTTGATCGTGAATTCGAGCAATTGCTTTCCTATTCCATGCCCACGATACTCCGGCTTAACTCCGATCAAGAGTAATTCCGTTTCGTCCAGGATTCTTCGTGCCAGAGCGAATCCGCTCGACTTGTTTTTGTATGTGGCGAGCATGAGCCATACGTTCGGCAAGCCAAGTATTCCGAGGCACTGTGCTCGATTCCATGCTTCTCCGAATTCCGGATCAAAGGCCTCGTTCATTATGTCCATCACTGAATCGATCGCTTCGACTCCGACATTTGCTATGGTGACGGCGCTGGTGAACGTCGAACTCACGCCGGTATCGCGTCCGGACGGCGCCCATAAATTGGATTGGCTGGCAACGAACGCAGCGCAGCAGGCAACAGGCGAACGTCGGCCGCACGAGGCAAGGCATCGAATGCCCTGCCGCTGCCGCGTTCGCTGATCAGCCGATCGGCCGCGGACCCTAGGATGACGTCGCCATTTGTGAACAGACTGGCTGCGCCTGGTGGCAGAGAGGCCAGTGCCGAACAAGGGGATAGTGGGGTACGCTTGAAATCCTGCACGAAAAACTCACCGTGTCCGCCCTGAATGGCAACACCCAGTGTCTCGCTGTCGCCATCAAATCCTGCGGCGATGAGGGCCATCGTCGAAAAACCGGACAACGGTATTTTCCACGCCAGGGCCAAGGCCCGAGCCGCGGCAAGGCCAACACGAACGCCCGTAAAGCTGCCAGGCCCGCAATCGACAAAAATATGGTCTGCCCGGCCATTGCCTGGCAGGGCGGCGATCATTGGAATGAGCCGTTCTGCATGGCCACGGCCTACGACAATATGCTGTTCGCCGCAAATCTCATTGCCATCGAGCAGCGCGACCGAACATGCGGCGGTGGCTGTGGAGATGGCCAGCTGCATCAATGATGCCAGCCTTTTCTCAAACGATTCTATTCATTTCTTCAAAAACAGGACGGGGCGAGCGCGCGAAAATCGTCGACGGATCGCCATGGCCAAGCGTCGAGATAAAATTTGAACGGATTGTTGTATCCTTGAAAAAGGCTTCATCGACCGCCTGGTTGTCAAATCCTGACATCGGTCCTGTGTCGAGACCGAGCGCGCGTGCCGCCAGGATGAAATACGCGCCTTGAAGCGACGAATTTCGAAAAGCGGTCGTTTCGATCAGTGCCTCGTTGCCCGTGAACCAGCTTCGCGCATCGGCGTGAGGAAATAATTGCGGCAGTTTTTCATAAAAAGCCATGTCCATGCCGATGATCGCCGTGACCGGCGCCTTCCGGATCTTGTCTCCGTTTGTGCTGGACGCGAGGCTCGCCAGCTTTTCCTTCGCTTCATCCGATACGCACCAGACGATCCGCAGTGGCTGGCAATTGGCAGATGTCGGCGCCATCTTCACAAGTTCGTAAATCGCGCGCAATTCCGTTTCGGTGACCGGCGTATCGTCGAACCCGTTATAGGTGCGCGCCGAACGGAACAGCTGGTCAAGCGCGTTATCGGACAAGGGCTTGCCCATTCGAAATTACTCCCCTCTTAGATCTTATATCGTTAAACGGCCCGAACTTCGGTGACTTCGGGAACATAATGTTTGAGGAGGGTCTCGATGCCGTTCTTGAGGGTCGCTGTCGAAGACGGGCACCCTGAACACGCGCCATGCATGGCGAGAAACACCGTTCCCTTCTGAAAACCGCGATAGACGATGTCCCCGCCGTCCTTGGCCACGGCGGGCCGGACACGTTCCTCGATCAATTCCTTGATCTGGATGATGACATCGCTGTCTTCTGGATCATCCTCGAGGCCGATGTCTTCGGGCACGACGATGCTCGCAGCGCTGCCAGTCGCGAAGAGAGGCGCCTCGCTCATGAAATGATCCAGCAGGATCGTCAGGACGTCCGGCTTCAGATCGCGCCAGTCCCCACCTTCACCAATCGTCACTGAGATAAAATCACGGCCGAAAAAGACGCCAGCCACATCGCCGAGGCTGAATAAGGCGGATGCCAGCGGCGATGCGTCGGCTTCCTCCGGATCGGCAAAATCACGCGTGCCCGAGTCGAGTACTATTCGCCCCGGCAGAAACTTCAGAGTCGCTGGATTGGGTGTGACTTCGGTTTCGATCAACATAATGTGCATTTGGGCACAAAAGGCGGTTGGATCAAGTGCGGGTAGAGATAAACAGCTATTACGCCTTTCTTTTGCCGCGATTATCTTGCATAGGGCCATCGACGCCGATGTCCGCGCTGCGGAAATCCGGACGGAGCAGCGTGAACACCTCGCCAATGGGCAGGTTGCGCTCCACCTCGGGCGTCATGGCTTAGGCTTCCCTTTTCACGCGGGTCGTCAGTAACCCGCTGGTCGCAGCGCCCATTTCTGGCGCGCGCTCCCGCACTTTTGAAAGTGATATTCTCTTGGTTAAATTTTCCCAATTGGGGCTCGCAGAGCCTATCGTGAAGGCGCTTGCCGCAAAGGGATATGATATCCCCACGCCGATCCAGGCCCAGTCCATTCCGGCGCTGCTCGAAGGGCGCGATCTGTGCGGCATCGCGCAGACAGGCACGGGTAAGACCGCTGCCTTTGCGCTGCCGTCCCTGCATCGCCTCGCCGCCAGCCCCCGTAACCGCGCGCCCGGCAGCTGCCGCATGCTGGTACTCTCGCCGACCCGAGAGCTTGCCAGCCAGATCGCGCAGAGTTTTGCCGATTACGGCAAGTTCATGAATCTGTCGGTCGCGGTTGTGTTCGGTGGCGTACCGATCAACCGCCAGATCCGCCAAATGGGGCAGGGCGTTGACATTCTCGTTGCAACGCCGGGCCGTCTGCTCGACCTGATCGACCAGCGCGCGCTCAGCCTGCGCAATGTCGAGATCTTCGTCCTCGATGAGGCCGACCAGATGCTCGATCTCGGTTTCATCCATGCATTGAAGCGCGTCGATCAGCTTCTCCCCAAGAAGCGCCAGAGCCTGTTCTTCTCGGCGACCATGCCGAAAACGATCGCGGAACTGGGCGACCGGTTCCTGACCGATCCGATCAAGGTTTCGGTTGCTCCTGCGGCCACGACCGCCGAGCGGGTGGACCAGTTCGCCACGTTCGTGAATCAGTCGGAAAAGCAGGCGCTGCTGACGATCCTGCTGAAGCGCGAGGAATTTGATCGCGCGCTGGTCTTCACGCGGACCAAGCATGGCGCCGACAAGGTCGTGAAGCATCTCGCCGCGGCCGGAATCCGCTCCGCTGCGATCCACGGCAACAAGAGCCAGCCGCAGCGCGAGGCAGCCCTCGGCGCTTTCCGCAAGGGCGAAATCCGCATCCTGGTGGCGACGGATATCGCCGCTCGCGGGATCGACGTCGGCGGCATCAGTCACGTCTACAATTTCGAGCTGCCGAACGTCGCCGAACAGTATGTCCACCGCATCGGCCGCACGGCCCGTGCCGGCGCCGCCGGGATCGCGATCGCGTTCGTTGCCGACGATGAGCGTCCGTTCCTGCGTCAGATCGAAAAGCTCACACGGGTAAAGCTGGACATCATCCCGCTGCCGGAAAACTTCACGGCGGAGCGGGACAAGCTGCCGAAGCCGGTTCAGGCGCCTGCGACTGCGCAGCGCCGGTTCGACGACAAGCGGGGCGGCCATCATGCGCGGCCGGCGCAGCGCGACGCCGAAGCGCCGAAGCGCCGGTTTCCGCCCAAGCGTCGCGGCGCCGTGGGCGCCCACAAGGGCGCCGTCCAGCGGACCGGCGCCCGGTAGAAAAAGCGGAACTGAACCAGCGTTAGACGAGATTGGATTAGTTTATCCGCTCATCCTGAAAGAGACTGATTGGAACCCAGGCACCCCCGAAATAGGGATCGTCCGGGTTCCAGAATATGCGCGGTCGGTCGTGGAGGGTGGTGGTCGCCGCGAAAGGGTCGGTGGTTTGCATCGCCGGATCGCCGACGATGTCGAAACGCTTCACCAATTCCGCCGGGACATGGTCAGGAATTCTGTTCGCCGTCATGACCTTTCGCTACCTCTACCGTGTTATCGGGCGGCATCCATCACTAGGTCCGCCATCACCCATGAAACTATATCCGGTGACGTACCGGGAATCGGCGCTAGCCAGGAACAACGCGATGGGAACGCGGGCCGCAGTGCGCGTAAGGGCGCGGATCGCTTCCTTCGCCATATTGTAGGGTGCCATTCCAATAGCGTCCTGGAAAGCAGCCGCTGAACCGAAATTGATGATCCGGCCGAGTCATCGCCGCTGAGCGGCCAGCCATGGTGAAACACGATCGGCTGTCACTTGCCCCAATCCTTGTAGAAGATTTCGGCGCCGTCGCTGGTCGCTATCGTGGACATGGTTCGACTCCAGATCACAGAGTTGGAAGAAAAGATCAGCCTATGCCGGGGGCGGGAAAGCGATAGCCGGGTTGTAAGCTGGCGCGGGCCGCGATAGCGAGCCGGATGCCGTGCCTGGCTCTGTGCCAGAAAGGGGGATAAATGGCCGAGAACGCAAATTCGACACAGGCGCCATCGCGCGAGTTCGTGTCCGTTTTGATCCTGGCGCTTGGCTTTGGCCTGGTCGGGGTCGATCGCTTCATGATCTCGGCACTTTTCCCGGTGATCGCGCAAGATCTGAAGCTTGGATATGGTGATATCGGGACGATCACCGGGGCGCTTGCCATCGCCTGGGGCCTGGCGGCGCTGTTCATGGGAAATCTTTCGGACAGGATCGGCCGACGGCTGGTCCTTGTCAGCTCGCTTGTCCTGTTTTCAGCATTGATCGGTGCCAGCGGACTTGCCGGCGGACTGGCCAGCCTCGTTCTCGTCCGTATTGTGATGGGGTTTGCGGATGGCGCCTACACGCCCGCCAGCATTTCGGCGACCATGGCGGCGTCACCGCCACAACGTCGCGGGCAGAATATCGGCCTGCAGCAGATGACCGCATTCCTATTCGGACTGGGTTTCGCGCCTTTGATCGTCACGGCTCTGCTGCACGTGATTGACTGGCGCTGGATATTTTCGTTGTTCGTCGTCCCCGGCTTTATCGTTGCATGGCTGACGTGGAAGATCATTCCACGGGACAATGGTGAGCAACTCCACCATGGGGAACGCAACAGCTGGGCTGATTGGCGCACCGTGCTGGGCTACGGCAACATCCGCATCCTGATGGCGCTGATGCTGAGCTGGCTGACCTGTCTCGTGACGACCAGCGCCTTCTTGCCGAATTACCTGCTCGATCACCTCCATCTCGAATTCGCGCAGATGGGCACGGTGATGTCGGCGATCGGCTTTGGCGGGACGGTCGGTACGATCCTTTTGCCCTGGCTGTCCGACAAGATCGGGCGAAAGCCGGTCATGTTGCTCGGCATTCTCGGTGCCGGCTTTTCGCTCATCATGCTGTCCATGGCGGGTCCGCATGTTGGCGAATTATTCGCCTGCCTATTCTTTGCGATGTTCTGCATCATGGCCCTGCTCACGCTGACGGTCGGGCCGCTTTGCGCGGAGACCGTGCCGCCTGCATTGATGGCCACTGCGTCGGGCGTGGTGATTGCCGCGGGCGAATTATTTGGTGGGGGGCTCGCTCCCATCATCGTTGGCTATGCTGCACAGCATTTTGGGATCGAGCATATTCTCTGGTTGCCGATCGGCATGCTTGGCGTTGCATTTATTCTCGGCTTGCTGCTTCGGGAAACACGGCCGCGCGTAACCGTGATCGTCTGAAATCTACCTGGCGGCGGTGCCCAGCCGCAGATCGAATTCCGTCGTGCGTTTCTTCACTTGCGCGGCCCTGCCTGCAGCGTCGATGCGCGGCACCGTCGCGGGGATCGTCGTGCCGACATCGGCAAGCCTGATGACCTTGAAATCCTTCACCATGTCCTTCGCGTCGGCTCCAGCGGGCACGCCCTGCCAACGGACGATATACATACCCTGGTGAAGTCCGGCGGTGTCGATCCAGTTCGCTACGCCTGGATCTTTCGGCGAAAGCACATAGGTAACGCTATTATCCGGATTTCGTTGAACCTGTCCATTGTTCAGGCTGTAGGTGCCGTTGCGTGTATCGACCGGCATCATCAGCCACGGGCTGAGAAGCTGAAAACCAATATAGCTCGCGCCGACATCCGTGATCGTAATGGTGATTGCGTCATCATCCGTGAGGTTGAAGCGTCCTCCAAGCAGATAGCCCCAGCCGCCCGCGCGGGGCGCCGGCCCGACCACCTTGTTGTCTGCAATTCCGCCAAGCCAGTTGGTCTTGAAGCCTGACCAGAAGCGCACGAAACCAGGCAGATCTGTCACGATTTCACTCAGGAGCTGTTGCTCGGTCAGCGGGGCAGACGCATCAGGCCCGCCGGTTCGCTTGATCGTCACTGCGGTCGGGTTTTCATTCCAGTCCGAAAGCACGTCACGGATCGCCAGCTGTAACGGCCCCGGTGCGGTGGGGAGATAGTTTGGATCCTTCGAATTGGTGTCAGGGCCGATCGTGACCGTGAAACTGCCATCAGGCGCGATATTCATATTACTGCTCATGATGAGCGAGACCTGGTTGCCGAGATCGGGCGTTTTCGAGGTCTGTTGCGTGATAACCGTCTTGCCGGGCGCACCCTTGAATATCTCGAAACTGAGCTGGGAAGGACGGTTCATACCGAACTGTCCTTTCACCTCGTAGGTGGAATCGCCGTTGAGAAACGCACCGCGATAGATGTGATCGGGATTGTCTCCGGCCGCGCCCATGCCCTGCATTTCGTGGCCAAACCAGCAGTGGGGTGAGTTGTCGACATGCCAGAGGATCTGCGGGCGAAAGGTGTCGCCACCGACTTCCCACATGATCATAGCCATCGACCAGAGATCGAGCACATGATCGATCTGCGCTGCGCCATCCGGGATCTTGCCCGCTGGATCCTCTTCGAGAATCTTGCGCAATTGCGGACGGAGCTTTTTCACTTCCGGGCTCGCAAAAATACGAAGCGCAAGCTTTTCGGAATTGATCTGATCGTCTGTCGCGAGGGGACCGGTGTAACGCATGGTGCAATTCTCCAGGGAGGGGGCGGCGCGCAGCGGTGTCGCCGCGAGCAGCGCAAGGACTGCAATGCTGCGAAGCGTGCGCAGAGCAGGAGGAAATGGCGATGGTTTTTTCGGAACTATCATCCAGCCTGACTCGCGTCGAGATAGTCGCGCCAGTTGGCGATCTTCTCGCCTTCCAGTTCGAAAATACCGAGCACGCGGAAGGACTTGAACTCTTTGCCGGAGGCATCGATCAGCCGGTCGATCCACTCATTGAAAACGAGGTTCCCTGAAACCGCGGAATGAAGAATGTCCACTTTCACTTGCTCGAAGCCGAGCATCAGAATCTTGTGTCCCTTCAGCATCTCATCATCCTCTCGATATCGATGCCACCCAGTCGCTTACATCGGTTTCCCCGAATAAAGCCTTGCCGCCGCGCGCGCGAATTTCTTCGACCACATCGGCGCCCTGCACGTCTGCGCGGTCGGCAATAAAAACGTCCGCGCCTTCTTCGGCGAACCGCAAGGCCGTGGCACGTCCGATGCCGCTTGCACCGCCCGTGATCAGCGCCTTCTTGTCGTCAAGTCGTCCTCGCATCACCGTGTCCTCAGTGACGTTTATTTTGTTTTGTGCGAGGCTTTCGTTCTTCCACCACGGTCTCACCTGCCGCCGGGCAGGCAGGCATGCGACGGCCAGTGATACGATGCCGACAAATATAAGCAGTCGTGGAAACCACGGCAAAAAATACGGGACCGGAAATGCCTGAACAGGATGAGCCTGGCGTGGCCGCAGACGAGTCTCGGCCTTTGAAGGTCGATGCGCTGCTGCAGGAGGCAAGACAACAGACGGGCCTGAACGATTTCGGTACGGACCAGACGTTTCGCGTCGGTCTGGAACGGCTGGTCGACGCGCTTGAGGATATGAAACCTTCCCCCTATCTGCGCGCCGACGCGCGGGCGCGCATCGTCAGCATGCTGGGAACGCGATTGCGTCTCGTCGAGGATGCGCGACAGCATCCTGAAATTCTTGCTATCCAGATTGAAAAGCCTCTCTTCATCGTCGGATTGCCACGCACCGGGACTACGATCACCTTCGACATGCTGTCGCTCGATCCCAACGCGCGTTACCCGCGTGACTGGGAGTGGTTGATACCCTGGCCCGCGACCGAAGCAGCGACGATCGACACCGATCCCCGCATCGCGCTTATCCAGCCGATGATGGATCGCATGCTCGAAACCGCGCCAGAGCTCGCGACGGTCCACCGGTTCGACTGTACGGCGCCCGGCGAATGCAACACGGGCATGATGCAGCATTTTTCGAGTACGAACTGGTTTGCGGAAATCGGCACGGCGGGTCATGCCGAATGGCTGCTTGAGGCCATTCCGCAAGGTATATACGCTGATCACAAGCGTTTGCTGCAAGAGATGCAGTGGAAGGGCCCGAAAGGCCGCTGGCTCCTCAAATCGCCACAGCATCTTTTCGATCTGCCCGGATTGTTCGAGACCTATCCTGACGCCCGGGTCGTCTGGACTCATCGGGATCCGGTTACGACCTTCTCGTCGCTGGCCAGCATGATAACGAAGGTTCAGCGCGCCGTCAGGCTTGATCCCGATCCGAAGGTGGTGGGTGATATCGTCTCGCGAACCTGGACCCGGGCCATCCTGAATGCCATCGAAGCACGTGAACAATATCCGGAAATAAAGAAGGGTATGATCGACCTGCCGCACCGCGAAGTCGTTCGCGATCCCATTGCGGCGATCCGCCACATCTATAGCTATTTCGGTGAGGAATTCAGTCCGGAATTCGAACGGCGCGTCGCCAGCTTTTCGAAGACAGATGAAAAAGCGCAACGGATCGGCCGTCACAAGCACAGCCCGGAAGAATATGGGATCGACCCGGACAAGGTACGACGAGATCTTGCACCCTATTACGCGCGCTATGGCAATCTGATCTGACAATTCCATCGGTATGAGGAAAACCGCATGTTAAGCGGCAAGAAAATATTGATCACGGGTGCCAGCGGGCAGGTCGCTTACCCCATCGCCGCCCATCTTGCGCGGGGCAATGAAGTTTGGGGTGGAGCGCGTCTGCGCCTTGCGATCACTGGCCCTTGCGGCGTTTCATTTGCGGACGGCCTGGCGCGTCTCATCAAGGAACATCATTCGGCCTGAAGGGGATCAGGCCGCTGCTGGCGCGTTGTCCAGCATCTTGATGATTGCCGAGAAATCGAGGCCGGCGCTGCCGTTGTTGGCGAACATCTGATAAAGCGCTTCAGCGGCGGACCCCATCGGCACGGTTGCGCCCACGTCCTGCGCTGCCTGAACCGCCAGCTTCAGATCCTTGAGCATTAGCGCTGTCGCAAATCCGCCCTGATAATCGTTGTCGGCGGGGGTTTGCGGGCCGACGCCAGGCAAGGGGCAATATGTCGTCATGGACCAGTTCTGGCCTGATGCCTTCGATGAGATGTCGAAGAATGTCTGCGGATCAAGGCCGAGCTTCTTCGCCATCACGAAGGTCTCGCACGTCGCCACCATGCTCGCCCCGAGCAGCATGTTGTTGCAGATCTTGGCAGCCTGGCCGGAACCGCTGGCGCCTGCATGGATCACGGCCTTGCCCATCAGCGAAAGGATCGGTTCGGCCCGTCCGAACTGTTCGGCCGAGCCACCGACCATGAACGTGAGCGTTCCGGCGTTGGCGGCTGCGATGCCGCCAGAAACGGGCGCATCGAGCATCGCCAGGCCCTTGTCTGCGGCAGCCCGTGCCACTGCTTTCGCAGTGGCAACGTCGATCGTGGAGCAATCCAGTAGCAATGCCGAGGCGGGCGCCGCTCCGAAGATCTCACTTTCGTAGACGGAACGTACATGTGTGCCTGCCGGCAGCATCGTTACGACATATTCTGCATCTGCGACCGCCTCCGCCGCTGAGGCCGTGGTAAGGCATCCGGCCTCGGTGGCGCGTGCCAACGCGGCCGCTGAAAGATCGAAAGCACGAACGTCATGTCCCGCTTTGGCCAGATTGGCCGCCATTCCGCCGCCCATATTGCCAAGCCCGATGAAACCGATACGCGCCATTCTTCTATCCTTATTTTATGTTCGTGTTGCAGGATCAGGGCCGTTATTGCCCTTTCCACACACCCGGCCGCTTTTCGACAAAGGCGGTCATGCCCTCGGCTTTGTCTTTCGTTGAGGTGAGGCCGTTGAACAGCCGGCGTTCGAACAATATGCCCTGCGCCAGCCCCGTCTCGAACGCGGCATTGACCATTTCCTTGTTGGCAATCGCCGCGAGTGGCGGGAGCGCTGCGATGGCTTGTGCGGTTTTGAGCGCTTCGTCGACCAGTTCGGCTGCCGGCACCACGCGGCTGACGAGGCTTGCCCGCTCTGCTTCGGCGGCGTCCATCATCCGGCCAGTCAGGCACATTTCCATCGCCTTCGCCTTGCCCACCGCACGGGTCAGACGTTGCGATCCGCCCATTCCGGGTGCGACACCCAGCTTGATCTCTGGTTGACCAAATTTTGCGGTGTCAGCCGCAATGATAAAGTCCGCCATCATCGCCAGTTCGCATCCGCCGCCGAGTGCGAAGCCGGCCACGGCCGCGATCCAGGGCTTTCGCGTGGCCGTCACGCGTTCCCAGCCCGCGAAGAAGTTGGCAGCATACATTTCGGAAAAGCCTTGCGGCTCCATTTCCTTGATATCGGCGCCTGCCGCGAACGCCTTTTCGCTTCCGGTAAGCACGAGGCAACGCTGGGTCTTGTCGGCATCATACGCCGCCATCACACCGATCAGTTCCGCCAGAACCTGGGAATTGAGGGCGTTGAGCGCCTGGGGCCGGTTCAGGCGTACCAGCGTTACCGCGCCGTGCGTCTCGATCAGGATCGTCTCGTAACTGGCCATGTATTCCTCCAAGGCTATCGGCAAGGTTCCCATTCCTCATCCGCCGGAAGCGGCGCGAAGATCTGGGCTATCATATGATCGGTGACACCCTCGGGAGTATCCGGGTCCCACTTGGGTGCATTGTCCTTGTCCACGATCAGGGCGCGGACACCTTCGATAAAATCGTGACGCTGGCAAATGTGGGCGGCGACGCGAAATTCGACCTTCATCTCTTCCGCGAAATCGACATGGTCGCGGCCCTGGGCGAGCAGCCTGAGCGAAACCTTGCACGTGGTAGGCGATTTGTTCGCGAGCGTTGCGAGTTCCTTTAGCGCCCATTCCGAACCGTCCGCCTTGAGCGCGGCCAGCACGTCCTCGTAAGTGTTGGACGCGAACAGACGATCGATCCGGGAACGGTTCGCTGTGATCCGTGCCTCGGGGGGCGTTTCACCCGCATTCGAAATTGCGGTTTCCAACGATGCCGGATCAGCAATGATTTCGGCCTTCAGCGCATCGAGCTTTTCGCTCAGAACATAATCCGTCGCGAGACCCAGCGCGACGCATTCCGCACCATCAATGCGCGCGCCGGTCAGGGCTAGAAACTCGCCAGTGCGTCCGGGCAGGCGCGAGAGATACCATCCGCCGCCGACATCCGGGAACAGGCCGATCCCGCTTTCGGGCATGGCATACATCGTCCGTTCGGTCGCGATGCGGTACTTTGCCGGCTGGGAGATGCCCACGCCGCCACCCATCGTTACGCCGTCCATGAAGGCGATGACGGGCTTCACATAGGTGAAGAGCAGATGATTCAGCTGATATTCGCGATAGAAGAAGGCGCGGGCTTCGACACCGTCGCCTTTACCGCTTTCGGCAATCATCCGGATATCGCCGCCTGCGCAAAAGCCTCTGCCCTCTGCGTGATCGATCATGACCAGTCTAACGGAATTATTTTCCCGCCATTCCAGCAACGCCGCGATCATCGTGTCGCACATGCCGTGCGTGAGCGCGTGAATGGCTTTCGGACGGTTGAGGCGAATGCGGCCCACACCGCCCTCAATGTTTATCAGGACTTCGTCAGTCATTGGCGCAGCATCTCCCGCGCGATGATGACGCGCATGATCTCGTTCGTGCCCTCAAGGATGCGATGGACGCGCAGATCGCGATAGAAGCGCTCGATCGGATAATCCTGTAGATAGCCATAGCCGCCGTGCAGTTGCAGCGCGCGATCCACGACGGCGGAACCAGTGTCAGTGGCGAAGCGCTTGGCCATCGCTGCGAACTTGGTCTTGTCCGGCGCATTGTCCGTTACCTTGGCCGCTGCCGTATAGAGCAGCGTGCGCGCAGCCTGCAGCTCGGTTTCCATGTCGGCGAGGGTAAATTGCGTGCCCTGGAAGTCGGCGATCGATTGCCCGAACTGTTTGCGTTCCCTGGTATAGCGGACAGCTTCGTCCAGGCAGCGTTGCGCGCCGCCCAGCGAACAGGCGCCGATGTTCAGGCGACCGCCATCCAGTCCTGCCATGGCAATGCGGAAGCCTTCGCCCTCGGCGCCGACCCGGTTGGCGACGGGCACGCGGACGCCGTCGAAATTCACCTGAGCGGTAGGTTGAGAGCGCCATCCCAGCTTCTTTTCCTGCGCGCCGAAGCTGACGCCGGGCATGTCCTTTTCAATCACCAGACAGGAAATACCCTTGGGTCCATCCTCTCCGGTACGGACCATGGTGACGTATAGCTCGTTCTCGCCGCCGCCGGAGATGAACGCCTTCGAGCCGGTGACGACATAATCGTCGCCGTCGCGGACTGCCTTGGTTCTGAGGCTGGCGGCGTCAGATCCGGCGCTTGGTTCAGTCAGGCAATAGCTTGCGATCTTTTCGCACGGTACCAGGTCCGGCAGGTATTTCGCCTTCACTTCAGCCGCCCCGAACCGATCGATCATCCAGGCGGACATGTTATGGATGGAAATGAAGGCGGATGTGGAAGGGCAGCCATAGGCCAGCGCTTCCATGATAATTGCGGACTCGAGCCGCCCCAGCCCGATCCCGCCGGATTCTTCCGACACATAGATGCCGCCAAAGCCGAGTTCGGCAGCGGCCTTGACCACATCGCGCGGGAAATGATGCTCCTCGTCCCATTTTGCTGCGTGGGGGGTGATGGCATCCGCGGTGAAGCGCTGTGCCATCTCCTGTATCGCGCGCTGGTCTTCAGTAAGGTCGAACTGGATCATGATGTTCCGCCAAAGGCCTGGGCGATGTCCTCTAGCGCATCGGCGAGCGCTTCGGGAGCGGAGAAGAAGGGCGAATGGTCGCTGTCGATCGACAGCACGGGGGAGCAGGGCAAAGCCCGTTGCATCCGGCGTTGATAGGCGAGCGGCAGGATGCGGTCGTCCGTACATTCGATGTAGGCGCGGGGTATCGCCCGCGCAGCTTCGGAAAATTCCACTGGCGCGAGGAAAGCTCCGATCGGTTCCGGCGAGATCGATGTACGCACGCGGTCGACCCACTCCGGGGACGTCCTGCCATAGAACATCGGCGTCAACTGGTCCTGTGGGCACAGCAGGGATTCGCCATCCGCCGTTCTTTCCAGCTCAAGCTCTGGCACTATGCCCGCCCCGATGGTGTCGTTGACGTCCTGGATCGATCGTCCCGCCGGGATCAAAGTTGCGGTCAGATAAACGAGACCGGCGATCTTGTCCGGTACTTCGTGGGCGGCCTGACTGATCACGATTCCACCCCGGCTGTGGCCTACCAGTATTATCCCTCTGCTTTGCTGCGATACGACGTTCGCAACGAATCGTCCCCACGCTTTCACAACGCTTTCCGGCGCGGTCTTCGAAGTGTCCACGGCGGGAAGCGTGGGGGCCAGCACCGTATGGCCCCTGGCTACCAGCAATGGAATCAACCGTTCCCAGCACCAGCCGCCGTGGAAGGCGCCATGAACCAGTACGAACGTCGCCACCCGATTATCCCATTGTCGGGATGACAAAGGCGTTGCCGCCGTCCACCGAGCCGTCCGGCCAGCGCTGGGTAATGGTCTTGACCTTGGTCCAGAATTTCACGCCTTCCATGCCGTGCTGGTTGGTGTCGCCGAATGCGGACCGCTTCCAGCCTCCGAAGGTGTGATAGGCGACCGGAACCGGGATCGGCACATTGATACCGACCATGCCTACATTCACGCGCGCCGCGAATTCGCGTGCCGCGTGGCCATTGCGGGTGAAGATCGCCACGCCATTGCCATATTGGTGCCTGGAGGGCAGCGCGACAGCTTCTTCGAAGTCTTTCGCGCGCACGATCTGAAGGACCGGACCGAAAATCTCCTCCTGATAAGTCCGCATTCCGGTTTTCACATGGTCGAACAGCGTGGGGCCGACGAAAAAGCCCTCTTCATGCCCCTGCAATTTGAAGCCGCGTCCATCGACGACGAGCTCGGCGCCTTCGTCCACGCCCATCTGGATATAGTTCTCGATCTTGGCCTTGTGCGCGGCGGTAACGACGGGGCCGTAATGTGCGTCCGGATCGGTGGACACGCCAACGCGCAATGCCTCGATCGCTGGAAGTAGTTTGGCCTTCAGGTTTTCTGCGGTCTTTTCCCCAATGGGAACCACGACAGGCAGTGCCATGCAGCGCTCGCCCGCGGAGCCGAATGCGGCACCGGAAAGATCGTTGACGACCTGGTCGAGGTCGGCATCTGGCATGACGATGCCGTGATTTTTGGCGCCGCCCATGGCTTGCACCCGCTTGCCGGCAGCAACGCCGCGTTGATAGACATAATGCGCGATATCCGAAGAGCCGACGAAGCTGACCGCCGCGATATCCGGATGGTCGAGGATCGCATCGACCATCTCCTTATCGCCGTGAACCACCGAAAGAACGCCATCGGGAAGGCCGGCTTCCTTGAACAGTTCCGCCAGGCGCACAGGCACCGAAGGGTCGCGCTCGGAAGGTTTGATAATGAACGCGTTGCCGCATGCAAGCGCGACACCGGACATCCACAACGGGATCATTCCTGGAAAGTTGAACGGGGTGATGCCGGCGCCGATACCTACCGGCTGCCGCATCGAATAGACGTCGATGCCCGGGCCAGCGCCCTGCGTATATTCGCCTTTCAGGACATGCGGGATACCGCAGCAGAATTCGATCACTTCGAGCCCGCGCTGGATATCGCCCTTGGAATCGGCGATCACCTTGCCGTGCTCGGATGAAAGCAGATGCGCCAGCTCATCCATGTTCTTTTCGACCAGCGCCTTGAAATTGAACATGACGCGTGCCCGGCGCTGCGGGTTCGTCGCGGCCCATGCCGGCTGCGCTGCTTTCGCGGCGGCGACGGCCTTGTCCAGCTCTGCCCGCCCACCAAGGGTCACCCGTGCCTGTACCTGGCCGCTGTTGGGATCGAACACGTCGCTCTGACGGCCGCCGCCGCCAGCCGAAGCGCCAGCTACGTAATGTTCGATGATACGCATGATGATTTCCTCGAATCCTGTCGGACTTGTTTCGGAGCGGACCATGGTCCAATGTGAATATGCAATCAACGGGGCATTTTTATATGGGGAAGCTGCAAAATCGCAGCACTCTCGATTGGGATGATCTGCGAATCTTTCTTGCGGTCGCCCGTTCGCGGCAGATGGCGACAGCGGCGCGCGCACTCGAAATCGACGCGACGACGATCAGCCGCAGGTTGAATCGCCTTGCCGCCGCGCTCGATGCCCCCTTGTTTGAAACGGTGCGGGGGCGCCGGCAACTCACGGACAGGGGTCTTGCGCTGTACAGTCATGCCGAGGCGATCGAAAACGAGACGCTCTCCGCCATCGGGGCCGGGCCGCATGCGCGTGGCATGTCTGGTCAGGTGCGGCTCAGCGTCGCGGAAGGATTAGCGACCTGGGTACTGGCGCCGCGGATGCAGGAGTTTAACGCGCAGCATCCCAACATTCATATCGATCTGATCACCACCTCGGGCTTTCTGAACCCATCGAAAAGAGAGGCGGATATTTCGGTAATGCTGGCGCGGCCGCGCGCAGGCCGCCTCGTCGCACAACGCCTCACCACCTATTCCCTCGGCCTTTATACGACCTGCGCTTACCTTGAACGGCAGCCACACCCGGACTCCGCAGCGGCTCTGGTGGACCACGTACTGATCGGCTACGTGCCCGATTTCCTCTACGCGCCCGAACTGGATTATCTGAGCGAGATCGCGCCGGGGCTCGAAGCGGCCGTACGCAGTACCAGCATAAACGTACAGCATCGCCTGATCCGGGAGGGCCTGGGCATCGGCGTCCTGCCGTCTTTCATGGCCGCGCGGGACGAGGCGCTCGTGCCGCTACTTTGCGATCAGGTTCGGCTGGAGCGCAGCTTCTGGTTGGTAACGCACGCGGACGTACGACGACTGGCCCGGGTGGATGCAGTCGCGACCTGGTTGAAACACAGTGTGGCAGGAATGCAATGATTGCCGATTGGCAGCGCAGCATTCATAACATATTCAACGCGAACTGTTTAAGCGGGTGTCCATGGTAACGAAATATCCTGCGCTGAGTATGGTCATGATGCTGTGCTATGCCGCCATGGCGATCACTGCGGAAGCGCGTCGTCCAGAGCAGGATTCGGCCTATTCGGAGGCTCGTTCCGGCAATATCCGCCCGTTTGGCGAAATTCGTGCGCGCGTCGCTCCGCGGATGGCGGGGGCATCCTATCTCGGTTCGGAATATGATCCAGGTTCGGCCACTTACCGCCTGAAATATATGCGCAGCGGTTCGGTAATCTGGGTCGATGTGGACGCGAGAACCGGCGCCATCATAGGCCGTTCGGGCGATTAACTTGCCGCCACGGCACAATTCCGTCATTCCGGCATTTCCATTTCAGGCACTTTCAAGGAAAAACAATCGATGCGGGTCTTGATCGTGGAGGACGAACCCAACCTTGGCCGCCAGTTGCGGGCGACGTTGGAGGGCGCTGGTTATGCAATCGACCTCGCTACTGATGGCGAGGATGGTCACTATCTCGGGTCGACAGAGAATTACGATGCGATAGTGTTGGATCTCGGCTTGCCCGAGATTGACGGCCTTACCGTGCTGGATCGCTGGCGCAAGGAAGGCAAGGATACCCCTGTGCTCGTGCTTACCGCGCGGGACAGCTGGTCGGACAAGGTTGCCGGCCTTGATGCCGGTGCCGACGACTATCTGGCGAAACCGTTCCAGACCGAAGAACTGATCGCGCGTCTGCGCGCCTTGATCCGCCGCGCGTCAGGTAATGCATCCTCGGAGCTGATCGCCGGCGACGTTCGCCTCGACACGCGTTCGGGCAAGGTCACCAATGCGGGCGAGCCGGTCAAGCTCACCGCGCAGGAATATAAGCTGCTGTCCTACCTGCTTCATCACAAGGGCAAGGTGGTAAGCCGCACCGAACTGATCGAGCATATCTATGATCAGGATTTCGATCGCGATTCCAACACGATCGAAGTGTTCGTAACCCGTATCCGCAAGAAGCTCGGCGCGGACGTCATCAGCACGATCCGTGGATTGGGCTATTCGCTCGAGGATCCAGCCGCCTGAGGCGACCCGTAGAATGGCAGAGGATGCTCTAGCACCGCCCCCTGCCGAAAGGCCGCGCACTACCGGGTCGCTGACCCGGCGCATGATCGGCATTGCTGCCTTGTGGATCGGCATTCTCCTGCTGGGCGGGGGGCTGGCGCTGGATCGAGTGCTCAGCGACGCGATCACGCGCAATTTCGACTCGCAGCTGGAATATGTGCTGACCGCGATGATCGCTTCCGCCGAGATCGGGCCGGAAGGCGAGGTGCGGTTTACACGGCCGCTGGGCGATCAGCGTTTTCTCGAGCCCTATTCAGGGCTTTATTGGCAGGTGTCCGCTCAAGCGCATGAGCCGTTCCGCTCGCGATCGCTGTGGGATCGCGCACTTCCCAGCAAGGCGGATCATCGTGACGAAGAACTGCACGTCTACGATACGCTGCCGTTCGGCAAGGATGAGCTGCGTATCCACGAACGCGATATCAAACTGCCCAACTCCAAGATCTATTGGCGGTTTCAGGTCGGCCAGAGCCGCGAAGAACTGAATGAGCAGATCACCATTCTGCGCAGTACCGTGCTGAAATCGTTTCTCCTGCTTGGTCTCGGGCTGATTTTCATGGCCGCACTTCAGGCAACGTTTGGGCTGTGGCCGTTGCGCAAGGTGCGTCGCGAAATCGCGGCCGTCCGCAGCGGCAGGATTTCGCGCGTCGATGCACGCCTTCCGGTCGAAATCGCGCCTATGGTCGAGGAATTGAACGAATTGTTGGCGCACAACGAGCGGCAGGCGGAGGAGGCGCGGCTTCATGCGGGCAATCTTGCGCACGCCCTGAAAACGCCGCTCACCGTCGTGATGAACGAAGCAACTGCCAAAAGTCCAAGTCTCCATGCCACGGTCATCCGCGAAGCGACGACGATGCGTCGTCAGGTGGACCATCATCTTGCGCGGGCACGGGCTGTCGGTCGGCGGGCCAGCGGTCAGAGCACCGCCGCGGTCTGGCCATCGCTCGAGGCAGTCGATCGTGCGGTCAGCCGTCTCTATCAGGAAAGCGTGATTGATCTCGACGGGGCAAAGGACGTGTCAGTTCGGGTCGAGCGCCAGGATCTCGACGAACTCCTCGGCAATCTCATCGAAAACGCCGCCAAATATGGCAGCGGCCGTGTCTTCGTAACTGTTTCGCGCGAGGATTCGATGGGTGAAATCGTCGTGGAGGACGATGGCCCGGGCATTCCCGCGGATCAGCGCGCCGCGATCTTCGAACGTGGCGCCCGACTCGATACCGACAAGCCCGGCACCGGTCTTGGCCTCGCCATCGTGAGGGACGTTGCCCAGATTTACGGCGGGACGGTCGCGCTTGAAGAAAGCGAGGATTTGGGCGGGCTGCTGGTACGGTTACGCCTGCCGCTGGCGGAATAGTGCTAAGCGCGGGCGTTTTCGTGATGCCGGATCACTTCGTCGATGATGAAGCGCAGGAACTTCTCGGAAAAATCGGGGTCGAGATTCGCGCTTTGTGCGAGCGAGCGAAGGCGCGCAATCTGTGCGCCCTCCCGTGACGGATCAGCGGGCGGCAATCCCGATTCGGCCTTGTAGCGGCCTACAGCCTGGGTGATCTTGAAGCGCTCCGCCAGCATGAACACCAACGCCGCATCGATATTGTCGATGCTTTCACGGTACTTCGCCAGCGTCGAGTCGCTCATGAATCCTCCCTGTGATGCCATGCGCCGACACCATTCGCCGCCTTTTGTTGCGGGATGGACGCGGACGCAAGCCCATCCGCTTGCCTTTATGCTTCGGCGGGGCCAGAGGCAGTAGCGTCATGACTACGAATGTTCTGCCGCTCCGTCGCACGACCGCGCCCTCCCTCGATCCGATGATCGCGCTGGTGGCCGCCGATCTCAACCAGGTGAATAGCGTCATCCTAGCGCGAATGCAGAGCGATGTGCCGTTGATTCCTGAGTTGGCGGGGCACCTGATTGCCGGTGGCGGAAAGCGCATGCGGCCGATGCTGACGCTCGCCTGCGCCCGTTTGCTGGATTATGGGGGCACGCGGCATCATCGTCTGTCGGCCGCCGTCGAGTTCATCCACACAGCGACCTTGCTTCATGACGACGTGGTCGATGGCTCGGGCCTTCGCCGTGGCCGCCGGACCGCCAACATCATCTGGGGCAATCCTGCCAGCGTGCTCGTTGGCGATTTTCTCTTCAGCCGCGCGTTCGAGCTGATGGTGGAGGATGGGTCGCTGCGTGTGTTGCGTATCCTGTCCAGCGCATCCGCGATCATCGCCGAAGGCGAGGTCAACCAGCTGACCGCCCAGCGGCGGGTGGAAACGACCGAGGAGCGGTATCTCGATATCATCGGCGCGAAGACCGCGGCCCTTTTCGCGGCAGCGTGCCGGATCGCAGCGGTGGTGGCGGAACGCGATCCTGCCGTCGAAGAGGCGCTCGACGCTTATGGCCGCAATCTCGGCATCGCTTTCCAGCTGGTCGATGATGCGATCGATTATGTTTCGGACGGCGCCACCATGGGCAAGGACAGTGGCGATGATTTCCGGGACGGAAAGGTGACACTGCCGGTCATCCTTGCTCATGCGCGCGGTTCTGCCGAGGATAAGGCGTTCTGGCGTGCCGCGATGGAAGGGCATCGTATTTCGGACGATGACCTCGCCCGGGCCACGCGCCTGTTGCGCGAAACCGGCGCGATCGATGACACTATCGGCCGGGCGCGTCACTACGGCCAGCGGGCAATCGATGCGCTCGGCGGCCTCGGCGGTGGCCCAGCGCGGGCGGCGCTGGTGGAAGCAGTCGAATTTGCCATTGCGCGAGCATACTGACCAAGGCGATCATTGTGTCGATAAGGCTTCGTGCTGATGCCGCGTTCCGCTGATATCTTGTAAATTACCCGATCATGAGTCTTCCTGTGAACGCCGTCCTTCCAGCGCTGAAGGCTGCGCTTGGCGGTCGATCGAATGCCGTGCTGGTCGCCCCACCCGGCGCCGGCAAGACGACAGCAACTGCGCCCGCCCTGTTGGGCGAATCCTGGTGTACCGGGCAGATCCTTCTCCTCTCGCCCCGGCGGCTGGCGGCGCGGGCCGCGGCCGAACGCATGGCTGACCTGGCAGGCGAGCCGGTGGGCCGGACGATAGGCTATGCTACCCGGCTCGATAGCAGGCAATCCGCGTCAACCCGGATCCTCGTTGTGACGGAAGGGATTTTCGTCAATCGCGTCCAGGCCGATCCCGAACTGCAGGGCATTTCCGCCGTGCTGTTCGATGAAGTACATGAGCGCAGTCTGGACAGCGATTTCGGTATGGCGCTCGCGCTCGATGCTCAGGAAGCGTTGCGGCCCGATCTGCGGCTGGTTGCTATGTCGGCAACGCTGGATGGCGATCGCTTTTCCGCTTTGCTTGGCCACGCGCCGGTGATCGAAAGCGCAGGCCTCAGCCATCCGCTCGACCTGCGCTATCTCGGCCGCCGCGCCGAAGCGCGGATTGAGGACGAGATGGCCGAGGCAATCCGCCTCGCGATCGACGAGCAGGCCGAAGGTGGCATCCTTGCCTTCCTCCCCGGCGTTGCTGAGATCGAACGCGTGGCAGAGCGCCTGATCAATCTGCCGCCCGCGATCGTCCTCCATCGCCTGCACGGCAATCTCGATCCCGCCGATCAGCGCGCGGCCATCGCTGCCGAAGCGCCGGGGCGTCGCAAGCTGGTACTTGCCACCTCGATTGCCGAAACCAGCCTTACCCTCGATGGCGTGCGGATCGTGGTCGATAGCGGGCTGGCGCGCAGGCCGCGTTATGATCGCGCGGCCGGCATGACACGGCTGGTGACCGAACGCGCGAGCCAGGCAGCGGTGACACAGCGTGCCGGGCGGGCAGCGAGACAGGCGCCGGGTATTGCCTATCGGCTGTGGGAATCGGCCGCGACCGCCGGACTGCCTCGCTTCGACCCACCTGAAATACTCGAAGCGGACCTGTCGGCATTGACGCTCGATTGCGCGCGCTGGGGGGTAAGCGATCCATCCACGCTGCATTGGATCGATCCGCCGCCCGCCGCTGCCATCTCGGAAGCCCGCCGACGCCTTGCGATGCTGGATGCGATCGATGCTGATGGCCGCCCGACGTCGCACGGGCTGGCGATTGCTCAGTTACCGCTCCCGCCCCGCCTGGCGCATATGCTGATCGCCGCGCATCGCAAGGGGGCGGGGGGGCTGGCGGCTGATGTTGCCGTGCTGCTGTCCGAACGTGGGCTAGGTGGTAACGAACCCGATCTCGAAGCGCGATTGCGCCGCTGGCAGGGCGAGCGCGGCAAGCGCGCCACCGCCGCGCGAGGTCTGGCCAGGCGCTGGCACGGGATGCTCGACAGAAATGCTCCAGCCTCGGGATCGGCGCTGGGCATCGGCGCGTGCGTCGCGCTTGGATTTCCCGATCGTGTGGCAAGACGGCGCGGCAGCGATGGCGCGGACTGGATTTCGATCGGCGGCCGCGGTTTCCGGCTCGATCCGGCCTCGCCGTTAGCGCGCGAGGAGTGGCTTGCGGTCGCTGAGACGCAAGGCATGGCTGCCGGCGCGCGCATCCTCTCAGCGGCGCCCATCACCGAGGGCGATGTGGAGGCCTTGTTCGCGGACAGGATCGAAATCCGTACCGTCGTGAAGTTCGATCCCGCCATCGCCGGGGTCACCGCTATGCGCGAACGGCGACTGGGCGCGATCCCGCTGGCGCGTGGTCCGGCTGATAATGTCGATAGTGGCGATGTGGCTGCAGCCCTGGTTGAAGGGGTGCGTGCCCACGGGCTCGATCTATTGCCATGGGGCGAGGCATCATCGGCACTCCGCCAGCGGGCTGCGTTTGCGGACGGGCAGGGCGGCGGAGCAGGCGATCTCAGCGACGCGCGCCTGATCGAAGATATCGGCCTCTGGTTGCTGCCATTAGTCGAAGGCAGGCGCAGGTTGGGCGACATTGATCCCGGCGTGCTGCATCAGGCACTCGAAGGCCTGGTAGGCTGGGACGGCAAGGCTGCGATCGATCGCATCGCTCCGGCGACACTCGAAACTCCTGCAGGCAGTAGTCACTCCATTGACTACGCGGCGGATGGCGGCCCAGCGGTCGATGTGCGGGTGCAGGCATTGTTCGGCATGACGCGCCATCCCACGGTGGACGAAGGCCGCGTCCCGCTCACTTTGCGCCTCACTTCACCTGCTGGCCGACCCATCCAGACGACGCGCGATCTCCCCGGTTTCTGGTCCGGAAGCTGGGCCGCCGTGGCCAAGGAAATGCGCGGCCGTTATCCTCGACATAACTGGCCGGATGATCCCGGCGCTGCAACGGCCTCGCTTCGCACGAAGAAGGCAGAGGCCCGGAAGACGTCTGCAAGATAGCGCCCGGCGCGAGTTCGATCAGTCGATTACAGGGGTTCAAGCACAGGGTTCTGTCAATTTCCGCCGATTGCGCCTATATCGGACGAGGGGCCGACGAGAGGAAGCCCAAGATGAATAAAGTGACCGACTATTGCGAACGGCGGATTCTGGAAGAGAGACAGGCGGCGACAACCGCGTCCTGTGACGAAGCAGCCATCGCCCATCGCCAGCTCGAGCATGAATATGCGGCTAAGCTGCGTGCGCTAAGGCCGAAGGTGAAAAAGGCGACCGGGAAACCGCACCCTTCCACCCTCTCTTTGCGCGATCACCAATAGGGCACCGAGCCATAAGGGCCGTAATAGCCGAAGATCCGCTCGCCATAGGTCTGGTGGCTGGGGCCGCCGAGTTCGCTCAGTTCGTAGCGGTCATAATAGGGCGCGGCCTCCAGCGCGGCCTTATCGAGCGGCACCACATAGCCGCCGCGCTCGAGGTCATAGTCGAGCAGCGACCAGGGGATCGGATGGAATTTCTCGCCGATGCCGAGAAATCCGCCGAACGACAGGATCGCATAGACCACCTTGCCGCTGATCTTTTCGATCGAGAGGTCGTTAACATGGCCGATCCGTTCGCCTGCCTGGTTGAAAACGGGTGTGCTATTGACCCGGCTGCCGAGGATGAGCGCGTGATCGGATCGATCGAGCACGGCCTCCGATGTTGCCTGGTTCATGGTCCATACTCCTGCTAGCCTCGCGCGGTGCAGATGGCTCGCCGGGCGGGGCGAAGAACTACAAATCGAACTCCCGTCTCGGCCATTCGTTCCGGTATTGCCCCGGATTTCGGCCTGTAGATCGCGTACAGCGCCCGAAATGATGGATGAGCGTTCATCGACGGCTTCGGCTCGGGGCGGAGCGGCGGCACAGCCTTGCGATTGAAGCCTGCAACCGGTCCTTCGGGCATTTCATTCAAGCATTTGTTTCATGGGCGGCCTTTTCCAGCCTCTCCCTTGCCCGTGCCTGGCCGATCAGCGGAAGCAGCGCGGCCATGTCCGGCCCATGATCCATCCCCGTCAGCGCCTGGCGCAGCGGCAGGAACAGCGCCTTGCCCTTTCGGCCGGTCGTCGTTTTCAGCGCGTCGGTAAGCTGATGCCAGGGGTCTGTGTCCCAGTTAATTGCGCTGGCGACCTCGAGCGCCTGTGCCAGAAAGACCCGATCCTCATCGGATAGTCCGCTGGCGGCGACAGGCCCTTCGACGACCGCCCACCAGCCCGCGGCGTCGCCTACCCGGTCGAGATTGGGGCGAATTGCGTTCCATCCCTTCGCATCCATCCCTGTCGGCAGGCGTTCCGACACGATCTCGTAATCGAGTTGATGGACGATGCGCCGGTTGAGCGCCTTCAGTTCTTCATCGTCGAAGCGCGCGGGGGCGCGCCCGAAGCGTTCGAAGTCGAAACCTGAAATAAGGGGGGCGGGGTCGGTCACCGGTTCCACCGGATCGCTGGTTCCGATGCGGGCGAGGAGAGCAAGCAAGGCGATCGGTTCGATCCCCTCGTCGCGGAAGTGCGCACAGCCCAGCGAGCCCAGACGCTTGGAAAGCTTGCCTTCGCTCCCCGTCAGCAAGGCTTCATGGGCGAATGACGGCGGAGCGCCGCCGAGCGCGTCAAACATCTGCAGCTGGAGACCCGTGTTGGTGACATGATCCTCGCCACGCACCACGTGGGTGACGCGCATGTCGACGTCATCGATCACGGAGGGCAGCATGTAGAGCCAGCTCCCGTCCGCCCTGCGGATCACCGGGTCGGACATCAGCTTGGGATCGATCCGCTGCTCGCCGCGAATCAGATCCTGCCAGACGATCGCTTCCCCGTGATCCAGCTTGAACCGCCAGTGCGGCGTGACGCCGTCGGCCTCCAGCTTTGCCCGATCGGCTTCGCTCAGACCCAATGCTGCGCGGTCATAGATCGGGGGCAGGCCGCGCCCGGCCAGGATCTTGCGCTTGAGATCCAGCTCTTCCGCCGTTTCATAGCAAGGATAGACTCGTCCCGCGTCGCGAAGACGATCAAACTGTTGCGCGTAAAGCGCGAATCGGTCTGACTGCCGAACCCTGTCGTCGGGATCCATGCCAAGCCACCGTAGATCCTCCCGGATCGAGTCCGCGAACGCGCTGGTGGAACGCTCGGTGTCGGTATCGTCCAGCCGCAGCAGGAAACTTCCGCCGTTTTTCCGCGCCCAAAGCCAATTATGGAGCGCGGTGCGGATATTGCCGACGTGAAGACGGCCAGTCGGCGATGGCGCGAAGCGGGTAATGACGGTCATGGCTGGCCGTCTATCATTCCTGCGGGCTTGGGCAAGCGCCCCCTTTCCCGATCGTGAATCGCTGACTAAGAGGGCCGCGCGCACAGGGGACTCGGACAATATGAAACTTCTCGCCGGCAATTCAAATCTGCCGCTCGCCAAGGCTATCGCGGAATATCTCGAATTGCCGCTTACGGAAGCCAGCGTCCGCCGCTTCGCTGACGAGGAAGTGTTCGTCGAAATCCACGAAAATGTGCGCGGCGAAGATGTTTTCGTCCTTCAGTCGACCGGCTTTCCGGCGAATGACAATCTCATGGAATTGCTGATCTGCATCGATGCGCTGAAGCGTTCTTCGGCCAAGCGGATCACGGCGGTCATTCCTTATTTCGGTTATGCCCGGCAGGATCGCAAACCCGGCCCGCGCACGCCGATTTCGGCCAAGCTCGTCGCCAATCTCATCACGATCGCCGGCGCCAACCGCGTGCTTTCGATGGATCTCCATGCCGGGCAGATCCAGGGTTTCTTCGATATCCCGACGGATAACCTCTATGCGGCGCCGGTAATGGCGGCCGATATCCAGGCGCGCTTTTCTGGCAAAAACCTCATGGTGGTGTCGCCCGATGTCGGCGGGGTTGTCCGCGCCCGCGCCCTTGCCAAGCGTCTTAACAATGCGCCTCTGGCCATCGTCGACAAACGCCGCGAACGGGCCGGTGAATCGGAAGTGATGAACATCATCGGCGACGTGTCCGGCCGCTTCTGCATCCTCGTTGACGACATCGTCGATTCCGCTGGCACGCTCTGCAATGCCGCCGCGGCGTTGCGAGAGGCCGGCGCCGAGGATGTCGTCGCCTATGTCAGCCATGGCGTGCTGTCGGGCGGTGCCGTCGCGCGGGTGGACGGATCGACCCTGACGGAGCTGGTGATCACCGATTCCCAGCCGATCCCGGCGGTGGAAGCCAGGAAGATCCGTCAGCTCACCATCGCGCCGCTGATCGCCGAGGCTATCCGTCGCATTGCGGATGAAAGCTCGGTTTCCAGCCTGTTCGACTGATCTCTTCCAGCTATTGCCAGCGGGTCTTTGCCGCGTCGTCCTCCGCCTTGGCATCGACCCATTTCGAAGATCCGTCCTGCCACTCCTCACGTTTCCAGAAGGGCGCGTCGGTTTTCAGCCAATCGATCAGATAAGCGCATGCTTCGAGCGCTGCTGCGCGGTGGCGTGATGCGGCCGCGACGAAGACGATGCGCTCGCCCGGAACCAGTCGGCCGTGGCGATGAATGACGACAAGGCCGGCCAGGGGCCATCTGCGGGCGGCGTCGGCTGCTATGTCGTACAAGGCGGTCTGCGTCATCGCCGGATAATGCTCCAGCGTCATCGCGATCAGTCCGCCATCGGCGCGCACGAGGCCGGTAAAGCTCGCGACCGCGCCCACCCGGAGCGCTTCGAGCCTTTCAAGCTCAGCGCCCGGATCGAAAGCGTCGGACTGTACGCGGACGTCGATCATCCGCCAGTGACCGGAGGAAAGATCGCGATTTCACGCGCGCCGGCGATGGACGCATCCAGCGGTGCAAAGCGCTGGTCGATGGCCGCGCGCAGGCGTTTACGGTCCGCAAAGGCGGCAGCATGAGGCGCGCTGGTCGCGGCCAGCCAGTCGATCAGCCCCGTGATCGTCGTAATGGTCGCCGGCGGGTTCACCGTTTCGCCATCCAGCCCGATCGCCTCGCGCACCCACGCGAAATAGATCATGTTCACGGTCATGCGCGTTAGTCCATATGCCGGACGCCCGCGCGCAGATAATCCCATCCGGTGATGAGTGTCAGCGCGGCGGCGGCCCAGAGACTGAACAGGCCCACATCATGGACGAAAGGCCATTGCGGCAATGCTCCGCCGAGGATCAGGGCGCCCAATGAAACGAGCTGAAAGGTGGTTTTCCACTTGGCAAGCTGGCTGACCGGCATCGACACCCGCAGTTCCGCGAGAAATTCCCGCAGCCCGGATACCGCTATCTCGCGCAACAGGATGATGAGCGCCGCGATCACGGCCCAGCCGCCAATATCCTTCGTGACGATCAGCATAACGATCACGGCGGCGATCATGATCTTGTCGGCGATTGGGTCCAGGAACACGCCCAGCTTGGACACCGTCCCCTTGGCCCGGGCGAGATAGCCGTCGAAATAATCGGTGATGCCCATCAGGCAATATAGCCCGTAAGCGAGCGCATAGTCGAACCAGCTGGGATTCCACAGCAGGGCGACGAGTATCGGCACAGCGAAAATGCGCGATAGGGTCAGGATGTTCGGCAAGGTCAGCATCGTGGGGCACGCTTTACCCGAGGTTTCGGGCAGTCCGAAAACTTTTTCTTGAAGTGCCTCGAAAGCTGCTCTTGACGCTGCTGCCTCGAAACCCATATGCCGCGCTGGCACTCCTCCTCGAGGAGTGCTAACAGGCTTTACCAGAGTCGCGAGGACGGCGCCTGCACCGGGCTTCGTCTTATCGTGCAGTTTCATGAAGGAAAGGTGACGCGCATGAGTTTTCGTCCATTGCACGATCGAGTTCTCGTTCGCCGCGTAGAGGCTGAAGAGAAATCGGCCGGCGGCATCATCATCCCCGACACGGCAAAGGAAAAGCCGCAGGAGGGCGAAGTCGTAGCAGCCGGCGCGGGTGCCAAGAGCGAAGACGGCAAGATCACGCCGCTCGATGTCAAGGCTGGCGACAAAATCCTGTTCGGCAAGTGGTCGGGCACCGAAGTTAAGATCAACGGCGAAGACCTGTTGATCATGAAGGAATCGGACATTCTGGGCATCGTCGGCTGATTTGGGAGTCTCCTTTTCCCCCGTTAGTCCCGAGCGAAGTCGAGGGACGGTCCGGTGGGAGAGGTATCTCGACTACACTCGATACCAACGGTTTTATAAAACTTTTGAAAGGTAAATAACATGGCAGCGAAAGACGTACGCTTTTCGCGTGACGCCCGTGAGCGCATCCTGCGCGGCGTCGACATTCTGGCAGACGCAGTCAAGGTGACCCTGGGGCCGAAGGGCCGCAACGTCGTTATCGACAAGAGCTTCGGCGCACCCCGCATCACCAAGGACGGCGTTACCGTCGCCAAGGAAATCGAACTCAAGGACAAGTTCGAGAACATGGGCGCGCAGATGGTCCGCGAAGTTGCTTCGAAGACCAATGACATCGCCGGTGACGGCACCACCACCGCGACCGTTCTCGCCCAGGCGATCGTTCGCGAGGGCATGAAGTCGGTTGCGGCCGGCATCAATCCGATGGACCTGAAGCGCGGCATCGACGTCGCCGTCGAAAAGGTCGTCGCTGACCTCAAGGCACGCTCCAAGCCCGTCGCTGGCACCAACGAGATCGCCCAGGTCGGCATCATCTCGGCCAATGGCGACACCATCGTTGGCCAGAAGATCGCTGAAGCGATGGAAAAGGTCGGCAAGGAAGGCGTGATCACCGTCGAGGAAGCCAAGGGTCTCGATTTCGAGCTCGACGTCGTCGAAGGCATGCAGTTCGACCGTGGCTACCTCTCGCCCTACTTCGTCACCAATCCGGAGAAGATGTCGGTCGAGCTTCAGGATCCTTACATCCTGATCCACGAGAAGAAGCTTTCGAACCTGCAGGCAATGCTGCCTGTTCTCGAAGCGGTTGTGCAGAGCGGCCGTCCGCTCCTGATCATCGCTGAAGACGTCGAAGGCGAAGCACTCGCGACTCTCGTCGTCAACAAGCTGCGCGGCGGCCTCAAGGTCGCTGCCGTCAAGGCGCCTGGCTTCGGCGATCGTCGCAAGGCGATGCTCGAAGACATCGCGATCCTGACCAACGGCCAGATGATCAGCGAAGACCTGGGCATCAAGCTTGAAACCGTGACCCTGCAGATGCTGGGCCAGGCCAAGCGCGTCACCATCGACAAGGACAACACCACCATCGTCGACGGTGCGGGCGATGCTGAAGGCATCAAGGGCCGTGTCGAGCAGATCCGCCAGCAGATCGAGAACACCACCAGCGACTATGACAAGGAGAAGCTCCAGGAGCGTCTTGCAAAGCTCGCCGGCGGCGTTGCCGTGATCAAGGTCGGCGGTGCTTCGGAAGTCGAAGTGAAGGAGCGCAAGGACCGCGTTGATGACGCGCTCCATGCAACCCGCGCGGCTGTCGAGGAAGGCATCGTTCCTGGCGGCGGTACGGCTCTGCTGTACGCAATCAAGGCTCTCGAGGGTCTCAAGGGTGCGAACGACGATCAGACCCGTGGCATCGACATCATCCGCAAGGCGCTGCAGGCGCCGGTCCGCCAGATCGCGCAGAATGCCGGTCATGATGGAGCGGTTGTCGCTGGCAAGCTCATCGACAGCAACGACACCAACCTCGGCTTCAACGCGCAGACCGAAGTCTACGAAAACCTGGTTCAGGCCGGCGTGATCGATCCTACCAAGGTCGTGCGCGCAGCTCTGCAGGATGCGGCTTCGGTTGCCGGTCTCCTCATCACCACCGAAGCGGCGGTGTCCGAGGCGCCCGACGACAAGCCGGCAATGCCTGCAATGGGCGGCGGCATGGGCGGCATGGGTGGTATGGGCGGCATGGACTTCTAAAAGTCGTCCCGCTCCAGACCACTGACGTTCAACGAAGGGCCGGGGGAGAAATCCTCCGGCCCTTTCTGATATATTTCTTGGTTGGAGACAGCGCGTCGTTGCGATGTTTCGCATCGGGCAGCGCGGCCGCCGCACTTCTCACTCGGTCATGCGGGGGTAGAACATCGTGTTGATCGGTGCTCTCAACACCTTTCGGTCCTCTTTTCAAACGCGCGCTGATGCGCAAGGACGCCGTTGAGCGCTGAGCCTGCGCTTGGTCTCAAATTCTACCAGGATGAGCCGTCACCCCGGCTCAAGGGCCGGGGTGACGAGTAGTAACGCGTGCAATCCTGATCAAAGTCGAGCCTAAAAGCTGTAGACGAGCGTAGCCCGGCTGACGGTGTCCAACGGCTGGCGGTCGGTCAACTCGCTGTGCTCATATTGCACGTCGTACGACAGCCGCGCTTTCAGATCGCCCAAAAGACGCGTTTCCAGCGAGGTGGTTGAAATCGCATTCATGTCCCCGTCTTCAAGATAGACAGCGGCATCCTGCGAGAAATTCAGGGTTGGCGTAACTTTCCAGCGCAGCGCCATGGACGCGCGTCCCGCGCCGGAGGCCTTCGATTTCCGATCCGTATAATCCGTATAACGAACGGCAGGGCCGCCTTGCACCGTGAGCTTGGTGGACGGATTCGAGATAACGGTAAGCCCGATACCGGTACTGAGCGTGAAACGGTTGCCGAAACCGAGGAAACGGTCGCGTTCATATTGGCTCAGTTCATAGACGAAAAGGTTATCACTGAATTTGTAGCTCGGCTGCCATCCGAATTTGACCCGGTCCGCGGTCGTCTCGCCGTCCGATCGCTGAAAATCCACGCGGCCGGTGACGAGGTGCTGCCACTTCAAACCTTCCCGCTCCAGCCGCAGCGCGCCATAAATGGCAAGCGCATCGGTGTTGCCCGTCGAGCGGGATCCGCCGAGTTCGACCTCGCCCTTCCAGTTATCCAGCAATGACGCCTCGGCGAGCTTTTCCGCACGTGCTCGTGCCTCTCGTGCCAGCTGCTCTGCCCGCTGGGCGCTATATTCAGCTTCAAGCGCTTCGATTTGCGGCGTCGCTTGTGGGTTGGTCTGTCGCGCGAGCTTGAGGATCGATTTCATCGAGGCATCATCCTTGGCCTCGAACGCCGCCCGGGTAAGATCACGGATAGACTGTGGGAGCTGTGTGGGCGGTGGAGGCAAGTCGAAGAACGGCACGGTCCATGGCGCTGGCGGCGGTAAAAGAATGATTATTGGCGGCTGTGTGACTTGGTCTGTCGGCTTGAGGACATCGGGAGAAATGGGCAAATGCTGTGGCTGCGGCTCCCATTGGGGAGCGGCAGCCGACGCCATCATCGCGATTACATTTGCTATCACCAAAAACCCCTTCTCGAAATCAGGAGTTTAACAGGCGTTGCTCCGATGGGGGAAGCAGCAGATCGGCCAGATGGTGTGGCAATCGGGGGTAACGGGGCCGGCGCATGAAGCGCGCTGCTTCGTTGGGCGCGAGGAATATCCCGCGCACCGCCAGTTTGTCGCCGAGATCAACACGCGCACTGATCATGGCGAGCCAGGGGGCCGCGACAAGACTTACCGCCACTGGTAGCGTCCACATCGCGCCCTCTACCTGCGCCGCGATCGCTGTCCAGAACACGAAACCCAGCACGACGTGCCAGCGGTAGCGGCCCCAGGCGTCGGCAAAGGCGATTCCGTCCACATCACGGCGCTGCGGCGACCAACCGCTTGGCCGGCCTCTTACGATATCGATGATTGCCATTGTCTGGGTCAGCATCGTCATCGGGGCGATCAGGATAGACATCGGAATTTCGAGGAGGACGCTGATCACGACGTTTTGCGTTCCGCCCAGTTTTTCGCGAAGCTCATCGTCAATCGTGAGCCATGCCAGCGCAAGCAGCTTCGGACCAAAAAGGAGCAGCAGCGTGAGCGCCAGCAACAACCCCGAAGGCATGATAGCCCAACTTGCCAGCGTGGCGCGGAATGGCTCGATCAGGCTGGCCAGCAACAGCATCAGCCACAGGGGCGACGTGAGATAGGCGGACGCGCCCATGAATAGCTGGAGACGATTGACCCAGTGGAAGCCGGCGCTGCCGACGATACGCAGATGCTGGAGGTTGCCCTGGCACCAGCGGCGATCGCGTACGGCATAATCGGGAAGCGTCGGCGGAAACTCCTCGTAGCTTCCATCCGGCAGGCTGATCATGTGGACCGCCCAGCCGCGCCGGCGAAGCAATGCGGCCTCGACCATGTCGTGGCTCATGATGTGCCCGCCAAAGGGCTCGCGTCCCGACAAGGACGGCAGGCCACAGCTTTCGGCGAATGCCTTGATCCTGATGATGGCATTGTGGCCCCAGAAGGTCGCTTCCGAACCCGACCACCATTGCAGCCCGGCGCTTGCGATAGGGCCGTAGATCGAGGAGGCGAATTGCTGCCACCGGGCAAACAATGTCCGCGCGTTGTGGATGGCGGGAATGGACTGGATGAGACCGATGCGGGGATCGGCTTCCATCGTGGCTGCCAGACGGGCAAGCGCGACACCGGTCATAAGACTATCGGCATCGAGCACGATCATGTGCTCATAAGCGCCGCCAAAGCGTGTCACCCATTCATGAATATTGCCCGGCTTGCGGGCTATATTCTTGAGACGACGGCGATAGTAGATCGCCATCCGCGCCCGCTGGCGAAGGGTCTGAAAAGCCGCCTTTTCAGCAGGCTCGGCCTCGGCCCGGGAGTCGCTCAGGACGAAAAAGTCGAAGAGGTGGTCAAGACCCATGCCATGGATGGAATCGGCCATCGTGCCGATGCGATCGAAAACAGGCCCGACCTCCTCGTTATAAATGGGGACGAGGATGGCCGTGCGACGTGTCGGCATGCGCGGCTGTGCCAGCCAGCGGGGCAGGCCGGGACCCGATCCCATCAAGGCCCAGAAACCGGCGATCGCCGAAAGGAAACCAAAAGAAATCCACGAAAAGAGGCCGAAGAACAGCAGGGCAAGCGCGATATCCCACAGATCCATTCCATCGGCGGACAAGGGGCGTGCCATTTCCTGCGCGCCGAACAGACCGACGACCAGGCATCCGCCGATCAGAAACATCCTGCGGCCGAATATGAGATCCACCAGCGGAGGCTTCCGGACAGGCGGCGCTTCCTTGAAGTTCTGCTCGGGCATTCGGATCGGCGCTTCCGGCGGCAACTCGGCCGCCGTCGCGGAATCGAAGCCGATTCCATTTCGGCCAAGAATCGAGCCTTCAGCTACAGGACGATACATTCACCAATTCCCTTGTCAGCTTCAACAAACGCCTCTCCGTCATTCTGGTCTAACTAATCGCTAGAATTCGTACCTCGCAAACCCGCGGTTTGTCGTTCGGTTCCGATCAGCGACCATCCAGCCAATGAAGCTGGTAGATCAGTGTTTCCGTGAGAGAAGTATTTCCCGCTTTCAGAAACGCCCGAACGTCGGTCGTGTCCGCGGAATCCTTGCCTACATCCGCCGTCAGGCGCCAACGCCCGGGCATGCCTTCGACGGGATAACAGTGTGCTTCCAGTATCTTGCCACCGGAAACATTCAGCCCCGGCGCGACCTGGCCGCGCTGCGTGTAACTTGCGAGATTGCCCCCGACGAAATCGGCCACGATCTTTCGCGCATTGGCCGTAGGCTCATGGCCGGGCCGGCCCGCGGTACCGGTCCAAACATCGATCGCCCGTGCCACATCGATCGGTTGCGGCTCGTCGCCAATCCAGTTCATGCGATAGGCGTAGTCGAACCGCGCGCCAGCCCTGGCAGGCTTGGCCGGCACCCAGAATGCCACGATATTGTCGTCGATTTCCCGTTCCGTCGGGATCTCGAACAGCGTGACAGCGCCCTTGCCCCAGTCGCCCTTGGGCTCGATCCAAAGGCTTGGGCGCTTTTCGTAGAAGACGCCGTCATCCTGATAATGGTCGAACGCCCGATCGCGTTGCAGCAAGCCGAATGCGCGGGGTCCATTGTCGGAAAAGCTGCTCGTTGCCGCGCGCGGAGGGTTTACCAGCGGACGCCAGATTCGCTCGCCCGCGCCCGTGAACATCGCAAGACCATCGGAGTCATGGATTTCCGGACGCCAATCCCTGCCCTTTTCGCGGTTGCCTTCGCTGTACCAGAACATGCTGGTCAGCGGCGCGATACCCAGTTGTTGGATATCCTTCCGCAGGAACAGCGCCTGGGTCACATCCTGGGTAACAGCGCCGTCCAGCTTGCGATTGACGAAGCGATAGGCGCCGGTGATGCTCGGCCCATCCAGCAAGGCATGGACGATCAGGCTTTGATCCGGTCCGCGTTCAAGCCAGAAATGCGTGAATGCCGGAAACTCCTCGGACACACCGGGCACGCTGGTATTGATCGCCAGCCCGCGGGCGGACAGGCCATATTGGTTGAGCGGGCCGGCAGACCGAAAATAGCTTGCCCCCTGGTAAGCAAGCCAATCGCCCACGCTGGCGCTGTTCATCGCGCGAAAGCCCGCAAATCCGTCGTTCTCCGCAAGCAGTGTCGCGACATCTTGGCCCTGCGCCTCGAACAGCGACGGGTTATAGGAAAAGGGCGTCGCGCGCCCGTCGCTGACCAGCGCCAGCTCGATCGGAGTCTGCGCGTAACGGGAAAGCGGAAAAAGGCGAATACCGCCCTTGCCGTCGTCGTCCGGCAGCAAGGTCTTGTCCGCACGATAGCTGATCTGGCTCACCGCGTCGTAATCGATCGCGTGGCTATGGGTGCGCGGTTGCACGGGCTGGTAGGGCTTTCGCGCCAGGCTACGTGCGCGAGCGACCAGCAATCCCCATGAAAAGGGTTCCGACCGCGATCCCGCCGCGCGGACTTGCCACGGCGCCAGCACGGCCAGCGTGCCCAGGGCAAGCATATGTTCGCGACGGTTCATCATGTGGTTGGCCCTTATGGCTCAGCGCCTGAATGGTTACTGACCAGCCCGTTAAGCAAGTTGTCAATCAATTGACCAGCAGACGTTCAGCATGCGAACGGGAATGCATGCGCTTTACGTCCGATAACAACGCCTCCGCCTGCTCCGAGGTTCTGGCGGCTGTGCTGGCCGCAAACGAGCCCGATGTCGCTTATGACGGCGACGCGCTGAGCGCCCGACTGGACGGAGCTTTCTCTGCTCTGTTCGAGCGCGAAGTGGCTGCTCTGTGGGTGGCGACCGGCACGGCGGCGAACGGCATTGCCCTTGCAACGCTCTGCCCGCCCTATCGCGGCATCCTGTGCCATGCCGAATCCCACATCAATGCCGACGAGGCGGGCGGTCCGGAGTTTTTCACCCACGGCGCGAAACTCATTACCGTCGAAGGCGAGGGCGCCAAACTGACTCCCGAGACGATTGCCGTCCGAATGGCGACGATTTGCGATGATATTCATCGCGTCCAGCCGGCGGCGCTCTCGATCACCAACGCCACTGAATTCGGGCTGGTCTATTCGCCCGAGGAAACCGCTGAACTGGGCGCCTTCGCGCGCGAGAATGGCCTTCGTTTCCATCTGGATGGCGCGCGCTTCGCCAATGCCGTTGCCAATCGCGGTTGCAGCCCGGCGGATTTGAGCTGGCGCGCGGGCGTCGATGCCATGACCTTCGGCTTCATAAAGAATGGCGGAATGACTGCCGAGGCGATCATATTTTTCGATCCTGATCATGCGCAGGAGGCACGGATCCGGCGAAAACGGGCTGGCCACCTTTCTTCCAAAGGCCGTTTCCATGCCGCCCAGTTGCTGGCGCTGCTGGAAGGGGGGCGCTGGCTTGCCAATGCACGCAGGGCAAACGCTGCCGCGGCGAGACTGGCAGCGGGTATGAAAAGCCGGTTGGTCTATCCCGTTCAGGCCAATGAGCTTTTTGTAACGCTCGCGAAGGAAGAGGCGGCCACGCTGCGTGGCTGGGGGTTCCAGTTTCATGACTGGTCCGAAGGCATAATCCGGTTCGTCGTCTCGTGGGATCAGGACGAAGCGGATGTCGCCCGGCTGGCTGACGCTATTGGCGCATTGTGACCTTGCGCCCCTCTTCCGAACGCGCGTTTCGCGCCGACGTCGTCATTCCGTTCACGCTGATCACGCTCATCTGGGGCTCGACCTGGCTGGTGATCCACGATCAGATCAGCGTGGTGCCTCCCAGCTGGTCCGTGGCATATCGCTTCCTGCTTGCCGCCATCGCCATGTTTGGCCTGGCCCGGTTCAGGAAGCTGCCGCTGGCGATCGGCATCAAAGGGCTTGGATTTGCGTTCGTCCTGGGCCTCCTGCAGTTCGCGCTGAACTTCAATCTTGTCTATCAGGCGGAAATTCACGTCACGTCTGGCCTGGTTGCTGTGCTGTATGCGCTGCTGATTGTTCCAAACAGCCTGCTGGCGCGGTTGCTGTTCAAGCAGTCGGTCACGCGGGAATTCCTCATCGGATCGATCGTGGCCGCTGCAGGCGTCGCGATGCTTTTTCTCCACGAAGCGCGGGTATCGGACGTCGGCTCTGCCGGCGTGCTTACGGGGATCGTGCTCAGTCTTCTGGGCGTGCTGAGCGCATCCATGGCGAATGTCCTTCAGATCGCCGAAATCGCGCGCCGCTTGCCGATGATGAGTGTGCTGGCCTGGGCAATGCTGATGGGCGGTCTGCTGGACGCGGGATTTGCCCTGGCGACTGCTGGACTGCCCGTGATCGATCCCCGACCTGGCTATATCGCGGGTATCGCATATCTTGCGATCGTGGGATCGGTGATCACTTTTCCGCTTTATTTTGGGCTGATCCAGCGCATCGGGGCGGGCCGTGCGGCGTATACGAGCGTGCTGATACCGGTTCTGGCGATGCTTCTTTCAACCCTGTTCGAAAATTATATGTGGTCTCCGCTCGCGATTTGCGGGGCGGGCCTGTCGCTGGTAGGAATGATCATCGCGATGCGGGCGCGTCAGGCGCCGTCTCTGGAGAGCGCCGCCAGTCCTTCGCGAAATGTGGGGTAGCGCGGCCGCCAGCCAAGCAGCCGTTTCGCCTTGCCATTGGCGACACGCCGGTTTTCCGCATAGAATGCGCGTGCTTGCGGGGAAAGTGCAGCGGCCTCAAGCGCCAGCAATGGCGGCAGCGGACAGCCTGACAGTTGAGCGGCAAACACGATCACGTCGTTTTGCGGGGCAGGGAGGTCGTCGGCAAGGTTATAGATGCCGGGCGGGCCACGATCGATACTGGCTGCCATGCCCGAGATGATGTCGTCCACATGGACGCGGCTGAATATCTGATTGGCCATTTCGAGACGATGCGCACGCCCCTCGCGGACCCGGTCAAGCGCCGATCGGCCAGGTCCGTAGATGCCGGGCAGGCGAAAAACGCGAGCCTCCGGATGTAGTGCGGCCCAGGCCTGATCCGCCGCGTTCCGAGCGCCCCTTCGTCCCGATATGGCTGTAAACTCGTCTACCCAGGCGCCGGCGCGATCGCCGTAGACCCCGGTCGAGGAGAGGTATCCGACCCAACGGGCGCCGGATCGCGCGATAGACTCCCCGAATCTCTCCAATATCGGGTCGCCTTCACCGTCGGGCGGCACGGAAGATAGAATGTGAGTCGCTGAAGCGATCCGCGGCATGATCGCATTTTGCGGATCATCCCTGCGGATTTTTGTAACGGTCCATCCCCTCGCCAGTTGCCGATCGGCCAGCCGCGTCGCGGTATAGCCGGGCCCAAAGATCAAAAGATGGCTCATATGCCGGTTATGGAAGCGAGGGCTTTCATCCGCAACCGCAGCACTATAGACTTTGTTCATGCTAGATGTACGTACCGCCCCCGCCCCGCCGGCTGTCCACAACCGCGCCGATTATCGCCCGCCAGAATGGGTCGTGCCGGAAATTGCGCTGGATTTCAGTCTGGATGCCTCTGCGACGCGGGTTCGTGCCCGCCTCATGGTCGAGCGCGTTGGGGAGCATCGCCATCCGCTGCGGCTGGAAGGGGACGGCCTGAACCCGCTGGACGTACGCATTGACGGGACTGCCGAAGCGGATAGCTGGCGCGTGGATGGTAGCGCGTTGCTGATCGACCTTCCCGGCGACCGGCATGTCGTCGAAACCGAGGTCGAGATCATTCCCGAGCAGAATTCGCAGCTAATGGGGCTTTACGCGAGCGGCGGTATCCTTTGTACGCAATGCGAGCCTGAAGGGTTCCGCCGCATCACCTTCTTTCCGGACCGCCCTGACGTGCTCAGCCGCTACACGGTGCGCATGGAGGCGGACAAGGCGCGCTATCCCGTCCTGCTGGCCAATGGCGATCGGATCGGGGCGGGCGACCTCGATGGTGGCCGTCATTGGGCGGAATGGAGCGACCCTTTCCTGAAGCCCAGCTATCTCTTCGCGATGGTCGCGGCTGATCTGGTTGCCAACAAGGACAGCTTCGTCACGCGTTCCGGGCGCATCGTGGAACTTGGCATATGGGTCCGCCAGGAAGATGTGCAGCGTACGGCCCACGCCATGACGGCGCTGAAACTTTCAATGGCCTGGGATGAGCATGCCTATGGCCGCGAATATGATCTTGGCATGTTCAACATCGTCGCCGTCGCCGATTTCAATTTCGGTGCGATGGAAAACAAGGGCCTCAACATATTCAATTCCCGCTATATTCTGGCCGACCCGGATACCGCGACTGATTTCGATTATGATGCGGTTGCCGGTGTCGTCGCGCACGAATATTTCCATAACTGGTCCGGCAACCGCGTCACATGCCGGGACTGGTTCCAGCTGTCGCTGAAAGAAGGATTCACTGTTTTCAGGGATCAGCAATTCTCGGCTGATCAGGGTTCCGCTGCGGTAAAGCGGATCGAGGACGTCCGCACCTTGCGTGCGGCTCAGTTCCCGGAGGATGCTGGCCCGCTCGCGCATCCGGTGCGCCCGGAAAGCTATATCGAGATATCCAATTTCTATACGGCCACGGTGTATAACAAGGGCGCCGAAGTCATCCGGATGCTGCACACGATGCTCGGGCCGCAAAAATTCCGCGCGGGAAGTGATCTTTATTTCGATCGGCACGATGGCCAGGCCGTAACCTGCGAGGATTTCGTGACCGCGATGGAGGATGCCAGCGGCGTCGATCTCGCGCAGTTTCGCTTGTGGTATGGTCAGGCGGGAACGCCACGGGTGCGTGCGGAACTCAGTCATGAGCCGGCTGGCGGTCGCGCGCGTCTGACACTCGATCAGGAAATTCCGCCGACACCGGGCCAGCCCGTGAAAGAGCCCGTCCTCGTGCCGCTCAAAATCGCGTTGTTCGGTGAACTGACGGGCGAACGGCTTGGCGACGAGCAACTCGTGCTATTGGACACGGCGAGCCATGAAATATTGTTCGAGGGGATCAACGAGCGGCCCATATTGTCAATAAATCGCGGCTTTTCGGCTCCGGTCATCGTGGATGCGGAGCGCAGCTTCGACGATCTCGCTTTCCTGTCCGCGTTCGATGATGATCCCTTCGCCCGCTATGAGGCTATGCAGCAGCTGATGCTGGGTACGCTGGTGAACGCCGTCTCGACTGGTAAAGTCGATCATGAGCCGGTGATCGAGGCCATTCGCCAGACGCTGACGGATACCGCGCTCGATGCCGCTTTCATCGCCGAGGCGTTGATGCTTCCCAGCGAGGCGTTCATTGGCGACCAGATGCTGATCGTCGATCCGGATGCGATCGCGACGGCGCGTGAGGCGCTTCGTGCGGACATCGGGCTGGAGCTGGAGGAGCACTGGCGCAACGCCTATCGCGCGAATGCCAGCAATCGGTACGAATATGCCCCTGCCGCGAAGGGCGCCCGGCGCCTGCGGACGGTTGCGCTGGGTTATATTGCGGCCAGCGGCGTAGACGATGCACCCCGTATCGCCTTCGATCAGTTCTCTGACGCGGATAACATGACAGACCGCCAGGGGGCGCTCGGCATATTGGCGAACGGCGAATCGTCAGAACGCGACAGGGCATTGGCCGCGTTCTACGAGCGTTACCGGGATAACGCGCTTGTTCTGGATAAGTGGTTCAGCACGCAGGCTCTTTCGTTGAGAGCGGACACCGTAAGCGCTGTGGAGCAGCTATCCGGCCATCCCGATTTTACGATCGCCAACCCAAACCGGGTAAGATCGCTGGTCGGCTCCTTTTCTGTCAACCAGCGCGCGTTTCACGACAAATCTGGCCGCGGTTATCGCTTTCTGGCTGACAAGGTGATGCAGATCGACCGGCTCAATCCGCAGACTGCGGCTAAACTCGTGCCTCCATTGGGCCGCTGGCGGCGATTTGACGAAGTACGCGGCGCCCTGATGCAGGCCGAGCTGCAGCGGATTCTTGAAGCCCCGGCGCTTTCGCGGGACGTTTACGAGCAGGTTTCCAAAAGCCTGGCTTAGTTCGCCTTAGTTCGCGTTGGCCGGGTCAGCAGTGTTGTTGTCAGGTGGCAGCGCCATGTCGTCCGCGGATGCGTCGAGCATTTCCGCCGCATTGTTGAGCTGAGATGCCTCGTCGGGGCTTAGTCCACCCACATTCGCGGCGTCATCATGGCTGCTGCATGCCGCTGTCAGGCAAAGCGGCGCAACCACCGCCAGGAGTTGTAAGGCTATTCTCATGGCAATCTCCCGTCCGCATACAATAGAGCACAGATGAGGACTGCTCGCGATAGTAATTCATCGCCGAGGCATGAAAAAGGGGCGCCTTCCGACGGAAAGCGCCCCTAATTCTCAATCACGTTCAATGAGAACGTGAATACGATAATTACATCGCGTTCGCAGCGTTATCTACAACGTTGTCAGCCGGTGCGGCTGCAGCATTGTCGATAGCGTTCGCTGCCGCGTCCGTGACGTTTTCGGCCGCTGCATTGATGTCTTCGATCGCTGCGTTCTCGGTGGCGTTGGTTTCAACGGTGTTCGCGGCTTCCGGCTCGCCGCTCTTCGAGCAAGCGGTCAGGCTCAGCGATGCAGCTGCGATGAGCGAAAGTGCAACAAACTTCTTCATGGGCGTACCCTCCTTGATTCTGCAGGATAATGAGTGAGTGAACGGTAACCTACCGCGGCAAGACGTGTTTCCCCCCGAAACATGTGACGCCTCCATATCGTGACATTTCGATGTATGCAATGTCTCTTATTTCAGTAGTTATTACTTTGCCGACGCTGGTGTTTCTTCCGCCGCAGGCACATTGCCGTCCGTGGCTGGCTGCTCAACGCTCCGTTCGACTTTAGTTTCCGTTGTGGCAGGTGTCGGTGTTTGCACTGCGGCGTCGGCCGCTGGAGCTGCAGGAGCAATCGATGTCGTGCCTTCTCCTGTTGTTGGCCCGGGCGATGGTGCATCGGGCGCTGGTGTCGCTGCGCCGTTATCAGCCGTATTTCCGCCTGTATCCGCGCTGTCCGCTGCTGTAGCAGCAGCTGCGTCACCCTCCGCGGCCCCGCTCGTGTCGCCGGAACCACCGTCATCATCCTCGTCTTCATTACGAATCTGGGCGTGGCGGCGTTGTAAATAGGCCGATCGCGCTGCGGCATAGGAATCGAGACTGGTTTCAAGGAAAGAATCCGCGCCGCTGTCCATCAGATCGGATCGTGTACTGATCACCTCGCCGGCCATGATCCCGATCTTTGCGGTGCTGCTGAGGCCGGATTCCCGTACGGCGACGCGATAAGGGTCCGCGAATTGGGCAACGCCGCTGCCCACACCATCCCTCAATGTTGATGGCCCCAGGATTGGTAAGACGAGATAAGGACCGCCATTTGCGCCCCACACCGCCAATGTTTGCCCGAAATCTTCGTATGCAGGCTTGATGCCCATCTTGGTAGCCTGATCCGCCAGTCCCCCGATACCCAGCGTCGTGTTGACCGCGAACCTTCCAAGATTGCGGATGGCGCGATCGGGCTTGCCTTGCAGCAGGTTGTTGATGAAGGAAAATGGCTCTGAAAGATTTGCGAATATGCGCGAGATGCCCCGGCGCGCCGGCCTCGGTGTTACGGCACGATATACTTTCGTGACCGGTTTGATCGCAACCTTGTCGAGCGCCTGATTCACGTCCCACACGCCGCGGTTAAAACCCTCCAGGGGATCGCGTTCGGCCAGGCGATCCTCGCCCGGTGTCGTAGCACAGCCCGCAAGAAGGAGAAGGGCGGAGCACGCCGCTGGTAAACGCTTCATCTTGATTCCCTTTTGAATTTTACAGCCGTGCCATAGGCGGTCGGCGCAGTACAAGCGGATTGACGATATATAAAGATTTCTTTATATCATGGTTGGGCTATGAGAATTGCGCTTTCCATCTTCCGGGCCCTCGCCGATCCGACGCGCCTGCGTATCCTCGGACTGCTCCGGGCGATGGAGCTGTCTGTCGGGGAACTGGCGCAGGTGCTGGGCCAGAGCCAGCCGCGCGTTTCGCGTCACGTCCGGATTCTCGCTGATGCTGGTCTGGCTGAGCGCCGTAAGGAAGGCAGCTGGGTTTTTCTCGGGCTTGGGCAAGAGGCGCGCACGATTCCCGTGCTTGATGCAATTGATGGCTGGGCGGCCGATGAAGCGGGGGATCATTGGGCCGTGGCAGACATTGCCCGCCTTGCCGCGGTTCGGGCGGACAGGGCTGCTGCGGCGGAAGCCTATTTTGAAGCGCATGCCGTCGAATGGGACGCCATCCGCTCGCTTCATGTTCCCGAGAGTGCCGTGGAAGCGGCTATTGTCGATGTGCTGGGCAATCGCCCGATCGATACGCTCGTGGATCTCGGAACGGGGACCGGCAGGATGCTCGAGCTGCTGGGCACGAATGCCGCCAGTGCCATCGGTATCGATCGCAGCCCCGAAATGTTGCGCCTTGCGCGCGCCAAGCTCGCGGAAGCCGGGCTGCATCGCGCCGAGCTCAGGCAAGGCGATATCTATGCGTTGCCATTGCCGGATTGCAGCGCCGATGCTGTGATTGTTCACCAGGTTCTCCATTATGCGCAGCAGCCTGCCGCGGCACTCAACGAGGCGGGCCGCCTGCTCGTTCCCGGCGGCCGCTTGCTGATCGTGGATTTCGCGCTGCATGACCGGGAAGAGTTGCGTAGCCGTGACGCGCATGCGCGCCTCGGATTCTCGGACGAGCAGATTGCCGGATGGATTGATGCCGCTGGCTTGAGCCTCGTAACGATGCGCGAGCTGAAGGGCGGCGAGCTGACCGTGAAGCTTTGGCTTGGCGCGCGCGCCGACAGGCAAGAAAAATTGGAGGTTGCTGCGTGAAGTCGCTGTTGAATCCCGCGGAAGAGGCGCGCCGTGCCTTCGAAGCGCCCTTGTTTGCCGATCTGGCGGGGGATGCCGAGGTTTCATTTGAATTCTTTCCGCCCAAGACGCCGAAGATGGAAGAAACGCTATGGGCCGCCATCGAAACATTGGCGCCATTGGCGCCCCGCTTCGTTTCGGTGACCTATGGCGCCGGCGGCTCCACGCGTGAGCGTACCCATGCCACCGTCGAACGGATCGTTCGCGAAACCAGGATTCCGGCGGCGGCGCATCTCACCTGCGTCGATGCCAGCAAGGGCGAGATCGCGGAGATCGCCCAGGAATATTGGGCTGCCGGTGTCCGTCATATCGTTGCGCTGCGGGGTGATCCGCCCGTGCTGGGCCAGAAGTTCGTGCCGCATCCGGAGGGGTATGAAAGCGCCGCCGCGCTGGTGGAAGGGCTTCACAGGATCGCCCCGTTCGAGATTTCGGTCGCCGCCTACCCGGAAAATCATCCGGAGGCGGCGAGCGCTGAGGCCGATCTTGAGAATTTGAAGGCAAAGCTTGGCGCTGGCGCGACGCGGGCGATTACGCAGTTCTTTTTTTCGCCCGAAGCCTTTTTCCGGTTCCGCGATCGGGCCGAGGCGGCGGGTGTTGATGCGGAGATCGTGCCCGGTATCCTGCCGGTGTCGAATGTCGCCCAGACCCGCAAGTTCGCTTCGGCATGCGGTGCGGCGATTCCGGACTGGATGGACCGCCTGTTCGAGGGGTTGGACGATCACCCTGCATCGCGGCAACTGGTCGCGGCGACGGTTGCGGCGGAGCTTTGCCGCAGGCTTTATGCCGGCGGAGTCCGCAATTTTCATTTTTACACGCTCAACCGGGCCGAACTGGCATTTGCGATTTGCCACCTGCTCGGCCGGCGCGTCCCTGCCAAGAGCCTGGAGCAAGCCGCATGATCACGCCATCCGCCGCTGCCCGTCGTTTTCGGGAGCAGGCCGCCGACCGCATTCTTCTCACCGATGGCGCCTTTGGCACGATGATTCAGAGCTACAGGCTTCAGGAAGCCGATTATCGCGGCGATCTGGATCTGAAGGACGATCAGAAGGGCAATAACGATATGCTCGTGATCACGCGGCCTGACGTGATCAGCGAGATAACCCGCGCTTATCTCGATGCGGGATCGGATATCGTTTCGACCAACACGTTCAACGCCAACACGATTAGCCAGGCCGATTATGGTGCCGAACATCTGGTACGCGATATCAACCTGGCTGCTGCCCGCATAGCGCGGGAGGCCGCCGACGAATATGAAGCGAAGGATGGCCGTCCGCGCTTCGTCGCAGGCGCAATCGGGCCGACCAACAAAACATTGTCGCTGTCGCCCGACGTGAACGATCCAGGCTATCGTGCGGTCGATTTCGATACGATGCGCGATGTCTATGGTGACCAGATCGCCGCGCTGCTGGACGGTGGCTGCGATTTCATCCTGATCGAGACGATCTTCGACACGCTCAACGCGAAGGCGGCGGTCGTGGCGGTGCTGGACGAGAGCCAGCGGAGAGGCGTGGAGATCCCCATGATGCTGTCGATGACGATCACGGATATGTCCGGCCGCAATCTTTCCGGCCACAGCGTAGAGGCATTCTGGTTCGCTGTACGCCATGCCCATCCACTGACGATCGGCCTGAATTGCGCGTTCGGGGCGGACCAGCTGCGCCCGCACGTCCAGCTGATCTCGCAGATCGCCGATGCGCTGGTGATGATCTATCCGAATGCGGGTCTGCCCAATGATCTCGGTGAATATGACGAGCATCCGCACGAGACCGGCGGCAAGATCGAGGATTGGGCGGATAGCGGCCTGATCAATGTTGTCGGCGGTTGTTGCGGCACGACGCCGGGGCATATCGCCGCGATGGCGAAGGCAGTCGCGCACAAGGCGCCGCGCATCATTCCCAGGCCCGTCGTTGCGACGCACCTGACCGGCCTCGATCCCATGACGATTGCTGCTTGAAGCAAACTCTCCTCCCGCTTGCGGGAGGGGTCGGGGGTGGGCTCGCGCTATCCTCTCGAACCGACATTGCTCGTGTAACGCGAGCGCCCACCCCTAACCCCTCCCGCAAGCGGAGGGGAATGAGAACCGAAAATGACCCAATCCACCGCCACTTTCGTAAACATCGGCGAGCGCACCAACGTTACCGGATCGGCAGCGTTCAAGAAGCTGATCATGGGCGGCGACTACACCCGCGCGGTCGAGGTCGCGCGCCAGCAGGTCGATAACGGCGCGCAGATCATCGACGTCAATATGGACGAAGGCCTGCTCGACGCGGAAGTGGCGATGACCACCTTTCTGAAGCTGATCGCGGCCGAGCCGGATATCGCGCGCGTCCCTGTGATGGTGGACAGTTCAAAGTGGACGGTGATCGAGGCGGGGCTGAAATGCGTTTCCGGCAAGCCGATCGTCAATTCGATCAGCATGAAGGAGGGTGAGGCCGAGTTCCTGAAATATGCCCGCAAGGTGCGTGCTTATGGCGCGGCTGTCGTGGTGATGGCATTTGATGAGGTTGGGCAGGCGGATACAAAGGACCGTAAAGTCGAAATCTGCGAACGTGCCTACAAGCTGTTGACTGGTATCGGCTTTCCGCCAGAGGACATCATTTTCGATCCCAACATCTTTGCGGTCGCCACCGGCATCGACGAGCATCGCCGTTACGCGATCGACTTCATCGAAGCCTGCAGGGAGATCAAGGCGCGCTGCCCGCACGTCCATATTTCCGGTGGCGTTTCGAACCTGTCCTTTTCCTTCCGCGGCAATGAACCCGTCCGCCGCGCGATGCACAGCGTGTTCCTCTATCACGCGGTCCAGGCGGGGATGGACATGGGCATCGTCAATGCCGGCCAGCTCGACGTTTATGACGCCATCGACCCCGAATTGCGCGAGCTTTGCGAAGATGTGATCTGGGATCGGCGCGAGGATTCGACCGAGCGGCTGATCACCCTTGCCGAGAAATATCGCGGCACCGATGCGGTCGCTGAAAAAGCTGCCGAAGAGTGGCGCAGCTGGCCCGTTGCCAAGCGGCTGGAACATGCGCTGGTGAAAGGTCTCGATGCCTTTGTGGTCGAGGACACCGAGGAATGCCGCTTGCAGACGCCACGACCGATCGAGGTGATCGAAGGGCCGTTGATGGATGGTATGAACGTCGTCGGCGATCTTTTCGGGTCGGGCAAGATGTTCCTGCCGCAGGTCGTGAAATCGGCGCGCGTCATGAAGAAGGCCGTGGCGCACCTGCTACCGTTTATCGAGGCGCAGAAGGAAGTCGGCGCGCGCGCCAAGGGCCGCATCATCATGGCGACCGTGAAGGGCGACGTGCACGATATCGGCAAGAACATCGTCGGGGTCGTGCTTCAGTGCAATGGCTATGAGGTGATCGACCTGGGCGTGATGGTTGCGTGGCACGACATATTGAAAGCCGCGAACGAGAACGACGCCGATATCATCGGTCTGTCCGGTCTCATCACCCCTTCGCTGGACGAGATGGTCACGGTCGCGACCGAAATGCAGCGCGCGAACATGACGATGCCGCTGTTGATCGGCGGCGCGACAACCTCGAAGGTTCATACCGCGCTTCGCATCGCGCCTACCTATACCGGTCCGGTCGTCCACGTGCTTGATGCCAGCCGCGCGGTCGGGGTCGCATCGACCCTGATGTCGGACACCCAGCGCGACGATTTCGTGGCGAAGACGGCGGCTGACTATGAAGCCGTGCGCAGGGCGCGGGAAGGGAAGGGGCAGAATGAGCTCTCTCCACTCGATGTTGCGCGCGCCAATGCGTTCAAGGCTGATTTCGCCTTGTCACCGCCTGCGCCGCTGCGGCCGGGTGTCCATGATTTTGCGGATTGGCCGCTTGAGGATCTTCGCAGTTATATCGACTGGACGCCGTTCTTCCGCGCCTGGGAATTGGCGGGCAATTATCCGGCGATTCTCGACGACGAGATCGTTGGGGAAAGCGCACGCAGCCTGTTTGCCGATGCACAGCAGATGCTCGACCAGATCATCGCCGGGAAGTGGCTGACGGCCAAAGGCGTGGCTGCGCTCTGGAAATGTCATCGCGACGGCGACGACGTCGTGCTGGAGGACGGCACGCGCTTCCCCTTCCTGCGGCAGCAGATCGCCAAGCGGGAAGGGCGGGCCAATATGTGCCTAGCCGATTTCATCAATCCGGAGGGCGACTGGATCGGCGGCTTTGCGGTGACGACGGGCCATGGCATCGAGCCGCATCTCGCGCGCTTCAAGGCGGATCATGACGACTATCGCGATATATTGCTCAAAGCGCTGGCTGATCGCCTTGCCGAAGCATTCGCCGAGCGCCTCCACCAATATGTACGGACCGACTTGTGGGGTTACGCCGCCGGCGAGCAACTGACCAACGAGGCGCTGATCAAGGAGGAATATCGTGGTATCCGCCCGGCGCCCGGTTATCCCGCTTGCCCGGAACACAGCCTGAAGCCGATCCTGTTCGATCGCCTGAACGCGACCGCGGCGACGGGCATCACCCTGACCGAAAGCTTCGCAATGATGCCTACAGCGGCGGTTTCAGGCTTCTACTTTGGCCATCCCGAAAGCCAGTATTTCGGTGTCGCCCGCATCGGAAAGGACCAGCTTGAGGATTACACCAGACGGCGCGGAGTCGACCTCGACACCGCCACCCGCTGGCTCCGTCCCAATCTGGATTAGCATGCGAAGGGCTCGGGACTAACGGCTTTCGCTGGGATGACGATCAATCCCGGTGAATTTGACTCCAAGCGTCAGGCAGCGGCCCGCGTGCCATAATTGGGGCCGGCCATGGCCAGGAGCTGTTGTAGCGCGACCTCGCGTGCGGTTTCCCGCGACAGATGCAGTTCGTCCGCCATTGGGCCGCCGAGCATGGCATCGCCAAGCGCGGTCAATACCAGCGACAGCGTGATCCTGGCGACCGCGGGATGACCGGGATCAGCCAGTTCGTCGACCAGCGCGTGGACCGCCTTGAGGATCGGGGCAAGTGCCGCCACATCGCCCGTCAGGACCATCCAGGACGCCAGCGGTCCCGCCCCCTCCTTTGCGAATGCATCGAAACACAGATCGACGATCGCGCGCGGATCGGTGTCGCCCCTGCGCACGCTCAGCACGGCTGATCCGATCTTGCTCGTGATCTGTTCGGCCAGACTCGAGGCAAGCGCCGTCTGCAGCCCGTGCGCCGATCCAAAATGGTGAAGAACATTTGCGTGCGTGCGACCAATGCGCGCAGCGACCGCTTTCAGCGTAACGGCTTGCGGCCCTTGTTCAATCAGAATCGCCCTGGCGGCCGCCAGTGCGACATCCTGACTGTCCTTTTTGGACAATCGCGTACGAACTATGGTTCCCATCGTATCCACCCCACCCCGCCGCCACAAACGCTACTAGCGGACTCTAGAATTACGCCAACTTCCTCCGCGGCCCGCGTGGAAGCGCAGCCGATCGAGATAAAAAGCGACCCATTTCATGCGTTTTTTAACGCTCATGGATTTGTGATTGGGGAGCCTGTTTAGAATTCTTGCCCCTAATGCAACTTATTATCGCTTACGGGGCCACAAAAACAACAAAATATCTCTTTTAACGAAGATTGGGGATGCTTCTGTATGCGTCATCTGACGTAGACGCGGGAATCAGGCGGCCAGGGCAGGGGCCAAAATTCCCGCGCGATTGCCCAGCGTTCGGGAGAATACCGCTGCGGGAACGAGCGAATCGCGATCTGAAACCCGACGTACCGTTCGGCCTGACACCGTGAATTCCAGTTTTTCAAGCACCCGAGCGGCCGCCTGGTTTCCTTCAGGAACAGCGGCAGACAGATTGCGGATCCCTAAGGCATGGGAGGCGATGCCGAGCATGGCCTGGCCTGCTTCGGTCGCCAGCCCATTATTCCGGTGATCTTCTGAAACCCAGAATGTGAGATGCGTACCCACGCCGCTGGGCGCGACCCCGATGCCGCCGACGAGCATGGGGGAGCCGTCAGTACGCAGCATCATCAACAATTCATGCGATTCATCGTCTGTGGCTGCATGTCCGGGGCCGCCGAAAAGGGAACGGCCCCAACCAGAATGAATCGCGTCATTCGGCATCGCAAGCGCAACGGTCCTGTCATCTTCGGACCAACGCGGGCGCAAGAGCAGCCGTCTGGTACGTGCGAACATCATTACTCTCCTCTACCCGCGCCATTGCACCCGTAAGGTTGCAGCAGTGCGACATTCCCAGAGGGAGACACGAAAAAGGGGACCGGTAAAACCTGCCCCCTCACGATCCGGCTTTCCGGACCTTCGGGTCGCCCTGAGGCGACCCGTTTATAGGATCGCCCGTTATTCGGCCGCCTGGGCCAACATATCCACGCTCACGAACTTGCGGCCAAGTTTTCCCTGATGGAAGATTACGCGGCCTTCAGTGAGAGCGAACAAGGTGTGATCCTTGCCCATGCCGACATTACGGCCGGCATAAATCTTGGTTCCGCGCTGACGCACAATAATGTTGCCGCCAATTACAACTTCGCCGCCGAACTTCTTCACGCCAAGACGGCGGCCTGCCGAATCGCGACCATTGCGCGAGGAGCCGCCTGCTTTCTTATGTGCCATTTGCTATACTCCTTGCGCGCTCAGGCCTGGGCAGCGACCGCGGGAGCGGCCTCTTCCGTCTTTGCCTTGGCGGTTTTCTTGGGCTTGGCATCGCCGATCGCGGTGATCCGCAGGATCGTGTGCTGCTGACGATGGCCGTTACGCCGACGATAATTGTGGCGGCGACGCTTCTTGAATACGATCACCTTGTCGCCCTTTGCTTGGGCGATGATCTCTGCAGAAACGGTAAGGCCCGTGGTCGACTTCAGCTCGGCGCCTTCGCCAGCGAGCAGGACGTCGCCCAGCGATATGGTGTCACCCGCATCTCCGGCGAGCTTTTCGACGACGATTTTGTCTCCGGCGGCAACGCGATACTGCTTGCCGCCCGTGCGCACGATAGCGAACATGGGCCTCATCACTTCTCAAATAATTGATCCGCGCAAAGCAAAAGGCCACGGCCTCCACCCCGCGCGGGAAGTGGGGCTGCTACCTGAGCGCCCCACGACTGTCAACCGTTCCGGCGCAGATTCATTGAGTCCGGATAGCCTTTTCATTCGCGCCGGCATCCCTATATAGGGCGGTGCCGGCCTGGCCGGATATGGCGATAAATGATGTCGTATAATAGATGCAGCGGACCCGGGGGCGGTACCCGGCGGCTCCACCACTATCAGCCCGCAAGGCTGACACTGACGGGGCCGAACTAGGATCGACGTGTATTCAAAGGCGACGTTTTTGCCCGGCCTGAATGAGCCGTAAAACCGTTCAAAACGATAAGTGCTAACGATAACGAAGCACTCGCGATTGCTGCGTAACTAAAGCCCTTCGGGGAATAGGTTACAAGGCTTAGCGCGGTTCGGGCCGCACCGGGCAACAGAAGCGGATTCCAGCGGCCCGGGGGGGCCGGGCAACAGAACCCCCCACTTTCCCGGCATCACTGGTCGTTATAGGCGGACGAGCGGGTTCTTGGTAACCGCCGCGACTTGTTTAACATAATTTTCAATCTGCGTGCGCGCTTCCGCGGTCAGGGATGGCCCAGCCGGGCCCAGGATGATTATATTTTGATCCAGCATTTGTGCGATCGCGGTGTCGCTCTGCTCCTCGGTCAGCATGTTTGCGCCGCGGAGCGCGCCTTGGGTTACCGCCATGTGGGTGCGGTCGGCGATGAACAGGGTCAAGGCGATCAGCCAGGCCGGATTTTCAAACAATTCCGTTTTGAACGCATAGCTGCGATGCAGGCTGATCTGGTGCATCCGTTCAGCAAGGATGAGAATCTCATCATTCTTGAGCGGGGAGGGAGATAATTCGTTCATTTCATCCTCCCGATATGCATCGCTTATATTCTTTTTTGCGCGCGTATAACAATATTTTAGCTGCACGGAGAGTGTCCATGCTGCGCTGCATTTTGATATGAAACAAGGATGTTCGCACTAGGCTGAATCAAGCTATAGATTGATTTTAACGATCAATGACGTGCGATCGCCGCTGCAAAAAAAAAGGGGCCTTGCGGCCCCTTTTCCTTCCGCGTTTTTCGAGCGATCAGTCGTCGTTACGGTTCAAAAATGCGGGCGCGAACTCTGGCGCGGGCCCATCATCATTTCCGCCTTCGCTGCGCTCGCGACGAGGGCCGCGATCACCGCCACGGCCACCCCCATCACGGCGAGGACCACGATCGCCGCCATCGCGGCGGGGGCCACGATCACGATCACCACGCGGGCGATCGCCGCCTTCGCGCGGTTCGCGGGTAGGGCGGTCGTCCGGAAGCTCGGCGCCGGTTTCCTGATCGACGACGCGCATCGACAGGCGAACCTTGCCGCGCTGATCGATCTCGAGCACCTTGACCTTGACGTCCTGGCCTTCGCTCAGGACATCGGAGACCTTGGCGACGCGCTCATTCTTGATTTCGGAGACGTGGACGAGGCCGTCCTTGCCGCCCATGAAATTCACGAACGCGCCGAAATCGACCAGATTGACGACCTTGCCGTCATAGATCTTGCCGACTTCCGCTTCCGCGACGATGCCGTAAATCCAGTTCCTCGCGGCTTCGATCTTGTCGATGTCGGACGAGCTGATCTTGACCGTGCCGTCGTCGTCGATGTCGACCTTCGCGCCGGTGGTCGCCACGATCTCGCGGATGACCTTGCCGCCGGTGCCGATGATATCGCGGATCTTGTCCTTGGGTACGGACATCGTCTCGATGCGCGGGGCGTGCGCCGAAAGCTCGGTGCGGGTGTGGTCGAGCGCCTTGGCCATCTCGCCGAGGATGTGCGCACGGCCTTCACTGGCCTGCGCCAGCGCGACCTTCATGATCTCCTCGGTGATACCGGCGATCTTGATGTCCATCTGGAGGCTGGTGATGCCTTCGGACGTGCCCGCGACCTTGAAGTCCATGTCGCCGAGATGATCTTCGTCACCCAGGATGTCGGAGATGACCGCGAAATCCTTGCCTTCGAGGATCAGGCCCATGGCGATACCGGAAACCGGGCGCTTCAGGGGAACGCCTGCGTCCATCATCGACAGCGAACCGCCGCACACCGTGGCCATCGACGACGAGCCGTTGGACTCGGTAATGTCGGAAAGAACACGGATCGTGTACGGAAACTCTTCCATCGTCGGCAGCACGGGGTGCAGCGCGCGCCACGCGAGCTTGCCATGACCGACTTCGCGGCGGCCCGGCGCGCCGAAGCGGCCGACTTCACCGACCGAATAGGGCGGGAAGTTATAATGCAGCAGGAAGCGCTCGTATGACAGGCCGGTGAGGCCGTCGACCATCTGCTCGGCCTCCTTGGTGCCCAGCGTGGTGGTGCAGATCGACTGCGTTTCGCCGCGCGTGAACAGCGCCGAACCATGGGTACGGGGCAGGAAGTGCACCATCGCCTCGATCGGGCGGATCTGCGTGGTGTTACGCCCATCGATGCGCTGGCCATCCTTGAGGATGGCAGTGCGGACGATCTCCGCCTCGAGCTTCTTGACGAGCTTGTTGGCGGCCATCTGATCCTGCGGTGCCGCATCGGCGAAGGCCGCCTTGGCCTTGGCGCGCGCCTCGTTGAGCGCGTTCGAGCGGGCGGACTTGTCGGTGAGCTTGTAGGCTGCCGCAATATCCTTGCCGATCAGGGTCTTGAGCTTCTTCTTGGCGGCGGACAGATCGGCCTGCTCGGCCATTTCCCAGGGATCCTTGGCGGCCTTCTCGGCGAGCTTGATGATCGCGCCGATCACCTTCTGGCTTTCGCGATGCGCGAACATCACGGCACCGAGCATGACCTCTTCCGAAAGCTCCTTGGCTTCGGACTCGACCATCATCACCGCGTCCTGCGTGCCGGCGACGACGAGTTCGAGATCGCCTTCCTTGACCTGTTCGTTGGTCGGGTTGAGGACATATTCGCCCTCGACATAGCCGACGCGTGCCGCACCGATCGGGCCCATGAAAGGCACGCCGGAAATGGTGAGGGCCGCGGAAGCGGCGACCAGGGCGAGAATGTCTGGCTCGTTCTCGCCATCATAGCTGAGAACCTGACAGATCACATTGATTTCGTTGTAGAAACCTTCCGGGAAAAGCGGGCGGATCGGGCGATCGATCAGGCGGGAAACCAGCGTTTCCTTTTCTGTCGCGCCGCGCTCACGCTTGAAGAAGCCGCCCGGAATGCGTCCGGCGGCTGAATATTTTTCCTGGTAATGAACGGTGAGCGGGAAGAAATCCTGCCCTTCCTTCACGCTGCGCGCGGCGGTGACGGCGCACAGGACGACGGTCTCGCCGAGGGTCGCGAGCACCGCGCCGTCAGCCTGACGGGCAACACGGCCCGTTTCCAGAACGAGCGTCTTGCCGCCCCACTGGATTTCTTCACGTTTAATATCGAACATTGTATTTCCTTCACTCCGCGCGCCCAATGCGTTCGGGGCCTATGTGTGCGGGCTAAGCCGGCCCGCGGCGGTACGGGACTCGTTTCGTCCCTTGGGAGTATCAGCCGAATTGCCTTACTCTCCACATCATTCCCGCGAAAGCGGGAATCCAGTTCCAGCATGAAGCGCTGCCGCGCCGTTCCCGCCGGACCCGGCCCGGAGGCCGGGATGACAAAAAGGGGCGCTGGTCGGCGCCCCTTTTGTCACTTGCGAAGGCCGAGCTTCGCGATCAGATCGCCGTAGCGAGCGCTGTCTTTCTTCTTCAGATAATCCAGCAGGCTGCGGCGCTTGTTGACCATCATGAGCAGGCCGCGGCGGGAGTGATTGTCCTTCGCGTGGTCCTTGAAGTGCTCCGTGAGGTTGACGATTCGCTCGGTGAGGATCGCAATCTGTACCTCGGGAGAACCCGTATCGCCCTCTGCGCGGGCATTGTCCTTGATCAGCGCTTCCTTGCGCTCGGCAGTAATCGACATATGTTTTCCTTCGACATCGCATTACATGTTGAAACCGCGCACCACCCGGATTTCCGGGCCTTCGGCTTCCACCAGTGCGACCGGAACATCGTCCGAAATCGCAAGGTGAAGGCCGGATGCTGCGGCGATCCCGATCAGTTTTCGCCCCTCGCGGAGCGCCCTTGCCTGGTCGGGGGAGACGGTTAGAGCCGGGATGTCGTCCAGCCCTGCCGTCAGCGGCAAGAGGTTTTCTTCAAGGCTGCGCGCCTTAGCCCTTTCCGCGAGCATGTCCAGCGAAATCGCCGCATCCAGCGTGAAAGGCCCGGCCCTGGTACGGCGGAGCATGGTGATACGACCGACCGTGCCGAGCGCCACAGCGATGTCGCGCCCAAGGCTGCGAATATAGGTTCCCTTCGAGACGTGGGCGGAGAGGGTGACAGAAGGAAGAAGACCCTCACCCAACCCTCTCCCGCGCGCGCGGGAGGGTTGGGTGAGGGTCGAACCTGCGGCTCCTTCTCCCGTGTGCGGGAGAAGGTGGGGATGGGGGTCTTCTTCTCCTCGTCCATCGCATAGTTCCAGCGCATGAATCGTCACCGCACGGGTAGCCAGCACGACCTCTTCCCCTGCGCGGGCGAGGGCGTAGGCCCGCTTTCCATCCACCTTCAGGGCTGAATAGGCGGGCGGCACCTGATGGATAGGCCCGGTAAATTGCGTCAGCACAGCTTCGATCTCCGCCAGGGTCGGCCGAACGTCGCTTGTCGCGATAACGGTGCCTTCCAGATCCAGCGTATCCGTCTGTTCGCCAAATCCGATCGTGAATTGATACGTCTTGTCGGAATCAAGCATGCGGCCTGAAAGTTTGGTCGCTTCCCCCAGGGCGATCGGCAACACGCCGGACGCAAGCGGATCCAGCGTGCCGCCATGCCCGACCTTTACCTTTGGATAGCCCCCCTCGCGTAGCGCGCGCTTTACCGCCGAGACCATCTGCGTCGATCCGGGGCCGACCGGTTTGTCGATTATGATCCAGCCGTGCATCGCGGGCAATTAGCCGCCCGCAACGCGGCTTATCAGCCGCCACAGGCGCGGCGAACGCGCTTCGAGGGTGTAGGCTTCGTTCACGCATAGCAGTTTCACGCCTGTCAGCTTGGCCAGAAACAGCTTCAGGGCGATCAAGAGCGGAGAACCGTCGCGACACGCTTCGACCTTGAGATGCCACGTGTCGCACGCCGACCGTATGATTACGTCATTCTGCTTGAGCAGGTAATGTGCATGCAGCGATGTGATGTTGACTCGTCGTGACGTCCGGAACCGAGCGGCAAGCGCTTCATGGAGAGGGAACCAGTCGGCCGTCACCAAACGTTTCATGACGTCCCGATCCATGGCGCGGACGACATGTGCGGGGGAAAAGTAACACCTGTGGTCGAAGCCGAGCAGGCTGAAGGCGTTTCGTTGGGCGACACGATAAGAGCTTTTTGTGAGATGCCGTTCGAAGCCTGCCGAATCGAAGCTCTTCCACACTCCGCGCAGCACCACCCGACCCTGGTGGAAGAAGTCTTCGCGCTGCACCGGGTTCATCAGGAAAAAATCATCATTGAAATGCAGAAAATGCCGACTGAGGCCCTCGATCCGCCACATCATCGTCTCGATGGCGGTGGAATTGAAGGTCGGCAGATATTGTTCGAAACCGCGATATATTGCGCGATGGGATACGATCCTGATTTTCGCTGCCAGCGTGTCTTTGCACCAGGACAAATCGGGCGTCTGGTCGTCAGTGATGATCCATATCGTTCGAACCCATGGTGCAAAACGGTCGATCGACTTCAGGCAGACCCTGACCTCGTCGGATGCGACCCAACGACGCTCGTGGATATCGTCCTCACGCTCCGGCGCAGGCTCCTGCCTGAGATATAGCTGCCTCTTCTCGCGATGCCTTTGGTCGTTGCCGTCTACCCAGGTTATCACGGCGTCAATTGGAACCCCGGCTTTGTCGGTCAAGTCGTGATCGCCCATTCCAACACGCGGCGAAACCGCTTCGACCGCGCTTCTATCACGTTGAGATCGTTGATGCACAATATGCGGAAGCGCGCAAATTTCAGAATCAGCAGCAATACCATCGGCGTAAGATACTGTCTTCGCGTGCAAAAACGCGAACTGAAGTTGAACCAGTCCCGCCTTCTGACGAAGAGCGCCCGTCCCTTTACGATCTCGATATTGCTGAACAGCGACGGCGGATGAAACTGGTCCTGAACGCGAAAGCGATGCCGGATATTATCGACGAGCCGCATCGGATGATCGCGAAAATAGTCAGCAAGCACGGATTTGCGCATCGGGCTGGCAACATGCGCCAGGGAAAAGAAATTGTTCACGTCGAACTCTACCATGCGGCCTGCGTTCACCTTATGGTTACGATAAAAGTTCAACTTGAGAAAATCCTCTCCGCAGCGCTTCGAGAGTTTCTTCCAGCGTCCTCGAAGGACAGTTTTATCGCCTTTGAAAAAATCGCCTTTTTTGATAGGGTTGAGTAGGAAGAAGTCGTCATTGAAGTAGATAAAGCGCTCCGCAAGCCCCTCGATACGCCACATCATGCTTTCGATGCAGATCGAATTGAAGGTGGGCAGATAGTCTCCGAACTGACGGAATATATGGTGATGGGATACGATCCGGATCTTTTTTTGAACGGTATCGCTGCAGTACGAGAGATCCGGTGTCTGGTCATCGGTGACGATCCAGACCGTACGTATCCAAGGGGCATTCCGCTCAAGGGAACGAACGCAAATCGCGAGCTCGTTTGCGCCTACCCATCGCTTGGGTAGGGTCGCTTCGGACACGGCCTCATCGCGCGAGCCGATAAGAAATTGCTCTCGCTTGGCAATATGGGCAGGATCATTACCATCGACCCATGTGATGACGGCATCGATCGGCGGGTCGTGTTCAATATCTCCGCCAGCGATCCAGCCCCGCGCGCGCCAATCACTTTTCCGAACGATCCAGCGCCACATATGGAACAGCCTGATCTCTTGTAGGAGGTTCGACATATAAGCCAGTAGGCGTCTAGGTCATTTGATATCCGAGGGCAACTGCCTCGCTCGGCGCCGCCGCGCCGTTCCATTCGATCATCGCACTACGCAAGGCTACGACGGGATATGCCTACTGCGGTTCCGCGTCCGTATCTGCGCCCAGATCGCGAACGATGCCGGGATCCCGCAACAACGCATCGATGCGGCCGCCTTCGTCGAAGCTCGCATCGGCCAGAAATTTGAGCTTCGCCGCATATTTGGTGTTCACCCTGCGCGCGATTTCGCTCTGAAGATAGGCCGTGTTGGTTCGCAAGGCCTTGATGACCGCTTCCTCGTTGCTGCCCAGCAACGGTTTGACGAAAATCGTCGCGTGCCGAAGGTCGGGCGACATTCTGACTTCGGTCACCGACACGAGATGCGAGGCGAGGGTTTCGTCGTGAACGTCACCCCGCATCAATATGTCCGACAAGGCATGGCGCACCTGCTCGCCCACGCGTAGCAGACGGACAGACTTGCCTTCGGGCGTTTCGTTACGGCGCATCTTTTTAACCTTCGGGTAGAATATCATCCACAGCCACGTTCAACGCGGCAGCGAGATTCCGCCAGAGGGCAGGGTTCCCCTGAGCCTTGCCATTTTCCAATTCCGAAATCGCTGACTTGTGCGCATTTGTTGCCTTGGCCAGTGCTTCAGGTGTCATTCCTCTATGCTGCCGCCACACGCGAAGCGAGCTTTCGCCATCAAGAATGCGATCGGCCATTTCGGCAGGTAAATATTCTTCACCGTCAAGGCGGCGACGCTCAGCCTCTATCGCCGACAGAGTGTCGGCCTTGTCCTCAGCCATATCCACCAGATGCTGATAATCGGCGATTGGAAGCAACGCCATTTTCTGTCCGGCAATCTCGACAATCCCTACTGTCATGTCGTGCCCTCATATGCCGATCCACGAGGACCGATATCGTCGATCCACAAAATTCCAATACCCTTCGCAGGCAGACGATGCAAAAACAGGTTCTCTGCAACTCCGACACGAATGCGAGGCGAGGGTTTCGTCGTGAACGTCACCCCGCATCAATATGTCCGACAAGGCATGGCGCACCTGCTCGCCCACGCGTAGCAGGCGGACAGACTTGCCTTCGGGCGTTTCGTTACGGCGCATGTTCTTCTCCCCTCTCGCAAGCGGAAGGGGAGAATTGATCAAAGCGTCCGTTCGCGCTCCTCGACCTCGAATGTTTCCACGATGTCGCCTGGCTTGATGTCCGTCGTTGCCTCCAGGGTGATGCCGCATTCGAGGCCGGCGCGGACCTCGGGAACATCGTCCTTGAACCGGCGCAGCGACGAAATCGAGCCGTTGTAGATGATGACATCGTCGCGCATGACGCGGGCGCGCAGCTTCTGCCGGATATATCCTTCCAGCACGAGAAGACCCGCCGCCTTGCCATGCTTGCCCGCCGAGAAGACTTCGCGGATTTCGGCGCGGCCGACGACCGTCTCGAAATATTCCGGTCCGAGCTGGCCGATCAGTGCTGCACGAATGTCATCGAGCAGATCGTAGATCACGTCGTAATATTTAAGCGCGATGCCTTCGCGCGCGGCGATCTCGCGGGCCTTGGCGTTGGCGCGTACATTGAAGCCGATGATGGGCGCCCGGCTGGCGGAGGCCAGCGTGACGTCGCTCTCGGTGATGCCGCCAGCGCCCGAATGCAGAATGCGCACCCGGATATCATCGGTCGAAATCTTGTTGAGCGATCCCACGATCGCTTCGACCGAGCCCTGGGCGTCGGCCTTGACGACCACGGGATATTCCTGTGCCTTCTTCTCCTTGAGCGCCGAGAACATGTTTTCGAGGCTCGCCGGAGCCGTAGTGGTGCGTTCCTTGAGCAATACCGAGGCACGATAAGCGGCGACTTCCCGGGCACGCGCTTCGTTTTCCACCACGGAAAGCTGGTCGCCCGCGGCGGGTACACCCGTCAGACCGAGGATTTCCACCGGCACGGATGGGCCGGCCTGCTTGACCTGCTGACCCTTGTCGTCGACGAGCGCGCGGACCTTGCCGCTCTCCGCGCCGACGACGAAGATGTCGCCGACCTTGAGCGTGCCACGGCCGACTAGAACGGTCGCGACCGGGCCACGGCCCTTGTCCAGCGTGGCTTCGATCACGGTGCCTTCGGCGGGGCGGTCCGGATTTGCCTTCAGTTCCAGCAATTCCGCCTGAAGCTGGATCTTCTCGATCAGCTCATCAAGCCCGGTCTTCTTGAGCGCCGAGACCTCGACGTCCTGAACCTCGCCGCCCATATATTCGACCTGGATGTCGTGCTGCAGCAATTCCTCGCGCACCTTCAGCGCGTTGCCGCCCGGCTTGTCGATCTTGTTGATCGCCACGATCATCGGTACGCCCGCTGCCTTGGTGTGGGCGATCGCCTCGATCGTCTGCGGCCGGATGCCGTCGTCGGCGGCGACCACGATCACCACGATATCGGTGACATTGGCGCCGCGGGAGCGCATTTCACTGAATGCCTCGTGGCCCGGCGTATCCAGGAAGGTGATCTTCGATCCGTCCTTCAGCGTGACCTGATAGGCGCCGATATGCTGGGTGATGCCGCCGGCTTCGCCCGTGGCCACGTCGGTGCCGCGCAACGCGTCGAGCAACGATGTCTTGCCGTGATCGACATGGCCCATGATCGTAACCACCGGTGCGCGCGAAACCTGCGTTTCGTCCGCGTCGACATCTTCATGCGTCGTCAGATCGATGTCGGATTCGGACACGCGCTTGATGTTGTGGCCGAATTCAGTGACCAGCAGCTCTGCGGTATCCTGATCGATCGTCTGGTTCAGCGTGACGGGCATGCCCATCTTGAACAGCGACTTGACCAGGTCGGCGCCGCGTTCCGCCATGCGGTTGGCGAGTTCCTGAACCGTGATGGCTTCCGGCACGACAACGTCACGCACTTGTTTGGCTTGCACGCCACCGCCCTGGTGGGCGCGTTTGTCCTTTTCGCGCGCACGCTTCAGCGCAGCGAGCGAACGCGCACGTGCACCGTCGCCATCGTCCAGTGCGCGGGTGACGGTGAGCTTGCCTGACTGGCGCCGTTCATCGACGCCACGGCCGCGCGACGGACGCGCCGGCGGTTCGGGCCGCTTCGGGCTGACGACCGGGGTAAAACGCCGGGGAGGCGGAACGGCGGCGCCTGGCCGGCTGGACTCTTCCTCGGCCTCGGCTGCCTTAATCTCTTCGGGTGCCACAAGCACGGCCGTTTCAGCGGGCTGTTGGACTGCGGTCGCGGCCGTCTGCTCGGCTGCCAGCCGTGCTTCTTCTTCCGTGCGTCGATTTTCTTCCGCGCGGCGGCGTTCTTCCTCGCTTGCGCTGGACTTCGCGTGATCCTCACGCCGGCGCGCTTCTTCGAGCGCCGTCATCCGGGCTTCTTCCGCTTCGCGCAAAAGCCTGGCCTGCAGTTCCTGACGCGAAACGAGATCGTTGGTCGTCTGTTGCGGACGGGGAGCAGGGCGCGGAGGAGGAGGGGGAGGCGCCTGTTCGACGACTGGCGCCGCGACCTGCACGTCCGCCGCACCGGGAGCTTCGCCTTCGCCCGGCCTGCCGAGCATGCGGCGGCGCTTTACCTCCACCACGACGGTGTTCGAACGGCCATGGCTGAAGCTCTGCTTCACCTTCCCGGTCTCAACCGTGCGCTTCAGGCCCAAAGGCGCGCGCATACCCAGTTTCGGCTTGTCGTTATCGCTCATTTAAAAACCCGAACCCTTCACTTACGTCTCTTGCGCGGATTGCGCTTGCGAAGCTGCTTCGCAAGCCCCGGCATCATTGTCTCGTCCAATAAATCCGCGCCAACGCGCCAACGAATCAGAAACGCGCGCAGCGGCTGCTGGCGCGATCAGCGCGATATGTACAACATTTTCGCGTCCCAGCGCCATCGACAATATGGCACGGCTGGCGGGAATTACGAGTCCCCGCAGATCGCTTCCTTCAACATTATTGCCGACGCGAAGGGCCTGATCAAGCTTTCTGCAGCCATCCAAAGCCGCATCCGACGCGTGTAGCAACAGCGAGGCGGCGCCCTTCCGCGCTGCTTCCGCGATTTTGTCGGACCCCGTCAGCAATGTGCCCGATCGCGCTTCCAGGCCAAGCCGGTCGAGCACCGAGCGTTGCAGCGCATCCTCGATCATCTGCGGCAATTCGGCTGGGATCTGCACGGTCGTCTTGAAGGCGCGGGACAGCGCCGACTTCAGCTTTCCCTTCGCAATTGCGGCTTCAAGCGTCGCCCGATCGACACCGATCCACGCCCCGCGGCCACCGGCCTTGGCGCGAACGTCTGGTGCGACCGATCCATCCGGCCCGAGTGCGAGACGAATAAGGCTGGCGCGCGGCGCATGTTCGCCGGTCAGGACGCACTTGCGTTCAGGAACAGACTCCACCTCCCTTTTAAGGGAGGGGGCCGGGGGGTGGGTGTTGCCGCCTGTTATTGAGGCAACGGACTCATCCACCCCAACCCCTCCCCTGAAAGGGAGGGGCTTTTTTGCCTTTTTTGCTACCGTCTCATTGGGGGGATTCCGCATTCGCGTCCTCCCCACGAAGATCCTCATCCTCGAACCAATGCGCACGCGCGGCCATGATGATCTCGTTGCCCTGTTCTTCGCTGAGGTTGTACTCGGCGAGAATGCCACCCTTGTCCTCGGTGCGCTGCGCGCTGTTTTCCGCCCGGCGCCGTGGTTCCGCGCGCTTCTTCTGGACGAGTTCGTCGGTCGCGAGATCGGCAAGGTCGTCGAGCGTCTTGATGCCCGCCTTGCCGAGCGTCACCAGCATGGCTTCCGTCATGTACGGCATGCCGGCGAGCGCGTCGTCCACGCCTAGGCCCTGACGCTCTTCGCGCGCCTTGGATTCCTTGCGATCGAGCGCTTCCTGCGCGCGATTTTGCAGTTCGGACGCAAGCTCCTCGTCGAATCCCTCGATCGTCGAAAGTTCGGCGGGATCAACATAGGCGACTTCTTCCAGCGCGCCGAAGCCTTCGGCCACTAGAAGCTGCGCCAGCGTCTCGTCGACATCGAGTTCATTCTGGAACATCTCCGAACGCTCGACGAATTCCTTCTGCCGCTTCTCGCTGGCATCCGCCTCGGTCAGGATATCGATGGCCGAACCGGTCAGCTGCGAAGCGAGGCGCACATTCTGGCCGCGCCGGCCAATCGCGAGGCTCAGCTGATCGTCGGGAACGACTACCTCGATACGGCCTTCTTCCTCGTCGATCACGACGCGAGCGACATACGCCGGCTGCAACGCGTTGACGACGAAGGTAGCCAGATCAGGCGACCAGGGGATGATGTCGATCTTCTCGCCCTGCATTTCCTGAACGACCGCCTGAACGCGGCTGCCCTTCATGCCGACGCACGCGCCGACCGGATCGATCGATCCGTCATGGCTGATCACGCCGATCTTGGCGCGGCTGCCCGGATCGCGGGCGGCGGCCTTGATCTCGATGACGCCGTCGTAAATCTCGGGCACTTCCTGTGCGAACAGCTTCTTCATGAAGTCCGGATGCGCGCGGCTGAGGAAGATCTGAGGCCCACGGTTTTCACGGCGGACGCTCAGGATGATCGAACGGATGCGATCGCCGACGCGAACCACTTCGCGGGGGATCTGCGCGTCGCGCCGGATCACGCCTTCAGCGCGGCCCAGATCGACGACGATATGGCCGAACTCGACCCGCTTGACGACGCCGGTGATGATCTCGCCGACGCGATCCTTGAACTCTTCATGCTGGCGCTCGCGCTCGGCGTCGCGGACCTTCTGGAAGATCACCTGTTTGGCGGCCTGCGCGGCGATGCGGCCGAATTCGATCGGGGGCAGGGGATCGACGATGAAATCGCCCACCACCGCGCCCGGCTGCAGCTTCTGCGCTTCGGCGACCGAAACCTGCTTGAAATAATCCTCGACCAGCTCGACCACCTCGACGACGCGCCACAGGCGCATATCGCCCTGCTTGGTGTCGATCTTGGCGCGGATGTCGTTCTCGGCGCCATAACGGGCACGGGCGGCACGCTGGATGGCGTCTTCCATCGCCTCGATCACGATCTCGCGATCGATCAGCTTCTCGCGCGCGACGGCGTCTGCAATGGCGAGAAGTTCAGCCTTGTTTGCGGAAATGGCGGTGGCCATGGACGTTCCTTACCCTTCTGTCGAAATCTTGTCCGCACCCTCGGAAGAGAGCGGCGCGGTCGCCTTGATCAATGCATCGGTCAATATCAGCTTGGCGCTGGCGATCTGACCGTATGGAATCGCTATCTCGCCGACCTTTTCAGCATACACCTTTATGATGTCGCCTTCCACGCCGATCAGATGCGCGTCGAACTGTTTCCTGCCGTCCAGCTTTTCGGCCAGCTTGATGCGGGCGTCGAACCCCTGCCAGTCAGCGAAGTCCTGTTGCCGGGTCAGCGGCCGGTCGATGCCGGGCGAACTGACCTCGAGGCGGTACGCCTCCTCGATCGGATCGGCCGCGTCCAGCACCTCGGAAATCCGCCGGCTCAGTGTCTCGCAATCCGAAAGATCGAGCTGCCGCGTGTCCGGGCGCTCCGCCATCACCTGCAGCGTCGGATCGGTGCGCCCGCCAAACATCGCGACGCGCACGAGCGACAGCCCGAGCGCTTCCGCCTCGGGTTCGATCAGCTTCGTGATTGCGTCGATATCTGCCATGGAACTCCGTTGAACATGCACATCTTCCCTGCGCCGGAGCCTTGCGGCCCGACCTCGCCAAAGTTACCGATGTCGAGAAGATGACGCGCATATAGGGGAGGTTTCGGCGCAGGGCAATATGCAACGCAGCTTCTGCCGGGGCGTTGACGGAATGATGATGGAGGAGGAGGTGCGAATGACCCGGTTCCTTGGCTGTTGTGCGATACTGTTCGCGGTCGCCGGATGCACGCGGGAGGAAGGGTCGAACGCGGCGTCGCCGGCGTCCGCCGAAGAGGCCACGGCAAAGCCATTCCAGGTCACCGCCGTCGCGACGCTCGATTCGCCCTGGGCGATGACTTTCCTGCCGGACGGTCGAATGCTCATTACGGAGAAAGCCGGCAAGCTGAGGATCGTCACCCGGGATGGCAAGATATCGGCCCCATTGACTGGCATTCCCAGGGTCGTGAGCGCGGATCAGGGCGGGCTTGCCGATGTCGTGCTGCATCCCGACTTCGCTAACACCCGCTACGTCTATCTGAGCTTCGCCGAGGCAGGCCCCGACGGGACCGCCGGGACGGCGGTGGGTCGCGGCACGCTCAACGAGACCGGCATCGAAGGCTTTCAGGTCATCTGGCGGCAGGAGCCGAAGGTCAGCGGTGGCGGCCATTTTTCCGGGCGCATCGCTTTCTCGCCGGATGGCTACATGTTCCTCACGTCAGGCGAACGCCAGAAATTCACGCCGGCGCAGGATCGGAACCAGAATCTCGGCAAGGTGATCCGGCTTTCCGATACGGGCGGCATCCCGTCCGACAATCCCTTCTACGATCAGGGCCGGATAAAGGCGCAGCTATGGTCCTATGGCCACCGCAACCTGCTCGGCATCGCCTTCGATGCGAAGGGCCAGCTCTGGGAAACCGAGATGGGTCCGCGCGGCGGCGATGAGCTGGATCTCGTCATGAAGGGCCGCAACTATGGCTGGCCGATCGTTTCCAACGGCGATCATTATGACGGTCGCGACATCCCCGATCACGACACCCGCCCTGAATTCGAAGCACCCAGGGTCAGCTGGAACCCGGTGATCTCCCCCTCCAGCCTGATGATCTATTCGGGCGATCTCTTTCCGGAATGGAAGGGCAGCGCCTTCATCGGCGGCCTGTCCAGCAAGTCGCTGGTCCGGATCGCCTTCGACGGCCCCAACGCCCGCGAAGCCGAACGCTTCGAAATGGGTGCCCGCATCCGCGAGGTCGAACAAGGCCCCGACGGCGCGATCTGGCTGCTTGAGGATGGCGAAAGCGGCGGACGGCTGCTGAAGCTGACGCCGGCGAAATAGGGGGAGGGCTGATACAATGTAGTATCTTTCTGGGTAGTATCTTTCTGGCTGCGACGTCAGCTCGCAACCAATTAAAGACATCAGCCTTCGCAACGGCTGATGGCCGCGATTGGGACTTTACGGTCATCCGCACGCGACGGATACAGCGACAGATTCTACCCCGAAACCCGACACTCGGCTTCCGACTGACCGTCCTCACACTGCGCTTGCAACCGAGCCGGTCGCCGCCCTCGGCTTTCGAGCGAGTTTTCCTCGAAAAGACACTATTCGTAAGGGTGACCGTCGCCGGACTTTAAGAGGTCCTCTCGATCAGATAGGATCGGTACGTTCACACCGAGGATATGCAAGATGGCAGGGTTTCCCTCGCAAAGAGACGGCCGCTTTTATCTGACGGAAGGCGGTCAGGAGACCGAGATACAGTATCGGTACGGGCATGATCTGCCGGAATTCGCCATGTATCCTCTGCTCGACAATCCCGCCGCCATGTCCGATTTGGAGACAATGTATAGCCGCGTTCTCGACGTCGCCGCCGAGCGCGGCTTCGTCGCGATGCTGTCCGGACTCGACTATCGCGGCAGCCCGGACTGGGGCGACAAGCTCGGCTATTCCCGCGACGGACTCGCCGACGCGCTGGAACGGTCAATCGCATTTCTCCGCGAAGTCGCGCAGCCCTATCGGGGACAGGTCACGGAAATCCTCATCGGCGGACAAGTCGGTCCGCGTGGGGACGCCTACTCGCTCAATCGAACGATTACGGCCGACGAAGCCGAGGACTATCACAGTTTTCAGCTAGAGGTGCTCAGGCGCGCGGACGTGGACTTCGTATGGGCGGCCACATTCAACGGCACCCCCGAGGCGGTCGGCGTAGCCCGGGCGGCCGCGCGGATTGGCCTGCCGCTCGGCATTTCCTTCATGCTGGATAGCGATCACCGGCTCAAATCGGGCGCAAGCCTCAAGGAAGCCATCGAGACGGTCGATGCGCAGGCGGGTGACGCCAGGCCGGACTATTACGGCATCAATTGCTCGCATCCGCTTGAATTCGAACCCGCGCTCGAGCCGGGAGACTGGGTCCGGCGTCTGCGGAGTTTGCGGCCAAATGCGAGCGCGAAGGACAAGGGCGAGCTGTGCTCTATCGGCCATCTGGAAGAAGGCGATCCCGTCGACCTGGGCAATCGCATCGGCACGCTGGCGCAACACCACCCGTATATTGATATCTTTGGCGGCTGCTGCGGAACCTGGGCGAGGCATCTCGATGAGATAGCGCGCAACGTACGGCAAACGGCACGACAAGTTCTTTGACGGCTCTATAACGGGCTGCTTACAGGAACGGCTCGATTGCCGCCGAATGGCTGCATTTCTGGGCGCAAAGCTGACCTCGCAGTATGGCTTATTAACGCCCCCTTCTCCACCAATAGCCGCCGCAATGAAGCAGCTGAAGTGCCTGTCCTACATGCCTTCAAACTGCCATGCTGGCTCTTTCTCTCTTGTCCGGGAAGTGCCATGCAGATTGTCTTTATTGGATTCGTATCGGCCGATGTCCCTGCTCGGGAAAATGCCCTGCCTTCCACTGCAGGGTAAATCTGCAAAAGTGATTGCGAAATCCGCGGCGTTTAAGTGTGAACCATGTGTGAACTTTGCCGGTCGATTGAGGTGCCAATGGCATGTCTCAACTTCCTCAACTAAATCCAACACGGGAGCGGAACGCGCTACCAATGACGAAACAGCGCACTCCCTCACTTCCAGCCGCCTGTCAGGCGGCGCGCACCTTCCTCGCACGCTTCCTGCAGGCAGTACCGACGGCGCCGAAGCCGGCGAGCATCATCGCCCAGTTCGTCGGCTCCGGCACGCCGCCCGTGACCGAGGCGGTGATGGTCAGCTTGATCGGTCTGAGCGCGAGATCGTCCAATCCCGGATAGTGGCTGAAGCCGTTGAAGGTGAGGATGCCGGTATAGTCGCCGGCGGCAAGTCCCCTCGCGTTGAAGCTGAGCCAGTTGCCGAGGTCGGTAGCGCCGCCCGCAAGGCCGGTGAACCGGTCGCCGGCGAAGCTGAAGCCATCGTCGCCGCTCAGCGTGAAACCGCCCCCCAGCGTCTCGGAGAAATAGGCGAAGAGAACGGCGTTGATAACGCCTACGTCGGTGGCAGATGCGTCCGACCATTTGGTGAAGCTGCCGAGATCAAGCGTGTAGGCGTTGCCGCTGCCGCTGAAGATGCCGTCGCCGCTGGCAAGGGTGAGGGCAGCGATCGCGGGATCGGTCACCGTGCCGGTGAAGCTCACATATTGCGATCCCACCGCCTGATCCGCCAGTTCATTGTTGTGCGAGGAGAAATAGATGTTCTGATAGTCCTGGACGGCCCCTGCCCGGCTGGTGTCGAGCCCGTAGATTGCGGTGCCGGTGCTTCCGGCGGCGATATAGCCCGGCGCCGAGATAAGGCTGATGGCGGGCGTGGTCGATCCGAAGCTGGTCGCGAGCTGGTCGGTCAGGGCACCGCTGGCGCTGTTGCCGATGGAGAGGCTCGCCGTCACTCCGCCCGTGCCCTTGCGCACCGTGCCGAAATCGACGGTGTCGCTGGCCAGCGAAATCTGCGCCAGCGCATATATATTGGCCTTGGCGAAGAAGCTCTGGCCCGCGACATTGCCGAAATTGTTGACGACGTCGATCGATTGGCCGGAGAAGGCGCCGGCGGTCGCAGTGGAAAAGGCCAGATTGGTTCCTTGCGTGACGCCGGGTGCAAGCGCGAAATCCGACTGGTAGACCGAGACGCTTGCGGCATGGTTGGTCTGTATCGCGCCGCGCAGGGTGGTCTGCCCGCCGGTGTTGGTGACGGCGATGTGGGCGAAAAGAAAATCGCCGACCCGCGCTGCGCCGAAATCGATCGTATTGCCCGACAATTTGGTGATGCTGACCGCCTGACCCGCGGACGCCGCGAAAATCCCGCCACCGCCGAAGACATTGGCGCGCGCATTAAAGCTATTCCCGCTGCCGAAATTACCGTTGTAGTCGCTGCCGACCGTGAAATTGCCGTCGAGCACAAGCTGGCCTTGGTTGGACAGGATGTCGCCGCTGGAATTGTCGGTGAAATGCAGGATGCCGCCAGATCTTGACTCATAGGTGCCGCCACCATCGATCGATCGCACGAAGAGCAATTCACGTCCTGCTTTGTTAGCCGTGAACCTGCCGTCGTAATTGAACAGGAGATTGCTTTCGTTTCCCACCGTGCCGGCACCAACGACGGAGGTGGCACCATTGAATTTTGAATTGCCGAAGGTGATGTTGCCGCCGATATCGCCGCCATCAAGGCCGATCGAACCGCCGCCGAAGATAACTAGGTTCTTGCTGTAGGAGCGCAAATATCCGCCGCTCTTGACGGTAAATCCTCCCCAGTTCTCGAAGTTGTTTCCATGGACTTCCATCCTGGAAAAAAGCGAAACATTGCTGCCGTAGGTAAGAAAGTCATGAAGCTTTGCCGTCTTTGTAATATCGACGAACCGCGAGCCCCCCTGCCCAACAGAACCAATTACCACATTGTCCTTTTCGCCCGGCGTCGAGCAGTTATTCCAATTCTTGTCGAAGTAATTGCCGTTGCCACCTCTCCAATAGCAAACCTCTGCCGCCGCTGGCTGCAGAGGCGCTAGCACCGCCACTGCGCACGCCATCGCGAAAATCGGATTGATCCTGATCGACTTGCTTACGGCCATGACAGATCCCCACCTGTTGCGTCGCAGCAAACTATCATGGCGGAAAATCGATTCGCGTCATCCGATTGGGTGAGGCTCGAATTAACAACGCAGTCCTTGTCGTGGGGCTAGGCAGTCCTGATCCGGCCGCACAGAAACGCCTGTCCTACAGGGCCCCGTTTTGACATGCTGGGTCTTCCTCTTCCTAGCGCGGGTGCGCCATGCAGATTTTGTCGAATTCGTATCGCTTCTTGATTGACCCGGAGACTGCGCCTTGCACCGCCAGGAAAGCCCTTAACAATCCGCGGCGTTTTGGTGTGAACCATGTGTGAACTTTGGCAGTCTGTTGAGGCACAATGGCATGTCTCAACTTCCTCAACTAAATCCAACAGAAGGCGAGCGGTACAAGTGCGCCGTCATTCCAGCTTTCGCTGGAATGAGGAGCTAATCTTAAAAATGCCGATCGCAACCGCTTCAGAACGACTGATACATTCCGTAAACTATCAGAACGATCGGCAGCGTCAGCACCACGAGCATCGGCACCCGTACCCAGGGCGTTTTCACGAAATGATAGAGCAGCAGAACCACCGCCAGCGCGATCGCGTAGAAAACGGCGAAGCCGATCCGCATGCCCATTCCGGCCGCGTCTTCGCCGGGCGACCGGTACAGGAAGGCAGCCGCGAGCATCAGCGCGTTCAGCGTCGCCAATATCCGAAATGCCCAAAACATCGCTCAGTCCCGTCGAAAGATGAATTCCTGGTCACGCCATTCGCCGACCGGGAAGAGATAGTCGCCAACTTTCCTGAAGCCGATCTTGGTATAGATCGCCTGCGCCCGTTCATTTCCGGACCATACGCCGAGCCAGATCGGGCCGGGCCGCGTCTCCTCGAGGTGTGCCAGCGCGATAGCGAGCAGCTTTCCGCCCAGCTTCAGGCCCTGGGCCTCGTTGCGAACGTAGATCTGGTACAGTTCACCCTCGCCCGGCCTGGCGTCGGGATGCGGCAGTTTGGTCGGCCCGACATGGACATAGCCCAGCATGCGATCGCCCCGTTCGGCGATCCACGTCATTTTTCCGGCGTCTCCGAGTTCCTTCCTGATCGCAGCCACGCCATAGGATTTCTCGTTGAACAGCGCGAGGTCGGCGGGCGGATAGGGAATGGCGAACCCGCCCGTCACGAAACTTTCCATGAAGGTTTCGAGCTTGAGCGCGGCGAGCGCGTCGGCGTCGTCGGGGCGGGCAGGGCGGATATTCACGCCCGCCTGCGCCTCACCGCCGCCGATAGCGGAAATACCAGACTTCATGGCCCAGCCTCCTTGCCTTTGCCTCATAGCGTGTTTCGGGCCAATCTTCAGGCCGCACAAGAAAATCATGGGGTGTCTTCGCCAGCCATTCGAAGTCGGGGCTCTGGCCCATCACCATCATTGCCCAGCGGCAATAGACCGGGTGGTCGGTGCCGAACCGGAATTCCGCGCCATGTTTGAGCTTGGATGCGATCAGCGCGATCGGCCCGGCGTTCATGAACCGGCGCTTGGCATGGCGCGCCTTCGGCCATGGGTCCGGGTGGAGCAGATAGGCGCGGCTGAGCGAGGCGTCGGGCAACCGCTCCAGCACGTCGATCGCGTCGCCCATGTGCAGGCGGACATTATCGAGACCAAGGCGGTCGACATGGCCGAGCGCCCCGACCACCCCGTTCAGGAACGGTTCGCAGCCGATGAAGCCGTGATCCGGCCGCGTCGCCGCTTGTCCCGCCAAATGCTCGCCGCCGCCAAAGCCGATCTCCAGCTCGAGCGGGCGGTCATCGCCGAACAGCGCCGTCGCGTCGATTGGGTCGTTGGCAGGCACTTCCAGGCGCGGCAGCAATTCTTCCACCAGCGCTGCTTGCCCGGCACGCAGAGCGTGCCCCTGGCGGCGACCGTAAAGGCGCCGGATGGTGGTTGGATCGTTCATGGCGCGGCCGATTATCAGCCCCGCCCCCGATAGGCGAGGCTCCTGCTCAAATTTTTAGGAATTTGGGTCGGGTCGCCGCGCAGGCGCAGCTTATGCGGTTACCGTAGGGTCGTTCAGGTCCGCCGCGAGCAGCAGATAGGCGAGCTTTGCGGTCTGGGGATTGGGACGGAGCACGTTGATACCGGAGCGGCCGTGCATCAGTGCCATCATCGTGTCCATCTCGCTGTTGCCGGTGCTGCCGTCGGCCGTCTGCGTTGCGGCCGTGGCGGGAGTATCCATCGATGCGAGCATGCTGCGAAGGTCGCCGTCGGGACTGCCGTCGGGAACCGGGACGAGATCGCCGGCGCTGGCCATGCGCATGGCGGCGATCGGATCGGTGCGGCTCGGCGTTGGCGATGGCGGGGTCGCACCATCGCTGCGACCGCCGCTGATCTTGCGGCTCATCAGCTGGTACAGATCGTCGAGGCTGCGGGCCGCGCCCGATTTGGTGTAGAACAGTCCGCGATTGACCGACGCTTCGCGCGGGAAAAGATTAGCCGCGGTAGTACCGGGATTTGCCTGATGCGCCTTCAGGAATTTCGTTGCGCCGTTCAGGCCCAGGAAGTGCGCCATATAAAGGTCGGCGGAATTGGTGTTGCGGCCCAGCGCGCTGCTCAGTCCGCTTGCGTTATCGCTGGCATATTCGGCAGCCATCAGCGCGGAAGGCTCCGCCTGGTTGCGCAGCGCGAACACCGCCTGCCGCATCTGAGGATCGCTGACCGTCCAGCGCCCGCTGGAGGTGCGCTGGATCGCGTTCGCCGCCCATGCCATGCCGTGCGCCGCGCCGTGCTGCTTGACGACGCCCAGCCAGCTCTGATCGATGAATTGATAAAGCCCGCTGGCCGAAGAGCTCATGGCCCTGGCGTTGGGATTGAGCCCGCTTTCGCTCTTCGCCTGGTTGAGCAGATAGGAAAAGTCGACCCCCGTTCGCTCGGCGGCACGGCTGATCGCACTACGAACCTGATCCTTGTTCGTAGCCGCAATCATGTCGCTGGTGAGGCGCGGTGCGCTCAAGCCGATATCCTGTCTGATTGGGTCCGCGCTTAAAATGAAGCAGCTCGGTTAATAAAGCTTTACCATGCGATGCGCGCTTTCCCCATATACAAGCCGCCTGCATCCCGTTAGGGAGGCCGCCGCGTCGGGGAGTGGCGCAGGCTGGTAGCGCACCTGGTTTGGGACCAGGGGGTCGCAGGTTCGAATCCTGTCTCCCCGACCATAATTGTCTAAGCGTTTAGTTTCAGTATGTTAGACCGATTTTCGTTGTGCGCTACGTAGTAGCATTACGTAGTAAAAAGATATGTTGGCGTAAAAAATACTTCTTCCCGCTGTACGCTTGTCACGGCGGCTTTGCGTCGCATTCTAATGTCGTTGCTTAAAACGTTTACCGATCTCGCCTCGCTACGGACGTCTTCGTAATCAATTTACGCGCTACAGATCTGCGATCCATTGAGGCTTTAGAGAAAATCGGAGAATGTGATGTCAATTAAGCTCGCGGTTGCGAAACGTCACAAATCTTGCTGTTTGTCGTGGTCTTCGCTGTCTAATGCAATCCCTG